>CDYR01020248.1_pt1 | contig 223998 bp, 222 predicted proteins | sample 557691 | NCBI WGS metagenome assembly CDYR01 (sample SAMEA3182103, study PRJEB8094) | gut metagenome | biome: human; feature: gut; material: Stool; isolation source: human stools | place: Canada | collected 2013-02-19 | reverse complement strand
GCGCAAGTCCCTCGCGGACTACGCTGTTCCCCAGTATCGCACAACGCGCAAGTCCCTCGCGGACTACGCTGTTCCCCAGTGTCGCACAATGCGAAAACCCCTCATGGGACTGCACCGATTTTCCCCGGGTATTGGAACAATACCCAAAAAATCCCCAATATGGGGCTGCACCGGTTTCGACGGGGGTGTGGAGGCTGGATAAGCGGGCGGCGGCGCCTGACCGCCATAAAACGGGCAACTTAAAAATTAACTGACAACAATCGTATTGCTGTCGCTGCCTAACTAAAGGCAGCCGTCTGAACCGGAGAGGCCGCAGGCCGGGGAAGGCGTCGTTTATGCGGCGGACGTGCGGCGGGTAAGAGTTGCCCCGCCCATGCATTATGACTCTACTGAACCGCGCAGTCTGTCAGGTGTCTGCGCGGAGAGGGAATGCTGAAACCTGACTGCGCCCGGAGAAAGTCTTGTCAAAGCGCTTTCGGACAGGGGTTCGACTCCCCTCAGCTCCACCACAAGTCAAAAAATCCGAACATTATCATCAATGGTGATACGTTCGGATTTTTGATTTTTATGAGTTTTTATAATTTAGAAATTACTATGGTTTGTAGCATATTCTCGGCCTCCTCCAAGCCTTGCATCACTTCCGCCATGATGCGAGTGGCCAAGATAAATCCTGAACTGAACGCTTCACACTCAGTGATGCAGGACAGTTCACTTGTGCAGTCCTTGAATTTTTCAAAGGTTTCTTTTGTTTCATTGTCAGACTTGAGTTCAGGTCTCCCTCGTTTTTGCATATCAACTTAACTTAACGAGTTTGCCACCCTCGTTTCTCAAAGAAACAGTTGATATTATCAATCAAACGATTTATAATGTCAACTGTGATAATAGTTGTATGGAGGCTTATTATGACTACTTCTGAACAGATACGAGTTCTTTGTGTGCGTTCTGGCGTAAGTTTGTCAGAATTGGCAAGAAGAATAAATCAAACACCACAAAATTTCAGTGTTAAACTTAAGAGAAATACGGTTACACAAGATGAGCTAAATCAAATTGCTAATGTGCTCAATGTGAAATATGAACAGTATTTTGTTTTAGCTAATGGAGATCAGGTTCGATAAATAAAGAGAAGGTAAAAAAATGGATACAAACATTATTTATAATATAGATTGCGTCGCCGGAATGAATCAAATGATAGATGAGGCGTCTATAGACCTTATCATCGCGGATCCACCATATTTTAAGGTTATCGGCGAAAAATGGGATTATCTTTGGAGAACAGAAGAAGACTATCTTGAATGGTCAGAAAAATGGATTGCAGAAGCTGCCCGTGTTTTAAGAATGGGCGGCAGTTTCTATTTGTTTGGTTATTTTAGAATGTTAAGTAGATTGTTGCCTATTTTAGAAAAGTATGGTTTTGAACTTAGACAACAAATAGTATTAAATAAAGGCATGCAAGCTGTATCTGGGCGAGCAACTAAAAATTATCGAATGTTCCCTAATGTGACCGAAAGTATTTTATTTTTATGTAAAGATCCCAAACCTTTTGCAAAATCCTTTTTAAAGCAAAGGCAAAAAGAATTAGGTTATTCCGCAAAACAAATCAATGAGATGTTGGGTGTCAAATCAAACGGTGGCGGTATGTGGAGTATTTATACAGGCAAAAATGTTTGCGAGCAATTACCCACTGAAGAATTGTGGGACAAATTGCAAACAATTCTTGAATTTAACATTCCATACGATAAGATTAGTCAAACATATCATGCACAAATTGGGTTAACAGATGTATGGGATGATGTGAATTTTTATGAAGAAAAAGACCGCATCCATCCTACCCAAAAACCACAAAAACTGCTTGCAAGACTAATTCTTGCAAGCAGTGATGAGGACGATATTGTTTTAGATCCATTTATGGGTGGAGGTTCAACAGCCTTAGCTTGTATTAATAACAAGCGTAATTATATTGGATTTGAAATAGAACAAGAGTATTACGAAAAGTCGTTAGAACGATTAGCATGTAGACAGATGACGCTATTATAATTATCTTAAATCGATAAACTGTGAGCGTAACGATAGTGGTATATCTGCTTTTTTCAAAACGATTTTAGGCAAATGCTGACCAACATATCCCATACGTGCCTGAGGCGTTTGTTGAGTTATTTTTGACCATGCATTAACTTTTGCTCTTAAATCAATATATAAATCTTTGATCAAGGCTTCAGAAGCTTCTATCGTTCCTAAAGTATAATTTAGCATAAAACCACTCCTTCAAATATATTTCCATTTTGTTCTAACACATTTCGACGTTTTTTACAATAGATTATTGGAGGTAATGCAATGTACTTTAAATATCTGTCGGCTGTGTTTGGCAGCGACATGATCACATCGGTCTATTCGGCCAGTACCACGGGCCGCAGGGAACGGCGGCATTGGCGGTCGTCGCTCCGGTCCGGAACATCATCTACAGTCTTGGCTTTTTGATGGGCATCGGCGGCAGCGTGATTTTCAGTAGAAAGCGCGGCAGCGAGAAATGCGACGGGAGTGAGAACCAGTATTTCACATCGGCCGTGATCGGCGCAGTGATCTTATCCATTCTGGCATGGATCGGGGCCATATGCTTCGAGCGCCCCATCCTGACCTTCTTCGAAGCGGATGGCTCCTACCATTGTCCGCACCTATGCGTTATCCTTCCTGCTGCTGCCGTTCAACATCTTCTCGACCTATTATTTCCAGGCGATCATGAAGCCGAAGGCAGCGTTCGTTGTTTCTGTGGCACGGGGACTTGTCATCAGCGGCATTTTGATCATGGTTCTTCCTGCGCTGGTCAACGCCGATGCGATCTGGTTTGCGATGCCAGTCACGGAGCTGCTGGTCATGCTTTACGCCGCTTCGATGATCCGCAAATACACAAGGGCTTTGCCGGGAGGTACCACTTATGCAGATACCCGCCATTGAAAGCAATGCACCCTCGCTGATCTGAAGCTGCTCCCTTAATAGGCCGCCCTGCACGCAGCGCCTCCCTTGCGGTATGGGGACGTGTTCGAATCTATTTGTGCCATGATAAGATAACAGCAAAAACAAAACCACCCTAACGGGTGGTTTTGCTTTTGCTGGGACTACTTCATTCTGCCGTCGCCGGCCATGAGGGCGGTCATCTCCTCGATGCGCTCCAGTGGGAACGGCGGCTCACACAGGGGCCTCATGGCGATAGACATGAGCTTCATGGGATTGTCGTCCGCCGCCACACGGTTGGAGCTGAGCGCGCCGCAGCGCTTGCAGCGGTGGATGATCGCCCATTCACCGCCCCTGCGTACCCAGACCGCCACCGGCTCCATGATGCCGCCGCAGTCAGAGGCCCGGTCGCCGGGCTCGATGTCTACGTGCAGGCTGGAAAGGCAGTTGGGGCAGTGGTTGCGGTGGTCGCTGCCGGCCTCCTGCGGTGTGCAGAGTCGGCCGCAGACCTTGCAGGTGAAGGTGTCATTGCAGGGATGGGTCTTGTAGTAGCCTTTTTCAAAAGTCTTCCGCTTGTTTTCGCGGTTCATGGTGTTTCCTCCTGAAGATGTGTTTTCATGCTCCGGGAGGAATGGCGTGCATATCGCCATCGATCGACACTGGCAGGCGTGTTTGCTCTTGTCAATCGATGGCTGCCAGACCTCCCGGTCAGGCCACACGCTCCAGTGTCAGGGTATTGAGTTTCAAACGCGTCTCCTTAATAAAATGTGTATTGTGCCCTGCGGGCACTGACGACAGGGTACTCTCCGCGCCGCCGTTTGTCAAGAGCCTACGCGTGCCTGAACACCTTTTTCTCCAACGCAAAGATGCGCGGACTGAAGGTGTCCGGCTCCATCGTATCATACGTCTCGCGGTAGATCTCCATACGGCTGTCCACCGCGTCGATCAGGCTCAGCAGCTCTGCCTCGGCGCACAGAGGGCGCACCGCCGCGCCGAACTCCGGCTCACCGTGGTGGGAGAGGATCAGGTGCTGCAGCAGCACGGACTTCTCCTCCGGCACGCCCAGGCGGGCGGCAGTCTCCGCCGCGTCCTGCGCTCCCATGACCAGGTGCCCCAGCAGCTGCCCCTTAATGGAGTAATCCGTGGCCAGACCCAGCTGCGAAAACACGAACTCCTGCGCCTTCGCCATATCGTGGAGCAGCGTCCCCGTCAGCAGCAGGCTGCGGTCGATCGTCTCCGGGTACATTCCCGCCAGGAAGTCCGCGATCTTCACCATGTTGGCGGTGTGCATCAGCAGGCCGCCCAGAAAGGCATGGTGTACGCTCTTGGCGGCGGGGATGGACGCGAGCGTCTCCCCGTGGGCCTCCAGCATGGCCTCGGCCACGGCACGGTAGTCCGGGTCCGTAATGGAGGCTGCCGCACGGCGCAGATCCTCCATCGCCGCGCCGCAGTCGATGGGCGCAGTGGGCACCAGGGCGGACACATCCACCGGATCCTCCTGGGCCGCCTGACGGATACGCGCGGCGGTGAACTGCGCGGTGCCCCGATACTCACCCACGGTACCCCGCACCTTGACCACGGTGCCCTCGTCGGCGGCGGTCAGCGGCCCAGCATAGTCCCAGACCTTCAGCTCCATCGTGCCGGTACGGTCGCTGAGCGCTCCGGTCAGGAATGGCTTGCCGTTGGCGGCCACCTTGGGGTTGGCGGACTTGAGTATGTAGTAGCCCTCGATCTCGTCGCCGGGGGTCATGGCGTTGATGGACTTGTTGTATTCCACAGGCATATCCTCCCTTTCTCATATTATTGCTATGATACCACGTTTGCCGAAAGCGGGCAAGTGCCCAGGTGATCTTGCCGTTTCCCCTGCAACGTTACCGCCAGACAAAAATTTTGGCAGTCAAACACCGTTTGTATTTTGGTTCGCGACAGGAAAACTTGTAAAAGTCCCTCATTGTTAATAACTTTTACAAGTTTCTTTTTACGGCAATTCTTTACAGGTTTCGACCTTTTATTTATGACATTTTTATGTACACGCCGCAAAGATTAACGTGCAATTTATTCACGCAGTGTTATAATCTGAGCATGATTTTTCGGGACGATCCGGACGTTCCGGAAAGAGAAAATCCACTTTACAAAGGAGAGTGTGTTTTTGTGACGACATTCATCATCGGCCTCGTTATTTTGCTGGGCGGTGCTGCACTGTACGGCCGCTTCTGCGAAAAGGTCTTTGGTCCTGACGACCGCAAGACGCCCGCCTACACCAAGGAGGACGGCGTTGACTTCGTTCCCATGCGCGGCTGGAAAAATAGCCTCATCAACCTACTGAACATCGCGGGCACCGGCCCCATCCTCGGGCCGATCCAGGGCATCCTGTTTGGGCCCATCGCGTTTTTGACCATCCCCATCGGCAACGTCATCGGCGGCGCCATGCACGACTATTTCTCCGGCATGATCTGCCTGCGCGACGGCGGCACCCAGATGCCTGAGATGATCCGCCGGTACTCCACCAAGGGTATCTATAAGTTCTACAACGTGTTCGTGTGCGTGCTGCTGCTGCTGGTGGGCGCTGTGTTCATCTACACCCCCGGCGACATCGCCGCCACGCAGCTCTTTGGCTTTGACGGCAAGGCTACCTCCGTCTCCACGTGGGTCATCTACGGTGTCATCTTCCTGTATTATCTGATCGCCACCGTGTTCCCCATCGACGCCATCATCGGCAAGATCTACCCCATCTTCGGCGGTATCCTGCTGTTCTCCGCCATCGGCATCTTCATCGGCATCTTCGTCACCGGCATGCCCCTGCTGAACATCTGGGACAGCTGGGCTGCTCCCGTGCTGAGCCTCACCGGTGCTGACGGCACCGTGGGTACGTTCACCTACGCGGACTACTTCTCCACCAAGCACTTCCTGCCCATCTTCTTCGTGACGGTGGCCTGCGGCATTCTGTCCGGCTTCCACTCCACCCAGACCGCTATCATCTCCCGTACCATGAAGAGCGAGCGTCAGGGCCGCAACACCTTCTACAACATGATGGTGCTGGAAGGCTTCATCGCCATGGTTTGGGCTGCCGGCGCCATGGGCGTGTACAACCTGGCTTTGCAGGAGCCCAATGCCGGGCTGGCTACCGGCACCGTGGGCGTGGTCTGCAAGTACCTGCTGGGTCATGTGGGCGGCATCATCGCCCTGCTGGGCGTCATCGTGCTGCCCATCACCTCCGGTGATACGGCACTGCGCGCCCTGCGCCTGAGCCTGTCTGAGACGCTGCACATCGACCAGTCTACCAACGGCAAGCGCATCAAGCTGGCTGTGCCCATCTTCGCGCTGGTCATCGCCATCCTCGTGTTCGCCAAGACCAATGCCGACGGCTTCAACATCCTGTGGCGTTACTTCGCATGGGCCAACCAGACGCTGTCCCTGTTTGCCTTCCTGTGCATCACCGCGTGGATGTTCGAGAACGGCAAGGGCAAGTGGGCTTGGATCCCCATGATCCCCGGCTGCTTCTACACCTTCATCTGCGTCACCTACATCGCCAACGCCCACATCGGCTTCAACATTCCCTGGACGCCCGCCTACATCATCGGCGTGGCCTGCGCTGTGGCGTATGTGGTAGCCTGCTGCATGTACGGCAAGAAGCGTGCTGCTAAGCTGCTGGCCAAGTAAGTTCTCTCCTCTCCTCAAATCGGTTATAGCGAATAGCGTACAAAGCACAAGAGACGGCCTACGCCGTCCCTTGTGTTTTTTTCTCCCGGCTGGTATAATCCCCTTATCAAAACGAAGGGAGTGCGCTCCATGAAACGCTGTCTTGTCCTCTCCGACTCATTCAAAGGCACGCTGTCCTCCCCGGACATCTGCCGCATCGCCCGCAGTCTCCATATCCCCGGCTGGCACATCGACGCCCTGCCGGTGGCCGATGGCGGCGAGGGCACCACAGACTGCTTTCTGGATGCCTGCGGCGGACAGCGTATCGCCCTTCTCGTGTCCGGTCCCTTTGGCGGCACTATCGACGGCTTCTACGGCCTGCTGCCAGACGGGACGGCGGTGGTGGAGTGCGCCGCAGCAGCGGGCCTGCACCAGGCCGAGGGCCGTCCCGACCCGGAGGCGGCCACCACCTACGGTGTGGGGCAGCTTCTGGCCCACGCGCTGGATCACGGCGCAAAGCGCCTGATCCTGGGTCTGGGCGGCAGCTGCACCAACGACGGCGGCTGCGGTGCGGCCGCCGCGCTGGGTGTTCGGTTTTACGACCAACAGGGCCGTCCCTTCGTGCCCACCGGCGGCACGCTGGCGGACATCGAGGCTATCGACCTGTCCGGGCGGCATCCCGGCCTGCGGCCCGGTGTGCTGACGGTCATGTGCGACATCGACAACCCCCTGTACGGCGAAACCGGCGCAGCGTACATCTTCGCTCCGCAGAAGGGGGCGAACGATGCCTGCGTGCAGCGTCTGGACGCGGGGCTTCGGCATCTTGCCGCAGTGCTGCATGCACAGCTGGGTGCGGAGGTGGATACCCTCCCCGGCGGCGGTGCCGCCGGCGGCTTCGGCGCGGGCTGCGCTGCGCTGTTGTGCGGTGCCCTGCGCTCCGGCATCACGACGGTGCTGGACACCGTGGACTTCGACCGCCGCGCAGTGGGCTGCGACCTGGTGGTCACCGGCGAGGGTTCCTTTGATGCCCAAAGCCTGGGCGGCAAGGCCATCAGCGGCGTGGCAGGCCGGTGTCAGAAGCTGCGTATCCCTGCTGCCGTGCTGGCCGGGCGTGTGGCACTGACACCGGAGCAATGGGCACCGCTGGATCTGCGGGCCGTCCGCAGTATCAACCCCGCCGGGGCAACCCTTGAGGACGCCCGGGTCAACGCCGCCGCCTATTACCGGACGGCACTGGAAACGCTGCTGAAGGAGTGGAAGTGATATGGCACAGGTCATTGAGATACACGACTTTTCCGACCCGGCGCTGGACGTCTACGCCCGGGCCACGGAAAACCAGCTGGTCAACCGGGCCGACCCGGCCAACGCCCTGTTCATCGCCGAGAGCCCGCTGGTCATCGGCCGTGCGCTGGACGCCGGGTGCGTACCGGTGTCGTTCCTGATGGAGCCGCAGCACATCACCGGCAAAGGCGCCGAGATACTGGGTCGCTGTGACCCGGACCTCCCCGTCTATACCGCCTCCCTGGAGGTGCTGACGCAGCTCACCGGCTTCCACCTGACCCGCGGGATGCTGTGCGCCATGCGCCGTCCGCCCCTGCCCTCCGTGGCGGAGGTCTGCGCCGGCGCGCGGCGCATCGCCGTGCTGGAAAACGTGATGAACCCCACCAACGTGGGCGCCATTTTCCGCTGCGCGGCCGCCCTGGGCATGGACGCCGTCCTGCTGACCACAGAGGGCAGCGACCCCCTGTACCGCCGGGCTTCCCGGGTAAGCATGGGTAATGTATTCCTGGTGCCATGGACCTATCTGCCGGAGGGCGACTGGACGGCGGCACTGCACGATCTGGGCTTCACCACCGCGGCCATGGCCCTGCGGGAGGACTCCCTGCGGCTGGATGACCCACGCCTGTTGTCAGCGGAGAGGCTGGCGGTGGTGCTGGGCACCGAGGGCGACGGGCTGGCCGACGGCACCATCGCCCAATGCGACCACACGGTGATGATCCCCATGACCCATGGGGTGGACAGCCTGAATGTAGCTGCCGCGGCTGCCGTAGCCTTCTACCAGTTGGGCCTGCAATGCCAATAAGCGAATAAATATCCCCCCGGCTCCGCCGGGGGGATACACTGTATTTACAGGAACTTGTCCAGCTCCCGTTCCACATTGTCCATTTTCTTCACTTGGGGATGTTCCACACGATAGCCGGACTTAATGACCATATCCAGCGTCCGCAGGGCGGTCAGATCGGCCAGCGGGTCCGCCGCGCAGACGATCATATCCGCGCACTTGCCCGGCTGGATGGAGCCGGTCTCGCCGGCAATACCCGCCAGCGCCGCATTGCCCAGCGTGGCGCTGTGCAGCGCAAACGCCGGCGTCACGCCGCAGTACTTCACAAAGTAGCATAGCTCCCGCCACATATCGTAGTGGGTGATATAGGGGCAGCCGGTGTCGGTGCCCAGACCCACGGGGACACCATCCGCCAGACAGGCCTTCGCCATGGCGATAATACCCTCAAACACCACCTTGCCGTTCTCCTGCTGCTCATAGGTGGCGTGAGAGATACTGCGGTCGAACAGTGCATAGGGCACGGCAGGCGAGATGGTGGACACCTGGAAAGCGCCGCGTTCCTTACACAGCTGCATGATGTGCTCATCCGGCTTCGCGCCGTGCTCGATGGAGTCCACGCCGTTTTCCAGCGCCACCCGGACGCCCTCCGGGCTCTCCACATGAGCGGCCACCTGCATTCCCAGCGCATGGGCCTTATCGCAGGCCGCCTTGACCAGTGCCGGCTGCATCCGCAGCACGCCCGGCTCGCCCACCACTTCGGCGTCCATAACGCCGCCGGTGATCATCAGCTTGATCAGGTCGGGCTTTTCCGCCGCGATCTTCTCCACGAAGGCCGCGGCCTCCTCCGGCGTGCGGGCCTCATAGGCCAGCGACCCGGCCATGTGCCCGCCGGGTACCGACACCGCCATATTGGACGCCACCACCCGGGGAGACAGGATCTCGCCCCGCCTGGCCGCATCGCGAATGATCGTGTCGAAGTCCGCCACGCCGCCCACGGTACGGATAGTGGTCACGCCGGACAGCAGCTCCGTCCTGGCGTAACCCTCGCACATCTTCACGCCGATGCGGCGCATCAGGCCGTTGGAGGTGATGAGCTTCACCAGCTTCTTAGGGTCGGAGGGCTTTTTCCGGGGCTTGCCGGAGGCGGGCAGATGCACATGCAGATTGATCAGCCCCGGCAGCAGGTATTTGCCGCCCAGGTCCACGCGCGCATAGCCCTCCGGCACATCGGCCGCGTCGCAGACGGCGGCAATGCGGCTCCCGTCCACACAGACAGCCAGCCCCGTCCGAGGCGTCATGTCCCGCGTACCGTCCAGCATCACGCCGTTCACCAGCGCATATTTCTCATGGTTTATGTACATATGCACCCCTCCTGTTGGGAAATTTTTTCGCATGATACCACAACGCGGGGGAAATTGCAACAGGCAATTTCCCCCGCCAGCCAAAGCAGATCCACGCACGTTTGACGTTCTCAGAATACGACCACCAGCAGCATTTTGAATTGCTCCTGTCCATACACCGCGTGCGGATGCCGCGCCGGCATGAGGATGGACTCGCCGGTGTGCAGCACATGGGGTACGCCGTCCACGGTCACGCGGCCCACGCCGTCCAGGCACGTCACCAGCGCGTCGCCGCCGGACTCGTGGGTGCTGATCTCCTCGTCCTTGTCGAAGGCAAACAGCGTCACACTGACGGCGTCGTTCTGGGCCAGCGTCTTGCTGACCACCTGCCCCGGCTGATAGGCCACCTGATCCCGCAGGGTCAGCACGGTGGCCACATCGAGGTTCTTCATCATAGCGATACACTCCTTTTTATTGGATAAACGGGGGCGGCAAAGCCGCCCCCGTTATCGAAAACTTACTTGCCCAGGGCGGCCTTCAGGGCCTCCACACGGTCGGTCTTTTCCCAGGAAACACCCAGGTCCTCACGGCCCATGTGGCCATAGGCCGCCAGCTGGCGGTAAATGGGCTTCCGCAGGTCCAGATCGCGGATGATGGCGGTGGGGCGCAGGTCAAAGACCTTCTCCACAGCGGCCTCCAGCTCGCTGTCGGCCACCACGCCGGTGCCGAACGTCTCCACCAGCACGCTGACGGGACGCGCCACGCCGATGGCGTAGGCCAGCTGCACCTGGCACTTGTCGGCAAGACCGGCGGCCACCACATTCTTGGCCACCCAGCGGGCGGCGTAGGCCGCGCTGCGGTCCACCTTGGTGGGGTCCTTGCCGGAGAAGGCGCCGCCGCCGTGGGGCGCGCTGCCGCCATAGGTGTCCACAATGATCTTGCGTCCGGTCAGGCCGGTATCGGCGGCGGGGCCGCCGCTGACAAAGCGGCCGGTGGGGTTCACATAGATCTTCGTCTCGCCGTCCAGCAGCTCGGCGGGCACGGTGGGCTTGATGACCAGCTCAATCATATCCTTGCGGATCTGCTCCAGCGTCACGTCAGGGCTGTGCTGGGTGGACAGCACCACGGTATCCACGCGGACGGGCTTGCCGTTCTCGTCGTACTCCACGGTGATCTGGGTCTTGCCATCGGGACGCAGATAGTCCACCAGACCCTGCTTGCGCACGTCGGTCAAGCGCTTGGCCATCTTGTGGGCGATGGAGATCGCCAGGGGCATCAGCTCCGGCGTCTCGTTGCAGGCGTAGCCGAACATCATGCCCTGGTCGCCGGCGCCGTTGTCCAGCTCGCTCTTGCCGGAGGCCTTGGCCTCATAGCTCTTGTCCACGCCCAAAGCGATATCGCCGGACTGCTCATCGATGTTGGTGATGACGGCGCAGGTGTTGCCGTCAAAGCCGCACTCGGAGGAGTTATAGCCGATGTCCAGCACCACCTGGCGGGCGATCTTGGGGATATCCACATAGCAGCTGGTGGTGATCTCACCCATGATGTGGATCAGGCCGGTGGAGGCGCAGGTCTCGCAGGCCACGCGGCCATTGGGGTCCTTCTCGAAGATCGCGTCCAGCACCGCGTCGCTGATCTGGTCGCAGACCTTGTCGGGATGCCCTTCGGTAACGGACTCAGAGGTAAACAGATGTCTTGCCATGATTTTTTCTCCTTTCATCTCGCGGATGGTCATTGAAAAAGCGCTCTGCCGAACCGACAGAGCGCTGTGCTTCTTTGCTCATCCTCATCTTTCGATTCGTTCGCCGGATTTGGCACCTTGAAAAAACAGGTTGCCGTGGCTTCATCGGGCCGGTCCCTCCGCCACTCTTGATAAGGTATTTACTTGTACAGCATATTGTAACAGTTTTTTTAGCATTGTCAATAGCATTTCCATGATTTTTGCAAATAATTCAACTGTACGGAAACTTTGCCATTGTTCAAAAAAATGACATGACTTTTCCGCCGTTATGGGTTATACTGAACACAATTTGTACACAGGAGGACACTCCCCTTGAAAAAACTCTATGACGGGGTGCAGCGCTTCTGCGCCGCCCATCCCCGGTTCGGCATTCCCAACCTCATGCGCGTTATCGTCATCGGCAACGTGGCGGTCTATGTGCTCATGCTGCTGACCCAGGCCAACGACGCCAACGCCCTGAGCTTTCTGACCTTCAATCTCAATGCCCTGCTCCACGGTGAGGTGTGGCGGCTGGTGACCTTTGTGTTCGTGCCCGCCTACTCCAGTCCCTTTGCCCTGCTGATCAGTCTCTACTTCTATTACTGGATCGGCTCCACGCTGGAGCGCCAGTGGGGCACGGCCAAGTTCAACCTGTACTACATCAGCGGCGCGCTGCTGACGGTGCTGGGCGTGGTGCTGGCCAGTCTCATCACCGGCAACCCCTACCTGACCGCAGCGGGCACCGGCTATGTGAACCTGTCCATGTTCTTCGCCTTTGCCTTCCTGTTCCCGGACACCACGGTGCTGCTGTTCTTCATCCTCCCCGTGAGGATGAAGTGGCTGGCGTACCTGGACGGCGCACTGTTCGCCTTCGACATCATCAAGGCCATCGGCGCCCACAACTGGGCCGGTGTAGTGCTGCCCATCGTGGCCCTGCTGAACTTCGCCGTGTTCATCTGGCCGGAGGTCCACTACCTGAAGGAGCGCGCCAAATACCAGAACTCCCGCAAGACCGTCCAGTTCCGTCAGGCCCAACAGCAGCAGGCCAAGCAGGCCCAGCAGCAGGGCTATCGCCACAAGTGCGCCGTCTGCGGCCGCACGGATACCGACTACCCTGATCTGCAATTCCGTTACTGCAGCAAGTGCGTCGGGTACCACTGCTTCTGTCAGGACCACATCTTCAACCACGTGCATTTCACGGAGGAATAACAAAATACAGACGGGCCGCCCGCCGGGCGGCCCTTTTTTTGCACATATCTTAATAAAATCTTACCGTCCTGTAAGTTGACAGTGAAAACGTTTTCGCGTACAATAAGCCTGTAGCAAAAGGGGAAAACTGCCCAAAAATCCGAAACGCAACCGCCGGTTGACACATTTCCAGCCCCGGTTTATAGACCGCAACCGGCAAAACCCGTATGATAGCGCCATCAAAACCAAACGGCGGCACCCGCCGTCATACGGAAGGAGCGCATACCTATGATTTTAGCTGACAAGATCGTGTCCCTGCGGAAAAAGGCAGGCTGGAGCCAGGAGGACCTGGCCGAGAAGCTGGGCGTCACCCGCCAGTCCGTATCCAAATGGGAGGGCGCACAGTCCGTGCCCGATATGGATAAGGTCGTGATGATGAGCCGCCTGTTCGGCGTCTCCACCGACTTCCTGCTGAAGGACGAACTGGAGGAGGAAACGCCCTGCGCCGCGGCCCAGGACGACGACACGCCCCTGCGCCGCGTGAGCCTGACCCAGGCCTCCGCCTATCTGGCCCTGCGTAAGGCCGCCGCGCCGAAGATCGCCATAGCTACCGCCCTGTGCATCACCTCCCCGGTGACGTTGCTGCTGCTGGCCGCCATGAGCGAGGTGCAGCGCTTCCCTATCAGCGGAAACGCGGCGGCGGGCATCGGATTGTGCGTGATGCTGGTGCTGCTGGCTGTCGCGGTGAGCATTTTCCTGCGCGCCGACGCGGACGTGCGCGACTACCGCTTTTTAGAGGAAGAGCCCTTCGAGACGGAGTACGGCGTCACCGGCATGGTGCGCCAGCGGCAGCAGGAATACAAGGACACCCATACCCGGCTCGTCACCGTGGGCGTGGTGCTGTGTGTGCTGGCCGCCGTACCGCTGTTCGCCGCCATGTGCATAAGCGGCAGCGACCTGCTCTATATCGCCGCTGTCTGCGCGCTGCTGGTGCTGGTGGCCATCGGCTGTCTGGCCCTGGTCACAGCCGGCGTGTATCAGGGCGCCATGGAGCAGCTGCTGGAGGAGGGCGACTACACCCGTCCCCAGAAAAAGCACCACAAGCTGATGGGCACCGTCACCATGATCTACTGGCTCACCGCCACGGCGGTGTTCCTGCTGTACACCTACGGTCCCCACGGCAACGGCCAACCCCGGTACAGCTGGATCATCTGGGCGGTGGCGGGCGTGCTGTATGCCGCCGTTATGGGCATCGTTCGCATCATCAGCCGCAGCCGCGGCTGATGATGCCCCACAATAGAAGCTTAGGAGAGAAATAGGAGGAACTGACCCCATGCTGGACATTCAACATCTGACCAAGACCTACGGCGAGAAGAAGGCCGTGGATGATCTGACGCTGCACATCGCCCCCGGCGAGATCTACGGCTTCATCGGCCATAACGGCGCCGGCAAGACCACCACGCTGAAATCCGTGGTGGGTATCCTGCAATTTGACCAGGGCGAGATCACCATCGACGGCCGATCCATCAAGGCCGATCCCCTGGGCTGTAAGCGGGAGATGGCCTACATCCCCGATAACCCGGACCTGTACGACTACATGACCGGCATCAAGTATCTGAACTTCATCGCCGACGTATTCGGCGTGGATGCCCAGACCCGGCAGGCTCGTATCCGCACCTACGCGGATGCCTTTGAGCTGACGGGCGACCTGGCCCAACCCATTGCCGCCTATTCCCACGGCATGAAGCAGAAGCTATCCATCATTGCCGCGTGGCTCCACGACCCGAAGGTCATCATCATGGATGAGCCCTTCGTAGGCCTGGACCCCAAGGCTGCCCATCTGCTCAAGGGTATGATGCGTGAGATCTGCGACAACGGCGGCGCCATCTTCTTCTCCACCCATGTGCTGGAGGTAGCGGAAAAGCTCTGCGACAAGGTGGCTATCATCAAGGGCGGCCGGCTCATCCGTTCCGGCACCATGGAGGAGGTCAAGGGCGACGACTCCCTGGAGGAGGTCTTCCTGGAGCTGGAGGCGGAGTGATGGTCAAATTATTGCTGAAAAAACAGCTGTCCGAGATCTTCCGCAGCTACTTCTACGACGCGAAAAAGAACAAACCCCGGTCCAAGGCAAGCACCGTCAGTTTGATCGTGCTGTATGTGCTGCTGATGGTGGGCGTTATCGGCGGTATGTTCACGCTGTTCTCCATAGGTCTGTGCGCTCCCCTGCACGAGGCCGGTCTGGATTGGCTGTACTTCACCCTCTTTGCCATGGTCGGTGTGCTGATGGGCGTGTTTGGCAGCGTGTTCAACACGTTCTCCGGCCTGTACCAGGCCAAGGACAACGACCTGCTGCTGTCGCTGCCTATCCCCGTGCGTGCCATTCTGGCCTCCCGGCTGCTGGGTGTATACCTGATGGGTCTGATGTTCTCCGGCGTGATCCTGCTGCCCTGCGTCATCGTCTACTGGGCCGTCGGTGTGCTGACCGCCGCCACTGTGCTTGGCGGCATCGCGCTGATTCTGGCCGTCTCCCTGCTGGTGCTGGTGCTCTCCTGTCTGCTGGGCTGGGTGGTAGCCAAGATCCACAGCAAGCTCAAGCGCAAGAACCTCCTTACCACCCTGATCGCGCTGGCGTTCTTTGCCCTGTACTACATGGTGTGCTTCCGTGCCAACGAACTGATCGAGCAGCTCATGCTGCACCTGAATGAGGTGGGTGCAGCCATCCGCGGCAGCGCCTATCCCCTATATCTCATGGGCCGTATGGGCGCCGGCGACTATCTGGCTGTCGTGCTGGTGCTCGCCGTAATGGCGGCGCTGTGCGCGCTCACATACCTACTGCTCAGCCGCACATTCCTGTCCATTGCCACCGCCAACAACGGCGGCGCCAAGGCCGTTTATAAGGAGACGACCGTCAGGGCCGCCGGTGTGCCCGCCGCCTTGCTGCGTAAGGAGCTGGGCCGCTTCACCGCCAGTCCCAACTATATGCTCAACTGCGGTCTGGGCACGGTCATGCTGCCCATTCTGGGCGTGCTGCTGCTGGTAAAGAGCAGCGACCTGCTGCCTGTTATATACGAAATGGCCGGTGGCGAGGCCTCCGGTCTTCTGGCGACGATGCTGTGCGCCGCCCTGTGCCTGGTAGGCTCCATGAACGACATGGCCTCCTCCTCCATCTCCCTGGAGGGGAAGAACCTGTGGCTGGCACAGTCCCTGCCGGTGACACCGTGGCAGGTACTGCGTGCAAAGCTGCTGGTACAGGTGCTGGTAACGGGTATCCCCATGGCAGTCACCTCTGTACTGATACTATTGGCCGTCCGCCCCGCCCTGCCGCTGGCCCTCCTGCTGATAGCGCTGCCTCAGGCCTTTGTGTGGCTGTCGGCAGCCTTCGGCCTGACCATGGACCTGAAGCGCCCCAACCTGGTCTGGACCAATGAGATCACCGTCATCAAGCAGCGTCTGACGGTGCTGCTTGCCATGCTGGGCGGCTGGGTGTACGCCGCCCTTGTCGGCGTGCTGTACTACCCGTTCGGTATCGACATGGGTGCAGCGTGGTATCTGCTGGCCTGGACAGTGCTGACCGTCGTGCTGACGCTGATGCTGCTGCGCTGGCTCCACCGCACCGGCAGCCGCCTGTTCGCCGCCCTGTAATTGTGTCAGAAACGTAAATTCTGCCCCGTTCCGGCCTCCGGAACGGGGTTTTCCCGCAGTTTTTGTGGATTTGCTTATAGACACTTCGGGCAAAATGTGGTAGGGTAATTCATCAAAGAAAAAAGCTATGCAGAACAAGGAGGCCTTACCATGAACGAGGTCAAATCTCCCAAGAAACCTCTGATCTACTACTACATGATCGTGGTACTGCTGGTGCTGCTGTTCAACCTGCTGGCCATGCCCTGGCTGGCGGAGCACCAGATCAAGGAGGTGGACTACAACACCTTCGTCTCCATGACCGAGAAGAATGAGATCGGCCAGGTGGAGATCCAGCAGCAGAGCAACCGCATCCTCTTTACCTCCACCGACGGCAAAACCATCTACAAGACCGCCATCGTGCCTGACGACGGCCTGGTCCAGCGCCTGCTGGACGCGGGCGTGTCCACCACCGGCGAGGAGATCGAGCAGACTTCCCTGCTGACGGATATCCTGGGCTGGGTCCTGCCGCTGGTGATCTTTATCGCCATCGGTCAGATCATCTCCCGCAGCCTGATGAAGAAAATGGGCGGTAGCGACTCCCTGATGTTCAATATGGGCAAGTCCGACGCCAAGGTCTACGTCAAGTCCGCCGAGGGCATCAAGTTTGCCGATGTGGCCGGTGAGGACGAGGCTAAGGAGAACCTGACGGAGATCGTCAACTACCTGCACGATCCCACCAAGTATCAGGAGATCGGCGCGTCCATGCCCAAGGGCGTGCTGCTGGTGGGCCCTCCGGGCACCGGCAAAACCATGCTGGCCAAGGCTGTGGCCGGCGAGGCCAACGTGCCCTTCTTCTCCATGTCCGGCTCCGAATTCGTAGAGATGTTCGTAGGTATGGGTGCCAGCAAGGTCCGCGACCTGTTTAAGCAGGCCAAGGAGAAAGCCCCCTGCATCGTGTTCATCGACGAGATCGACGCCATCGGCCAAAAGCGCAGCGGCGGCCAGTACGGCGGCAACGACGAGCGCGAGCAGACGCTGAACCAGCTGCTCACCGAGATGGACGGCTTCGAGGGCAACACCGGCGTCATCATTCTGGCCGCCACCAACCGTCCCGAATCCCTTGATCCGGCCCTGACCCGACCCGGTCGTTTCGACCGCCGTGTACCCGTGGAGCTGCCCGACCTGCTGGGGCGCGAGGCCATTCTGAAGGTGCACGCCAAAAAGATCAAGATCGCCGAGGACGTGGACTTCAACAAGATCGCCCGTATGGCCTCCGGTGCCTCCGGCGCCGAGCTGGCCAACATCGTCAACGAGGCCGCCCTCCGCGCCGTCCGTGACGGACGCCGCTTTGCCACCCAGGCCGACCTGGAGGAGAGCATCGAGATAGTCATTGCCGGCTACCAGAAGAAGAACGCCATTATGACCGATCACGAGAAGCATATCGTGGCCTACCACGAGATCGGCCACGCGCTGGTGGCGGCCAAGCAGACCAATTCCGCCCCGGTGCAGAAGATCACCATCGTGCCCCGCACCTCCGGTGCTCTGGGCTATACCATGCAGGTGGAGGAGGGCAACCACTACCTGATGTCTCAGGAGGAAATGGAGAACAAGATCGCCACCCTCACCGGCGGCCGCGCCGCCGAGGAGACGGTGTTCGGCACCATCACCACCGGTGCCAGCAACGACATCGAGCAGGCCACCAAGCTGGCCCGCGCCATGATCACCCGCTACGGCATGAGCAGGGACTTCGACATGGTGGCCATGGAGACGGTGCAGAACCAATATCTGGGCGGCGACACGTCTCTGGCCTGCTCCGCCGAGACCCAGGCGAAGATCGACCAACAGGTGGTGGCACTGGTGAAGCAGCAGCACGAGAAGGCGCTGAAGCTCCTCACCGACAACCGCGCCAAGCTGGACGAGCTGGCCGCCTTCCTGTACGAGAAGGAGACCATCACCGGTGAGGAGTTCATGGATATCCTGAACAAAAAATAAGCGAAACGCCCCCGGCGTCGCCGTGGGCGTCCATCGGAGGAATACCGCATGAAGTTCATCACGACACTGGCCGTCACCTTCTTCGCCGGTATGGGCGCAGGACTGGGCACCGGTTTTGCGGGCATGAGCGCCGCGGCGGTCATCAGTCCCATGCTCATCACATTTCTGGGCATGGACCCCTACATGGCGGTAGGCATCGCTCTGGCCTCCGACGTGCTGGCCAGCGCCGTCTCCGCCTACACCTACCACAAAAACAAGAATCTGGACATCCGGAACGGCATCATTATGATGGTCACCGTGCTTCTGTTCACCGTGGCAGGCAGCTACATCGCCAGCCTGGTGCCCTCCCGCACCATGGGAAGCTTCTCCGTGATCATGACGTTCCTGCTGGGCGTCAAGTTCATCGTCCGTCCCGTTATGACCACCAAGGAGGCCATGCTGGGTGTCTCCGCCAAAAAGCGTGCCGTCCAGTCCGTGGTCTGCGGCATCGTCATTGGCTTCATCTGTGGCTTCGTGGGCGCAGGCGGCGGCATGATGATGCTGCTGATTTTGACCACGGTGCTGGGCTATGAGTTGAAAACCGCCGTGGGTACCAGCGTGTTCATCATGACCTTTACGGCGCTGACCGGCGCCATTTCCCACTTCACCATCGGCGGCGCGCCGGACTGGACGGTACTGGCGCTGTGCGTGGTGTTCACCCTGATCTGGGCCCGCATCGCCGCGGTATTTGCCAACAAGGCCGAACCTAAAACGCTGAACCGCGCCACCGGCGTGGTGCTGGTGATCCTCGGCGCCGCCATCATGACCTTCAACCTGTTGAAATAATATATAAACAGCACCCTGGTTGGGGTGCTGTTTTTTCATTCATATATCGCTGCGTTACATACATATCCATCATTTTCCAAAATCACTAACGTATATTCATGGCGCTTCCCATCCAAAAAGCTCGTCGCTTCCACAGAAAACGTTGCAGATGGACAATCGTACTCTGCCTCATTGTCCATAGCAGCTGTATATATTTTCCCAATTTCTGCTTCAAACTCCCGATGTTCCATTCCTACTTTTGCATTATTAAATATAATAGCATTGTCTTGATTCGAGACAACTCCACATATCCTATCGCCGCTTTCTGTTGTCCCATCAAAGGTTGAAATATCTGTCGGGGCAAAAAGGAAACTATACGGACACCCGCTTTTCTCCGTGTAGAACATATAGTGTCCTCCACTAAAGCTGTCAACTATGTAATCCGTACCATACCAGTTCTCTATGTCTGCCACAGTAAAACCAATATGGTCGAGCATCGTCTCTGGCAAAGCAGTCTCCTGATGCGTAATGACCTTCTCCCTCTCCTTGCTATCCGGCCCAGTACTCAGTACCCGAAACACCCACAATGCTGCCAATACAGCCAACACGATGCACAGGAACTTTTTAAAAGAAAACGGATGCTCCTGTTGGTATTCGCGCACCATCCTCTCTGCCATTTCCTGCGGGCTATCTGCTCCGTGGTTCGTTCGTGAACGTGCGTATGCTGCTGCCTGCGCCTGTCGTTTTTGCTCTTTTTGTTCTTTCCTCTGCCTCTCGCGTTCCCAATACGCACGGTCAGCTTCTTTATGTTGCTGCTCCGCTACTTCGCGCCTTTGCGCATCCACTTCACGCTGGAGTTCATATTGTAGCCTTTGGTTTAGATTCTCTCTGTCGCGGCAGAGTCTCTTCCTCTCCATCATCCGTCTTTCGCGATCTTTTTCCAACGCAGCAATTTTGCTTTTCTGCGTATCAATATCCCTCTGGCGAGATTTTATGATACTTTCCGATTTACAATTTCGTAAATCCCGTGTACGTTGGTCTATCACGTCCTGGCAACGTTTTTCTTCTGCAAAAATACGCTCTATCGCCTCATCTACGCTACTTATATCTCTGTCTTTTCTCTCCAACTCACGGCGATAACGATCGGCTTCCATAGTATTATCCCCTTTCACCTATTAACCCCGCCAATTCGCAACTGGATATACGGAGTATTTTGCGTTAAATGCTTCAAGCAATCGATGTTCCGCTGCTTTACAGTCTTCAATTTCCTCCCACTCACAAACCAATTCTCTAAAGCCTTCTATTTGGAAAATAGCACGTCCTCCACGATGGTCATTGCCCCCACCAAATCCATATAAAAGGTATTGCCGTATACGCTGGCGCAGCCCCCTCCTCCCTCCAGCTTTTCCAACATACAACAATTTCGAATACCCTGATTGTTTATACTTGTCCGTCAATGTCTCCACATCGTAAGTATCCGCAGCTGGATGTCCCTCAATTCCTTCAACAAAACGAAGTTCCATCTCCGCAGGCAAAATGATTTTGTAAACCCCATGGGTTTCTGGCACGTTTTTCCCACACTCATTCCAATGGTCCCATAAGTTTCCTAATGTTTCGCAGCCGTTCATGTCTCCACTCCTCTCTTTAAGAATTATAGCAATTTCTTTCGTGCTTGTATAGTGTATCATAATCGATCCGCTGTCCCGAAAAACGGGCAGTTCAACTTTTTATCAAAAAGAAACCCCCATTCCATTGGAATGGGGGCTTCCTTCTTCACTTATTCTGCTCATACAGCACGGCCAGTCCCCGCAGAATGAGGTCCGCGGCCATGTGCATCTCATGCCGGCAGGCCGGCGCGATCACCGGCGCGATGCCGCCGGTGGCCACCACCGTGGCCTTCCGGCCAAGCTCGGCCTCCATCCGGTCGATCAGTCCGTCCAGCAGCAGTGCCGAGCCCAGCACGCAGCCGCTCTGCATACACGTCAGCGTGTCGTCGCCGATGGCTCTATCCGGCACCGCCAGCGGGATGTCCGGCAGCAGCGCCGTGCCGCCCGCCAGGGACGACAGCGCCAGGTTTGCCCCCGGCAGGATAGCCCCGCCCCGGAACGCCCCCTGCTCATCCAGCACCGTCACCGTGGTGGCGGTACCCATGTCGACCAGCAGCAGCGGCGGCTGATACAGATCCAGCGCGCCCACGGCGGCGGTCAGCAGGTCCGCGCCCAGCGTCTCCGGCCGCTTGATACGCACCGGTACGCGGCAGCGAACGTTTCCGCCCACCACCAACGGCTCCTTTCCGGTCAGCAGCCGTGCCGCGCCCTGCAGGGCCCGGGTCACCGGCGGCACCACCGAGGAGATGATGACCTGCTCCACCTCCTGCCTGTCCACCTCCGCCAACTCCAACAGCTGGCTGAGCGCCACGGCGTAATCGCCCACGGCGTTGTCCCGCCGTGTGGCGATACGGAAGCTGCGGCGCACCTCGCGCCCCTCCATCAGTCCCACGACCACATGGGTATTTCCCACGTCCAAAGCCAGCAGCATACGCGCGCCTCCCGTCTTATGCGTTGGTCTTGCGGGCAGCCAGCTTGCCCCGGCTGTACATAACCGCCTTGGCAATAGCCGCGCCGGTGATCAGGCACACCACGCCCTCCACGAGGCCGTTCACGCCCACGAAGGCGATGACGAACAGGAACGCATTGGCGCTGCCGAGGGCGGCCACAAAGCCCTGGATATACTCTGTGTTGTAGAAGCACAGGCACAGCATGGACATAAACAGCACCGTGTTGCACAGCGCGCCGATCAGGCCCGCCGCGCCGAAGGACCACAGGTTCGTCTTGTCCAGCTTGTTCAGGCCCTTGAAGGCCACGCCGCACAGCCAGCCCGCCAGAATACGGGTGGGCACGCACACCAGGAACGTGTAGATGGGGTTGATACCCAGCAGCACCGCGCCGAACTGGCTCCTGCCGAAGCATTCCCAGAAGCTGATGCAGCCGAACACGCCGCCCAGAATGGCGCCGCTGGCCGGCCCCATGACGATGGCGCCCACGATCACCGGCACCATCAGCAGCGTGATCTCCAGCCCCGGCATCTTGATCATACCCAGACCCGTCACCTCCAGCAGCAGCATGATCGCCACCAGCACGGAAATGCGTACCAGGTCCTGCACGGAATAGGTCCCGCGCTTCGTTTCGTTATTCATAGTTTTACCTCCTGCTGCCGCCTCCGTCCAGCAGAGTGCGGCGCTCGCACGTATGATACCACATTTTCGCGTTTTTGCAATAGCTGATTTCAAAAAAGTACCCCCGGCTTCGCCGGGGGTACTGGTCGTATGCCGCACGATCGGTCCGGCGAAGCCGGGGTACTGGCTGTGCGCCGCCGTATAGGCCGGTCAGCGCTTCCTTCTCCGCATCCAGGCCATGCCGCCCACGGACGCCAGTGCCATGCCGATATAGGCCCCGATGCCCGCGTCGAACGTGGTGGGGCTGTCCACCCCGCCGATGGTGAAGTTCATCGTCACGTTGCCCGCGTCGGACAGAATGGTCACCGTGTGCCTGCCGTCCTTCAGCGTCCGCAGATACACCGCCTTCAGATAGACCTCGATGCCGCCGTTGTCCTCGGCGACGTAGTTGGCCGCGGCGATGGTCCTGCCGTCCACCTGCACGCCCTTAAAGCCGCTGAACGCCGCCGTGCTGCGGAACGTAAGCCCGTAGATGCCGGAGGTGTAATCCGTGGCGCTCTTGGCGGCATCAGCCGTCTTCACCGCGGAAATTCCGGGCGTGGACGCGCCGCCGTAGTAGTAGTACCCGCCGCCGGAGCTACTCTGCGCCGCCGTGCTGATCACAAACGGCGAGAAGCTTCTGGTTTTGAAGCAGATGCCCCACTGTGTGTACTCACCGGTCAGCTCCTCCTTCAGTACCTCTGCATCCGTATAGTGATAAATGACAGGCGGTTCTGTCCGCTTTTGCGCTTCTTCCCATGTAAGCCCCACATACTCGTAGGGAACAAAGACAGTATACTCGCCAGAGAAACCGCTGACAGTCTGCCCGTCCCTTTCCACCGTAAGGCGCATATAGTGGGCGTTCTCATTGTCCTGCGGGAACATACGGCACTTGAGCGTCAGGGCAGCATCATTTGATTGCAGTGTAGGCTTATCCACCGCACTGGTTACCTCGCTCACGCTCTGTGTCTGCACCGTATGCACATAGGGCGTCGCGTTGAAGTACACATACTCTACCTTGGTAGTTCCATTAGCAAACTTCCACTCAAAAACACAGCAGTTTACACCGGTGATGGTATTCCCGACATAATAGGACACATCGCCTATCTTCTGCTCCTTGAGCGTATTGGGCGTAACGCGAATCGGGCCGGGAACGGCAGACCACTCCTTCTTCGCAAGCCAGTCCTTCATGGAAGTAACCTCCCCCTTTGCACCGGCATCATCGGCCGCCCCCGGTTCCGTGGAGGTTCCGTTGCCTACCATGCGGTACTCTGTGGCGCCCTCCGGCGCTGTGACGGTCACATAGGACGCCAAGACCTTTTCCAAATCCAACAGCTTGGTGCCGTCAAGCTGCGCCGTCACAAGGCCTTTGTTCACGGTAAAGGTCACGCCCTCTGCCGTCGTATAGGTCTTAATGCGCTGGTTGTCTGCCGGTGTACCCAATTCGTTCAGCCAATTCTTTCCCTCGCCGTACGGCTGGTCGGCACCCTCGTCTAAGGTGAAGGAAATGTTAGACATTCCGGTAGTGTCGATCACGTTGGTAAAGTAGTCAGCACTCTTGTCCTTCCAACTGATGATCTCACGGCTGGTAGAGTTAAAGGAGCTATTTCCGGGCAGCGCCATTATCTCGTCGTTATTGACACTGTTCTGGAATCTTGCCACATAGATACCATTTGTGATACCGCGGTCATTTTCATATTTTAGCTGCGCCTTTCTCTCCGCAATGACAGTTTCGATTTCTTTGTCGCTGCCGTCGACCCAAGTCCAATAGTCAGGTCGCTGGCCTTCTCCAATATAGATAAAGGTGTAATACAGTGCGGCAAAATCACGCTTATCGCCGCCGGTATAAATGCTTTTCCATCTATCTGCCGTCAGTCCTTCATTGAAGCTGACAGTCAGTGTGTTGGTCTCCTTATTCCAAGACAGGAGCACCACGTCCTGCAAATATCCGGGCACGGTGACCCGCACGGCGGTGTTCTCGGAAAGCAGATAGTAGCCATCCGCTAATATATTCAGCTTGTCGAACATAGCCAGTAGCCAAGGATTGTTCTGCACAGCGAACCACTGTGCGTCCATGCCAAGCTTATTCCAAGCCGCCTGAATACCGGGAGGGCTGTTCCTATTCGTCCACTTTCCGTCTACTTGTTTAAAATTGTCATTGATAAACGTCTGTACCTCTCCGGCAAAGTGCGGCGGGCCATCCTGACCGCCTTGGCCTCCGGAGGTCTCATGGACATTAACACACAGTGCATATTTTACATTATCTGCCGTGAATATCACAAAGGACTCCCCCGGCTCGCAGTCACCCGCGACGGAAATAGTCAGCGCACCGTCCTTCGCTGAGGCAGTCAAACCCGTTTTCGTCGTAGAGTCTACTGCGAATCCGGTAAGTGACGTAAAGCTATCGCCGGTTTCTTCGATATGTGTGCGCTTGAATATCTGACCGAAGGTCACGCTGTGCCCCTGATCAATGCCTGTACCGCTGTAATACTTTTGCTCCTTTTCTACGTAGAAAAAGCACTGCTCTGTACCCGCAGGCCACCGGGGGCCATTGTTTTCCTGCTGCCCCTGCTGCGGCATATTTTCTTCTCCCTCGTCGCCGGGGTCAGCGAGGACGGGGGTACAGAGGGACAGGGTGAGTATCAGGGTCAGCAGGAGGCTGACTGCTTTTTTCATATTCCTCTCTCCTTTCCCGCCAAGAGAGTTCGTTTCAGCCCACTGAAACGTTGAAAGGGAGTATACTCCCTTGGCGGCACATAATTACTCCTTCTTTATACCACTTTGCCGTCTTTGAAACAATATGCAGGGAGGGAATACTCTTTTTTTGGCTTAAAGGTGCAAAAACAGCCGGGCTTTTTGTGCAAAAGTCCGGCTGCTTTCGGTTATTCCGCCATGGGCTGTACGCCGCCCGTGGGCAGTATGGGCCGGCTGATGGGAACGCTCCCCAGCATCAGCTGGTACTCGCCGTCCAGCATCAGCTGCACCTGCGTCACATCCTCCAGTGAGCACAGCGAGTCCACCAGCCCCTGTATCATGCGGTTCTGCGCCTCCGCGTCCTCCGGCAGCAGCGCCGCCACGCTCCCCGGCAGGTTCAGGTAGCATATCCCCTCCTCCGTGCTGGCGTTCAGGGCCGTAAAGCCCTCCGGCAGCAGCGGGTACAGGTCCGCGTAGCTGTCCAGCGGCCGTTCCGTCAGTGCCTTCACCACCGCCTGGGCCACCGTCTCCCCCTCGTACACCGTCAGCCGGCGCTCCTCGCCCACCAGTGTACCGCCGCCGTCCGGGAAGTACAGCTGCACCTTCACCGTCCGCACCACATCGTCCGGGCTGGTCAGCAGCACCTCCTCTGAGGTGTACACCTCGCTGGTCCGGTCCGCAGGCAGCTCGCCCGCCACCGTCAGCCGCACGGCGTAAATGCCGTCCAGCTGCATCAGCGACAGCGTGATGCAGTAGTCCGCGATGGTCCGGTCAATACCGATCAGCTGGTCGTATTCGCTGCTCATGTCCACCGACACCGTTCCGCCGGTGACGGTACAGCTCAGCAGCTGCGTCCCCACGGGTATGGGCGCGATGAATCCCTCCGCCGTGCAGCCGCCCAGCAGCAGCTCCATGATGTACTGCGCCTGCTGCTGGCGTCCCCGGTCCCCGGCGGTGATATCCGCCCAGGGGATGGCGATGCCCTGCACGGCGTCGCCGCCGCCGGCGGATTTGTTCTGCTCGCTCAGGTCCGCCGGGCAGTACAGCCGCAGGCTCCCGCCGTCCGCCGCCTGCTGCTCGCCGCAGGCGCACAGGCACGCCGCCAGCGCCGCCGCCAGCAGCAGGGAAATGATACGCTTTTTCATGCCTCCTCCCCCCTTTCCGCCAGCGGCAGGTACACGGTGAACACCGTGCCCACGCCGTTTGCGCCGTGGCCGGCGGAGATGGTGCCTCCCCGGTTCTCGATGGTGTCCTTCACGATGGACAGCCCCAGTCCCGTGCCGCCCACCTCCCGCGAGCGCATCTTGTCCACCCGGTAGAACCGGTCAAAAATATGCGGCAGGTCCTCGTCCGGTATACCGATGCCGTTGTCGCTGACCGTCAGCACCACCCTGTCCCCATCCACATGGGCCTCCGCCCGGACGAATCCGTCCTCGGCGGCGGAGTACTTGATGGCGTTCTCCATCAGGTTGTACAGGATCTGATGTACATCGTCGTCGGTGGCCAGCGCCACGGCATCCTCGTCCGCCGCGCCGGATACGGTCACGCCCTTCTCCTGGGCCACCATGGTCAGCATACGCTCCACGCGCTCCAGCACCGGCCTCACCGCCACGGGATAGGGCTGCTGCACCACGCCGCTGTCCAGCCGCGTCAGCCGCAGCAGGTTCTCGGTAATGCGGCTCAGCCGTTCCGCCTCACGCCCGATGTCGGTGACGAACTCCTTTGTGGTCTCCTCGTCCATGTGATCCGTCTGCAGGATGGAGTCCGTAAGCAGCCGTATGCCCGCCAACGGCGTTTTCAGCTCGTGGCTGGCGTCGGAGACGAACCGCCGCCGGGCGTTCTCCGTGGTCTGCAATCGGTCGGTCAGGCTGTTGAATTCCGCCGCGATCTGGGCGATCTCGTCGGTGCCGCTGGCGTCAGCCCGGTGGCTGTACGCGCCCTCACGCACCTTGCGGATGGCCTGCAAAAGCCCGCTGATCTGCCGGGTCAGCATCTGGCTGAGCACGATGCTCAGCCCCGCCACCAGCAGGGCGATCAGCAGCGAGATAATGAGCAGGTTGTGCCGGAACGCCTCCAGCAGCTCCGACTGCTCCGTGTCGTAGTCATAGGCGTACACCGCGCCCACGATCTGGTTGTGATACACCACAGGCGTGGCCACGCGGCTCAAAAACGCCGTGCCGTCGTAGCTGCAATAGCTGGCGTCCTGTCCCCGCAGGGCCACCGCCACCACGGAGTACAGCGCGTATTCGCCCACGGCGTTGCTGCCCTGCCGGGTGTCGTACAGCACCAGTCCCGCGCTGTTGGTCACCATGATACGGGCCGCGCCGGACTCGTCCAGGCCCTCCAGCGCCGCCTGCACGTTCTCCACCGTCAGCTTCTCCAAGCCTATCATCGCCGACTCGATGACCTTCGCGGTGCTCTTCAGGTTGTTCTGATTGGAGGCCACCATCATGTTCTGGCTCACCAGCAGCGGATAGGAGTTCAGCAGGATCAGCACCGCCGCGATGACCAGGATATAGCTCAGGCTGAACTTCAGCTGCAAGGTCGCCTTGCCCCGCAGCTTGCGTATACCAAGGCCCAGGCGCTGCCGCATAGTCTGCGCCTGCGGGGTCTGGTCCGTATTTGCTGCCGCCGTGTCACACGGTGGGCTGTTCTTCTCCCTTAAAATAGTAACCAACTCCCCACTTCGTCATAATGTATACCGGGTTGGCGGGGTCCGGCTCCAGCTTTTCCCGCAGCCGTCGGATGTGCACGTCCACCGTCCGATAATCTCCGGCGTAGGAATAGCCCCACACCAGGTCCATCAGGCTCTCCCGGCTGTACACCCGCCGGGGGTTTTTCATCAGCAGCTCGATCAGGTCATACTCCTTTGCGGTCAGGTCGATGGTCTTTCCGTCCCGCAGGGCCACCCGCTGCTCCGTGTCCAGGCTCAGGTCGCCCACGGTCAGCAGCGGCGTGCGCTGGCGGCTCTGGGCCGCCTGGTTCCCGTTCATGGACCGCCGCAGCAGTGCCCGGATGCGTGCCTTCAGCTCCAGAATGTTAAAGGGCTTCGTCACATAGTCGTCCGCGCCGCAGGCAAAGCCCATCAGCTTGTCGCTGTCCTCGCTGCGGGCGGTCAGCATGATGACGGGCACATCGGAAAACTCCCGTATCTTCATGCAGGCGTCGCTGCCGGACAGCCCGGGCATCATCACGTCCATGACGATCAGGTCGAAGTTCTCCTTCTTCTCCAGCTCCACGGCGGCCGCGCCGTCATAGGCGGTCATCACCTCATACCCCTCGTTCTCCAGATTGAACTTCATGCCCTTCACCAGCAGCTTCTCGTCGTCTACCACCAATATCTTCATTCCTGCGTATCCTCCGTTATGATGTGATCTTGTATGCTCTCCACGATGGCCTGTCCGATTCCCTCCACCCGCGTCAGGTCCTCCGCGCCGGTATAGGGTCCGTTGGCCTCCCGTTCGTCCACGATCCGCTGGGCCAGCACCGGGCCGATCCCCGGCAGGCCGTCCAGCTCCTCCGCGCTGGCGGTGTTGATGTTCACCTTCAGCAGCGCGGGCGCAGCCTCCTCCGGCGGCACGGCGCTGATGTCATAGCCGCCCCGCGCCTGCCGCGGCGTCAGCAGCCACGTCAGTGCCATTGCCAGGACGAACAGCACCGTCAGTCCCAGCAGGAACACGTCCGTCTTTGTCAATTTTATCCGCTTTCCCACAGTTGACTACCCCGCCTCTTTTGCTTATAATAGGTCATGGACATACCGGCCCCATGCTCCGGACGGGGCCGTCCCCCTATATTATAGCATACATGGAGAAAAAGTCACATGAAAATCCGTCGTTTTATTGCTGTTTTTTTATCTGCCCTGATTTTATGCGGAGTTCTGACCGTTCCCGCCGCCGCGCTGGAGGATCCGGCCATCCGTGCCAAGGCCGCGCTGCTGGTGGAGGCCGAGACCGGCACGGTACTCTATGACAAAAACAGCCACGATGAGCTGTCCATCGCCAGCACCACCAAGATCATGTCCGCCCTGCTGATCTTCGAGGCCATCGACCGGGGCGAGCTGCGGCTGGACCAGCAGGTCACCGCCACCGCCACCGCCCTGCGCGGCCTGCCGGAGGACGGCAGCACCGCCGACATCGTGGAAGGTGAAACGCTGACGGTGGAGCAGCTGCTGTACTGTATGCTGGTCATCTCCGCCAACGAGACGTGCAACATCCTGGGCGAAACGCTGTGCGGCAGCGTAGATGCCTTTGTGGAGCGCATGAACCAGCGCGCCCAGGAGCTGGGGTGCAAAAACACCCACTTTGCCAACACCACCGGCCTGACCCAGTCCGGCCACTACTCCTCCGCCTACGATCTGTATCTCATCACCCGCGAGGCCATGAAGCACGAGGACTTCATGACCATGGTGAACACCAAGTCCTACGAGATACCTCCCACCAACAAGACCGAGGAGGAGCGCGTGCTCCACAGCACCAACGCCCTGATCTCCAACTGGCGTCTGGCGGGCTATCTGTACTCCGGCGCCCAGGGCATTAAGACCGGCAGCACCGATGCCGCCGGCCAGTGCCTTGTCTCCTCCGCTGTCCGCGGCAGCCGCACGCTCATCAGCGTGGTGCTGGGCGCGGAGAAGGTCGAAAAGGAGAACGGCTCCGGCTACATCGTAGAGAGCTTTACCGAGACGGCCCGTCTGTTCGACTGGGGCTTTGACAACTTTGCCCCCCAGCAGGTGCTGGACGAGAATGAACTGATCCAGGAGGTCCCCGTGGCCCTGAGCAAGCAGGTCTCCACCGTGGCCGTCCACCCGGCGGAGAGCGCCGACGCCATGCTGCCCAAGGATCTGGATGTCAGTGCCCTGACCCGCACCGTCACGCTGGATAACGAGACGGCGCTGGCCCCCATCGCCGCCGGCGACCGCCTGGGCGAGATCACCGTCAGCTACGGCGACACCACCTACGTCACCGTACCCCTGCTGGCCGTGGCCGACGTGTCCGCCAGCCGCTTCCTGTCCCTGCGCCACGCCATCGGCGAATTCTTCTCCCAGCGCTCCGCCCGCATCGCCGTTCTGGCGCTGGTGGTGCTGGTCGCCGCCCTGGTTCTGTGGTTCCGGTTCTACGGCCGCAACCGCCGCTACGGCAAGCCCGGCAGCAAGCAGTACCGCCACCACTCCTACCGCGGCCGCCGTCACTGATATGGCACCTATCTGTATACTCTACGAGGACCCGTATCTGGTCCTCTGCGTCAAGCCCGTGGGCGTCCTGTCGGAGGACAGCCCCTCCGGTGCCTGTATGCCCGGCCTGCTGCGCGAGCACTACCGCGCCCTGGGGCAGAACGACTATATCGCCACCGTCCACCGGCTGGACCGGCTGGTGGGCGGCGTTATGCTGTTCTCCCGCCGCCGGGACGTCACCGGAAAGCTCACCGCCGCCGTGGCAGAGCACCGCGTCACCAAGGAATACCTGGCCGTTCTCCGGGGCACGCCGGCACAGGACGAAGCCACCCTCACCGACCTGCTGTTCCGCGACGCCGCCCACAACAAGAGCTATGTGGTCAAGCGTATGCGGAAGGGCGTCCGCCAGGCGTCCCTCAGCTACACCGTTCAGGGCAAAGCGGACGGCCTGACGCTGGTGCGCGTGCAGCTGCACACCGGCCGCACCCACCAGATCCGGGTGCAGTTCTCCTCCCGCGGCCTCCCCCTGCTGGGGGATATCCGCTATGGCAGCAAGGCCGACTGCTCCCCCGCCCTGTGGTCCACGCGGCTGGCGCTGACACACCCCGTCACCGGCAAGCCCATCGACGTTGCCTGTCCCCCGCCGGATGCCTGGCCCTGGAATTTGTTTGCATGAAAAAAGACCGCCCTCCGGCGGTCTTTTTGCTGTGCAGCGCACGGGAAAATAAAAGCGGTCCGCTGCTCATGCATGACGCTCTATGCCAGCAAATGCCCGATTCCCACAAACAGACACCCCAGTCCAAAGAAAAACGTCAGGATGGCTGTGGCGTACAGCCAGAACCGCCCCGCCCCCAGCCTGGGATAGTCCAAAAACGGATAGGGGTACAGTTGGCCGGTGCGTCCGATAGGCTTGCCGGTCCCGGCCCGCAGCATGGCAAAGGCAAAATACGCCAGCGGCAGCACCAGCCACCAGACGGCGTGCCCCACCGTCAGCCCTGCCTTATCCTGCCACAGCAGCCATTGCAGCACCGTCAGCCCCGGCGTAATAAAGTGTACGCAGACATTCCCGAAGGAAAAGCGCCCCTTCAGCCAGCTCTCATCGTCCCGCCGGTGGGCGGTCGGCAGCAGCACAAAGGCGTAGATCAGGTGCGTCACATAGATGCACAGCGTCATACTCAGCGCCACGCCCGGGGAACTGAGCCACCGGAACGCGCCGCAATGGGGGTCATGCCCGCTGGCGCCCAGCGCCAGCTCATAGAGCAGTATCAGCAGATTGCTCAGGTGTGTGTAGTACACGAAAAAACCGGCGCGGATACAGTGCTTCTCCGGCAGCCACGCCTTTTTGTACAGTCCGATGGCGGTGACCAGCACGATCACCAGCGCCGACAGCCGCAGCACAGTCATCCCTCCCGCAGCGCCTTCAGCAGTGCGATCTCCCGGGCGTAGCCCGGCAGCTCGTTGGGCGTCTCCAGCACGAAGGGCAGCCCCTGCAATGCGGGATGCCGCACCACCCGGCCCAGCGCCTCCGCACCCAGGCAGCCCTCGCCGATGCGGGCATGGCGATCCTTGTGGGCGCCCCGTGGGTTCAGACTGTCGTTGATGTGCACTGCCTTCAGTCTCTCCAGACCGATGACCCGGTCGAACTCCGTCAGCACCCCGTCCAAGTCGTCCGCGATGTCGTACCCCGCGTCGGACACATGGCAGGTGTCCAGACACACCCCCAGCTTATCCGACAGTGCCACCCGGTCGATGATCTCCCGCAGCTCCTCGAACCGGCTGCCCACCTCACTGCCCTTGCCGGACATGGTCTCCAGCAGGACGGTGGTGCGGAGACCCGGCGTAAGGATGGCGTTCAGCGTCTCCGCGATCTGGGCAATACCCGTCTCCATACCCTGCCCGGTGTGGCTGCCGGGATGGAAGTTGTACACGTTCCCCGGCAGGTACTCCATCCGCTTCAGGTCGTCCGCAAGCGTCATGCGGGCAAACTCCCGGGTGTGCTCATCCTTGGAGCAGGGATTGATGGTATACGGCGCGTGGGCCACCAGCGTGCCGAATTCGTTTTCCGCCGCCAGCGCCAGAAACGCCGCCACGTCCGCCGGATCGATGGCCTTGGCCTTGCTGCCCCGTGGATTGCGGGTGAAAAATTGAAACGTGTTGGCCCCGATGGACAGGGCCGTCCTGCCCATGGCCAAAAAGCCGTCTGAGGCGGACAGATGACACCCGATATAGAACATGGCCTTCACTCCCTTCACAGCCGCAGGGTGGACACATCAGCCCTGCCGTTTTCGATGGTCAGCACGCCGCAGGTAGAATGCAGTGGATCCCCTGCCGCGCCGGGGTTCAGCGTCAGCAGTGAGCCGTCGTTGTCCACCAGCGGCACATGGGTATGTCCGAACAGCAGCACCTGTGCACCGTACTCCTTCGCCGCGTACATGGCGGCCATAGGCGAACGCTTCACGTTCCGCGTGTGCCCGTGCAGCGCAAAGATCCGCACGCCGCCGATCTCCAGCAGCCGTTCCGGCTGGTCGCAGCTGCCCCAATCACAGTTGCCCGGCACGCCCTCCATGGGCAGCGCCGGGAACCGCCCCCGCAGGGCCGTCAGGTCCCGCTGGCAGTCCCCCAGGTGCAGCACCCGGTCCGGCGCTGTCAGCTCCACCGCGCGGGCCATATTGTCCACATTCCCGTGGGAATCGGAAAGTACCAGAATTCTCATAATGCCTCACAAATGTATCCTATTTGTGACGTATTATACCACGTCCACCTTGCAAACTCAACGCCTTTGCGGTATCATAAAAGCAACAAAAGTTCGGAGGTGCTCAATATGGTGGGCGGCGTGATGGAGCTGGATCTCCACGGCATGAATACGTACCAGGCGCAGATCGCCATCGACGCGGCGCTGCGCCGCTGCGGCGGCGGTGTCTACCGCCTGCGCCTCATCCACGGCTACCGGGGCGGCACCGCCATCCGGGATATGCTGTGGACGGTGTACAACAAGCGCAGTCAAGTGAAACGCCTTGTCAGTATCAGTGAGGGCGTCACCGAGCTGGTCCTGCGCGAGTATTAAGGAGGGACCCCCATGAAGCTGGCACAAATTCAAATGCACGTCACCGCCGACAAAGCCGCCAACCTCCGCCACGCGGAAGACCTGCTGCGCTCCGTCCGCGGCGCCGACATGGCCATCCTGCCGGAGATGTTCTGCTGCCCCTACGACAACGCCTGCTTCCGCGCCTACGGCGAGCCTGAGGGCGGTCCGGCATATCAGATGCTCTCCCGCACCGCACGGGAGCTAAACCTCTGGCTGGTAGGCGGCTCCCTCCCCGAGCTGGACGGTGACAAGATCTATAACACCGCCTACGTTTTCGACCCCACAGGCACCTGCGTGGCCCGCCACCGGAAAATGCACCTGTTCGACATCGACGTGCAGGGCGGCCAGTCCTTCCGCGAGTCCGCCACCCTGTCGCCGGGGAACGACATCACCCTCTTCGACACACCCTATGGCAGAATAGGCCTGTGCATCTGCTTCGACCTCCGGTTCGAGGAGCTGTGCCGCCTCATGGCTCTGGAGGGTGCCCGGGTCCTGCTGGCCCCGGCGGCCTTCAACATGACCACCGGCCCCGCCCACTGGGAACTGCTCCTGCGTCAGCGTGCGGTAGATAACCAGTGCTTCACCGTGGGTGCCGCCCCTGCCCGGGACGAGGCCGCCTCTTATGTGGCCTGGGGACACTCCCTGGTCTGCGACCCCTGGGGCACGGTGCTGCATGAATGCGGCAGCGGCGAGGAAACCGCCGTCGTCGACCTGGATCTCTCCCGGGTGGATGCTGTCCGGCAGCAGCTGCCCATCCTCTCCGCCCGCCGGACGGATATATACGATATCCGCCGAAGGTAGGTCTGCTATCGATTTCTCAGATAGCCAGATGGCGTAATTTTTTAAAATACTCGTTGACAAAAGTTTCCTTTTACGATACCATACGATTTGTGGATGCCCGCGCTGTCCTCGCAGCGCGGACATTTTCTGCGCCGCAGGCGCTGTTTGGATAGAAAGAAAGGATACCAGCTATGAAAAACCTCAATGAAAAGCGGCCCAGTGGGCTGGCGCTGCTCCCCTTCGCGATGTTCATCGTCATCTACATGGGCGCCGGTATTTACTACCAGGTAAAGGGTATGGAGATGGCCTTTTACCAGTTCCCCTCCGTCACCGCCATGTTCCTGGCGGTGCTGGCGGCCTTTATCATGTTCAAGGGCACCATTAACGAGAAGTTCGACACCTTTGCCAAGGGTGCCGCCAACGTGGACATCCTCACCATGCTGATGATCTACATTCTGGCCGGTGCCTTCGCCAACGTGGCGGCGGTCATGGGCGGCCGCGAATCCACGGTAAATCTGGGTCTGTCCCTGGTACCGGTGGAATTCCTGGCCGCCGGTCTGTTCGTCATCTCCGCCTTTATGGGCACCGCCACCGGCTCCTCCATGGGCACCGTCACCGCCGTGATTCCCATCGCCGTGGGTATTGCGGAAAAAGGCGGCCTGTCCCTCACTGTGGTCATCGGTGCCGTGGTGGGCGGCGCCATGTTCGGCGACAACCTCTCCATGATCTCCGACACCACCATCGCTGCCACCCGCAGCCAGCGCTGCGAAATGCGCGACAAGTTCCGTGTCAACTTCCTCATCGCTCTGCCGGCGGCACTGATCACCCTGGTCCTTCTGCTGATCTTCGGCCGTCCGGAGACGGTCATGCCCCTGGAGGCCCTGCCCTTCGATCTCATCAAGGTCCTGCCCTACGTGCTGGTGCTGGTCCTGGCCTTGTGCGGGCTCAACGTGTTCCTGGCCCTGACCGTGGGTATCTTCTCCGCCGGTCTGGTGGGCATCTGCTGCGGTGATCTGACCATTGCCGCCTTCGCCCAGAGCGTGTGGGACGGCTTCACCGGCATGAACGAGGTATTCTTCCTGACGCTGCTGTGCGGCGGTATGTCGGAGCTCATCGCCAAAAACGGCGGCATCGCCTGGATCATTCAAAAGCTGCGGAAGGTCATGAAGGGCAACAAGTCCGCTCAGGTCGGCATCGCCGCCATGGTCTCCCTGTGCGACTGCGCCACCGCCAACAACACCGTGGCTATCATCGTGGCCGGCGACATGGCCCGTGACGTGTCCCATGAATACAAGGTGGATCCCCGCCGCACCGCCTCCCTGCTGGACATCTTCTCATGCGTGTTCCAGGGCATCATCCCCTACGGCGCGCAGCTGCTGAGCGCCGCCGCCCTGGCCAACGCCACCGTGACCTCCGACGCCCTGCACACCAGCCCCGCCGCCATCGTGGGCGGTATGTGGTACTGCTGGATCCTGGCCGCCGTGGGCCTGCTGTCCATCTTCGTTCCCTTTGCCGACGGTGTCTGCCGGAAAGACCCGTGGAACTGGGAGTACGGCTGCGCCCAGTCCGCCGTGGCCGCCAAAAAGGCCCTGCTGGAAAAGGAAGCGGAGGACATCTCCGCCCAATAACGCTCCCTGTCTTTGCCGCCGCGGCACACCCCCCCTGGCCGCGGCGGCACTTTTTTGTCAAAATATACGGTACCTCCCACCCGCCCGGAGAAATTCTCTTCTGCGATATTCACAAATTGTGGTTGCAATTTTTGTGCAAATAGTGTAGTATAATTCGCAAGAAATCCGCATGGAACACAAGGAAACGGAGGAAATTGCAATGAAGAAATATACAGACATGAGCCTTCAGGAGCGTCAGGCCGAATACGCCGCCGTGCAGGCGGAATACGAAAAGCTCAAGGCCATGGGCCTCAGCCTGAATATGGCCCGGGGCAAGCCCGGCAAGGCCCAGCTGGATCTGGTCACACCCATTTTCGGTCTGTTGACGAAGCCGGAGGATTTTGTCTCCGACGGCATCGACGTCCGCAACTACGGCGAGGTGGCGGGTATCCCCGCGGCCAGAAGGCTGTTTGCGGACATTCTGGGCTGCAAGCCCGAGCAGGTGTTCGTGGGCGGCAACGCCAGCCTGCAGCTGATGTACGACGCCGTATCCAAGGCCTTCACCCACGGTCTGCTCCACAGCGAAAAGCCCTGGTGCAAGCTGGACAAGGTCAAATGGATCTGCCCGGTGCCCGGCTATGACCGCCACTTCAAGGTCACCGAGAGCTTCGGCGTAGAGCTGATCTCCGTCCCCATGACCGCCGACGGCCCCGACATGGACCAGGTAGAGGCCCTCATCAAGGATCCCGCCGTCAAGGGTATGTGGAACGTCCCCAAGTACTCCAACCCCGAGGGCGTGATCTACTCCGCCGCGACCATCGACCGTCTGGCGAAGATGAAGCCCGCCGCCCCCGACTTTATGCTCATGTGGGACAACGCCTACTGCATCCACGAGTTCGACTGCGACTATGTGGAATTCCCCGACATCATCAGCCTGTGCGCGAAGTACGGCAATGCCGACATGGTCTACGAGTTCGCCTCCACCAGCAAGGTCACCTTCCCCGGTGCCGGCGTGGGCGTCATGGCATCCAGCGCCGACAACATCGCCTACTTCTCCAAGCTCATCAACATCCAGACCATCGGCTTCGACAAGATCAACCAACTGCGCCACGTTCTGTTCCTGAAGGACAAGGCCCACACCCTGGCCCTGATGAAGCAGCACGCCGCCATCCTGGCCCCCAAATTCCACGCGGTGCTGGACGCTCTGGACAAGGAGATCGCCCCGCTGGGCATCGCCGGCTACAAGCGCCCCGTTGGCGGCTACTTTATCAGCGTGGACACCATGCCCGGCTGCGCCAAGCGCACCCTGGCCCTGTGCAAGGAGGCCGGTGTCACCATGACCGGTGCCGGTGCCACCTTCCCCTACGGCAAGGACCCCCAGGACAGCAACATCCGCATCGCTCCCTCCCTGCCGCCGGTGGCGGAGCTGGAGCAGGCCATCGCCGTGTTCTGCACCTGCCTGAAGCTGGCCGCCCTGGAAAAGCTGGGCGTGTGAGCTGCAAATCCTCCCGCCGCCCACATAAAACCATTCCCCCCGGCGACGCTTCACACCCCCATATAAAATCCCCCCGGCGAAGCCGGGGGGATTTCTTTTTCTTACTTATGCAGCAGCGGGCTCAGCGGTTTGTAGATCAGGAAGCACAGCGCCACGTCCAGCAATCCCTTGCACAGTGTGAACGGCACGTTGAACACCATCAGGCAGTTCAGCAGCGCGTTGGAGGTCGGCATCTGCGCCACCGTCCCCAGGATCTCCTGATACATCCCCACAATGGCCTCCAGCGGCAGGCCGTACAGCACCACATAGGCGGGATAGACGATGAAATAGTTGATGGGTATGCTGATGACCGCCATGGCGGCGGCCCCGGCCACGGAGCCCCACAGCGCCCCGCCCCGGTTCTTGTGCTTCTTGTAGACGATACCCGCAATAAACGCGAACACCGCGCCCAGCAGGAAATTGGACAGCTCGCCCACGCCGGCGCTGGAGCCGAAGGGCAGGTGCAGCAGGTTCTTCACCAGCTGGATGGCGACGCCGTAGACGGGGCCGAGGGAGAACGTGCCCAGCAGGGCGGGCAGGTCGGAGATGTCCAGCTTGATAAAGGCGGGCATGACGGGGATGGAGAACTCCACGAACTGGAGGACGGCGGCCACGGCGGCCAGCAGTGCGGCCACCGCGATACGATGTGTCTTTTGCTTCTGAGTCATAAAAAAACACTCCTTCTTGATGATAAACACCCGGAAAATTGCCTTCCAAGGTGTACGCATCAAAAAAGAGCATCGCAAAATGCCATACACGCCTTCTCTCATCCAGACTATACTGTCGGTACCGGAATTGCGCCGGTTCCTGCTGCCGCAGCAGCTCGCGGACTATACCGCCGGTGGGGACTTTCACCCCGCCCCGAAGACAAATATGCGGTTGTTTTCGACAAGTATAGTACCACGCCGCCCCGCGGAAGTCAATACTGATTTTCAGCTTTACAGCGATACGGTTTTCGTTTACAATATACCGTAAGAAAGGCGGTGAGACCCATGCCCGCACGGCAGATGACCGTATGCTTTTCCGGCTACCGTCCGGAGAAGCTCCCCTGGGGCTATGACGAATGCGATCCCCGCTGCGCCCAGCTGAAGCAGCGCCTGCGCCGGGCGATCTGCGCCGCCTGTGACGACGGCTTCCGCCACTTCATCTGCGGCATGGCCCGCGGCGTGGACACCTACTGCGCCGAGATCGTCCTGGCCCTGCGTCCCCAATACCCGGACCTGACGCTGGAGGCCGCCATCCCCTGCCCCAGCCAGTGCGGCGGCTGGACGCCGGACCAGCAGGCCCGCTGGCACGCCATCGTGGACCGCTGCGACTTTGAAACGGTGGTCCAGGACCGCTACGGCCCCGGCTGTATGCAGCGCCGCAACCGCTACATGGTGGACCACGCCGCCCGCCTCATCGCCGTGTTCGACGGTCAGGACGGCGGCACCCGCCGCACGGTGGAATACGCCCTCCGTTCCGGCCTCGAGGTCGTCTACGTGGACGCGGAATAGTCCCTCCGTCCCCGCCACAGCGGCAGGGGCTATTTCGCGCCCCGGCGCGAGCTACTTTTGCCCTCGACGGCAAAAGTAGCCAAAAACGCCGCTTAGACCTACGGTCTAAGAACCCCTTGCGCGCTGTACCTAACAGCGATTTCCCGCATCTTCTCGCGGACATAGCTTTTCGTCATCGTTGTCGGTCAAAAGGACTGCACCTGCGCTCACCGGCGCGGAGGCTTCCGCGGCCGCTTGCCCCAGCCACGGTAGGGTTTTTTCGCTCCTACCGCCGCACCCCTCAAGCCTTCCCCCTGGGGTTTCGCGGTGTTGAATGACAGGCCGGTGGCCTGTCAGATCCGCGGACCGACCGACCCGCAGGGAGACAGGTAGCACGGCGAAGCCGTGACGGATGAGGTGTCCCCGCGCAGCGGCGTAACCCCTCCAGTCCCAAAAAAGGGAGCACCCCTGCGGGGTGCTCCCTTTCCGTCGTTCTTTATCTCTTTTTCCCGTTGAGCGCCACCATGCCCGTCAGGGACAGAAGTGCCAGCGCGCCATACAGCGCCGCGCCGGGGTCGGCGGTCTTGGGGCTGCCCTTGGTGTCGTCGGTCTTGGTGTCGGTTGTGGGGTAGTAGTAATAGCCGCCGGAGGAGGGCTTCTTCTCCCATTTCGCCGTGAGGGTCAGCGGGGCGATGACCGACTTGCTGAAATCATACGCGCCGTCTGCATCCTCCCAGCCGATAAATGTATACCCCGACTTGGTGGGATCATCAGTGGGTTTGGCCACCTTCTGGCCGCGGAGCACCTTTGCCTCCTCGACCGGCGTACCGCCGTCCGAGTTGAATGTGACCGTCTCATAGGCACCGTCTTCGATCTTGCCGCCGTCATTGGTCACGCCGCCGTAGAAGATGCCGCCGTTCAGGGTGGCATATGTTTTGTTTGTCACATTCTCATCAAACGTACCGCCGCTGATAGTCGCGCCGGACTCATTGGTCACAGTGCCGTGGAAACTTCCATTGCTGATTATTGCGTTGTAAGCGCTATTGACCACGTTCTTATCAAACGTACCGCCGGAAATCGTACCACCATAGGTGTTTGTCACCTCGCCGGTGAATTCACCGGCCTTGATCGTCCCCTCATAGTTTATAACTTCATTTGTAAACGTTCCGCCAAGGATCGTTCCTTCCGAATTCCAAACCCGTCCAGTGAACGTTCCTTTGCTGATCGTACCACCATACCCCACCTTCACATTACAGCTTATCGTAATACCCTCACTCACATCCAATTTATTCTCATTGGAAATATCGTCGCCGCTGCTCCCATCATTCATACTTCCCGTAATGCTGCCGCCCTCCACGGTAAAAGTCCCTTTGTTGTGCACTCCACCGCTGGTATTTCCGTAATAATATGTACAGTCCTTAATGCGGCTGCTGCCACCCATCGTAAACGTGCCCGCATTGTAGACAGCGCCTCCGCTGCTGGCCTTACAGTTATCAATAGTGCTGCTGCCACTCATGGTAAACGTGCCGTTTTCGGCCACATACACCCCGCCGCCACTGCTGGCTCTGGCAATACACTCCGTGATACGCGCACTGTCACCCATCTGAAATACAGCCCCGGCACCTACATACACATTTCCGCCTTTGTCACCACTATATGTTACGCAGCCATTGATTTCGCCGCCGTTCATAATGAACTTGCCGCCATCCTCCACATACACGCCGCCGCCATTTTTATCGGCTTGGCAGCCTATGATCTTTCCCTTCTCCATAATGAAGGTATCCCCATTAGCCACATGGACACCGCCGCCGTTACCATCGTCTAATTTAGCGTGCGCATTGCCGCCAGCAATGATCCCACCTTCAAACCAAGTATCTCCTTGGTTCACATGGTACTCCCAGTATCCCCAATCAGCATTCTTCTTGAATGGGTATGTCTTACTGCCGTTGCCGCTGTCTGTCAACGTCAGTGTTGCACCAGCATCCACCTGGATAACACTCCCCGTGCCTTGCGAACGCCGCAGCAGGCGCCCGTTCAAGTCTATGGTCAGCGGTTTTGTAACAACCAACGTTGAGTCGATAAAAATAGTATCAGACGTCAGTTTGACGGAATTGCCAGCTTCTATCGCTTGTCGCAGAGCCACCGGCGTATCGACATCCACCAGTGTCGGCTCCGTCGCCTCGGCCGTCTCCACCAGGGGATTTGTTACATCCCCCGATGTAACAAAAGCTGCCCATATGGGCAGCGCGCATACCAATACCAGGGTCATCAGGATGGGGAGCAGTCGTCTCTTCATGGCGGTTCCTCCTTCTATGGCTCACATATTTCTCTCCCGGGCCTGTGTGCCGCCGTATTTCCCATGAGGAAATATCCGACCACCCAAAGGCTTTGTTGTACGACCATCTTACCAGAAAGTGTCGCGAAAGGCAACGGGAATATCCAGATGTTGGCATAACAAATCCGCGTACCAACCATTAATCAAACTTATATCATCAATGGACACGTCCTCGTTAGCCTTCCCCTTGAGGGCACCCCAGTGCGCGCCGCGAAGCAAGTGCCCTTGGGGTACACACTGGGGGTGTGCACAGCTGAAGGTGCCCTCGCAGGGGACGGATGAGGTGTTCCACCCGCAGGCGGTACCCCCCATACTCGGCGGCGTCAGCCGCCACCTACCAAAGCCGCCCTCGGGGCGGCTTTGGCGCGATTTGATAACCGCCCATGCGTCCAACACACCAGCCCCTACCTCCACACCGCATCAGCGGCAGCGGCGCAAGAGGTACAAGCAATCCCCTGAACCGACAACGACACCCACCGTGCCCATTCCGCGAAATCAGCACCGTCAAATTTGCACTTACCCTCCCCGCGCAAGGAAGTCTTGAAACGTAGTTTCAAGTGGCGCTTTTGATTACTTTTGTCGCCGGGGACAAAAGTAACTCGCGCTCGGGAGCGCGAAACTCCCCCCCCCGCGCCCGCAGGCGCAGCATCTTCCGCCGCCGTGGCGGCGCCCCCCCAACAAAACATAAAAAAGAGACCGCCTTGCGGTCTCTTTTTTATTACATTCTTCCGCTGATCCGCAGTCGGTTCAGCGCGCGGGCCAGGTTGCCCTGGGCCAGCTGGTACTCAGCCATGCTGCGCTTCTGCCGCAGCTCCTCCTCCGCCTCCCGGCGGGCCCGGAGCGCACGGTTCACGTCGATATCCTCCGGCCACTCCGCCGCGTCCAGCAGCAGAAGCACCCGGTCCCCGTCGATCTTGAACAGCCCCGGCGCCACCGCCGCCCGGCGGTGCTCGCCGTCCTCCGTCTCGAACCGCAGCTCGCCGGCGCACACCGCGCCCACAGCGTTGCTGTGGCCGGCCAGCACACCGTACTCGCCGTCCGTCACGGGGATGACCGCCGACACGCACTTGCCCTGAAAGAAGGGCACGCTGGCCGCCAGCACGTCCAGTTGGAACACGGCCGCCATCACATACCGCCTTTCTTCAGCTCCTCGGCCTTGCGCTTCACGTCATCAATGGTGCCCGCGTTGAAAAACGCCGCCTCGGGATACTCGTCCATCGCGCCGGACAATATCTCCTTAAAGCCCCGCAGCGTCTCGTGCAGGGGCACGAATACACCGGGTGCGCCGCTGAACTTCTCCGCCACATAGAAGGGCTGGGACAGGAACCGCTGGATACGGCGCGCCCGCGCCACGGTCTTCTTGTCCTCGTCGCTGAGCTCTTCCATGCCCAGAATGGCGATGATATCCTGCAGCTCCCGATACTTCTGCAGCGTGGACTGCACCGCCCGGGCGATGTTGTAGTGCTCCTCGCCCACGATGTCCGGCTCCAGAATGCGGGAGGTGGACTCCAGCGGGTCCACAGCGGGATAGATGCCCTGCTCCGCGATCTTACGGCTCAGCACCGTGGTAGCGTCCAGATGGGAGAACGTGGTGGCCGGCGCCGGGTCGGTCAGGTCGTCCGCGGGCACATACACCGCCTGCACGGAGGTAACAGACCCGTTCTTGGTGGAGGTGATGCGCTCCTGCAGTGCGCCCATCTCCCCCGCCAGCGTGGGCTGATAGCCAACGGCGGAGGGCATGCGTCCCAGCAGCGTGGAAACCTCGCTGCCCGCCTGGACAAAACGGAAAATATTGTCGATAAACAGCAGCACGTCCTTGTGCTCCTGGTCGCGGAAGTACTCCGCCATGGTCAGGCCCGACAGCGCCACGCGCATACGCACGCCGGGGGACTCGTTCATCTGCCCGAAAACCAGCGCCGTCTTGTCGGACACGCCGGACTCCCGCATCTCGCCCCACAGGTCGTTGCCCTCGCGGCTGCGCTCGCCCACGCCGGTGAAGATAGAATAGCCGCCGTGCTCCATAGCCACGTTGTGGATCAGCTCCTGGATCAGCACGGTCTTGCCCACGCCGGCGCCGCCGAACAGACCGATCTTGCCGCCCTTGGGATACGGCTCGATCAGGTCGATGACCTTAATGCCCGTCTCCAGAATATCCGCGGCGGGCATCTGCTCGGCGAAGGTCGGCGCGGCGCGGTGGATCTCCCACCGGGGCGCGCTCTCGTCCACCGGCGGTTCGCCGTCGATGGGATCGCCCAGCACGTTGAACATACGTCCCAGCGTCTTCTCACCCACCGGCACCCGGATACCGTGTCCTGTGGCGGTGACGGTCAGCCCGCGGGCAAGCCCGTCGCTGCCTGCCATCATCACGCAGCGTACGGTCTTGTTCTCCAGGTGCTGCTCCACCTCCATGGTATAGCGCTGACCGTTCGCCTCCACGGTCAAGGCCTCATTGATGGCGGGCAGGCTCCCCTCCGGGAAGCGCACGTCGATAACGGGGCCGGAAATGCCCGTGATAGTACCTTGTTTCATTGAGGTCAGCCCTCCTTTTCTTTCTTGCTGCGCTGGGCGCGCTCACCGGCGGAGACCTCGGTGATCTCCTGGGTGATGGCGGCCTGGCGCGCCCGGTTGTACTGGACGGACAGGTCCTTCAGCAGCTCCTCCGCGTTCTGATCCGCCGCGTTCATGGCGGTCATGCGGGCGCTCTGCTCGCTGCAGAAGCTATCCACCAGCGCGCTGTAAATATAGCCGGTCAGGCAGCTGCGGGCGGCGTTGTCCAGCACCGCCCCTGCGGACGGCACGAACTCATACGCCTTATCCCCGGCGGCAGCCGCCGCGGCGGCGTGAAAGTGCTCCCGGTGCATCGGCAGGATCCTCTCCTGCCGCACCACAGCCTCCAGGCCGTTCTTCATGTCGGTATAGATGACCCATACCGCGCTGATCTCTCCCGCGTCGAACCGTTCCAGCAGCAGCTCCGCGATGTGCCGCGCCCGGTCCAGCGTAGGGTTCTGCGCCGTGTAGTGAAAGCTCTCCTCGATGGCGATCCCCCGCTGGGCAAACCAGCGCCGGCCGTACTCGCCCACCACATACAACGCCGCGTCGCCGTGGGCGGTCAGCAGCTGCTGCGCCTGCCGGATGGCGTTCTGGTTGTACGCGCCGGCCAGTCCCTTGTCCGCCGTGATCAGCAGGCACGCCGGCACGCCGGGCAGGGGCTTGGCATTGGGATCCACCGGATCCACATACCGGCTCTCTATGGTGCTGTCCGCGTTGAACACGCGGCCGATCTCCGTCTGCAATGCCTGGAAATAAGGCCGTGTGTTGTCCAGATCCTGTTTGGCCTTCCGCAGCTTCGCCTGGGAGATCAGATACATGGCGTGGGTGATCTTCTGGGTCTGCCGTACGCCTCCGATGCGCCGGCGGATCTCACTGGTGCTGGCCATGCGCTCACCGCCCGCCCGTGCGCTTGAATTTCTCCAGCGCGGTCCTGGCAAAGTCGTTGATCTGGCCACGCAGCTCGTCGTCCAGCGCCGCGCCCTGCTCCAGCTGGAGCATCAGGCTCTGCCGCTGCGCGGCGAACTCGCCCAGCAGGAAGTCCCGCAGGGCGCACACCTGGGCCACCGGCACCTGCTGATAGAGGTGCGCCATGGCCGTCACCAGCGTGACGATCTGCTGTCCCTGGCTCAGCGGGGCGCTGCGCCCCTGCCGCAGGATATACATCAGGCTCTGGCCGTAGGCCAGCTGGCTCTTCGTCTCCTCGTCCAGATCGCTGGAGAACTGGGTGAACACCTCCATCTCGCGGTACTGCGCCAGATCCAGGCGCAGGGTTCCCACGGCCTTCTTCATAGCCTTGGTCTGGGCCGCGCCGCCCACACGGGACACGGACAGACCCACGTTCACCGCCGGCCGGTGGCCGGAGAAGAACAAGCTGCTCTCCAGAAAGATCTGACCGTCGGTGATGGAGATGATGTTGGTGGGGATATAGGCCGACACGTCGCCCGCCTGGGTCTCCACGATGGGCAGGGCGGTCATGCTGCCGCCGCCGCGCTCGTCGCTGAGCCGCGCCGCGCGCTCCAGCAGACGGGAGTGCAGATAGAACACGTCGCCGGGATACGCCTCGCGTCCGGGGGACCGCCCCAGCAGCAGGCTCAGCGCACGGTAAGCGATGGCGTGCTTGCTCAGATCGTCGTACACGATCAGCACGTCCTTGCCCTTGTTCATGAAATATTCGCCGATGGCCGCGCCGGCATAGGGCGCGATGTACTGCATGGACGCGGACTCGCCCGCGCCGGCGCACACGACGATGGTGTAGCGCATGGCGTCGTGCTTTCGCAGCAGCTCGGCGATCTGTGCCACGGAGCTGGCCTTCTGGCCGATGGCCACGTAGATACAGATCATGTTCTTCCCCTTCTGGTTCAGGATGGTGTCGATGGCGATAGCGGTCTTGCCGGTCTGGCGGTCGCCGATGATCAGCTCACGCTGGCCCCGACCGATGGGGAACATGGAGTCGATGGATAGAATGCCTGTCTGCATGGGGGTATTCACCGGCTGGCGGTCAATAATGCCGGGCGCCGGGCTCTCGATCATGCGGTATTCATCCACCCGGATGTCTCCGCCGCCGTCGATGGGCGCGCCCAGGGCGTCCACCACGCGGCCGATCATACCGTCGGACACGCCGATACCGGCGGTCTTTCCGGTGCGGTACACCGCCGTGCCCTCGCTGACCTCCTCCACGCGGCCGAACAGGATGCAGCCGATACGGCCGGAGCGCAGCTCCTGCACCATGCCCCGGATGCCGCCTTCAAACAGCAGGATCTCGCCGTAGGTAGCGCCCTCCAGGCCCTCCACATAGGCGATCCCGTCCGCCACGGTCAGTACGCTGCCCACCTCGCGGGCGCATACCTCCGGCACCCAGCTCTTCACCGCGTCCCGGATCAGGGGGATGACGGAGCCCTCACTCTTCAGTCCGGTCAGCCGTTCCTTCAGCTGCTCCAGCCGGCCCTCCGCCGTCCAGTCGATGACCTCGCTGCCCAGCTCAATGCGGAATCCGCCCTGTGCGGTGCGGTCCTCCTGCCAGACCAGCTCGACGGCCTTGCCGTACTTTTTCGACAGCACATCCTCCAGCTTCTCTTTCTGCGCGCTGTCCGGCGGACAAGCGCTGAGCAGTTTCGCCGTCAGGCGTGCATCAGTGTTCATTCTGTTCCTCCTTCGCGGCATTCACGAAGGCGTCATAGGCCTGGGCCGTCTGGGCGGCCATCAGCTTCTCCATGGCGTCCTCGGCAATAGCCAACGCCTCGCGGTTGGCCTCGGCCACGATCTTCTGGCGCTCGCTCTCGGCGGCGTCCTTGGCATCGGACAGGATCTTGTCCGCCTGCGCCTTGGCCGCGTCGCGCTGCTGCTGGGCAAAGGCCTCCGCCTCCTTGGCGGCGGCGGCACGCTTCTCCGCCAGCACGGCGTCAAAGTCCGCCTCCCGCTGGGCCATGGCGGCCTTCAGCGCCTCGGTGTCCTTCTCCCGGGCCACGGCGGCGGCTTCCATATCCGCATAGTGCTTCTCCCGCTTTTCCATAAAGCGCTTCACCGGCTTGAACAGCAGCAGATACAGACCGCCCACCAGGATGGAGAAGTTGAAGAAGTGCAGCAATATCTGCTGCCAATCAATATTCAGAGGGATATTCATAGCGTCTCTCCCCGTTTCTTACAGCACGAAGATGATCAGGATGACCACCAGCAGGGCATAGATGATAGCCGTTTCCAGGAACACCAGACCCAGCATCATGGTGGTGCGGATCTTACCCTCGGCCTCCGGCTGACGGGCGATACCCTCGGCGGACTTGGCGATAGCCATACCCATACCGATGGCGCCGCCGGCGGCAGCCACACCGATGGCAACACCGGAAGCGATGGCCTTGGCGCTCACGCCGCTGTCGACCGCTTCCTCGGTCTGGGCGGCGGTGCCGTCGGCAGGTGCGGTATCGGCGAACGCGGTCACGGTGAGCAGGGCGGTCAGTGCCAGCACCAGGCACAGCAGCAGGGCAAAGGCTTTCTTATTGAACAGCTTTTTCATGGTTTCTCTTTCCTCCGTCAGTTATTTACAGTTTCAGCTTTGATTTTTTTGTTTTTCTTGGGCTTGGGTGCGTGCTTTTCCGTAGTCTCTCCGTAGAACATGGAGGTCAGCGTGGTCAGCACGTAGGCCTGGATCAGCGCGTGGAGCAGCGTGAACAGCACGCCCACCACCACCGGCACAACGAAGCTCAGGGACACATAGTAGTACACCAGCTCCGTCACCAGCAGGCCGCTGAGCAGCGCGCCGAACATACGGAAGCTCATGGAGATGGGCAGGGAGAAATCCTTGAGGGCCTTGCCCGCGCCCTTTGCGCCGTTGGCCACGATGCCGCCCACCAGGATCACGCCGTAGGACAGGCAGCCCAGGGAGATGGCCGCGTTCACGTCCGACAGCGGGGCGGGCAGCGCGATGGTGTGTCCGCCCGTGGTGATGGCCTGGAAGCCGAACAGCTCAAACAGCGTTCCCACGAAGATGTACACGCCGGCGCCGAAGATGTATGCGCCCAGGAACTTGTTGCGGTGCGGGCTGTTGCCCTTGGCCATCCCGTCGAACAGCCCTACCGCCGTCTCCAGCGCCATCTGCAGCTTTCCCGGTACCATCTTGAACCGGGGGATGACGAACACCCGCAGCAGTATCGCCGCCAGCAGCAGTGCGCCCACCACCACCAGTGAGGATATGTACGCCGGGTTCACGTCCTTCAGCCCAAACAGGCTGATGCGGTTCGTCCCGTGGAGCACTGCGTCACGCATGGCCTCCTGCACCGACTCCGACTTCCCGTGTCCGGGGACAAGCAGAGAACCGGCCAGGAACGCCGCGGTGATCAGCAGCCACACCACGATGAACCTGATTTTTTTCTTTTTTTCCATTCGTCTTTCACCTTTTACATCCGGTAAAATTTTTGTGCCGCGTCGCGTCGTAAAACGGCAGAAGCGGCACGGCGCCGACCTCACCCTTCCGATTTCTTGTCGAAATCTTAACGTGCGGTACCAGCATCTTGACACTTCTTTTTTATTATAATAAAAACCCTGTGCTAACACAAGCTTTTTTTCGCCGCATTGCCTCCAACATTCCGCAGAAACCGTCACATTTTTTATCATCCCCCCTTATCTGACAGTCCCACCGTCTTTTCCCCCGCTCTGCCGCCCCGGCCGCCCCGCAAAAAGCAGAGCGCCCCGCAGCAGCGGGGCGCTCTGTCGTCGTTATTTCCCGTTTCGTTTCTTGGCGAAGGCCGCCTTCTTCCGGGGCGACATCTTCCCCTTCTGCGCCAGCGGCTTCGCCGTGGGCGTCCCCCGCCGCCCCCGGTTGCCGGAGGCCTCCTTTTTCCGCCGCGGCTGGCGCTCCGGCTTCTCCGGCCTCTCTGGCCTCTCCGGCTTGACCGGCGGCTGACCGTAGGGCTCCCCTTTCCGCGGCCGGATCAGGCACTTCTTCTCGTACCCGATCAGGTCTGTCCGCCCCGTCTCCTCCAGGGCCTCCACCACCAGCGCCCGCTTCTCCGGCCGCGACCACTGTAAAAGCGCCCGCTGCATGGCCTTCTCCTTGGGATCCCTGGCCACATACACCTCCGACATATCCCGCGGATCGATGCCCGTGTAATACATACAGGTGGACAGCGTTCCCGGCGTGGGATAGAAATCCTGCACCTGCTCCGGCGTCCTGCCGTTTTTATGCAGGAACTCCGCCAGCTCCACCGCGTCGCTGAGGGTACATCCCGGGTGGCTGGACATCAGATACGGCACCAGATACTGCTCCGTGCCACCCTCCTCGTTCAGCTTCTGGTACTGCCGCCAGAACTTCAGAAACACGTCAAAGTGCGGCTTTCCCATGTAGTCCAGCACCGAGCTAACGCAGTGCTCCGGCGCCACCTTCAGCTGTCCCGAGATATGGTACTTCACCAGCTCCTTAAAGAACGACCTGTCCTTGTCCTGCAGCATATAGTCGTATCGTATGCCGCTCCGCACGAACACCCGCTTGATCCCCGGTATCTCCCGCATCCGCCGCAGCAGCTCCGTGTACTCCGAGTGGTCCGCGTCCAGATTGGGGCACGGCTCCGGTGCCAGGCAGCTGCGGTTCTTGCACATCCCGCACCGCTTCTGCTTCTGGCAGCTGGTGTGGCGGAAGTTGGCGCTTGGCCCGCCCACGTCGTGGATGTACCCCTTGAACCCCGGCTCGTGGGTCAGCAGCTCCGCCTCCTCCAGCACCGACTCGATGGACCGGCTGGTGACCATCCGCCCCTGGTGGAAGGCCAGCGCACAGAAGTTGCACCCGCCGAAGCATCCCCGGTTGTGGGTGATGGAAAACTGTACCTCCTCGATGGCCGGTATGCCGTTCTTGTACATGGGATGCACCTGCCGGGTGTAGGGCAGGGCGTACAGGGCGTCCAGCTCCTCCCGCCGCAGCGGCCGCGCCGGCGGGTTCACCACCAGATACCGCCCCTCGCAGGGCTGCACCACCGCGCAGCCCCGGATGGGATCGTGCTCGTCGTATTCGATCTTCGTCGCCCGGGCATAGGCCGCCTTGTCCGCGCATACCGCCTCATACCCCGGCGCGTCCGCCCGGTGGAACTTCAGCTCACCCACCTGGTCGGTGATGTACGCCGTCCCCGGTATATCCGTCAGCTCCGACGGCGGTATCTTCCTCGCCAGACGCCGGGCGATCTCCGCCGTGGCGCTCTCCCCCATGCCGTACACCAGCAGGTCCGCCGGCGCGTCGAACAGTATGCTCCGCCGCACCTTGTCGTCCCAGTAGTCGTAGTGGGCGAACCGCCGCAGCGACGCCTCCAGCCCGCCGATAACGATGGGCACGTCCGGCCACGCCTCCCGCACCCGGTTGGCGTACACGATCGTGGGCCGGTCAGGCCGCTTGCCCATCTCTCCGCCCTCGCTGTACAGGTCGCGGGTCCGCCGCCGCTTGGCCACCGTGTAGTGGGCCACCATCGAGTCCAGGTTCCCCCCGCCGATCAGCACCCCGTACCGGGGCTTGCCCATGGCCCGGAAGTCCTCCGCCGAGTGCCAGTCCGGCTGGGGCAGTATCGCCACCCGATAACCCCTGCTCTCCAGCAGCCGCGCGATCAGTGTGGTGCCGAAGCTGGGGTGGTCGATATACCCGTCCGCCGTCACCACCAGAAAGTCATAGTAATACCAGCCCCGGTCGATCATCTCCTCCCGGCTCACCGGCAGAAATTCCATTCCCTTTTCCATGTGTTTTCACTCCCAACTTCCATCCTATCTTCGGCCCCCCTCTCGTCCGCAGGCGTCAGCCTTCCCCCTGATGAGGTCACAGGGAGACGGGTGCCCGGGCCGCACAAGCTCAAGCCTTCCCCTCGCAGAGTCCGCGGTATTGAATGACACGCCGGTGGCGTGTCAGACCCGCGGACCGACCCGCAGGGAGACAGGTGCCCCCATATCCCGGCGGCGTTAGCCGCCACCTACCCATTGCGGTGCTTCGCGCCGCAATGGGCGCGATTTGATAATCGCCACTCGACCAGCGCACCAACCCCTATCCTCTCACTGCATCAGCGGCAGCGGCGCAAGAGGTACAAGCAGTCCCCTGAACCGACAATGTTACCCACCGCACTTCATGCGCGAGTGCATACCGCCAAATCTGCATAACCCACAGCGCGCCAAGGGGTTCTTAGACCGTAGGTCTAAGCGACTTTCTTTCCCACATTTCTTTCTTCGCAGAAAGAAATGTGGCCGCCGGAGGCCGCCTCCCCGCCAGGGGAAAGCCAACTCGCCGCCGCAGCGGCGTAAGCGCGCTTTCTTTGTCTCCGACTGGGATAGTTTCGCGCCCCGGCGCGAGCTACTTTTGTCTGCGGTGACAAAAGTAGCCAAAAGCACCGGCAGAAACTGCGTTTCTGCACTTCCTCAGCGCGCTACGGTCGGCTGTGATTTCCCGCATCTTCTCGCGGGCATAACCTTTCATCACCGTTGTCGGTCAAAAGGACTGCGTGTACGCTCACCGGCGCGGAGGCTGACGCGGCCGCTTGCCCCAGCCACGGTAGGTGTTTTTCGCTCCTACCGCCGCCCCCTCCAAGCCTTCCCCCTTGAGGGGTCTGCGGTATTGAATGACACGCCGGTGGCGTGTCAGACCCGCGGACCGACCCGCAGGGAGACAGGTGCCCCCATATCCCGGCGGCGTTAGCCGCCACCTACCCATTGCGGTGCTTCGCGCCGCAATGGGCGCAATTTGATAATCGCCACTCGACCAGCGCACCAACCCCTACCCTCACTGCTGTCAGCGGCAGCGGCGCAAGCGGTACAAGCGATCCCTGAACCGACAACAACGTCCCCCGCCGCACCAATTCCGCGAGATCAGCACCGCCAATTTTGCATAACCCATAGCGCGCCAGGGACCCTTAGACCGTAGGTCTAAGTGGTTTTCTTTGGTAACTTTCTTTTGACAACAAAAGAAAGTTACTCGTGCCGGGGCACGAAACGCCCCATCCCGCGCCCGCAGGCGCAACACCTGCTTGTCCCCGCGCCAAGGAAGTCTTGAAACGTAGTTTTAAGCGGCTTTCTTTGGCAGCTTTCTTTCAACGATGAAAGAAAGATGCTCGCGCCAGGGGGCGGCGAAACCCTCCCACCGCCGCGAAGTATTGACGCAAAATCCCCCGCCGTTACTGCCACGCCGCCGGTACCGGCGGCATAATACGCCGCACATCTTTCTCCATGGTATCCCCCGCCGTGGGCACAAAGCCCAGCCGCGCGAAGAACAGCCGCAGCCCCTTGTCCGGGCAGTCCACCCGCAGGATATCCCTCCCCCGCCGCAGGCAGGCATCAACAGCCTGCCCCATGGGTGGGATACCCAGGCCCTTCCCTCGCCATTGCGGAGTCAGGCCGTACCAGCTCAGCCGCAGGGCGTTACCCTCGTCGGACAGGCTGAAGGCTCCGATCAGCGCCTCGCCGTACCACACGCCGGTAGCCTCGCCCCCGGCGGGCATACCCAGCGCCGCCCGCTTCTCCTCCGGCAGCGGGCCGTAGCCCTCGCCGGACTCCACCATGTTCTTCTCCTTCCACCAGCTCTGCCTGGCAAAGGTGGACAGTCCCCGTTCCGTCAGATGGCTGTTGTCGTCCCGGTATACCACCCGGAACGTCCCGTTCTCCCATTCCAGCAGCGACACGGCGGTGTTGTCCCCGTGGGGCGTCTGCCCCACCTCCGCCAGCGTCTGCCCCTGCAAAACGCCCAGCACGGTCCGCAGCGCCATCCCATGGGAAAATACCGCTGCGGTGCCGCCCTCATGGGCCCGGGCCACGCGCTCCAGCGCCGGGATAAACCGGTCCACCACCTGCTGTGCCGTCTCGGCCCCCGGCACACGCCACAGGTCGGCCCGCCGGTTGAAGTTGTACATCTCCTCCGGGTATCTCACGTTCAGCTCATGCCAGGTGTGGTCCTCCCACTCCCCCATGCAGATCTCCCGGAACGCCGGCTCCAGATGCAGCGGCAGGGCCTTGGGCAGCCAGATGGCCCGTGCGGTGATCTGCGTCCGGTACAGGTCGCTGCTGTACACCGCGTCGATGTCCACCTTCCGGAACCTCTCCCGCAGAGCGTCGATCTGCTGATACCCCCGGTAGTTGGTGATCAGCCCGTTGCAGTGGCCGTGCGCGACGCGGTACAGGTTTCCCTCCGCCTCCGCGTGGCGGATCAGATACAGCCGCGTCATACCACCGTCACCCACTGCTTCCACGCGCGGACCGCCTCCTCGACCGCCGCCGCCGGCTCCGCCGCGTACTGCAAAGCACTGTCTGCCGCCAGCGCCCCGTGACCCATATCGTCAAAGGCCGGCAGCGCATTCTCCCCGTCGCAGTCCTCCAGCAGCAAAAACGCCCCCGGACATACTCTCCGCACGTCCCTCACATCCAGACTGTACCCCGTGGACACAGCCAGCGCTGCACCCCGGCGTGCCATCTGCTCCGCCACGGACAGCCACAGCGCCCGGTCGCCGGCCACCAGACTCTGCACCTGTCCGCCAGTCCGTACCGCCGCGATGAGCAGCATCTCCCCAGCCTCCAGGCACCCGCTTCCGCCGTAGGGGCACACCGTCACGGCGTCCGCCCCGTACCCGGCCCAGCACTCCGGCTCCGCGGTGTTCATATCCAGTATCACATACAGTTCCTTGGCATGGGCCGCGCTGACAAGGTTCGCCAGCACGTCCGCCCCCATCATCCCGTGACGCAGATACGCTCCGCCCCGCAGCACCACCGCGGGCAGCTTTCCCGCCGCCGCGTCCAGCAGCGTCGTGCCGTGATACCGCAGCGCCTCCGCCTGGGCCATGGGCGTGTCGCCGAACATATCGATAAAGTTCTTCACAAACTTCCCATTCAGCTTCTCCGCCTCCGGCGCCAGCGTCAGCGCCAACGGCGTTTTTTTCTCGCGGATACGCCGCTGCAATTCCAAATCAAACATCATGTTCTCCTTTTTTACCTTTGCGCTCCCATATACACGCACTAAGAGCACGCAAAATGACAAATGGCATATAAATAGTGTATAGATAACCTATAAACAACATCTACGCAAGTGTCTGACATCGTCTCATGGTATTATACCAATTCCGCCCCCGCTTGGCAAGAAACACCGCCGTCTTTTTCGCATTTTTTCACCTCTGCCGGGCATACTGTACACAGGCCGATAAAGGATAAAAATGCAACGAAAAAGAGGTGAACACGATGAAAACGTGTACTTTCCTCAAGGGAATGGTCGCCGGCATGGCTGTCGGCGTCCTGCTGGACAACGCCCTTCGTCCCTCGCCCAAGTTCCGCAAGACCCAGGCGGGCAAAACCCTCCACCGCCTGACCTGCGCCCTTGACGACGCCGTGGACGAGGTCTGCTCCAAGCTGCAATAACCGCGGTATCGCATCCGGGCGGTGTATGGTTATGTAAACCATGCACCGCCCTATAATCAGCAGATTTTCATTGTTCAAAATTACACATTATGTCAACTTATATATTTGCTGTCAATTCCACAACTCACCCCGAAAATTCCATCTTGACAAACCTGGTATTTTTGGTATAATAGTCCATGCTGTTTGTCAGCGAATCGAATATGCAGTGGTATCGAAGAGGTCATAACGAGCACGACTGGAAATCGTGTTGTCGTCAAAAGCGGCACGAGGGTTCGAATCCCTCCCACTGCGCCAGTGAAAAGCCCTGTAACCATGCCGGTTACAGGGCTTTTCTTCTGCGCCAGAACGGGGATTTGACCATAATTTTGACCACAAACACGCCGGTGCTTACTGACCGCGCGGGCTGTCACTCCTCCACCAGCGGCGGCTCAAAGCTCTCAATAGCACTACGAAGCTTGGCGTGACGGATGACAAAATGTATGGCGGGGGATTTTTCCTTGGACACCATGGCCCACCGCCCCTCGTGCATGACGATCTGCAAATTGCGGAAGGTGCTGTCGGCGGTCAGTTCCAGGCGGCAGCGTGGGTGCACTGCCGCGAACTGTTCTGTCTGATCGATGTGTTCCAGATACTCCTGATAGGTATACGGTATATCACGTTCATAGAACGATCCTGACAGGGGCAGGGACATCGGGTATCGTTCAAAGGCTTCCTCTGTCAGTCGGGGCAGAGCCAACACCATTTCATTGTCCCGCAGGATGGTTTCGGCCTGCTCCCGGTGGCTTTTGGCGTGGGCCAGGATGCGCTCCTGATCCGGCGCAGGCACATCGTGTCTTTGCAGCACCGCCGTCAAAAACGCGGGGTCCGCGGTATACAGCGGCGGCGCCGATAGGACACACCGCCGTCGGCCGGGGGTGCGGCTGTCTGCCAACAGAAACGCGTTCAGCCGGGAAGCGACGTCGGCACGGTATATCTCCATCAGCGGCTTGGCGTTCTCCAGCAGAGCGTCGGCCCGACGGCGGTAATAGGCCACCTCTGCGCGGTTGTTGGTCAGGTAATACCGCCCCTCGCTATGGTGGCCGGACACAGCCTCGCCGGTCAGCGCGGCTGTGCCGGATACCCGCAGGAAATGCAGGAACACACCGCCCTGGGGCGCTTTGAAGTAATACGGCTCGATCTGGCCGGTCATATACATGGGGATGAAGCTCTCCAATCCCAGCATCATCTCCGGCAGATTGCGGTCAATGTTGTGGATGATCTGCAGCCGCAGACCTTTTTTCAGCAGCAGCGCCATGCCGAACATCCACTTCTTGGGGAACTCCGGGTCCTGGGCCATCTCTGTCATGGGCATATCGCTGTACATAAACACCGGCTCTGTGGAGCGCGACAGCACCGCCGCCTTCATAAAGTCCAGCTCGCTGTCCATCATCTGCCGCAAACCGGAGTAACTGCGGCTGGTGGGCAGCTGGAAGGGCGCCACAGGGACCTTCAGCTCGTCAAAATGGACGGAGCGTATGTACGCATTCAGATCGAACTCATCCAGCTTGGTCAGGAAGCGGGAGACGCTGTCCTCCCGGGGCGCATGGCTGCCCAGCAGCCAATCCTGCACCCGCCGGCAGTAGGCGGCGCGGTCGCCGAGATCTTCAGCGGCACAGCCCAGCAGCGCGGCGGCCACTTCCCGCTGGGCGGGGCCGTCCATCTCCCGGGAAACATAGGACGCCACGGCGGCGGCGAACTGCTCCGGCTCCGCCGGCTGACGCTCGCCCCGGCGGAAGCGGAAGATGGCGGACGGGTCGTAGTTGGCGCAGCGGCACAGCTTCGCCACGCTGAGCCCCATGACCTCGATCAGCGCATTGAAGTTCTCCCGCAGCATTTTCTTGTCCGTGCCGGCATATTCATCGCATTGCAGGAACGCGCTATACAGTGTGTCCGCGTCCATATCCGGCAGCGCCTTTGCTTTGGCCATATCGGCCAAAGCATCACTCAGCGCTGTGAGCACGGCGCTGCCGCGGCCCGGCGTGCGCTCGCCGGTGCGGTAGCGGCTCAGGGACGGTGCGGATAGCCCGGCGGCCTCCGCCAGCTCCTTGCCCCGGCAGTCCAGCCGGGTAATGTATTCGTTCAGCTGCTCACAAAAGCGCATGGCGCACCTCCTGCGGTGAAAGCTGTGTATAGTATACGCCCATATGGCAGAAAAGTGAAGCAAGAAAATTTCCAAAACCAGCAATCGCCGCAGCCGGTAATCGCGTTTCCCTGCCTCGGCCGCCGTGGTACAATAGAAAATGTAAAAAGCTTGTAAATACGTGAAAAATTGAAACAGGAGGATGGAACAAAATGACAAAGAAAAGGTTTTTTCCGGCGCTGCTCCTTACGCTGGTCCTGGCGCTGTCGCTAACGCCGATCTCGGCGTTTGCAGATGGGGTCAACTACATGCAAAAGGTCAAGGTAGCGTATACGCACATCGGCTACAAGGCAGGGGATACGCCGCGGAAATCGGCATCCGTAACCGAGGGCAACTGTACCGTTGCCTATGAGTATTGGCGCGAAATCTACCAAAAAGAGGAAGGCGGCGTTTGGTCCGGCACGGGGCGCTACTGGTACTCCGACTCGGAAAAGATGGCATCGCTTGCGGAGGATAAGCATATCACACAGTTTGAAGCCGGTCACCACTATTCCTATAACATTGTACTTGTTGCAGACAGTGGTTATTTTTTCAGTGATGACGAGACGGTTGTTTCCGTCGGAGACTATGAATGGGGTACGCCGAGTAACCACACAAATCTTGAAATAAAGGAAATGAGCACACAGCTGCGCGTTTATGGTATTTATGCAGTTGACCTCCCGGACGAGAGCCAGTCAACCACCATCTCTGCCGCCGCCATTGAAAACGTGAAATTCGACTATCAGCCGGGCGATGCCCCGCGGGCAACCGCCAAGCGGGCAGCCAATCAGTACAATTATGATATCCTCTACGAGTGCTGGCAGCAATTTGAAAACAACCAACCCGTTGCCGCCTGGTACTCCGACAACGACTCCCACGGCTCTCTGCCCACCATCACCGCATTTGAAAACGGCAAGACCTATGTGTATTCCATCATGCTGAAGCCGAAAGATGGGTATTCTTTTAGCAGCGAAACCGTCATTACCGTGAACGGCCAAAAAGTGGCGGCACCCTTCGTCGGCGGCTCCATGTATATCCCATCCATTAAAACGATCACGATGCCCACTGTGACCGTCATTGATGTGGTGAAGATCAACGGTGTCACCGTCAGCTTTAAGGACGGCGGCAAGCCCGTGTTCACCGGCAAGGTGCCCGACGGCGCAGAATACGCCTACCGCTGCGAGTGGTGGGAACTGAACAGCACGACCGGTGCGATGTCTACAGACTTCGGCAATTTCTATGAAAACAAAATCACCGCTTTTGAGGCCGGAAAGGCCTATCATTACGGTGTGTATGTGACGACTATTTATGGCAACAGATATGTATTTGGGCCCGACACCAAGCTGAAGATCAACGGAAAATTTATGAATTATACGCGCTATGAAGGCGATACCAGCGATGGCTCCGATGGCACCATGTGGGTGCTCACCGACCTGACGATGACTCCCGAGGCAAGCACCCCCACCACCGGCGGCTACTACTATTCCCCCTCTACGCCCACCATCACGGCGCTGCTGACGGCGAAGGACGCCAAAAGCGCCACGGACTACTCCGGCGGCATCTATGGTCTGACCTTCAGGAGCACCGCCTCCTTCAGCAGCTTCCAGGGCGTGCAGGTGGACGGCAAGACCCTTGACAAGTCCAACTACATCGCCGAGGAGGGCAGCATCGAGGTTTATCTGAAGGCCGTGTACCTCCAGACACTGGCGGCGGGCAAGCACACCGTCACCATTCTGTCCACAGAGGGCGACGCCACCGCTGAGTTCACCATCGGCGGCAGCAACGCCAGCCCCAAGACCGCGGACGCAGGCATGGCGCTCTATGCCGCTGCCGCCCTGCTGAGCACCGCTGGTCTGGCGTGGAGCAGCAAGCGCCGCGGGCAGTAAACCAGCTATTCTCTCCGGGTCGATACCGACAGGGGTAAGCCGCAGCAGCGGCAAGCAAAAACGCCGCCCTTTCGGGCGGCGTTTTTGTCGATTGCGCACACGCGGAAAAACAAGCGTCATATCGGTGGAAATGCCTTAAGACCCGCGAACCGAGTCATACTTGGAATTGCCCAAAGCGCTGAGGTAGGCGTCGTAGGCCTCCTCTAACGAAGAAAACGCTTCTCCGTTTTTCAGAATCTGCTTATACTGGTTTTGCGAAGTAAGTGATTGGGAAACGGCGACATATTCGCTGCCGTTTTTCGTCCTCTTGCCGGTCGTGGTTTCGGAAACATAGTACTTCCCGTCCCCGGTCTGGACGATCACGGGAATTTCCTTTCCGGCCCCGACCTTATCCGTGTTCAGGGATGTCCAAAAGAGATATCGGTCTGCCTTTTTCCCGTCTATTCCGCTGCCGAGAAAAGCCCAGGTGCAGTCCGGCTGCTGCAAAAGACTGTTATCCAGCTTTTCGATCGCCGCGGTAATGGTCGGAACATATTCCGAATCCGGACATCTGGAGTCAAACTCAAAGTTTGAATTCGTTTGCATTTTGCTCCAAAAATCCGTATCGTATAAAAGCTGGAAGAAATCCGTCTCCTTTGTATTAAACGGGTATTTCTGCCCGGACGGATCGGCCTTCCCATTCCAGGTAAAAATAATTCCGCAATCCGCACTATAGGAGACGACACAGGTCCCGTTGGGAGATGCAACACCCTTCCAATTATCCGTATCTCCTTGGTCTTTGTAATGGACGATGCCGCCGATATTTACCGGATCGACCGACTGCCAGTCCGCCTGCTTCTGCTTCAGATCGACCGTGACCGTGGCCTCAAAATTTCCGAGCTGCGCCTCTGTGGAGACCTGTGCATACGCGGCGCGTACATTCGCAAGGTCTGTGGCCTCCCTGCTCTTTTCAAGCTGTGACGCAAATACCGGAATCGCGATCGCGATCAGTACGGCAATGAGCGCAATGACGATCAGCATTTCCATCAATGTAAATCCGCTGCGATTTCGTTTCATATGATCCCTGCTTTATCTTTGATAGGACAAACACATGGTGCACCCATCATGAATTGTTATTTTTAGAGTATAACACACCGCTGCCGAAAAATAAAGTAATCAAATGAAGCCAAAAAAGGATTTCTGCGAAAACTCTGCCTTTTTCGATCCCACTTTTCAGCCGCACCGGTATTTCGCCATCGGAGAGCCACGTCTGTGCGATCATAGTCCCGATCCCAGGTAACAAACTGGATGCCGTGTTTACTATGCGTTCCCGCCAGTATCGTGCCATTGAAGTCGGCAAGGATGCGGTAGTCACCCTCCAGCCCGCTGGCTTCGGGCTGCGGAGCAGTTTCCATCGCAGTCATGTACTCCAGCGTTCGGGCGGCGATGTCCTCATCACGTGGCGCGACTCGCTGCCGGCATCCCACGAATGGCAGAGCCATTCGCAGGAGCCCTGCCGGACCTCTTGATTCAACGCGCTTCGCGCCGGTCGAGGCAGCGTGTTCAAGCCTGCCCGCGACATTCCAAAAAGAAACACCATCCTGACGGATGGTGTTTCTTTTTGGAGCGGGCGACGAGGCTCGAACTCGCTACCTCGACCTTGGCAAGGTCGCGCTCTACCAGATGAGCTACGCCCGCAGACGGCACCACTATTGCAGCGCCTATGGTGCCTCAGGCCGGGGTCGAACCGGCGACACGCGGATTTTCAGTCCGCTGCTCTACCAACTGAGCTACCGAGGCATATGGCGACCAAGAAGGGGCTCGAACCCTCGACCTCCAGCGTGACAGGCTGGCGTTCTAACCAACTGAACTACTTGGCCGTGTGGATGGTGGGAACAACTGGACTCGAACCAGTGACCCCCTGCTTGTAAGGCAGGTGCTCTAACCAGCTGAGCTATGCTCCCGTACCTGTCGTTCAAACGACAAGGCATATTATAACGTTCCCATCCGCATCTGTCAACAAAAATTTTTCAATTTTTGTCCTTTTCCTTACATATTTTTCAGCAGGCCCTTCAGGTCCTCCGCCGAGAAGTCGTACACCGCGTCACAGAACTGGCACGTCAGCTGGCAGCCGCCCTGCTCGGAGAGCATCTGCTCCAGCTCGTTCCGGCCCAGGGAGATCAGCGCCCGTTCCACCCGTTCCCGGCTGCAATAGCACTTGTAGGATACCGGGCATGTCTCCAGTATCTTCAGGTCAAAGTCGCTCATCACATCCCGCAGCAGCTGTTCCGGGTCGTCGTTTTTGTCCAGCAGCGCCGAAACCGGCCCCGCGGCCATGATGCCGCCCTCCACCTTGGTGATGACGTCCTCCCCCGCGCCGGGCATCAACTGGATAAGATATCCGCCGGCGGCCTTGACGCTCTGGTCCCGGTCCACCAGTACGCCCAGGGCACAGGCGGTGGGGATCTGCTCCGATTCCACGAAATAGCCCGCCACGTCCTCGGCGATCTCGCCGCCCAGCAGATCGATGGTGCCCACATAGGGCTCCTTCATGTGCAGGTCCTTGATGACCGTCAATGTGCCCTCATGACCCACGGCCGCGCCCACGTCCAGCTTGCCGTCCGGCCGCAGAGGCAGGTCCACATGGGGGTTGGTCACGTAGCCCCGCACGTTGCCCTCGTTGTCGCTGACGGCCAGCACCGTGCCCAGCGGACCGCCGCCCTTGAATTGCAGCGTCAGGCTGGCGCCGTCGCTTTTCAGTGCGTTGCCCATCATGGACGCCGCCGCCAGTGTGCGACCCAGCGCCGCCGTGGCCACAGGCAGCGTCTTGTGTATCTGCCGGGCGCGCTCCGTCAGGCCACGGCTGCAAATGGCCGCCGCCTGCACCATGCCGTCGGTGGAAATAGCTCTTACGATACGATCTGCCATAGATATAACCCTCTTTCGCCTCACACGCCCCGCCCAAAAGGGCGGGGCGCGGTCATTTCTTTTGATCCGCCCGAATACCGGGCCGCTTTATTTGCGGACACAGCTGATGTAGACCCGTTGCTCATCCGCACGGGGTCGGCGCATACGCATATCGCCGTAGACCCGAGCATCGCCAAAGCCCGCCGCTGCCAGCCAGGCGGTCAGTTCCTCCACAGAGTAGGCCCGCTGCCGGTGCACCTCCGCACTGCGGCGCCATGCGCCGTCGCCGCGGCGGCGGAACAGGTCCATGTAGTAGGTACAAAGGCCCCTGTGGTACTCCGTCCGCCACACGCAGTAGGTATCCTCCGTCTCATCCAGGAATACCTGACCGTCCAGCGCCGCCAGCTTAGCCGCGGTGTTCACGTCGAACACCAGCATCCCGCCGGGGGCCACAAACAGGTGCAGCCGCTGGAACGTCCGCTGTACGTCCTTTGGGTCCGTCAGGTAGTTGAGACTGTCCAGACAGCACACCGCCGCGTCCACCGTACCGTACAGGTCCAGCTTCGGCATGGACTGGTGCAGGAAGACAGGCGGCACACCAGACGTCTCCCCGCCCTTGCTTATGGCCGCCGCCAGCATATCCTCGCTGCCGTCCACGCCGATGACCTCGTAGCCCTGCTGCGTCAGCAGCCAGCTCATGGTCCCGGTGCCGCAGGCCAGGTCCAGCACCAGCTTCACCGGGATACGGCTGCGGCACAGCAGCTTCTCGATGAAATCCAGCCGCTTTCCATAGCCCACATCCTCGGTCAGCGCGTCATATGAACCGGCCAGCGCCTCGTAGCAGCTCATTTCTTCTCTTTCTCCTTCATCTTCTCCAGCACGCTCTCATACCCGCCGTTGCCGTAGATCAAGCTGCGGTTCACTCGGCTGATGGTAGCGCTGGATGCGCCGGTGCGTTCCAGAATGTCGTTGTAGATCATCCCGTCATTCAGCAGCGTAGCTACCTCGTAGCGCTGCTCCATGCTCCGCAACTCAGACACCGTGCACAGATCCTGGAAGAAGTTATAGCACTCCTCCTCCGTCTCCAGCATCAGAATGGCCTTATACAGCCGGTCATTCTTTTCTTTCTTTCCGATCTTGGACTTTGCGGTTCGAACCATGATCGTCTCTCCTTCTTTCTCCCTTTTCGGGTACTGATGCCAGTATAGCATTTTAGTCCGCGAAAGTAAACCACCTTATTAAAAATATTTTTGTCGACTAAAGCTGTAAAGCGTCACAGCATCTGCTGCCTGTGTGCCATCAGCTCATCGATAAACACCTTGGCCGCCAGCGGCAGGGTGCGGCGGTCCTTGGTGACCAACAGCCAGTGTCCGGATGATGGGCGGATCAATGGACAGCTCCCGTTCCAGCGAGGTCATCATCTGGCTCAATGCGGGCTGGGTGTAGCCCAATAACTCCGCCGCCTTGGTAAAGCTGCCCACCTCCGCCACCTTCAAAAACGCTTTGTATCGATGCATGCTCAAATAGCATTTCTGCATGTTCATATAATGAACATCAATTTTACTTATTTATAAGTTAAGCATATAATGAGGTCACCAAAAAGTCCAGGAGATGGTAACGATAGGGAAAAACGAGTTTGCCCCCGGCGCGAAGGCCGCGCTGTACTCCGAAGCGGAGTTCCATGTATAAACCATACATCACCATGTCTTTCTCTCCCCCCAAAAAGGCAGCGGCGGACGCTTCGCGTCCGCCGCTGTCTTTTTCACGTATTCACGCCTCCGTCTTGCCGTGCAGCTTCTTTTGCAGCCAGTCCTTGCCGTCCACATACCGGGACACGATGAAGGATACCACATAGTCGCCTGCGGCATTGACCATGGTGGCGGGAGGATCCACCAGATTGCCGATAGCCAGCGCGATGGGGTACGCGATGGCCAGCTGGTCCGGGAAGAAGATCGTGCAAACCACCAGTTCGCCGGTACCGCCTCCGCCAGGGATACCACTCATGGCCACAGAGGAGAACACCGCCACGATGATAGCCAAAATAGCCTTATCCGTGGAGAAGTCCATCCCGAACACGCCGAACAGAAATGCCACCTTGATGATGGCGGACATGGCCGAGCCGTCCATGTGCATGGTAGCGCCCAAGGGCAGCACGATGTCCGTCACGTCCTTGCTGATGCCGGACTCCTCCGCCACCTCCATATTGGTGGGAATGGTAGCCACGCTGGAGCAGGTACCGAAGGACACCGCCGCCGGGCGGAACAGCTTGGAGAACATGATCTTGGCGCCGCCCTTGCCGCCGCCGAACCGAGCATAGATGGGGAAGAAGATAAACATATAGGCAAAGCTCATCACATAGTAGATGATAAGCGTACGGCTGTAATCGCCGATGAGCGTCGGGCCATAGGTGGCCACCAGGCTGGCGAAGAAGCCGAAGAAGCCGATGGGCGCATAGTAGGTGACCAGCTTTACGGTCTTCATAATGCAGTTGGTGATATCCTCCAGGAACTGCGCCGTCTTGGTCTCGGGACCGCCATTCATCTGGACACCGAAGCCGAACAGCACCGCCGCCACGATCAGGGGCAGAATGGCCCGGCGGCTCAGCAGCTCCGCAAAGTCAGGCTTCGTAAAGAAATTGACGATCATATCGCCGAAGCCCAGTGCTTCGCCGACCTCGCCCTCCACGATGGTGTAATGTCCATCTACCAGCGGGAAGATGCGGCAGACGATATACATCAGTACACCGGCAATGGCGGCGGTGACGAGGAACGTGGCGATGGTCACGCCCATGATCTTGCCGGCGCGCTTCACGCTCTTCATATTGGCGATGGCGGAGGCAATGGAGCAGAACACCATAGGCACCACCACGCAGAACATCATATTGATGAACAGCGTACCCAAAAACTCGATCTTGCTGCCGAAACTGGGCGCAAACGCGCCTACCAGGCAGCCTGCCACGATGCCGGCAAGCATACACAGAATAAACCAGTAGTTCTTCAGAAATTTTTTCATAGTGACCTCCCACTCTCTCAAATGAAGTCTTACAGTCCCTATTATACGGGCATTTTTCGCAAAGTAAATCAGAATTCCTGCGTTGTTATTTGCAAATCATGCTGTTTTCCTTTGGTATCCGCCGAAGGCCCATGGCCAAACTGCTTTTTATAGGCCCGAGAAAAGGTAGAGTAATCCTGATACCCCGCCTGTGCCGCCGCCTCCGCCGGGGTGCAGCCCTGGCCCAACAGCTGCCGGGCCAGCAGCAGCCGTTTCTCTGTCAGGTATCCATGCACGGAATACCCCGTCTCCTGCCGGAACCGGCGCATCATGTGGTACTTGCTGATATAAAACCGCGCGGCCAATTCATCAATGGTCAGTGGATCGGCCAGGTGCAGGTTCAGGTATTGCAGCAGTGACACCACCTTGCTGTCGCCGCCGGCGGCGCCTACCCGGTGGCCGCCCCGGACCACCCGGTTCACCTCCACCATCAGCTCCGTAAACTGCGCCTGCGCCAGCAGCGCTGCCCCGTAGCCGCCCTGCCGTACCGTCTCCGCCAATGCCTGGAACAGTGGCCGCACCCGGCTGCCGCCCTCGTCCCGGTATACATATTGAAATGTCTCCTGTGCCTGTCGGAAGCACTCGGATGGATCGCAGTCCCCCACCGTCAGTGCGCGCAGATAGTCCGGTGCGATATACAGGATCATCCTCTCATAGTAATCCCCCGTCTCCACCACCGGCCGGTGGATGCTCCCGCTGCCCACCAGCACGAAATCCCCCGGCGCCAGCTCATACCGTTCCCCCTCCACCGCGTAGCCAGCTCTGCCGGCCAGCAAAATGATGATCTTGTGGAACGTATGGTAGTGATATTCGATATATTCCCCCCGCCCGTCCGCCAGATGAAACAACCGAAACGGCTCCTTCAGGTATCCCCTCGCCTCATATTGCAATGGTTCCATGTGCTCACCTCCGCACTTTTTGCCGTTATTATAGCACTTGCTATGCAAATATTGCAAGTTTCCTTTTCAATTATAACCATTCTGAAAATTTTGTTTCCATTTTGTAATTTTTGTGTAGCTTTTTTGATAGACTTGTGCTATGATACTTCATGTTAGATGTCGGGGGAGCCATTTCCCCGCCGACTGACGGTGTATGCCGGGAGCCTTACCCCGGCAGATCCTATGCGAACGGAAGGTAATATCCCATGCTTGGAAAACAGATCGCAGCGCTGAGCCTTTCCGGCCTGCTGCTTTTCTCCGGCGCTGTCACCGCCGCTAACGCGGACGAGGCCACGCCCATCGACACCACCGGCTACGCCGCCGCGGCCGAGGTCCTGGCGGGCAACGGCGTGGCATCCAGCGCCGCTACCGCTATGCAGACCGGCAGCGGCCTGCGCCTGGCCCAGGCCTCCGGCCTGCTGGACGGCGGCGAGACGCCTACCCTCAATCAACTGGCCGCCCAGGCCCTGCTGCAGGAAACGGCTGCCCTGGAAAAGCAGAACTTTCTGGCAGAGTATGACGGCGTTCTGGTAGACTGCGGCTCCTATCTCTCCCTGCGCGCCGAGCCGGACACCTCTGCCGATCGCCTTCGCATCATCTTTGACGGCAAGGCAGCCCAGCTGCTGGACGTTACCGATGACGGTGAATGGTACAAGGTCACCTATGGTACCGACACCGGATACGTTCTGGCCGAGTACTGCCAGCCCGTGCACTACGCGGACTATGAGGGCACCGCCGCCACCAATACATTGCTGGAAGATGTCATTTCTCAGGCGTACACATATCTGGGCACCCCCTACCGCTACGGCGGCACCAGCTACAGCGGCATCGACTGCTCCGGCTTCACCATGAAGGTCTTTGGTGCTTTCGGCATCAGCCTTCCCCACGGCGCCACCAGTCAGTATTATATGTGCCGCGGCGTCACCACGGAGGAACGTGCCCCCGGCGACCTGGTGTTCTTTGCCACCGGCGGCAGCGGTATCGGCCATGTAGGCATCTACCTGGGCAACGGGCAGTTCATCCACGCCAGCACCTCCAGCGGTGTCATCATCAGCTCCCTGTACGAGAGCTACTACGCCCGCACCTACCTGTATGCCGCACGGCTCATCGAAATGTAAACACGGCAACTTCTTCATGACCCTCTTTTTGGATCCGAAAGCGCCAGCCAAAAGGCTGGCGCTTTCGCTTTTTCTTCCTGCATTCCGTATATTTGCATATTTATTCAATTATGCGATTGGCGCATACAGCAATATACACAGTCATCTTTCCTTTGCTCCCCAGTTTATCATGTGCTTTTTGTACAAATTTACATTTCGTACGGATTTTTATACAAATTCATGTTGACATTTATTCACGCCAGGTGTATAGTAGCCACTGTCAGGAGGGGAACCTCCAATATGACCGTCTATATTCCGGTTCCCGGTATAGGACCATACATGTTTTGAAAGGAAGTAAGTAACATGAAAAAGTTTATGGCAATGCTGCTGACGCTGGTCATGGCGCTGAGCCTGGTGGCCTGCGGCCAGAAGGCTGACGACACCAAGAAGGATGACGCCTCCGACACCGACGATTCTCTGGTGGTTCTGGAGAATGTGGTGGATTGGGGCGAGACGGAGCCCTACCGTGTCCTGGTGCAGAAGGGCGACCCCAAGGGTCTGCTGGAGGGCATCAACAAGGCCATCGCTGAGCTGACCGCCAATGACGGCGCCTTGATCAAGGAGATTGAGGACAAGGTCGCTTCTCAGGATACCTATATGCCTGACGCTGTTTCCTCTGACCTGGCCGCCGAGACCACCGATGATACCGCCGCCAGCGACAAGCCCGTTCTGGTCATGGGCACCAGCCCCGACTATCCCCCCTATGAGTTCTTCGCAGATGCTGCTATGACCGAGTACGCCGGCATCGACGTGGAAGTAGCCAAGTATATCGCCGAGTCCATGGGTATGACCCTGCAGATCGAGTCCATGAACTTCGACAACCTGGTGACCTCCCTGAGCAACGGCGACTTTGACGTGGTACTGGCCGCCTGCGAGTACACCGAGGAGCGTGCCAAGGCCTGTGACTTCTCCGATCCCTACTACACCGATCTGCCTCCCGTCATTCTGGTGAAGGCTTCCGACGCCGACAAGTACAAGACCGTTGACGACATCAACCAGGCCTCCGTCATCATCGGCGCCCAGAAGAACACCACCAAGGCCATGGCCGCCGCGGATATGTTCCCCGAAGCTGCCAACGGCATGGTTCTGGAGTCTCTGGTCCCCACCCTGGTCACCGAGCTGAAAAACGGCACCATCGACCTGCTGGTGCTGGATGGCAATGTGGGCCTGAGCTACGTGGGCTGATCTCCCTGTCCCCTATCGCAAACGTGCAAGGCAGATGCCTTGCACGCTTGCGTGTTCTTAAGAACTTTTGAAAGGATGCTTCGTCTATGTCGTGGAATGATCTGTTTGTCAACATGGACAACACCAACTTCTTCAACTTCTCGTTCCTGCCAAAGTACGGCTCCGCCTTTGTCCGCGGCTTTGAATACACGCTGCTGCTGGCGGTGGTGTCCGTGCTGCTGGCCGTGATCCCCGCCCTGCTGCTGGCCATGATGCGCCTGAGTAAGATCAAGCCCATCAAGTGGTTCGCCGGCGCGTATATCGCCGTGTTCCGTTCCACCCCCATGCTGGTGCAGCTGTCCATCATCTACTTTGGATTGTTCCACTACATTAGCCTGCCCCGGACACTGTTGTTCGGCTTCATCGCCATCAACCGGTTTATCCCCGGCGTGGTGGCGCTGGCACTGAACAGCTCGGCGTATGTGGCCGAGATATTCCGCGCTGGTATACTGGCCGTGGACAAGGGGCAGACCGAGGCGGCCCGTTCTCTGGGCCTCAGCAGCTGGCAGTCCATGCGTCTGGTCGTGCTGCCCCAGGCCATCAAGAATGTCCTCCCTGCCCTGGCCAATGAGGTGGTCACCATGGTGAAGGAGTCTTCCATCTGCTCCGTGCTGGGCATGGCAGAGATCATGTACACCGCCCAGACCGTCTCCGGCAACAGCTACATCACCCTGGCCCCCTATGTACTGGCCGCGCTGGTCTACTTCTGCATCAACTATCCCGCCTCCAAAGCCATCGAGGCCATAGAAAGGAGAATGCGCCGTGGCGATAAGCAGTAAAGTTCTCATCTCCGTAAAGCACCTGGTCAAGGAATACAACCACGGCACCGTTCACGCATTGGACGGCTGCGATCTGGATATCCACAAGGGTGAAGTGGTGGCCATCATCGGCCCCTCCGGCTCCGGCAAGTCCACGCTGCTCCGCAGCCTGAACCTGCTGGAGGAGCCCACCTCCGGCGCAATCTACTTCGACGGTGTGGACCTGGCCAGCAAGCAGGTGAACATCGATCAGCACCGTCAGAAGATGGGCATGGTGTTCCAGCACTTCAACCTGTTTCCCCACAAGACGGTGCTGCAGAACATCACACTGGCACCCATCACCCTGAAGAAAAAAACACCCGCTGAGGCCGAGACCCAGGCCCGCACCCTTCTGGAGCGCATTGGCCTGTCCGACAAGGCCAACGAGTATCCCAATATGCTCTCCGGCGGTCAGAAGCAGCGTATCGCCATTGTCCGTGCTCTGGCCATGGATCCGGAGGTCATGCTCTTCGACGAGCCCACCTCTGCCCTGGACCCCGAGATGGTGGGTGAAGTGCTGGACCTGATGCGCGACCTGGCCAAGGACGGGATGACTATGGCCGTGGTCACCCACGAAATGGGCTTCGCCCGCGAGGTGGCCGACCGTGTGGTCTTCATGGCCGACGGAAAGATCCTGGAGGAAGGCTCCCCCACGGACATCTTCGACCATCCCCAGGACCCCCGGCTGCAGGACTTCCTCAGCAAAGTGCTGTGACAACGATAAAAAGCCCACCTCTTCGGGGTGGGCTTTTTATCATCCTTATGATTTTCCGTGTATCTCATTGCCGCAGCGAGGGCAGGTGATGACGATGCGCCCTTTCCCTCTGGGCACCCGGCACACCGCGCCGCAGCCCGGACAGGTAAAGTAGCAGTGCTCTTTATCCATCCGCTGCTGCCGTTTCCCGGCCATACGGCGGCTGATGGGCCACCAGACCTTCTCCATGAACTTCGCGTTCTCCGCCCGGCGCTTCTCCAGGTTGCGGGAAAACATCCGGAACAGTGCCAGCAGGGTGATGATCCCGGCCACGGTGCCGATGATGCTGTATGCCAGCGGCACCTTCTCCCGCAGAAAAATGTTGATGATATCCAGTACCAGAGCCGTCCAGACCATGGTCAGCGTCAGCCGGTCCACACCGTTGCGCCCATACATGAAGCGCGACAGCGCGTTGCCAATACGTTGCAAGAAGTTCATAAAACCGTCCCTTTGCCTTCCGCGTCCACACCGCAGGTTTTCTGACAAGATATTTTACAGGAAAAGTCAGCAAAGGTAAACCCCTTTTATTCAAAATTCACAGAATGGACAAATTTTTGTTTTTTTACTGCCGGTGCAAAACCAGTCCCGCCGCCTTGCAATTCGCCATAAACCTATGCTATAATAAATTGATTATGCACCGCGAGCCGGCGGTCACCCGCCGGCTCGCCGCAGGCCCCGACCTCTCCGGGCGGGATCGGCTGCGCTGTCTGCCGCACTGCGGGGCCTGCATATCCCATACTATGCCGCCGCACCGCTGCCGGTGCGGCGCGAAAGGAAGCTGCTCTATGATCAAGATCGCCCCCTCCATCCTGTCCGCGGATTTTGCCTACCTGGCCCGTGACATCGAAAAGATCTCCACCGCCGACTACGTCCATGTGGACGTGATGGACGGCTTGTTCGTGCCCAACATCTCCATCGGCATCCCGGTAGTCAAGTCCATTCGTCCCACCACCGCCCTGCCGTTGGATGTCCATCTGATGATCGATCGCCCGGTCCGCTATGTAGAGCAATTCTGCGACGCCGGCGCGGACATCGTCACCTGTCATGTGGAGGCGGACACCGAGGAGAATATTCTCTCCGCCATCAACAAGATCCACGCCAAGGGCAAAAAGGCCGGTGTGGTCGTCAAGCCCAAGACTCCGGCCAGCGCCGTCCTGCCCTTCATCGACAGGGTGGAGCTGATCCTGGTCATGACCGTGGAGCCGGGCTTCGGCGGTCAGAAGTTTATGGCCGATATGATGCCCAAGGTCCAAGCCATCCGCGGTTATATCGATGCCATGAACCCTGCCTGTGAACTGGAGGTAGACGGCGGCGTGGATGGCGACACCTGCAAGCTCTGCATCGCCTCCGGCGCCAACGTGCTGGTGGCCGGCAGCGCCGTATACAAGGCTGCGGACATCCCCGCCAAGATCAAAGAACTGAGAGGGTAACATCCTATGGAGTATTTTCCCGCCCCGCTGGAAAAATTAGTGGAGCAGTTCGCCCGCTTGCCGGGCGTGGGCTATAAATCCGCCCAGCGGCTGGCCTTCTACGTGCTGTCCCTGCCGGAGCAGGAGGCCCAGGCCTTTGCCGACGCCATCATGGACGCCAAGCGCAACGTGACCCTCTGCCCCGTGTGTCAGAACCTGACCGCCGGCGGCCTGTGTCCCATCTGTGCCGACCAGAAGCGCGACGACGCCACCATCTGCGTGGTGGCCGACCCCCGGGACGTGATCGCCATCGAGCGCAGCCGGGAGTACCGCGGCCGTTACCATGTGCTTCACGGCGTGCTGTCCCCCATGAACCACGTGGGGCCCGATGATCTGCACATCAGATCCCTGCTGGACCGCGTGGCCCAGGGCGGCATCACTGAGGTCATCATGGCCACCAACCCGGACACCGAGGGCGAGGCTACGGCGCTGTACATCGCCCGGCTGCTCAAGCCCTTCGGCGTCAAGGTCACCCGCCTGGCCTATGGTATTCCCGTGGGCGGCCACCTGGAATTCGCCGACGACGCCACGCTCATGCGTGCGCTGGAAGGGCGGCGGGAACTGTGAAACGATTTGCCTGCCTTATCTTGGCCGCGCTGATGGCCCTGTCGCTCGCCGCCTGCGGCACACAGAAGCGTGAGACGCTGGAGCTCTTCGCCATGGACACCTACATGACCTTCGTGGCCATCGGCGACGGCGCTGATGATGTGCTGACTGACCTGAGCCGCACCGTCAACACGCTGGAATCCTCCCTCTCCCGCACGGTGGACACCAGCGAGGTCTCCCGTCTGAACCGTGACGGCTCCGCCGTCTGGGACGAGGACGGTGCGCAGCTGCTGTCGTGGGCGCTGCAGCACAGCCAGGAAACGGACGGTGCCTTCGATATCACCATCGCCCCGCTGGTGGAGCTGTGGGGCATCACCTCCGACAGTCCCCGCGTCCCCTCTCAGGCGGAGATCGACGCACTGCTGCCTCTGGTGGGCTATGAGCACGTCCACCAGTCCGAATTTTGCAGCATCTCTCTGGATGAGGGCTGCTCCGTCGATCTGGGCGGCATCGCCAAGGGCTACGCCTCCGACTGCGCCGCCGTCCTGTTCCACCGCAGCGCCCTCACCGGCGGCTGCGCCACTCTGGGCGGTAACGTGTACGTCTACGGCACCAACGCCCAGAACAAGCCCTGGTCGGTGGCCATTCAGGATCCCGCCGACAGCGAGGGCTATGTCTGCACCCTGAGCCTGTCGGATGCCTTTGTGGTCACCTCCGGCGGCTACCAGCGCTATTTCACCGCGCCGGACGGCACGGTGTACCAGCATATTCTCGATCCTAAGACCGGCTATCCCGTCCAAAGTGACCTGACCAGCGTCTCCGTCGTCACACGGGGCGGCTTCGGCGGGCAGGGCACCCGTGCCGACGCCTACTCCACCGCCCTGTACGTTATGGGTGAGCAGGCCGCCGTGGACTTCTGGCGCTCCCAGGATATGTCCTTTGACATGGTGCTCATCACCCGGGACGGCCGCGTGGTCTATACCCCCGGCCTGGCTGACTGTTTCAACGAAAAGGACGGAACCGCCTATGTCTACCAACTCCTCGCCGCCTGAACTGAAATGGAACCGCTTTGACGCGCTGGTGGCGCTGGCGGTCGTGCTGCTGGCCGTCGTCTCCGCGCTGTGCTTCTATCTGCCCAAAAACCAAAGCGGCGCCCTCACCGTGGGCATCGACATCTCCGGTCAGGAGGTCCGCCGTGTCCCCCTGTCCGACTTCACCGAGGCCACCGTCACCAGCCGCGGCTATACGCTGCACATTGCCGCCGAGGGCGGCGCCGTCTCCGTGACCGACAGCGACTGTCCCACCCGGGACTGCGTCCACACCGGGGCTATCTCCCGTGCCGGGCAGTCCATCGTGTGCCTGCCTGCCCAGGTGGTCGTCCACCTGGAGGGTGCGTCCGCGCCGGACGCACCTGACGTGATCGTGGGGTGAGCACATGAAATGGACAGCAAAAAACATCGCCCTCTGCGCCGTGTTAGCGGCGCTGGCGCTGGGGCTCAGTACCCTGGAGGGGCTGTTCCCCATCTCCCTGCTGGTGCCCCTTCCCGGCGTGAAGCTGGGTCTTGCCAACATCGTCACTGTGTTCGCCCTGTATCAGTTGGGTGCCGGCGCGGCGCTGGCCATTCTGCTGACCCGCTGTCTGCTGGGCGGACTGTTTGCCGGAAACCTGTCGGCCATGCTGTTCTCCGTGCTGGGCGGACTGACCGCCATGCTGGTGATGATATTCCTGCGGCGTCTGCCGAAGCTCAGCGTCTACGGCGTGTCCATCGGCGGCGCGGCAGCGCACAACATCGGCCAGATGGCCGCGGCGGTCATCACCCTTGGCAGCACCATGGTCCTTGGCTATCTCCCCTTTCTGCTGGCCGTGTCCCTTTTCACCGGTGCGCTGACCGGCTTCATCACTGCGCTTCTGCTGCGTGCCACGCGGCATATCCGATTTCACTGAGAGGTGCCACTATGGATAAGAAAGATCAGATCATTTTGCAGCAGCTGGACGTGATACGCTCCATGACGGAGAACAACGTCCGCCGCATGGGCAGCGACTTCTGGGGCACGCCCTTCCAGGACGTTGGCAAGGCCCCCACCGCACCCGGAAAGCCTGCTGAACCCGAAAAGCCCGTCCCCCCCACCGCCGACGCCAAGCCCGGCGATGCCGCGCCCGAAAAAGCCGAGGAGCTTCCGCCTCCGGAAAAAATCGAGGACCTACTCGCCGAGCTGGACACCTACATCGGCCTGAACGTGGTCAAGGACGAGGTCCACGACCTCATCAACATGGTCCAGGTCTACAAGCTCCGCGAGCAGCACGACCTCCCCACCACCGATATGTCGCTCCACATGGTCTTCACCGGCAACCCCGGCACCGGCAAAACCATGATGGCCCGCATGATGGCCCGCATCTACCGCAGTCTGGGCATCCTCAGCAAGGGCCAACTGGTGGAGGTGGACCGCAGCGGTCTGGTGGCCGGCTACGTAGGTCAGACCGCCCTCAAGACCCAGAAGGTCATTGAAAAGGCCATGGGCGGCGTGCTGTTCATCGATGAGGCTTACGCCCTCAACGGCAAGTCCGAAAACGACTTTGGTCAGGAGGCCATCGACACCATCCTCAAAGCCATGGAGGATCACCGCGACGACCTGGTGGTCATCGTGGCGGGCTACACGGAGCTGATGGACAAATTCATCCACTCCAACCCCGGTCTGGAGAGCCGCTTCAACCGTTTCCTGCTGTTCGAGGACTACACCCCGGAGGAGATGTTCGAGATCTTCAAAATGCGCTGCGGCAAGGGCTACGTCCTCGCGCCGGAGGCCGAGCCCCTGGTCCGCGACTACATCGCCGAGGAGAGCGCCGACCCCAGCTTCGGCAATGCCCGCGGCGTCCGCAACCTGTTCGAGCACATTCTGGTGGCACAGAACAACCGTCTGGCCAAGCTGGAAACCGTCACCCGCGAGGACCTGATGACCATCACCCCCGACGATGTGCTCCACGCCCGCGGCAAGCTGGACGACTGACACGCAAAAAAAGAAAGCCCGTATGGGCTTTCTTTTTTTGTTCGCTCAGTGCCGCTTTTTGCCGACCCACGCCATACCGGTCACGGACAGGACAGCCGTCACGGCGTAGATACCCACGCCCGCGTCAAAGGTCTTGGGAGAACCCTTGGTCTCGTCCGCCTTGGTGTCGGTGGTGGGATGGTAATAGTAGCCGCCGGTGGAGGGAGTAGACCCTGCACTGACTATCTGGGCAATAGCAGGTGCTGTCGCTTTAACGGCACCGCCTTTAATTCCCGTGTCTGTTTTCATCGTAGCGCACGGGTTGTTTTCCCAAACGAGTTTCACATTGGCATCGGTTTCTCCCTCACCATACGCCTTTCCGCTGGCAGTCACATCGTCATAAACAGCATAACCGCTACCGTCAATAGTATTGTTTTTCACTGTGATCTCTGCGGGCCCTTCTGCATCTCTATTAACAAAACTTTCGTGAATCGTCAGCACGTTGCCGCCGTTCAAATGGATTTTATTCCCTTCGATACGCGCCGTATCACAGCAGGACACTTGAACTGCCGAATATCCCGCACCCGGCGTAATCTCATTTCCCGTTACGACTAAATCGCCTGCATAAGCATTAAAATTCAACCCGCGGACATATCCGGAAACCGTATTCCCCGTAAAATTCAATACAGTTTTTCTTCCTTTTTCCACGTCACTTTTTGCCGTCCCATTCAGCATCAGCGGATAGGTACTATACCCACCAGAACGGCAGATAAAGGTATTTCCAGAAATATTCCAAACAGAATCTCCTTGATAAGCGCCACTCATATTGAAGCCGCCGTCTACCTTGCAGTTATTCAGATTGAAGGTAAACGTACCGCCAAGGCCGATCCCGTTTCGCGCGATTTGGATGCCGTTTGTGTCAGAATCCAGTAGCTTCAGATTGGAGATAGAGAGAATCACGCTCTCGATATCATTGCTCGCATATTGGTAAGACCACGGAACGGTTATTGTAGATGCAGTCAGCTGAGTAGCATCATTCTTTCCATTCACCGTCAGGTTACGCAGATAATAGCTGCCTAAATAGCCCTGTTCGCGGCCCAGCGACAGCGTATATCCAGTCGGCAAAGTTTGTTGGCCCCAAATGTTCCACTGAATGGAAAGGTATTGGCCATCAATTTGGCTATATAAGCCGGTCACCTTACCATTATCAGCAACCACACCCTCCTTACCAACAGCACCTATTGTCAAACTTGAAAGTTCATCGTAGGCTTCCTGTACAGTGGCATAAACCTTAGTATCGTGGTCCTTGAACCCAATGACATTAACACCGCTAAATGCTTTGACCTCATCAGCAGTCATTGCCGTACCATTTTTCTTTAACTCACCATTCTCGTAAGTATAAACATCCTCCGCCCAGCTGACGCTGCACAGTCCCAGCGCCATCACCAGCGCCAGTATCGTTGCCAACAATTTCTTCATGTCTCCTACCCCGTTATGTTTAGATTTCCGCAGATGCGCTCGTTTTAATCCTCATTAAAACGTAAAAGCAGAGGTACCTCTGCTTTTACGTTTTAATCCTCATTAAAACGTAAAAGCAGAGGTACCTCTGCGGATAGCTTCATTATAGCAAGAATTTCCGGTTTGTCCAGAGCATTTTGTGAAAAAAGCCCAATTTTATCATTTCCGGTAACGGCGCTTACGTTTGATTTGCAAAAATTGGAAATTCCTTCCCCGCGGGCAGCGTCGTTACCGCCTCGGCGGGAAGCGCGGGAAACCACTCCCCTATCCTCCCCGGCGCGGCGGCAAGCGTTTCCTTCTTCCCGTGGGTCAGCTTCGCCTTGATGGCGTATTCCAGCCGCGACGCCGTCACCTTGTCCCCGCAGCGCCACAGCGCCGCCAAAGCCTCCGGCGGGTGTGCCCGGGTGTACTTGGCGCCCCTGCCGCTGCAATGCATGGCCATCCGCCGCGCCACGTCGTTGGTCATCCCCGTGTACAGGCTTCCGCCACGGCACCGCAGCATATAGACATAGTACGCTTCCATAGGCGGCTCCTTTCACGGTTTTCCCCTATCATACCCGATATTTCTTGCATTGGCAAGCGCTGTATGATACAATTCCAATTTGGAAAGCGAGGGAGAGCTATGACCCTTTTTGATTACTATCTGCGCTATATGACCGAGGTATGGGAGGGCACGCGTCCTGCCCCGGAGGGAATCACCCTGCCGGAAGGCAGCGATGAAAACGCCCGCATACAGGCGCTGGGCCAGCAGCTACAGGATATGGGCATGGCCGCCTTTGTCCGCGCCTGCGCCGCCCAGGACGGCACGGTGCTTCCGGAGGAGCTGTTCGCCGAAAGCGGCGACCTTGGCGGTTTTGAGCTGTTTCTTCAAAACGCGGATAAGGCACAGGAAGCCCCTGCCGCGGAGAAAAAGTCCGCGACCCCCGACCCCGATGCCAACAAGCACGCCTTTGAGGTGTTCCTGGACTGCATTGCCATGGACGACGGTCTTGTGCAGTACCTGATCGACGTGCTGAAGCGCATGGACCGCAAGGAGTTTTTCAAGCTCAGCCAGATCACCACCAAGCTGGACCTGGACCCGGAGGAATTCCTCTACTGGCTGGGCCGTCGGGAGACGTATGCCGACGAGGAGGAGCAGGGCTGTGCCGCCGCTATGGACCACGCCCTGCTGCGGCTTGCGGATGAGGGACGGCTGGATGTGGTGGCCGCCCTGCTCAGCGGCGACAGAAATACCTTCGAGACCTTTCGCTGCGAGGCACCGGAGCTTATGCACGCACCCATCGCCACCTTCGAGTGGTACGAGAAAAACTATCTGGATCGGGACTATCCCATCCGACTCATTATGCGCCTGAACGGCGTACAATTTCCCAACTGAGGTGAACTATGAACGAAGCATATAAGGCGCTGGGCGTCAGCGAAAACGTGCTGGCTTTCAGCGAAACGATCCTGTCCGACCTGAAGGACCGCTTTGCGGCCATCGACGCCATCGCCGAGGCTAATCAGCTGAAGGTCATCGCCGCCATGCAGAAAAACCGCGTGGCCGCCAATCATTTTAACCTTTCCACCGGCTACGGCTACGACGACGAGGGACGCGACACGCTGGAGCGCGTCTACGCCGACTGCTTCGGCGCGGAGGCCGCCCTGGTGCGCCCGCAGATCACCTGCGGCACCCACGCGCTGGCGCTGGCGCTGGGCGCGAACCTGCTGCCCGGCGACGAGCTTCTCAGCCCTGTGGGCGCGCCGTACGACACACTGGAAGAAGTCATCGGCATTCGGGAGTCGGTGGGCTCACTGAAGGAATACGGGGTAAGTTATCGTCAAGTCGATTTATTGCCGGACGGGTCGTTTGATACCGATAAAATTTGCGCGGCAATAAGCAATAAAACAAAACTTATCACGATACAGCGTTCAAAAGGCTACGCTACAAGGCCCAGCTTCTCAGTAGCGCAGATCGGCGAGTTGATTGCGTTATGTAAACAATGCAAGCCGGACGTGATCTGTATGGTGGACAACTGCTACGGCGAGTTCACAGAGCTGATCGAGCCGGTGAACGTGGGCGCGGACCTGATGGTGGGCAGCCTTATCAAAAATCCCGGCGGCGGGCTGGCCCCCACCGGAGGCTATATCTGCGGCCGCGCCGACCTGATCGAGCGCTGCGCCCGGCGGCTCACCGCCCCCGGTCTTGGCCGGGAGGTGGGCGCAAATCTGGGGCTGCTGACCCAATTTTACCAGGGCTTTTTCCTGGCGCCGACGGTGGTGGCCTCTGCGGTGAAGGGTGCTGTATTCGCCGCAAATTGTTATGAAAAACTTGGTTTTCATGTCATTCCAGGCGCTTCTGAGGTGCGGCACGACATCATCCAGGCGGTGGAACTGGGCAGTCGGGAGGGCATGATTGCCTTCTGCAAGGGTATACAGGCCGCCGCGCCGGTGGACAGCTATGTCACCCCGGAGCCAGCCCCTATGCCGGGCTATGACAGCGACGTCATCATGGCCGCCGGTGCTTTTGTGCAGGGCAGCTCCATAGAATTGTCCGCCGACGGCCCCACACGGCCGCCCTACGCGGTGTATTTCCAGGGTGGGCTGACCTGGTACCACGCCAAGCTGGGCATCCTGATGAGCCTGCAGAAAATGCTGGAGGCCGGCCTGATCTCATTATAATTATGTAAACCATGGAGGAAATCGTATGTTTCTCCCCAACCATCCCTTTCGGCGGCGTCCGCCTCCTTTTTCTGTGCATTTTATGTTCGTTGTTTATACTTTTACTTTCTGAATAATGTACATTACCGTATAGCAGGTCTTGCTATACATGATAGAATAAGGAGTTTTTTATGTGGTTTTGGTTTTCTCTGATCGCACTGATCTGCTGGAGCGGCTCTGACCTGTTCAGCAAGATCGGCTGCCAGGACGCAGACGACAAATACAGCCATCTTAAAATGGTGATGGCAGTGGGCCTGGTGATGGGTCTGCACGCCGCCTATGAGATTTTTATCAACGGCACGGAGATCAACGGCAGCATCATCCTGACGTATCTGCCGGTGTCCCTGCTGTACATCAGCTCTATGACCATCGGCTACATCGGCCTGCGGTATATCGAGCTGTCCATCTCCTCCCCCATCTGCAATTCCAGCGGCGCACTGGTGGCGGTGCTGGCGCTGGCCACCGGCGGCCTGGGCGAGCTGGTGCCGGCGCAGCTGGCCGCCACAGCACTGGTATGCGTGGGCGTCATCGGTCTGGGCATCGTGGAGGCCCGGGAGGACGACGACCTACGGGCTGCACGGCAGCAGGCCAGCAACCACCGCTACGCCAAGTCGGCGTTGGCGCTGATCCTGCCTGTGATCTATTGCCTGCTGGACGCACTGGGTACCTTCGCCGACAGCCGGGTGCTGGAGACATTGAACGAGGACAGTGCCAACTGCGCCTATGAGCTGACATTTCTGCTGGCGGGCATCGTATGCTTCGTGTATGTGGTGCTCATCAAAAAGAGCCGACTCGTCCCCAAGCGGGAGGGCCCCAAGTATGCGGGCGCCGTGTGCGAGACGGCGGGCCAGTTCGCGTACATCTACGCGCTGGCGGACACGGAACACGTGGCCCTGGCCGCGCCCATCATCTCCGCCTACTGCGTGGCCTCGGTGCTGTGGAGCCGCATTTTCCTGAAGGAAAAGCTCAGCTGGAAGCACTACGCCATGATCGCACTGGTGGTGGCGGGTATTGTGATACTGGGCATCTACGATGCATAACAACAAGATATCCCCCGCCGGGTCCGGCGGGGGATTTTTTTGTATCCCGAAAACCACTCGCCCAGCGAGTGGTTTTCGGGATACAAAAAGGGACCGCTTTCGCGGTCCCTTTTGTTGGCTCGTAAAAGGTTCGGCTTAGAAGCAGCCCTGCTCCATCATAGCCTCGGCGACCTTCTTGAAGCCGGCGATGTTGGCACCGGCCACCAGGTCGTAGCCCAGGCCGTACTCGGCAGCGGCCTCGGCGGACACCTTGTGGATGTTCTCCATCATCTTATGCAGCTGATGGTCGACTTCCTCAGCGGTCCAGACCAGACGCTCGGAGTTCTGGGCCATCTCCAGGGCGGAGACGCCCACGCCGCCGGCGTTAACAGCCTTGGAGGGAGCGACGATGATGCCCTTCTGCTTACGCAGGAAGTTCAGTGCATCGTTGGTGGTGGGCATATTGGCGACCTCGATGTAGTACTTCACGCCGGAAGCAGCGATCTTCTCAGCGGACTCCATCTTGACGTCGTTCTGCATGGCGGCGGGCATATACACGTCCACATCCTTGACGCCCCAGCACTTCTCGCCGGCGACGAACTCGCAGCCGAACTTATCGGCATAGGGCTTGCAGTGCATGGGATCCTTGGCGCGCATCTCGAGGATGAAGTTCAGCTTCTCGTCGGTGATGACACCGTCGGGATCGTGGATATAGCCGTCGGGGCCGGCAAAGTAGGTGACCTTGGCGCCCAGCTGAGAGGCCTTCTTCATGATGCCCCAGCCCACGTTGCCGTAGCCGGAGATGGCGATACGCTTGCCCTCGATGGTGTCATTCTCGTGCTTCAGCACTTCCTGCAGGTAGTACATAGCGCCGTAGCCGGTGGCCTCGGGACGGATCAGGGAGCCGCCGTAGCTCAGGCCCTTACCGGTGAGGACGCCGTTCTCCCACACGCCCTTCAGGCGGCGGTACTGGCCGTACAGGTAGCCGATCTCGCGGCCGCCCACGCCCATGTCACCGGCGGGAACGTCGATGTCCGGCCCGATGTAGCGATACAGGGCGGTCATGAAGCTCTGGCAGAAACGCATGACCTCGGCGTCGGACTTGCCGGCGGGATCGAAGTCGGAACCGCCCTTGGCACCGCCGATAGGCAGGCCGGTCAGGCTGTTCTTGAAGGTCTGCTCAAAGCCGAGGAACTTGATGATGCCTTCGTACACGTTCTTCTGGAAGCGCAGGCCGCCCTTGTAGGGGCCGATCGCGCCGTTGAACTGGCAGCGCCAGCCGCGGTTGGTGTGCCACTGACCGTTATCATCGCACCACACAACGCGGAAGGTGAACATACGCTCGGGCTCGACCATACGGCCCAGCAGGTCGACCTTCTCATACTCGGGGTGCTTTTCGATCACAGGCTCCAGAGAGGACAGAACTTCCTCGACGGTCTGCACGAACTCGGGCTCGTTGCCGTGCTTGGTCTTGACGCTCTCGAGCACGCTTGCCAGATAAGCATTCATATTAAATTCCTCCTAAAAAATGTTCCGCAGACATATGAGATGTGCGCTACGCAGACTACCCATATACTACCAATGTTGATAATAACACCATTTGGCCGATTTCTCAAGGGGGTTTCGGAGAATTCCCCCCTCGCAAAACCACAAAACTTTTTCGTCCCTTTTTGTGCAATTTGGCGAATTGTGCCCCGCGTTCCACTATGCAGAAAAAGGCCGCGATTTGTGGCCTTTCCGTGCTGTTTTTGCGTGCTTTGTTACTTTAAAGCGCCGTTCGCTTTTCCGTGTGAAATCGGCGGCACATTCAAAAGCTGCCGATGGGGATATCGCCGTTGTCCGTTCCCTTTTCGATGGCGCGTATCTGGAGATAGTAGCCCTTGCCGCTGCCCATATCCACATAGACACGGTCGCCGGCTTTTCTGCCCATAACGGCGCGGCCCACGGGGGATTCCTTGCTGATCCAGCCCTTCAGGGCGTCCTGCCGCAGGGTGGTGACCAGCTGGATCTTTCGGCTTTTGCCTAAATTCTCCATGAAGATCTCCACGGTGTCATAGAGCCCGGCGGTATCAGCGGCGGACTTGTCCTCGATGACCCTGGCGGTCTTGATCATCCGCTGGAGGTAGCGGATGCGGGCGTCGTTGCGGTTTTTCTCCTGCTTGGCGCACTTGTACTCGAAGTTCTCGCTAAGGTCGCCGAAGGCCCGGGCGGTCTGGACATCCTCGATCAGCTTGGGGCGCAGCTGCTGCACCCGGTAGTCGATCTCCTCCTGCATTTTTTGCAGGTCGGCGCGTGTCAGTTCATCATACATGGTCATTCTCCTTCCATAAGGCGGCAAGACGCTCCAGGGCGGCGGGAAGCCGGTCCAGGTCGATGCCGGTATAGTTGACCACCAGCACGTGCTGGGGTGCGTCCTGGGGACGCTGGTAGTAATCGGACAGCATGGCCAGACGGATACCGCGCTGCTCCGCCTCACGGCGGAGTGTCTCGTCCGACGGCGCGCCGTCCAGCCGCAGCAGGAAATGCAGGCCCGCATCCTCCTCGGTGATGGCGGCATAGGGGGCCAGCGGGCTTTTGTACACGGCGGCGATGACGGCGTCACGCTTCTGGCGGTAGTGCTTACGCATACGGCTCAGGTGCTTTTCATACCAGCCGCCGGCGAGGAACTGGGCCAGGGTGTACTGCTCGAAGGCGGAGACGGTGCAGGCGTAAAAGCCCAGCTTCTGCCGGAAGTCCGCCAGCAGGCGGCGGGGCAGGACCATGAAGCTGATACGGATAGAGGGGGCGATGGTCTTGGAAAAGGTGTTAAGATAGACCACCTGCTCGCCGCCGTCGATGGAGAACAGGGTGGGGATGGGACGGCCTACAAAGCGGAACTCGCTGTCGTAATCGTCCTCCAGGATGACCCGCGCCGGGACCTCCTGCGCCCAGCGCAGCAGCTCCTGGCGGCGGGCGATGGGCATCACCAGACCGGTGGGATAGTGGTGGCTGGGAGAGATGTGGACCACGTCGGCGTCGCTGCGGCGCAAGGCTTCCACCGATACGCCCGCCTCGTCCAGGGGCAGAGCCGTCACCTCCGCGCCGGCGGCGCGGTAGATATGGGCGATCTTGCCGTAGCCGGGGTCCTCCACGCCGTAGAGACGATCACGGCCCAGCAGCTGCACCAGCAGGTTGTACAGCACCTCGGTGCCGGCACCTACGATGATCTGCTCGGCAGTGACCTCCATGGCACGGAACTGCCGCAGGTGGGCGGCGATGGCCTGCCGCAGGGCCCAGGCGCCCTGGGGCGGCGTGGACCGCAGCAGGCCGGTACCCTGCTCCAGAATGGTCTGGCGCATGAGTCGGGCCCAGACGGTGAAGGGAAAGTCCTCGGCGGCGATGGAGTTGGTGGCCAGATCCAGGAACCAGACAGGCTCGCGGGGCGGAGGCGGCTGCTCCGGGGACGCGGGGACGGCCGCGGGCGACGGCAGCACGGCGCTGACGAAATAGCCCTTCTTCTCCACACCGGTGAGATAGCCCTCGGCCATGAGCTGTTCGTAGGCATTCTTTACAGTGATGACGCTGACCTCAAGATGGGCGGCCAGGGCGCGTTTGCTGGGCAGCTTCTCCCCTGCCGCCAGACGGCCGGAGAGAATGTCCGCCTTCACCCGGCGGTAGAGCTGCTCATACAGGCTGAGGCCCGCCTGTTTGTCCAGGGTATAGGTGAGCACGGGGCCGTCCCTCCCTTCATCTGGTATTAACAAGTAAAATCAAAATGGATATTTTAATCATACCAGTTGCTACTATAATACAAATCGTCAACGAAAGCAAGGGCTTTTTCAACAGCTACCCTCTCACCCCCCCTGTGGCGGTCCCCGTTTCCATGCGGGGCGGGGACCGCCCCCATAAATATGAAACAGAGCCCCGTAAAGGAGAATGTGTTATGTCCGATAAGAAGATCAAATCTATGGTAATGGCGGCGGTCATGGCCGCGCTGACGTATGTGGCCACCACGGTCATCAAGATCCCCGCGCCCACCGGTGGGTATGTCCACATCGGCGACGGGCTGGTGCTGCTGTGCGGCTGGATCCTGGGGCCTTGGTGGGGCGGCGCGGCGGCTGGTATCGGCTCCATGCTGGTGGACCTGCTGGGCGGATATATGTCCTTCGTGCCCGGCACGCTGATCATCAAGTTCCTGGACGCCATGGCGGCAGCGCTGATCGTGAAGGCTCTGGGCCGCAAGACCTACAGCTATGTGGTGGGCGGACTTGCCGGCGAGGCCATCATGGTGGCGGGCTACTTCGTCTATGAGGCGCTGGCCCTGCAGCTGGGCATGGGCGCGGCAGCCGGTGTGCTGGCCAATGTGGGCCAGGGCGCCGTGGGACTGGTCATTGCGCTGGTGCTGATGGCGCTGCTGAAGGGCAGCAAGGCTCTGGACAAGCTGGCCGTACAGTGGTAAACTATATACGGTGAAAGAAACGGCTGCGGCGGGGCTTTTGCCCTGCCGCAGCTGCGCACAGAAAGGAAGGATATACTATGGCAGGTATCGTGCATGAGGTAGAGAACAGAGATCTGCTGGCGCAGGTGCGGCAGCAGGCCGCGGCGGCGGCACAGGAGCTGGCGGAGGCCGCCCATCTGCATAGGGGCCAGATCGTGGTGGTGGGATGCAGCACCAGCGAGGTGGTGGGCAAGAAGGTGGGCAGCTGGTCCACGCCGGAGGTGGCAGACGCCATTTTCGCGGGGCTGCACAGTGTATTCGGCCCCATGGGCGTGTACATCGCCGCCCAGTGCTGTGAGCACCTGAACCGGGCCATCATCGTGGAGCATGAGGCCGTGCCCACGCTGGATATCGTGAATGTGGTGCCCCAGCCCAAGGCGGGCAGTTCCTTCGCCACGGCCACCTATAAGGCCTGCGCCCACCCGGTGGCGGTAGAGGAGATCAAAGCCGACGCGGGACTGGACATCGGCGGGACGCTGATCGGTATGCACCTGAAGAAGGTGGCGGTGCCGGTGCGTCTGGCGCAGAACCACATCGGCGACGCCATTCTGCTGGCGGCACGGACGCGGCCCAAGTTTATCGGCGGCGACCGGGCGCACTATGACGAGGCGCTGAAGGAAGGCTATCCGGAATTCTGAAAATTCTGCAGCAGCAAATAAAAAGCAGCGCTTTGCGCTGCTTTTTGTTTGTTATGTGATCGGGAACGTGAGCTTCAGCGCCAGGAACACGGCGATCGCCACCGGTACGGCGATGAGGAAGCGCTTACAGTTTTTGCGGGCACGCTGGGACAGCGCCTCGTCCTCCTCGTTTTTCCAGCGGACATAGCTCCAGCCGGCACCCAGAAGGCACAGAACGGGGACGAAATACAGGCCGATCGACGCGACGTAAGGCATAGGTCATCCTCCCTTTTTTTGTGCTTACAGTATACAGGAAACGGGAGGAAAGGTCAAGGAAAAGACTTGCGGGGACAAAAAAGAGACGCCCGAGGGCGTCTCTTTTTTATATTGTGCTGGGTCCGATCACTTGGCGGCCTTGGCAGCCTTGATGGACTCGATCAGTTCGGGAACGACCTTGAACAGATCGCCGACGATACCGTAGTCAGCCACCTCGAAGATGGGGGCGGTGTCGTTCTTGTTCACGGCGATGATGCACTCGGAGTCCTGCATACCAGCCTTGTGCTGGATGGCGCCGGAGATACCCAGAGCGACGTAGACCTTGGGATGGACGGTCTTGCCGGTCTGGCCAACCTGATGGTCAGCGGAGATCCAGCCGGCGTCCACGCAGGCGCGGGAGGAACCCACGACGCCGCCCAGGACCTCAGCCAGCTCCTCGGCCAGCTTGATGCCGCCCTCCACGTCCTTGGAGATACCACGGCCAACGGACACGATGAAGTCAGCGCCGATCAGGTCAACCAGCTTCTTGGCGGCCTTGACGGTCTCGGTGACCTCGGTGTGGATGTCAGCAGCAGCCAGCTCAAAAGCGGGATGCAGGATCTCCACGTTCTTTTTGCACTCGCGCTTCTTCATAACGCCGGGGCGAACGGTCGCCATAGCGGGGCGGAAGCGGGGGCAGATGATGGAGGCCATCAGGTGACCGCCGAAAGCGGGACGGGTCATCTTCAGGTCGCGGGACACATCGTGGGGCTCACGGTTGATCATCACGGTGCCCAGCTTCTCGATGCGCTCCTCGGGCAGGGTAGAAGCTTCGCGCAGGAAGCCCTTGTAGTTGGGCATGTCGATGTCCAGGTGGGTGCAGTCCGCGCACAGACCGGTGTGCAGGCGAGCCGCGCAGCGGGGGGCCAGGTCACGGCCGATGTTGGAGGCGCCGAACAGCAGCACCTCGGGCTTCAGCTCCTCAACGGCCTCCACGATCACCTTGGTGTAGGCATCGGTGGTAAAGTCCTTCAGCAGGGGGGAGTTGTACACGTACACCTTGTCGGCGCCGTACTCGCCCAGCTCGGCGGCGATGCCGTCAACGTTGTCGCCCAGCAGGATGCCGCACAGCTCGACACCCAGCTCATTGGCCAGCTTCCGGCCCTCGGAGATCAGTTCGAAGGTGGTGGGCATCATCACGCCCTGGCGCTGCTCGCAGAACACCCATACGTTCTTGAAGGCAGCGGTATCAGCACTATTAAAAGCCATTTTCTTTTCTCCTTCCTTAGATGATGTGCTTGGCGGCCAGGATGCCGGCCAGCTTGTCGGTGGTAGCCTTGTCAGCGCCCTCGAGCATCATGCCCGCGCCCTTCTGAGGAGGCGTGAAGGAGGTCAGAATATTGGTGGGAGAACCGGCCAGACCGATGGTGCTCTTGTCGATCAGGGGGTGATCCTTCAGGGTCTCGTAGGTCATAGTGACCAGAGGCTTGCTGTAGCACTCGAACGCGCCGCCCACGGACAGGTAACGCGGGGTGTTCAGCTCCTTGATGCAGGTGATCATGCAGGGAGTCTTGACCTTGATGGTCATGTAGCCGTCCTCCAGCATGCGCTTGACGGTCAGGGTGTCGCCGTCCTTGGTGATCTCGCCGGCATAGGTGACCTGGGGCAGATGCAGCTTCTCAGCGATCTGGGGACCCACCTGTGCGGTATCACCGTCGATGGCCTGACGGCCAGCCAGGATGATGTCGTCCTTCTCGATGCCGTAGGTATCGATAGCGGCAGCGATGATCTGGGAGGTAGCGTAGGTATCGGAACCGCCGAACTCACGGGCGGTGACCAGAACACCCTCGTCCACGCCCATGGCCATCAGCTCACGCAGCATACCCTCTGCGGGAGGAGGACCCATGGTGAACGCCACGACCTTGCAGCCCAGCTCGTCCTTCAGGGACAGGGCGGCCTCGACGGCGTTCAGGTCATCGGGGTTGATGATGGTCTGCATGGACGCACGGTCCAGAGTGCCATCGGGATTGACGGCCACCTTACCGGAGGTATCGGGGACCTGCTTAACAGTTACGAGAATTTTCATTTTCCTTTTACCTCCTACCTTACTTCACGCCCAGATTGCTGGCGATGACCATGCGCTGGACCTCGCTGGTGCCCTCGTAGATCTCGGTGATCTTGGCATCACGCATCATGCGCTCCACGGGATACTCACGGGTGTAGCCGTAACCGCCGAACAGCTGGACGGCGCGGCGGGTCACATCGGAAGCGGCCTCGGCGGCGAACAGCTTGGCCATGGCGGCGTCCATGGAGTAAGGCTCGTGGTTCTGCTTCTTCATAGCGGCGGAGTAGACCAGGAACTGCGCGGCCTGCATACGGGTGTGCATCTCAGCCAGCTGGAACTGGGTGTTCTGGAACTGGGAGATGCGCTTGCCGAACTGAACGCGCTCCTTGGTGTACTTGATGGCTTCCTCGACAGCGCCCTCGCCCAGGCCCAGGGCCTGAGAGGCGATACCGATACGGCCGCCGTCCAGGGTCTTCATGGCGATCTTGAAGCCCTCGCCCTTCTTACCCAGCATACGGTCCTTGGGAATGACGCAATCCTCGAAGATCAGGTCGCAGGTAGAGCTGCCGCGAATACCCATCTTCTTCTCGTGCTTGCCCTGAGAGAAGCCCTTGTCGTCCTTCTCCACGATGAACGCGGAGATCTCCTTCATGCTGCGGCCGCGCTTGTCAACGGTCTTGCCGGTGACGGCGATGACCACGAAGGTGTCAGCCACGTTGCCGTTGGTGATGAAGCACTTGGAGCCGTTCAGAATGTAGTTCTCGCCGGACTCGTCCAGCACGGCGGTGGTCTGCTGGCCCTGGGCATCGGTGCCGGCGCCGGGCTCGGTCAGGCCGAAAGCGCCGATCTTCTTGCCGGAGCACAGGTCGGGCAGATACTTCATCTTCTGCTCCTCGGTGCCGTTCTCGAAGATGGGGGCGGCGCACAGGGAGGTGTGGGCGGAAACGATAACAGCAGTGGTACCGCAGACCTTGGCCAGCTCCTCGACGCACATGGCGTAGGAGAGCACATCAGCGCCAGCGCCGCCGTACTCCTTGGGGAAGTAAATGCCCATCATGCCCAGCTTGGCCATCTTCTCGACGGTCTCCATGGGGAAGCGCTCTTCCTCGTCGATCTCAGCGGCCAGGGGCTTGACCTCGTTCTCCGCGAAATCGCGGTACATCTTGCGAACGAGCAGCTGTTCCTTCGTCAGATGGAAATCCATACTTTTTTCTCCTTTTTCTGATTTTACTTGTTGTAGTTGAAGAAGCCTTCGCCGGACTTAATACCCAATTTGCCCGCACGAACCATCTTCCGGATCAGCACGTTTGCGCGATACTTGCTATCGTGAGTCTCGTTGAACAGCACGTCCATAATGTTCAGCACCACGTCCCAGCCGATGAGGTCGCCCAGATGCAGGGGGCCCATGGGATGGTTGCAGCCCAGCTGCATAGCAATATCGATATCTTCCGCGGAGGCAACGCCTTCCTGCAGAACGCAAACGCCCTCGTTGCAGTAGGGGATCAGGATCTTATTGACCACAAAGCCGGGGGCCTCGTTGACCACCACGGGGGTCTTGCCGATCTCCACAGACAGGTTCTTGATATAGTCCACCAGGTCGGCGGGGGTGTTGCCGCCAGCGATGACCTCCACCAGCTTCATGGCGGGCACGGGGTTGAAGAAGTGCATACCGATCAGGTGATGCTTCAGGCCCTGGCCCATCTCGGTGATGGATAGAGAGGAGGTATTGGAGGCGAAGATGGTCTCGTCCTTGCAGATGGCGTCCAGCTTGCCCAGCAGTTCCTTCTTGACGGCCATGTTCTCGGCCACGCACTCGATGACCAGATCGGCATCGGCGGCAGCGTCAAACTCCTCGACCAGAACGCGGCTCATGATATCGTCCGCGGCTTCCTGGGTCATCTTGCCCTTGGCGACCTTCTTGTTCAGGGAGGCGGCCAGCTTGTCCTTATGACGCTGTGCGCTGGCGGTGCTGGAAGCATACATCAGGGCGGTGTGGCCCTTCGCTGCGAAAACCTGGGCAATGCCGCTGCCCATCGTACCGGCGCCGAATACTGCTACTTTCATGATAGTTCCTCCTACTTAAATTTTTACATGAATTGCTTAATTATCAGGCGGTGTGCCTGCCAATTAACTTACTTGTTCTGATAGGGCTCGTGCTTGCGCTTCTCCAGGAAGGCGGACATACCCTCGATCTGGTCGGCAGACTGGAAGCAGCTGCCGAAGAGCTTTTCCTCGATGACGACGGCCTTGTCCATGTCCACCTGAAGGCCCTCGTTGATGGCCTGCTTGCAGGCGCGGACGGCGATAGGCGCGTTCTTGGCGATGGTCTCGGCCAGCTTCTCGGCGGCGGGCAGCAGCTCGTCCAGGGGATAGACGGCGTTGACCAGGCCGATGCGGTAGGCCTCGTCAGCCTTGATATTCTTGGCGGTATAGATCAGCTGCTTGGCCATGCCGGGGCCGACCAGGCGGGCCAGACGCTGGGTGCCGCCGAAGCCGGGGGTGATGCCCAGACCGGTCTCGGGCTGGCCGAAGACCGCGGTGTCGGCGCAGATACGGATATCGCAGGCCATGCTCAGCTCGCAGCCGCCGCCCAGGGCGAAGCCGTTGACCGCGGCGATGGTGGGGATGGGCAGCGTCTCGATGGCGCGGAAAACGTCGTTGCCGTGCTTGCCGAAGGCCTCGCCGCCCTCCTTGGTCAGGGTGCTCATCTCGCCGATGTCGGCACCGGCCACAAAGGCCTTTTCACCGCTGCCGGTGATGACCAGAGCGCGGATATCCGCGTCCGCCTTTACGGCGGAAACCAGCTCGTCCAGGTCGGTCAGGACCTCGGAATTCAGCGCGTTCAGCGCCTTGGGACGGTTGATGGTCGCCACGGCGATGAGGCCCTTCTTTTCCAGCAGAATGTTGGTCATATCAAGTTCCTCCTTATGGTTCCTTTCCGTGGGCGCAGCGCCCGGAAACGGCACGGGGCCGGCAGGTGGGCATACGCCTCCTCATACATATCACATTATAGTGGCCCGTTAGAAATTTATCAAGTCCAACCAACCGGCTTTTTACTTTTTTAGCGGTTTCCACAAAAGTGGGCACCGGAATTTGCACACTTTTTCGGGCAGGAGCGCAGCAAACAGGAATATCAGGGAAAAACGTGCTTGTATCCCGGCGCAAGATGGGGTATGATGGGAGAAAATCGTAAAATGGCGAGGACATGAATATGCGGATGCGGAAGAAAAAAAATCTGGCGCCCCGGATGGAAGCCTGCGGCGCGTACCTGATCCGGGACCCGTTCGCCCTGCGGGGGCGCTGGCGGGAGCTGATGCCGGAGGCACGGGAGCTGCGGGTGGAGCTGGGCTGCGGCAAGGGCGGCTTCACCGTGGGGACCGCGGCGGCAGAGCCGGAGGTGCTGCTGATTGCCGTGGAGAAGGTGCCGGACGCCATGGTGGTGGCCATGGAGAAGGCGCGGGACGCGGCGCTGCGGAACGTGTGGTTCGTGGACGGAGACGCTGCGCTGCTGCCGGATATGTTCGCCGACGGGGAGATCGACCGGCTGTACATCAACTTCTGCGACCCGTGGCCCAAGAGCAACCAGAAAAAACGGCGGCTGACCCACGGGAACTTTCTTAAAAAGTATCGGCAGGTGCTGGCCGAGGGAGGACAGATCCACTTCAAGACCGACAACGACAAGCTGTTTGAGTGGTCGCTGGAGGAGATCCCACAGTTCGGATTCGCGCTGTCGGAGGTGACGCGGGATCTGCACGCGGACGGGCCGGTGGGCGTGATGACCGACTATGAGCGCAAGTTCTACGGCGAGGGCAAGAGCATCAACCGATGCGTGGCCACCATGGTGGAATGGACGGAGCCGGAGATAGAGGACGTCCCCTCCCCTGCTGAGTAAACAGAAAAGGCACCCCTGACGGGGTGCCTTTTTTATTTCGCGCGGCGCCGGGGTAAGACACCGCAGGAAATGCGGGTCAGTTTCCGCGCTTTTTGCCCACAAACGCCACGCCGGCGGCGGAGGTCAGCGCCATGCCGACATACAGAGCAATGCCCGCGTCGAAGGTCTTGGGAGAACCCTTGGTGGTGGTAGAAGTGGTGGTATCGCTGGTGGAGGGGTAGTAGTAATAGGAGATCTTGGTTACCGTCCAGGTACCATCATCATTCTTCGTCGCCTTATATCCGGAAGGCACAGTAGGCTGACTGGTATAGGTGCCGCTGGTGATAGCGCCGTCCGCTACGACCTTATAAGCGCCGCCGTCCTTCTGGACGATCTTGTCGGCCGCAACATAGGCGTCCACATCGCTGGAGAAGGTGCCGCCGGTGATGAAACCGGTCACAACACCCGTTGCATTATTGCCAACATAGCTGCCAACGGCATTTGCATTCGTGCTGCTGAATGTGCCGCCAGTAATGCTCACAGCGGGATCACCGCCGGGATAGTTGCACTTGTCAATGACCAGGGCTTCGCCCGTAGGATTGCCGCCATTTCCATAGTACGCATAGTCCGCCTTAGCACCATTACCCACGATCGTACCACCGGTAACAGACACACTGCCACACTTCACGTAGATGCCGGTCGCACCGGTAATAGTGCCGCCCTTGATGTTCAGGTTGCTGGTGTTCGGATAGTAAATGCCCAGACCACCGTCGTTCGTGTTCGTGACCACCGCACCGTCCTCGATATTGATGGTAACGCCGCCATCGGAAGCATTGCCAATACCGGAAATCGCCGCACCGCCGGCAGCCGTCACCTTACCGTACACGGTGACCTCGGACCCTGTGTTCTGAACGGTAATACCGCCCTTATTCGCATCCGTGCTGGTGGCGTTGATAACCATGTCCGCGGCAACCGTCAGCTTCGCGCCGCTCTGCACCCACGCGGCCCACTTCAGGCACTCCAGCGTTCCGTTTTTCAGCGTCAGATCGCTATATACATCGAATCCGCCGCCAGCCGCTACCGTCATCGTGCATCCGCCGAAATCGATTGTGAGCGCCTTTTTAACTTCGGTATAGCTGTCGCCATCCACAGTTAAGTCATTCACAAGCGCGATAGTATCCCCGGCCTGCGCCGCAGTGATAGCCTCTGCTATCGTCTTATAGGTTGCGTCCGCTGCGCGTGCCGGTGCCGTTGTGTAGCTTACACTTGGATCGACCTTCAATGTGACAGGGTCATCCGCCCAGCTGACGCTGCACAGCCCTATGGCCATGACCAGGGCCAGAATGGTTGCTAATACTTTTTTCATTGTTAACACTCCCCAATGATTTTGATATTTCCGCAGGGTGCTTCGTTTTAAGCTTGTTAAAACGCCAAAGCAGGAGTACTCCTGCGGATAGGGCAATTATACCACAAATTTCTTGGTTGTCCAGAGGGTTTTGTAAAATATGCCGGTTTTTCCGGTTTTGGGGCAAATAGGGGGAGGAATTGGGGGGAAATGGGAGGGGGGAAGCGCGCGGGGCACGCGACACCTCATCCGCCCCTGCGGGGCACCTTCCCCTCGAGGGGAAGGCATGGGGGTTCCGCGCCTGCGGGCGCGGGGGACGGATTGCCACGGCCAGTCTGCGGACTGGTCTCGCAATGACAGGGACGCAAGAAGGCAGATTTTCTTGGTAAAACCTATTGACATTGTAGGGTTTATGTGCTACCATGCACTTACCTACAAAAAAGATATGTTAAAGGAGTGATCCTATGCAGGTCTATGCAGATAATGCGGCCACCACGCGGATGAGCGACAAGGCCGTGGCGGCTATGACGCCCTATTTCCAGCAGTTTTACGGAAATCCCTCCAGCCTGCACACCGTGGGCCAGCAGGCCGCGGAGGCGCTGGCGGACGCACGGCGGCGGGTAGCGGACTGTCTCGGGTGCAGCTTTAAGGAGATCACGTTCACCTCCGGCGGCAGCGAGGCCGACAACCAGGCCATCGTCTCGGCGGCGCGGATCGGCGAGCGAAAGGGCAAGAAGCACATCATCTCCACCGCCTTCGAGCATCACGCGGTGCTGCACACACTGAAGAAGCTGGAAAAAGAGGGCTTTGAGGTGACGCTGCTGGACGTGGGTCCCACAGGCACCATCACCCCCCAGCAGGTGGCGGAGGCCATCCGGGAGGACACTTGTCTGGTGACCATCATGTACGCCAACAACGAGATCGGCTCTATCCTGCCCATCCCGGAGATTGGCAAGGTGTGCCACGAGAAGGGCGTGCTGTTCCACACCGACGCGGTGCAGGCGGCGGGCCACCTGCACATCAACGTGAAGGAGCAGAACATCGACATGCTGTCCCTGTCCGGCCACAAGTTCCACGGCCCCAAGGGCGTGGGCGTGCTGTATGCCCGGCAGGGCATCCCCCTGACCAATATCATCGAGGGCGGCGCGCAGGAACGCGGCAAGCGGGCCGGCACGGAGAACATCCCCGGCATCATGGGTCTGGCGGCGGCGTTGGAGGAGTCCTGCGGGCACATCGACGAGGACACCGCCCGGCTGACAAAGCTGCGGGACAAGCTGATCGCGGGACTGAGTAAGATCCCCCACAGCGCGCTGAACGGCGACCCGGTGCACCGGCTGCCCACCAACGTGAACTTCTGCTTCGAGGGAATCGAGGGCGAGAGCCTTCTGCTGCTGCTGGATCAGGCGGACATCTGCGCCAGCTCGGGCAGCGCCTGCACCAGCGGGTCCCTGGACCCCAGCCACGTGCTGCTGGCCATCGGGCGGCCCCATGAGGTGGCCCACGGCTCCCTGCGGCTGAGCCTGTGCCACGACACCACGGAGGCGCAGGTGGACTATATTCTGGAGAAGGTACCCGGCATCGTGGCATACCTGCGGAGCATGTCCCCCATGTGGAAGGACCTGGAGTCCGGCAAGCGGACATTCATTCTGTAATGTAAAGGAGCGTTGAATATGGCTTTGTATACCGATACCGTGATGGACCACTTCCTGCACCCCCGGAACGTAGGCGAGATCGCCGACGCCGACGGCGTGGGCGAGGTGGGCAACGCCAAGTGCGGCGACATCATGAAGATGTACCTGAAGATCAAGGACGGCAAGATCGAGGACGTGAAGTTTGAGACGTTCGGCTGCGGCAGCGCCATCGCCTCCAGCTCCATGGCCACCGAGATGATCAAGGGCAAGCGCATCGAGGACGCGCTGGCCCTGACCAACAAGGAGGTCGTGGACGCGCTGGGCGGTCTGCCTGCCCACAAGCTGCACTGCTCCGTGCTGGCGGAGGAAGCCGTGAAGTCCGCGGTAAAGGACTACTACGACAAGAACGGCATCGCCTACGACAAGAGCAAGTTCCCCGCCTGCGAGGACTGCGAGAGCTGCCGCATGGTGTAAGAAATACGGAAAAGAACCGCCGGAGGGCGGTTCTTTTTTTGTTCAAAACACGCCGTAGCCCTGACCCTGGGTGATGATGTAGGACCAAAGGACCGGGCCGACGGCGCCGGTGGGACTGTAGCCCAGGCGGCTTTGCAGGGTGCGGACCGCGGCGGCGGTGGCCGCGCCGAAGATGCCGTCCGCAGCGACGGCAGGCAGGGCGCTGTCCCGCTGCGCCAGCCGGTTCAGCTGGGTCTGAAGCAGCGTCACCTCCGCGCCGGTGTCGCCTTCCACCAGAAAACGGCCGGGGTATATCTGCCGGGCGAAGGTCTGGTACTCCGGCGGCAGCTGGTAGAGCGTCTGCTCATAGACGTTCCGGATGGCGTTCCATGTGTTCCGCCCCACCACGCCGTCCACGGTGAGGCCATAGGTGCTCTGGAAGGCCAGCACCGCGTCCCGCAGTTCCTCGTCGAACACGTCAGTGATGCGGATGGGCGGCAGCTCCGGCAGGAAGAAGCCCAGAAACGCCAGATAGAACCGGATGGTCTGGACGCCGATGCCGGTGTCGCCCAGGCGGAGGACCTTGGGGAACTGCCGCTGGGCCTCGGAGATGGTCAGGCCCTCGCTGGTGACCTCGGAGAGGCTCTTGACGCCGTTGTAGATGGACTTGATGCGATACCAGGTGCCCTTGCCCACAATGCCGTCCTGGGTCAAATTGAAAATGCGCTGGAAAGTGCGGACGGCGGCGGCGGTGTCCGCGCCGAAGACGCCGTCGGTCTCTCCGACGGCGGGGAGAGCCGGGTAGTTCTTGCGGATGCGGTTCAGCTCCCGCTGGATGGTGCGGACGTCCTCGCCCACGCTGCCCACGGTCAGCGGCCGTCCGGGATAGGAGGGCGTGCTGTCCCCCACCGGGGCGTTGTACACCAGGTCGATGTCCTGCCCGTAGTAGTACTGCAATATCTCGTAGGGCGTGCGTCCCTGCTGCGCCAGCTCCTGGCTGCCCCACTGGGACAGCCCCCGGCACTGGGTGCGGATACCGTCGCAGAACTGGGCGTACAGCGGCTCCACATTGCCGCGGCGGACGATGTAGTTGTTGAACATATCGTCCACGATGGCGTTGATGTTCTCGAACGTCTCCTTATTGGGGGAGAATGCCTGATCGTACTGGGTGTTGTTGGTGATGTCGAAATCGTAGCCGCGGCTGCGGTAGAACTCGGTGTAGACCCGGTTCAGCGCCACGGAGATCTGGGCCAGCACATTGGCGCGGATGGCGCTCTCGTTCCAGGTGGGGTATATCTCGCTGGCGGCCACGCCCTTGATATAGCGGGGAAAGGTGACGGTGACGTTCTCCGCCGGGGCGTCCGGCGCGCCCAGATGGACGGTGATGTACTCTGGAATAACGGGATAGGGCACGGCTCAGCCCTCCTCTCGCTGCGGCGGCAGCGTCACCGCCAGCACGGACTCGATGCAGGGAAACACCAGCACCTGCTGGTGCTCCGGACAGTGGTAGTCCGGGTGGCTCACCGCCACGGTGTAGGCGGTGCCGCTGATGCCCGCCGTGTCCGACGACAGTCCCAGCGACGCGGGCAGCGCCGGCAGCAGTATCCTGTCGGCAATGCCGGAGCTGTCGGTCACGCCGGAGTAGAACGTCTCCCGCACCGCGCCGAAGTCGCGGTATACCTCCACCGCTGCGCCGGGGATGGGGAATATCCCCTGGGCGGCGGATACCTGCACCCGCAGGCTGCCCTGCTCCGGGTGGGCATTACGGAACCAGGTGATGGGTTCGATCTGTGCCATGGTCGTTCCTCCCTTTTGCTTTTGGGAGAGTATATGCATCAGCAGAAAAGAAATATCCCCCGGCTGCCGCCGGGGGATATTTGTTGTTTCAGAAGGCCCAGTTGCCATGGCGGAACACGGGGACCACATCGCCGTTTTCGCAGACGGCGTCGATGTCCATATCCTCGGAGCCGATCATAAAGTCCTCGTGGATCATGGAGTCATTGACGCCCAGGGCGCGGCACTCGGCCAAGGTCTTGTGCTCAAAGTCGTTAATGGTGTCGGCAAAGCCCATGCCCAGGGCCAGATGGCAGGCGGCGTTTTCGTCGAACAGCGTGTTGTAGAACAGCAGTCCGGACTGGCGGATGGGACTGTCGTAGGGCACCAGGGCGCACTCGCCCAGATAGGCGCTGCCCTCGTCCATAGTGATAAGCTTGGTCAGCAGGTCGTTGTTCTGCTCGGCGTGCCACTCCACAGCCTTGCCCGCGTGGAAGCGAATCCAGAACTTGTCGATGAGCTGCCCCTGATAGCTCAGTGGCTTGGTGGCGTAGACGATACCCTCGGCCTCGCCCCGCTTGGGGGAGATGAAGCACTCCTCGGAGGGGATATTGGGGTTGAAGACAATGCCCTGCAGGCTGCGCTCGCTGCCGCCGCAGAAATGGGCCTCGGGGATCATACCCACGGTGAAGTCGGTGCCGGTGGCGCTCCTGTAGCGCAGCTGGCGGATGTGCAGGCTGTTCAGGTAGTCGCGGCGGTCATGGATGTCCTTGTTGTGGGCCGCCCAGTTGGCCTGGGGATCGCCCTCCAGCGCGCGGGAGGTAGAGAGGATGGCCTCCCACAGCTTCTCCACCGCCTGAGACTTACGCAGACCGGGAAACAGCTTTTTTGCCCAGGCCTCACCGGGGACAGCGGCAATACACCACTGGTACTTGTTCTCGATCTGGTCGCGGTAGGGCTTGATGATGGGGAATTTGGCCTGCTGGCTCTTGGCCAGCTTCTCCTGGTCGATGCCCTTCAGGCCGTCCGGGTCCTCGGAGAGCAGGTAGATGCGGCAGGGAATGGTGTCCACATAGTGCTGCCAGCGGGCCAGCTCATAATCCTCCACTCTGGAAAGAGTGGTCAGGCTGCGGTGACGGACGTGGAGCTTCTGCAGAGGCTGGTAGTTCCAGTCCACCACGACCTTTTTGGCCTTGCATTTATAGCACTCATCCACCAGCATGGCCACAAACTCCGGCTGGTCCAGGTCGGCGGCGATGAACACCTCCTGCCCCTTCTGGATGTTGACGCCGGTGCGGGCGATGAGACGGGCGTAGGAACGGAGAACAGACTTTTTCATAGGGAATGCCTCCTTATCGGCAAAATTTCTGTTATGGGTATTGTACCACCGCGGGCGGGATTTGAAAAGCGGCAGGGCGGGACGTTCAAAAATTATTTTCATTTCTTTAATGTTCCTCTAATAAACCGGACGTAAGATAAGGCTATCCTAAGGAAGCACACAACACATCAACACAAGGCCATCTACATATACAATACGGTTTCAGGAGGTAAAGAATATGAAACGTTTTCACATCATCAAAAAGGCTTCCCCCGTCAACTACGCGCTGGAGAGCAGCCGCACCCTGGACAACGGCGTGGTGCTGAAGCTGATCCACTGCGGCGAGACGCTGACCGTGTCCGCCAGCTACGAAAAGCAGCTGGAGAGCTTCGCCGACCTGCGCTCCGTGGAGGAGGCGGCGTATATTGAGGATTATCTGACCCGGAAGTACAGCGGTGTGGACGCCGCCGACCTGCCCATGCTGACGGCGTAAGGGTTGTCAGGGAAAACACTTTCTGGTATACTGGGTGTGAGCGAGAGGTCCCGCCCGCCGATGGGCGGGCGGGGCATTTTTTCTGCTGCCGGACGGTGGCTTGCGGAGGAGGGCACGGCGTATGCGTATTCTTATCGCGGAGGACCAGCCGGAGCTGCGGCGGATGCTGGTGAAGAACCTAACGGCGGCGGGCTACACCGTGGACGGCGTACCGGACGGCGCGGAGGCGCTGGCCTATCTGGACGCGGCAGCCTACGACGCGGCGGTGCTGGACATCATGATGCCGAAAGTGGACGGGCTGACGGTGCTGCGGACGCTGCGCGCCCGGTGCAGCGCCCTGCCGGTGCTGCTGCTGACAGCCCGGGACGCCGTAGCCGACCGGGTAGACGGACTGGACGCGGGCGCGGACGACTATCTTATCAAGCCCTTTGCCATGGACGAGCTGCTGGCGCGGCTGCGGGTGCTGACCCGGAAAAAGGGAAGCGGCAGCACCAATGTGTACACCCTGGCCGATCTGACGGTGGACACTGCCGCGCGGACGGCGAAGCGGGGCGGCCGGACGCTTGAGCTGTCCGCCCGGGAATATGCCCTGCTGGAATACCTGATCCGCAGCAAGGGCGTGGTGTTGTCCCGGCAGCAGATCGAGGACAACCTGTGGAGCCTGGACTACGCCGGGGGCACCAATGTGGTGGACGTATACATCAGCTATCTGCGGAAGAAGTTGGAACTGCCCGGTGAACAAAAGCTGCTGCACACAGTGCGGGGCATGGGCTGGGTGCTGAAGGAGGATGCATGAGGAACATATCCATCAAATGGCGGATGACCCTGTGGTTCTCCCTGCTGATGATCGCCATCACGGCGCTGATGCTGGTGTTCGTGATGCTGATGAACCGCAACACCGTAACGCGGCCGCCGGAGGCGGAGCTGCTGTACATGGTGGGCCGGAACGCCGACGATGTGGAATTCGACCACGGAGGCTGGGACTTCAGCGACGTGGAGCAGTACGCCCACGGGGTGTACACGGAGATCTTCGACGAGGACGGACAGCGGCTGTTCGGCACGGCGCCGGCGGAGGTATCGGACGGCGCGCCGAAGGAGAAAAACGCGCTGCACACCGTCGTCGGCAGCAGCGGCGGGACGTATCTGGTGTACGACTGCTGGCTGGAGATCGGCGGCAGCGGCCTGTGGGTACGGGGCACCATCGACAGCTCGGCACGGGGCAGCGTGATGGAGGTCATCGTGCCGCTGGCGTGGTCGGTGCTGCCGGCGCTGGTGGTGCTGAGCGTGGGCGGCGGCTGGCTCATCTCCAGCAGCTCCTTCAAGCCTATGGAGAAGGTCATCGCGGCGGCGGAGAGCATCTCCGGCGGCGAGGACCTGTCGCGGCGCATCGGCCTGCCCAGAGGCAGGAGTGAGATCAACCGGCTGGCGGGGACCTTTGACGATATGTTTGACCGGCTGGAACGCTCCTTTAAGGCGGAGGCGCAGTTTACCTCGGACGCCAGCCACGAGCTGCGGACGCCGGTGACGGTGATCCTGGCAGAATGTGAGACGCTGGAGCGTACAGCGGAGACCACAGAGGACTACGTCGAGGGCATGACGGTCATTCATCGGCAGGCGGAGCAAATGTCCCGGCTCATCGGACAGCTGCTGCACATCACACGGTTGGAGCAGGGCACCCAGAAGACCTGCATGGAGCGCGGCGACCTGACAGCGCTGGCGGAGGCGGTATGTGAGCAGCAGAAAATGATCGCGCCGGAGGGCGTTGTCCTGACCTTTGACGGGCCGGAGAGCGTGGAGGCGCAGATGGACGTGATACTGATGACCCGGCTGCTGAACAACCTCATTTCCAACGCCTTCCGATACGGCAGCGGCGGCGGGCACGTCCGTGTAACCGTCCGCCGGACGGGCAGCTGCGCCGTGCTGTCCGTCAGCGACGATGGCGCGGGCATCCCACTGGACCAGCAGGAGAAGATATGGCAGCGCTTCTATCAGGTGGACGCGGCCCGCAGCGGCGGCGAGGGCACCGGGCTGGGGCTGTACATGGTGCGGCAGATCGCGCAGCTGCACGGCGGTACGGCGGCGGTGAAGAGCGCGCCCGGGCAGGGCAGCACATTCACCGTGCGGATCCCGGCGGAATGACATACATTTTCCCCGCCTGCGGGCGGGGAAAATTTTTTCATATCCCCTATTGACTCTGCCATGGTGGGAGGGTATAGGATAGGTACGAGCTCAAGGAAAGACGATGGAGGTGCCCCCATGCTGAAGATCGGAGATTTTTCAAAGCTGTCCCCCTGGCCGCGCATTTGCGCTCCCCTCACGCCCCCCGCCTGACGGCGGGGGCCTTATGATTTGCTTGACCGGGTTGACTTTCACGGGACAGGCGGGCATAATAGGGCATACTATACTGATGGGAGGTGCGGCCATGGCGGACATTTTCATACGGGCGCTGCCCAGGTACACACCGGACCTTATCGTACTGCTGGGGCTGTATCTCCTGCTGCTGGGCCGGTGGAAAAAGCAAGGTCGGCGGCGGGTGCTGGTGTACACGGTGTTCAGCGTGTATATGCTGGGCGTGCTGTGGGTGACGGTTCTGCCGGTGCTCTCCATGCTGGGAATACACCATGCCTACGCGCCCATGGTACTGGAGCCGTTCCGGGATCTGCGGCTGGGGTACGGCAACGCGGAAAGGCAGCTGCTGCTGAACGTACTGATGACGGTGCCCTTCGGCATTCTGTGGCCGGTGGTGCGCCGGGGAAAGGCGGGGGTGTTCCGTACGGTGGGGGCGGCGTTTCTGCTGAGCCTGTGCATCGAGCTGGTCCAGCCTCTGCTGCCCACAGCACGGATGTCGGACATCACCGACCTTATCTGCAACACAGCCGGCGGGCTGATCGGCTACGGGCTGTACCGGCCGTGGAAAAAGGCCTTGGGCTGCTGGATGTAAAAAACGACCGCCGAGGCGGTCGTTTTTGCTTATTGCAGGGCTTCGCGGAGGCAGCGGACCTTTTGGGCCAGCTGGGCGAAGGCGGCGGGGGTAAGGGACTGGGCGCCGTCGGACAGGGCGGTGGCGGGGCGGTCATGGACCTCCACCAACAGTCCGTCGGCCCCGGCGGCGACGGCGGCCAGCGCCAGCGGCTCCACCAGATCGGCGCGGCCCGCGGCGTGGCTGGGGTCCACAATGACCGGCAGATGGGTCAGGCGCTTCAGCACCGGAACGGCGGACACATCCAGGGCGGCGCGGGCGGGAGTCAGGCCGCTGCGGATACCACGCTCACAGAGAATGACCTGCGTATTGCCGCCGGACAGGATATACTCCGCGGACAGCAGCAGCTCCTCCACCGTGGCGGAGGTGCCGCGCTTGAGCAGGATGGGCTTGCGGGTACGGCCAAGAGCCTTCAGCAGGGCGAAATTCTGCATATTGCGCGCACCCACCTGCAGCACGTCCACATCGGCCAGCGTGTCCAGCTGGGCGGGATCGGTGATCTCGGTAACGGTGGGCAGGCCCGTATCACGGCCGGCCTGCACCAGCAGCGCCGTGCCCTGCTCACCCAGACCCTGGAAGGTGTAGGGCGAGGTGCGGGGCTTGAAGGCGCCTCCGCGGAGCATGACGGCCCCGGCGGCCTTTACGGCGGCGGCGACGGTCTGTATCTGGTGCGCGGACTCCACGGCACAGGGCCCGGCGATCAGGCAGAAATCCGCGCCTACGCGGACATCGCCCACCGGCACCACGGTATTCTCCGGATGAGTGCTCCGGGCGGCCAGGTGATAGGCCGGAGTCAGGCGGCGGGCCTCCTGCACATAGGGCAGGGCCTGAAGCGCGGCGGGGTCCAGCCGCCACGTCTCCCCCACCAGGGGCAGAAGGATGGATGTCTCCCCCGCTACGCAGCCGCCCTTGACGTTTTGCAGGGCCAGCTGGGCCAGCAGCTGGCGGATGGCAGGCTCCGGGGTGTTCTTTTGCAGTACGAGTATCATAACGGATCGCTCCCTGTATTGTAGTCAGGTGGTTATTATAGCGTATCCCATCGGTTTTTGCAATCCGTGAAAAGCGCATATTGACAAAAACAGGCAGAGCCATATAATGAACTTGTATTACAAACGGGCGTTCTGCGTGCCCCCTTCCCTGCCGCAGACACGGCGGAACAAAGGAGTAAAAAGGAGAAATAATGGAACGGAAATTTACACTGAGCTGCTGCTCCACGGTGGACCTGCCCTATTCGTACATGGAGAGCCGGGACATCCCCGTGCTGTTTTACACCTATGTGGTGGACGGGCAGACCTATGACGACGATATGGGCCGCGATCCGGCGGCGCTGCCCCGGTTTTACGGCTTTCTGAAGGAGGGCAAGCTGCCCCAGACCAGCCAGATCAACGTAGCGGGGTATATGGACTTCTTCGAGCGCCTGCTGCAGCAGGGCGGCGACGTGCTGCACATCGCATTCACATCCGGGCAGTCCTGCTCGGTGAACAACGCCTATCTGGCGGCAGCAGAGCTGAAGGACAAGTACCCCGGGCAAAAGCTGATCGTCATCGACTCCCTGTGCTCCTCCAGCGGCTACGGCCTGCTGGTGGACTACGCCGCCGATATGCGGGACGCGGGTAAGGACATCGACACCGTGGCCCAGTGGGTGCTGGACAACCGGAACAAGGTGCATCACCAGTTCTACTCCAGCGATATGACCCAGTTCCGGCGGACAGGCCGGGTATCCGGCGCGGCGGCCACGGTAGCCACGGTGCTGAACATCTGCCCCATCATGCGGCTGGACGACAAGGGCGCCATCAAGGCATACAGCAAGGTGCGGGGCAAGAAAAAGGCCGTGGAGACCACGGTGGACACCATGGAGCAGCACGCCCAGGACGGCCGGGACTATGACGGCAAGTGCTTTATCTGCCACAGCCAGTGCCCGGAGGATGCCCGGCTGGTCATGGACGCCGTGGAGGACCGTTTTCCGAAGCTGAAGGGGAAGATTCGCCTGTGCGACATCGGCACCATCATCGGCAGCCATGCCGGACAGGGCACCGTGGCGGTGTTCTTCATGGGCGACGAACGGCCCCATATGGAGTGAAAACGGAAAAAGGCACCCCGGACGGGGTGCCTTTTTTATTTCGCGCGGCGCCGGGGTAAGACACCGCAGGAAATGCGGGTCAGTTTCCGCGCTTTTTAGCGGCCCAGGCCATGCCGGTAACGCTGAGAACAGCGGTCACGGCGTAGATACCCACGCCCGCGTCGAAGGTCTTGGGGCTGCCCTTAGTGCCGTCGGCCTTGGTGTCGGTGGTGGGGTGGTAGTAGTAATAGCCGCCGGTGGAGGGGGTGGGGTCAGGCGTAGGAGCAGGTGCGGGCGCGGAATAAAGGATATTCTCGTCCCATATTACCTTAAAGTCATCGATGTTCATGTCGTCATTCTCATTCTCATTGTATCTGCTCAACAACTCGGGCCAGCCCTCTGCTCCAAACATACTGTCCATCCTGGTATGGTCGCTCGTATTCCACGCATGCCCAAAAAGCTCAGCACGATCGGAAGGATACGCCGCGAAGCTTCCACCCTCGCCCTGCTCTGATTTTGCATAATCGAAGAAGGCAATAATACGGTTCATATACGCTCTGTCAATGGTCTTTTTCCCATCCCAAAGCGCAGAGAATTGTGTATCGGAACCCTCTGTATCTCCCTGTTTTCTGATGTAATACTCCTCACCGTCCATGGTAAAATAAAATGTATACCCCTCGTTTCCGCTTATGTTGACGGCGCCGATCGCGGTCCGCGCATCACCGGAATTCGCCATGGAAAGCCAATTGCCGCCCACCAGCCAAGCAATAAGGCTGCCGGTATAATTGCCCGTCAGCGTACCGGCATTGGAGCAATTTTTGAATGAAACTTCGCTGCCGCCCTGCTTCGCCGCCACGATACCACCAGCGTAACCGAGGTTCGTCGTGATGGAGCCACGATTCTCACAATTGCTGATGGTCACATTTGCACCTCTGGTGACCTGCGCAATGATACCGGCGGCGCGGCTATTCGCGTCTGCCTTATTCCCTACAGCCGCATGGTTCGTCAGATGATCCAAATTTACTGTGATATTTCCAATGGCTTCACCGATCAGTCCTCCGGTGTTACTGCCGTCGCCTACCACCTTAGAAGCGCTGTCCACCGAGCAATTGCTCACCGTAGCGTCGCCTACGATACGTCCGATCAAAGCACCGACTCTGCTTTCACCGGAGACACTTGCGCCGACCAAGTTGACATTTTTGATCGTGGCACCTTCGCCTACATAGCCGAACAGGCCGATGTAGCTTCCGGAGGTGATCTTCAGTCCGGTAATCGTGTACCCGTTGCCATCAAAGGTGCCCTTGAACGGTTCACTGCTGGTGCCGACAGGCGTCCAGTCGCTGGTAGTAAGGTTGACATCTCCCAGCAGTTTCACCGTGCCGCCGTTCTTGGCTGCTTCCAGTGCAGTATGCAAATCGTCGTAGTTGGTTCCACCCATTTCTGCAACCGCGCCGCTTTCGGTGCCTCCTTCGGTCGCCCACGAGATGGTGGTGACGCCGAGTACCATGACCAGCGCCAGAATGGTTGCCAATACTTTTTTCATTGTAACACTCCCCATAGAAATTTATATTTCCGCAGACCCCATCGTTTTAATAAAATCGTTATTAAAACGCAATGCAACGACGTCGTTGCGGATACTTTGATTATAACAAGTATTTTCCGTTTGTCCACCCCTTTTTGTAAATTCTCCCAGATTTTGTCCTATGTTCATTGCAAAATTGTAAAATACTTCCATTTTTGCCGCGACAAAAGCAGGAGGCCGCACGGCCTCCTGCTTCTCTTTCACGGTTTATCTTCCGGTCATGACGGTCATGACCTCGAACTCCTCGTGGTTCAGGGTCTTGGTCATCGCCAGGCCCTCGTCAATGTCCACGTTGCTGATCCGGTCGCCCTTGGCGCAGACGATGCGGTTGGTCTTGCCCTCCGCCAGCAGCTGCACCGCCTCGTAGCCCATGCGGGTGGCGGTGACGCGGTCCTTGGCGGTGGGGCTGCCGCCCCGCTGGATGTGGCCCAGAATGGTGACGCGGGGGTCCAACCCCAGCTCCTTTTTGATCTGCTCGCCCACGGCCATGCCGCTGGCGGCGCCCTCAGCCACCACGATCATAAAGTTGGTCTTGCCGCTGATGCGGGCGCGGCGGATCTTCTCAGCCACGTGCTTTTCAAAGTCGTAGGGGCGCTCGGGCACCAGCACGGCGGTGGCGCCGATGGCCACGCCCACATACAGCGCCAGATAACCGGCGCGGTGGCCCATGACCTCCACCACGGAGCAGCGCTCGTGGGACTGCATGGTGTCGCGGAGCTTGTCCATACACTCCACGGCGGTGTTGGCCGCGGTGTCAAAGCCGATGGTGTAGTCGGTGCAGACGATGTCGTTGTCGATGGTACCGGGAATACCCACCACGGAAATGCCGAACTTGGACAGGTCCTGCGCGCCGCGGAATGTGCCGTCGCCGCCGATGGCCACCAGGCCGTCCAGACCGATAAGCTTGCAGGTGGCGTAGGCCTTCTCCTGCCCCTCCTTGGTGCGGAACTCGTCACAGCGGGCGGAGTACAGGATGGTGCCGCCGCGGTTGATGATGCGGCTGACGCTGGCGTTGTCCATCTCGACAATGTCGCCGGAGATCAGGCCCTGATAGCCGCGGCGGATGCCCACGCACTCGATGCCCCGGGCGTTGGCGCTGCGGACCACGGCGCGGATGCAGGCGTTCATGCCGGGGGCGTCGCCGCCGCTGGTCAGCACACCGATACGTTTGACTGCGTTTTTCATACGCTATTCCCTCACTTTGTCAAGGGGCGGTGCCCCTGAATATGCAGGCACATTGTACCATACGTTTGGTCTGTTTTCAAGTCCTTCGGCGAGCCGCGGCAAATTTTTGCCTGTACAGTCCGTCGGTTTTGTGGTATCATCCCTATGATAAACGAAAGGAGCGACCGTCATGCACCCACAATTCGCAGAATTGACGCCCAACTGGTTCAATCGGGCGTTCATATACACCGGCTCCATCGGGGAGTTCCGCTACCGCTTCGATGGGGATAAGGACGCGGGAATCCTGCACGCCGCTGTATACAGCAATGTGTGCTACGAGCTGGCGCAGGACAAGGAGGAACGGGATTTCACCTGGGACGAGGCGGGCGTGGAGGCGCTGAAGGCCTGGCTCCAGGAAAAATATGAGGCATACTGCACAGCGCAGAAATGACAAAAGCACCCCGCGGGGTGCTTTTTTGCGTCAGTCACGCCAGGTGCTGCCCAGGAACAGCGCCAGCAGGGGCATCAGCTCCAGACGGCCCATGAGCATCTCCAGCGACAGCACCAGCTTGCTCAGGGGCGAGAGGATGGAGAAATTCTCCATGGGGCCGAGGATGCCCAGGCCGGGGCCCACATTGCTGATACAGGTCAGTGACGCGGCGAAGGACTCCTGAAAGCCGTAGTTGTCCCAGCTGACCACCAGTGCGCCCGCCAGCAGCACCAGCAGGTATGCCGCGATAAACGCGCCGGCGGAGGAGACGACCCGCTCCTCCACGGCCTGTCCGTCCACCTTCAGCACGCTGACATGGTGGGGGTGCGCCAGCCGCTTCAGCTCCCGCTTCAGGCTCTTGCAGAGAATGGCGACGCGGGATATCTTGATACCGCCGGAGGTGGAGCCGGCGCAGCCGCCGGTGAACATCAGCATCACCAGTGCCATGCGGCAGAAGGTAGGCCACAGGGCGAAGTCCACAGTGGCGAAGCCGGTAGTGGTGATGATGGTGACGGTCTGGAAAGCAGCATCGGTGATGGAGTCGTGGAAGCCCACACCGGCCTGCGCCCACAGATTGACACACAGCAGCAGTGTGGTGGCGGTCACCACGCCCACATAGATCCACAGTTCCTCGCTGCGGAGCGCCTCCTTCACCCTGCCCCGGACAGACAGGAACATCAGTGAGAAGTTGACGCCCGCCAGGAAGGAGAACACGGTGATGATCCACATGACCGCCTTGGACGCGCCCGCTAGGGAGGTATCATAAATCGAAAAGCCGCCGGTGGCCATGGTGGTAAAGCTGTGGCAGACGGCGGAGAACCAGCTCTCGCCCGCCAGACGCAGGGCCAGCACCTCGCAGAGGGTCAGCACCACATAGATGAGATACAGTATTTTGGCGGTGCCACCCACCTTGGGCACCAGTTTGGACTTGATCGGGCCGGGGCTTTCGGCGCGCATGAGGAACACCGCGCCCTCGCCCATGCGGGGCGTCAGCGCCAGGAACAGCACCAGCACACCCATGCCGCCCATCCATTGGGTCAGCGAGCGCCACAGCAGCACGCTGCGGGGCAGATGGGACACAGCGGTGAAGGTGGACGAGCCGGTGGTGGTCAGGCCGGAGACCGTCTCGAACAGGGCGTCGATATAACTGGTCATGGCGCCGGTGAACACATAGGGCAGCGCCCCGAACAGGGACAGCAGCACCCAGCTGAGCGCCACGGCCACGAACCCGTCGCGGCTGTGCATCTGTGCCTTTTTCACCGGGATCAGATGCAGCACCGTGCCCGCCGCGGCACAGAGCAGCGCCGTCAGCAGAAACTGCTGCCAGCAGGTCTCGGCATAGATGCAGGCCGTCAGTGCCGGCAGCAGCAGAAAGCCTGCCTCGACCCACAGGATGTAGCCCATTGTGTGTGAGAGCAATCGAAAGTTCATAGAAAATACCTCAAAGAAAAGGTGAAAAGCCTTCGGGTATTATATAACCGCGCGGGACGGGTGTCAACCTCAGTCCAGCTTGCCTTCCAGCGCCGAGAACAGGGCGGGCATATCCACGTCCTTGCCGGTGAACATCTTGAAGGCACGGGCCGCCTGGTAGAGCAGCAGGTCGATGCCGGACACGGTGGGCAGGCCGCGCTTTTCGGCCTCGCGCAGCAGCATGGTCTGCCGGGGGTTATAGACCAGATCGTAGACGGTGACGCCTGCCGGGGCGTCACGCAGGAAGCCCAGGTCGGAAAACTCCTTCATGCCGGCCATGCCCAGAGAGGTAGCGTTGATGAACAGGTCGCTCTCGGCCATGGCATGGCGAACGGGGAAAATGCCGAAGTAGATGAACTGCGCCTTATCCGGGTAACGCGCGGCCAGATCCTGGGCCGGATAGACGCTGCGGTTGGTGACGAAAATCTTTTTCACACCGGCGCCGACCAGCGCATCACAGATGGCGTCTCCGGCGCCGCCGGTACCCAGCAGCAGCACGGTCTTACCCTCCGGCTCCAGGCCGCGGGCGCGCAGGCTGTCCACAAATCCCCGGCCGTCAGTGTTATAGCCGATGGCACGGCCGTTTTTGATGCAGACGGTGTTCACCGCGCCGCAGGCGGCCGCCGCGGGGCTCAGCTCATCCAGCAGCGGCAGGATGGCCTCCTTGTGGGGCATGGTGACGTTGAACCCGGCACAGCCGCCGGCCTTGGCCTCGGCCACGAAGTCGGCCAGATCGCGGGGCTGAACGCGGCGGACTTCATAGGTGTAGTGTACGCCGGTCTGGGCGATCATGGCGCCGTGGAGCAGCGGCGAAAGGCTATGATCCACGGGGTCGCCGATAAGATAGAGCTTTTTGTTGGTCATACAAGTGCCTCCCCAGTGCAGCCGCAGGTGGGCGCAGCCGCAGTGTCATTGGTGTGTTGGAGCAGATAGTCCATGGCTTCGAGATAGCCGGCAAGTCCGTGGCCGGTGATGACTCTAACGCAGGCCGGCGCGGTAACGGACACGGCCCGGAAGGGCTCGCGGGCGTTGATATCGGAGATATGCACCTCCACCGCCGGGACGGGGGCGCAGCGCAGAGCATCATAGATGGCGTAGCTGTAATGCGCGTAGGCCCCAGGGTTGATGACGATGCCGCCGAAGCCGGCCCGGGAGGCCTGGATAGCGTCGATAAGCGTGCCCTCATGGTTAGACTGGAACAGCTCCACCTGGCAGCCCACGGTGGCGGCGTGCTCGTAAATCAGTTTACATAAATCGTCATAGCTCTGTCTGCCGTAGATGTCCGGCTCCCGCTGGCCCAACAGGTTCAGGTTGGGGCCGTTGAGGATGAGCAGCTTCATGGCGTATCCCTCCATAGTCGCAGAATAAAGTCCTTCATTTGGTCAACAGTGCCGTCAGGCACCCGATAATGGGCGCAGGCCGCGTACAGCGGGCAGCGGACGGCATACAGGGCCCGCAGGGCCGCCTCTCCCCCGGCGAGCAGCGGACGTCCGGCGGCGTAATCAGTCGACATAATATTATCCACCGTCCGGTCCAGCCAGAACACCGTGCCGCTTCGACGCAGGAGCTCACGGTTCTGCTCCGTCAACACCGCACCACCGCCGGTGGCGATGACGCAGGGTATTTCCGTCTCTGTGCAGAGCGCTTCCAGCGTCCGGCGTTCCAGGGCACGGAAGGCAGCCTCGCCCTCCGCGGCGAAGATCTCAGGGATGGAACAGCCCACCGTCTGCTCCGTCAGTGCGTCCGCGTCGTAAAGGGGCACGGACAGCGCCCGGGACAGGGCGGCGCCGATGGTGGTCTTTCCGCCGGCGGGCATACCGATAAGGATGATCCGCCCCGTCATGCCTGCTCCTCCCGGGAGAGCGCCATCAGCAGGGTCATCAGGCGCTCCGCCTGATCGCGGCGCTCCGGCAGCATATCGCCCCGGGTACGGAGGACTTCCGCCTCCCGGGCCTTATCCCGGACCGGCAGACCGTGGGCGCTCTTATACGCGCCGATGGCGGCAGACAGCCGCTGACGGCGGTCAAACAGCTCCAGGATCGCCGCGTCCGTCTCGTCCAGCCGTTGACGCAGGCCGTTCAGGTCGGAGGGAACGTCCGGCAGCAGCTGGCACACCGCCAGGGCGGCGGCGGACTCCACCGCCGGGGCAGCACGGAGCGCGATGCAGGCGTCGTGGCGGCCGGAGACGGAGATAGTCGTCTCCGTCATGGTATATAGGTCCACGGTCCGCTGTTCCTTAGCGATGGACGGTGTGGGGCGGAACGTCACATCGAACACCACGTCCATGCCGTTGGTGATGCCGGCGTTGACGCCGCCGGAATGATTGGTCGCTGTGCGAACAGCGCCATGGACCACCGTAAACGGGTCGTTGGCCGCACTGCCGCACATCTGGGCAAAGGTCTCCCCTGCGCCGAAGCCGATGGCCTTGACAGCGGGAATGGCAAACACATGGCGGGCGATGGTGCCCTCCACGGTATCCCGCCAGTCAGGGCCGCCCAAACCGGCGGGCAGACCGCTGACGGTGCAGCGGATCACGCCGCCCACACTGTCGCCGTCCGCTTTGGCAGCGGCAGCGCGTGCCCGCAGAGCCTCCTCATCCAGGACATCCGCGTGAACGGCGATATGGGCCGTCTTCAGGTATGTGATCGCCAGCGCGCCGGCCACGGTCAGCGGCGCGGTGAGCCGCCCGGAGGTATGGCCGCCGCCCCGGGGATCGTTGCAGCCCAGGGCGCGGACCGCGGCGGTGTAGTCTCCGTGGGAGGGCCGGGGCATGTGTTTCAGGCTGTCGTAGTCGGCGGAACGGACATCACCGTTGTAAATGACCGCCGCCAGCGGATCGCCGGTGGTGCAGGCCCGATAGACGCCAGACAGGAAGTGCACTTCCTCTTTTTCCTGCCGGGCGGTGGTCAGCCCGCCCTGCCCCATGCGGCGGAGCAGCTGTTCACGGATAAAGACCTCGTCCACCGGCAGCCCCGGCGGCACATCCGTCAGCAGGACACCCACCGCCGGACCGTGGGACTCGCCGAAAAGCGTGTAGTGCATCACGATTCCAGCACCTCCCAGTTTCCGCCCAGGGCGGCAAGCTCACGCCAGAAGGCGGGGTAGGACTTCGCCACCGTCTCAGCGCCGGACAGTGTCACGGGGCCGTCGGCCACCATAGCGGCGCAGCCAGCCAGCAGGGCGATGCGGTGGTCACCGCAGGCAGAGACATCTCCGCCGTGCAGCGCGCTCACGCCGTGGATGACCAGTCCGTCCGGCTGCACCTCTGCCGAAGCGCCCAGCGCGTTCAGCACAGCGGAGACGGCGGTCAGGCGATCACTCTCCTTCTGCCGCAGGAACGCGGCGTGGGTAAAGCGGGTATCGCGACCCGGGTGCAGCGCGGCGTACAGGGCCAGCGGCGGCAGAAGGTCCGGGGTATCGGAGATATCGATCTGCTCCGGCAGCTTGTCCAGATAGCGCAAGATGGCCGCGTCGCCCTGGAGATAGGGCGGCGGCGCCAACGGGATACGAAGGGCCTCTCTTCTCTGTCTGGGAAGCAGGGCACGCAGCACCAGCCAATAGGCCGCAGCGGACCAGTCCGGCTCATCCAACAGCGGCGCGGGGCGACAGAACTGCCCGCCGGGGATATGCCAGCCATCGGTGATTTTCTCCACGGTGATGCCGTGGCGAGCCAGGACCGCCAGAGTCATCTGCACATAGGGCCGGGAGACGGCCTCTCCGGTGACGGTAATGTCCGAGTCCCCCGGCAGCAGCGGCAGCGCCAGCAGCATACCGGAAATCAGCTGGGACGTCTCATCTCCCGGCAGCGACCAGTGGCCCGCTGTCAGCGGGCGGGTCAGGGCAAGGCCCTGCTCCGTGCGCCGCAGGCCCAGATCCCCGGGGATAGGACGAGAGAGCAGCCGGTCGGAGCCGGTGAACACCGCGTCGGTGCGGCCAAGGGCCATGAACAGCGGCAGCAAAAAGCGCAGGGTGCTGCCGCTGTCGCCGCAGTCCACCAGCGGCGCCGGGGCGGTCAGGCAGGCCAGTCCCCGGTAGGTCGCCAGCACATCCTGTGCCGCGTGGGGCGGCAGCTCCGTGACCTGGCCCGCCAGAAACCGGCAGATCAGCTCGCGGTGCAGCAGGCTTTTGGAGGGTGGCACCGTGACGGTGCCCTGCAGAGACGAAGGCGTCAATAACAGCTTCATGCTTTATCCTCCCATAAATCGGACAGGGGCACCGTCACCAGTTCACCCTGTCCCATACAGCGGACGATGACCAACTGCACCGTACCGCCGGCGGTTTTTTTATCGTGGCCCACGCAGCGGCGCAGGGCCGCCTCGTCACAGTCGATGGCCGTGGGCAGGCCGTACCGCGTCAGCAGCGGCTCCAGCCGTGCCAGCACATCGGTGCCGCCATAGCCATTGGCTATCTGCCAGCGAAGGGTACGGCACATCCCGGCGGCCACAGCCTCGCCATGGGTCCAGGTGTCATACTCGCCGACAGCCTCGTAGCCGTGGCCGAAGGTATGGCCAAAGTTCAGCAGGCGGCGCGCGCCGCGGTCCTTTACATCACCGGATACCAAGTGCAGCTTGGCCCGTCCGCAGGCGGCAATAAGGGCCGTCAGGGCCGCGCCGCTGTCGCTCCGCAAGCCCTGTTCGGCGGCGGCCAGCAGTGTCTCGTCAGCCACCAGCCCGGTCTTGATGACCTCCGCCATACCGGAGGCAAACTGCCGCTGCGGCAGCGTCGCCAGGCAGGCAGGGTCCGACAGCACCAGAGACGGCTGGTGGAACGCGCCCAGCAGGTTTTTGCCCTCCGGCAGGTCCAGAGCCGTCTTGCCGCCCAGGGCGCTGTCCACCTGGGCAAGCAGCGTGGTGGGGATATGGGCCAAGGGCACGCCCCGCAGCAGCGACGCGGCGGCAAAGCCCGCCGCGTCGCCGCAGGCGCCGCCACCCAGCGTCACCACGCCGCAGGAACGGTCAAAACCGCTGTCCAGTATCCGGCGGCACAGGGACAACCATGCCTCCGGCGTTTTGGCACTCTCGCCCTGGGGCAGCAGGAACAGCCGCACCTGCAGTCCGGCAGCCCGGAAGCTGCTCTGTACCCACTCGCCATAAAGGGCAGATGCATTTTCATCCGCCGCCAGCGCCCAGCGGCGCACCTGCGGCACGTGCTGCCGCAGCAGCGCGCCGGCGCGCCCCAGAACACCGGCGCCGATACACACCGTGCAGGTCGCGTTGTTCAGTTGGACGGTAAACTGTTCCATAGACTTCCTCCGCAGCCGGCCGGCCATTGTACTCAGCAAAGCGATTCCCGCTTGGCAATCAAATCCTTGTCAATCGATGGTAATATCAATACCTAATATAATATAAATTCATCAACAAATCTATCGTATATATTGTATCGCAGCATGGCGGTGTTTGCAATAAAAAAGCGAAAAAAGCCGCCGCACAGCGGCGGCGGAAAAAACAGGCCCGCCGCCTATCGGCGGTGGGCCGTACGTGTCAGTCGTCCAGATTATTCAGCTTGGAGCAGCGTTCGTATTCCACCTGCATGACGGAGGCCACAGTGTGGCGGCCGTAGTCGTCCAGCTTGGCGTACTGGGTCAGCAGCTGCTCGGTATCATCGGTCAGATAGAAGGCGGCATCATCGGCCATCGCCTTGATGCCCAGCGTCTTGCAGATCTGCATGACGGTATCGAACGAAGAACCGCCGACGCCGTTGTGGAGGGCGCTGTTGATGGTGGACAGGGGCACGCCCACCGCAAAGGCAAACTGCCGCACGCTCCGGTACTGCCGCGAGATCTCGTCACGAACGATGGTAGTCAGATTATCCATAATACGTCCTCCACTCATGTATAATAATGATAAAGTGATTTCCTATTATTCCCAGTTACGTTCATAGTATTATAACACGCTTTTCACGTTTCGACAACCTGAAATACTTTTTTTAATAAAAAATTTATTTTTTCGGTTTTTTGTAAAAAATTGAGCCCGCCGGGAGGGAATAGCCGCGCCGATAAATTATGCTTTGATTTTACCAACAATCATGGTATACTAAACATCCGAGGTATGTTGATATGAGTGGTAACAAAAAATTCCCCCGCACCCACACCGGTCGGCTGGCCGCCGACATGGTGCTGCGGTACTATACCCACGACGTAGCCCGGGACAGCGCGGCGCTGACGTATTATCTGCTGTTCGCCATCTTCCCCCTGCTGATCTTCATCAGCACCCTGCTGGGTCTGCTGGAGCTGGACGTAGCGTATATCACCTCCGTACTGGAGCCGCTGCTGCCGGCAGATGTGGTGGATGTGGTGCGCTCATATCTGGAGTACGTCTCCGCCAACCAGAGCCGTCAGCTGCTGTGGTTCAGTCTCATCTTCTCCATCTGGTTCCCCATGCGGGCCTCCGGGTGCCTGATGCACTCGCTCCGCAAGGCCTTTGGCCGCAGCGCGCCGGAGAGCTTGTGGCGCAGCCAGCTGCGGATCCTGCTGTTCACTGTATGGCTGATCGTCGTTATCGCCGTGACGCTGGTGCTGGTGGTGGTGGGACGGTCCGTGCTGGAGTTTGTCGGACGGTTCATCACCATCACCGACTCGTTCATCACCGCGTGGAGTTCCCTGCGCTTCGTGCTGCTGGCGGTGGTCATGGCTATCACGCTGGTGATCCTGTATATGCTCTCCCAGGGCCAGCGCCGGCCGCTGCGGGAGGTGCTGCCCGGCGTGGGCGGTTCACTGGCGGCGTGGATGGTGCTGAGCATGGCGTTTTCGTACTATGTAGAGCACCTGGGCCGCTACTCGGTGCTGTACGGCTCCATCGCCACGGTGATCGTGGTGCTGCTGTGGCTGTATATGTCGGGACAGATACTGATACTGGGCGCGGAGTTTGCCGCCGCCCTGCTGGAAAAGAGGCAGACCGCCGCCCCCTCGGGCGGAGAGGAGGACGCATGAAGATCATCATCGTAGGCTGCGGCAAGGTGGGCTATGCCATCGCCCAGCAGCTGACCCAGGAAAGACACGACATCACGGTGGTGGACGATGAAGCCGCCCACCTGAACCGTGCGGACAGCACGCTGGATGTACTATGCATCCACGGCAACGGCGCCTCCATCAGCGTTCTGATGGAGGCCGGAGCGCGGGACGCCGACCTGGTCATCGCCGTCACCGGCGTGGACGAGACGAACCTGGTGTGCGCACTGATCGCCAAAAGCGTGGGCGCACAGCACACCATTGCCCGGGTGCGGAACCCGGAATACCGGCGGGACGCGGATATGCTCAAGAGGGAGATCGGCCTGGATATGGTCATCAATCCCGACCTGGCCGCGGCGCAGGAGATCGCGCGGATCCTCAGCTTCCCGGCAGCCATCTCCGTGGAGCCCTTTGCCGGCGGGCGCATCGACATGATCGGCTTTCAGCTGCACCCGGAGGATACCATCCTCGGCCGCAGCCTCAGCGACTTTCACCGGGAGCGCGTGGCAGAGGTACTGATCTGCGCCGCCCAGCGGGGCGATGAGTTCATCATCCCCAACGGCGCTTTCGTGCCCCAGCTGGAGGACCGGCTGTACATGGTGGGCAGCAAGGCCGAGCTGCACAAAATGCTCAAGAGCATGGGGCGCAGCCTCCAACGGGTAAAGGACGTTTCCATTCTGGGCGGCAGTCGGATCAGTATGTACCTGAGCTGGGAGCTGGCCCGGGCCGGCACGCGGGTCCATGTGGTGGAGCAGGACCATGATAAGTGTCTGCGGCTGTCTCAGGACCTGCCGGGCGCCATGATCATCGAGGGCGACGGCACGGACATCGACCTCATCAAATCGGAAAACCTGTTCGGTGCGGACGGCTTCGTGGCACTGACGGGCCGTGACGAGGAAAATCTACTGATGGCCCTGGCCGCCCGCCGTGCCGGTGTACGGAAGGTTCTGGCGAAAATGACCCGTCCCAACTACATGGAGCTGGTACAGGAGACGGGACTGGGCAGCATCATCAGTCCCAAGGATATCATCGCCAACCAGATCACCCGCTACGTCCGCGCACTGGCCAACTCGCAAGGCATGGCGGTGGAGTCACTGTACAAGCTGCTGGGCGGCAAGGTGGAGGCTCTGGAATTCACTGCCAGCAACGACGGCAACGGCATACTGCACACGCCGCTGATGAAGCTGCCCCTGCGCCACGGCGTCCTGCTGGCTGCCATCGTACGGGAGGGCCGGACCATCATTCCCGGCGGCATGACCACCATTGAGCCGGGAGACCACGTACTGGTGGTGACCAACGTTCCCGGTCTGACGGACCTGAAGAACATTCTGGCATAATGAAAGCCCCCATGCGTCCGCATGGGGGCTTTTCGGATACAAGAGAAGAGGGCGGCCAACGCCGCCCTCTTTCCGCACGCTATTTTTTCTACGCACCCAGCAGCTTGTGCCAGGTATCACGGCCCACCAAGCCGTCAGCGGCAATGCCCCGGGATGCCTGGAAACGCTTGACCGCCGCGGCGGTGTTGGTCCCATAGATACCGTCCGCCCCGCCGGCGTCGTAGCCCAGTCCGGTCAGCGCCGCCTGTACACAGCGCACGGTATCGCCGCGGCTGGCGGTAGTCAGCAATGGCAGTGTCAGCGTCGTGCCGGAGATCACCGGCGCCGGCACCGCAGGCTTTGCGGCCTGCGCGCCCGCCAGGACATCAAAGGGGAAATTGCCCCCGGGGCAGCCGGTGGCGTTCACATCGCTGTGGCGCTGGACGGTGGAAATGCCGTACTTCTGCTTCAGGTATGCCACCAGCTCCTGTCCGGCGCGCAGCTGGGCGTCAGGCATGGTCTCGCGGTCAAAGCTGCCCTCGAAGCAGACGCCCAGGCTGTCGTAGTTATTGTTCCCGGCGTGGGCGCCCACGGTGTCCTCCGGACGGCCGCGGTAGACCGTGCCGTCCTTGCGGACGAAAAAGTGATAACCGATCCCCGTCCACCCGTTGGCCAGGTGCCACTGGTGGACCTGCTGCGGCGTACATGTCACCGCCGCGGCGTGGTGCAGGATAATGCGGCGGGGGGCCGTCCGACGGGCCAGCTGACCCGCCCACTTATAGGCAACTTCATTGATCTGCATTTTTGTCTTCCTCCCCTGCCTTTGTTTCAACGGTGGCCTTCAGACGCGTCAACAGCTTGCGTAAAAAGCCCGGCACCGGGCCGCCCAGCGCCGCCACGTTTTCCAGGATGGAGATCAATTCGTTGATGATGAGCCAGACGATGACCATCGCCGCCATCAGGAACTGAAAGCTGACCTCCACCCCCACCTGGGTCAGGCCGTAACGCACCAGCCAGTCCACCACACCGGCTACACCCACCAGCACCAGATAGCCCAACTTTTTCAGGATACCGCGCAGGCCGGTTTTGGAGCAGAGCTTGCCCGCGCTCCAGGCCTTTGCCATACCGCTGGCATAGTCCGCCAGCATTACGGCGATCAGCACCGCCAGCGGCACCACCAGCGCCGAGGCGTAGCTGCACAGCGCACCCAGCGCCGCCGCCAGAATGGCCATAACAGAAGTTTCGTTTTTCATCCTTTGTGTCCTCCCCACACATTATTCAGCGGCACCGTTACAGTGTATGCCGTCCTATTATGCGGGGTGTTTTTCTCCGGTGTTGCACAAAAGCGGACAACAGAAAGGCAGGCATCTTACGATGCCTGCCTTTTGTCCGTGCGTCCCCGGGGTATGGGCCGCGCGGCCCGGTATCCATTCAAGATATGGCTCAATAGCTGCCCAGGTCGGCGCTGGCGTCGCCCTCGACGCTCTTGCCGAACTCGTAGTCGTTGCCGGGCAGGACGGCGTTCAGGATCACGCCCGCCAGGGCGGCGATGGCCAGGCCGGTCAGGGTGATGTCGGCGCTGCCCACGGTGAAGGTGATGCCGCCGGTGGAGGCGAAGCCCAGACCGCAGACGAAGATGACGGCGGCGATGATCAGGTTGCGGGACTTGGTCAGATCAACGCGGTTCTCCACCACGTTGCGGACGCCCACCGCGGAGATCATACCGTAGAGGACGAAGCTGACGCCGCCCACGATGGCGGTGGGGATGGAGTTCACCAGTGCGTCGAACTTGGGGGAGAAGCTCAGGATGATGGCGTACAGGGCGGCCAGACGGATGACCCGGGGGTCGTAGACGCGGCTCAGGGCCAGAACACCGGTGTTCTCGCCGTAGGTGGTGTTGGCAGGGCCGCCGAACATACCGGCGAAGGCGGTAGCCAGGCCGTCGCCCAGCAGGGTGCGGTGCAGGCCGGGATCCTCAATGAAGTTCTTGCCGGTGGTGGAGGAGATGGCGGAGATGTCGCCGATATGCTCCATCATGGCGGCGATGGCGATGGGCGCCATGACCAGGATAGAGGTCACATCGAACTTAGCCAGGACGAACTTCTGCAGACCCACAAAGTCGGCGCTCTTGACGGAGGCGAAGTTGATCAGGGGCTGCATGACGCCGTCAGCGTCCGGCAGCTTCGCGCCGCAGGCGGTGGCGATGAGTGCCACGATGTACGCGCCCACCACGCCCAGCAGGATGGGGATGATCTTGACCATGCCCTTGCCCCAGATGTTGGCGACGATGATGATGGCGATAGCCACCAGAGCCAGCCACCAACAGGTGGAGGCGTTGGTCACGGCGGTGCCGGACAGGTTCAGACCGATGAGGATGATGATGGGACCCGTGACAATGGGCGGGAAGTAGCGCATGACCTTCTTGGCACCCACCAGCTTGAACAGCAAGGCCAGCACCAGATACAGCAGACCCGCGACCACCACGCCGCCCAGGGCGTAGGGCAGCTTCTCCTCACCGGTCATGGCGGCGAACTTGCCGCTATCCAGATTGGCTACCGCCTGGAAGCCGCCCAGGAAGGCGAAGGAGGAGCCCAGGAAGGCGGGTACCTTAAACTTGGTGCAGACGTGGAACAGCAGCGTGCCGATACCGGCGAACAGCAGGGTTGTCTGGATGGACAGGGGCAGGCCGTAGCCCGTCACCAGGATGGGCACCAGCACCGTAGCGCCAAACATGGCGAACAGGTGCTGCAGACCCAACAGGAGCATCCGGGGTACGCCCAGCTCCCGGGCGTCATAGATGGCGTCGTGTCCTAATTTCTTGTTCATGTGACTTGTCCTCTCTTTCTCGTTCATCCGTATATGTTTACTTACTTACAAACAGCCTAAAAAAATGACCGGTGAAAAATCACCGGTCAAATGGAAACAATATCAGAAACAAAAACAGAGGGAGCGTCGGTCCGCTTTTTCACGATCGTCTTGCAGGTCATGGCGTGTCCCTCCTCTCATTTTTCTTGCCTATTATACGGGGCACAGCCGCAAAATGCAATACACTTCTGTGCCAATATCCTGTCAAAATTTCAGAAGATGATTTGGCTGTATTGCACAAGGTCATTCGCCCCGCTTATCGCTGCCATCCGCCAATCTTAACCGCCGCCGCAAAACGGGGCACACGCCCGCCGCCACGATGATCTTCACTGCGTCTCCCGGCAGGTAGGGCAGCATCCCCGCCCACAGCAGCGCGGAAAACGTCATACCCTTGCCCATGTAGGCGTTGAGTATCAAGGCCATGTAGGGCATTCCCACGGCGTACAGCGCGGCCAGTCCCGCCAGCGACGCCAGTGCCATGCGTTTGGGGTCCAGACTCTCCCCTGCCACGGCACCCACCACCCATGCGGCCGGGATCAGCCCCAGCAGGAACCCGAACGTGGGCTGGAACACATAGCCAAAGCCGCCGCCCATGGTGAAGATGGGCAGGCCCACCAGCCCCAGCAGGACGTACACCGCCTGGCTCAAAGCGCCCCACCTCCGGCCCAGAAGCAGCCCCGCCATGGCCGTAAACAGATATTGCAGCGTCACGGAGCTGTACACCATCGGAATACGCAGAAACGCACCCACCGCCGTCAGCGCGGCGAACAGGGCGGTATAGACCAGCTTGCGGGTACGGGTGTTCATAGGCGTCCCTCCTCCAAAAACTGTCCTGATGATACTAAATTCCTTAACACCTGTCAACTATTTACAAACGCGGAATACAGTGCTACAATGTGTTTTCGACCGAAAGGAGATGATGGCCGTGACTTGGGATGTTCTGCGCTATGACACCGTGGACTCCACCAACAACGTATGCAAGGCCCTTGCCGCGCAGGGGCTGGACAGCACCGCCGTCATCGCCCGGGCGCAGACCGCCGGTAAGGGCCGGCTGGGCCGTTCGTTCCAATCACCGGAGGGCGGCCTGTATCTTTCCGCCCTGTGGCAGGACTGCCCGGCCGGGCAGCTGCTCACCGTGACGCCGCTGGCCGCGGTGGCTGTGTGCCGCGCTGTTGAGAGCCTCTGCGACACGGACTGCGGCATCAAGTGGTGCAATGATGTGGTGCTGCACGGCAAAAAACTGTGCGGCATTCTGACGGAGTCCTCCCTGCTCCCCGACGGCAGTGCGGCGTGGCTGGTGGTAGGTATCGGTGTCAATGTGGGACAGGCCTCTTTTCCGCCGGACATCGCGGACATGGCCACATCCCTTGCCCTACAAGAGCTTGACGTGTCGCCGGACGCGCTGGCAGACGCCATACTGGCCCAGCTGACAGCCATGCGGACTGTGCTGACCGACCCAGCGGAATGGCTGGCGGAATACCGGCGGCGGTGCGTGAATTTGGGCAGACCCGTGCGCGTCCTGCGGGGCAATACCGTCCGGCAGGCCACGGCGCTGGCCATAGACGAACAGTTCGGCCTGACGGTGCAGTATGAAAACGGCGAAACGGAGACAGTCCGCAGCGGCGAGGTCTCAGTGCGGGGACTGTACGGATATATAGAATGAGGTGATACGATCATGAACGCAAAACTTCTCGCTCAGTTGTTCCTCACCTTTGCCAAGGTGGGCGTCATGACCTTCGGCGGCGGTATGGCCATGCTGCCCATCCTCCAGCGCGAGGTCGTGGAGGACAAGGGCTGGGCTACAGACGAGGAGCTGGTGGACTATTTTGCCATCGGCCAGTGCACCCCCGGCATCATCGCTGTAAACACCGCCACCTTCATAGGGCAGAAGCAGGCCGGTATTATCGGCGGCATCGTGGCCACGCTGGGCATTGTGTTCCCATCGCTGATCATCATCACCGCACTGGCAGGCGTCATCAACAGCTTCTCCCATCTGGCTTGGGTGCAGCACGCCTTTGCGGGTATCCGCGTATGCGTGTGCGTGCTGATCTTCAACGCGGTGGTCAAGCTGTTCAAGGGCTCTGTGAAGGACTGGGCCGCCGGGCTGATCTTCCTTGCTGTGCTGGCGGCGGCGCTGCTCACCGACCTGTCCCCCGTCATCTTCGTGGCGGCGGCCGCGGCGCTGGGCATCGTCATTCAGAACGTGATAAGGAGGGCGAAATAATGCTGTACCTCCAACTGTTCTGGGAATTCTTCAAGACCGGCCTGTTCGCCGTAGGCGGCGGGCTGGCCACTCTGCCCTTCCTGCAGGATATGGCCGACCGCACCGGCTGGTTCACCCATGCGCAGCTGGCGGATATGCTGGCGGTGTCCGAGTCCACGCCGGGACCCATCGGTGTGAACATGGCCACCTACGTGGGCTTTACCACCGGCGGCATCGGCGGCGCACTGGTGGCCACCATCGGGCTGGTAACCCCCTCCGTTATCGTCATTCTCATCGTGGCGGCGTTCCTGAAGGCCTTTCGCGACAGCAAGTGGGTCAGCGCCGCGTTCTACGGCCTGCGCCCCGCCTCCACCGCGCTGGTGGCTGCGGCGGGCATCTCCGTAGTACCTATCGCCTTGCTGCACAGTGGTATGACCGGTCTGGCCGCGCTGAACTGGCCGGCTATCGCCCTGGCGGCCGTACTGCTGGTGTGTACCAACTGGGTACCTGTGGTGAAAAAGTGGCACCCTATCGTGTTCATCGGAATCTCCGCCCTGGTGGGCGTTCTGCTGAAATTTTGAGAAAAGGGAGACGCTGCGCGTCTCCCTTTTTGTATATATTTTCTCCCGGCAGGGCAGACTATCGCTGCTATACTGTCGGGAGGTTTATATTCTATGTCTGAAATGTTCTGTTTTCAGTGTCAGCAGACGGCGGGCAACAGCGGCTGCGTCCGCACCGGCGTCTGTGGCAAGCAGCCGAAAACCGCCAATTTGCAGGACTATCTGGTGTGCTCCCTCATCCACCTGGCGGAGATATATGCCGCCAAGGAGGACTATCCTCCGGAAGTCACACACCTGCTGGCGGACGGTCTGTTCGCCACGCTGACCAACGTAAATTTTGACGATACAGCCTTACAGGGCTATATCCGCCGCGCCGAAAAACTGACGCCCCAGCGTCTGCCGATACAGGACCCGAGTTGGCTATGGCGCGGCGATACGGACATCGTGTCTCTGCGCGCCACACTGCTGTTCGGCATGAAGGGTATGGCAGCCTATGCCCATCACGCTTTCCGCCTTGGGCAGGAGGATGAGGCGGTCAGCCGGTGGTTCTACAAGGGGCTGTGCGCCCTGCGGCAGGAGCACACCGTTGAGGAGTGGCTGGCCCTCATCACGGAATTTGGTCTGGTAAACTATCAATGCATGGCCCTGCTGGACAAGGCCAACACCGCCGCCTTCGGTGACCCGGCGCCCGCAAAGGTCCACACGGACATCCGTCGGGGGCCGTTCATCGTGGTATCCGGCCACGATCTGGAGGACCTGCACCAGCTGCTGGAGCAGACGACAGGCACCGGTGTCAACGTGTACACCCACAGCGAGATGCTGCCCGCCCACGGGTATCCGGGGCTGCGAAAATACCCGCAGCTGGCCGGAAACTTCGGCACCGCCTGGCAAAACCAGCAAAGCGAGTTCGACAGCCTTCCCGCACCCATTCTGATGACCACCAACTGCATCATGCCGCCCCGTCCCAGCTATGCTGACCGTATCTATACCACGTCGGTGGTGGGCTATCCCGGACTGAAGCACATCCCGGAGGATCGGCAGGGCCGCAAGGATTTCTCCGCCCTCATCGACCAGGCGCTGGCCCTGGGCGGATACAGCACCGACCGGAGCATGAGTGGCATCAACGGCGGACATATCCTGACCACCGGCTTTGCCCACAAGGCGCTGGGCGACAGCGCCCCGGAGGTGATCGACGCCATCAAAAGCGGCGCGGTGAAGCACATCTTTCTGGTAGGCGGCTGCGACGGCGCGCACCCCGGACGCAACTACTACACGGACTTCGTCAAGTCCACGCCTATGGACTCGCTGATCCTGACGCTGGCCTGCGGCAAGTTCCGCTTCAATGACCTGGATCTGGGCGATATCAACGGCATCCCCCGCATACTGGACGCAGGCCAGTGCAACGACGCCTACAGCGCTGTGCAGATCGCGCTGGCCCTGGCCGATGCCTTTGGCTGCGGCGTCAATGACCTGCCGCTGACGCTGGTGCTGTCCTGGTACGAGCAGAAGGCGGTATGTATCCTGCTGACCCTGCTGGCTCTGGGCATCAAGCGCATTTACCTGGGGCCCACCCTGCCGGCCTTCCTGTCAGAGACGGTGGTCAAGACGCTGGTGGATACCTATCAGCTGCAGCCCATCACCCATCCCCAACAGGATCTGGACGCCATACTGCACCGCGGATAAAGAAACATCCCCCGGCGGAGCCGGGGGATGTTTCTTTATCCAAGCACCTCTGCCAGGCCGACCAATACCGGCATAGTCAACGCGGAGATCGCCGTCTGGACCGACACCAGGGACGAGGTCAGGGCGGTGTCCTTGCCGAAGCGGGCGGCGAACATACTCAGCAGCGCCGCCGGCGGCGCGCTGGCCGCGATCAGCAGCACCAGCGTCAGGTCATGGGACACGTTCAGCGCCAGGCAGATGCCCAGTGAGGCAAGAGGCAGCACCAGCAGCCGCAGCACCAGCGTCACCCAGGAGCTGATACCCTGCAGCGCCGCCTTGAAATTGGCGTGGCTCAGCTGATAGCCCACCACCAGCATGGGCAGCGGCGTATTCAGGTCCGCCAGATAGTTGATGGGGACCATCAGGGGTTCCGGCACCGTCACCTGCCCGAGATACAGCGCCATAGCCAGCACCACGCTGATAACGCCGGGGTTCAGCAGCAGGGGCTTCAGCCGCAGCTGGCTGCGGTCGCCTGTGATGACATAGACGCCCCATGTCCAGCTGAGTATAGTAAATACGATGACGTAGGCCGAACCATAGAACACGCCGATGCTGCCCAGCAGCGCGGCCATCAGGGGATAGCCCATAAAGCCGCAGTTGGAGAACACTGCGGCGAAGCGCAGGCAGTTCTGCCGTTCACGGTCTCTATCGCGGATCAGCAGCATGGCCGCCGCAATAAACACCACATGGAGTACGGCCGAGACACCCGTCACTACGCCGAAGTTGTGCAGTGCCGTATGCTCCAGCGGCCGTTGAAACGCCACCACCATCATACAGGGGGACACCACGTACATGACCAGGCTGCTCAGGGCCACCGAGGCGCGGTCATCCAACAGCTTGACCTTTCCCAGTACAAAGCCCACCACCAGCAGCAGGTACAGCGTGAGGATCTGCTGCCCCACGGTGAGGAATGATTGCAGCACGGCTATCCCTCCTAAGCAAAAAATGCGCACCGCCTCAGTGTATCACAAAAAATCCCGGAGTCAAGTCCCCGTGAAGAAGAAAAGCGGAAGCCGCCGCTTCCGCTTTTCTTACAGATCGTTCTTATCCCGGCCCACGGACTTTTCCGTGGAAAAGCCGTCCGGATACCGGCGCTCCAGCTTCTCCAGGTTGGCCCGGAGGATGTCCTCCAGATCAAGGTCCAGCGCCGTGGCCGCCTCGGCCAGATACCAGGCCACGTCCCCCAACTCCTTGGCCAGATGCTCCCGGTCCAGCGGATGGCCCTGGGCCAGCCACTTCTTCACGATGTCGATGGCCTCGCCGGACTCGCCGCACAGGCCCATGACGCTGTTGATAAGCACATCCCGGCCCTTCAATTCGGGATTTAGCGAAGCCATGGCCCGCTGCTGGTATTCATTGATGGTCATAACGCCGTACCCTCCAGCAACGCCGGTATCTGCCGCAGGTCCGTCACCTGCCAGGTCACATCCGTCCCCTCTGCCGCGCCGGGGCGGCGGTAGTAACAGGTCTTCATGCCATACTGCCGGCCGCCGGCCATGTCGGAGGTCAGGGAGTCCCCTATGATCACACAGTCCTTCGGCGCGATGGCTGCTTCACATCCATCGTTCAGTGCCGCAAACGCCCCGTCAAAAAAGGCCCGGGCCGGCTTGGACGTGCCCAATCTCTCCGACACGAAGAACCAATCGAAATACCGCTTCATGCCCGCCAGTTCCAGCCGGTGGAGCTGCTGGTCGTATGGTCCGTTGCTGGCCACCGCCAGCGGATACTTGCCGTGGAGCGCCTTCAGCAGTTCCATGGCCCCGTCCACGGGGATAGCGCTGTCGTACAGGGCCGCGCGGAAATACTTTTCGAATACCTGTCCGTCAAAATCGATATTCAGTGCTCGGAACACGTTGTTCCAGCGGATCTCTTCCAGCTCACGGAACGTCAGCGTGCCCTGCTCGATCTGCCGCCAGAGTTTTCCGTTCTCCCGGTGGAACACGGCCTCCATGTACGGCTCGTAGGGCTTCAGTCCAAAGTGCGCGAAGCCCTCCCGCATGGTCTGCCGGATGTAGGCGTCAAAATCCAGCAGGGTGTTGTCGATGTCGATAAAAATCATCTGCATGGGGGTACCTCTCAGATAAAGAACTTACGGTGCAGGCTGCGCCGCAGGGGCTTGCACATGGCGATGACCAGCAGCATGGCCCCCAGCACCACCCCCGCCGCCAGCGGGTAGAAGGACCAGAGGAACGTCTCGTGCAGGCCGAAGGTCAGGTTCAGCAGAAACTCCACCAACACCGCCATGCCGCCGGACAGGATCAGCGCCCCGCCGCAGATGTACAGCGCCGCGCCGGGCAGATACCGCAGCAGCGTCACCATGGCGCACACCAGCAGCCCTGCCGCGCCTGTGACCGGCAGCGCAAAGGTCAAAAACCAGTGGCCTCCGGTGGCGTAGTTCACATACAGCAGGAACACGCCGATAGCCGCGAAGTCAATGGGCACGAAGATCACCGGGTTGGGCCGCTTAAACCACAGAGGCAGCACCGCCAGGATATACAGCAGCAGCAATCCGCCCACGGCAAAGCCGGACCAGACGATGGTCCCGTTGATGCGCCAGTCGCACAGCACGGTGATGACCGCCGGCAGCAGCATACACACAGAGATGACGAACAGCACGCCGATGCGGCTGACCTCCTCGTGGCGGGGGTGGTCAGCCGGCGGGTAGGGCGGCTCACCCTGTCCGCAGGGCAGATCGGGATGAAATACCCGGGTGCCGCACAGGGGACAAACGCGCTCGCTGTCCGCCAGCTCCACGCCACATTTGATGCAATACATAAGAAAGGCTCCTTTCTCCCGTTGTGTCAGCGCATATTGCTCTCGACCTTAACGGGCAGTCCCAGCCGATGCAGCACGCGGTAGAAGTGATACTCCAGCTCCGGCTCCCGGATACTGCGGATACAGTTGATATAGGCTGTATCCCCCCAGGTGACCACACCGCAGTTGTGGGGTGCCTTTGCCTGTACACCGATGATAAAATCCATACGGCGCACATAGGGCACCATCACCTCCGGCAGCTCCACGCGGCCCAGGTTGGACAGGCACAAGCAGGACTTACACTCGCCCACCGTGTCAAACACGGCCTTCATGGCGATATTCTTGATGAACAGCGGCATGACCCGCAGCACGGGCGAACGTTCGCTGGCCACATTGGCGGCAAACTTGGCCCGCATAGTCCAGCGGTTGTTCTCCAGTCCCATCTTGTGGTGCACCAGCGCACATAGCTCCTGAAAGCTGCACGCCCCCAGCCGCGGATCGATCTCCGGGGTGATATAGGACGCAAAGTTCCGCAGCGTTTTGCTGGGAAACAGCTTTCGCAGATTTACCGGCAGCAGCACCTTCACCGGTTTGCGGTGGCGGGGGTTGGGCACCTTCTCCGTCTGCAGCTCCAGAATAGCCTGCATCATGGCAGCGCACAGCAGCTCCGTCACGGACACGCCGTGGTCTTTGGCGCAGGAACACAGCTTATCCGCCGGCACCATCAGTGTCACCAGGTCCTTATAGCCATCTGTCTCCGGTGTGCCGGTCAGGTGCCAGGCCGTGGCCTCGGCGCGGCTGGCGGTCACATCCCCAGCATACCGGGCAAAGCTGTCCTCCAGCTCCTCCGGCGACGGCTCCTCTAACCGTCCCAGTACGCCCTTTTCCGCAGGGACGGAGATACCGTACTTCTCACTGAGATACTCCGCCAGCAGCGATTTGACGAACACCAGCGCGCCGGTGCCGTCGGTCAGCGCATGGAAAAACTCCACCGCAAAGCGGTCCTTATACACCAGCACCCGGAAGGCGCACTGCCGCACCTGGCGGAACGGCGCATGGGCCAGCGGGCAGCTCTTTTCGTCCTGTATGGGCGGCGTGTGGGGTATCTCCTCCAGATAGTACCAGAACACACCCCGCCGCAGCCGTACGGCAATGGACGGGAAACGCCGCACCGTCACATCCAGCGCCGCTGCCAGCACCGCGCGGTCTATCGGCTCCGTCAGTGTGGCGGAGATACGGAAAAAATTGTTCCAGTTGCGCCGCTTGGCAGCGGGATATATCTTGGCCGCGTTGTCCAGACGCATCCACCGCAGGCTCCGGGCCGGGGACAGGTTCTGCGTCATAAAGCGGTTGATCTCATAGATATCCTGCTCCATGTTCTCCTGCAGGCAATAGAGCACATAGGCGTGCCAGCGCCCCGGCGCGATGATCAGCCTGCTTTTGCTCCCGGCCTTTTTCAGCCGTTCATGCAATCCCCGGGCGTCATCCAGCAATATCTCATCGCCGCCGGCGAAGATCAGCGTCGGCGGAAAGCCCGTCAGGTCGCCCAGCAGGGGCGAACACAACGGGTCCGTGGGGTCCTGTGTATAGCACCTGGCGTAGAATTGCAGCAGCTCCTCCGTCAGGGACGGATCGTTGTCCCGGTTGAATTCGTAGGACTTCCCGGAACCGGTGAGGTCCACCCAGGGCGAGATGGCGATGAGCCCGCAGGGCAGCTCCCGGCCCAGCTGCTTCAGCCTCAGGCACAGAGCGCAGATCAGCCCGCCGCCGGCGCTCTCGCCGCACAGCAAAATCTGCTGCGGCGCGTAGCCCTTTTTCAGCAAATAGTCGTAGGCAGTCAGTGCATCCTCCAGCGCGGCGGGATAGGGGTTCTCCGGTGCCAGGCGGTACGCCCCGCAGAACACGCGCACACCGCACTCGCTGGCCAGCGTAGCCGCAAAGCCCTTGGCATAGTCCAGACTGCCGCAGGTATAGCCGCCGCCGTGGAGATACAGCACCACGCCGCTGCGGCGCTCGTCCTTAGGCATGACCCACGCGCCCTTGAACTGCTCGAAGTCGTGGTCGCGGAAGATCACCTCCCGCTTGTGCAGGGCGCTCATCAGCTCGCCCAGCTTATCCTGTCCCTTGCGGGTGGTCTCCAGTGAGCAACCCGCCACAAAGGGCTTAAAAAAATTCAATTGTGAACGCACCAGCTTTGCCGATAATTCCATTGTGGTCGTTCCTTTCCTCGTTGCTGATAGATGATTATACCATATTGTGCAAGTCTTGTAAACCAAGCCAAACCGGACGAACGAGCCGCTTTTGTACCGCATCTCAAACACGAGTCTTTTCTTTACAGCCGCAGTACGGCCATGGTATACTGAGGCAAAAGGATCCGGACAGGGGTGAAGACACATGGCCTCAGGGAAAAGATCGGCGTGGAAACGACGGGTACGGGAATTCTGCAATTACCTGCTGTGCCTGGTATTGGGCGGTATATTTCTCTTCATGGGTCTGACCCAGCCGATATATACGGAAGAAAACACCATGGAAATTTACTCCGACTCCGAAGAGGCACTGATGTCCAGCCAAGGCCGCAGATTATATCCTATTCCGTTGTTGATATGCACGGACGGAACGGAATACACCTTTGGCTTTTCGTGCTACAAGAAGATTCCTTCCGATTTCAACAGCACTCCTCATTCGATTCGTATCTGTGTCTATACCGGCTATAATTGGCGGCCTTGGGATGCGACTCCTGAAATCGCAGAGCTGGAAGCTGATGGTACGCTGTGTTTTTCACTGCGTGATTCCAACAGAGAGCGGAAAACCAGCCGGGTAATTCTCGTTTCGATCGGCGCAGCATTTACCGGCATCTTTGCACTTAGCGCATACGACATTTTCCTGTCACCGACTGTGCAGAGGAAACGTCAAGCGAAGGAACGAGCGAAACGGAAAGCACAAAAACGAGATAGAAGCAATCGTGAGTCAGCTCCCAAAAGTTAGACAACTCCGGCCTGCTTCAACTCAGCAAAAAAGGCGGCTGACGCCGCCTTTTTTGTGTTTTACAGATCCAGCTTCAGATCGCCGTCCTTGATCCAGCCCCACTTCCGCAGGGGCACGGCGATAAGCCACGTCAGCACAGCGGGCAGCACGAAGGAGATCAGCACCAGTCCCAGCCAGTCCATGCCGGTGACGGCGGCCTTTGCGCCGCTGGCCACATCGTTGACCCAGCCGGTGTAGACGCCAATCTGACCCACCAGGCCGCAGGTGCCCATGCCGCTGGATATGGCAGGGCCGTTCATCTCCAGCCGGAACAGGCAGGTGGCCAGCGGGCCGGTAATGGCGGAGGCCAGCGTGGGCGGGATCCATATCCGCGGGTTGCGGACGATGTTGCCCATCTGGAGCATGCTGGTACCCAGTCCCTGGGCGGCCAGACCGCCCCAGCGGTTCTCCGGAAAACTCATGACAGCGAAGCCCACCATCTGGGCGCAGCAGCCCGCCACGGCCGCGCCGCCGGCCAGCCCTGTCAGGCCCAGCGCAAAGCAGATGGCGGCGGAGGAGATGGGCAGCGTCAGCGCCACGCCGATGACCACGGAGACGATGATGCCCATGAAGAAGGGCTGCAGCTCCGTTGCCCACATGATGGCCTGTCCCACGGCGGAGGCCGCCGTGCCCACCGGCGCGGCGATCAGCGCGGCGAAGCCCACGCCCACCAGCACGGTGACGATGGGCGTCACCAGAATGTCGATCTTCGTCTCCTTGCTGACGGCCTTGCCCAGCTCCGCGGCAACAATGGCCACGAACAGCACCGCCAGAGGGCCGCCCGCGTCGCCCATGTAGTTGGTGGCAAAACCCACGGGGATCAGTGAGAACAGCACCAGCGGCGGCGCGTTCAGCGCCCGGGCGATGGCCACGGCCATACCGGGGCCTACCATAACCGAGCACAGCCCGCCGATGGTGTAGGATACCGCGCCGTCACCCGTGCCAATGGTGACGATGGCGGCATTGAGGAAGCCGATGTGAAACTGCTGGCCGATGGTGTTCAGGATAGTGCCCACCAGCAGCGTGCAGAACAGTCCCTGGGCCATGGCCCCCATGGCGTCGATAAAATAGCGCTTGGCGGAGAAAACGATGTCCTTTCGTTTCAGAAAGGCGCGGAGCTTTTCCATAGCGGTATACCTCGCTTGTCGATTTTCTCCATTATAGGCATACTTGACCGCCCTTGTCAACCGCCGCTGTTCTTTTCTGCCTGCCGCCGCAGCCACCAGAACACCGCCGCACCGTCCGCAGCCTCCCCCCGCCGCAGCGCAAATGCCTGGCGCTCCGGGTGCCACTGTACCCCCAGCACCGGCAGGCTGCTGTGACATATCCCTTCGATCACGCCATCCGCCGCCCACTGCCGCACACCCAGCCCCCGCCCCAGGCGGCAGATGGCCTGGTGATGGTTGCTGTTGACCCGCGGCGTGGTACCCACCAGCTCCGCCAGTTCACCCACCGCCCGTGTATCATGCAGAATATCGCCCGCCTTGACCTGGTGTCCCGGCACACGTGCATACAGTGTCCCGCCGAAAAACACGTTCAGCGCCTGCATTCCCCGGCAGATACCCAAAATCGGCTTCTCCGCTGCCGCATAGGCTCTGATCGTCCGGATCTCATCCTCCGGCAGCCGATCCGCGATATCCCCACCGCCGGGAAGCAGCAGCGCAGCGCACGGGCCGGCCGCCTCGCGCCCTACCACCGGCGTCAGGTCCACTGCTCGCAGCGCTTCCATGTAGTTTACATAATTTAGGCCATCATCCCAGATCAGCACCCGCTTCTCCATAGCCGTCCCCCCTCTCCCATCAGTACATGCGCCGCCGCGCCAAAATATGCGCCGCAGAAAAAGAAGTTGCACCCCGGCAGAAAGTATGGTATGATACACCCCGTGACAAGCAGCGGTATCGAAGTGGTCATAACGGGGCTGACTCGAAATCGTGTCGGTCGCTTTCCGGGGTGACCTCGCAAACCCTTGATACTTCTGGCTTCTTCCGCTTTTCTACACTTTTTCAAAACTGAATATCTACGGTTTTTCTACGCTTTGTCTACGATTTCTACACTTGGTTATCAATCAGCCGGAAACCCGCAAAGCCTTGAAAATACAGCATGGAGATGTATCGAAGTGGTCGTAACGAGGCTGACTCGAAATCAGTTGACGGGTCAAACCGTCCGGGGGTTCGAATCCCTCCATCTCCGCCAGAGCCTGCAGTGGTGATTCCACTGCAGGTTTTTATTTATGCCAGCTGTTCCTCTTTTTCAGGGCGGTTGAACATACCGTTCATGGCGTTTGCCGAAGCCTCCTGTGCCGAGTAGTCGAGATGTGCATAGATGTCTGCCGTGGTGGAGAAAGTACTGTGACCCAGCCAGATTTGGATCTGCTTCATGGAGATACCGTTGCTGAGAAGCAGGCTGGCGCAGGTGTGACGAAGATCATGGAAGCGAACCTTGCGAAGCCCGTACTTCTCGATGAGCCACGAGAAATGCTCCGTTACATAGTTCGGGCGTAGAAGTTTTCCGCACTGGTCAACGCAGATGTAGTCGAGGTAGTCCCGGCAGTAACTTTTTTTGAAGAGTCTCCGGTACATCTCCTGCTTCTCTTTCTCCTCCAGCAGGATGATTCCTACTGCTGGAATCAGAGGTAGTGTTCGGAAGCTGGATTTGGTTTTCAGGACATCCTCGCCCATCGGGACGAACTTTCCATCCACCTCTGCTTCGATGACCTTGTGACTGATGGAGATCGTCTTGTGTTCCATGTCGATGGCGCTCCACCGCAGTCCGAGAACTTCGCTCCGCCGCAAGCCATAGTAGGCAGCAATTTTTACGCACAATTCCAGCGGGTCACCAGACACTGCGTCGAACAGGGTAAGCATCTCTTCCTCGCTGTAGAAGCTACCGTGGAACACATTCTTCTTGGGACGGTCTACCTTGTCGGCAGGATTCTTGAGCAGGATATCCTTCTTAACCGCTGTCTGAAGTGCCTTTCGGATGATTGCGTGATAATGAATGACCGTATTTGTCGTACAGCCGTCTGCCAGAATACTCTGGTAGAAGTCCTCAATGTGCTGTGGGGTCACTTCCCGCAACTGGAGTCCCAGCGGCGCGAAGTATGGCCGGATTCTTGCTTTGATCATGTTAGAGTAGCTTTGGTAGGTCGCCGTTGCAAGTGAGCTGCGGGTCGATTGAAGCCACTTTTCCATGTACTCGGTAAACGGGAGCAAGGCATCAGGATGCGTGTTCTCTGCAAGCTCCTTTGCTTTTGCCTCTCGATCCAGCCGTTCTGCTTCCTCCCGCTCATACTGGAGCCGGATCTCATCAAATGCTTTCTGGGCTTTGCGTGCGCTGGTTCCCTCGACGGGAAGCCGCATGGGTACCCATTTGCATCTGCGGCGGCCATTGACCTTCAGGTAAAGAACCGCATAGTAAAAACCGTTTTTTTGCTGCAGGCAGCCTGTTATCATAATGTCCTCCTATTCTATAACAGGTAGTCGTATTGCCCGCCATTGACATCCCAAACATACCACAATGCTTTGGGAATAGCTATACTCCAAGTGGAGAAATACCACTCGACTTTTCTACGCTTTTCGGCAAACGACCTCTTGTTTTCTAAACGATCTGTCAATTCGGCTCATGATAAATTGATGCGGCACATATCCTCACCCATCAGGTACTCAATTACACATACCTTCGGGATCTTGTAGGCTCTGCCTACCTTGACGCATCTGATCTCCTGTTCAGCCAGGAGGCGATACGCCAGTCGTCGACTGATTCCACCCAGCATTTTGCGGAGGTCATCCACCTCAACAACATCGGGATATTTTTCAAACATAGAACTCTTTTTCATGGCAATGCCCTCCTATTTTTTGAGTCGTACCTTGCGGCACAAATATGAGGATCGTCCGGGGGATAAGGAGGGGTGAATGCAGGCCGTTCAGAGGATTGAAAGAAAGAAGAGAATGGATGGTGGAAAAGAGAAAGAGGAGGTGGACGATCCCCATACTTCTGCCGCAAAGCAGAAGAGGCCGCTCCGTATCGGGGCGGAACTGCTCCTTGCGGAGCGGCCTTCTTGCTCTTGCGTAGCTGCCTGTATTCGACACTACTTCCCCAGGCAAGGGCGGCGGCTGGAACCGCGCTGGCGCGCGTCACGGGAGTTTCACCCCTCCGAGGTTCTCTCGAAGCTGCGTACAGGAGTATCATTGTAAACTGACGGGGTCATGGCGAAGCAGCCTGCCAAAGCTGCATTTGACCTGGGTGGGTATCGCTCAGCACCTTCCATTGGCCGTCCTAATATGCGGAGAATGCTCCGCACAGGTGGTCCTCGCGCACCCGGTCTGACGCTCGCGCCGTCAGCAAAGGTATTCCAGTCACCGGATATGACCGCCTGGGCGGTGTTTTTCAAGGTTCAGAGGGATCATGAAAAAGATCCCCTCATGTGGTAGGCAGCGAGAACGCGATTTTTAGAACCATTTTTCAAAATTTCTTGAAATATTTTTTGAGTTGTTGAAGTTGCTTACCGACAGCTCTCTGGGAGAGGCCCATTTCCGCTGCAATCTCCTGCTGGGTCTTGTCCTCAATGCAATACTTGGTCAAGAGCTCCTTCTCCGAAATCGAAAGCCTTTTCAGCACCCTCACCAACCGCTGGTCACCGATTCCCTCTATCCAGCCGTACCTTGACGCCGTCGTGTAATCGTCCCAGCGGCTGACCGATTCCAAAAACTTTTTCATCAATGCGGACTTGTCCTCCTGCTCGGCGGAAGGCTCGTCAAAGATACCGATGCCCAAGTCCTGCGTATGAAGGCGATAGATCCTCTCCTGTTTGAATACCTCCCAATCGAAGTCATGCATCTTCTGGATGGCGGCATCGGACATCCCGGCCGCCCTATACTCACGCCGGAGTCTTGCCCACAGCGTTTCAAACTTCTTCTTTTCTGCCGCATAATTAAAGCCCATATATGGTTCCTCCGTATTCTGAAATTTGGTTGGCTGCAAATCTCAGAAACGGGTGGCGGGCCGCGGCAGCGGGGTCGCGCACAGGGTGCAAAAAAGCCCACAGCGACACCGCTGTGGGCATAAGGATATTCGAGGGTAACGATGGCGGACGGAGGCGGGGTATCCTCAAAAGGGCGCAAAAAGTCAGGGCATCCGATGCCCGGCCATAGGTGAATGAAGGAAGGCTGCCATTCGGCAGCGACGACAGTACCGCGGATGTGAGGATACCCCATAAAAACCGCCTGTCCTGGCATTGAGCCAATGTTTTTTCATTGCCGTGCAAGTGAGGCGCCTGCGGATAAGCCGGGAGATCACGGCAGAAAAAAGGAGAGATTGCGATACAGCAATCTCTCCCGCTTTCGACATGATGGTTGTTCCGTTAGCTTGGACAGGGGGTGCGTCAGCTCTTATGACCGCCGCACCGCCTGCAGTCGAACGCCTGCCGGATCTTTTCCAAGGGGGTATCGTATTCCGTTTTGGTCTTTTTAAGGCATCTCCGGTTCTGGAGCAAGGCGCACGGTGAAGTCCTGCGCTATAGCACCCTCCGGCAGCAGCTTCGCCATGAGGACGAGCCGCTGATTGCCGGTATTGTACTCATCGTACTTCCGGCAGCAGGTGGAAAGGGTCAGCACGGTGTCCTCCTCGCCGAAGGTTACACCGTCAAAGTCCAGCCAGTTCTTCTTTGCCACCTGCTCAAAGAAGTTTGTCAGCTCCTCACCTGTGGGGTCTGGAGCGATGTAATCAAAGTCAATATCCGTGATGAAGCAGGCCGTGATCTGGAAGACCATGTTCTCTCCCTTCACCGAGAGGTAGATATACGGGTTCTCCTTCACATAGTCCGCATCCATATACCGATGGAGCTTCGTGAGCTTGGGCCCGTCCGGGTCACAGTTGCTGGCGGAGTGTCCGAAGATGACGGTATTCCTGTCCAGCTTGCTCCGGCTGCTCAAACGGTTGTCACAGTGGGCGTAGTAGCAGCCCCATTCGCTGTAGTTCCCGTTCTCGTCCTTTTGCAGGTAGTAAGCGTTGTCCTTCGCCTGCACCACGGGGTCGTCCACCTCGGCACCGGGCATATACAGCCACGCCACGGCGTCGGCGTATTTCTTTCTTGCGTCCTTTAGCTCCTTCTGCCGGTCCACGGTGGGGATGATCTCACCGGTGGGCTGTGGCTCGGTTACTTCGGGTACGCTGGGATATTCCTCTTTCTGATGGCAAGCGGTGGCACTGATCGCCGTCCCCATCAGCATAATGGCGACGAAGGTGCAAAACAGAAATCGAGTGATCTTTTTCATAGTGTTTTCTCCTGCCGCGTGGGATGGCGGCATGGCTCATGGGTTGTGAATGGCGTACAGAGTTTCCTGTGACGAAAAGGAAACAGCGCGGAGGCCGGTGTTGTTGACCGTCCGCCGCGCTGTCCTTTGCCTGTTGTGGAATTATGCCAGCGAATGGATGATCTGGCAGTTACTTGATTTACTCATCCATGGCCCTCCAGAGGAAGGTCACGATCTGACCGCGGGTACAATCGTTGTCGGAGCCGAACAGTCCGCCGCCGATGCCGGTGGTGATGCCTTTCTTCGCTGCCCACATCACTGCATCTGCATAGAAGGCCGTGGTGGAAACATCGCTGAACTCGGCCTTACCGCTGACTGCGGGGCTGCCGGAGGCACGATAGAGGAAGGTCACCGCCTGCGCACGGGTGCAGGTAGAATTGGGGCTGAACTTGCCCGCGCCTGTGCCGCTGGTGATGCCGTTTTCGACCGCCCAGGCAACAGCCTTGGCATAGAAGGCGTCAGCGGGAACATCCGTGAAGCTGCTCATGCTCTTGGGGGCGGGAGAACCGGCCGCACGCCACAGGAAGGTGACGATCTGCGCGCGGGTGCAGGGATCATTGGGAGCGAACATATTACTGCTCACGCCGTTGGTGATGCCCTTCTCCACTGCCCAATCAATCGCTTCCTCATAGTAGCTGCCTTCCGCTACATCGACGAATACGCCGGTCTGGGGGTTGCCGTTGGACTTCATGAAGATGGCTTCGATGGTGTGATCCTTCGTGACATTCTTGAAGGTGTAGGACTTCACAGCACCAACGCTCTTACCGTCCACCAGCACCTTGGCTACGGCGTAGCCCTTATCCGGGGTGATGGTGAAGGTCTGGTCTCTGCCGTCACGGACGGAGGTCCAGCCAGAGGGAGAGATGGAGCCGTTCGTGCCGGCCGTTGCCTTAATGGTGTAGTAGGTGTAGTACCAACCGCCACCACCGCTGCTGGACTTGTGATACAGCTCAATGGAGCCGGTCAGCGTCGTGTAGTTGGTGTCGGTGGGGGTGAAGAGCCACTTGTAGGTGGTATTGGCCGCCACCGCAGTGGTATCGGGCAGGACATTGCCTGCATTATCCACCCACACCAGCGTACCGGCGTTGGGGTTCAGCGTGCTGCCGGCAGTGGTCAAGCCAGCATCCGCCAGCGTCTTGCCGCTGGTGGTGATAGCAGTGTACTTGGGTACGCCGGTGGGGGTCGCTCTGGTGATGTGGATCTCCACCTCTGCGCTGGTGATGGCATTGTAGTTCGCATTCTCTGCCTTGGTCGCCTTTACCTTTACGGTACCGACCTTGACGGGAGTCAGCTTGCCGGTGGCGTCAATGGTCGCCTCGCCGGTGCCATTGGTCACAGCGTAGGTCACAGCACCGGTGCCGGAGCCGCCGCTGGTACCCAGCTGCAGAGTCTGACCATAGACCACAGTGGTACCGCCGGTGAGAGTCAGAGCCGCCTGGTCGTCCTTGGCCGTGAGGGTGATGACCACATTGACGGTGGCATCCGCATAGTTGTCGGAGCCGATGGTCACGGGCAGGGTGACGGTATCACCGGCCGCACCGCCGGACAGGGTGTAGGTCACCTTGCCGGTGGAATCCACATCCCAGCTGTCAATCGCCACAGAGCCGGTCTTGCTCTCGGCACCCTTGGTGTAGGTCAGCGCGCCTGCGTCAGCGGGCATCACCGTGCCGATTGCCTTCTCGCCGGTGGTCACAGTGTACTTCTGGCTGACGGCAATATCCGGCAGCGCGGGAGCGGTGGCCTTGGCTCGGATGGCAACACGAACCTGACCGTTGTGCGTGATGGTCAGGGTGTAGACTCCAGCCTCGTACTTTTCCGTATAGAAGGCATCCTGCTTTTTGCTGCCCTCGCCCAACCGCTCCACAGAGGCAGTCAGCGGATTGTCAGAGGTCACCTTGATAACGGTGTCCCGGAGATCATGCCGCTCCCCGTCCCGCTTATCAAGCTGGGGATTTTCGATGTGGTAGGCCATATACTCCGTTACATGGCGCTGATTGTCTCCGTTCCAGGAGCCGTCCGGGGATACGGTTGCCCAGTCAACATTGTTCAGGCTCTTTCCGGATACCCAAAGCTCGTCCTTGTCAGCACGGAAGTTATTGAGTTCGATCTCGAGAGCATCCGCCGTCTCGCTGGAGATCAGGTAGGTGTGGGGCGTCAGGGTGAACTCCAGTTTGGTGGCAAAGCTGCCCTGCATGGGGGTGATCTCAGCGGACTGATTCGTATTCTCGTTGAAGGAACTGTTCATCACCAGCCAGCGATGACCACCGCCCAGGAGTTCCTCGGCGAAGGCCGTGCCCTGGTAGCGGGCCGGGTAGTTGGCGGCCAGCATATCCTGCTTCTGCTGCTCCGTCCTTCCTCTGAAATCACTGACGGACAGAGCCTGGCTGATCGTAGCAAGGTCGGCGCTCTGCACATACTTCGTGAAGAGAGGAAGCACCCGATAGCGCCCAGTGGACTGAAGAATATTGGTGTCGGTGTGGTTTCCGTAAAGACCTGCTGCGTAGTTCTGGGGCAGATACCCGCCATTGGTGAAAATGCCCGCTTTGATCTGGTTTGCTACGGTGTCTTTGTCCGCTGCGGGATGTTGGACGATATAGCGGAAGGCCGGCAGAATGGACTCCTTGAGAACCCAGGAGGGTTTGTCGTCCACGCCGGTGCAGTAGAACGGATGCTCGGCGTTGAACACCACTGCGCCGTTGGCATAGCACTGGAGCATGTTCATGGCAAAGAGAGTTTCCGGGAAGGTATAGACCCTGCGCACATCCTCATAGCTTGGCTTGCTGTTTGGCTTAAAGAGCTGTCCATAGCCAGACTCATACCAGGCCCAAGCATCGGTCAGTGCGCCCCAGTTATCTGCCAGGCCAGCCAGCCATGCGCCCACAGCGAAGCTACGCACTGTATTAAAGCCGGAGCTGGAGGTGCTCTTGGAGTTGATGATAAGGTACTTGTGGTACTTCTTAGCGGCATTATGCAGTTCATCTGTGTCGTTGAACCACTTCTCCATCATATTCGAGCCCGGCTTATCAATATCGGTCAGTACCAGATAGCAGCCTTGCTGTGCCATCAGCTTCAGGTACTTGGCCGTCACCTTTGCCACGCCTACCGTGTCGCCGTTGTTGTAGTTCTCCGAGAGGACGACGCCCTTGACACATTCATGGGCATTGATGAATGCGACCAACTCATCATCGGGGATGGTACGAGAGAGATAGCTGAGAGGGGTTCCTCCAGTCATCAGCGTGAGGTAGATGTTGATGTGCTTTTTCGAATCCGGCTCGTTCCGATTATATTCTTCTGCCTGATCAACGAAATAGCTGTACCATGCCCAAAGCCTGTCGTGGTCGCCGTACCCGCCGTAGCCGTGACCGACAAAGTCATCGGCGTGGAGCTGGATGGCGGTGTAAGGCTTGAGATCATCCGGAATATTGTTCCAGATGCCAGTGACACTCAAATTGCCCTGGGAGGGGATGCCAGCGGGCTTGCCAGCCTCCCACCAGTCCTGCTTCTTGGTCTGTGCGTAGATGCTGACAAGCAGAAGGGGATGCTCCTTGTCCACCGGCATACGCGGTGTTTCCTGCATGCCCCCGCTCAGTACGGTGACAGCCCGTTCCGCGGACTTCGCACCGTCATTTTTGAGCCTTGCGATGAGCTTGCCCTGCCCCGCCGCCAAACCAATCAGCATCGGCTGCGCACCGGAGGCATCCACCTTTGCCAGAGTATCCGCTTCCACGGTGTACTCCAGTTGGTCGGTGAGGACGGCCACCCGGTCGCCATGCATGGCAGTGGCAAGGACGCCGATGCTCTCGTTCACCTCCAGGAGGATGGGCGCGGAGGGATGGATGACCACGGAACTGACGGTGGTATCCAGCGTACCGTTGTAATACTCAAAGGCATCCACCTGGATGGGAGCACCGCTTTCTGCCTCCACCTTGATGGTGTGCTGTCCTTCGGGCAGACCCCGCAATTCCAGGATTATGGCCTGAAGGGGATTACCGCTGGGGGCGTTTGCATCGCCGATGGCCACCAGCTTGCCGTCCACATATACTCGGCCAAGACCGTAGTTGCTATCCATTTGACCGATCCAGCGGAAGCCGGTGCCAGTGAAGGTGAAGCTGGCTGCCGCTCCGGGGGCGTCCTTGGCCTCCTTCGCCTTGCCCTGATAATGCCCGCTGCTGTTCTCATCGATCCAGCTGCCGGTGTAGGAGATGCGCCCGTCATGGCTGTCCACCCGCACCCAGGTGTTGAGCTGACCGGCCGTGACGGTGACGGCGACCTCTTTGCTGTCGCTTCCGTGCTTCACGGTGATTGTCGTCTGCCCCGCTCCCACGCCGGTGACAATACCGTCGGTGCTGACCGTGGCAATGTTCTTGTCAGCGGACTCATAGCTGACGGAGCTGGCGGAGTTGAAGGGTGCCAGGGCGGTGATCCGGGCGGTTCCTCCCACGGGGATGTCCGTCTGATCGATCTCAACGGAATACAGACCGTCGGGGGCCTGCCCTTTCTCCGGACCCTTATATTGCAGCTTTGTGATCTGTACGCCGTCGTGGGGCCGTGGTCCTCCTCCTGTAGGCGTACGCAGTCCATCGTTTTTAGGCTCAATGGTCAGCACATGAGCCTTGTTCTCCAAGCTTTCCGCAGTGAACAGAATCACATCATGATTGTTCCCGCTGGAAATGTACTGGTTTTTAATGTCACCCTCGGCCACTGGATTTCCGTCCAGATAGAGGACGGCAGGGCCGAAGCAGTCCTCCTGCTGGCCGATCCACTGTACCGCTGTGCCGTAGAAGCAGAAGGTAGCCTTGCTTCCCTTGCGGTAGGAGGCGGCATCCGTATCGTTTTCCACCTTCCAGCCGTCGTTGGCCGCCGTATAGGGGTCGAAGAGGATGTCTCCACTTCCGGGCGTGACATCCCGCCAGTTGCCGGGCTGCGGCGGAGTGGGGGCGTCCGGCGTATAGGCTGTTCCAAGAGTGGGAAGGACCGTTGTCTTGAAGCTGTCGAACTCCGTGTAGCCGATGCGCCAGCCTTGGGATTCGCCGCCGGAGAACCAGACGCGGAGTTTGCCGTTTTCATAAGTAAAGGTGGAGCGGTAGACAAAATTGTTGTACCACCCACCATCAGTGGGAGAGATGAGCGGCTTGGGATAGCTGGTCCACATCTCACCGTCGGCGGATGTGGCGAAGAGGAGATAGGTTCTCTGGGTATTCCCGCCCTTCGGATAGGCGCAGAACAGGCCCCAATACTCGTTCTCACTCTCCATCCACTGCACATCCAAATGCCATGGGATATAGTACTCCACACCACCTTCGCCTTTCAGGATCAGGGATTGCTTCAGGCTCTTGGCAGCCCCCCAGGTCTTCCCGTCCTGTGACTGGCGCAGTTCCACAAAGGCATTCTGATTCTGCCAGCCGGCAACGCCGTCGTTCTGGTCGGAGTTGTTGGACCACATCAACCATTGACCAGCCCCCCTCCGCACCACGGCGGGAGACTGCATGTCGTACTGGTAACTGCTCTTTGTGCATACCTCATACTGACCGACGGTGAAGTTGCCCTCAGAATACCCCACCTTGATCCTGCGCAGCTCGGAGGGGGTGCCCCTGGGGCTATCCTGCTCCCAGATATAGTAGACCCAAAGCTGATCCGAGTTCGGGTCGTAGATCATATCGGTATCACAGTTGTGGGTGTTGTCAGGTTCCCTTGGGACATTGGTCAGCGGATTGGTGATGCCTGTGGGCACCACCCAAGTGATACCGTCGCTGGAGGCGGCGAGACAGGGGTTTTCAAACTGTGAGTTGCCAGTCTGGTTGGGTGTCACAGCCATCCAGTAGCGATAGCCGCCCCAGGTGTCCAGCGCTGCGCCGCCAGTGCCCTTGATCTGGGCAAAGTCAAGGACATCCGGGTGGGTGACACCTTCTCCGTCCTTACCATTGGCGGTATAGGTCGGGATATTGAGAATTCCGCCCAACTGGAAGGGCTCCGGCTGCACGGGCCGCTGGGTCTCCGTGCTCCATGCCTCGATCTCGATGTAGTGGCCACCGTTCCCCTTGTCGTGTCCGTCGTTCCACACCCGGATATAGCGGGCACGGACAGGATTTTCAGGTGTGGCCGCAAGGCCCTGCTCGGTGGCGGTATAGTCCTCATCATAAATCGTAGTCGCGTTGTTGAAATGCGGGTCCTCGCTGAGAATGATCTTCAGATCCTTGAGAGTTCGCCCATCCGCCCAGTAGTTCCAGAAGTTGACTCGGCTGATGGGATACACATCCCCAAGGTCGATTTGAGCGTAGGAAGGATCGTTTTTATCCTGAACCTTGTCGCGGCTGATCTCGGTGTACTGACCGACGCTCTTGTCGCCGTCCGTCATCAGGGAGGCGGGACGATTGGGATCCACACTGCCGTCCTTGTTGACCGTGGCCTTGCGACCGTTGGCTACATTATAGAGCATCGGCTGACCGGTTGTCTCAGTTCCATAGACCTCCACTTCGATCCAATGGGCGCCGTCGTTCTTGCTGTTGCCGTTGTTGAAAATACGGAGATACTGAGCCTCTACCACTGGCGTCGGCGTGATGTCAAAGCCAGCACTGTTGTTTTGGGCAGGCATCTCCAAATCCGTCCCGGCTCCGAGGCCGAAGAAGTTGTTGCTGTCCGCATTGTAGACTACCTGGCTGTTCTCCTTGGTAAACTCCGCCTCATTTGAGGCAAGCACCACCAGATCCTTCAGGTAGCGTCCATCGTAATAAATGCACAGGTTCAGCTTTGTAATGCTGTACTTCTGACCCAGATCCAGCTGAAGCCAGTAGCCGGGGTTCGCAGGATTTTCGGTGTTTGCCGTCTGCGGTTGATCATTGCCGGTCACGAAATAGTTTGCCTGTGTCCGGTCTCCGTCCACGACCCATCGCTTGGGCCGCGTATTGTCCGCAGTGGTTCCATGATGACTTACGCTGCTTTCGGTCAAGTCGATCTTCCTGCCTTGCTCCTCCGCTTGCGCAACTACCGTCAACCGGGGCAGCATCCCGGTCAACATGACAGCCGCCAGCAGAAGTGGAAGCAGTCTCTTTCTAAAGAGTCTGGTCCAACATGTCATTGTTATTTCGCTCCTTTCCTTTTTCTGTGATTTTCCCCTATGTGTGCGCCGGGTGTCCGGCGGTTCCACTGTTTTTAGCCGCAGTTATCTGCGAAAAAGGATTTTTGGGCTTGGGATCGAAGATGATTAGTCCTCTAAGTGAAATGCGGTTTTCAGTGCCGCAATTTCGTCCGATGGAATATGGGCTATCGTCCCAAGAGCCTGGGCATCCAAAATAGATGCGGCCGTCATTTCCATGACCTCGAGACGGTCGAAAACCTGCAGCATCGAAGCACCCGTTACCATGACCGATTTGTTTTCAATAAGAAGAACCGGATGGGCATTATCAAACTCATCTGCGACATCGTCCAAATTCTGATAAGCTGCCTCGAATGGAATCCGCTTTACATCGCGCAAAAGAATATAGCTTTCCGGAATCGTTCGCGTGTCGAATGGCATATCAGTAACAGCAAACACCATGGAATGAACCGGTTGAGCAAAGGCTATCGCACCGATTTTGGGATTTTTATCGTAGATTTTCTGGTGTAGCAACACATCTGCATCCGGGGTCTTCCCAGGTTCTTTCGCACCGTCCTGTATACGTACCAAGTCATCTGCCTCCAAATAGGCAGGATCAGCATGAAGAGGTGTGATGATAAAGCTCCCGTCTGACAGCCGGGTGGAATAGGTTCCTTGAGCCGCCGTAAAAAGTCCCATCTTATAGGAACGCCGTATCAGTGCAATCAAATCGCGCCGGGCTGCCAATTCTTCCGAACTACAAGGTTGCGGGGATACGTTTCGCAGTTCAGAACAGACATTTGTTTTGCTCATTTGGCATGCAGTTTCCGACAGTGGGCGAATCTCTCCACGGCGAGTTGCCAGAGCTTCCAGTTCAGCAGCATAATTGAGTGTTTCGAACTGCTGAAAAGCTGTAAGCATATCCGCTGCGCCCACGCATACGCCGTGGTTTTCCAGCAAAGCGATGTTGCAGCCCTGTTCAAACACTTTCCCCACCTCTGCACTGAGTGCTTGACTTCCGGGAATGGCATAAGCCGCCATTTTTATGTTCTTGCACATATACCGCACCGTTGGAGTCAGGTTAAGTTCCGGAAGCCTGCGAACGACAGAGAATGCAACGAGTGCAGGTGGGTGCGCATGCAAAACAGCGTTTAGATCCGGACGCAGCTTATAGACCGATCGATGGAAAGGCAGCTCTGAGGAGGGCGCATGAGGGCCTTCGCAATCGCCGTTGGGACGAACGCAGATGATGTCCCTTCTGGTAAGCGAACCCTTGTCGATACTGGCAGGCGTGATCCAAATGTTTCCCTCATTATCTCGGACCGACAGATTGCCGCCAGACATGGAGGTGAGTTTTTTGTCGTAGACCCTCTGCATAAACATTACAATCTGATCTGCGGGGTGAATGTATTGAATATTCATGATGAAAGCTCCTTATAAAAAATCACATAGTTTTCTATATGCCGCTTCCCATCCTAATGTATGGTTCGGCGTATAAGTCTCCATGTCAACTGATTCCCGAACAACATCGCGCAGTTCATCAATACTCTTGATGTCACCCAGAGCCATAGCTTGAGCAAGGATATTTCCAAGGGCTGCACCCTCCACCGGGCCTGTAATGACCGGACGGTCAATGGCATCTGCCGCAAGCTGGTTAAGAAAGCGGTTTTGCGAACCACCGCCAACGATGTGCAGCCTATCAATGCGATGTCCCTTGATGTCTTCAAGGCGTTCCAGTGCCCAGCGGTACTTTAGTGCAAGGGATTCATAGATACAACGTGCCATCTGCCCAACGCTCTCGGGAATCTGCTGGTTTGTTCTTCGGCAAAAGCCTTGTATTTTTTCAGACATCCCCCCGCCGGAGAAGAATTCTCCATAATCCGGGTCAATGATAGATCGGAAGGGCTCTGCCTGTTTTGCCTGATCCACGATCTCATCCCAAGAGTATAGCATTCCTTCCTTTTGCCATTCACGGCGGCACTCTTGAATGAGCCACAGTCCCATAATGCTTTTAAGTGGACAAAAGCCTCGTTGAATCGTCCCTTCGTTTGAGAAGTTTGCATCACGCACCGTCCTCTCCAGAACGGGATGATCTGTTTCCACACCAAACAACGACCATGTTCCGCTGGAGCAGAAAGCAAAGTTGCCGTTTCCGGGAATAGCAGCCACAGCCGAGGCCGTATCATGCGTACCAACGGCGGCAAAAGCCGCTTGGTTGATTCCAAGTTCCTTCGCCAGTTCCGAACGCAGCTTGCCACGAAGATCCCCTGCATAATCTATCCTTGTGAAAATCCTCTCCGGCAGACCAAGTTTGCAGATGATTTCTCTGTCCCAATCTCGCTTCTCCGGAGAATACAGCATGGTGGTCGTCACATTCGTGTATTCCGATGCCTTTTCACCGGTTAGAAAATATCCCAATAGATCTGGCATCAGCAGCAATGTTTCAGCGTTCTGCAGGGCTGCATCATCCTCGCACCTGCGCCGCATGAGCTGAAAAATGGTGTTGAAGTTCATGGCGGCAATACCGGTACGGGCGAAGATATCAGCAAAGTCCAGCTGCTTCCAGACCTCGGCCATATCCTCCTCCCGAGCGTAGCGGTAGGCTCTTGGGTTGGCAAGAAGATTCCCATTCTTGTCCAGTAAGCCGTAATCTACCCCCCATGCGTCGATGCCAAAGCAGTCAAACTCGCCCATATTAGCCTGCCGAAAGGCAAGAAAGCCGAGCTTAAGTTGTTGGTAAAGATACGGCAGATCCCAATAGAACACACCGTTCATTTCGATGTAGTTGTTTTCAAAACGATGAAGCTCATGCAAAGTAACCCTTGTGCCATCGAATCGGCCCAGGATGGCACGGCCATTACTTGCACCTAAATCAAAAGCCAGTAAATTACGCATGGAATCACGATACCTTTCTGGAATTGCGGAATTGCAATGGAGTCGAAGACGGTGCGGCGAATCCTTCATCGGATATTCCTATACATTGGGCCATAGGCAGCGCAGGCGCGATAATCCTGGCCCTCCTTATCCATGCCGAAGGCGTTCCACGCCGCCGGTCGGAAGATATCAGCCTCATCCACATTATGCATACTGATGGGAATACGCAGCATAGAGCAGAGCGTGATGATATCTGCACCAATGTGTCCATAAGAGATTGCGCCGTGATTTGCGCCCCAATGCTGCATAACGGTGTAGGCATCCTGGAATGGGCTGCCGGGCTTACCGCTGCAGCGCGGTGTGAACCATGTGCAAGGCCATGTGGGATTTGTACGCTCCATGAGCGTTTCGGTCACTGCATCGGGAAGCTTGACGGTCCAGCCTTCGGCAATTTGCAGAACCGGGCCGAGGCCTTTTACAAGGTTAAGGCGAATCATAGTGACAGGCATTTCTGCACGGGTGACAAAGTGACTGGAAAAGCCTCCGCCGCGGAAATTATCCAGTCCTGCCTCGCACCAGACTGTTGCGTCGGTCATTTTCCGGATATCCTCATCTGTGACATCCCACCAGTGCTTCATTACCGCATTCCCATTCTCATCGGAACACTCGCCGCAGGCATCAAGGCAGGCTGCGCCGGAGTTTAGCAGATGGATAATCCCGCCGTTTTCCTTTGACCGACCCTCCAAATCATATCCGGTAACTCGCTTTGTGGCTTCCTGCGACCAATAGGTACGGACATCGGCGAAAATCTGCGCTCGATTGGTCAGCAGACCCATAAACAACATACTGAGTCCGTTGAGCACATCATTTTCAGTAGCGAAGACCATCGGTTCTTTCTTCCCCTCAAAATCGAAGGAGGAATTCAGTATTGCCTCGGGATAATCACAGTTGGGCCAGTAATCCGTCCACTGCCTCTGTCCCTGGAAACCTGCTGCAATGGCATTGTGGCCGGACTTTTCCTCCTCGAATCCGTCTGGGAGATTGGGGTTTCCCTGCATCAGATCTTTGATGATACAGTACATCTTAATGGTGAATTCCCACTGCTTTTCCTTTTCCTCCGCAGTGAATTTAATGCGGCGTTTTTCTCCAAGAAACTGGACGAATTCAGGGTTATCGTCACGACCTTCTTTGCAGTGCTCCTTTGTCCATGCCAATGCTCTTTCATACGCAGCGTGGTCATAGATGCCCTCCTCCATGCGTCGAAGGATCTCTACTTCATCCACAGACTCTACGCGGAGGCCGAGATATTCCTCCATAAATTGCTGGTCGATAATCGAGCCTCCGATCCCCATACACATCGAGCCGATCTGCAAATAGCTTTTTCCCCGCATGGTTGCAGCGGCAACGGCTGCACGGCCAAAGCGCAGCAGCTTTTCCTTTACATCATCAGGAATACAGGCGACCTGGTCACGATCCTGCACCTCATGGCCATAAATCCCAAACGCAGGAAGTCCCTTTTGCGCATGGGTGGCCAAAACAGAGGCCAAGTATACAGCCCCCGGACGTTCCGTACCATTAAAGCCCCAGACACCCTTAATCGTCATCGGGTCCATATCCATAGTTTCGGAGCCGTAGCACCAGCACGGTGTGACAGACAGTGTAATTGCCACGCCTTCTCTGCGGAATTTCTCCGCACAGGCAGCCGATTCCGGTACGCGCCCAATCGAGCTATCTGCAACGACCACACGAACCGGATCGCCATTGGAATAGCGCAGGTTGTCCTCAAACAGTTTTTTGGCTGCCAAAGCCATCGCCAGAACTTGATCCTCCAGATTTTCTCGTAACTGCATCGGGCCGCGGCGACCATCAATGATCGGGCGGATACCAATAGCGGGATAATCCTCAATATATCTGTTCTTTGCCATATAGCTCCTCCTTACATTTCAGCACTATGTATAAATCTCAAAAAGGCCTCCCGGCCCTCCGGGGTACACTTGAAAACGCCGGCGTGCTCCAGCACCTGCGCGAATACCGCGCCCACCTCCTGCCGCAGGATCTCCTCTGCGTTTTCCGCGGTGAATGTATAGCGGGTTTTCAGCTCCTCTGCCCAGTCTGCGTGCTTGGCCAGCGTCTCGTCGGCCCGCAGATCGTCGCCCCGCACCAGCGCCCGTGCCACGCCGTCCAGCTCGTCCTTCAGCCGCGCCGGAAGCACCGCCAGTCCCATGACCTCGATGAGCCCGATGTTCTCCTTCTTGATGTGGTGCAGCTCCTGATGGGGGTGGTACACCCCCAGGGGATATTCCTCGGTGGTGATGTTGTTGCGCAGCACCAGATCCAGCTCGAACTGCCCTTCCCGCATACGGGCGATGGGGGTGATGGTATTGTGCATCTCGCCGTTTGTCTCTGCGAACACAAAGGCCGCCTCGTCCGTGTAGCCTCGCCAGGCGGCGAGGATGCGGTCGGCCAGCTCCACCAGACGCTGATCATCTTTGCAGCGGAGCCGGATCACGGACATGGGCCACTTGACAATGCCGGCCTCCACATCTGCAAAGCCCCGGAAGGTGACATGCTGCTCCACAGGGGCTTTTTCCATGGCAAAAACATGGCGGCCACCCTGGAAATGGTCGTGGCTGAGAATAGAGCCGCCCACGATGGGGAGATCGGCGTTGCTGCCCACAAAGTAGTGGGGGAATTGCCTGATGAAGTCCAACAGCCGGCGGAAGGTCGCCCCGTCGATCTTCATGGGGGCGTGCCGGCCGTTCAGAACGATGCAGTGCTCGTTGTAGTAGACATAGGGGCTGTACTGGAGGAACCAGTCCTCCTGATGGATGGTGACGGGGATGATCCGGTGGTTCTGCCGCGCGGGGTGGTTGAGCCGTCCGGCGTAGCCCTCGTTCTCCCTACACAACAGGCACTTCGGGTAGCCCCGCTGGGGCGCTGCTTTCGCCGCAGCGATGGCCTTGGGGTCCTTCTCCGGCTTGGAGAGGTTGATGGTGATATCCAGCTCGCCGTAGGGGGTGGCGGCCGTCCACTTTCTGTCCCGCGCAACGCGGTAACGGCGGATGTAGTCCGTGTCCTGACAGAAGCGGTAGAACCAGTCCGTGGCCTCCTTCGGGTCGGCCTGATACCGTCGCCGGAATTCACTGATGACCTGAGCGGGGCGGGGCGTCAGTATGCCCATCAACTCCGTGTCGAACAGGTCGCGGCTGACCGCGTCATTCTGTATGACACCCCGCGCCGCCGCGTCCTCCAGCAGTTCCCTCAAGATGTCCTCCAAGGGCCGCTCCCGCGCCGTCTGCGGATCTTCCCAGGATTCCAGCTTCATAGCTTGTAGCAGGACGTTGGAGGCCCATGTGCGGTCACATTCCTCTATAAGCCCTGTGCGCAGGGCGTAGCCCAGCAGATCTTCAATGGCCTGATAGCACATGACGCACCCCCTATCCCAGCCGGATGCCGCCGGCCGGCCGGATGCGCACCACGTGGCAGCAGCCCCGTCCCAGCGAGGCTTCCACCCTGTCGCGGAAGCCGTCCAGCATATCCAGCGGCACGAACGCCTGTGCCGTGCCGCCGAAGCCGCCGCCGTGTACACGGACGGCGCCCCGCCCCTCCAGCATGCGTTCGCACAGGGCGATGGCCACCATCAGCTCCTGCGCCGCCGTGCTGCCGGTGGGAATGATATTCTGCAAATACATGGCGGAGGAGCGCCCCGACTCCCGCACCAGCGCGAGAAACCGTTGGAAATCGCCGCTGCGGAGCGCCTGTACCTCCTCCCGCACGCGGCGGTTCTCGCCGTAGACGTGGAAGGCGCGGTTTACCGCCCGATCCCCCGCCGCCTTTCTGACCTGGGGCAGCTCCGCAAGGAAGGCCTCCTCCGGAATCTCCCGCAGCACCTCTTTGCCGAACACGCGGCAGACCGCCCGCAGCTCCTCGGTGATGGCGCTGTACTCCCCGGTCAGATCCTCGTGTCCCGCGCCGGAGTCCAGAATGCACAGGGCGTAGCCGCAGGCGTGGAGATCCACGTCCAGCCGTTCCACCGCCGGGTGGGCTGTATCCGCGAAGTCGATGGCCACCACACCGCCCACGGAGGAAGCGGTCTGATCCATCAGGCCGCAGGGCTTCCCGAAGAACACATTTTCCGCATACTGACCGATCTGTGCCAGCTCCACCGGCGTACAGTGTCCCGACCAGAACAGCTCGTTGAGCATGGTTCCCATCAGCACCTCATAGGCGGCGGAGGAGCTGAGTCCGCTGCCCTTGGGGACGGTGGAGGTCATATATGCGTCCAGCCCCCTGCCCCGCAGGGCACAGCCCAGCTCCTGCATCCGGGACGCCACGCCCCGGATCAGCGCCGCCGAGGTGTTTTTCTCCCCCTCCTGCGGAGTCAGCTCCTGAAGGGATACCTCCGTCATGGGATAGCCCTGAGACAGCACGCGGATAACGCCGCTGTCGGTGACGGCTGCCGCTGCCAGAATGTCCAGATCCACGGCGGCGGCCAAAACGCAGCCCCGCTGGTGATCGGTGTGGTTGCCGCCCAGCTCCGTGCGCCCCGGCGCACTCAGCAGCGCCTGCGCCGGATAGCCAAAGGTCAGGCGGAAGCCCTCCGTCACCTCTGTGCAGCGGCTTTTTGCGCTTTCTAACCTGTCCGAACCGTATACCTGAGTCAGTTTATCTTCAAATACAGGCTGATTTATATTGGCTACCAGCTCCGATATCTCCAAGGCTTATTCACCCCTTTTACGAATCAAACGACAGTTCGGAAGTCTTTTTCAGTAGAACCCCGTTCAGATACACCGATTTCGGGTTTAATTGCTCGTCACAAACAACAAAGTCCGCATTTTTCCCAGCGGCAATCGAACCAACCTTATCCGCACAGCCGATCACAGCAGCTGGAATGATTGTCGCTGACATAACAGCCTGCTCCCTCGGTATGCCAAACTTCACGGCCTTTTTCATACAGTCGTAGAGATTTGTCGCTGATCCCGCGATGGTGCCATCTGCGAGGCGGGCGACACCGTTCTTCAAAAAGACCTCCTGCCCACCAAGGGTATATTTGCCATCCGGCATACCGCAGCAGCGGAGAGCATCAGAAATTAAACATACCCTTCCAGGGAACAGCTTAAATGCCATGCGAATGGCGCTGGGATGGACGTGCAACCCATCACAGATCAGTTCGGCAGTCACACCCTTACGCTCACTTCCTGCTCCTATGGGTCCGGGCTTTCGATGGTGGATTCCGGGCATGGCATTAAACAGGTGCGTCAGATGGGAAGCGCCTGCATCGAATACGGTCTCGGCCTCATCATAGGTGCAGTCAGTATGCGCAATAGCTACTTTGCAGAGCGTGGCCGCATACTTTGTGAAAGTCTCGGCTCCAGACAATTCCGCAGCTACATCGACAATCCTGATAAGCCCCTTGGATCTTTCATATAGTTTCTGAAACGCCTCTATATCTGGAAGTTTCAGGTATGAACCGTTCTGCGCTCCTTTTTTCTTTTCCGAAAAAAACGGCCCTTCCATTTGTATTCCCACTAAATTGGCGCACTCTCTCGGCTTCTCGTTTTTGAGCCAAACGGCGTTTTTGAATGCCATTTCCAGCACATGATACGGCAGTGTCATGGAGGTTGGTGCGAAGCTGGTTACGCCGTTTTGCGCCAGATAGCGAGCCATTCTGATTAGCCCATCATAATCACCATCTGAGAAGTCCGCGCCGGAATTTCCGTGGGTATGTATATCCACAAGTCCCGGTATCACATACTGATTTGACAAGTCGATACCACCGGCAACTGTATGGGTGGAATCTATCATTTCGGCGAACCTACCATTCTCCACCCGAAATGCGCCGTGACGGAAAGAACCGTCAACAAAGATATGGGCATTATGAAATATCATTTCACACCTCCGGCAGGCTTGCCGCTGCCATTGACTGCCCCACACGCCGGAATTTTTCATCCGGCAGCATAACTCGAAGCTTCCTGCACAGTTCAGGGAATTCTTCCTTCAATACTCGCTGACATTCTTCTATAATTAAATTCCCTCCGATGCCAGACGCCACACGCCCAAGCACCAGCAGTGTACGGAGATCATAAATCATTGCATAGAGGCTTAGAGTGTGCGCCAGATACACGCCAATTGAACGGAAGATATCGCACGCAAATGGAACTTCCTGTTCCGTCAGCTTCTGAACCTCCTTGAGTTTCTCAGCAGGAGAAAGATTCTCAGAGAGTGCGATTCCTGCCGCGGGCGCCAGCTTTATCACAGCATCTTGAGAAAAGTATTTGCATCCGACCCCGATATCTCCGGACCATTCGTCACGCATGGCGCACTCGTTCAAATCCACCGGAGCAAAGGCCAACTCATTAAACCATCCAAGCAGATTTCCTTCCGCATTTACATAACCGACAGCTTCACTCGTTCCCATCGCAAGCCCCATAATAGAGCCTGCTCCAAGACTCATGGCTCCTGCAAGGGCGGACACATCTCCGTCATTAGCAACAACAATGGGGACATCTCCGATCTCCTTTGCTGCGCGATCATAGATGGTTTTTACCTCATCCCTGCAGCTGCGAGGAACCTTGATGAAGATAGAGGATACCATAGGGGCGTTTCCGACAAAGACGCCTGCGGAGGACACGCCGATGCCATCCACCCGCGGCATTTTTGAAGCTGCTGTTTTAAACGCGCTCACGATCCCCTCATATTGATATTGAGGATCTTCACTTGTTTTCGGATGCCACACAACCTCCTCGGAGTAGACTGTCCTGCCGTCAATGACCGCAGAAACCTTGCGGTCAGAACCACCCGCATCGAAACCAATGCGGCAGCCATTTATATGCCCTCCCACTTTTTTTGCCTGCTCATTGGGCTGCGGGAAGGCAGCTTCTTCGCAAACCACTACCTCGAAGGGGCGTTCGTAGACATCCTGCATAAAGCTGATGTCAAAATGGCGGCGACCTCCCGCACAGTATTCCGCTTGTAAACGCCTTGCAATTGTGTCATTGCCGCACAAGTAAAGGCGCCAGCCGCCAACGCTCCATAAAAGCATTTTGACAAATCTTTCAGCGTAGCGGTAATTTGCTGCTGCAAACGCATCGCTGCGCAGCTTTGTCTCAAACACAGAGACAAAGCCGTTTTCTCTTTCTATGGCAATTTTGAAGGGATGCGCCGCCTCTTTCAGATATGCTTCTGCCCAAACACCGAAGGGAATGAAATCTTTATCTAATAGCGGCATGTTTTTTACAGAATAATCGATTCCGAGATAGTTCATGGCAGACTCCTTTCATTCACAGGGCAGAGAGGCAGAGGCGTCCATGTCACAAATAACTGTGACATTTGGATGGAATTGCAGAATAGAGCCGGGAAGCTGCGGTGTTACAGGTCCCCAAAATGTGCGGAAGAGGATATCTGCCTTATCCTTGCCTGTAACAAGCATGACTATTTTCTTCGCTGCCATAATTGTGCCGACTCCCATCGTGATAGCAGATGCGGGGACATCGTTGACCGATGCAAAGAACCGCTTATTTGCCTCGCGAGTCATTTCCGTGAGCCGAACTTCATGGGTTGCAGTTGGGAAATGGTCGCAGGGCTCATTAAATCCGATATGCCCATCATGACCGAGGCCAAGAAGCTGAATATCAATGCCGCCCCAGTCCTCCAGCTTGCGCTCGTATTGCTCGCACATGGTTGGAATATCTTCTGCAAGGCCATCGGGAACAATGGTGTTTTCCGGTTTAATATTGATATGGTCAAACAACTTTTCCTGCATGAAACGACGATAGCTTTGCGGATGGTCGGGAGCAAGTCCCTTATATTCATCCAGATTTACCGACCGAACCCGGCTGAAGTCAATGAGCCCCGCCCGTTCACGGAGAATAAGCTCACGGTACAGCGGAATGGGAGTAGAACCGGTGGCGAGACCTATCACACAGGAGGGCTTTGCCTGAATAACGGCTTCAAATTCATCAGCGGCAGCCTTCCCCATATCTTCGGAATCTTTCACCTGAATGAAATTCACATGCAACATTTTACCCCCCGTATCCGTCAGGATTCTGCTTTTGCCAATTCCATGTGTCACGGCACATATCGATTAGAGATTTCTCCGCTCTCCATCCGAGAAGCTCTGTGCTCTTTGAGGTATCTGCATAGCAGATGGGCAGATCCCCCTGTCGGCGCGCTGCAATCTGATATGGGACAACCACATCATTGGCTTCTTCAAAGGCATGCACCATATCCAACACACTATAGCCGTGACCTGTACCAAGGTTAAAGACGCTTTCCCCGTTGTGCTGCATTAGATACTGGATGGCGGCAACATGTCCCTTTGCCAAGTCGACCACGTGGATATAGTCGCGCACACCGGTACCGTCCGGCGTGGGGTAGTCGTTTCCGAACACATTCAGGTGGTCACGCTTTCCGATGGCTGTCTGTGAAATATAGGGCATGAGGTTATTCGGAATGCCGTTGGGGTGCTCACCGATCTTCCCGCTTTCATGTGCGCCGACCGGATTGAAGTAGCGCAGATTCACAACCGACCACTCTGGGTCGGCCTTTGCCATATCGCGCAGGATCTGTTCGCACATGAATTTTGTCCAACCATAAGGGTTTGTGCAGTTCCCGGTTTTTGAGGTCTCACGCAGGGGCATCTCGTTGTCGCCTGAATAGACAGTGGCGGAGGATGAGAAAATAATGCGCTTGACCTTGTGCCTTGACATAGCGCTGCACAACTCCAAGGTTGCATCCAAATTGTTCTGATAGTAATCAAGCGGCTTCATGACAGATTCTCCGACTGCCTTGAGGCCTGCGAAATGAATGACACAAGCTATCTCACAGCTTTCAAAAATCTCATTCAACAGATATTCATCACGAATATCCCCTTCGATCAAAGTCACATTTTTTCCTGTTATTTCACCGACACGGCGCAGGCTCTCCGCACTGGAGTTGACAAAGTTGTCAACTGCGATGGGGGTATACCCTGCCTTGATCAGCTCCACGCAGGTGTGACTGCCTATGTATCCGGCGCCGCCCGTTACAAGAACATTCATTTTGCTTCCTCCTTCACGATTTTCTGCATCGCATCCCACTTCTTTTCCATGTCGGCGACAAGTTTGAATTGTGTGCGGGCGCGATCTAAATTCTGCCCTTCTCGGTGGGTAGCGAAATAGTGATCTCCGTCCAGATAGTCCGTCAAGAAGCGAACTCCGCACTCCATCGTCATGGTCTTTGCACCAATGGCAAGGCAAGCAATTTCACTTTTTGTCAGATTGGGACAGGAGCGCGTGTAGCCGCGGGTAAACGCCCTGAATCGTTCCAGGCTGACCTCCATTTTAGATACATCCTTCTCATCCTCGGCAGCAGTTGCCGCACCAAAGCGAATGGAATCGCCAAAGTCATAAACACTGGTACCCGGCATCACGGTATCAAGGTCAATCACACAGCAGGCTTTTCTCGTTTTTGCATCCAACAGAACATTATTGAGTTTGGTGTCGTTATGCGTTACGCGCAATGGAAGTTCCCCGGAACTCAGCGCACTCTGCAGTACCCCCATTTCCGACTGTCTGGCAAGCGCAAATTCAATTTCCGGCTGAACCAGCGCCGCACGGTGCAAAGCGTCGCGCTCCAAAACTTCAAGAAAAGCGCGATATCGATCCGGCGTATTGTGAAAATTGGGGATCGTCTCATGTAGCCTTTCCGCTGGAAAGTCTGACAGCATCTGCTGAAATGTGCCAAACCCGATGGCACTTTGGTAGAAGTCCTCGTCTGTTTCCGGCAGCTGAAGACATATGGTGTCCTCAACGAAGTCGTATACACGCCAGTATGCGTCCTGCGTGTGAAGAAAGCTCGCTCCGTCATGTGTCTTTACCAATGTCAAAACGCCGCGTGGGTCATTTGCTTTTGCGCGCAGGAACTCGGTGACTGCGGTGATGTTCTCCATCAGGCCGGGGATGTCGCGGAATGTGTGATGGTTGATCCTCTGCAGGATGTAGCGGCGTCCGCTCGCCGCGACAGCCAAATAGGTGACATTGATGTGCCCGCAGCCATACGGCTCGCAGGAAACCGGTTCAGCGTCCAGCCGGAAGCCACGCAGCACATCAAGTAGGTTTGTGTTCATTTCCATAGTTCCTCCGTGTAGACTCCGTCGGCTTTCATTTTCGCAACAGCCTGCTTGACGGAGTCCAAATCTTCACGGTAAGTCACACCATACCAGATCTCCTCGCAGGGAAGAACCTGTACGCTTGCGGACTTGTCTGAAAGCTGCTCGTTGACAACAAACGGAAGGAAGTACTCGCACTTGAGCGGATCTGTTTTTATCGCCTCGCGCAGAAACGCACCCATACGAAACCAAAGCTCATCCAGAATTTTAGCGGAGAAGCCCCACAGATTCATTGAAACGACCGTGTCACCAGGCAGCGTGATGAAGTGGTTGCCGTCTTCCGTGTATTCGGCATCTGCTCCCTTTTTGAAAATCTTCGTGCGCTCGGTAATCCCTGTGAGCAGGCCGTTTTCGGTTTGACACACGCCACGCGCAACCGAGCCGAATTCCGTCACAGTGTTCTTCAGGAGGTACCCAACCATCGCATATTTGCTCTCATCAGTCTGCTTTGCCAAAAAATCAAATATTTCGGTGAAAGCTGTGCGGCCATAAAAATCGTCCGCGTTAATGACGGCAAACGGTCCGTTTATCACACCGCGGCAGCAAGCCAGCGCATGTCCGGTCCCCCACGGCTTTGTGCGCTCGGCAGGAACGGAAACCCCTTCCGGGAGACGGTCAAGCTCCTGGTAAGCATAGGAGACATGAAAGAACCTCTCCATTCGATCTCCAATGCACTTACGAAACTCCTGTTCCATCTCATGGGTGATGATAAAGACCACATTACGAAAGCCGGCGCGCCATGCGTCAAACAGGGAAAAATCTATGATGAGATGGCCTCCAGGATCGACTGGCTCGATCTGCTTGAGACCGCCGAAGCGGCTGCCCATGCCGGCTGCCAAAATAACAAGAGTTGGATTTTTCATACAGCCCTCCTTTGAGGAACAAATATTGGCTCGGACGAAACGGCGCATAAACAGTCCGCTTATTTCTCCAGAGCAGTACAAATCACGCTATACTGACCTTCGGTATACCCAATGCCCCATGCGGCATCGGATTTCCGCTTCCCGCCATACCAAACACGGAGAGTATCCTTTCCTTGATCCAGCAGAAATGCGGTTCGATACAGGCAAAAATCGTCCCAGCTTCCTTCTTCGCCCTGCTCCATCAGAGGATTCGGGAAGGTCTTCCAAGGCTGTCCCGCCTTCTTGACTGCGTAGAACAGTTTGCAGTAGTCACAGTTTGTCCCGTTCGGATAAGCCGGATAAATGGCGTGCAGAGAATCGTCTTCCGGATCACGCCAAATGGTCAGGTGCCAAATCTGGTAGCCCGGCTGAAGGAGATCCTCACAGGTTTCTTCCTCGCTCCAGCAGAGGCCGTCCTTTGAGGTACGAACGCGCACCTTGTTTGCCTGATTCTGATAGCCGGTGTTGCCGGTGTCCACATACCACATCTGCCATTCGCCATCCTGCATACGCTGGATGCAAGGGGAAAGGATGCTGTATTTTTGAACGGGATCATGGAGTACAATCTCCGGCTTTGTCCAGTGAACGCCGTCTGCAGAGCGCATGAGCTTGACCCATGACTGCACAATATCGTCCGCCTCCACATAATAGAGCCACAATTCATCGCAATCCTTATTATAGACAAGCTCCACATCACAGTTATGGCCGGGCTTCGGCGCGGGGGTCAGCGGATTCGTCAATCCTGCAGGGACGCTCCATGTTTCTGCATCGTTGGAAACCAGGACAGAAGGATCCTCCAGCCCATCGTTGTTGTAGGGGTATGGTGTCATTGCCATCCAGTACAGGTATCCATGCCAAGGAGCGTCAAAGCGCAGCACCGAAGGATGCGTAGACTGATTGGAACCGTCATAGGTCGGGATGTGCTGCGGACGTACCGCGTTCTTCAAAATACTCACTTTTTTGTCCTCCATTCGTTCATGTTAATGGCCTTTCCGCCATTTAGGCGGCTCTCCTCTGCGGCCAGCGCAATAAGGTGACTCTCCACCGAAGCATCCGCGCTGGTTTTGCTTCCTCCTCCACTGTGCAGTGCCTGCAGGAAGTCTCTCATCATGGCGGCGTCGCTGCCGCTATGTCCGCCTGCAGGTGTATGCACATGCAGTGTTGTTCGATTGCCGGTGGCGAAATCGCTGATTTCCATCGTGGATGACTCCATATTACCTTGGATCTGACCGTGACTTCCCATAACATTGATGATACGCTCACAATGCTCGGTAAAGGCACACATCGTCATGGCGGCACTGACGCCGTTTTCATACAGCAGATTTACGACCTGATTGTCCACCACATCGTTATCGCACTGGTAGACACACCGGCCATACGGCCCGCGCTGTAAAGCGTTCAACACGGCCTCGTGTGAAGGATCAAGGCTGACCACGGAAACAAAGCCGTCAGACACAGCCCTCGGGTGCTCCAAATAGAACCGGGGCGCATAGTAAGGGCAGTCGTCCCGATGCGTACACCCGTCCAGACAGTATGGCGGCGCACCTGACGGCTTGTGCGCGGCGTTGAAGTGCGCAAGGGAACCAAAGCTGCTGACCGCCTTGCATGAGCTTCCGATCAGCCATGTCAGAATATCGGTGTCGTGGCAGCATTTTGCCAGAATCATCGGGCAACTGTCCTCGCTGCGATTCCAGTTCCCACGTACAAAGCTGTGCGCCATATGCCAATAGCCGACGCTTTCGATATGCTGAATGGATACGAGTTGGCCGATTGCGCCGCTTTCAATCAACTCCTTGAGCTTCACAAAAAAGGGGGAATAGCGCAGTACGTGACAGATGGAAAGCATCCGGCCTGTCTGCCGCGCCTTTTCGCCCATTGCGATGAGCTCCGCACGGTCATAGCTCATCGGCTTTTCACAAAGCACATCATAGCCCTTGTCCAAGGCTTGCAGAACCGGCTCGTAGTGCATCCGGTCCTGCGTACAGACAAATACACAGTCTGCGAACTTCTCGCACCCAAGAGCGCCCTCCCAGCTTTCAAAGCAGTGGCTTTCGGGAATGCCGTGATCCGCAGCGAACGCGGCACGCCGATCTGCACGCGGCTCGGCCACGCCGACAATTTTTAATTCATTTGGGAAATTCAGCGCATAGGCAGCATACACATTTGCTCCCCGCTGACCAGCTCCCAGCACTATTGCGGTAATTGGTTTCATAGGCGACTCTCCTCATATTTAATTTCCAGCACGGTGTCAATCGGATCGGGCAGCAGATAGGTGAAGTGCGGGATCGTGCCGAGTGTGACAAACGCAAGGTTTTCATAAGCGTTTGTAATCCAGCTCTCCCCCCGTAGCACCTCACTGCCGTCCGCAAGACGCCGCACCGAGTTGACACGCTCTGGGGCAAGGCCGGTCAAAGCCAGCGGACCGATAGGGTTGTCCAGAATATGCGCATAGATGTAACCATCCTTTTTTGTGTACCAGCCCCAGTCCGGCTTTGGAAGGTCTGCACTGCCGCAACCGTAGACGCTGTCGCCGTTGACTGCCAGCCACGCACCGATCTCCTCCAGCAGCCGACAGCTTTCGGCATTGAATCTGCCATTAGCGTCCGGCCCGACATTAAGGATCATGTTGCCGCCCTTGCTGACACACTCAACCAGCTTTCGGATGAGCATGGAAACCGGCTTGTAGTCTGTATCATAGGGGTTGTAGCCCCAATTATTGTTCATGGTCGTGCATAGCTCCCAAGGAACGCGCTCACCCCTGACATTACGAATGCCCTCTGGCGGCAGGATCTGCTCTGGGCTGACGAAATCGCCGCTGTAATACGCCGGATGCTCCGTGACAAGACTGCCAAACCCTTCGCCGCTTGTTTCCAATCGATTGTCAATGACAACATCGGGCTGATGGCGGCGAACCATTTGTATTAACTCTGTGGCCTTCCAGGCCTCGCCACGCAGCTCGTCATACGCATAATCGAACCAAAGGATGTCGATCTTGCCGTAATTGGTGACCAACTCCTCGATCTGCCCGTGCATATAGGCAAGGTAGCGGTCAAAGTCGATTTTCTCATCCTGATAAGCCGGATTACCGCGCATTGGATGATTCAGGTCGCTGAACTTCGGGAAATCCGGATGATGCCAGTCAATCAGAGAATAGTAGAGACCCACACGGAGCCCTTCGGCACGAACAGCATCCACAAATTCACGTACCAAATCGCGTCCACAGGGTGCATTCGTGCTCTTGTATTCGGTCAGGCGGGAGTCAAACAGGCAAAAGCCGTCATGGTGTTTTGCGGTTAGTACCACATACTTCATCCCAGCTCGCTTTGCACGCCGAGCCCAGTCCTTCGGGTCATAAGCGTTTGCCGTAAACTCCTGCATATAGCGCTCATACTGCTCTGCGGGAATTCGAGCCTCGCTCATATACCATTCGCCGCGACCGGGGATCGCATAAAGCCCCCAATGCAGAAACATTCCAAACCGGGCGGACTGAAACCACTGTGTCCGTTTTTCTCTTTCTGTCATATTGACTATCCTTTCACTGCTCCTGCCGTCAGCGATTTAACGAAAGTCTCTGACAACAGGCAGAAAATAATGATGGTGGGAAGAACAATTAAGATGATCGCCGAGAACATGCCGTTCAGGTTTTTGGAATAGGCCGTTGTAAACTGTCCAAGTAATGCGGGAAGCGTCATGTTTTCCTTCGACTTGAGCAGAATGGATGCAAAGTAGTATTCGTTCCAGTTATTCAGAAACGCCATAATAGCCGCCGTTGCAAGCCCTGGCTTTGCAATAGGGACGATGATTCTGAAATACGTGCCGATATAGCCGCAGCCGTCCATCATAGCGGCTTCCTCCATCTCCTTCGGGATGGTAAGGAAATAGCTGCGAAGAATAAAGAAGGTCACAGCGATACCAAGGCTGGAGTATACAAAAATGATTCCCGTCAATGTGTCCTTGAGCCCAAGATCAGATAGGAGACGATAGATAGGAAAGCTGATGGAAATCGAGGGGATGAATAAGGTGGAAGCAAACATCAGCGTAACGAGGTTTTTCCCTTTGAAGGATATCCTTGCGGACACATAAGCCGCAAGAGAAACCACAAAGACGCTGATTACCGTAGATATAACCGTAACGATCAGGCTGTTCAGAAAATATTGGCCGATATTGAGCTTTGTGAATATAGTGATGTATCCGTCAAGGACCCATTCATCAGGAAGGCCCAAGCCGCCGGGTGTCCGCTTAAAAGAATTCAGGAATACCCAGAGAATTGGATATAGGGAAATCATCAGCACAAAGGCCATTAAGAGATACCGCAGCAGTTTTGCGGGAAGTGAAAATGCGTTATCCTGTTTCATGATCAAGTCCCCCTTTAATCCGATGTATCCGAACGGAACGCACGGTTGATAAGGCAGACGATCAGAATTCCGAGTATGAACTGGATCACACCTGCGGTATTACCACGCGCAAAATTCAACTTTGTACTGCCGAGAGAGGTTTTGTAGATATAATAGCTCAATGAATAGGTAGCGTTATCGGGCCCACCAGAGGTGATGAGTGCGATCTCATTGTAAAGAAGTAAGCCGTAATTTGCTGCCATTACCGAAATCGTTCCAATCATCGGGCGAAGCAAAGGCAACGTAATGTGCCGGTCGATTTGCCATTCAGACGCACCTTCGATGCGGGCAGCCTCATAAATTCCGGGGTCAATGGAGAATATCTGCGTCAGAAGCAAAAGACAGTTTGCACCGCCGAAGAGAATGAAGGTAAAGGTAATCCCCCAGAAGGCATAAGTTGGATTTGATAAAACACTTACATCCGATCCGGGCCAGATCCTGTTGCACAATTCTGTAACAATGCCGCGTGCCGGGCTGTAGAGATTTAGGAAAATAAGGCCGATGGCTGCAGTGGAAATAATGTTTGGAATCAGGAACATATTGCGCGTGAACCGCCAACCACGCATTTTTTTGGACAAGGTCAACGCCACAAGGATCGTAAACGGGACCTGGATCAGCAGTGTCAATGCGACCCACTTTAGAGAGTTGGCCAGTGCCATCTTAAAGTTTGCGTCATAACGAAACAGCTTTATATAGTTATCAAAGAAATGCTCCCAACCAAGAAACTCCGGGGCTGTGAAGTTTGCATAGTTCCACGAGCAGAAGGATGTCAAGAATATCGTGATCAGGGGATATGCATAGACAACTAAAAATAAAGCCGTACAAGGGGCAAGGAAGGCCAGAACAAACCCTCGCTTTCTATACGTTCTCGCCCCTGAGAAAACGCTATTGATCTTAACTCCCGCCTTCATGATGTATTATCCTTTCTCCGCTTTCTAAAAAGAGAAGGGGACATTACGCCCCCTTCTCTCGTAACCATTTACAATCAGCTCGCTGCGATGACAGCATCAAGCTCGCTCACTACATTGTCTACTGTCTTCGAGCCATCCTTCAAGCCGGCATACTTGGCCTGAATTTCGCCTTCGAAGTCACCAAACTGGTTGCCGAGACCAAGGGCCTGATAGTCAGCCTCCATGCACAGCTGGCACGCAGAAACCAGAAGCTTTGCTTCGGGAGCATCGACCTTGTCGATCAGTGTCATATAGTTTACCTTGGTGTTGGGAGCCATGCCGATACCATAAGAGATGATCTTGTTTGCGATTTCTTCACTCGTCATGTACTTGATGAACTCAATGCAGGCCGCCGTCTGCGCCTCGGTCAGACCGCTTGAAACGACAAGGCCTGTGCCGCCAGACATGAGAGATGCGCGCTTGCCGGACTCATTTGTCGGGAAGTTGGCGGGCTTGATGTTCTCCGCACCGGCCATGCAGCCCACACTTCCGCCAGCATCCCAAACGCCGTTAAAGAGCATTGCCGTCTTGCCATCGAAGAAATCGGTGCGATACTGCTCGTCGTCGTCACCGCCGGGGCCGAAGTTAGCGGAGTCGATCTGCTGGAGAACCTTTTCCTGCATGAAAGTCATGACCTCGCGGAAGGCAGGGTCATCAAAGGACATAACATCCGCGCCCTTCGCATAGAAAGCGCGAGTAGCGGCATCTGCCTGGAAGCGGCCTGCGGTCAGAATGTTGGTGGGCCAGCCGGCGTTCAATCCGAACGGAGTGATACCAGCGTCAACCAGCAGCTTAACCGCATCTTCAAAGTCCGCCCAAGTATTCCATTCGGCAGGAACCTTTGCACCGGCCTGCTTAAACAGTGCCTCGTTGTACCAGAAACCGACAGCTTCGATCTGCTCACGGACGGAATAGATCTTGCCGTCTGCAGTCAAGTTCTGATCATAGCAGACACCGGCACCAGCCTTGAAATTGGCATCCGCATCAAGGTAGGGCTTCAAGTCAAGGATCAGACCAGCGGCACTTGCGACGGGCACGATGTCCCAACCGCCAAAGTCGGCAATATCATAGAATTTGCCGCCGCTAATGTCGTTGAGTGCGGTGTTGTAGATGCCCTCTGCACCGGACTCATCAGGGAGTGCAACAAAGGTGAATTCATCCTTGTGCATATCCGCAAAATCCTGATAAATCTGCCTCATCTGTGCGGCAGCAGGCCACTCGGACTCATCGTGATAGTAACCGTGGACAAAAGTGATAGTGGCCTTCTCGGAATCTTTTTCCTTATCGTCCCCAGGTTTCTCCGTCCTGCCGCATCCGGCAAGTGTGCCGAGAATCAGAAGAAGTGTCAGAAGAAGTGCAAGTGTCTTTTTCATAGTCCATTCCTCCATTTTGATATTGATGGTTAATAGATGTAGCTGAATAGACCCTTAGGTCTTATTAAGCACCTTCAGTTTATCTGATAGTGAGGCAGGATACCATAAAACTTTTTGCCGAAACATTGAGTTTTACACACCTAATCAAAAGAATGGCGCCGAAAAATTGTGTGGTTTGCACAATTTCTCGGCGCCATTCAGCGGTTGAGATGTAATATACTGATGTTATTGTGTTTTTTTAACCTTTTGGCGTGCCCCTAATCAGAATCTGTTATGATAGCTACAATAGATTGCTGCACGGACTTGTCTCGCAGCAGTTCCTCCAGCCTTTGTTCAAGATTGGCAAAGGACTTGACTGGAAGGACGGAATATAGCGTCAGTATTTGCTGATCTGCCTTCTGGCAGACTTGTACGGCATCTGCCAGGATAGGCACTCTTTCACGAATCCATGCGTCTTCAATCTTTGGATTACTTGGCGCCTGATGCGTCTTTGTAACCATCTGCTCCTGAACATCTTCACTAAGCATGTATTTCAGAAAGCGCACACAAGCATCAATCTGCTTTGGAGAACCAACATTACTAATGACGTAGCCGGTAGCGGGGTTGGCGTAGGAGATTGTTTCTCCTTGTCTTCCGGGGAACGCAGCGTAGCGGATTTCCTGCTGTGTCGTTGTTTCTACAAGGTCCGTATTGGCCCAGACGCCATCAATATAGATCGCACTTTCCCCATTGAAGAAGTTCTGCCTGATGTCCAGAGCTGTCCCGCCCTGTGTATCGTAGGAAAGTGCGCGGATCAGTTCTGATACTGCGATTTCCGCATTCTCTCTGTCACACATAGCGGTTTCTTTCTGCATGAAGGCCAAAGAATTCTCCGACACGGCGGCCAGCCGTGCCCCCAAAAAGAACCCCATTTGACTCACCTGCAGCTGAATTGGCACCGCGCCTGTCTGCGGGGAGATCTCCGCTAACGCATCGCATGCCGCCCAGAATTCCTCCCATGTCTTTGGGAGAATTACGCTCCCTTCCGGCGTTCCTGTGTCTGTGATCCCCGCCTGTTTGAATAGCGAGGCGTTATACCAATATCCGATGTATTCCACTGCATCCGGAAGCGTGTAAAGCGCACCGTCCGGCTCCTGAAGTGCCTCCAGAATCTGCGGACTTATGTTCGATGCAAATGCCGCATCCTCCTGTAGATATGGCATCAGATCCAAGGCTACGCCCTTCTTCTTTGCACTTGAAACATACTGCACATTCCCGTTGGTGCTGATGATGTTCGGCGTTTTATCCACCGCAAGCATATCCGCAGCCTTTTCCATAACAATCCCCAAATCTGGCGATGTGTCATAGGCGATATGAATATCAGGGTTTGCTTTCTCAAAAGCCGAAAACAGCTCGCGCATTCCAATATGATCGGCGCTGCTCCCTCCCCAACCATGCATAAAGCTGATAGATACCGTTTCCTTCTCCGGTTCAGCAGAGCAACCAGGCAATATCAGAAAAATACAGAGCACTGCAAGGCACATCAAAAGCACTTTCTTCATGGATGATCAGCTCCTTGTCCAAAGTTTCTTTTACTGTTATAATAACAGTAGACACACCAAAAAAGCAAGTGAAGGGGGTCTTTTTCATGCGGGATCTATACGAGAAGTGGATACGCACCCCTTCGCTGCGGGGCCAATTGATTTGGTTGAATGTTAGTTCCGTTCTGGTAACGCTGCTGATCAGTCTGCTGATTTTGGTGCTGCTGGTCATCAATGTCATGGGGTCCTTTGTGAATCGGGAGGCCCAGTTTGCCATGCACGCAGTAAGCCAAAGCCTTTCCACAAAGACGCAAATGTTGGAGGATATGCTGCTTCGGATATGCAAGAGTACTGCAATGGCGGAAGCGGGTTCAGAAAGCAGAAGTGAGCAATTCCAAAACCTGATTGACATTTATTCGGACAAAAACATCGTTGCCCCCGGCCTCCCCTTTGTGGAGATGGTATACTTCATAGATCGGGAGATGAACTCCGATGTTGTGTCTTACCACGAGCTTCGCGTAAGTGAACAGGCTCGGCTGGATGAAGATAACTTGATGAGATATTACGCCTTTCAGGAAAGCGGAAAGGATGTTCAGTGTACGGCAGAAGCCCCCTATATCCACATTATTTATACTGCCTACGACAGGTGGACGGATCCCATTGGCACTGTGATTTTCGTGGTCAACCAGTCGGCTGTTACATCGATAATGAGTAAAATCTCTGATTACCGGGATGCTTTTTGGTATTTGTTTGATAAGGACGGAAATACGGTTTTTTCAGAAAGCACACTTAACCTTCGCCCCGAAGAGCAATCCTCACTGTTTGATGCCAGCCATGATTCCACCTATGTCCGCAAAATCGGAAACAGCAGCTACCTTCTATTCAGCGAAACACCGGGCATGGGGCTGCTCTGTACCATCGGCGTACCCTCGATACAGATACTGCGGTTGCTTTATCAGGTAGCTGCGCCCTATCTCATCGGCTGTGCTATCCTTCTGCTTATTGTTGCTGGTATCATGTTTTTCGCTGTTATGCGGCGATTGCAGCCGCTTCAGGAAATGACGCTTCAGCTTCAACAGGTTGCACAGCAGAATTTCCGCGTTAAGCTCCCGCAGTACGACTGCCAGGAATTTTCCACCATGAGTCAGGCGTTCAATTCAATGACAGAAACCATTGATCATCTGATCAATGACGTTTACGAAAAGAAGCTTATTGCAATGGATAGCGAACTTCGTTATCTCCAAAGCCAAGTAAACCCCCATTTCATGTATAATGTTCTGTGCAGCATCGCGCTTGCCGCACAGATGGAGGGAAACGCAACCACGCAAAAAATGGCCACCAATTTTGCGGGGCTCACTCAGGCGCGGCTCTCTAACGGTGGGGATCTCAAAGTGACAATAGCACAGGAACTGCAATATGCGAAATTCTACATTGAACTGCAGCAGATGCGCTTTGGTGAAAAGATATCCTACCATGTTACTGTTTCGGATGATTCACTGCTCTATTGCCTCATCCCAAAACTCACAATCGAGATGCTGGTAGAGAATGCGGTCGGACATGGAATAGAACCAAAGGAAGGTATCGGAACAGTACAGGTATCTATTAGCTGTGCAGCCCCCGAAACCTTGAAAATTGTGATTGCAGACGATGGCGTTGGCTTTGAAGGGAAGAATGGAGAAATACCTCTACCCCTCGACCTACCTGCCGCTGGAAATCGACACAATCGTATCGCGCTAAATACAGTGTACAAAATGCTGCACCACCTGTATGGCTCTAAATACGGAATCCACATATCCAGTTTTGAGAATGTCGGGACGACGGTCACCATTCTGCTTCCAAAGGAGGACAGCCGCAATGTACAGAATTCTGATAGCGGACGACGAGATCTTGATGCGAAAGGGCCTTTGCACATTGATTGATTGGCAGAAGTTCGACTGTCAAATTGTCGGAACTGCTGAGAATGGTCTGCAGGCAAAGCAGGCCGTGATTGACTTGCAGCCGGATATTCTGATAGCCGACATCAAAATGCCGCTTCTTGACGGGTTGGAGCTTGCACAGTGGATACATACCTCACAGCTGCAGGTTCAAATCATTCTGCTGACAGCCTTTGCGGATTTTTCTTATGCCCAGCAAGCTATTCAATATGGCGTTAGCGATTATATTACTAAAACCGGGAACATGGATGAGATCGTTGATGCCGTTGAACGCTGTAAACAGAAATTGAATCGACAAAGAGCCTTCAATCTTGATATGGAAAGCCGGATCACATCTGTGCTTAATGCCATTATGACCGGAAGCCTGCATCGGGAAGGCGAAATACAGAAACAGGCCGACCTGCTGGGACTTGCTACTGCCGGCTATGCCGTTGCAATTGTTGATCTGACTGATGTTGAAGATAAAGCGAATCCTGCCGCCGTGCGCACAGGGCTTGAAAAGCTGTTTTATAGCTTACTGCCAAAGGATTGCCTGTTTATCTCTCCCCAAGGAAAGCATGAACTTCATCTTGTTTTCGTAAAGTGCTCTGACATCCAGCTTCGCAATTTTTGCTTTGGCTGCATCTCTACCGCAAAAAATCTGCTTGATAGTACTCTGTATCTTGGTGTCAGCGAAAATGATACAGCTTTGCAGAAGCTGTCCGATGCGCTGGTTCAGGCGAGACTTGCGCTGCAGGACCGATTTTACGATCAGCAGGAACTGCATTTTTTCCGCCGCACACAAAGCAAAAGAACTCCGACTCATACCAATCACTTCGCATCACTTGCCAAGGCCCTGCGAAGTGCTGACTTATCGCAGGCTGAAATCGCTCTGGAAAGCGTTTTTGATGTTCAAAGGCACCAACACCCTCCGGAAGCTCAGGTCAAGGATACGGCCCTTATGGTTTTGCATACCTGCCGCAGTGCCCTTGAGGAATTTGGCGCAGATCTGGAGGTAGTTGAGCTGGACAGGTCTGAATGGAAGACCCACCTTCAGCGGATGCATTTCCATCAGGAGTGTATCCAGCATCAGCGCCAGCTTGTGCAGGCTGTCTGCCGATATATCGCAGAGATCTCTGCAGAAGGCGGGAATCTCTTGTTGGATGTCCAAAACTTCATCGATTTGCACTTCTGTGAGCCATTGACATTGGGCATGGTAGCAGCTGCTGTGCATGTAAGCCCTGGCTATCTCAGCCGGTTTTTCCGTCAGAAAACAGGAAAGACCGTCATGGACACGATCACAGGTAAAAAAATCGAGTATGCCTGCCAGTTGCTTGAAGAAGGACATTTGAAAATATTTGAGGTGGCATACCAGGTTGGATTTGAAGACACTACCTATTTCAGCCATGTGTTCAAGAAATATACAGGAGCATCTGCGAAGGAATTTCGGGCACAAGCCCACCGCCGTCGAAGCTCGTCCGGGGGATAATCGACATAATGCGATCAGAGAAGATAAATGTCCGGTTTTCGCTTGTGGTAGAAGTAGCTTGTTCTTTCTCTGTCTTAATTCTCCGATAGAGTGGGCTGTTCCGGGGGGTTCATATTGAACCCCTCCTCGGTTCAGCAAACAGGTATAGTTACCCCTTGGCGTGGAGATTTTTGTTTTTTGGCTTAATGAAGTGGATCGTACCAGGGCGCTGTACGATCCACTTTTCATTTATTTCAGCGTATAGAGATTGGAGGTATTGCTCCCATTGGGGCGGTATCGGGGCAGCTTGGCAAGATAGCCGTGCTGCTCCAAATCCGCCAGTGCCCGCTTGACAGTGCTGCGGGAGAGGTTCATATCTCTCGCAATCGTCTTGATCCCCGGCCAACAGCTTCCCGCACGATTGGACCGATCCTTGAGGTACATATAGACGGATACAGCTCTGGGCGGCAGGAGTGTGTCGGCGTAAATGCTGTCAAAGTAGCTCACCGATCCACCTCCTGTCGGGGAAGACTATAAGGGGCGCGCTTGTGCGGCATACGGTCATAGTCGATGTCCTCCGCTACCACCATCTCCTGCACGGGCGCATCGTGGAGCTGTCCCTCGCCCTTAACGGAGCGGGTAGTCTTCTGCTCTGGCAGCTTGGGCGGATACTTCCGCACGATGGCGCGGGTCAGCGCATTCTGGTCGGCATAATAGACCCTTCGGGCTGCCTGTTCCTCCACACGGTATTCCTCCTCGAAGGTGATGCCCCATTCGAGGAACAGGCGCAGGCGGGTACGCATGGGGTGGCATCCGGTCTTCTGCACGATGAAGCTGCCCTTGGGGATGGACTTGAGCTCATCTGCCGTCAGCAGGGGTCGCTCCATCATCTGCAGGCTCTGGCTGGGATCGTTTTTCCCGCGGCTCACGGAGCCGGAGAGCACCGTGCGGCTACCGAGGGCTTTGGAGAAGGCATCCGCCGCCTCACTATTAGGGGCAAAGCCGCCGCAGATCACATCCTGGCAGTTGTCCATCAGGATGGAGGCGCCTTCTTTTCCGTAGTTTTTTACAAGCTGATCCACTGACTGGATGATCGGTACCATCGTCAGGCGGCGAGAGCGCCCAGCACTGAAAAGCGGCAAAATATCAAAGGGCGGCATGGTCCCCAGCTCATCGCAAAAGAGAATAACACGGTTTTTCAGTTTGCCGCCGTTCTCATCCGCTACCGCGAACAGCTCACGGGAGAGGTTCTGGATCATCAAGCCCGCCATAAAGTTCTTCGTCTGATCCTCCTCCGGCAGGATGAGAAAGATGGCGGATTTCTCCGCCGCAAACTTCTCGGCGTCAATGGCACTGTCAAAGCACAAGATCTGCTCCAGCTCACTATCAAGGAACGAGTTGAGCCGGGACAGCACCGTGGACATGACTGATGCCATCGCCTGCTCGGAGCTGTTGAGTGCGGCGCCTGCCAGCCAGCGTGCCTTGTGCTCGGACGGCAGCTTATCCATGAGCAGCTGAAAGCGGGAGTGTCCCCGAGCACCACGCGCCGGCTCCAGTAGATCCTGCACCAGCTTGAATACCGACACGATGTGCCGCCGTTCCTCCGGGTGCTCCTCATCCGGTGGCAGAAACTCTGCAAGCAGCAAGATCGTGGAAGACAGCAAGCCCTCTGCCGCATCGTAGAAGAAGGCGTTCTGCCCGTGGTCGGAGTTTCCCTCCGGGCTGACGATGGACTTGGCGAGGATCTTGGCGTACTTTTCGGCTTTGGCGCGGGCAGCGAGATTGTCCGGTTGTTTTCTGGCGATGTCCATATAGCGGTTGATGAGCGTCAGCAGGTTGTTGCCGTCCGAGCGGGTGGGATTGCGCAGATCGATGACGGAGATATGCTTGTAGCCGTAATACTTTTTGGCAATAGAGCCGTAGTTGCGGGCGAGATCACCCTTGGTATCCAGAGCCAGAAAGCTCATGCCGGACGCGCAGGCATATTCAAGGTTGGGATAGAGGAAGAATGCGGTCTTGCCCGCGCCGGAGGCGGCGATCATCAGGCAATGGATGTCATCGCTGTCCACCAGCGCAGTCAGTTCATCTTTCTTGCCCTTGCAGCCCAGCACCAGACCCTGTTCTGTGGGAAGGCTTACTCCCTTGCGCCAGTCTCTGACCTTGAATGGCACATGGGCATAGGTCTGGCGGATCTCCTTATCCGTTGCCCAGCGCGCTGTGCCGTGCTGCCCGTCACCCACGGTGCGGGACTTGATACTGCTGAGTGTATAGTGGTAGGACAGCATGGAGAGTCCCCCGATGATGGCGAACATCCCCAGCCCTGCCGCCACCAATATTCCGATGTTGGAGCTTTTGATCGTGTCCCACATTGTCAGCAGAAGGTTTGGCATAGTTCGCTCCTTTCCATTTTGTTTTCCTGTTCTGCCTTGAGATCGTCGTTCCAGTCTTTTTGCTGCGGCACAAGCCGCTCCGCAGAGATACCACGCTCCTCCAGCAGCTTCCCCATGCGCTCACTGGCGGCATGACCGGCAGCGTCATTATCCAGACAGAGATACACTTGCCGGAGCTGTGGGAGCTGCCGCAGCATTTCCATCACAGGAATGGAGGATGTCCCGCAGCAGGCCACATAGTTATGCGCCTGCCATCCCTCCGGGAAAAGGGAGATGTAGGAGAGCAGGTCGATAGGGGCCTCGAAGACATAGAGCGTGTCATCACCGCCGAGATAGTGAAAGCTGTGCTTCGGGTCGCTGCCCTCAATGTTGCCGCGATAGCTTTGTCCCATGGTATACAGCCCGCGCTTATGCCCGTGACGGGGAACGCCGTGTTCATCGAATCCGACGAACACGGCGTTGTGATATTCCTTTGTCCCGTCCCTGGATCTTTCACAGCTTTCGTAGATGAGCTTCTTGCGCACGAAGGCATTGAGTATCTCGCGGTCGATACAACGCTTTTGCAGCAGGTATGCATACACACGGCGCATGGACTCGCTCTGCGGCGGCAGCACGAAGGGCTTTGCAGGCTCCGGCTCCTTCTCCTTTGCCGCAGGGTAGCTTCCGCCGAGATCATCGCCGAGGAGCAGAGACATAGCGTCCGGGTAGCTGAGTCCATAGAACTGCTTGACGAAGCTGATGGCTCTGCCGCCCTGTTCGCTGGCGTGATCGTACCACTCGCAGCCGCGGATGGTGATGCTGTGGTCGCTGGCAAGGCGTTTGTCCCTGCCGGAGGTAATGAGCTTTTCCCCACGGCGGCGGAGGAACTCCTCCAAGTCCACCGACGCGGCTCGTTCTTTCTGCTCGGTTGTAAACGGAATGTACTTTGACATAGTCCCTCCCTTATTGTGTCTGTTGCGTCAGTCCGCGATCCTCATGGTCATCCGCCTTGTGTCCCATCGCCATGCGCTTCTCCTGTAATCTGCGGCGACGCTTCTTGTCGATCTGCATTTCTGCATAGATGGCAGGCTGGGCGGCGTTCTCGCGGAATATGCGACTCATCTGATGGAGCATCCGAAGTACAGCTGTTCCCGCCGCCGCACCGGAGAAGTCCTCCTGATGGTCAATGAAATATTGAGCGTAGGTGTTGCCTTGTGCCGCTGCCTGTGCGAAATAGCGCAGAGCTTCTTCGCGGTCCACTTGCATCTCTTGTCCCAGCAAATAGAGCTTTCCCAGCGTGTATTGGGCAAACGAATTCCCTTGCGTGGCAGAGTTCTTCAGAAGCTGAATGGCCGCATCTACATCCTTCGGCACACCCTCCGCGCCGGTGAGCAGCAGCTTGCCGAGCCGGTATTGCGCGTATGGATCGTTCTGCTCCGCTGCCTGCCGCAGCCAGTGAATGGCCTGCGGGATCTGCCCCTGCTCCAGCAGTAGTTTGCTCAGCGCATATGCAGAGCAAGTATTTCCGGCTTCTGCCGATTTTTGAAACCACTCTGCCGCCGCTTTTCGGTCAATCGATATGCCAAGCCCGTCCTGATATGCCTTTCCCAGCTGGTGTGCCGCGATGGTATAGCCCTCCTCCCACAAACGGCGGAGGGTGACCAATGCCATTGACTTCTCGCTGGGATCTGCGTCCGCAGCATCTAATATGCTTTTTGCTCTGCGGTAAAACCGAGCCCGCTGATGGATCATCTGCTCCGCACTTGGATCTGGAGGAACAGGCGGTTCTTCCGGCTCCGGCTCATCCTGCATGGCATCATCCTCGAAGGTAAAGTGCATTTCCGAGAGTCGTAGCGTTTCTCGGATGACCATGTTGCGTACAGTCTTGAACTCCTTTTGCTGCGACAGCGGTACTCGCATTGGTGGTGTCTGATTATAGTCAATGCAAAGCTGCTCTCGGAGATCCTGCCATAGAGCATAGGCGGACGACACCCGTTCGTCCTTTGCCAGTTCGTCCACGATCTCATCCACGATGCGCTTGACACGAGGCGGCAGATAACCGTAGACCTTTTTGCCGCTGACCTCCCGAAGCCGCTGGGCGAGATCCGTCACCAGCAGCTCCAGCTTATCGCTTTGCAGATTACCGGTTGCCATCTGCTCGATGAGCGTTGCCATCCGTGCTTCCGCCTCCTGCCGGAGCAGGCCGCGCTGTTCATCCTTCTGCTCATAGATGTGCAGGCGGTCGTTCCGGTAGATCGTGCTGACCAGCGCGGACTTGATGCTGCGGATACCTTGCTGGGAGAGGTAGCCCTCCTTCGGATCGGTTGAGAAGAGCACCATGTGAACATGGATGTGCTTCTCCTTTTCGTGCATAGCCGCGTACCAACGAAGGCGGTCCGGATGGATCTTATAGCCCTTGGCGATGTCGGTGATAGATGCGTTGATGAGCTCCTGCCAGTTTTTAAGGTCGGTATAACCCAGCCGCTCCGCGTTCTCACGGGAGAGGGAGATGACTGGCGTCCACACATTTCCTGTGTGCCGCGCCACCTCTGCCACGGCATTCTCCAGCGACGGGACCTTGCCATGGGCATCCCACAGGCCGTGTTCGCCCAACGCTTTTACGCCGGGACGGTTTGCGACATAGTCAAGATAGTTTTCACGGCCATCCATTGGCTCGATGAAGTCCTCGTGGATCTGTGCGATGAGCGCAAAGGCAGTCTGCCGGTTAGGTGTGTTTGCATAGTCCTCATGCTCCGGCAGCTCCCTTGCCTCCGGGAAGCTGCGGAGCAGACGCTGGATATACTGCTGCTGTTTCTTCGTGACAGGAAGATGGGCATTGTCATCCTTGAGGAGCTGCACACCTTCGCGGGTAGCGAAGTAGCGGGTGCGATGGGCCAGCCGAGCGGCATCTCTGCCGCCCTTCATGTAGGGAGAAATAAATATCAACCTCGCCATGTGTCATCCGGCAGCTGCCGTTGGACATCCTGGGCATCCTCGAACCTGATCTGACCATTGGTGCGCTTCACCTCGTCCACCACATACCCGCGCAGGGCGCGGCGATCCTCCAGCGTATCCCGGAAGTGGGCGGCGATGGTGTGCGCCATGATGCCCTGCTCCACCGCGCACTTGAAGAGAATGCCGTTGGTGCGGTTGGCGCTGTCCGCGATGATCCCGCGCAGCGTTGCCACCAGTGCGTCCGAGAGATACTCGGTAATATTCTCCGTGCCGAGATAGCCCATATAAAAGCGTAGAGCCTTTTCCACGAATTCGTTTCGGTTTTTGCTGTTGCTTTCTTCCAGCCAGCTATCCATTTGTCTGCGCGTTTCGGGATAAAGCCGGATAGTCATCTGTTCTTTTGACATAGTTGCCGTCCTTTCTGTTGATGTCGCTTGTTGTGGGTGCAACCCCCTGCGACGCGGTAGTTTTTCGGAAAATGCGCCTACAACTCGTTTGAAATCCAGTGAAAACGCCTACAACTCCGAACGCTGAAAAGCCCCGCACTGCGGGGCTTTGTGGCCGGTCCGGGGCGGAAACGACACCGGGCCTTTATCTTGTTATATTTTCGAACGGGGATATCCCCCCAAAACACCTTCAAAACCGGTATCAACGCCCTCAAGAGCGATGATATAATATCCTCATGCGGACAGAGAATTTCCTGCTTCTATCTTTGTAGCCAAGTCTACTGCGCACAGACTGGAACCTCTGCCCTGTGGGATGTCACTTATGAGCCGGATGTCGAAGCGATGGATCGCTTTCTTCTAATCTTGCAACAGGTTGTGACCTTCAGCAGCACGAGGAATGTCCGTAATTTGAACATGAGAGGAGCCTATACTATGTACATCGTTGGCATCGACATTGCCAAGAGAAAGCATGAAGCAGCCGTGATCGACGGAGATGGTGCAGTCATCATCAAGCCGTTTTCCTTCACCAACAACTGCTCCGGGTACAATCGGCTGCTGGCCATGCTCGCCAAGGCCAAGCTGCCGCTTGACGAGGTTTCCTTTGCAATGGAGGCCACCGGACACTACTGGCTCGCTCTTTTTACCAGACTTCAGAAGGAGGGCTTCCGTGTTCAGGTCATCAACCCGGTGCAGACCAACTCCATCCGCAGTTTCTATATCCGTCAGGTCAAAACAGATCCGCGGGACGCCCTGCTCATCGCAGAGGTGATTCGTTTCGGACACTTCTCCGAGTCTACCCTGCACCCGGAAAACATTTATGAACTGAGAGAGCTGTGCCGTGGACGGCACGCCATCGTTTCCATGCAGGCAGATGTTAAGCGAAAGGTCGTTGCCCTGCTGGATCAGGTCTTTCCTGAATACGAAACAGCTTTTACCAATATGTTTAGCGACACCTCCATGGCGATTTTGCAAACCTGTCCTACACCAAAGGAATTATCTGAGATGCCTCTCGAGGAGCTCTGCCATCTCATCGAAGTCTCCAGCCACAAGCGCTTCCGCATGGCGAAAGCGCAGGAGCTTCAGGCGCTTGCGCGCAATTCCTTTGGCTTCGCCATGGCCGGCGACGTTTTCAGCACGATGATCCGACTTTACGCAAAGCACCTCGATTTTTTGAAACAGCAGGTTCGAGAAATGGACCGCAAGATCGCGGAGATCATGGACACCCTGGATACGCCGATCACTACCATCACCGGCATCGGTCCGACCCTTGGCGCGTACATCCTCAGCGAGATCGGAGACATCAGCCGTTTTTCCTCCGCGGCAAAGCTTGCCGCCTATGCGGGGATCGATCCAACCATGCGGCAGTCCGGCGAATACAACGGTGTCAGAAACCGTATGTCCAAACGAGGCTCGCCTTATTTGCGGCACGCCATTTGGCTGGCGGCTTCATCGGCGGTGCTCCACGATCCGGCGCTAAAGCTTTATTTTCAGAAAAAGCGGGATGAAGGGAAGCCCTACATGGCGTCCGTGGGCCACGCCTGCAGGAAGATGGTCTCCATCATTTACGCCGTTATGAGAGACAACAAGGCCTATACGCCCTGCATCCCAAATGAGATTTCAGCTTGACAAATTATAGCCGGTCTGTGCTTTTATCGAACAGGCAGGTTCCCAGCACAGTTCCCCATAGGCGGGGCGAAAGCGGGGGCAAACAGCGCCGATGCCTGTCCGGGGTGCAGGGATGCCGCTCTCGCCCCCCAAAGCCGCACACAGCGGCTCGCAGGGGGCATAGCTGGCGAAACAGGGAGGAGCCGCCCTCTGGGGGGCGGCTCCTCCTGTGTGGTGTGGTCAGCTGACTTGTTCCATCCATGCCTGCTTTTCCGCCGGCGTCTTTTCGATCCAGTCCAGCAGGTTCTGAGACTCCTCCAGCCACTTTGCCATCTCGAACAGCCTCGTCCTGGCGTAGGGGCTGTCTACACGAAGTGACGTTTCAAACAGATCCCAGATGTTATCCAGCGTTTCAAGTCCGCTGGCATTCATGGGCAGTTCTTCCTCCGGCAGCACATGTGTCACCGTGCCATTTTTTTCTGCGGCGTGGATGGCATCCAGCTCGCGGTCCAGGAGTGAGATGACCTCCTGTGTGTCACCAACGGGGATGTCCCATGCCGTTCCAATGTGGGAGATGCACTCTCGGTGGAGCTGCACATCTGCGGTGGGGTGGAGCACCAGCAATGCCAGTCCCTCTTTTGCGATATTCATCTGCAGTTCCTTTGCGGTATCAATTGTCATGTTTGTTTCCTCCTGATTTTTGATTCGGGCAATGCCCGTGCAAACACAATGGCACGGCGCAGGGAGAAAAGCTATCCACGAAAAGCAACAAAAAATCCATGGCTGGTTTTGTGAAAAGCCAATGGAAACCGCAGTTATTACATGGTTTGCTCCTGCGCGGTGTTCCGCATCTTTTAGATAAGCCGCGGGTGCAAAAGGGAGAGCCACGCCAGTTGGCACGGCTCTCCGGGCAGCGTATTCGGTTTCACACATTCCCAGCGCCGACGAATCGCGCTGCTCCTGTTCCGGTGTTAGGATAACCGGCCAAGAGAAACTCCGCTTTCTTTTCCTTTACGATCACAGCTGCAGCTCCGCAGTCTGTGCCTGCTCCTCGTGAAGCTGCTGTGCATACTCGCGCAGGCTCATGCCGGTCTGCTGCTGACAGAATTCCTCCATCTTCCGCATCAGCACTTCCTGCTCGGCTGCGTTGAGCGGATAGCTCCAGCTCTCCTCGGAGCCGTCACCCTTGCAGAGCGTCAGCTCCAGCGTGTCGCAGGGTCTATCCTCCGCGATGTCGTAGTTGGCATAGATGTTGAGCCAGTCATCGTTTTTGTCCGTGAGGACGAAGGTTCCGAAGGCAGCGTCCACATCAAAATCTGCGTCCACATAGAAGTTGAGCTTACCGTCTTCCTCCATCATGATCTCATCACTGAAGGAAAAATTCCGTGCGGAGAGGTGTCCCGCCGAGGTGATCTCTTTACCATTCAGCAGCTCCAATAGCTTGGAGAGCTGTTCATCCGCCGAAGCAAAGTGCGACCTTGTGGCATGGTAGACGGATGGGGAGACATCCCGCATCGCCCAGGTCCGCCAGCCGTCCATGATGTGTACGGCGGAGAACTCCCGCTTGTCGAAGTTCACATCGAACACGGCGCGCACCTTGCCGGTGTTCTCCATGCGTACAGCGGTCAGGGCGTCAAACTCTTTTGCTGTGATGGGTTGCCCGCCGAAAAACATTCCGATAAATTTGTCCGGCGCAGTGCCTTTCTCTGCGGCGACATAGCCGCGCAGCTTTTTGCAGGCGACCAACAGCTCCTCACCGGGCGAGGTCTTGAAGTACCACTCCTGCCCGTACTCCGTCACATGGTAGGCGGCGTAGGTGCGGGCGGCCTCCCTCGCTTCACGCTCCGCGGCATCCTCCGCGTAGATCTCGGCACTAATGCGTTTGTATTCCTGCTCCGGGAGCTGGTTGCACAGCTCATCCAGCACATCTTCCAAATGCTCCTGCAAGGTTTCACCTTTGAGATGCTTCTCGATGGCATCCTTCCAACGCCGGTCGATCCACAATGTGATGTCTACATGATCCGCCATCTCAGTTGCCCTCCTTCACAGCCGCAGGCTTCGGCTCACTGCTCTGCGGCTTGGGTGCGGCGGGCTTGACCGGACGCTTGGGTTTCACCGCCGCGGGAGCGGCCTTGCTGTCCAGATACTCCCGCAGCGGCTCCGGTACGGTTTTTTCATACAGAGCGTTCAGCGCATCCTCCAAGTGCTCCTGCACAGAGGAGTGTTCCTTGCGGAGCGAGAACTCCAGTGCGCCCAGCTTCTCATCGTCAAAGGTGACGGTGACAGTTGCTTTTTTCATGTGCGTGTCCTCCTTCTATATGCTATTTTCAGCGTTTTTGTGTTGTGGGGGGTATCACTACCCTCCGATGGTCGCACGAGGTTTCAATCCTGCGGACGTCCGGCATTATCAAGGGCAAAATTAGCCTTTTTTATGGCATTGCGCCGCTGCATCTTCTCGGCATCAGACAGCACCCTGTTTGGTACGATCTTTATCCATGATTTTGGAATGGTGTAGTCAACTGCCCGTCCGCTGCGGGACGCCTTCACGAGCCTGCAATCCTCCGGCCTGTCCCGCGCCAGTGCTGCCAGCTTCTGACGCAGTACCTTGTTGTGGGTGTAAATACCGGCGGTCTTTTCTTCCTCGTTGAAGTTGATAATGGTTTCCTGCTCATAACGAGCCATGTTCATGCAACGCACCTCCGATCACAACATCTGCGGCTCCTGCGGAGCCTGCTCCATTTTCTGCTGTGGGTGGTCGGTCAGTGCATACCAGCAACCATGCTCGTCTCTTTTTAAGGACAGCACCTCCATCTCCAGAAGTTCCTGCGCCTCGACCGGCATCTGACATCCGCTGACTCCGGGATGTGCCATAGTCGCTTCGCCGTGTAAGAGCTTCTCCGTTTCGGAAGGAGTCAGATCCACAAAACCGCACGGCGTCATGAGCTGAAAGTAGTCATCCGGATAGCTTGTCAGCAGTTCCTCAATAGTCTTCGGCTGTATTGCATAAACCATATCACGCACCTGCGTTTGCTGTGTCTCGTCATATAGACCTGTGAGCAGACTTTGGAAGGTCTCGCCCACATCCACAGTCTGATGCTCCATCCAAGCCTCACTCAGAAGTTCCAGTGGCTTCTCCTGCTGCAGCAGAAAAATCATCTTCTTGCGGGAAAGATTTTCTCCAAACGCCATCAGCTCGGAGTGGCAGGTCATCATGGCGGAGATCTCATCTGCAGCCTGAATCAATTCGTCACGAGAGAGCTGGTCGAGCCGGTTCATGTACCCTGCCATCTCGTTCTCTGTCTTTTGGAACAGAAGCTGCCAAAGCTCCCGTGCCGTCCGCTCTGTATGGGGCGCTGTATCTTGTCCACCGACGAAGAGAGCAGAGGTATTTCTGATATCGTCCATATTCCCCTCGTTTCTCACATTGTCATTTCCGGTTGCTGCGCTTGCCGGATGTCCTCGCAGAACCGTAGGATTGTGTGACTGAACTCCATGTCATAGTTTTCAGCCTGCTCTGCCTGCCACGCCTCTCTTACAGAGGTCAGCGGTTTGTCATTAGAGAGAAGCAGGATCAACTGCTCCCGTTCAAAAACTGCGGTGAGCAGGGCATTATAGCAAATCCGGGTTGCCTCGATCTCCCCGGCGTTGGCAATGAGCTGCCCCTGTGTCATGCGGTAGAGAGAATCGGTGTATTCCCGCTGTTCACGCTCAATGTGTTCAAATAGGAGCTCCTGCAGTTCCGATGTGGTCTGTACCGACTCGCCCTGCACGATCTCCTCCGTAAGAAATAGCGCCACATCGATGACCTCCGCGTTGCGGAAGGTGAGGTCGCCGCGGTAGCCGATCTTCAGCCCTGAAAATTCCTTCGCCGCCTGCACCAGCTCTTTCGGGCTGCCGGGTGGGACTTCCTGATCCCAGCGATACCAGTTATCCTTCGGTTGGCAGGGAGCGAGTTTAAGGAGGACATAGTCCTCCGGCACAAATTTAGGATAGCGGCAGAGTTGCCCGCCCACGGCATAGTAGGGCTTTCCCTCACACATTACGGTCTGTTCCATGTACGCTTTTATTTTGCCGAGGCTCTCACAGAACCAGCACTCGCTGTCCAGGAAACGGCTGATCTTGCCGTCGTCCAGAATGCTGTCGAGGTTTTCCATCCTCGTCAGATGATAGACCACGGACGGTGGGGTTACTTTCACATAGGCCATGTCTCATTCCTCCTACATCTTCAGCGTGGGCATTGGACCGCCTCCGAACAGACCGTCTGCCGCCATGTCGGAAATCTCCTGTACACTCGCACCCTGCTCTGCGGCCTCTGCTGCCGGTATGATCTCGTTACTCAGCAGCGCATTGCCTGGCGCATGGATCACCTGATAGACCGTCTCCACGGCACGAGGACTGAACCGCTTTGAGATCTCTTGGAACGCAGCTACCAGAGAAGACATTTCCTGCTCGAAGGCGGTTTCCGCACCATCTGCCAGTTCCTCCGCAAATGTGATCCACGCGGCAGTGGTGTGACCATCGTGCTGCGGAATCAGCTTGTCCAGCATGTCTACATACTTCCTCTGCGGTGTTCCCACTGCCCATTGGTATTGAAAATGCTTCTGCTGATCATCATGTCCGTAATCCGCTGATTCCGGTGTAGTACCGTCTAATTCTTGAGCGGCGTATTGCTCCATAAACAAATTGAACAATTCCAGCGTTCTCTGCTTTGCCTCCCGGACAGAATAGTACGGTCCGATGGTTTCGGCACATTCCATTTTGTCGTCACGCACATAACCATAATAGTGATTACAGAGGCTTCCGGGGTCGTGTGCATATCGGCGCTCCCGCTCTGTATAGATAACGACCTGAAATCGTTCAAAGGTCGTGGCGGGGTCGCGTCCCTCGAAGGTGTATCGAGGTGATCCGTCAGTAAAGTCTGCGCCTTTTGTCCAGACGATTTTGTTCTTTACTTCATCTTTTGGAAATTCCATTCGTTCCTCCTCAATCATAATTGATATACGGCACCTTCAGCCAGTGCGTCCATCCTCGGCCAGCCAATTCTGTTTTAACAACACCGTACTTGGTTCCCATGGCCTCAATGACCTGACCGCCGCCGATGTAAACACCGATGTGTCCCTCATGCCAAACCGCAAGGCCGGGGATGTCCGGCATTGTGCTAATGGGTCCGGATTCTTTGGCGTTATAGTACATCTGGTTTGCGCCGATATCCGGCATCCCATGGGTACCATAGTCGATGGTCATCGTTTCCGGGGACAGCCAGCCGTAGCCCTTGATGAGCCCTACGCAGTCGGCGGTTCTGCCGCCCAGCCAATTGGCGCGGATGATGTCCTCATGGTTGCCAACACCGTCCGGGTATTGTGATACCTTGTAGGCAAGGAGTGACTCCGTCAACACATTACCATAGGTGCCCCATACATAGCCCCAGCCGGACTCCCATGCGTGGATGGCGTAGGTCACAAGGTCGGCTGCATTTTTATTGGCGGGATCAACAAAGGCGGAGATGTCCAAGTCGATACTGCTTCCATCTCCGCGAAGGAACTCGCCGCTGTAGCTGCCGCCGCCTGCGGCGCCGGCGATCATGGTATAGATGTGGTTGATGTTGCTCTTATCATCCTCCGTGATCGTCCGGCCCAGCTCCGCTTCCAGATTGGCATACGCCTGATATAACGAAACCGGAACAGCGACGGTGTATTCTTCTGTTGTACTGGTAACCGTGCCATCCTCGTTCTCCACTTCTACCGTGCGGGTACGGGTTTCCCAAGTGTAGAAGCACTCCACAAAGCGGTTCGCTGCCCGTCTGCTGGGAGCGTCCTCGCCAAAGCAGAGGGCATAAAAAACAGCCTTGACTCGGATCGGGTCAAGGCTGTTTCCGCCTTCCGTCCGCCCATTGACGGAGACGACCGCCGAATCCAGAAGAGAAAAAGCGGTGCGCATATCCTCAATGTGAGAGCGGAATGCCATAGGCACCTCGGCCGAATAGCTCGTTCCATAGAAGGCTGCGGCTACCGCCTGGTTGTTGTGATCCGCACCGCCTGTGCCGATGGAGCACAGCGCGGCGATCAGGAGGATGACGGGCGAGAAAACAGCGACCAGCCCCCAGCCGATCCCTTTACGGAGCTTCTCGTTGGAAAGGGCTGTTGCCGCGGCTCTTGCAATCATACCTGCAGATACTGCCATCAGCGGCCACCCGCTGTGCCAAACAGCTTTTCCTTGTATGCAGGGGCGTGTACCTCCAGCAGATACCGCTCGTTGCCGCACTTGTACAGGCAGACGCCGCGCTGGGGGAACTTGATGAGGTTATATTCTGCCTCATCCAGCTGGAGCATCTCCATATAGCTGCGCTTGTCGATGGAGCCTGCGTTGAACAGGAACTGGTGAGGCGGGATGCTGAACAGCGGCTTGGTCATTTCTCGCACAGGTTCCTGATCAAAGTCCTCCAGATTCTGCGAAGCCAGCAGCATGGCGGATTCCTTTTTGCGGACACGCTTGAGGCAGTTTCGGATGTACTCAATGGCTGTGGGATTCGACAGCCAGATATACAGCTCGTCCAGTGCCGCCACGGTATTGCCCTCGGTCAGCAGCTTGTCCGACAGGAACGACAGAATATTGAACAGCATGGCGTTGCGGACATTCTTCGCTGCGCCCAACAGTCCTTTCACCCCGAACACGAGGAAACGGCTGGAGGTGATGTTGGTGTGTCCATTGAAAAACTGCGCGTCCGCGCCCTTGCACATGGAGTGCAGCCCCAGCAGCACCTCACGCAGGATCTGCTCGGTGTAGAGCTGGTGGGCGGCCATGTCATAGCTTTTGTACTCCGCCTCGATCAGGTCATAGAGGTCAGAGAGGATGGGATAGTCCTCCGAGCGCATACGGCGGAAATTGGTCCGCTCTGTGATGCCCCATTTCCCATACAGCTTGGAGAGCATGATTTCAATGGTGTCGATATGGGCATCCGAGAAATCCTTGTAGGCGCGGAAGAAGTCCTTGAGGAAGGAAATGTGCTGTGCCAGCAGGGTGCTTTTTCGGAATGCTTCCGGTGCGGCCTTATCTTCGGGGTCACCGCCGTCATCCCAACACTTCGGCTCCAGCACATTGATGATGTACTTACCGGCCATAAGGTCGGCAAAGCAGCCGCCGACAGCCTCGCACATTTCCTGCTGCTCATGCTCGGCATCCAGCGTGATAACGGATTTGCCAGACTCCAGCAGATTGAGGATCAGGAGCTTCATCAGATAGGATTTGCCCTGGCCGGAGTTGCCGAGAATGAGGATGTTGGCGGAGGTCTTGTCCTCGTCGCGCTGGTCGAAGTCCACGAGGATGTTGCTGCCATACTTGTCCCGCCCGACATAGAAACCCTTTGCGTCCGTTTTGCCGCTGTAATTGAAGGGGTAGAGATTTGCTACAGAGCTTGCCGGCAGGACACGCTCGAACTGCGCTCCGAAGGCATTGTATCCCACAGGGCTGGCGCAGCAGAAGCCCTGCTGCTGGCGGAGCAGGAGCCTGTCCACATTGAGCTTGCTTCGCACCAGCTCCGTCAGCACATCGGTCTGGAGCAGTTTGAGCGTGTTATGATCCGAAGCGGTCAGCTCGATGTAAACGGCACAATGGAACAACGGCTCCTTATTGCGGTGGCGGCTGCCCTCCATGGAGATCATGTCCTGCAGATTGCTTTCCGCCGTGATCGTCTGCTGCAGGTCATTTGTGTTGGAGCTGCCCATGCGGTTTTTGTTGGCGGCATTCTGGATGATGCGCTTTTCCTCGGCAGGTGTGAGCTGCCGGGTATAGATACGCAGGGTGATGCCGTCCTTCTCGCCCAGATGCCGCAGCAGAGCCTGCTCGTCGGTCTGGGTAGGGTATTCCCGCAGAGCCCACACGCAGCGGAAGGTGTTGCCGCAGATGAAGTGGTCGGGATTAAACTGCACCACGGAGGGTGCGATCATATCCAGAAAGGATTTGACAGGTGTGTCCTCCGTGTGCCTTGCTGTAGCTTTTTTCTTGTTTGCTGCCAAGTGATATCCCCCCTTATTCTCCGAAAAGGACCCAGCGTTCGCCGTCGTGATCCTCGTACCGCTCGGTGGTCACGTTCTGCTCAAAGTAGACTCCCAGCATCCTTTTGATATCCTCCTCGGTGGCACGACGGACGGTGAATCCGTTATCCTTGATGCTCTTTTCGATGCGGGAGAGGTAGCTGAGCACATCGGATTCCTTTTTACCCTGCAGCCGGACGAGGATATAGAACTCCCGGCTGGATGCCATGAGCACCTGAATACGATCCAGGTGCTTGCTGTCCTGCTCCAGCAGCTTTCGAATGACGGGCAGCTCCTCCTCGTTTGCCCGCTGGCGATAAAATGCCTTGTTGTTCTCAAAGGACTCCTTGGAATTTAACGCCAGCATCTCGATCTCCGCCATGCCCTTGACCACATTGAGCAGGGCATAGATCCTTGCGCCCACGCCGGCGTCCGGCAGAACGGAGATGTTCGTGGGTTTGATGGCGAAGAACACCAGCTCCCCCATGCGGGTTGCGATGCCATAGTCGGTAATGTCATCAATGCCCATGAGCTGCCGGGTGGACTGCTCACGGGCATCTTTCTTTTTCTGCTTTCTGCTCATGGGTCGAGCCTCCATTCGTAGTATTGTTGTTTTGTGATCAGGAAGGCAGCGGCATAGCGGATGAAGTCCAGAATGCTGGTGCCCTCATGCCGAATCGTCAGGAAGGCGAAGACTGCCGTCAGCACCAGCGGCAGGGCGATGCCGGTCTGGGTCAGTGCCAGGACAGAGAGAAGAAGTCCCACGCCGATGATGCCGATGTCCCGCAGCTCCCACAGCCACAGCGTGGCCTTTGCGGACAGGTTGTCCGGGTAAATGTACATGGCTGATTACCTCCAATAAGAATGAGGGAGGCCGCGGGAACACCCGCGGTCTCCTATGATGCTTGGTCACTCCGCTTCCGTGTCATCCAGCGCATTCTCGATGAGCTGGATGAGGAACTGCTTTTGCTTGAGGTTGCGGGCTGCCAGATATTCCTTCAGCCGCTCGAAGAGCTCTGCCGGGATCTGTACCGCCAAGGTGCGTTCTGCTTTCATGCTGATCTGTCCTCCTTCGAAGTGTTCGGTGAAGATGCGCTCCACATATTCCGCCAGAGTGTTCAGCTCCAGCTGTTCTTTTTCTGCCATGATTTTTCGGTGGAGATCGGTGGAAATCATGGCGCAGAGGTTCTTTTTTCCCTCCATCGGTTCTGCTCCTTTCCTCGATTTTGCAAGCCAAGCATACCGGAAGAAGGCGCGGAAAGCTATTCACCAAGTCTAACGAAGAAGCATGGCAAAACAGAAGCGATACCACCAAAGCGGCTATGCCGCCCACAGTCAACAGGAAAGCGGATAAAAAATCAGCCGCTCTGCGATTCGCAAAGCGGCTGATCCATTGCTCTTACGCTGTATTTGCATCACAGCTCCATTTTCGGTGCGTAATCCGCGGCAACTTCCTCTCGGACATCGTCCTCGGTGGTATCGAGCTGCCGTGGCGTCTGCGTCATCGCAAGCTCCTGCAGATGACCGATCCGGCGCTGCACGCTTTCCGTGATCGCATGGATACGTCCCTCATCGATATAGTCGGCAGCTTCCTCGCAAGACAATACGCCGGAGATCAGCTCGTCTACATCGGAGAGGCGATCAAAGTCGATCCAATCAAAATCGGTCACCAGCTTCAGCTGCTCGGCGTGGTGGTTTTTGAAGGGCTTGCAGATCACATCCTTTTCCGAGCGCATCTGACCGGGCATCTTATCATAGCCAAGGGAGGAGCCGCTGTCATAGATCGGGGCCATACCGAGCCATTCCAGCGTTTCCGCGTTTCGCAGTGCCCCAAAGTTATTGAAGTGGCGATCCTCGTTTGCGATGATATAGTCCAGCACCAGCATCCGGTCTAAAAACGGCGTAATGTTCCCGATGCCGAGCAGCTCGCAGCACTCCAATAGATGCCGGTATCGGGAGGTGCTGTTCTTCTGCTTTTTCGCCTGCAGCAGCCTCCACGCCGGGATCAACTCCGTATTCTCCGTAACAAAATCCTCACAGACCGAGTAGGGTGCATCCTTGCTCCAGATGACTGTATACGATACATGAGGAATGCCGAGCCGCTCCATGATGCCGGAGGCGATCACCTCGTTGAACGGCTGCTGCCGGAACGGGTTGCTGCCGCCCTTGATCAGGCATCGCTTCCCATCGATGATCTTCCACCGCTTTTTCAGATTGCCGTCCGATGTGCTGTCGGGGGAGCTGAAATTGAGCGCGTCCTTCTTCTTTCTTTCTCCGAACAGCACATCTCCGATGTCCTCCGAGAAATCATTTTGGAAAAAGTTGATGTCCTCCCACCGAAGCTCCGCGCCTTCCGGACAGATCCAGTACTGATCCGAGAGGCTCAGCCCGTAGCAGCGGACGAGCAGCATTTTGGTGTCTGCCACCCCCAACGATTCCAGTGCTTCCCGCACACCGCTGCGGCTTGCCGGAATAGAGCGATCCCGCCACCAGTCGTTAAACGCCGCACGGTCGGCGATCTCGTTTCGCACAGGGATGCCGATAGGCAGATGCTCCGGTGCGTAGACACTGCCAATTTTTTGTATAAAGCCGGTCACATCGTCCAGCTCGAGCTCTGCCACGGGGGTTCGTTTATGCATAAAGGTGCATTTCATACCTGTCGCCTCATTTCGTCTGCTTTTCTGTGATTTCAGCATGCGCAGCTGCGCCTGCAGTTCCTTGCGCTTTTCGATTTTATCTGCCAGCGGTGCGATCTCACTGTCGTGCAGATAGCGGCTCTGCTTGACGCCGTTTTCCGACCACTGGTGATAGTAATAGACCTTTCCGCCGATGGTTTTTTTGGAAAGATACCCCTTCGGCAGTCCGGCGATCTGCTCGGTCAGTTCCGTGATGCGCCTTAGCTGCTCCCTGTTATCCATGTCTGTCACCTCGTCTTTCAGGGATATTATACCCCGACTTAACCCCCGCTGTCAACGCTGTGCTTCATAAAAGCGCGGCAGCGATGCGCGACATGATAAACTCCACGCAGGGTATCGCCACACTGTTGCCCAACGCTTTATAACGGGCACTGTCCGAAGCACCGGGTATATCCGTCCAGCCGTCCGGGAAGCCCTGCAGTCTTTCACACTCCAGCGGAGTAAGACGACGGATAAGATGGGCACAGGCTTCTGCCTGTTGGCAAATCAGGTCGGTTGCGTCCTTGTACTGACGGGCACTCTGGGTACTTGCCACATCATTATGCCGAAAGTCATCCACACGCTGGCGGCTGTAGACCGCGTGGCGGTCTGTGGCGGTCAAAGTATACGCCAAGTCATCCTGACAGCCAAGACCGTTGCCGCCGTTCTGCGGCTGCCGGTCGACTGTATTGCCTGCAATGCAGATGGCATCTGTCTCCTGCTCGACCAGCGGCACGTTGTTGCCGCCCGTGCCGTATCGTGCGGACATGGTAGGGGCTACCTTGTGCGGGCCGGTGTAGCGGCTGTCAATGCCGTGATTTTCGTAAACAAGAGGCTGATGTCCATGCTCCTGCGCCCGCAGCGTGCCGGATATATTTTCAGAGCAATTCATCACGCTGCCGCCCTGGTCGTTGAGGCACAAAACAGACGGCATACAGTTCCCTCCGGGGCTGCCCTTGAGTGTGGGAGCAACCGATTCGTTGTATCCAATGCCTCCCGCGCTGGCACCTGCCCCGGCAGAAAAACCGGCGACGAAGGTCTGCTGCTTCATTCCCGGCTGTGCCTGCAACGCGCCCGCCACATCGCGCAGATCCCGCACCTCATCCCGCTGATTGGCGGCAAAGGCCATGATGCCGTTTCTGCCGGTGGACATCCCACAGTTGACGCCGAGCGTGGCCGCTACATCGCCGGTCAGGTCGCCGTTGTAGCCGTCAAAGCCCTCCACAGCTTCGTCCGGCTGTGTCACGAAGGTCTGCATCTGCATATTCGTCGTTGCCAACAATGCGCCTGATACCCCATGCAGGTCGATGCCCTCGTCTCGCTGGTTGATGTGGTACGCTTCTAATCCTGTGGGCTGTCCGTCTGGGCGCATAAGCCCCGCCTGAATCCTCAGTGCGCGCTCCAGCTTTTGGGGTAGCTCCTTGCCGCGCTCAAAGGCGCGGCGCAAGATGCCAATGCAGGCGACTTTCGACAGATAATACTTTTGCGCCGGGTTTGCCTCCAGTATGCCGGAGAGCGGGACTCGGATCGGAATACGGGGGGCAGCCCCGGTATTGAGGGGACGTTTCCCTTTACGCCATGGAGATCGGAGCTCCCAGTGGCGCTGCCCGAAGAGGTCGACAGAACCAGATACCAGATCCAAGTGGAAATATGGGATCGAAACCAGTTCGGAGTCCGGTTTGCCCGGTCTGCGCTTGGGCGGAGCCCCGGTCCCTTCGGCTGCTTCCAATTCAAGCATCATCAGCTGCCCGTTTGCATCGAATCGGTACATCTATGTGACCTCCTTCCCGCAGTTTTCCGTTTCGCCAAATACATCAAATAATAGCTGCGGCGCAAGCGGTCCGGCGAAGTCAGCAAGGAGGAAAATGCGCTTGCGACGCTGCGCGACGCCCCAAAATTGAGCGTCCAGACAGCGCCATACAAGAGAAAACGCACCGCCTGCCGTGAGCTCACCGGCGTCGGGCCATGCGTAAGGATAGGGGCTTGGGATAAGCTCATTGGGAAAGCAGATCCGCACGATCTCCTCCAGCACGATCCGAAAATCCTCGTACTTCGGTGTCCCGCTTGAAAAAGCACCCGGCACATTCTCCCAACACATCCAGCGTGGACGGATATCGACACCGAAACGGCCTCGCTTCTGGTCGGCCGCCCTCATCTCCCGCACGATCCGCATTTGCTCCATAAAAAGGCCGGAACGCGCCCCCGCAAGACCTGCCCTTGCGCCAGCAACGGACAGATCCTGACACGGGCTGCCTCCGCAGATGATGTCCACAGGCGGCAGTTCTGCACCATTCAGCTTTGTGATGTCGCCCACATGGGTCATGCTGGGGAAACGCAGCTTTGTGACCGCGATGGGAAAGGCTTCGATCTCCGACGCCCACACCGGTGTGATGCCACTGCGGATCGCGGCCAAAGGGAATCCACCAATACCATCGAACAAGCTGCCCATCGTCAGTCTGCTCATTTCGCCACCGCCTGTACGACCGTGCGCGTGGTGTTGACGGCGGCCTGCGCGGTATAGACAGCACTCATGAGGTTTGCCTTGGTGGAGGTATCCAGTCCAAAGGCTCCCGCGATACGGGGAATCTCGCCGGCGGAGAGCATGAGGCCAAGCCCTAACAGGGCATGATCCTTGAACACCATAAGCCCGGCAACAAGGATCGTCGCCTGCAAAAATGCCGACAGGCATAAGCCGATGATCTGCTTGCACCATTGGATAAAGCCATCCGTATATCCGCGAGGGACACTGAACATATAAAGGCTTCCCACGGCGATCTGGATGAGCAGGATGCCGCCGCGCTTGAGATTGGCGAAGAAGACCTTGACGACGGCATAAGCCATGAGGATAAGGCAGAACAGGATCATGATCCCGCTGGTTATGCTGCCGAAGCCCAGCAGCGGCCCTGCCGTCAGGTCGGATATTGATTCCACGGCGTTGAACTCCTGCATGACCTCTCCGGCCACATCCCCGATGGAAGTCCCATAGCCGGTGAGCGCCGCAGTGAAGGTCCCCTGCAGAGAAACGCACAGCTCATAAAGCCGGACCGGAACAACGGTGAAGAGGCTGACAGCCATAAAGCCCTTGATGGCATTGAGGGCGGTCTCACGGATGTTGCCGCGACCGCTGGAATACTCCACGCCGGTCTCGAAGCAGGCCACCACCAGCCCTGTGCCGTAGAGTGCCCATGCCAAATAGGAGAAGAACAGCACGATGCTCTGCACCCAATCCATGGTGAAGAGCTCCGCGCCCATGTTTCCCATCTCCGAAAAGAAGTTGCCGAGAAAGCCTACGATCTGACTGTAGAACCAATCCACGATCTGGCCTAACACCTTGGCGGCAACAAAATCCCAAATGAACATTGATCGGTTTCACCTCCGGGTGAGGCCGCACCAGCTGCTTTGGGATATGGCAAAGGCCGTACAGCTGGTACGGCCTTCAAATCACGCTTTTGTTACATTGTCTGCTCCCACGCCTGGTCAGCGGACTGGCTCATATCCTGAAATACCTCCAGATAGTCTGACACTGCATCGGACAGCACCTCATAATCCTGCCGGGTGGGGTGGTATACATACCAGCTCACCTTTCCATAGTCATCCCAAATGTGAGGGATAACCCCATCCCGGAAGTTGGGATTATTCACCATCTTCTTGCCGAACAAGTCAGAAAAGCGAAGCAGCAGATTGTCTACATCACCCTCCTGACGATTCAGTACCGTCAGCCGCAGAGCGCTGTATTGATTTGCGATGCCGGTAGTGACAAACTGGATTTTTGCCCGATTCATCTCGTCCAACCGGACATAGCAGGCTCTGCCCACATAAGTGGCGTCAGGGTACCGTTCTCCGACGATCTTCCGAAGCTCCTGTTCGTAAAATGTCATTGCCTATACCTCAAATTCCGATGATCTGCCAGATGTACAGCGGAGCCGTCAGCGTGAACACGAGGCACGCGAACAGAATGGCGGGAGCCGTCCATTCAAGCTGACCGCTTCTTTTGAAGTCGAAATAGCTTGTCCCCAGCTTGGCGAAGAAGAATACCGCCAGGATCAGGTCGATGGCGGGAAAGACTACATTGTTCACCACGGTCTTGATCTGACCGGATGCCGTCTGCCATGTGCTTTCCACCGCACCGGCTACATCGCCTGTGCCTGCGGCAAAGGCTGTGGTACCCATCATGAAGCCCAACAGCAGGGACAGCAACAGTGCTGCACAAAGGCGTTTACATTTTGCGTTGCTCATAGTTTCCTCCGTTTCTATTGTTGTTTGGCGGGGGCGATGTGCCATTCCTCCCAGAGATTGCCCCGGATGGTAACGCTGTCCGTCAAATTCATGGAGAGCATTCCAGTAGGTGTCCAGCAATCCAGAAGCCATGTGTAGGGCGTATAGCTGCCGTCCGGGTACCAAATGGGCGTGAAGTGGGTACGGCGGTTGTAGGTGCTGTAGGGATTGGCTTTGAACTGGAAAGTCGTGCTTCGCCCGGAGATATCTGCCTCCAGCAGCCGCCAATAGTTCTCATAGCCAAACTCCGGGAAATAGGTCACGGCATTCTGCGCCGCCGTGACAGCCGCACTCTGATTTGTGGTGACTTTTGCGGTCACCTTCTCCTGAACGCCATAGCCGCTTTTCAGCGTGGATGCGGTCGCCGTGGGGCTCTTTTCGTCCGGCGTGATGCGCATGGATGCAGTCAGGCTTGCGGAGTAGCCGTTGTAGTCAAACTCCCACCAGCCATGGTCCTCCCACCAGCCGTTATCCACCCAATGGTACCAGCGGTCCCTGTGGGTCTTGCCGTCCGCATCCGTCCAGCGGTCTGTGTGCCAGCATTTCTGCCAGTTTTCTACCCACTCCCAATTCTCCTGCCACCACGGTGACCAGATGCCCCAGGACGCCGAAGTCACTTGCTCTTTCTCTGGAATAGAGGATAGCCGGAAAGTATCATTGCGGTCATCCGCCAGGGGATTGGGCGGGTCGTTGCCGGCCAGATCCACGATATTGCAGGTGATGGTGCCCTGCGCCGAGCCGCCGCCGTACACGCTGACGGAAATCGTTATGACACAGGGTTCCGCGGGAGTACGCCAGCGCACCCATGCCAGCTGGCTGTCGCCGTCCGGGTAGTAGACATTGCTTACAGTGTAAGTCCTGCCCTGGATGTTAAAGCGTACCGATACGGGGTTGTCAGGGTCGGCTTGCCCGCCGCGCACCTCTACGGAGGTGATAACTTCCGTATTGACGCGGTATTCATAGTCATATTCGCCGGGTTGGGGCGGTGTGGTCACCTCATTGAAGCGGACAATGCCGATACCGAGCGAAGCGAGAATATCGCTGTTAGATGCCTTATCCGTGCGGCTGCCGGACCATGCGGCGTAGCCGAGATCCGCTTCCTCCAGAAAAATCGCCAGCGGTAGATTTTTATGGGTGAGCGTACCCAGCTTCTTTCTGAGATCTCCGTTGACGACCTGGTCATACAGAGCCGCTTCCGTGGCGGTCATGGCAAACTGCTGACCGTTGTAGCAGAGATAGGCCAGCGGCTCTACTACCAGCTTGTAGTCTCCGCCAATGAGCGTATCGAAGTCTATTCCTGCGTATCCAGCAATGGAACGGATAACCTGTTCATCGGTGAAATAGCTTCGGATGGCAGCAATGCTGGCCTTGCTGCTGCTCGTAGAGATGATCTTGGGCAGGCTCTGACTTGGGTTGATATATGTGTAGTTTCCAGCTTTAGGGGCGATGGATTTTCCTGTGTTATATGACAGTTTGCTCACCTTTCCAAAGTGAGCAAGTCCTGTTGAAGGTACCTTGTTAGTCAAATCAAAAACAGTTCCTGTGACAGCCTGACTGTCCGCATGAATCACAGACACTCTCACGCCGTCCATGCCGGGATTCCAGTAGTTGGTCTTGGTACCGTCCCCCATGCTGCCTCCACCGCCGTCAAAGTTGCCATCTCCTGTGGCATAGGCGGGAACGATGGCGGATATCGCTATCACCAATGCCAGCAGCAGGGATAATATCCTTTTCATGCGCATTCCTCCTCGTCATGAAGATAAAAAAAGACACGGCTTCTTCTTAGCCGTGTCTTTCCTGTGATTATGCGGACTTAGCCGCCCATGATTCCAATTTTGTTGCCGTTTTCATACATGGAATCGTCTTTGATTCCGACATTGTCACCCTCATAGTCTATATATCCGAATCCGGGGACATATACCTGTCCGGCATCATTGGTGCTGCCGCCCGCAGGCTCTGTGGGCTGGGGCTTTACCTCAGTCTGCTCCGGCTTGTAGGTGGGCGGCGTTTCCTTGTTGCGGTCCGCTTCCGGCACATCGTCCGCCGCATGGTCCTTTTCCGTCTTGCCGGGATGCTCCGGTGCGTCCGGCTTGGTGGGCGCACCCTGAATGGTCTGCTCTGTGCCGGAGCTGTCAGCATCCCTGCCGGGATCATGCTGTTCGCCATCCGTCTTGCTACCCACCTTTCCCTCTGGATCGCTGATGTTCACAACCGGATCTTTCGTGTCGGGTGTATCGTCCGGGATGGCGGGGGCGATGGGCATGGGTACCGCCGCAAGGCGGCTGACGATCCCCACCACCAGTACCGCGCAGAGCAGGACGCCTGCCGCAATGAGGATGATGCGTTTTGTTTTGTCTGTCATAGGTCGAACTCCTCCTTTGTAGGGGTCAGTGATTTTTCTTCTTATCCCGAACATACCACAGCTTTCTTCGGAAGTCTACTGCAAGAAGTGAAAAGAACTAAAACTTCGGGATATACTTGGCCTGCACCTGCAGATTTAGGCTCACGGGCGGCAGCACACGTCCGGCAAAGCGGGTGGGGACCTCCAGATGGAGGGTGGCGGTTGCGAGATACCCCTCGCTCCGGCCTGAGGCGATGGCGTTGTTGGAGATATGAACGGACAGGTCGGAGAGCGTATACTCCAGCTCATTTCCGGCGTATTTCATGTATCCTTCGCCATCTGTGGTAAGGCCGAGGATATAGGACAGGTTGCCGTAGATATCACCGGCGTCGATGGACTCGAACCACTCGCCGTCCCCCTCCGGAAACCAGCCTGCGGCATAGCCCTCCCGCACAGAGTGGTACACATCGTCATAGTTCTCATTGACCGTGGCAATGACCGCCTGCTGCACCGCGTCCCGCACGCCCTGCACGATGATGTTCACCCGGAAGTATTCCGCAATGACCATAAAGAGCATGAGCAGGCAGAGGGTCACAGCGATGACCATGGGATAGCCCTCACCGGAGCGGGAGCGAAAAAGCAACTTTCTCATTTCCAATACACCTCCGATCTGCCGCTGGCCTGTGCCGTCAGCTCAATGGGGAAGCTGCCAAGCCCACCGAAGCCGATGTCCACATCCATGGTCAGCGTCACCGTCACCTCCTCATTGAGCTGGATGCGGCCGGTGCGGGACCAGCGGATGTCCGGGTCGATCTCCAACCGCTCGGAAAGCACCTGCGCGCGGGAGGTCGTTTCACTCCCGACTCTGCCGGTGATCTCGGCTTCCCGCACCAGCTCGGCGGCGAAGGTGTCAAGCTGCTGCTTCGCCACATACACCGGCAGCACCTTCACCGCCAATGCGATCACCAGCATGGCACAGAGGATGAGGACGCAGGTATCGATGTAGCCCTCGCCGGAGCGTTTCTTCCATTTGTTTTTCATCCGAACAGCCCTCCCATCGAGGTGAGGATCTGCATGAGGATGACCACAATGTAGATGAGCATGAAGCAGACCAGCATAACGAAAGAATACACACGGATCTTGGGCGGGATCTTCGCCGCCTGCGCCTTGAGCCGCTGAAGCTCCAGCTGTTTCATGTCATGGGAGAGCATCTGGAAATAAACGCGACCGTCATCCCCGCGCAGGACGCCGATGAGCCCGCGCACGATGTCAGAGAGCATGGGTGACGCCAGCCTGCCCTCGAAGCGAACCAGTGCCGCTTCGTAAGAGGACGAGCGCATATCCGCCGTCAGCACATCCAGCTCACGGGCGAAGTCGGGACCGGCGTGACGCTTATAGTTTTCCAAGATCGTCAGCACATCGCGGCTGGCTCCCAGCTCCTGCTCCACTGTGGCAACAAAGCGGGGCAGCTCTCCCTCGATCTTCTCGCGGCGTTCGGTGACCTTTTCCTCCGCCTTGCGGCTCTCCTTGAAGTAAAGCAATATCGACAGCAGCACCACGATGGGCGAGAGCAGAGGGAAGATCAGCAGACACGGAATGACCGCCAGCAATGCGGCGGCAGGCTTGAGGATGGTATAGGCCAAGTAGACCTCCGGCGTCATATCCATGCCGGCAGCACTCAGCGTGCGTTCCATGCGGTGACGCTTGTACTCGTCCATACGGATGAAGTGAGAGAGCTTGATGGCCCAGCCAAGGAAGATCGCGTCCAGCGACTTCATCCGCTTTTTCTCGGCTCGACCTGCGGATAGGAGTGCCTTCTCCGTGGAGAGGCGGGGCAGCTTCAGAATGTCTGCCAGAATGAAGAATAAGCCCGCGGCAACGGCCACGCCGAAAAGGAACAGTAAGATCGTCATGTCCGTCACCTCCGATACTCGATTGGCTGGGTCAGCTTGACCACTCTGGCAAAGGAGAGAAAGATAGCGGCGGCACAGACCGCCAGCACCGCCTTGCCGGGTACGGTGGTCATCAAGGCCGCATACCAGTCCTTGTTGAGAAAGTACAGCAGCGGGATATTCAGCACCACCAGCGCCGCCATGGAGATGAATTCCTTGCGGGGCGCGAACACGAGATTCTCCAGCTCCCCATTGATGATGCGCATATCTGATAGCTTTGCCACAATGGGATTAAGGGTGCTTTTCATGCTGTGGTCATACTGGCAGGCGGAGAGTGCCTCGCACCACTCCCGCCACACCTCATTGTCAATAGCAGACTTCAGTTCCGCCAACGCCGCATTCATATTCGGGTCGATGTGCTTGATGCGGGTGAGGAAGCTGCGGAACACGGCTTGCACGGGCGGGTTCAGGTAGTTGATGTTCTCCTCCACGGCGGTCTGCAGATCCTCACTGCGGAGGTAGGCCGTGGTGATGATAGAAAGCGCCGTTTCCAGCTCGGCGGTAACAGCTTTCCTGTAGTGTCCGGCCGTGAGCTTGATGTACCAAAAGGGCAGGAACATCATGCCGGCCGCCAGCACCGGCACCAGCAAGAGGTTATTCATGATGATGGCGATGCCCGCACCCACGGCAAAGAGCAGCAGAGATGCCGCGCAAAGCACGGGAAAGCGTTCCTCCTTGCCGGTGGCTTGCAGGATCGTCTGCGCTTCCGATATCTCACGGCGGAAGAGGCCGGGCTTTTTGCGATGGGTGGTCTCATTGATCTCATCCCGGATGCTTTTGGGCCCGGCGGTCAACCGGCGGAACACACCCAGCATGAAGTCCATGGGCGAGATACGGAAGATAAGAAATGCGCCTGTGATCATGCCGACGCACGCAGTCAGCAGCAGGGCTGTCAAGTGGCGTTCACCTCCTTCTTGGTTTCCAAAAGAGCCTGCAGCTCCTCGTTGGGCATACCGTTTTCCAGCAGGCGTTTGCGCAGACTCACGGAGATCTCATTCACCTGCGTGTGATGTCCTTCGATGACGAATTTGCCGTCCTCCATGTGGTTTTCCGTGATGACATAGCGGAACAGCGTGTTGTAGCGGCGATCCCCATTGGGCAGGATCTCACACTCCATGATCTCCATCATGCGGCGCTGCTTATTTTCCAACTGCTTGCAAAAGACCACGATGGGGTATGCCTCCGTCACATAGCTGAGAAGCGTTTCATCGGACATATCCACGGCTCGTTTGCACAGGGACACCATGCGGCGGTAGGTCGCCTCGCAGGAGTTGGAGTGGATGGTGGTCAGCACCGCCACGCCCACGCGGGCGGCCTCCTGCGCGGCATTGGCCTCGGCGCCGCGCATCTCGCCCACCACAAGGATGTCCGGGTTGAAGCGCAGGCAGATATCCACCAACGCGATCTGATCGATCCGCTGACGCTCATTTTCGCTGTCGCGGGTCAGGGTGTGGACCACCGAGTTTACCACTTTGCCGTTTTCCTCCCGCACCAGCTCCAGCTCACGGGAGCCGTTCTCTATGGTGAAGATGCGTTTGCTGTCTGGAATCGTGGTCAGCAGCCAGCCTGCCGCCGTGGTCTTGCCGGAGGAGGTGGCGCCAGCCACGCAGATGGAGATCCCATAGCGCAAAAATACGGAAAGCCAGTCCAGCATTTCCTCTGTGGCTGTGCCGCTGCGCAGCAGATCCTCACGGCTGAGATTGTGGCGGTTGACGATTCGGATGGAGGCGGCAACGCCCACATCCTCATCCACCACAGGGGACTTCATAGCGGCAATACGGGTGTTGCGTGTCAGGTGCCCCGTGACCAGAGGGCTGGCGTTGTCCAGCACCATGCCGGAGGCGTGGAGCATTCGCCGGATGACAGCGAGGGCGTGTTCCGGCGAGTCGAAGTGTTCCGTGAGCTTTTCGCTTCGACCGTCCGAATACTGCACCTCGATATCCCGCCACGAGTTGATGTTGATCTCCTCAATACCGTCGGCGTAGATATAGCGGGTCAGGAAGCCGAACTCCGCCATCTCGGAATAGATGGCGTCCACCAGCTCCGTCTGCGTCATGCCTGCTACGGCGATACATTGATCCTGCAGGTACTTGGTGATGTAGCGCATGAGCTGTTCCTTGGAGTCCTCGCCGCCCCCGGTGATGAGTGCGGCGTAGGCGCCGGAGATGTACTCCTGCACCTCCTGCAGCACGGAATTGAAGTCCCTGCCCTCTGCCGACGGGGTAAAGAACAGGTTGTGTGCCCGTCCGAGGGTGCCAATGTCGGTGCTCAGTGTCCGCTGCGGCGTGTCGTCCACCACTACGGGGACGACCTCTGGCTCCGAGGTGACCTGATATTCCGCCGCATCCCGCCGCTGCGCAGCTGTGGCAAAGACCGAGCCGTTTCGCTTTTCGCCAAGAGCCATATTAAAACACCTCCGCGATGATACGCTCTAACTCCTTGCGGAAGGGTCGGCTGTCCTTGAGGGCGAGGTCGGCAAGCAGATTGCCCGCCAGATACTGCTCCTCCAGCTCCTGCGAATAGGGCAGCACGAAGGCCGTGTCGCCCAGCACCTTGCCGATGTGGTCCGCCGCCTGATAAGGCTTCACATTGGATGCCACCTTATACTGCTTGTCCATGTCCCACTCGGGCCCGTCCAGCAGAGGGAGCTGACTTGCAAAGTAGTTGACGCTTTTGGGGTCACAGTTGGCAAGGCGCAGGATACTGTCCGCTTCCATCAGCGCAACGGCGGAGAGAATATCGTTGGCAATGTAGCTGCCGCAGTCCACGATGACATAGGGCGCGATCTGACGCAATCCGTCCAGCAGCTCTACCACCTGCTTCTGCGTAAAGGGCGGAGTGCTGTACTCGTTCTGCCGTTCGAGCAGCCCCAATACCGCAAGGCAGCTGTTGCGCTTAAAGGTGACAAGGTTATGCTTGATGAGGTTCTCGCTGATGCGGGCGGCTGCCAGGACGCCGGCAAGAGAGCCTTTGCTCTCCAGAGCGTCTGCGGGACAGATGCACGGCAGCATGGGTGCGGCCATGTCACAGAGCAAAAGGATGACATTTTTCTTCCTGGCGGAGAGCATTTTTGCGATCTTCACCGCCGTTACCGTCTTTCCGCTGCCGGGGCTGCCCCAGACCGCCAGCATACCGCCGCTGTCATTCTGCTCCTCCGGCTTCTCTGTGTCACGCTGAAAGATGCTGGCCTTTCTGAAATTCATCCTGTCACCTCACTCTCCGGTGTGGCTGCGGCGGGGTCGGCGGCTTCGCCCTCCTCAATGGGATCTTCCTCCGGCTCTGCGTACAGCTCCTCGATGAGTGCATCCTGTGCCTCGATGAACTGCTTTGCACCGTCTGCCGTGCCGCGGTAGACGAGTGCTAAATGGAGCTTGGCGACCTGCTCCAGCTCCGCCAGCACCTTGGCCTGCTCCGGCAGAACGAGGAAGGTCACGGTGGAGGGAAGCTCTTTTTCCTCCCCTGTGGCTTCACCGGTATTGGCGTCATAGCCGGTGCTGGCGGTAACAGAGATGATCTCCACGTACTGCAGCTCGGCGGGGATGGTGGTTTCGCCGTCCTCCGGGTAGTCCGCCACGATGACCGATACGATGTCGCCGCTCTGGAGCTTACCGGACAGTCCTGTGGCGAAGCTCTTGATGGTGACGGAGATGGCCTGCTTCGTGCCATCCAGATTATAGAGATACGCATTCTCGGCGGCAGGCGCGTCCGAGAGCTTGGCGGCGAGAATATAATCACCAACGGCAAGATCCGCCTTGGCGTATTTGCCCACTACATTGTCTTTCGCGGTCATAAGGCCGGAGGGGAGATTATAGGAGCCGACCTCGGTCGTTGTGACCATGTCCTTGGTGATGAGTTCGCCGGCGTGAATGTCCTTCGTCACACGGACGATCTCCGCCTTCTGGCTGATGCTCTGATTGAACAGCGGCGTGATGCCGAAGCAGATCACCAGTGCCAGCAGAATGCAGATGACGCCGATGACCGTGCGGTTTTTGAAAATACTCATGGAGCAAGTCCTCCTTCGTTTTAGATGATATATGCGGTAAAGAAGCCCACTGCAAGAAATGGCGCGAATGGATAGCTCTCCGGTGGGCGCTCTTGCCTGCGGATCTTGTGCAGGGCGGCTATTGCAAGGTAGAAAAGGCAGTACAGCACCAGTGCCAGCACCAGTCCGGCGACTCCGCGCAGAAAGCCCAGCAGGAAGCCGGAGGCGGCGATAAGGAACGCATCTCCCATGCCGCCGCGTCCTCTCCGGCTTGCCAGCCAAAATGGGACGGCCAGCGCCAGGCCGAGAATCCGGGCGGGGCTGAAGGAAATCAGCCCCGCCCCTGCGATGACGATACCGGAAAGGTCATAGATCTGCCTGCGCCGGAGATCCGTCCATGCCGCGCTCATAAGTCCGATGAGGAACAGCGTCCCCTGCAGGACAGATGCCACGGATCAGCCGCCCAGCGCGCCGGCGTAGTTGAACATATCCTTGATGCGCTGGTTCAACGTGGGCATGACCACATCGCCGAACAAAGCGTAGAGGCCCGCCAGCAGCAGCGCGCCCAGCACCACGGCGATTAGGATCTTGACGGCGGTGTCGATGTAGCCCTCACCGGAGCGGCGGGTGGCGGCAAAGCGGATGGCCTTGGCGCGGACGGAATTGGCGGTGTTCTTGATAAACTTCTTCATGTGATAATTTCCTCCTACAAGTTATATGTTTCGTATTGTGGGTGACTTACATGACCTGCTCCGCGGCGGGAGCATTGTCCGGCTGCTGAGCCTGCCGGAGCGACTGCTCGTAGGCATTCAGCACCGCATCGTTGAACTGCTGGCGGGCCTCCTTCGTGCAGGGGAAGCAGATGTCGTGATAGCCCCCATGGCTGTCCTTGTACTGCGGCATGGCGACGAAGGGGCCATTCTCGCCTCGAATGATCTTCACGCCGCGGATGGCAAAGATGCCGTTGATGTCCACGTTGGCATTGGCGAGGGTGTACTTGCTGTCCTTCACGGGATAGATGCGCACGGCGTACTCCACGGGGAGCGGGGTATCCGGTGCAGGGGTGGGCGCTGTTGCCTTGGTTTGGGCTTTGGGCATTGGGATTCCTCCTTTTCTGATTTGGATATGAAAAAAGCACCCGGCCGGGTGCTTATTTCACAGGTTCATATCCATTTCCTGCTGGGGTGCAAACTCGATCTGCTGGAAGCCGATGCGGTCGCAGTAATAGAACTCACTGCCGCCTTCGTCGTATAGTTCCAGCACATCCGAGATGCCGATGGGTCTGCCGTCGTAGCCGGGAACCGGGTCACGGAAGAGCGTGTAGATCTCCTCCGGGTCATTGGTCCCGACCAGACCGTCATAGACTGTTTCGTAGTGCTTACGGTCGGGCTGTCCGAAACGCTCCAGAAGGGCTTCATACGGGATGAAGCGCATATTGATGGGGCTGTCCCGCGTGAGCTGCCACACACGGCAGCTTTTCAGGGGCGGAGCCTCCGGGTCGAAGCGGCCGCCCCTCTGCCCCAGCAGGAGGCGGTCATAGACACCGTCCTCCCAGCGGATGGTGAGCGACTGCTTTTGCAGAAAACGCTCCAGCTCCTGCGTTTGGAACATGGTATCCACCACCGCCTCCTTTCTCGCGATGTATCCGGCAGGATTGCTGTAATAGAGGATGCGGTCATGGTTATCAATGAAGATGCGCTGCACTTATTTCACCTCCGATCATTCCAGCTTCATCTCACCTGCGGCCGGTTCCTCCTGCCGTGGTGCGGTCAGCTCCATGAGCTTCTCCCGCGCCCAGTCCGGCAGGTATTTTTCGTCCAGCACGCCGATGAAATCCTCCCGGTTCCATCTGGCTGTTTCTCCGTCCGAGAGGCAGGTGGCAAAGACTGCTCGACCACTGGAATGCGGCTCGCATCCAAAGCCGCTCCGAGCATACCAGAGTTGATCCGCCTGACTCCAGCAGGATTCCTTCAGCGTATCCGGCGACAGTACCAGCACCTTGCCGGTGAAGTCCTGCTCGGCGCGGTCACCGACGCAATGCTCCGCACCGAAGAGATTTAACGCCTGCACCGCCTTGCGGTAGAAACTGACGAAGCCATCCAGCACGGCGGGGTGGCTCCGAACAGTGATCGCGGCATTGTGACGCTCATCCTGCGGAATGTAGCGCCGCTCAGCCCACTGCTTATTGGTGGGGCTGAAACGCCCGTCCCACTTGAGTTCATGCAGGGTATTGGCAAGCACCCATGCGGTGCGCTTATAGCCGTATTCGTCCAGCACCGGTGTGATACAGTCCTTGTCCAGATGCATTCCGTCGAAGCTCCGGCGGATGGTATCCTCGATGGCTTCCCGGCAGGCGATGTTGGCGCGATGGCTTTCCCTCCAGAGCGAAAGCTCATTTCGTTCTCTGGCCTCCTTCGCCGAGTAGGGATAGAGATAGGTTTCATTCATTTGGATCTCTCGCCTCGTTTCTTCTTTGAATGCCCACGGTATCACTTATCGTAGATGACATCGTCGTCCATCAGCATATCCTCCAGTACGGACAGGCAGCAGCCGGACTTGCGCAGGGCCTCCAGCAGCTCGGCGGGAATATCGGAGAGGTCGTGGTCGTAAAATGTCTCGCACACGGTGATCACACCGGAGCCCTCGTCCACATGGCAGTCCAGCTTGGCGTCGGGCGCGATGTCCGCTTCCGCTCTGGCCCAATCGGGAACGGTGACGGCGGGGCGGATCAGCTCCTCGATGTCCGCGTCGCGGAAGGTGCAGTGCCCCTCGGTGCAGCCCTCGCAGCTGCCGCAAAGGTCCGTCAGCTCCCGCATCAGCTGACCGGCGCGGTCCGTCAGGGCGAGGATCGTGCGCACCATCTCCATGGCGGTCATCTCGCTTTTTGACAAAATGACCGCGCCCTTGGCGCCGGCCATTTCCAGCTTCCCCTCGTCCTCCAGCCCGCAGACGGTCAGAACGGCGGGCGGGATGGTGACGCTCTTGTTGTCGTTGTATTTTACAAATTTCATGCTGCTTCTCCTTTTATTGTTCAAGTTTTAAGGGATGCTCCGGCTCATGGATCAGCTCGTAGCGGGTGTCGCCATCGCCGCCCAACAGACTATCCATAGAGAGCTGCCAGCAGGCTTTACGGGGGTCATAATTGGTGATGACGATCTCCTCATATTCGCTGCCTGCCGTCTGGGACATGCTGTTGGGACGGGAGGTGCGGAAGATATAGCAATCCTGATAGATCTCGCAGATGTAGTCCTGGTAGTTGTAGGAAACGATGAAGTATCCTTCACAGGTGACCAGTACATCATGGAGCCGCTGATGATCCTCCGGGGGAAACTCCACCTCGTAGCAGCTCTCCGCCTTGTAGTAGGGCGGGTCACAGTAGATCACGGCGCCTGCCCGGTCGTACTGACGGATGACCTCCTCGAAGTCCTTGTTCTCCACGATGACATTCGCCAGCCTGCGAGAGCATTCCCAGATCAGGTGAAAGAAGCGGCGGATATCACAAGGTTTGCCGCCGAAGGACTTGGCGCCGCCGCTGAAGCTGTAGCGGATGAGCTTGAAGAAGTCCGCCGCGCGGCGGATGCTCCCGCGGGGCGCGCGCTCCAGCATAAGGGCGCGGATGGCTTCGGCGTCGGGGGGCTTCAAGTAAACCTCCGTCAGATCCATCTCCTCCTGCAGGTAGTCGTCCGTGAACTCGCCCTTGGAGAAGAATTTATAGAGGACATTGAAGTCATCCCGCGTGTTCAGCGGCAGGAAGCCAAGCTCCGCCAGCAGTGCCATGGGGCGGTTCTTCACGCAGCAGAACAGGTTGGTGAGATTGCCGTTGAAGTCGTTGTAGACCTCCATGCAGCCGCGCTGGATAGGACGGCACATGGTCACCGTGCCGCTGCCGCCAAACACATCGACGAAGCGGGTGTAGCGGTCCGGCATCAGCTTGTTGATGATCCACAGCAGCTTGCCCTTGCCGCCCACCCAGGGAATAAAGCTGTTCAAGAAGTATCACCTCCCTCCAGCGGGAGGGAGAGCTGACCGGTGTCCTCATAGTCAGGCAAGGTGCGGGACAGGCCGCGCTCCGCAAATGCGATTTTCTTGATCCGGCTGCGGAGCTGCCGGATGGTGCGCCGCAGCTCCTCCTCGGTGGCGGCATAGTAGTAGCCGCCGTCAAAGCTGCAGATGGGGATGCCGTCGCCCCGCAGGGCGTTGATCTCCCGGCGCAGCTCAGAGCCGCGCATTCGGAAGGCACACTCCAGCTCCCGGCTGGTGACGGCGTTCGCTTCGCCCTTGTGGTAGAGTTCAAGATACTCTGCAAGGGCTTTGTTGATCGGCACAGTTCCTCCTTTCCGGGTCCGTTATCCCGGAGCAGGAGGTCAAATCAGCGCAAAAAAGAAGGGACCGCTTTTCCCCGTCCGGGAATACGGCCCCTTGGTGTAGTTCTTATCCGCGCAGCTGGCGTGGTAAGATGTGGTCAGCTACTGCATTTCCATGGTAATATCCTGTTCCTCCGCAGGGTAGCACACATAATCACTGCCGATGAACACGCCGGGGTGCTCGTCCTCATAGCGGCAGCCCAGCGCATCCAGATCCATGTATTCGTACAGCTCCTCCGGGACGGTAGTTTCGTTGGCGAGATAATATCTGCCCAGCGCGGCGTAGCTGTTGACGCCCTTGAGGATCGTGTAATCATGCAGATGCTCCGGCGACTCTCTGAAAATCTCCCCAGCCTCCGCCTCGCCCTTTTGCAGGGCCATGGCGGAGAGGATCGTCTTTTCGTCATCGCTCAGAGCATCCGGCCTGCATCGGAATGCCTCCTGTGCTGCACAAGGCAGCGGCCGGTCGCTTTCATGTTGGATCTGTTCCCTGGTCATTGCATCGTCATCTCCTTTTCCTGTTTTTGCTGTATGGGTGAGAGCATTGGTTCATAGTCCGCGCGGTGCAGCAGCCCGTAGGATGTGAGAGCGGCGTTGTCCGCATGGATGACTGTCTCGCCGTAGTTGAAGAGGTTCACATACGGGATCAGCCGAACGGCTTCTTCACGGTCCATGATGAAACAGAGCTGATCCAGCGCCGCCTCCTGCGGTGAGCTGATCCCCGGCGTGAGGATGTAATCGGCCAGATGCTCTGTTAGGAGCATCGCCGTTTCTATGTCCTGCACCTCGAACTGCTCCAGCAGAGCCTTCAGCTTTGGCACCTCGGATCTCGGAATGTCCCGCGCGGCCTTGGTGAAGGCATTCAATTCCTCCAGCTCCATGGGCAGATCCGCAAAGAAGGCGGCGTTGGGCAGAATGCCGTCATAGTTGAGGACAACGGTGTTTTCCCAATTCAGGGTGCCGAGCTGTTCCTGCGCGTCCAGCAGCTCCGCCTCTGCCGCGGGAAGATCCAGCGTCACCGTGCGCGCATCGCCAATGTCGGGATGCAGTCCGAGCGTGAGCTGGAAGAGGTATCCCGGCTTTTCCGGCAGCGTCTTTTGGACGGGCGGCGCGGTTGTCAGTTCGCCATCCTGCAGCACATACAGGTTTCCCACAAAAACGCCGTTTTCACTGCATCGCATCATTCTTCCGATACCGGCAAAGTCCAGCATCTTAAAGACAGCATCCGACACGCCATCCAGTTCGGGGATAAAATCGTTTTCTGCGTAAAACCGGCCAAGCTGGTCGTCATCCGCGGCATCCACCACATGATAGCAGTCTGTTTTTGCGCTGACCGCCAGATCCCGCAGATCCTGCAGCGTGATGACACCGCCGTTGGCGTTTACTTTTCTCTGCACCTCTATGGAGAACATCCCCTCAAAGGCGATCCCTTGTACCTCGTCCAATGCCGCAAGCTGTGCGGCAAGGTCGTTGAGCTCGTTGAGGCTGATATCTAATCCATCCAAGTGGGGCGAGAGATACTCAAAGGCAAAGTAGTCTTCGATCTCCATGTACAGGATATCGTCCGTCTGAAGCCGCACCTTTTCCATGGCGTCCCAAACCTCCCACGGGGAGGCGGGCAGCTCCAGCTTGGCATAGGCTGCGCTATACGGCGTATCGTTTTTAGCGAGATACACACGCAGTATTTTCTTACCCAAGGGTCATCCCTCCCATTTCTTGTTTCTGTTCATAGCAGGCAGGGTCTGCGCCGGGGACGCCCCAGCCGAACATGGAACCCGTTTTCATGGCTTTTTCCTGTGCGGGGGTAACGCCCAGCCGCTCGTTGTTATAGTCCGCTATCTCACGGTTATGCGCGGGATCGTTTGTGTTCCAATCGCTGGGGTAGTAGCCGCTCTCGCCGCGCTTGATACAGATGAGCTCACCGGTGCCGGGGAGGGTGGAGAAGCACAGCTCCGGCAGTCCATCCGCCAGCTTGGGGGCGAACAATTCCTGCTCCGTTTGGATGCTCCACTCGTCCGAGTTCCAAAAGTGGACATGCAATTCACCGCCGTCATCCACGGCAATCTCCCTCTGTTCAAACCCTTCGCACCAGCCGTCAGAAGCCTGTCCGGTGAGATATTCCTTTAAGGTTTCCAGCTCTGTGTCCGACAATTCCCCGGCGACGCGGCATTCCGCTACGCCCCAGAGCTGCCGGTCACGCTTCTCCACGGTGAAGACGGCGGAGCGTACCTTGCGGTCAACGCTGTCGGCTTCATCATACCAATGCATGAGACCGCGTTCCGTTTCCTCCGGCATCCGGTTCTTCACCAGTGCCGCCGTGATCTGATCCTGATAGCCGCGCAGCTCACTACCCTCCAGCAGTGTGCTGCTGTCATCGAGATCACCGTACTCGTTCCGCTCATAGAGATCGGCGGTCAGGGGCATATACAGCTTGAGGGTGGTCAGCTTGGGCGGCAGTACGGTGAAGCTGTCCTCGCCGGGGATGAGCGGCAGCGTGCGGCCATTGTCCCACTTCATAAAAATTTGCCCCTCATCATCCACGAAGTCCACCTCACCCTCGGTGCCGGGAAGAATGGGCGCGTAGGGATCGTCCATAGCGTTCAGCCGGATGCGGGTGCCGGGGGGATACTGTTCCTTGATAAAATTCACCATTTTTCTGTCCATCATCGTTTCCTCCATGTTTTGCTCTCTGTCGTAAAACTCCAGCTCGTAGATCACGCCGCGATCTTGCTTTCGGGTATCCTTCACCTTGACCGTCGTACCATCAAAGATGTAATTGCCGGCTTTCCCAAAATCGGTGTAGAAGCCCTTGCCGTGGTTGCAGGTTGAGAAGGGATGCTCCGGCTGATCCTTGATCTTGGAATAGAAGCCCACCGTCTGCACCGTGGTCACCACACGGGTCAGCCCCACCATATCCGCGTGATTGGCGTGGCTGACGGTCTTGAACTCCACACCGGGGCGGATGAACCGTTTCAGCTCGGCAAGGCTTTTGAACGCGACCGGCTCTCGCTGCTTTTTTGAGGCGTCCATTACATTCCCCCGAAGGTCATGCCCTGTTCGGGTCGAGGCTCGTGATCCTCCTGCCGGCAAGGGGCTTCCTCGCCGTAGAAGTCGAAGATAATGTCATCCACCTGCTTGCGGACGGTGGGATCGTCGGTCAGTACCTCGTACCGGAAGCCTGTGGTGGGGTGATACGGCAATTCCTCCCGCACACACTTGAGAAAGGCTTCGGCATCGGTAAACTCCTGTGCATCGCCATTGGCATAGGTGACACGGCCCGCCAGCGGCTTGTCCCGCGCCATGTTCTGCCGCTGGACGTCCAAATCATAGGCCGTACAGTAGCAGTTATAATCGCCCGGAGAGGGGTTGCACCGCAGGCAGTAGCGGTAATGCTCGGTTTCCACGATGTAACCGTAGTTCTGTGTCCAGCCGCCGCTGATTTTCCCGCCGTGTTCATAGCAGAAACGCTCCATAGCGAAGCGGCTTTTCAGCATACTCTCCCGCAGCGTGTCCACGACCTCTTGCAGTTCCGCTTTGAACACAGGGCTGTTCAGCTCCTCCGGGCCACGGGGCCACCATGTATGCCAGAACTCGTTGCCGCTGCGTCCGAAGTCCATCCGGACATGTCCAACGGTACCCAGCCGCTTATCTTCTTCGGGGTGCGGGGTATAAAATAAACCCGCCTCCTCCGGGCGGGCAGGTCGGATATGAAATTTCATGTTCTCCGCGGGATAGGGGAGCTGATGCGCCTCGCAGAACTCACGGAGCGTCATGTCGCCTTCATCGAGAAAACCGAGCTCATCCCGCACATCCAGCCGCCCGGACTTAGGCATCGCCAGCTTTTCCGGCATCAGCACCGAGCCTGCGTGGTTGACCACAACATTTTCTTCCATGTAGCACAGCTCGCCGGGATCATCGTCAGAGCCGCGAATGTCATAGCAGTACCAGCCCTGCGGCACGGTATCACGGGCAATGCGCCTGTTGGTGAACAGCGCGGGCTTATCAAATACTTCAAGGTGCCGGAATTTATCTGTTCTTGCGTTGACTTTCAAAATTTCATGCCTCCCATCTGCGGCGTGTACGATTCATCCCGCCAGTTGTTTTTACATCCTTCGAAACGGTTGACCAGTTCTGTGGCAGTAAGGGCTACAGTAGGCGGTTCTACCGTTTCTGAGAAGCAGTCCTCATCCAGCTCGAACCAGCAGTGATCCACCGCAGGATCATACCGGTCGAAGCGGCGTTCCGGCAGTCCTACTTGCCTTGGAATGAAGTATTCGCCCATTTCGCAGCTATCTTTGATGGTACGAGCCTGTTCCGTAGTCAGCGTACCGGCAATGACGCATTTATTGTGCATCTTGTAGTTATCGGCATCTCTGTACAGATATGAGATCTTGGTGTTCATAGGTATCACTCCCTTCTTTTGGGCAACGGCAAACATACTACACATCTGCCGCAAAGTCTACCGAAACATTTGCTGCCCCTGCGTCTGCTCCGGAAAGGGCGGGTCCAAGCGGCGCAGCAGGCCGAACTCTGTTTTTGTCACACAGTCATTTTCCATGCAATCCTGACCGTATTTCTCAAAATCCATGTAGCCCTCCAGCTCATAGATGGCTTCATCATCCAGCCCCAGCGTTTCCTGCAATCGCTGCTGACCGTAACCGTAGGCATCCTCCGTGATGCGCTGATAGTTGTCCAGATTTCGCAGGAGCTCACAGGCTCCGCGCAGCGTATCCGGCCGTTCAGCCTCCAGCACGGCGGCGTAGGTCAGGAGCGCACCGTCCTGTTGCCAGATGTCCTCCAAGGCTTCGGCAAAATCGTTGTAATCCTCCACGGCAGGGCAATCCGTATCACGAATCAGCTCCCCAATGTAAGGCACCTTGAAGTGAATATCACAGAGCATGGCATCCGCGAAAACATCGATATCAAGATAGTTTTTCACCGCATCGAGGTATTCCTCGTCAGCGGGGAGGATGAGGGTGTAGTCGGGCTTTCCATCGACACGCAGCGTCATGCGGAGCATTTCATCCTGATTTTCGTTGCGCCAAGGCTCTGTCGGCGAAAGGTAGCTGCGGTCGATCCCCATATCCGGCGTCAGCAAACTGCGGGCGTTGGAGACAAAGGCACTGTACCGGGCATAGTTGTACCCCTGCGGGTCAACGAGGAAACCGTCCTTTCCCTCCGCATCGAGGATAAGCAGACAGTGTCTGGCGTCATCATCGTGCCGGATGGCATTTTTGTTCTCTGCGATGAAATCATAGTCAGCAAGCAGTGCGCGGCTAAACTGCTTGAACCGCTGGGCGGGTAACTCGATTACCTTATCTACACTGCATGCTTCGCCTTCATACTCGGACTGTTTCCGCCTGAGTTCTGCTTGAATAATCACATCATCCCTCCCATCTCCATGTGGCTGCTCTGGCTTCCGTTCATCACTTCCTCCATGCTGATATAGCCCTTATAGGCGATGTAACCCCGGTCGGTGAACATTCCGTCCTCCTCATTCATGCGCTCCGTGCCGTACTTCTCATAGTCATAAAAAGCGTCGAGATTTTCGTCATACTCAAAGCGGCCGGACTGCTGGATCATGTATTTGCCGTACTCCTCCGGTGTGCTGGCACTGGGAGCAAAATCAAACAGGTCGAGATTTTCTGCCAAATGTTTTGCCTGTTCCGTGGTATGTGGTCTTGCCATAACAGCTGCCGCAGCATATTTCCTGATACTCATGTCGGAAAACTCATCCAGTGCCTGCACCAGTGCATTGAGTTCACTGATGTCAACATGGTCCATGTCCAGCAGGTCAAAGACTTCGTGTGGGAGCCAGCTATCCTCCAAGCTCAGACGAATCTCCGATGGATCTGTGATGCCCCCGCGAAGGAGGGCGCGGTCGATCTCCTCCTGCACCATGGGAAGGAACAGCCATGTGATATGCTCCGTGTCCTCCGGTTCGGACTTAGCGGTCACCGCAACGGTGATGGCATTCGGCTCATAGTAATAGCAGGGGAAGAACCGGCCATCGTAGACCTGTTCCAGCTTCATGCCGTTGTCGTAGACCACGCCGTAGGGGGTGATCGTGCCGCCGCCATTTTCGATGAGCTGCCGTGCGATTCCCTTGCCGTCCAGCGCGTTCAGCTCATCCACGCTTGCACAGCCGCCGTGCAGGTTCATGTAATGGTCGCGGCCGATGGCGGCGAGGTCGGAAAAGTCGGTGATGACCGTGGCCTGCTGGCAGCAGAAGGTCAGGTTGATGAGATCCTTCAGCTCGAAAAGCTCCAACTTGTGAGCCATCGCCTGAAACTGCGCGGCCTCGCCGGTGTCGAAGCTATCCAGTCGCTTGGCGAGGTAGTTCAGCTCCTCCACATTGACCGTGAGCATTTCCACTCGCTTGAGAACAGTGTAGAAGCTGTCGATCTTCTCCACCTTGCAGTCCGCCTTGACCGCGTCGCCGATCTCCAGCGCCTCCAACAGCTCCATGCAGTATGCGTACTGGTCATGCGGGATGGGGAACGGGATGGTCGCCACGCCGTATTCCGGGTGGCTGGGGTTACTGAGAACCGCTTGAATCATCATGTTATCTCCTCCGTTTTTCTTTCCAGATTTAAGACCACCTCGCCATACCTGTACAGCAGGAGTGCTCCGAGGATGAGCCGGAAGGCCCTGTCACTGACCAGCTCGGAAAAAGCAAGGTCTTCTATCACGATGTTGTCACCGCCAACGGAAATGGTCTTCGCCGCCTGATAAATGCTGTACAGCTCCGGGTGAATACCGGAGAGGCGAATGACGGGGAAGTCGAAGCCGCTGCTGTCGAAATGCCAGAGGACTCTTTGCCAAAGCTCCTCATCGGCGGTAAGCAGAAACAGCGCAGCCGCATTGCGCCCGGACATACCGTAGCAGCGGTTTTTCCAATGCGTCCATCGTTCTCTGTGGGCAGCACTGAGGAAGAAGCGAAAGGGCTGCCGGTTCAGCTCATCTCGCAGCCGTCTTTGCAGCGGGCGGAACAACCTTCCGCCAAAGCACTCCCGCGCCAGAGCGTTCAGCTCCACCACACCGGCCTCGATGCGCTCCTCCAGACAGACGCACTCATTCAGGTGACAGGGGTGTCCGCTGTCGTATCTCGTGCAGTCTTTGCAGCGCACATCGTCGGCACTGTAGCGAAAGCTGCCGCGGATGCGTCCGCTTCTGCGAGGCTGATGACGGGGTGGCGTCATCATCTGCACCTCTGCGGCGAACAGGGGTGTGAACTTCATAAAGTATCGCGTCAAAAAATCCCTCTCCTTTCTGGAAATGAAAAATGGCCGGAGTCTTATTCCTAAAACTCCGGCCATTGCTATGTTGTATTACATTGTCTGCTCCTGCGAGGCTCGATCCTGTGCGTCCTCCTGCTGTCGGATGCGCTCGTCCAAATCCGGCACGCACACCTCAATCTGTTGCTGGACGCTGTGGATCAGCTCCACCTGCTTATCCGTAAGTTCAAAGAAGTCCTCATTCACAGAGTCGGTGCAGCATCGGTAAATCTCGGTCAGCTGCTCCGGGCTGAAAAGCTGTTCCTTTTGGATAAGCCCGGAGCGTGTGGCGAAGTCCTGCTTGGCGCCATCGTAGTTCTCCATGAAGTAGTGTCCGTGTACCACACCCGTGCGGTCATAGTCCCAATCCCATGTGACGAATTGAACGCCGTATTTGCTCGGAGAACCTGCCAGCACCGTGCCGCCAAAGTCAGCGAGGATGCGGTAGTCGCCATCCAGTCCGCTGGCTTTGAGCTGCGGGGCGGCTTCCATAGCGGTCATATACTCCAGCGTCTTCGCGGCGATGTCCTCGACGCGATATAGGGCATCCTCTGCCTGGGACGTGTCCGCATCCTCCCGCCGATAGAACACGCTGCCCTTGCCGGTGATTCGGCAGAGGGGCGCGCCGTTCCAAAGGACAGGCAACTGCTCTCCCTCCACCGGCAGAGTTTCAAAGCCTGCACGGTGCAGGGGAATACGGACTTCTTCGAGGTAGCGAAGCTGACGGCTTGTGTTTTGGGTGTCCATGTGAGCGATCCTCCTGTTGTAAAAAATGAGGCCGAAGTATAAAACTCCGGTCTGTAGCTTGGAATACTATTTTTTTGTATGACAGCTTGCAATGAGGGTGTGCTTCTAATTGCATTTTTGAGAGCAATCGCAGAAATGCTGTTCTACCAGTTTCCTATGTGTTATTGATAGGTGAGAGGGATTTTTGATGGTATATCTTACGGTAAAGTCAATCAGCCATTCCTTCGCAGTTACTTGTATGCCACAGGGAAGCCTTGTGCTACGAAGCTCTTTTCGCAGTATCCATTGCCTAATCGTTCCAGCGCTATACCCCAGCAATACCTGCACATCTGAGATTCGTAGGATGTCCGCTTCATCTGTCCATATATTGTAGAGGAACCGTTGAAACCCCTTTTGGCATATCTGAGCGACCGGATTGAGTTGCTTGCGCTTGACATTGAATGCTCCCACGGGTGTCGCAACCAAATCCGGTGCAGCTTCAAGTGTGAGGAGATAGTCTATTACATCATTCAGTCGGATTTTATACCGTCGGGTCTTTTTTCCACTGTCCTCGCAGGGGATGTATCCATGCTCCAGAAGCCATTTCGCTTTGCGCTTGCTGATATGACAAATTCGGTAAAGCTGGTCAGCGCTGATGACCTCTGGGTATTCTTCGTATAGGTAGGTGTAGTCTGTTGCCATATGCTTCTCCTTATCATTTGGGAGCTGAGATACTTGTCAATGACGGGCAACCGACCACATTTGCTCCCGTATGGGAGCCTGAAACTATCGTTACTCAAAGGGTTATTCGTCCTTCTTACTTCTACACTTTTTCTACACTTTGCGGGAAATTCATGCTTTTACTGGCTCAAGCCCTGCATGCTGTGTGCCCTGGAATCGTTGTGATATCAGGGATTTGACCTTCCTATAAGCACCTATATTATCCCGAAAGCACCTTGTCCATACGATTCGAAATCGTGTGGAGCGTTTGGCTTTCCGTCCTCGGAAATCCTTGATATTTGGTGCTTTTTAGACTATGCTGTGTCCAGCAGACTTGACTCCATCTACGCATTTTCTACGCTTTGTGCAGAGTAGTGAGTGCGAGTGGATTGCGGTTTTAAGGGTCACGAGAGGAACGCATCAATTTTCATTGGATTTCCTCTCCAAATGGCTCGAAATGCTGTAGACCGAAAGGTCTCTAGGGTTCGAATCCCTAACTCTCCGCCACAAAAAGCCTGTAAACAAGCCCGTTTACAGGCTTTTTAATTTTTGCCTAAAGGGCAAAGCCCGCACGATTTTCGGTTTTCAGAGGAGAAAATCAGCTGTTCTCCCCGGCACTGATCAAACTCCAGCGGCTGCTGAAGTCGCCGCCCTCCGGCAGAGCAAGCCCTGTCTCCATCGCCTGCGCCGAAGTGATCTTGGACTTGTAATCCAAGTGGGCGTAGATGTTCGCCGTGGTGGTAAAGTCGCTGTGCCCCAACCACTCCTGAATGTGTTTGAGGGGGACGCCGTTGGCCAGCAGCAAGCTGGCACAGCTGTGACGCAGATCGTGAAAGCGCATCCGGCGCAAACCGTGACTCTCCAGAAATTTCGGAAATGCGTTGGTCAGGTATTCCACCCGCATCCGCTCGCCCAACTCATCCACGAATACAAAGCCATCGTATTCATAGTTGTAGCAGTTGCCGCAGACCTGCTTGTTCAGCTCCTGCGCCCCAGCAAGCAATTTTGACTGTTCGGGCAGGGGACCTGAACAGCGCAAGCACAGCAAGCGGGTACTCGCTTGCTGTGCTTGCTGACCACTTCGTACCCCAGTATTTCCCCCTCTACCCATACTACAATCCGAACAGGGCGTTTTGGCCAGTTTTGGAGGACTTTTTCAAAAAATGTCGCTCCTATCCGTAACTTTTCGCTGCCCACTTCACCAGACGCCTTGTATTTCTTCGGATATTCGTATATAATGTATCGTGTTGAGTATTATCCATGCGGAGGTGCGGGATGAACGGGATCAAGGGCTATATCTCCATTCGGGAGGCGTCCTACCGTTGGGGTGTGTCAGAGCGGCGGGTCAACCAATATTGCGCCGAGGGGCGGATCCCCGGCGCGTCCCGGTTCGGGCGCTCATGGGCGATCCCGGAAAACGCGGAAAAGCCGTCTGACCCGCGCTTTCAGGAACAGCGCCGCGATTCCGGCAGGGCAAGCACCTGACGGATACCCCTCTGCATTGGAAGCATCCGCAAAAAGGAAGTGAACGGCATGGCGTGCGACGAGAGCTTATACCGCCAATATCTAAGCGGCGACGACGCGGGGCTGGAGGTCCTGATGAAAAAATTTGGCGACCCCCTGACCTTGTATATCGACGGCTATCTGCATGACGTTCACGAGGCAGAGGAGCTGATGCTCGACGTCTTTGCCTATCTGTTCACCAAAAAGCCGAAGATACGGGACGGCGGCTTCAAGGCCTATCTCTTTAAGGCGGCGCGGCACATGGCGCTGCGCCATAAGAGTAAACGCAAGCCCTTGTTCAGCCTCGATGCGCTGACCGGCGAGCCGGACGGACGGCTGCTGGCGGAGGAGGTCATCCGGACGGAGGAGCGAAACCGCATCCTGCATTTCTGCATGGATGAAATGAACCCGGACTATCGGGAAGTCCTCTATCTCACCTATTTTGAGGATATGAGCTACGCGCAGGCGGCGGAGGTCACGGGAAAAACGGTAAAACAGATCACCAACATGGTGTATCGCGGAAAAGAGAGCCTGCGAAGGCTCTTAGAACGGGAGGGGATCACAAATGCGGAGTCATGAGGAGCGCGTTGCGGAGACGAAGCGGCGCATCGCCAAAATTGAGCGAGAGAAACGGCTGCGGCGCGATAAGATCACGATGATCTCCGCTGTGGCGGCGTGCCTTGCGCTGCTCATCGGTGCGTCCCTCGCCATGCCCGGCATTGCCGCAAACATCCAGACAGGCAATTATTCCGGCTTTGAGACGGCGGCCAGCATCTTTCACGGCGGTGCTGCCTTGGGATACATCGTCATTGGGCTGCTGGCGTTTTTACTCGGCGTTTGCGTGACCGTTCTGTGCTTCCGGCTGCGTCAGATGAGCCGGGAGGACGAACAGGACAGGGAAAGCGAGGGGATTCATGGAGCTGATTGAGAACCTGCTGCAACTGCTGGTCACGTTCATCGGCGCACTGCTTTCCGGCATCGCCTACCGGAAAAGCTGCAGACAGGCGTACTTCCTGCTGCTGTGCTTCTACGGCTGCTTTGCCCTCGGCGCGCTCTACTGGACGCTGTATCTGCTGCTGTTCGATACCACGCCGCGCGTCTTTTATGTGTCGGAGTTCGGCTGGGTGGCGAGCGTAATTTTCCTGCGCATTTTGCAGGCGACGCTCTCCACACCGGAGGAACGCAGTTTCCGCTGCCGCAGGGCATGGCTTGCGCCTGCATTCGGCCTTCCGCTGCTGGCGTTCTACTGCACCTTCGGGGACATTCTCTCCAACCTGATCTGGTGCGGCATGATGATCGCGCTCTCTTACTGCGCCATTCGTGGGCTGGTCTACGCCAATGGGCAGATGGGCGCGGCGCGGAATATGCGGCATTTCCACATCGGCGTGCTGTGCTTTGCCGGTTCGGAATATCTGCTCTGGACGGCGGGCTGCTTCTGGCCGGATACCTCACCGGCAAGCCCCATCTTCTGGTGCGATATGCTGCTGACGCTCGCGATTCTGGGGCTGCTGCCCGCCACGAGAAAGGCGGTGGAGGCGTGACCTATATTGAAAATATCTTCCTCTGCATGGTATCCCCGCTGCTGGTGGCTGCCCTGTGCATGGGCAGGCGGCAGCTCCGCTTTTTCCTGTTCTGCATTGCCGGGATGGGTGTGTGCCTGCTTTCAGCCTATATCAATACCTTCCTTGCGGCGGTGTGTCAGGCGGATGCCCTTGCCGCCACGGCGGAGATCGCGCCGGTGGTGGAGGAAATGATGAAGCTGCTGCCGCTGGTGTTCTATCTGCTGGTGTTCGAGCCGGAGGGCGATAAAATCAAGGCTGCCGCCATCACCGTAGCCCTCGCCTTTGCCACCTTTGAAAACGTATGCTATCTCATTCAGAACGGCGCGGACCGCTTTTCCTTTATCTTTTTCCGGGGCTTCGGCACAGGAGCTATGCACGTCCTCTGCGGCTTGATCGTAGGAGGCGGGCTTGCATACACATGGCGGCGGACGTGGCTTAAAATAGCTGGCACCTGCGGACTGCTGGGCGCGGCCATCACCCTCCACGCCATCTACAATTTGCTCATTGCCTACGGCGGCGCGGCGCAGTACATCGCCTACGCCCTGCCGGTGCTGCTGGTGGCGGTAGGAAGGCTATCCGTTTTCCGATTATCACGGAAGCAATAACCGAATATCCACTCCCTGAGAGCTGCTTTTTGGCGGCTCTCAAATTTTTTTGAAAAATTTTGCGTTTTGGGTGAGAGTTTTTTCGATTTTTTGTACCTATATAAGTGAAGGGGTTTTTAAGCCGCATTTCAAAGAATCCAGAGAGGAGGTTCAAACGATATGTACGATACCGCAAGACGGGTCGCACTCGTCAAGCAGCGGGTGCGGGAAAACACCCGCCGAAGGCAGCGGCGCGGCATATATGGACTGAGCGCTATGTGTATGCTGCTGTTCGCGGTGCTGATGCAGGCGGTGGGCACGGTCGTCGGGCCGGGGCAGACAGCCGCATGGGGCGTGTTCGGCGCGATGCTGCTGCGGGAGGACGCGGGCGGCTATGTGCTGGTGGCCGTTGTCTCCTTTGCAGCGGCGGCGATCACCGCACTGTGCTTCCGGCTCAGAAACAGAGAAAACCAGAAAAAACGCGGGACGGACAAGCTCACCCGACACGAACAGGAGGAGAAAAGCCAATGAAGAAACGAATACTCAGTATCCTGCTGCTGTGCTGCATGGTGCTGACGCTGCTGCCGACAAAGGCTTTCGCTGCGGGTGAGCTTCGCCGTGATAAACAATTCTGAACGGAGGAAAGAAGATGAAAACAGGAAAAAAACTACTCACAGGATCACTTTTGGCGCTTTGCGCCGCTCTTTTGGTGCTTTGCATCGTGCTTGCCGCAGGATGGAGCAAGGCGGCAAAAATCGACACTGCACTGCCGGAGGTGCGGAACAACGGCACGGCGACCCAGTGGAAATACAGCGATGAAGCCGATTGGCACGACCTTGTGGCGCTTACCGAGCTGCGGGGTGCTGCCGGAGAAGCCGGTAAGGACGGAGCCAACGGTAAAGACGGAATTAACGCCAAAAGCATCGAGGTGCAGCGAGCCGCAACCCACATACAGTGGCGTTACGCGGGTGACGAGTGGCAGAACCTTGTGGCGATAGTCGACATCACAGGCCCCGCCGGACAGAGCGGTAAGGGCGGAGCAAACGGAAAAACACCGGAAATCCGCGTGAACGAAAACACCCTGCAGTGGCGCTACACCGGCGATGAAATATGGCTGAACCTGTACGACCTTTCGGTTCTGAAAGGTCTTGACGGCAAGGACGGAACCGACGGTGCCACCGGTAAGGACGGTAAAACACCTTTTATCGGCGAGAACGGCAACTGGTGGATCGGAGAAACCGACACCGGGGTGAAAGCCGCAGGTGTTGACGGTGAAAAAGGCGACAAGGGTGACCCCGGCGAAAAAGGTGACAAAGGCGATAAGGGTGATAAAGGCGACAAGGGCGACCCCGGTCAGAACGGCGGAAGCTCCGGGTATTTTTACGGCACGGGGTATGTACCGTCAACCCATCTATCAGACGGTGCAGTCCCCCTGTACTATCGGGAAATGCATAACCGCGGCGGGCTTATATCGTGCACCGAAACAACTCTCAGGCTGAAAAAAGGATATACCTACAATGTGTGTGTAAGCGGCATGGTTAATGCGATGACAAATGATAATAGCGGAAACTATTCCGTTCGGATGACTGACGGTTATGATGATGACTATTGCAGATATATTACACTGATAGAACAAGACGGCAGGGGATCAAATTCTCTCTGCTTCAACAGAATATATGACCTTACCGGCGCGAGAAACGATGTTGAACTCAAATTTTCGCTGGAGCAAGGTGATTACAAAACCTATCTGCTTTCATTCAGCGGCTCTGTTACAATCACCGCTCTTGACTGAGCAGATATACACGAAAACGGAGGTAGCAAGAAATAAAAAAACGAATACGCAGCATCCTGCTGCTGTGCTGCATGGTGCTTCCGCTGCTGCCGACAACGGCCTTTGCTGCGGGTGAGCTTCGCCGTGATAAACAATTCTGAACGGAGGAAAGAAGATGAAAACAGGAAAAAAACTACTCACAGGATCACTTTTGGCGCTTTGCGCCGCTCTTTAGGGGCGCGGGCAAATAGCCCCGCGCCCCATTCGCTGTCTTCCCAGAAAAAGACGGCTGTTCCTCAAAAGAACAGCCGTCCCGTTTTTTTCTGTTGATATGTATCTGAAATCAGACCACAAACAGGTACAGGAGATATCTACAAGTCTGTTTGTCAGCCCATATCGGCGGATAGAGCCTTGCTGATTTGGGCTTGCAGTGCCTCCGCCTGCTTCTTTTCCGTAATAGCGCCCACGATGGGGTCGCCCACGATGTTGCCGTTCCTGTCAACCACATAGGTGGTGGGATAGGCAAAGATATTGGTGGTGAACTTGCCGGCCTCTCCGTCGGAAGCAAAATACACGTTCTGATAGGTCGCGCCCTTCTTGGCAAGCACATCCTTGGCCTCGGAAATGGCCGTCTCGTTGCCGTCCAGCGTGAAGGTGTTGACGCCGATGAGGGCGCCGCCCTTCTCCGCAAGCTCCTTGTTCAGCGCGTCCAGCTCGGCAAGCTCTCCCACGCAGGGGTTGCAGGTGGTAAACCAAAAATTCACAACGGTGACGGCGTTTTTGGCGAACAGCTCGCTGCTCTTCACCGTGTTACCGTCCAGATCCTTGCCCTCAAAGGCGGGAAACTTCTGCATACTGCCATCGTCAGGCGGCGTGGTCATATCGCTGCCCGCCGGGACGCTCGTATTGTCATCACTATCAGGCGTCTCTGACAGCCAGGGATACTTCGTCTCCAGCTCCGCCCGCTGGTTCTCAATATCCTTGATCTTGGTGGCCTCGCCGGTGAGCAGCGTCAGCTCCTCCTCGGTGAACTGATCCTTGGCATTCTCGATGGTCTTGAGCAGAAAATCGCCGTAGTTGCCGCCGTCCTCTATCATGGCCATGCCCTTATCGGCTGCCATAAAGACCTTTTCCCAAAGAGCTGTGTTTTCCGACAGGATGGCATTTTCCTGCGCCATCAGCTGCTCATACAGCGCTTTTGCCTCCTCGCCGCCATCCTTGCCGTCTGTGTCCTCTGCGGGCTTTGTGCCACAGGCGACCATACCGGCGGCCAGCACCAGCGCCAGCAGCAGTGTGATGATTTTCTTTACGTTCATTTTGTTTCCTCCGTTTTTAATGTATTTGCAGGTTCTACAGGTTCTTTTTTGCCGTCTCCAAAGCCGTAGCGGAAACTGACGGCGTTGGTGGGACAGGCGCGGATGCACATCCCACAGCGGATGCACTCGGTATGGTTGGGCGTTTTTGTCACGTCCACATCCATTTTGCAGGCCTTGGCGCATTTCCCGCAGGAGACGCACTTATTCTTATCCACCTTCATCTGGAACAGGGACACCCTGTTAAACAGCGCGTAAAACGCACCCAGCGGGCACAGCCACTTGCAGAAGGGCCGGTAAAATACGATACTCAGCACGATCACTGCCAGCAGGATGCTGAATTTCCAGGTAAACAGGCTGCCCAGCGCCGCCCGGATGCCGGAATTGGCAAGGGACAGTGGGATGGCCCCCTCCAGCACGCCCTGGGGGCAGAGATACTTACAGAAGAAGGGGTCACCCATGCCTACGTCGTTCACAAGGAATGCCGGCAGCAGGAAGACCATCACCAGCAGAACGGCGTATTTGAGGTATCGCAGCGGCTTGAGCTTTTTTGTAGAGAGCTTCTTCGTGGGGATCTTATGCAGCAGCTCCTGAAACCAGCCGAAGGGACACAGAAAGCCGCAGATGAAGCGCCCCAGCAGTACTCCCAGCAGAATGAGAAAGCCTGTGATATAATAGGAGAAGCTGAACTTGGAGGACCCCACCACCGCCTGAAACGCCCCGATGGGACAGGCGCCGGAGGCCGCCGGGCAGGAGTAGCAGTTCAGCCCCGGCACGCAGACGGTCTTGCCCGCGCCCTGATACAAGCCGCCCTTGAGAAAGTTCGGCAGGTGCATGTTGGTCAATAAGGCCGCCCCCGCCTGTATCCAGCCCCGAAAACGGGCCAAAAGATGGGACGCGCCCGAAGTATTCTTCTTATCCAATGCCCACACACTCCAGACATAATTTGATCGCTTTGCTCAGCACCGTGGCGGCCTCGCCCCGCCAGACGCCGAAGCACAGCATGGCGGCTCCCGCCAGCAGCAGCGTGACCTGCGCTGCTGCCTTCTTCCTGTGACTCATTTTGATCACCCTTTCCTGTTTCTGTGGCCTATCATAGCGCAGGCGGGTTAAAATCTCTGTTAAGAACAGAAATTTAACACAAATCTTATCCGGCTCTGCTATAATAGGAGACAACCTGTTCATTAAGGAGGCAACTATGCACCTTTTAATTGTAGAGGACGAGCGCGCCCTGTGCGACACCGTCGCCCGCAGCCTGCGGCGGTCGGCCTACAGCGTGGATTGCTGCTACGACGGCGAGAAGGCGCTGGAGCTGCTGGAAACGGAGCGGTACGATCTGGTGCTGCTGGATCTGAACCTGCCGAAAAAGGACGGAATGACGGTGCTGCGCACCCTGCGGCAGACCGACAGAGAGACACCTGTGCTGATCCTCTCGGCTCGCGGCGAGGTGGAGGATAAGGTGACGGGTCTGGACGCCGGCGCCAATGACTATCTGGCGAAGCCCTTCCATCTGGCGGAGCTGGAGGCGCGCATCCGCAGCCTGACCCTGCGGCAGTTTACCCAGCAGGATGTGGTGCTGCGCTGCGGGCAGCTCACCTTTGATGCCCGTGCGCGGGCAGTTTCCGCCAACGGGCAGCCCCTGACGCTGACCCGCAAGGAGACGGGGATCCTGGAATACCTGATGGCGCATCAGGGGCGGCCTGTGAGTCAGGAGGAGCTGATGGATCACGTCTGGGACAACAGCGTGGACAGCTTCAGCAACTCCATCCGCGTCCACATCTCCGCCCTGCGGAAGAAGCTGCGCACCGCGTTGGGCTACGACCCTGTCCGCAACCGCATCGGCGAGGGCTATCTGATGGGAGGGGACGAAGAATGAAGCGGCTTTCCCTGCAGTGGCGCATCACACTGATGTCCGTCCTGCTCATCGGCATCACCTGCGTGGCCATGAATTTGCTGCTGTGCTCCTCCGGTGTGTACTATATGGACACCATTGCAGACAGCTTACAGGGCAGCGGCACGGTGATCCTGAATGAGGAAGGTACGGCAAGCTTTGACCCGCAGCTCGTTGCGCCCAGCGAGGAGCTGACCATCGTCGTCGATGGGGCGCAGGGACGCTTCCGCACCACCAACTGGTATATCACGGCTATAGTGACGCTGCTCAGCGGAATTTTGGCCTATTTCGTCAGCGGACAAGCCCTCAAGCCCCTGCACAGCTTCGCCTCTCAGGTAGAGAAGGTGCAGCTGAACAATTTGGCGGATATGAGGATCGATGAGGACGTGCTGCCGGAATTCCGGCAGCTCAGCCACTCCTTCAACCAGATGCTGGAGCGGTTGAACAACGCCTTTACCGCCCAGCGGCAGTTTACCGGCAATGCCGCCCACGAGCTGCGCACGCCGCTTGCGCTGATGCAGGCGCAGCTGGAGCTGTTTTCCGCAGAGCACACCGATGTGCTGCCGGAGACGGCGGAGTTTCTCCTGCTTTTGCGGGAGCAGACGGAGAGGCTGACGCAGATGACCAAAACACTGCTGGAAATGAGCAATTTGCAGCAGGTGGCGCGGAACGAGCAGATTCAGCTTATCCCAATGATTGAGGAGATCTTCACAGACCTCGCCCCGCTGGCAGAAAAGCGCGGTGTCACGCTAAAAGCGGAGGGCGACGGCGTTATGACCGGCAGCGACGCGCTGATCTATCGGCTGATCTTCAACCTGACGGAGAACGCCGTCAAGTACAACCGCCCTGGCGGCTCGGTGCGGGTTTCTGTCACACAGGAGCCGGAAAAACTCCTGATCCGCGTTTCCGACACAGGCCGCGGCATCCCGGAGGAGTATCAGCGCAGTATTTTCCAGCCCTTCTTCCGGGTGGACAAGTCCCGCAGCCGCGAGTACGGCGGCGCGGGGCTGGGACTTTCGCTGGTGTGGGAGATCGCCGATCTCCACGGCGGCTCCGTTTGGGTGGAGGAAAGTTCGGACAAGGGCACGACCATCGCGGTGGAGCTGCCGGTACAGTGAAGCTGTATCTCACATAAAGCAATAAGCCGCGCAGCGGGAGCACCCTTCGGGCGCTCCCGCCTTATCTTAGCATTTTGAATGACTTTGTATTTTCCCAAAGGCTCCCGTTTCGGCGGGGGCCCTTGTCTTTTCACCTTTCGTTTCCCGCTGCGTAGGATAGACTGTACGGAGTCGCCCGGCTCCGCATACTACGGATACGGAAAAGGGAGTGTCTATGCAATCATCTGTCCTTCAGGGGATATTGCTCCCCTTCTGGGGCACGTCGCTGGGTGCGGCGTGCGTATTCTGCCTGCGGAGAGCGCCCTCCGCCGTTCTGCGCCGCGTGCTGGAGGGATTCGCCGCCGGTGTGATGACCGCCGCCTCGGTGTGGAGCCTGCTGCTGCCCGCTATCGACTGGGCGGACATGGGCCGCTGGTCCTTCCTTCCGGCGGCGGGCGGTTTCTGGCTGGGGGTGCTGTTCCTGCGGCTGCTGGAGCGACTGCTGCCGGAGGCTGTTACCGACCGTTCCACCACCATGACCCTTCTGGCGGTGACGCTGCACAACATCCCGGAGGGGATGGCGGTGGGCGCGGCCTATGCCGGATGTGTGGCGGCAGGAGCCGCCGCGCCCGCTGCGGCGTTTACGCTGGCGCTGGCCATCGCCATCCAGAATGTGCCGGAGGGCGCCATTGTGGCCCTGCCCCTGCGTACCGCCGGTGCGGGGAAGGGGAGAGCCTTTTTGGGCGGCGTGCTCTCCGGCGTGGTGGAGCCCCTGGCCGCCGGTGTTACGGTGCTGGCGGCGGCGCTCATCGTTCCGGCGCTGCCCTGGCTGCTGGGCTTTGCCGCCGGGGCTATGCTCTATGTGGTGGCCGCCGAGCTGCTGCCCACGCGCGGCGATTCCGGCCCGGGGGCGCTGGCCTTTGCCGCGGGCTTTACCGTAATGATGATCCTGGACGTGGCATTGGGGTAGGGAGGAGGGTTGACAACGGCCAATTCCTGTAATATAATGTCGCTGACAAGTAAACAAACAGTCTGTTGATCCAATGTCGCCGGCGGCCGTACAGCCCACCACGGGCCAGGCGTCGGCATAGAAGGAAAGGGGTGGCCAAACCCCGCACGACCGGTACTGTGAGCGCAAGGATGCACCGAAGCGGCGAGAGCCGCCGGGACGAAAGTCCGCCATTGTGGGGAAGCCCATGAGAAGGTAGGCTGCAAACGAGGAGGGATGTCTGTCCCCCGCGGCGCGAGCCAGGAGAATTGCATTGTGTAGGACAAAGTTGCAGCGGGCGCGCTCTCCGTGTGCGGGAATCTTGTACCACCATGTAGATGTACCACGCTGACCTCCTGAACGGGAGGTCGGTGTTTTTTGCACCGCCTTTTTCGCGGCCGGCCCTTTTGGGCGGGCGGCGGGGGCGGCGACATCTTTCCGTGGTGCAGGGGTCGTATCTATTGCGTTCGCTGTCCGGCTTTGCGCCGGGCAGCGTTTCATTTTCGTGGGACAGAGTGCACTCTGTCCCGTTTTTCATGCCCTGCATGAAAAATATTTCCCTTGCCAGGCTGACACGCTGCCATACACAGCGAAGCGGTGCGGAAAACTCGACTGTCAAGCTGAGGCACCGTGCGCTTTCCATCTGACCGTGAAACTGTGCAGACGAGTCCCCTTTGTCAAGCTGAGGCGGCCATTGGCCGCGTGCTTTTCCATAAGTGGGGCGGGGATGTTGCCGCATCCCCGCCCACCCCCTCACGTCGACAAAAAATTTACATAAAGGAGAAAGAGACATGAAGAAGAGAGTCATAAGCTGGCTGCTGACCGTCGTGATGGTCGTCAGCCTGCTGCCCACCTCCGTGTTGGCCGACACGCTGGCCGCGGATCAGGAGCAGCAGACCCGGCAGGAACAGATAGCTCCGGCGGACACGGAGAACACCGTCCCTGCCGAGGATGAGGAGACGCAGGAGCAGCAGGAGCCTGCTGAGGAAGTGCCTGTGTCCCGGTCTGCCCGCAGCGGCGGCGCGGCGCTGGCGCTGGCGGAAGGAACTGTCGGCTCTGCGAAGGAGTTTGCGGCGATGGAGCCCGACGGCAATTATCAATTGACGGCGGACATCACTGTCACGGCGCCCTATGGCAACGATATTACCGGCTTTACCGGCTTTACCGGCACCTTTGACGGCAACGGCCACACCGTGATGCTGAATATCACCGCTTCCACGCCCAATGTCGGCCTGTTCAGCAAACTGGCGGGCGGCGCCGTGGTGAAGAATGTGAAAGTGGATGGTACAGTGTCGGGCACGGAAGGCGTTGCCGGCATTGCAGCCCAAGCCAATGGCGCAACCATTAGTGGCTGTATCAACTGTGCAATAATCTCCGCAACCGGACGATATGTAGGCGGTATCGTTGGAAAACTGCAGGGAGGTACAGTAGAGAATTGCTATAACACAGGTGCCATTTCCAGCAGCAGAAACCGCCCTGCTGTGAATTTGGGTGGTATTGTCGGCTATATTGATGAAAGTGCAACTGTCAAAAATTGCTATAATGTAGGGGAAATTACAGTAACAAACAAGGCAACTAATATGGCTGGCATCGCAGGTTGGTGTGTTGCCTCTACAGTAGAGAATTGTTACTACTTGATGGGAACGGCCACTGCGGGTGCCAATGGCAATGAACAAACCGCAGATCCCAAATCCGCCGAGGAGTCCTGCAAACAAAAGTCAATAGCTGAAATGAAAAAAGTCCCGCAAAATTTGCACAGCTGAAAAAGGGCATGACAAAACAGGCTGGAGAAAAAGCTTCGCCAGCCGGGATAAAGTAGCAATCTGATTTATCTTTGTGAGGTGTCCTGCTGTGCGTCAAAAGCCTCCAGGCACTCTTTCACACGGGCATAGTAGATGCGCAGGAACTTGTTCTGCGCGGCTGTCATGTAGACAAAATAAGGCTTGCCCTCGCTGCGTTTCTTGTCGAGGAACTGGTACACAGGCTCATCTACAGGAGACTTCTTTAGGTAAGTGCAGACGATTTGGTAC
>CDYR01029056.1_pt1 | contig 233085 bp, 206 predicted proteins | sample 557691 | NCBI WGS metagenome assembly CDYR01 (sample SAMEA3182103, study PRJEB8094) | gut metagenome | biome: human; feature: gut; material: Stool; isolation source: human stools | place: Canada | collected 2013-02-19 | reverse complement strand
GTACAGACCGCAGCGGATGCTGAAAAGTGGATTGCCCTGATGAAACAGTATGTCAACCCTGTGGAGCTGACCGCCGAACTTCTGAACACTCTAATTGAAAAAATAACCGTCCACGAAGCTGTCAAGGGCGAGGACGGAAGCCGTGAGCAGGAAGTAGAAATCTACTACCGCTTCATCGGCAAAATCGACTGACCTTTCTTTTTTACCCAACAATATCTTTAATTAAGGGAGACGGGCGCGACGCAGCCGGAGCTGCAAAAGCTTATTGAACTGAGCAAGCTCTACAGCGTTTCCGTTGACGAGCTTTTGAGCCTTGAACACGCGAAAGCGCCGCAGGATACCGCTCCCGCCGCAGAAGCGCCGGTGCAGGACGGCTTCGAAAGCGCTTCTGCGAAAGAAAAGCCGGGCTTGCGCACCTTCTGCGCGCAGCATAAGCGCGCCATTGGCGGTGCGGCTGCGGCGCTCGCCGCGCTCATCGCCGTCGGCGTGCATTACAACGACCGCATCAATGCTCTTAACACGCAGGTAAACGACCTGCGCAGCCAGCTCTACGATGTGCAAAACAGCCTCTCGAACCAGATCGCAGGCATCAGCAGCAACGTCTCGGACATTCTGGAGCGCGAGTCGAGCCTGCTCTCGCAGTTCAGCTATGAGGTCACAAAGGTCGATCTTAAAAAGCAGGAGTGCACGCTCGCCTTCTCTCTGTTGCCGAAGACGATCGGCGAAAATACGGCTGTCTCTCTCCTTGTGACTGACCGCAGCAGCTCATCCTACACGAGCGACAGTCCGCCGACCCGCACCGCCGATCTTAAACAGGACAGCTTCGGCTATCTGCACGGCGAAGTGACCGTACCGCTGAGCGATGAGCTCAGCGTCAGTGTCAATTTCAAGACCCACGGCGAAACACAGTCAGAAGAGCTTGATACGATCTACAACCTTAAAACTCAGAATTCCCCTGTCCTCTACAGTTTTAATCCACCATTTTCCTATATGCGCCGAGACTCCGGTTCGCCGCTCACCTATCAACTTTCCTTTGAAAAGGGTGTGGATTACCGATTCGGCAGCTTTACCCTTGGCGTCTACGACGACCGCGACATCCGCACCATGCGGCTTGAATACACGCGCAACGGCAAGCTGATCTCAACTGTACCTCTCGAAGCTGTTCCTGTTTCATCTGTGGAAGAGGCCTACCCTGTCAACGACCTCAGTGATACCGCTGAGGCAACTGCAGCACGAGACCTTGGTACCTCGTACTTCATCCGCTATCCCATTGATGAGAATGCGCTTGACCTCTGCATCAGAATCACCGACTCTCCACTCATCTGCGAGATGATCGTCGAACTGTCCGACGGTGCCGTTCTGCGCGTCCGTCTTCTTCAGGTGCACACCATTGCAGGCGGCAGCGACTATTATGAGGAGACAAATTATCTTGATCAGGCCCTTGAGCCGCTCCCCTTCATCGTCGAATATCCCGACGGGCAAAACTGAGCGTTCCAAAAAAGCAGAAAAAAGCAGCTCTGCCGTAGCAGAGCTGCTTTTGTGATTGAATTAGTTCAGGCCGAACTTCTTGTTGAACTTGGCGACGCGGCCGCCGGTATCGACCAGCTTCTGCTTGCCAGTGAAGAAGGGGTGACACTTAGAGCACACTTCCACCTTGATATTCTGCTTGGTGGAACCTGTCTCAATCACATTACCGCAGGCGCAAGTAATAGTAGTCTGCTGATAATTGGGATGGATTCCTTCCTTCATTGCTCGTGTTCACCTCTTTCTGATCCAAATGTACTTTTCTAAAAAAGCCATATAGGATATTACCACGCTTTGTGTCAAATTGCAAGAGAAATTTTTGATCCTCTCCGTGCTTTTCTCTTCCTTAGCACTTTTTCCTAATTTCATCGTCAATTTTTCAACGCTCGCTATGCAATTTCTCTTTACTTCTGCCGTTTTCAGTCGTATAATGGCACTTACGCGCCTTGCGCACGGATGATTGGAAGTAAAGGAACGTCAGAATTATGTCGAAAAAACATTTCCTGCGGGGACTGCGCGACGGCATCCCCATTGGGCTTGGTTATTTTGCTGTCAGCTTCGGCATCGGCATCAGCGCGCACAACGCGCACCTGAGCATTTTTCAGGGTTTTTTGCTGAGCTTTTTGAACAACGCCTCGTCGGGTGAATACGGCGGCATCACCATCATCGCCGCCGACTCCGGCCTCTGGGCCATGGCGCTGATGATGCTGGTCGTCAACGCGCGCTATCTTCTGATGAGCTGTGCGCTCAGCCAGCGTCTCTCGCCCGATACGCCGCTTCCCTGGCGGCTCCTCATCGCCTATGACCTGACGGATGAGATCTTCGGCCTCGCCATCGCGCAGCCTGGGTATCTTGAGGTGTGGTATTACTTCGGCACCATGTGCGCGGCCATGCCGGGCTGGAGCATCGGCACCGTGCTCGGCGTGCTGATGGGGAATCTCATGCCCGTCTGGGCCGTCAGCGGTTGCTCCGTGATGCTGTTCGGCATGTTTCTCGCCATCATCATCCCCGTCGGCAAGCAGAACCGCATCGTGCTCGGCTGCATCGGTGTGAGCTTTCTCTGCTCGCTTCTTGCAAGCGTTTTGCCGTTCACGCGCGAGCTGTCCGAGGGCATGCGCATCCTGGTCTTGACCATCGTGATCTCTGCTGCCGCCGCCATTCTGTTCCCGCACAAGGAGGATGATCTCGTCGCATGAAAACGTATTTATATCTTTTCGTCATGGCGGCCACGACCTATCTCATCCGCGTCCTGCCGCTCACGCTGATCCGCAAGCCGATCCAGAATCCCTTCCTGCGCTCGTTTCTCTTCTACGTGCCCTACGTCACGCTCGCGGTGATGACGTTCCCCGCCATCATGAACGCCACGCAGTCGCCCATCGCGGGCGCGGCGGCCATGGTCATCGGCATCGTCGCCGCCTGGTGCGGACTGGGACTTCTCCCCGTCTCGCTCGTCTGCTGCGCGACAGTGCTGATCTTAGAGCATTTTATCGTGTAAGCAAATCTTGTAAAACACCCTCCGCGGATTTCCCGCGGAGGGTGTTTTTATGTATTCACAGCACCTTTTCTTCGCCGACCGAGAAGAAATACAGCACCTTTTCCCTGACCTTTTTGCCCATCACGCGCATAAGGGCCATGGAGTATGCCTCGAGCTGAGGGCGGTAGTGCTCAGCTCGTTCTTCGATCTGTGTTCTTCCGATGCGGTCAGTCTTGAAGTCCACGACCACAAGCTCGCCGTCCTCTTCAAAAAAGCAGTCTACCACGCCCTGCAGCAGCACCGCGTCGTCGGCGTCCAGCGTGGCAAAGTCCCGCACCGGCCGCAGCAGCGAGAAGCGGTACTCGCGCCGCACCGTCTGCGCATTCTTGCGAATGCGCGCGGCAAGATCACTTCGCAAAAATCGGACGATCGCGCGCACATCGACGGCGCTTGCCTGCTCGTCGGTCAGCTTGCGCTGCGCTCTGAGCTTTTCGACCTGCTCATGCACGCTCTGCTCACTTGCTTCGCAGAAAAAGTCAAGGTCCTGCATCACAAGGTGCAGCGCCGTGCCCCGCTCCGCACCTGTGAGCGTCGTTTCGCCCGCAAGGAATTTTGGTTTATATAGGCTGCGCAGCCGCGGTGGGAGCGTTGTATTTTCGGATATCTCCTCGTCCAGCGCGCGGCCCTTGAGCTGCGTGGCCGTCAGCTTGGCGGGAAAGGCCGTCTGCCCCGCGTAGGGGTAGCGGTACGACAGCGCAGCAAAATCCACCGGCAGCTCATCCTTCGGCGGCGCGGCATCCACTGGCGCGTCATCGGGCCGCTGCTGCGGCGTCACAAAGCTCAAACCGTCGTGCACACGCACCGTCCACGGCGTTTCGTCAGCATAGAAGCTCCCCTCGCCATTCTGCCCCGCAAGCTCGCGCAGGGACGCCGCTTCGCTGCGCTGCAAAAGCGGCAGCATGATCCAGTCGCCCATGCACTTGCCGCTGTCCACAGCCTCGGGCAGCACAGGACAATCGCTCAGCGCCAGAAGGTCGGCGACGCGGCTTTTCGCGTTTGCCTGCGTGTGCACCATGACGAGCTTTTCCTTCGCGCGCGTCATCGCAACGTACAGCACACGCAGCTCCTCGGCCTTCGCCTCGCGCCGCAGCGTTCGCTCGAGCGCCTGCCGTGCGACCGTCGGGTACTGGATGTGCCTTTGCGTGTCCACGCACACCGGCCCCAGCCCGAGCTGCGGATGCACGAGCACCGAACTCAAAAAGTCCATATTGCTGAAGCGACGCGCGAGGTCCGAGAGGATCACGACCGGAAATTCGAGGCCCTTCGACTTGTGGATCGACATGATGCGAACGCCCGTAGAGGCGTGCGCGGTCTGCATCGAACCCGCCTCGCCTTCGGCAAGCTGCTCGCGCAGCGTGCGCACAAAATCGAAAAGCCCCTGCCGCCCCGAGCGCGCGTAGTCTTCGCTGAGCTCCAAAAACGCGAGCAGATTTTCCTTGCGCTCCGCCCCACGGCGCATCGCGCTGAAGATACCGAGCACATTGCACCGGCGGTAAATTTCACTCAGCAGCTCGCGCACGCTCAGGTGCGCCGCGCTGTTGCGCAAAACGTCCAACGTACTGAGGAATTCTACGCTGTGGATGTCCTCACTCAAAAGCAGCGCATCGTAAAAGTCACCCGTGCGCTGCCGCGCGCGGATCGCCGCGAGCTCATCGGGTGTAAAGCCGAAGAGCGGAGAGCGCAGCACGGCAATGAGCGGCACGTCCTGCCGCGGATTGTCGATGACCTGCAAGAGCGCGAACAGCACTGCGATCTCCATCGAGGCAAAAAAGTCCTCGCCCGCGTCAGCGGCGCAGTGGAGGCCGCGCGCCTCCAGCGCGCGGCGATAGTCCAAAAGGCGCGTGCTCGGCGAGCGCATCAATATGACGATGTCCTCCTCGCACACGGGCCGCAGCTCTTTTGTTTTGTCATCCTGTATAGGAAATTCACTTGTCAGCATATTGCTGATATAGTCCGCGACGAACGCGGCCTCAGCCTCGCTCGCGCGCACGCGCTGCTCGCCCGTCTGCGTCGGCAGATCGAGCAGATGGAACTCCGCGCCGCACGCGCTCGATTCGACATAATTCGCGCCGAGGCGCAGCATTTCATCCGCACCGTAGTCGAGCTCACCCATTTCCTCGGAAAGAATATTGCAGAAGATAAAATTCGTCGCGTCCAGCACTTCTTTGCGCGAACGGAAGTTGCGCGAGAGCAGCAGCTTCGCGCTGTCGTGCTCCTCTGCGTCCTCAAGCGGCGGCCAGGTGTTATAATGCTGCAAAAAAATACGCGGGTCGGCTAGGCGGAAGCGATAGATGCTCTGCTTGACATCGCCAACAGTGAAAAGGTTTTCTCCTTTACAAGAAATTGCGTCAAAAATGCGGTTCTGCACCTCGTTGGTGTCCTGATACTCGTCCACCATGATCTCGCGGTAGCGCGCGCTGACGATGCGCGCAAGCTCTGTCGGCGCGCCGTCCTCTCCGATGAGAAGGCGGATGGCCTCGTGCTCCTGATCGGAGAAGTCAGCAGAATTCCGCCGCCGTTTTTCCTCGTTGTACCGGCGGGAAAAGTCCGCCGTCAGGTCGATGAGCGCGAGCATTGCGCTCGCCATCGTGCGCAGGTCCTCCACCGCCTCGTCGGACGAGGCGGAAAAAATCTCGGCAAAGCCCTTGACAGTCTCCTTGCAGTTGTCCCACAGGCTTTTCATGCGCGCTTTCATCTCGCCGCCGTCGCTGTCCTTCACCGCGGCGAGGCGCGGAAACGCGATGGTCACGCCGCGCGCGGCGTCCCAGCCCTCTGCGGTCTTCCCCTCCAGCGCTTCAAGCTGGTAGGACGCGTCGAGGAACGCGGGCGCATACTTCTGGTTCAGCGCGTCATTCGCGCACATCTCCTGCGCCGCGCGCTGCAAAAGGTTTTTGCAGTGGCGCGCCTTGCGCCGCACCTCATTGAGCAGAATTTTTCCATAGGGCGTGTCCTCGATCTTATCCGGCACGGCGCGCCAAAACGCGCGCTGCGCCTCGAGCCATTTGTCCTCATACGGCTGCGCCTGCAATTTTGCGTGCAACTCGAGCACTAAGTCCTCAAGCGCGCTGTCGTCGCGCCCCGCGCCGAGCGTGTCGGCGAGCAGTGTGCCTCCGGGCGTCAGACAGTCGTAAAAATCGTCCAGCGTGCGCGCGAGCACGCGCTCGCGCAGCACCTGCGCCTCGTTCTCGTCCAGCACGCGGAAATCGGGCCGCAGCGCGTGGCCGCGCGCGTCCTCGCCGAGCAGATGGCAGTTTTCGCGCAGAAGCGCGGTGCAGAAGGCGTCCACCGTCTTGATGTCCGCGCGGTAGACGCGCAGCATCTGCTGCCGCAGGTGGTAGTTGCCAGGGTCGCGCTCCATGCGCTCGGTGAGCGCCTTGGCGATTTTGCCGCGCAGCTCGCTCGCCGCGGCGCGCGTGTAGGTAATGATGAGGAAATCGTCGAGATTCGCGCCCTCGCGCTCTACGTAGGAAAAGAGCCTCTCGACGAGCACCTTCGTCTTGCCCGAACCCGCCGCCGCGGAGACGAGCAGACTGCGCTCGCGGCTGTCCACCGCCGCTTGCTGTTCGTTTGTCAGCTTTTCAGCCATTTTCGTGCGCCCCCTCTCCGTTCACCTCGTCGATGTACTGCCAGAATTCGTCGTTTTTCGTCGCTTTGATGTATTCCATACGGTCACTGCCGCAGCCGTTTTCAAAGTGGCACGCGCTCGCGAACTCGCAGTATGTGCAGGCCGACTGCTGCGGCGTGCGCGCGTAGGGGTCGGCGTCGATGTTGCCCGCGAAGACCTCCTGCGTGATTTCATGTAAAATATGGTCGACGTATTTCGAGAGCTTTCCGAGCTGCTCGGCAGAAGCAAGGCTCCCCGTCACCGCGCCGTCCCTTTTCACCGCGATGGGCAGGTAGCACGGCGATTCGATCGCGCTGTGCTCCATCGCCTGCAGGACCGCCGGGTCCTCGAGCACCATGCCGCTGCGGCGCAGCTCCTTTTTGAGTGCTTTTTCGATCTTTTCGGGCTCCGTGTCGCGCGCGCAGCGCAGCATCGGCTCGCGCGCGGGCGTATAGAGAACGCCCGCGGGAACGATCTCGTGTCCGCCGAAAAGCATCTGTCCCTCTTCTTTAAGCGTAAAGAGGTAGAGCAGCATTTGGAGCCCCAGCCCGTAGCGCAGCTCGGCGAGGTCGAAGCTCTTCTTGCCCGTCTTGTAGTCCACGACGCGCAAATATAGCTTGCCGTCGTGCAGCCAGCCGTCCACACGGTCGACCTTGCCGACAACGCGCGCCGTGCCGTTTTCCTCGCGGATCGTGATGGCGGGCAGCTGCCCGTCCGCACCAAATTCCAGCTCAAATGCCAGCGGCTCAAAGTCGGAGCTTTGCAGCTCCTCGCTCACCTCGTCCATGATGCGCTCGACCGTCGCACACAGGCGGTTGAACAGATAACGGAAGCGCGCGCTTTTTTCGCTCAAGTCCGGCAGCACGCGGTCGATGTATTCCTCGATCGACGCGCGCACGAGCGCGTGCAGCTTGTCCTTCGATAGCGTATGCAGTCCGCCGCACTCCTTCGCCTGCCGCAGCGTATGCTCCATCACATCGTGCACGAACGTGCCGATCTGCGGCGCGTCAAAGCCCGCGCCCGTGCGCTCCCTGGCTTTCAGGCCGTAGCGCATGAAATAGGCAAAGTGACATGAACGCGCCATGTCCATGCGCGAGGCGGACAGTGTCACCGCGCCGCCGTAGAGCGCGTGCACCGCGTCGCGCGACAGATGCCCGCGCGTATAGCGCGAAGCGTCCTTCATCGCGGCAAGCGCACGCTCCGCGTCGCCCTGTCCTTCAAAATACTGCCACAGCGCGCCGCCGATATGCTCGCCCGCATACTCGAGCGCCGTCGACTTTGCTGACAGGCGATATTCCTTGTCAGCGCTCTCTGTTTCGACGCTGATCGACGGCAGCAGACGCGCGATGCGCCCGATGACGAACGATGGCCGCTTCTCCGCGCCCTTTCCGTCCGAAACGGGATAGGACACCGTCAGCTTTTCCGTCGGCTGGGCCAGCGCGGCGTAAAGATTCTGAATTTCCAGATGAAACTGCTCCATCCCGTGCGGCGCGAGGAAGATTTGCTGCCTCTCGAGCGCCTCGCGGTCCTCGTCGCGCAGCACGCCGCCGCGGTTCTCCGCCGCAGGCAGCACGCCGTCGTTCGCGCCGAGCAGGAACAGCGCGCGCACCGTGTGGCGGTCGTTTCGCGTCATTTCGCACAGGTTCACCGCGTCGAGCGTCACGGGGATCGTGCCCACGCTGTACTGCGTCAGCACAAGGCGCATCAAACTCGCAAACTCCTCGGCGTCGAGGATCGCGTCGCCCAGGATTTCCACAAACTGGTCGAGCACGCTGCAAAGAATGCTCCACAGCTGCGCCGTTTCCTCGGCGCGCTGGGCCTCGCCCGCGGCGAAAAGCTGCTCGGTCTGCGTCTGCAAGACCTCCGGCAGTTTGATCTCCTCCAAATAGCCGTACAGCGCGCGCACCTTCTGCTCGGCCTCACCGCTGCCGCCCACACCTTTTTTTAGGCGCGCAAACGGCCCCTGCACGCGCTCGCGCAGTGCGTTGACCGTCTTGAGCCGCGCCCTTGCCTCGTCCGTCCATTCTTCGCCGTAGCCGTCGGGATGCGCCGACCAGGGCGTCTCGCGCGTCCACATCGCGCCGCGGATCTCCCACTTGAGCGCATAATTTTCCAGAATGTCGCATTCCGTCATGCTGAGGCCGGCGAGGCCGGTCTTGAGACAGCGGAACACATCCTCATACTCAAAGCCTCCGCTCGCGGCGTCCAGCGCGCCGAGCAGCAGCGTCAGCACGGGGCTTTTCAAAATGTCGCTGCGGTGGGCATAATAGAGCGGGATGCCGTAGCGGGCGAATACGCTCTCGATCGCACCTGCGTAGGAGTCGAGATCACGCGCCGTGACGGTGATCTCGCGGTAACGATAGCCCTGCTCGCGCGCGAGCTGCAAAATCTGCGATGCGACCCATTCGCACTCGCTGTACGCGCTGCCCGCCTCATAGAGCGCGACGGCGTCAGTCGGCTGGGTAAATTCGTCCGCTGCGCCGAAAAAGCAGCGCTCGATATGGTCGAGCGCGCCGCGCACCTCGCCCTGCGGAAGAATTTTCTCCTCGCATGCGACGCCGGCATCGCGCGCGAGCGCGTACAGCCGCTCGCGCACGCGCAGGCTCTCGGAAAAGAGCTCGCGGTCCTGCGTGTCGCCAAGGAGCGTGACGGTCACGCTCTTCGCGCGCCGCAGCAGGATACGCAGAATGCGCAGCTCACGCCCCGTAAAATACGAAAAACCGTCGAGGAAAATGTCTTTATTTTCAATATATCCCGACGCTTCGAGGTTTTCCTCCAGCTTTTCAAGCACATCGCGCGCGTCGTGCCCCGGTGCGTGGAGCTTGCTGAGGTAAATGCCGTAGATGAGCGAAAGGTCGCGCAGCTTGTCGCCGCTCTCGCCCTCGATCTGCGCTACGCTCTCGGATAGCTGCTCGGGCGATACGGCGTAGGCCTGCAATTCCTCCATCACGGCGAGCAGGCTCTCCAAAAATGCCGCGCGCTGCGACGGGCGCTTGTAGACCTTGAGCACCGGCGCAAGCTCCGTGAGCGTACGCTGGAGCGTCAGGAGCTTTCCGCCCGAATCGAGCGTCACGTCCGCGCTGCCGCCGCAGATGCTCAGCACGCGCGAGGCGAGCAGCTTGAACGTCAAGGCCTCGGCATGGCGCGACGCGGTGTCGCCGCAAACACGGCACAGGTCCATCTCCGCCACATGCGAGGCGTGCTCCGGCACGAGCAGGATTTGCTGCGACGAGTCCCCCAGTGCGGCGATCCTTTGCAGCACGCGCTCGGATTTGCCCGTGCGCGCGCGTCCCATCAGTATGTGCAGCAAGCGTCCTTCCCCCTTTTTCTCTCTTAAAGTTATCAATATTTTATCCTGATTTTATCATAGTTTTCTTTTTCGGGCAACGCAGAAAACGCCGTACGCATATTTTCGCCCATCACGGGAAGACTACCGAAGACCAAACCATCTTTTTAAGGAGGGAACTTCATGGTCATCGACAAGATCGCGCTGACACTTGCTATCATCGGCGCGCTCAACTGGGGCAGCGTGGGCCTTTTCGGCTTTGACTGCGTTGCCTTTCTCTTCGGCGGACAGATCGGCATGCTCAGCCGCGTGATCTACACGCTCGTCGGCCTTGCCGGCATCTGGTGCATCACGATGCTGTTCCGCGAGAAAGAGCCGATGGAAAGCGGCGGCCAGGTGTAAAAAATAAAAGGAGAGGGAATTCCCTCTCCTTTTATTTTTGCGTTAAAAATTTTCTTTACCGCTCCCCAGTCGCTTCCGCACCTTCCAGCTCGCGCATTGAGCGGCGGAACTGGCGATAGAATGTGAAGCTCGTCAGCGCCACCGCGCCGAAGTCCGCCACGGGCTCGGCCAGGAACACCGCGAACGCCTTGTCCGCGAAAAAGTGCGGCAGAATATAGATGAGCGGGATGAGCAGGATGATCTTGCGCCACACGGCGAGGAAGAGCGACGTCTTCGCGTTGCCGAGCGCCACAAACGTCTGCTGGCAGGCGATCTGGATGCCGAAAATACCGCTGCACCCCATGTAGATGCGCACGGCCCACGCCGCGTATTCGACCAGCGCGGGGTCATTATTGAAAATCAGGATGAACGCGCGCGGGAAGAACTCGACCAGAAGCCAGATGGACATGGAATAAGTAAAGCACGCGCGCAGCAGGCAGAAATAGGCGTCGCGCACGCGCTGGGCGTTCTTTGCGCCGAAGTTGTAGCTCACGATGGGCTGTGCGCCCTGTGTCAAGCCCTGAAGCGGCATGTTCGAAAACTGCATGATGCTCGTCAGCACTGTCATCGTGCCGACGGCCATGTCGCCGCCGTAGCGCAGGAGAGATGAGTTGAAGCAGATGGCGATGAGGCTCTCCGTCGACTGCATCACAAACGGGGAAAGTCCCAGCGCGATACACGGCAGCACGATCTTCGCGTCCACGTGCAGGTTCTCGCGCTTTAAGTACCAGCGCGTCTTCTTTCCCGTGAGGAACGTCATCACCCACACGGCCGACACTGCCTGCGAGATCACCGTCGCCAGCGCCGCACCGCGCACGCCGAGACCGAGCACGAAGATGAACAGCGGGTCGAGAGCCGTATTTAAGAGCGCGCCGATGAGCACCGTCTTCATGCTCACGGTGGCGAAGCCCTGTGCCGTGATGTAGGCGTTCATGCCAAGTGTCAGCTGCACGAAGATCGTGCCGAGGGCGTAGATTCGCATATAGTCGAGCGCGTAACCGATGGTGTTCTCGCTCGCGCCGAACATCAGTAAAAGCGGCTCGGCAAAGGACTCGAACAGCACCGTCAGCACCAGCGCCGTGATCACAAGCATCGTCAGACAGTTTCCCATGATGCGCTCGGATTTTTCGCTCTCGCCTGCGCCCTCGGCGATCGAGGCGCGCGGCGCGCCGCCGATGGCCATGAGCGACGCGAACGCCGAGATAACCATGATGATCGGCAGGCATACGCCAACGCCCGTCAGCGCGAGTTTTCCGACGGTCTCGGCGGGCTGCATGTGGCCGATGAACACGCGGTCGACCAGATTGTAGAGCATGTTGACGATCTGCGAGGTGATCGTCGGCACGGAGAGCGAAAAGAGCAGCTTTTTGACGTCCCCGTGTCCCAGATCTGCGCGCTTATCCAAAATCATCACCTGAATTTTTCGTATTTTTCCGTATAAGTTGTTAGAATATCATGCCGCGGGGCGTTCGTCAAGCAAGCGGGCCGCGAAGCGCTCTATCATGGCATTTCCATAAAGCGCTTTTGGACATTTTTTCACTTTCTCCATTGCTTTTTCCGCGTGGGCTATTGTATAATTTGTTTTACAATCGCACCAGCGGAGCACCCCGCGTTCCGCTTATCAAACAAATAACGGAGGAATCACCATGAACGAAAAGTTTTCCAAGCTTGGCTTTTATCCTTCCGACATTCTGCTGCCCAAGAAGGATGTCGATATGAGCAAGTGGGCGGTCGTCGCATGCGACCAGTTCACCTCTGAGCCCGAGTACTGGGAGCGCGTGGAGAAGACCGTCGGCGACGCGCCTTCCACCCTGCGCCTCATCCTGCCCGAGGCCAACCTGAAGGCCCCCAACGTCGACGAGTTCATCGCCGACATCAACGCCTCAATGAGCAAGTACCTCGAAGAGGGCATCTTCGAGACGCTCAAGGACTCCCTCATCTACATCGAGCGCGGCCAGAGCGACGGTAAGATCCGTCACGGCCTCATCGGTATGGTCGACCTCGACCAGTACGACTTCACCCCCGGCTCCGGCGCGCTGATCCGCGCGACTGAGGGCACCGTGCTCGACCGTATCCCCCCCCGCGCCCGCGTGCGCCGCAACGCCCCCATCGAGCTGCCCCACGTCATGCTGCTCATTGACGACCCCGAGAAGACCGTCATCGAGCCCCTGACCGCCGCGGCCGACAAGATGGAGAGCGTCTATGACTTCGACCTGATGGAAAACGGCGGCCATATCAAGGGCTACAAGCTCTCCGCTGCGCAGATCGACGCAGTCGCCGACGCGCTGACCGGCCTCACGACCGACGAGGCGATGAAGAGCAAGTACGGCGTCTCCGGCGTCGCGCCCCTGCTGTTCGCCGTCGGCGACGGCAACCACTCCCTCGCCACCGCCAAGGCCTGCTATGAAGAGCAGAAGAAGGGCAAGACTCCCGAGGAATACCTCGCGCTGCCCTCCCGCTACGCACTTGTCGAGGTCGTGAACAACCACGATGATGCGCTCCAGTTCGAGCCCATCCACCGCGTGCTCTTCGGCGTCGACCATAAGAAGTTCATGGAAGAGTTCAAGAAGTTCTACCCCAACGCCCACGAGGGCAAGGGCGAGGGCCACGTCATCGAGGTCTGCTGGAACGGCCACGACGATTTCGTCACCGTCCCCGACCCGAAGGTCCAGCTGGCCGTCGGCACGCTGCAGACCTTCATCGACGAGTACCTCAAGCAGTTCGGCGGTGAGGTCGACTACATCCACGGCGATGAGGTCACCCGCGAGCTCGGCTCCAAGGAGGGCAACATGGGCTTCCTGCTTCCCGCGATGGGCAAGGAGCAGCTCTTCAAGACCGTCATGGCCGACGGCGTGCTGCCGCGCAAGACCTTCTCCATGGGTCACGCGCAGGACAAGCGCTACTACGTCGAGGCACGCAAGATCCGCTAATCTAATGTAACCATTGCAGAAAAGCGCCGCCTTGCGGCGCTTTTCTCATCAGGAGGATTCCCTATGGATTTGAAAACAGCCAGGATATGGCAGGACGTATTGCTCTGGGGCGGCGCAGTGGTCTCCCTCGTCGGCGCGTGGGGCTTTCAAAACACTGTCGCCGCGCTCGTCGGCCTCATGATGATGGGCGCTTCTCTCATCGTCTGGTGGCGCTTTTACCGCTGCCCCAAGTGCGGTGAGCACCTCGGCCGCGGCAATCCCAAGCGCTGCCCGCACTGCGGTGCGTGGATCGCCGACGAGCCGGAGCCCGAGCAGAAGAAGAAAATTCAGCACAAGAAAAAGAAGCACTGAGCGCACAAGGAGGCCGCGATGAACGACAAAAAGCCCCTGATGGACTATCGCAGGGCCCAAAAGCTCCAAACACCGCTGCTTCTTACCGGCGCGCTGCTCAGCGGCGCCGGCACAAGCGTCAGCGTACCGCTTGTTATTCTCGGTATCGCGATCATGCTCTTTGCCATCGTGATTGGGGTTCTTTACTACCGCTGTCCGCACTGCGGCAGACCGCTCGGACGCATAGGTGAAGGCGGTGCCTACTGCCCCCACTGCGGCAAGGCGCTGAATGCGCCGGTCGAGGAGCCCGTGCGCAGCATAACTGTCCCCGCCTATGCTAAGCTCAACCTGACGCTTGACATTCTTGGCAAGCGCGATGACGGCTACCACGAGATGCAGATGGTCATGCAGACCGTTTCGCTCCACGACGATGTGACCGTCACGCTCACAGACGGCAAAGGCATCACCTGCCGCGTCGATGGCGCGGCGCTTCCCTGTGATGAGCGCAACCTCGCTGTCAAGGCGGCGAGAGCCTTCTGCGAGGCGATGGACTACGGCGGCGGCATCGACATCGCGCTTATAAAGCGCATTCCGTCCGAGGCCGGCATGGCCGGCGGCAGCGCAGATGCCGCGGCGGTGCTGCGCGCGCTGCGCGAGCTCGTCTCCCCCACCCTCACGGACGAGCGGCTCGAGCAGATCAGCGCAAGCGTCGGCAGTGATGTTCCCTTCTGCATCCGCGGCGGCACACAGCTGGCCGAGGGCCGCGGCGAAAAGCTGACCGTCCTCAAGCCCGCACCGCGCTTCTTCGTCGCCGTCTGCAAGCCGGACTTCCCGATCTCCACACCCGCGCTCTTCGCGCGCGTAGACGGCGTGACGATCACCGACCGTCCTGATACGGACGCGATGCTCGCCGCCATCGAGCACGGCGACGCGGACACGCTGTGTGCAAACGTGCGCAACGTCTTTGAGCAGGCGCTCGACGGCGAGCAGCGTGAGCGCATTGAGACCATCAAGTGCGATCTTCTCGCCTACGGCGCGAAGACGTCGGCAATGACCGGCTCAGGCAGCGTGGTGTTCGGCCTCTTCTCTGACAAAGCGGCTTGCCGCAGAGCGTGCGAGGCACTGCAAGGCGAGTGCATCAAAACTTTCTGCGCCGAATTTGTTTGAAAACTCAGAAAACCGTCCATACTCGAAGCAAATTCTTTGAGATGGGCGGTTTTTCGATGAAATGGACGAAATGGGAGCTTTCCCTTGCCGTTGGCCTCGCGGTCATGCTGCTTTTCTGCGCCGCGCGCGGCACTAATACCCTCCAGTGGTGGAGCGCAGCGTTCTCCCCGCTGTGCGACGGCATCCTGACGCAAAGCGCCGCAAGCGGTGACGTCGTAGTGAAGTCGAAGCTTGCAGAGCTGCTGGCTCTGCTGATGGGTGGAAAATGACATGCTCTGCCTGCCATTTGAGCGAGAAAAAGGGAGTCGGCACTTTTTACGCCGGCTCCCCTTTTCATTATCCCTCGCACAGGATGTCGATCAGCTCATCCTTCTGCAAGCCCGCGAAGTAGCGCGAAACGTCCACATCGCCGAGTGCCTTTTCATAGCCCGCGCGGTCCGGCGTGCAGCCAACAAAGTGCGCCGCCAGCCCGTCCGGTTCCGAGGCGCTGAAGAAGTCGCCCTTGAATGTCAGGGCCGCGATCTTTCCGTGCTCCACGGTGATGTAGGCCTCGATCAGGCCGCAGCCGTCCACGCGGCGGCGGCGCAGCATCGTGCACGCCGGAGAGAAACCGTAGTTCCAATCCCATGTGGCGTAACGCTCCGCGCGCAGCTTTTCCACCGCCGCAAGGTCGTCCTGCGTCAGCGGGTAGGCCTCGCCCGGATTCTCCTTCAGGATGTTTTCCAGCAGGATGCGGCGGAATTCCGGCAGCGTGACCTTTTCCGGCAGATGCTCGGCAACGTTCGTCACGCGGCTGCGCACCGAGCGGATGCCCTTGGTCTGGATTTTTGTCGGGTCGACGCGCAGCGCCTCGCTGACGACAGAGAGGTCCGAATCGAACATGATCGTGCCGTGGTGCATCACGCGTCCCTGGCGGATGTACTGCGAGTTGCCGGAAAACTTCTTCCCGTCGATCGTGATGTCGTTGCGGCCGTTGACCTCCGCCTTCACGCCGAGCGTCGCCAGCGTGCGCACGACCGGTTCGCAGAAGAGCTTGAGGTCCAGCGCATTGCTCTCGCCGACATCTGTAATGAACGTGAAGTTCAGATTGCCCATGTCGTGATAGACCGCGCCGCCGCCGGAAAGTCTGCGCACCACGCGAATGCCGCGCTCGCGCACGGCCTCTTCATTGATCTCAGCGATCGTGTTCTGATACTTTCCGACAATGATCGCGTTATCATTCTGCCAGAGCATGAAATACATGCGGTCGCGCGGGAGGCAGTCGAACACGTACTGCTCCATCGCCAGATTGTAGCTTGGATCGGTTGTCATCAGGTCCAGATATGATAGCTTCATGGTCGTGGTCTCCTTCTATCAGGGTCGTTGATTTTCAAGCCTTTTTCAGGGCTGTTATCCTTGTCTTTTCAGCTGCGCGCTCAGCCGCCGCGCCATCAAGCGGTGTCCCTCCGGCGTCGGGTGCAGACCGTCGAGCAGCAGCTCTGAGCGGATCGATCCGTCTGGCGACAGAAAATCCGCGCAGAAGTCGATATACGGCACGCCAAACGCCGTGCAGTACCGCTTGAGCCATGCGCAGTACCCTTTCATCGTCCGCTCCGCCGCTTCAAAATCGACCGCGGCCGCCCACGCCCGCGGCGCATGCGGTGCATCCGCCGGAAGCGGGATACCAACCATCGGCAGCACGCCCACGGAAAAGAGCTGGTGGATCATCGCGCCCATATTTCCCCGCGCCGCAGCGTCGGAGCCGGAGTAGAACACATCGTTGCTCCCGCCCATCAGCAGCACATAGGGCCGGTCGGCGCCAAGGCCGCCCTCGCGCAGCTCCGCGAGCACCCCGCCCTGCATGCGCGCCAGCATGCCGCCGGTCGTGTCGCCGTTGATGCCCTCATTGACAAGCTCCCAGCCCGTCTCCTGTGCGCACAGCTGCGTCCACCGCTGAGACAGATGCACGCCGTATCCAAAGGTCAGGCTGTCACCGATGCAGATCAGTCTCATGTTCTTTCCACCCGCGTTTCTTTCGGATCGATGGTAAGCAAAAAAGCCTTGAAAGTTTACACTTTCAAGGCTTTTCCATGGTGGAGATAAGCGGGATCGAACCGCTGACCTCTTGACTGCCAGTCAAGCGCTCTCCCAGCTGAGCTATACCCCCATGCCGTTTTGTTTTTTACCGTTCCGTTCGGCTCGGAACAAGTGATAATATAGCACAGAGAGTAGAACCTGTCAACACTTTTTTGAAGAAATCTTTGCTTTTTTGAAAGGTTCCCCTTTCACTAGAGCATTTTCCCCGATTTGAGAGGCTTTCTCCTTGGTCTCCGGATGCCGCCAAAGCCTCTTTCTCCCGTCAGATGCCAAGGGGGTGTGACCGCATGGATCAGGAGCGCGGTCAAAGCGATCCCCCCCTCTAATTTTGCTTAGCGCGTCAAAGCCGCAAAAAAGCAGGGCCCTTCCGCGCTCAAAAAAGGCCCTGCTTTTCTTTTTACCCTCTCGCAAACACTGTGTAGCGTCCGCTCGGCGCGTCGAAGAAGTTTTCGCCTGCGACGGATTTGACGTGCAGGCCGTCGCTGCCGCGCAGCAGCGTGAACGCGCCGTAGCGCACCGTGCCCGCATTCTCGTTCAAGTGATAGCCAAAGACCATGCCCTCGCCGTTCGTGCCGAGGTAGTTGAGCTGGCCGGTGTACTCAAAGAAAAGCCCGACCTCACTGTTGATGTCCTGCACCGTGAGGCCGCCGCCATCCGTGAGCGTCAGAATATAATCGCTGTCATAGCTGCCCTGCTCGGCGGTGTCGTGCGTCACGGTCGCCGTCCACTCGCCGAGAAATTCCGACGGGATCGTGTAGTCCGCGTCGCTGACCGCGCCGGAGAGGTCGTGTTTCTCCCCTGATGCGTCGACGGCGAACACCGTCTGATACGTGCCGTAGTCCTCCTCGACCTCGCCGGACTCAAACGAAACAATGCCCTTCACGCCGCCGAGCGGTCCGCCGTCGCAGAGGAAGCCCGCCGTCAGGCCCTCGAGCAGGTTCACGTACTCCACCGTGCCCTCGCTCGTCAGCAGGAAGATGTACGGGAAGTACCCCTGCCCCACCGAGCCGACGAACACATCCGTGTAGTCGGAATACAGGCCTTCCACGGGGTAGATGGTCTCGTAGTCAAAGCGGAAATTCTCCGCGTACCACGCGGAGTCCGCCGTCTTTTCAAAGCTGACCGTCAAATCGCCGCCCGAGAGCGCTGCCTTGACAAAGCTGTCCTGCGCCGTCTTCTCGACCGTCTCGCGCGCAGAGAGGTCGAGCGCAAGGTCAGCGTCGTAGCTCTCCGCCCCGGCGAACGAGCCGACGGGCACGATCATGTGCAGCACGCCGCCGTCGAGATAGAGCCGCATCTCCGCGTTGATGTTCTCGTCCGAGAGCGTCCACGCGCGGCGCTCGGCATAGGACGCGATGAAGCCCGCGCCGCCCATGCTGCCGCTGAGCGCATCTCGGTACGTCTCATCAAAGTAGTTTGCCGCGGTGCGGCGCGCCGCCGTGATGAAGTCCTGCGTTGAAAGCTCGCAGCGCGCCAGCAGGTCCTCGCTCATGAGGCGTTTGCCGCCGAAAAAGTCGTAGCTGTACGTCTCCGTCATGCTCGTGTCGCCGTCCATCTCCGCGCGCACCACAAGGCAGAGCAGGCTGTCGTTCCAGTAGCTCGTCCACGTGACGGAAAGGCATGTGAGCGAAACGCGGGAGGCCATCATGTTCTTCTGCTCCTGCACGAGCGCGCCGAATTGATCGGCGATCTCGTCGTTCAGCGCGGCGGCGACCGCCGTTTCCGACATGATTCTTGGCACATGGTAGCTGTATGCGAGCGTGTTGTTCTCGGCGTCCGTGTACTCGCCCTCCTCGCTGTAAAGCTCGGAAATGAGCGAATCGTCGTAGCCGGACGGGGTGTCGTCCGGCTCCTTTTCGCCGCAGGCGGCAAGGTTCAGCAGCAAAAGCGCCGTGAGCAGCGCGGAAAACAGTTTTTTCATAGGGTCCCTCTCTCAAATTCAGTGTCTGTCTTTTCTGTCATTATAGCGGATTTTTGCAAAAGCGCAACGGCTTTTCGCGCGCGGCAGCGCGCGCCGATTGACAGAATTCCGACAAGGTTATAGAATATGTGTACTTTCAAACCTCAGGAGTTTTTATGTACGATTATACACAAGCCAAAATGAACGACGACGCCATCCGCGCCATCAGCTCCATCGGCCTCGCCCATCTGGGCGACGCGGTGTATGAGCTGCTTGTGCGCACATATCTGTGCGTGCACGGCAAGGCGACGGGCAAGGGCCTTCACCGCGCGACGGTCGAGCTCGTCTGCGCGCCGCAGCAGGCGCGCTTTGCCGAAAAGCTCTTACCCCTTTTGACGGAGGACGAGGCCTCTGTGTTCCGCCGCGGGCGCAACGCGAATGTCCATTCCATCCCCCACCACGCCGACCGCGCGGACTATCAGAAGGCCACAGGCCTCGAGGCGCTGTTCGGCTGGCTGTATCTGCGCGACGATCACGCGCGCATCAACGAGCTTTTCAACCGGATGATGGAGGACGACAATGCCACTTGACGCGATCTGCCTGCGGGCAGTTTTACACGAGCTGAGACCTCAGCTCATCGGCGCGCGCATCGACAAGGTGCAGCAGCCCGCGCGCGACCAAATCGTTCTGCTGCTGCGCGGCAATCTGCGCCTGCTGCTCAACGCGGGCGCAAACCAACCGCGCATCCAGCTCACGAACATTCTGCGCGACAACCCTGCCCAGCCGCCGATGTTCTGCATGCTGCTGCGCAAGCACTTAGTCGGCGCGCGCGTGCTGTCCATCGAGCAGCCGGATCTTGAGCGCATGGTGATTTTAACGCTCCAGTGCACGGACGAATTCGGCGAGATCAGCCGCAAGCAGCTCGTGCTCGAGTGCATGGGGCGGCGGTCGAACCTCGTCCTGCTCGACGCGCAGGGGCGTATCGTCGAATGTCTGCGCCGCGTGGATGCAGACCTTTCCGCCACGCGCCAACTGCTGCCCGGCCTTTTTTACCATCTGCCGACACCGCTCGACAAGCTGTCGCTTTTATCGCAGGAGGAGGACTCCCTCGCCCTCGCGCAGCGCGGCGGCGACGCGGAGCAGGCTGTCGACAAGTGGGTGCTCGACCATTACACCGGCATTTCGCCGCTGATCGCGCGCGAATTCGCCTTCCGCGCGGGACACGAGACCGACGTGCGCTTCGGCGCGCTGAATGATACGCAGCGCGGGGCGCTGGTGCAGGAATTTTCCGATACAGCCAACGCTGTAAAGGAAGATAACTATATGCCCGTCATCCTCTACCGCGACGGCAAGCCCGTGGATTTCACCTACCGTCCCATCGCGCAGTACGGCGCGGAAACGCAGGTCGAGACGCGTGAGAGCTTCTCGCAAATGCTCGACGAGTTCTACGACGCGCGTGAGCGGCAGGAGCTCTCCGCCCGCCGCGGCCGCGAGCTGACGCACGCGGTCACGGTCGCGCGCGACCGCATGGCGCGCAAGGCCGAGAACTTAAAGCACGACTACGCCGCGACGCAGAAGCGCGACGAATTCCGCCTGCGCGGCGACCTCATCACCGCAAACCTGTACCGCATGAAGAGCGGAGAAAAAGTCTTGCATGCGGAGAACTACTACGAGGACGGCTGCCCGACCATCGACATCCCGCTCGACCCGCTGCTCTCCCCCCAGCAGAACGCCGCGAAAAACTACAAGCAGTACAACAAGCTCAAGACCGCCGAATTCCACCTGCGCGAGCAGATCGAAAAGGCGGAAAACGAGAGGGCGTACTTAGAGAGCGTCTTGCAGGAGCTTTCGCAGGCGGAGACTGAGCAGGAATTCAACGAGATCCGCCGCGAATTGCAGGAGACGAACTATATCCGAAAGTCGAGCGGCAAAAAGGAGCTCAAGCGCGCCTTCGCCCCGCGCACATTCAAAACCTCGAGTGGGCTTGAGGTCCTCGTCGGCCGCAGCAACGTGCAGAACGATCAGCTGACGAAAAAGGCCGACAAGCGCGACTACTGGTTCCACACCCAGCACATTCACGGCTCACACGTCATCCTGCGCTGCGCGGGACTCACGCCGAGCGACGATGATCTGCGCGAGGCCGCAATGCTCGCATCCTACTTCTCGCAGGCGAAGGAGAGCAGCAGCGTCCCCGTCGACTACTGCCCCGTGAAGTTCGTTAAAAAGCCCGCGGGCGCACGCCCCGGCATGGTGACCTACGACAATTACCGCACACTCTATGTCACGCCCGAAGAGGGGCTTGCCAAAAAGCTCTTTATCAGGTAAACTATTAGAAAGCGATTCCCCTCTCCCCTGTTAGACGACAAAAGCAAGTTTGATATTGGAAAGGAGAACCACCCATGGACAAAAAGAGAAGGACTCTGCTCATTACTGTTGCCGCAGTGCTTCTCGTCGTTGCCGCGTTTTTGCTGCTGCGCCGCTCGCAGCCGCTCGGCGAGCTGATCCCCGCGCCTGAGACCGCCCGTGTCGACGGACTCTTCTGCATTTCGACCATTGTTCCCACGCCGGACGGCTACGGCACGTTCGACACCGGCGACTGCCGGGTAGAGGGCTATCCGGACAGCGAGGCCGCCGCGGCTCTGCGCAGCGCCATGTCCGAAATTTCGGTGCAGCGCTATTACCGCCTGCCCACCTCGCTTTTCTCCCGCTTCACGCAGAACGAGAACTATGTCACCGTCTGGTGGATCCCCGAAGACGGACAGAAGCACGACCTATACCTCAACTGGGACGAGGGCTTCATCTACGATGACGCCCACCCCGCCGTCGCCTACAAGATCGACGGCAACGCGCAGCAGGTGTTCAGCGAGCTCTGCGCCGTCATCAGTGAGTACGGCACGTACACCCGATAAAATTCAGCAATAAAAACCTCCGTATGAGAAATCTCATACGGAGGTTTTTTTGCGTCCTTACAGCATTTTCTGCGGCATCTGCCACGCGTTGTGGTCGGTGTGCAGCAGGTGGTGCGACTTTTCGCCAAGCGGCGCGCCGAGGTAGTCCTTGTAGAGCGCCTTGACATCCGGATTCTCGTGCGAGAAGCGCAGAAGCTCACCCTGATCGAGCCGCCAGAGCACGTTGCCGCGATCCTCGGCAAACTCGGTACCGTCGTGGATGGGCTGGCCGCCGCCGCCCGCGCAGCCGCCGGGACAGGCCATGACCTCGACAAAGTCATACGCTGTGTCGCCGCGCTTGACAGCCTCAATGAGCTTGCGGGCTTTCCCGAGCGAGCTCACGACCGCGACGCGCACGTCGCCCGCGCCGGGGATGTTGAACGTCGCCTCCTTCCACCCGTCCATGCCGCGCACGGCGGTGAAAGCGTCAGGGTCAGGATTCTTGCCCGTAACAAGGAAGTACGCAGAGCGCAGCGCCGCGTCCATCACGCCGCCGGTCGCGCCGAAGACGACCGCCGCGCCGGTCGCGGAGCCGAGCGGGCTGTCGAACTCCTCCTCGGGCAGGTACTTGGGTTCAATGTGATTCGCGCGCATCATAATGTTCAGCTCGCGCGTCGTGATGCTCACGTCGACATCGGGGTCGCCCGCGTCGTTTTTCATCGTCGGCAGCGCGCATTCGCTTTTTTTCGACACGCACGGCATGATCGAGACGACGAAAAGGCGCTTGGGGTCGATACCGACCTTTTCGGCAAAGTAGCTCTTCGCCACCGCACCGAACATCTGCTGGGGCGACTTGGCCGTGGAGAGATTGTCCGTCAGTTCGGGGTACTGGGACTTCACAAAGCGAACCCAGCCCGGGCAGCAGGACGTGAACATCGGCCACTGATACTGGTCCTTGTGGGTGAAGCGCTCGATAAACTCGCTGCCTTCCTCCATGATCGTGAGGTCGGCGGCAAAGTCGGTGTCGAACACATAGTTGAAGCCCAGCTCGCGCAGCGCCGCGACCATGCGCTTGGGCGTTGCGAACTCGCTGTCGAGCCCGAACTGCTCGGCCCATGCCGCGCGCACCGCGGGCGCGACCTGTGCCACGGTGACGGTATTCGGATCGTCGATCGCGTCGAAGACGAGACCCGTGTCGTCGCGCTCGCGCAGCGCCGCCGTCGGGCAGTGGGTGATGCACTGGCCGCAGTAGGTGCACTCGGTGTCCTGAATGCGGCGGTTGTACGACGCGTCCACGACCGTGCGCGAGCCCGTGCCGAGAAGGTCCCAGATCTTCACGCTCTGCACGTTTTCGCACACCTGGATGCAGCGCAGGCACTGCACGCACTTGTCGTTTTCGCGAATGAGCGGCGTGGAATAATCCACCGCCTCGTGACGCAGCTTTTTGGGGAAGTGCGTGCCGCGCATGTTGAAGTCGTTCGCCAGCTGCTGCAAGGTGCAGTTGCCGCTGCGCGTGCAGTTCGTACAGGACGTGTCGTGGTGCGAGAGGATGAGACGCAGGTTTATGCGGCGCGCCTCGCGCGCCTTGGCGCTGTTCGTGAAGACGACCATGCCGTCCGCCACCACGTTGTCGCACGCGGGGACAAGGCGCTCCATGCCCTCGACCTCCACGCAGCAGATGCGGCACGCGCCGATCTCGTTGATGTCCTTTAAGTAGCACAGCGTCGGGATATTGATATTGACCGAGCGCGCGGCCTCCAAGATCGTGGTATTCTCGGGCACGGTGACGCTCTTGCGGTCGATGGTCAGTGTGACGTTTCTTACCATTTGCCTTTCCTCCCTCCGCGGAAGATGCCGTAGCCGAAGTGGTCGCAGCGCAGGCAGCGCGACGCCTCGGAGTACGCCTCTTCATCCGTGAGGCCGCACTCGATGCACTTGAAGTCGTGCTTGCGCTCGCCCGCCTCGCGCTCGGTGGTGTCGATACGGCCGTGGGGCGGCTTGTTGTTCAGCCGCGCCGTGGGGATCTCGACGCCGGGGTCGATCTCGTGGTGGAAGCCGAGGTATTCGTCGATATTCGCCGCGGCGACCTTGCCGGCCGCGATGGCGCGGATGACGGTCGCAGGGCCGGTGACGCAGTCGCCGCCGGCGAAGACGCCGTCCATATTGTCGATCTGGCCGCTGGCCTCGGCGACGAACGCGCCGCGCTTGATGGCGATCTTCGTCTGCTCAAAGCCATGGGTCTCCACGCCCTGACCGATGGCGACAACGACAACGTCCGCCGCGATGCGCTTTTCGCTGCGCTTGGCCTTTTCGGGCGCGGGGCGGCCCTTTTTATCCATCTCGCCGATGATCTGCGGCTGTGTCCACAGCGCGACGGCGTGACCGTTCGCATCGGTCTCGATGCGGACAGGTGCCTGAAGCGTCACGAGCTCCACGCCCTCGGCAACGGCGCCCTCCACTTCCTCGGGAAGGGCCGTCATGTCCTCCTGGCGGCGGCGGTAGACACAGCTCACTTTGCGCGCGCCGAGACGAACCGCGCTGCGGCAGACATCCATCGCGACGTTGCCGCCGCCGATGACGACGATGTCCTTGTTGCGGAAGTCCGGCATGTGATCGTCGCCGATCTCGCGCAGCATCTCGACCGCGGAGATGACGCCCTCAGCGTCCTCGCCCTCGATGCCGGTCTTTTTATCCGTGTGCGCGCCGAGCGCGATGTAAAGCGCGTCGTTCTGCTGGCGCAGCTCGTCGAACGTCACATCATCGCCGACATTGACGTTGACATGCACATCGATGCCAAGCGCCAGCATCGACGCGATCTCCGCGTCGAGCACTTCGCGCGGCAGGCGGTAGTTGGGGATGCCGTAGCGCAGCATGCCGCCGAGCTTCGCGCACTTTTCATACACGGTGACCTTGTGGCCCATCAAAGCTAAGTAATACGCCGCGGAAAGGCCGCTCGGGCCGCCGCCGATGACGGCGACCTTCTTGCCTGTGGGCTCGGCACAGTCGGGCTGCGGCACGTAGCCCGCGTTATCCACTGCGTAGCGCTTGAGGCCGCGGATGTTGACCGCGTCGTCGATCATGTTTCTTCGGCAGCGCGCCTCGCACGGATGCTCGCAGATGTACGCGCAGGCCGAGGGGAATGGGTTATCCTTGCGGATCAGGCGCACGGCATCGGCGTAGCGGCCGTACTTGATGAGCACGAGATAGCCCGGGATATCCACGCCCGCAGGGCACAGCGCCACACAGGGAACGGGCTCGCGCATGCCGCCAAGGCAGCGGTGGCGCAGAATATGCTCTTCGTAGTCGTCGCGGAAGCCCTGCACGCCGTCAAGCACCAGGCGCGCCGCATCGCGGCCAATGGCGCAGTCGGCGCTGTTGACGATCACGCGCGCCACGCGCTCGATGATCGAGATGGTCTCCATCGTGGCTTCGCCCTCGAGCACCTGCTCCATCAGCTCAGAGAGCTGGCCGAGGCCGATACGGCAGGGAACGCACTTGCCGCACGTCTGCGCATGGCAGAGGTCCAGAAAGCTCTTGGCCAGGTCCACCGGACACAGTCCCGGAGGGCTTGCGGCGATACGCCGCTCCACATCGCGGTACAGCCCATCGATGACGGTCTGGGCATGGGAGGGCGTCATAATATCGAGTCTTGACACTGCTGTTTTCTCCTTTCACTGCTTGCCATCAGTGTAGTATCGGCCGGCAGGACAAATGCACGTATCCCGCCGCCTGATGTCAGCACCCATAAATAGATGTTATCAATAATAAACGTTAGTCATTCCATTTTCAATAGTCAATGCGGATTTTTTGTCATATTTTTCCATTTCACTCCATTTGGCTAACAAAGAAAAGCGAGGGCCGCAGCCCTCGCCTGTTCTTCCCTTTTATTTGCCGCAGATCTCGTCGAAGGTATCGGTGACGGCCTTCTCCGGCGCAGGCGTCGCGAGCGATACGATCACGATCGCAATGCACGCCGCAAGGAACGCGGGGAGCAGCTCGTAGATGGCCCACGCGCCGCCCATCGGCGCGATGAGGTACTTCCAGATGAAGACCACCGCGCCGCCAGTGATCATGCCCGCGAGCGCGCCCTGCTTGTTCGCGCGCTTCCAGAAGAGCGAGAAGAGCATCACGGGGCCGAACGCCGCGCCAAAGCCCGCCCACGCGAACGAAACGACACGGAACACGGAGCTGTTGGGGTCCCAGGCAAGCACCATGCCGATGATGGCGATGCAGATGACCGTGGCGCGCGCGGCCAGCATCGTCGTACGCTGGTTCATCTTGATACCGAACGAATGCTGCATGAGGTCCTGTGACACGCTGGACGCCGCGGCCAAAAGCTGCGAGTCTGCGGTCGACATCGTTGCGGCCAGAATGCCGGAGAGGATGATGCCCGCCATGATGGCAAGCAGCACGCCGTGCTGGCTCATCAGGTCTGCCAATTTAATGATGATGGTCTCAGATTCCGCGCTCGTCGCCAGGAAGGGCACCTTGCCCGCGGCGGACACGCTGTAGCCGATGACGCCGATGCACACGGCGATGAACATGGAGATGACAACCCAGATCGTCGCGATGCGGCGGGACTGGTTGAGCTCCTTTTCCTCGCGGATGGCCATAAAGCGCAGCAGGATGTGCGGCATGCCAAAGTAGCCGAGGCCCCATGCGAGCGTGGAGACGATGCTCAGAGCGCTGTACGTCGAGGCTGTGCCGCTCGCAGCATCGTAGCCCTGCGTCATGTTAAGGTAGCCCGGCAGCGCACGGGCATTGTCGATGACCGTGTCCAGTCCGCCCGCCTGCTGCACGCCGAAGCATACGATGACGATGAGCGCAATGGTCATGAAGATGGACTGGATCAGGTCGGTGAACGAAACGGCCATAAAGCCGCCCATCACCGTGTACAGCACGACCACAATGCCGCCGACGATCATTGCCGTGTGGTACTCCACACCAAAGAGGCTGTTGAAGAGCGTGCCGATGGCTTTGAAGCCGGACGCCGTGTACGGGATAAAGAAAATGAGGATCACGACCGCCGCGATGCAGGAAAGCAGATGCTTCTTATCTCCGAAGCGGCGGGCGAAAAAGTCGGGGATCGTGATGGCGCCGAGTTTGGCCGAATACCGGCGCAGGCGGCGCGCGACGATCAGCCAGTTGAGATACGTGCCGATGGCCAGACCGATGGCCGTCCACGTCACCTCCGGCAGTCCGCAGAGGTAGGCAAGGCCAGGCAGACCCATCAAAAGGTAGCTGCTCATATCGCTCGCCTCGGCGCTCATGGCCGTGACGACGGGGCCCATCTTGCGCCCGCCGAGGTAGAAGTCGTCCGAGCTGCTGCCGCTGCCCTTTTTGCCAAAATACACGCCGACGAACACCATCGCGACGAGATAGAGAACGATGGTCACTACAATAATGATCTGTGCGCTTGTCATGTGATTTTCTCCTTCAGCTTTCGTTAAGACCTGCACAATATAGCACAAAAGAAAGCAGACGTAAATACAGAACGCCGTACAGAATAATTCCTGTACGGCACTGCAAAATTCTGAGTTTTTGATTAATTTTACTGCATTTTCTGCAAGACGATTTAGTAGACTGTTTTTGAAACGAATTTTATTTTTTGCGAAAGCCGTCTAAAAAGAGCGGCATCATCTCGCGCGCATACTGCACAAGCGAATATTCCCCGCCCGAAAGACACCAGTCATACATCAGCCCGCGCTCGAACATCGCGTAGGCCTTGACGATCTCGCTCACGGTACGCGTGTCGGTCAGCTCCTCACGCTCCTGCCCCTGAGAGACGATTTGGCGCAAAAGACGATAGTACGTGCGTTTGCGGTCGAGCAGGTGCTTTTCTCCCTTGGTCACGAGCTGGGAGGAAAAAAGCCGCGCCAGAAGCTCGATGGAGACCGTGTTCTCGATCGTCGTGAACAGCTCCTGATTGAGCCAGCATAAGAGCTCGATGCAGTCCATCTCGTCGTGGGGCTGCTGCATCAGCTCCTCATACCGCTCGTCAAACAGCACCGAGAGGGACGAGAGCAGCGCGTCCTTGCCGTCAAAATAGTGGTAGAACGAGCCCTTCGACGTCTCCGACTCGAAGATGATCTCCTCCACCGTCGTCTCCTCATAGCCCTGCTCGTAAAAGAGCTTCCACGCCGCCGAGACGATGCGCGCCTTGGTGTTGCGGCTCGATTTTTTTGCCATGTGCTCCCCTCCCCTGTTTTTATTGATTGTATCACAGTGCGCCGCCCGCTGCCAAGCGTTTTGCGCTCACCCAAGGTTTTTCCGCAGGAATGTGCGAGCATTTTCAAAGAAAATGCCGTCCGCGTCCTGCTGCGATACGCCGCGCGAAAGCAGATACTCGTAAAAATCCGCCGCCTTCTCCGGCGAATCAAGGCACGGCGGCAGCACCGCGCCGTCGAAGTCCGAGCCGAGGACGAGGTTTTTGCGCGCGCCGAGGTCAAAAAAGTGCGCCACATGGCGATAGACGTCGTCTAAGCTCCTGACCGCTCCCCCGTCGCGCAGGAATGGCCCGTAGTAGTTGAGGCCGATCAGGCAGCCGCGGCGCACCATCTCCTTGATCTGCACGTCCGTCAGGTTGCGCTTGTGCGCGCAAATTGCGCGGGCGTTGGAGTGCGTGGCGAGAAACGGCCTTTCCGCCGTCTCGAACACGTCCGCGAGCCCCGCGTCGTTCAGGTGCGAGACGTCGATCAAAATGCCGCAGCGCTCCATTTCGCGCACGGCGGCGCGGCCAAAGTCCGTCAGGCCGCGGTCCGTCACATTGCCCGAGCCGAGCTCGTTTTCCCCATTCCACGTCAGCGTCACGGCGCAGACGCCCTGACGCTTCGTCTTCCCGATGCGCGACAGGTCGCCAGCAAACGCGCTGCCGTTTTCCACGCTCAGAAAGGCCGCGGTCTTCCCCGCCGCCCACGCGCGCTCCATATCGGCAACATTGCGGCAGGGCGACACAAGATCTGCGAATTTTCGCATCTGGCGGTCGAAATTCGCGCAGGCGTCATCAAAAAAGCGGATGGCCTTCTCCCCGCGCAGCTCATCGGGCACGAACACGGCGAAAAACTGCGCCCAGTGGATGTCCTTCGGAATACTTGTGAGCGACAGCGTGCGCGCGGGATCGTCGAGTGTGTCGATGATGTTCGATCCTGCGTACATGCAGTCGGTCAACGTGTCGCAGTGGAGGTCGATGAGGGCATAAGGGCGCATGCGGGCACTTCCTTTTCAAAAAAGATCACGCTGCATTATACGCTCTTTCCGCCCGTTTCTCAACCGGCAAAGTTTAAGGAATTCTGAGGATTCTTAGCGTGCTCTTTACAAAGGCGCGGCAACACTGATATACTGGGCATCGAAAGGGGCGAAACGCCATGGACAATATTTCCCAGATCATCTCCCGCTCGATCGGTGGCTACAGCATCGGCAGCATCCTTTCCGCGCTGCTGACGTTCCTCATCTGCCTGATCGTCGTGCGGCTCGTGCTCAAGCTCTGTTCGCGGCTGCTCTCGCGCGCGAACCGTCTGAACGAGCGGCTGCAAAAGGTCATCCTCACGAGCCTCAAAACGCTTCTGTATCTGCTTACCATCATCATCACAGCCGAGGCGCTCGGCATCAATACCTCGTCGCTCACCGCCATCATGTCGGTGCTGACATTGGGCGTCACGCTGGCCGCCGAGGACATTCTCGGCAACGTCGCCGGCGGACTCGTCATTCTCTTCTCGCACCCGTTCTCGCTCGGCGACGAGATCGAAGTCGGCGGCACGACCGGCACGGTGCGTGAAATTTCACTGACGCACACGAAGATTGAAACGCCGGACGGACAGATCGTGCTCCAGCCCAACCGCGAAATGTCCAGCTCGAAGATCATCAACTTCACCGTCCTGGGCCGCCGCCGCATCGTCTACAAGGTCACAGCATCCTACGACGCGCCGACGGACGAGGTGAAGCAGGCCTGCATGGACGCCGTTCTCGCCTTCCCCGCCGTGCTGAAAGAACCCACGCCGACGGTGTATCTCTCGAATTACGGTGCCAGCTCCATCGAATACACCATCCGCTGCTGGACGGCGGCAGACGCCTACTGGGACACTTATTTTAAGATGTACGAGCGCCTGCGCAACACCTTTGCAAAGCACAACGTAGAGATGTCCTACGATCATCTGAACATCCACGTCGTGCCGGAGAAACAGAATGAAAATTAAAGTCGTCGATATGACATATGAACAGGCGCTTGCCCAGCCGCCGCAGGTGCACAAAAAGCCGAAAAAGCCGTCGCTCCTGTTCCGGACGATCCTGCGCGCAGCCTCCGCGCCCGACCTTCTGGCGACGCATTTCCACTGCGAGAAGATCGGCATGGCACAGATCAAAAGCGATGAGCCCTGCCTTGTCCTGATGAACCACTCGTGCTTTCTCGACCTCAAAATCGCGGAGGCGGTGCTGTACCCGCGCCCGTTCAACATCGTCTGCACGTCGGACGGCTTTGTCGGCAAGGAGTGGCTGATGCGCAGCGTCGGCTGCATCCCCACGCGCAAGTTCTGCTCGGACACGACGCTCGTGCGCGATATGCTCTACTGCGTGCGGACGCTCAAAACGTCTGTGCTGCTCTACCCCGAGGCGAGCTACAGCTTCGACGGCACGGCCACACCGCTGCCGGAGAGCATCGGCAAGTGTGTCAAGGCACTGAATGTGCCGGTCGTGATGATCCGCACCTACGGCGCGTTCGCGCGTGACCCGCTCTACAACGGGCTGCAAAAGCGGCGCGCGAAGGTCTCAGCGCAGATGCAGTGCCTGCTCTCGTCCAGCGACGTTGCAGAGAGGAATGTCGCCGAGATCAATGAGCGCATCTTTTCCGCCTTCCGCTTCGACAATTTCCGCTGGCAGGAGGAAAACGGCGTCTCCGTCAGCGAGCCGTTCCGCGCCGACGGACTCAACCGCGTGCTCTACAAGTGCCCGCACTGCTTCGCCGAGGGGAAAATGGAGGGCAAAGGCACATCACTCATTTGCCGAAGCTGTAACAAGGAATACCGCTTGACAGAGATTGGTACGCTGGAATGTTTGAACGGCGAGGCCGCGTTCACCCACGTGCCGGACTGGTACACCTGGGAGCGGCAGTGCGTGCGCGAGGAGCTGGAAAGCGGCGCCTATCAGCTTGATATTCCCGTGCAGATCTGCATGATGGTCAACATGCGCGAGATCTGCCGCGTGGGCGAAGGCCGGCTGCACCACGATGAAAACGGCTTCCACCTGACCGGCTGCGGCGGGAAACTGGACTATTTCCAAAAGCCTGAGGCCTCGTACAGCCTGTACGCCGACTATTTCTGGTACGAGATCGGCGATATGCTGTGCATCGGCGACCACAAAGCGCTGTATTACTGCTTTCCGCAAGGCGGCGGGGATGTGGTCGCCAAGACGCGGCTGGCCGCCGAAGAGCTCTATAAATTAAAGCGCGCCGCTAAGGCGCGGGGATAATGCAGCACAAAGTGCTGCCGCCTTGTTCCCCACACCGTGTGGGAACGCGGATAAGGGAGGGGTGTCTCTTTTTTGAAAAGAGACACCCCTCCCTTACACCCTCCCAGAGAAAATTTTTCATTGCAAGCGAGCAGCTCGAAGAGCTGCAATGCTTGCCGATTGCACCTCTTGCGTGCGGCAAAGCCGCATTTACCCCTGCTATACGACTTGGCGTACTCCTATCATCCGCTGCCGCTCTGCCCATCTCGCGCTGGTACAGCCTAATTTCCGTCTACCGGAGCACTCATCAATGCGGCGAGCGAAGCAATGCCGCATTCCGCAGGCAGTCTGCCGCCAATCTAACGTCACACGCGCCTCACGATAGTAAGGCGCGGTTGCAAAACGGTGACGAAACGCACGGATTCATGGCGAAGCCATGTACACCGCACTTACATTGCGCAGCGCGTGCAGTTCTTCAAGATTGAAACTGCCAATGTGTGGGGTCGAGGGGGAAGGCCCCTCGTCCTTTCTCTCGGGGGTTTAAGGGGGATACTCTCTTTCGAGAAAGAGAGTATCCCCCTTTAGCGCACTCCCGCACGGCGCAGGGAATCCCCCGACGGCCTCAGGCCGTCATAATTTTCAAGCGCTTTGCGCATCAAAGCCTTTCAAAGATTTCTTCTCCTCGCGGAGAAACACGATCACGCTCAGAAGGAACGGGAAGAAATACGTCGCCACGCGATAAAGTACCAGCGCCGACGAGGCGATTGCCGTGTCCGCCCACGGGGCGAAGAGCAGCAAAAACGCAAACTCCATCGGGCCCACGCCCGCGACGTTCGGCAGCGCGCTTGTGATGAGCAGCATCAGCGAGGCGAGCAGCTGTGCCTGCGCAAAGTTAAGCGCCGTGCAGCCCACGAGCCGCAGCGCGGCATAGGGGATGGAATAGAGCACGAAGAGCTTCACAAGGCTCACAGCGATACCTTTGACGCGGATTGACGGAACGAGCAGCACCTTTTTCGCCTCGCGGTTGAGCTCGGTGAGACTATTCGCCCACTTTTCGCGGCGTTCGTCCCACTTCGGCGTGTGCGGGAGCTTGCCGAGCAGCATCAGCACTAACTTCAGCACCTTATCCCAGGTGTAGAGCAGCGTGAGCGCGATCACGATGAGCGCGCCGATGACATAGCCGATCAGAAGATAGCGTGCAAGGCCGCTGGCGCTCTGCTCCAGCCAGTCGCCGCCGAGCAGCAGCGCGACCGTCGCGTAGATCAGCACGGATATCTTGTGCAGCACGTACTCGCTCGCCATGATGCCGAGCCCGCTGCCTGCGTCCAGGCCTCACCTGTAAAGGTAAAAGCTTTGCATCGGCAGCGTACCTGCACCCAGCGTCGTGATATTGCCGAACACGCCGAGGAATGTCACGCGCAGCGCGTCAATAAACGTGCAGTCCGGCTTTTTGTGGTGGATGATGACGAGGCACAGCACGGATTCCATCGCCTCGTAGGCAAAGCCGAGTGCGAGCAGGAGCAGCACACCCCAGAACGGCACAGTACTCAGGTCCTTGACGATATCGGGCAGCACGTCGCGGAAAACAAGGATGATGGCAACAAAGATCAGCGCCAGCGTGAGACCGCTGACGAGATAGGTTCTGCTCCGTTTGCTTTTCAATGCTGTTCCTCCCCGCCTTCGCAGATAATGTTATGATAAAATTTCCTTTTGCAGCACCTCGGCGATGTCGGTCCACTCCCACGGAAGACCCACGGCATTTTCGCCGAAGTGTCCGCCGCAGGAGACGTGGCGGTAGATCGGGCGGCGCAGTTCAAAGCGCGACGTGATGCTGCCTGGGCGCATGTCGATATGCTCCATAAGCCAGCTCGCGATCTTTTCGTCGCTCACGCGCCCCGTGCCAAACGTGTCGACCATCACGCTCACAGGGTCGGCGAGGCCGATGGCATAGGCAAGCTCGATCTCGCAGCGGCTGGCCAGCTCCGCGGCCACAATGTTCTTGGCGAGATAGCGCGCCATGTAAGCGCCCGTGCGGTCGACCTTGCTCGGATCCTTGCCCGAGAACGCCCCGCCGCCGTGGCGCGCCATGCCGCCATAGGTGTCGGCGATGATCTTGCGGCCGGTAAGGCCGCTGTCGCCCGCGGGTCCGCCAACGACAAATCGTCCCGTCGGGTTGATGAAATACTCTGTGTGCTCGTCGAGCAGTTCCGGCGGCAGCACAGGGAAAATGACCTGTTCTAAGATCGCATCGCGCAGCGCGTCGATGCCGACCTCCGCGCTGTGCTGCGCGGAGACGACGACGGCGGAAATGCGCTTGGGCTTGCCGTCCTCGTATTCGACGCTGACCTGCGCCTTGCCGTCCGGCAGAAGATAGGGCAGCAGCTTTTCGCGCCGCACCTGTTCGAGCTTTCTCGTCAGGCGGTTCGCAAGCGTGATCGGCAGCGGCATCAGCGCGCCGGTCTCGCAGCAGGCGTAGCCGAACATCATACCCTGATCGCCCGCGCCGGCTTCTTCCGGCGCGCCGCGGTCAACCCCGCGCGCGATGTCCGGCGACTGGGTGTGGATGCTGACGCGGATGCGCACATTTTCGGCGTCAAAGCCGACGACGGGCACGGTATAGCCGATCTCGGCGATGACCTTGCGCGCAATGGCTTCATAGTCCGGCACATAGGATGAGGTGATCTCGCCCATCAGGTGAACTTCGCCGGTGCAGGCCGTCACCTCGCAGGCGACGTGTGCGTCGGGATCGTTGGCAAGGATGTCATCGAGCACCGCGTCGGCGATCTGGTCGCAGACTTTATCGGGATGTCCGCACGTGACGGACTCAGAGGTGAAATAGGTTTTCATCGCTTTCGCTTCCTTTCTGCTCGTTCGCATGGGGAAAGAGCGCTGTCTCAGTTTTTGACAGTCTGATGATAGCGGGAATATGAAAGCGGGAAAAGTGGCAAAGTCCGCAAGGCGCACAAAGTTTTCACACTCCCGCGAGGCTGACCAAGTTTCCGACAGGAAGCGGCGAGTATAGTGTAAAGATTTCGTTAAATGTTCACGATTTTGTCACTTGCAAGTTTTTCCCATATCAGATATAATGAATATTACCGAATCGAGAAAGGGAGGAACCCACCCATGGCTCTGCGCACCAAAAACGCCATCCGCCGCAGCTTCATCGAGCTTCTGGCAGAGCGTCCCTTCGACAAGATCTCCGTCCGCGACATCGCGGAGAGAAGCGAGGTCACGCGGAACACTTTTTATTATTACTACACTGACATCTACGCGCTGGCCGAGGACGTGTTCGAGTCGGAGATTGAAAAGCTCTCCGAGCGCGTGGAGGGCTATGAATCGTGGCAGAAGGCATTTTTGACCGCCACGTCTTTCGCCGCGGAGAACAAGCGCATGATCCTGCACCTGCACAACTCCGCCCACAGCGATATTCTGGCAAGATATTATCATAAAACGATCCTGACGACAATGCTTTCTTACATCCGCAAGGAGGCCGAGGGCCTGAACGTCAGCGAAAGCCAGATCATGGCGCTCGCGCGCTTCTACACGGCAGCGCTCGCAGGGCTGACGCTTGAATGGATCGGCAGCGGCATGAAGGGCGAGCCGGATTCGTTCATCAATGATCTCGGTGGAATGCTCGACGGCAACATCCGCCGCTCTCTCGAGCGCGGATGTGCGCACGCGGCACAGTAAATAATATGCATTAAAAATAGGAAAGCGGCGGGATGGTTTGACCATTCCGCTGTTTTCGTCCACGTCGGGTGAACAAGCTTAACACATCCTTTACCCTTTTTTCCTGTTCATCGCGGCGAATCTCTGCTATGATATTTTTGGAAGTATTGAATTGATAAAGGAGTGAGGTTTTGTATCAGAAACAGATCTTAATGGAAAAGCTGAAAGAAGCCACCGCCTCCGTTCTGCCCATCAGCCTGATCGTTATGGCGATCAGCTTTGTGCTCGTGCCGGTAGACGCGGGACTGATGCTCTCGTTCGTGATCGCCACGGCCATGCTGATTCTCGGCATGGGGCTCTTCACGCTGGGCGCGGACATGTCGATGAGCCGCATCGGCAACTACATGGGCTCCAAGCTGACGAAATCGCGCAAGCTGCCGCTCATCCTGACCGTGAGTTTCGCCCTCGGCGTCGCCATCACGGTGGCGGAGCCGGATTTGCAGGTGCTCGCGGGCAACGTGCCGGAGATCGACACAACGGTGTTGATCTTGACCGTTTCGGTCGGTGTCGGCTTCTTTCTGATGCTGTGCATGGTGCGCATTCTCTTTTCGATCTCGCTGCGCACGATGCTGATCGTATTTTACGCCATCGTCTTTGCCGCGGCGTTTTTGTCGGATGAGAGCATCCTCTCCGTCGCGTTCGACTCCGGCGGCGTGACAACGGGGCCGATGACCGTGCCGTTCATCATGGCACTCGGCGTCGGCGTTGCGTCCATTCGAAGCGACGAAAACGCCAAGGCGGACAGCTTCGGCCTCGTCGGTCTGTGCTCGATCGGGCCGATCTTATCGGTGCTGCTGCTCGGTGCGATCTACAAAACGCAGCCCGCGCAGGGCGAGAGCGGCACCGTCTCCGGCGTCGCCACCACGGTAGAGCTCGGCAAGGACTATCTGCATGCCCTGCCGGAGTATTTATGGGAAGTGACAATGGCGCTGCTGCCGATCGTTGTCTTCTTCCTGATTTTTCAGGTCATTTCGCTCAAGCTCCGCAAGCTGCCTTTCATGCGCATCGTGATTGGTATCCTCTATACATACTTAGGTCTCGTGCTGTTCCTCACGGGCGTGAACGTCGGCTTTTCGCCGCTGGGCTACGCGCTCGGTGCCGCGCTGGCCGAGGGGTGGAAGGTCTATCTCCTTGCCCCCCTTGCGATGCTGATGGGCTGGTTCATCATCAACGCCGAGCCCGCCGTCCATACGCTCAACAAACAGGTCGAAGAGTTGAGCGCGGGCGCGATCTCCGCCAAGGCGATGGGCATGAGCTTATCCATCGCGGTCTCCGCCGCAGGCGGGCTTGCGATGCTGCGTGTCATCACAGGCATTTCGATCATGTATTTCCTCGTGCCCGGCTATCTTATCGCGCTGGCTTTGAGCTTTTTCGTGCCGCGCACGTTCACGGCCATCGCGTTCGACTCCGGCGGCGTCGCGTCAGGTCCTTTGACGGCGACATTCATGCTGCCGTTCGCCACAGGCGCGTGCGAAGCGCTCGGCGGCAATGTGATGACAGACGCGTTCGGCCTTGTTGCGCTCGTCGCGATGATGCCGCTCATCACCGTGCAGGTGATGGGAGCCATCTATGTCGTCAAATCCCGTCATGCTTCGCAGGAGCCCCAGCTCCCCGACTTTGGCGACAACGAGATCATCGAACTGTGGGAGGCCTGCTGAAATGGAACTCTATTACATCATTGCCATCACGGATCACGACCGCGGCGAAGCGATGGGCTCGCTCTACCACGCGGCGGGGCTGCACCTCATTTTGAGCATGCCCGCGCGCGGCACAGCCACGAGCGAGCACCTCGCCATCTATGGGCTGGACGCGACGGAAAAGTGCGTTATCGCCGCCGTCGGCAGCGCGCAGGAGGCGGATTCGCTTATCCGTTCCGCCAAGCGCAAGCTCTTTATCGACATTCCGGGCAACGGCGTCATGCTGACCGTGCCTCTCAAGAGCGTGGCCGGCGGCAAGACACTGTCCTATCTCACCGACGATCTCAAAGCAGGAGGAGCGCCAAACATGAACTTTGAACATGAACTCATCACCGTCATCTTAAACGAAGGCTATTCCGACTTTGTCATGGACGCGGCGCGCGCCGCGGGCGCGGGCGGCGGCACGGTGCTGCACGCCAAGGGCACGGGCGGCACGCGCGGAGAAAAATTCTTCAGCGTCAGCCTTGCCGACGAAAAGGATATGATCTACATCATCGCCCACAAGGACGAAAAGGCCGCCATCATGCGCTCGATCAACGAGCAAGCCGGTCCCGGCACCAAAGCGGGCGCGATCTGTTTCTCGCTGCCGATCTCGTCCGTCGCAGGCCTGCGTGCACGGGAGGAAAACTAAGCGTCCCCGTAATACAACAAAGCGCCGCTGCTCACGCAGCGGCGCTTCCCTTTTTAATTTTCAATCTTCCGTCTTTTCCCCGCGGGCGAGGCTCACGATGTCGCCCACGCCGTTCAACACCATGCTCGGACGATACGCGTAGGTCTTGATGGTCTCGCGCGTCGAGACGCCCGAGAGCACCAGCACCGTGGACATACCGCTCTCCATGCCGGAGATCACATCGGTGTCCATACGGTCGCCAACCATGACGGCCTCAGCTGAGTGGCAGTGCAGCATTCTGAGGCCCGTGCGCATCATCAGCGGGTTCGGCTTGCCGCAGAAGTACGCCTGCGTGCCGGTCGCCATCTCGATGGGCGCGACGAGCGCGCGGCAGGCGGGCACAATGCCGTTTTCGATGGGGCCGGAAACGTCGGAGTTCGCGCCGATGAGCTTTGCGCCCTTCCAGACGAGGTTCGTCGCCTTCGTCAGCGTATCGAGCGAATAGGAGCGTCCCTCGCCCACGACGACATAGTCGGGGTTCACATCGTTCATCGTGATGCCTGCGTCGTAGAGCGCGTTCAAAAGGCCTGCCTCGCCGATGGCAAAGACCGAGCAGCCGGGCGCCTGATCGCGCAGGAACGCCGCCGTCGCGAGCGCGCTCGTATAAAAGTGCTCCTCCGTCACGTCGAGGCCCATGCGCGCAAGCTTCTGGCTCAGCTCGCGCGGCGTGTAGCCGCTGTTGTTTGTCAGGAACAGGTATTCCTTGTTTTTATCGTGCAGCCACTGGATGAACTCCGCCACGCCCGGCAGCACGCGGTTGCCATGGTAGATGACGCCGTCCATATCGCAGATGAAGCCCTTCTTTTCGTTAAAATCGATCATATTGTAAGTATCCATTCGTATCACTTCTCCTCTCTTCTCTCCAAATTTCATCGAATACAGTATAGCAGAGGGATTTGTCAAAAACCAGCAAAGAAATGTAAAATCTGCGTGAAATGCAAAAGGAAAAGAGACAGCCGAGGCTGCCTCTTTTTTCTCTTTATACTTCGCCGCTTAAAAGGCGCGCGACAGTGCGGCGGTAGACCTCGCCGCAGTTTTTCACCTGCCATGCATAGCCGTACTCGTTGTCACCGTGCATGTTGCCGCCCGAGGGGCCGAACGTCACGACCGGAATGCCGAGCGAAACGGCTAAAATATTCGAATCGCAGACCGAGGCGTCGTATGCGCACGGAAGATCCTTGCCCGTGACGGAGTGGAACTCCTCCTGCAAAATTTTGACGAGCGGATGATCCTCCTCCACCGCGAACGACTGCATGTAGGGCGATTTTCTCGGCTTGAGGCGCACGTCGACCTTGCCGGAAAGGCCGAGCTGCTCCGCCGCCTCCATGATCTGCGCAATGCAGATCTCGTCCGTCTCGCCCGGAACGACGTAGCGGTCAACGAAGAGGTAGCACTTCTCCGGCACAACGAGCGTGCCGGGATTGCCGCCCTCCATATAGCGCACGCACCACGTGCCGTGCTTTCTGTGCCTCGTGTCCGTTGACCGAACGGATGGAGATCATATCGTACCAGCGCTGTAAAATCCGTTCCATACCTTAGTCCTCCTTCGCCTTGGCCGTGCCGATGCCGGTCACGGCGCAAATGACAGAAAACACGATCGACAGCCACAGCATCGGCGCAAACGGCGCGAATGCCAGATTGGAAACGCCAAGCGTCGTGGCGGTGTAAGAGCCCGTGGTCGACCACGACACCATGGGGGCAAGGCCCGTGCCGGTGTCGAGCATCGTGCGCATCAGATTCTTGCGGTCGAGATGATATTCCGGATACAGGTCCTTCACCATACCGCCGACGACAGGATAGGACACATAATAAGCGCCCGTAATCGTGAAAAACACCGCGTGCAGGATCAGCACACCGAGCGACATCGAACGAGAGGTCTTCGCGATACGCTCCACAAAGGCGAGCAGCACGTCCACAACGCCCGCTGTGCGGAGCGGCGCGCCGAAGATGCCCGCCGCGATCAGAAGACCAATGGTCGAGAGCATCGAGGTAAAGCCGCCGCGGTTGAGCATCGAATTCACGACGTCCGAGCCGGTATCGGCAGAAAAACCGGAGTACATGACCGTCAGAATGTCGTGCAGGCTGACACCCTGGCAGAGCATCGCCATCACCGCGCCCGCGGCGATGCCGGCGATAAAAGTCGGGATCGTCGGCTTTTTCATCAAAATCAGCACGACCACGACCAGCACGGGCAGAAGCAGCACGGGGCTGAGCCAGAACTCGGCGGAAACGGTGGAAAGGATATCCTCATACACTTCCCCGCCGACGCTGCCGCCGGAATAGCGCAGGCCGTAAACAAAGTAGAAAACGAGCGAAATGAGATACGCAGGCCCCGTGGAAATGAGCGCGTGGCGAATGCCGTCCATCAGCGGCACCTCGCACACCGTCGCGGTGATGACGGGCGAGTCAGACAGCGGCGAGACCTTGTCACCGAAGAACGCGCCGGTGCAGACCGCGCCCGCGGCCGCGGGCAGCGGCACACCGAGACCCTGTGCAACGCCCATGCAGGCGACGCCGACCGTCGCGAGCGTGCCCCACGACGTGCCCGCCATGGTCGACATCAGCGTGCAGAGGATGCAGACGACTGGCAGGAATAAGTCCGGCGTCAACACCTTCATGCCGTAGTAGATCATGACCGGCACCGTGCCGCTCGCCATCCACGTGCCGACGAGCACGCCGACGGCCAGCAGGATCAAAATGGCCACGATCATTGACGAGACCGTCTCCTTGATGCCCTGCTGCAGCTCTGCATACGGGATGCCGAAGCACCACGCCATCAGACACATGATGACGCCGTCGAGCGCCAGCACGATGCGGTTGTTGAGCTTCATCACAAGAAGCCCCACGATGATAACGGCGATGCCGACGAGCAGCATCAGCCCTGCCTGCCAGGGCTTTACGATTCTTTTTTCTTCCATGATTGTCGTCCTTTCTCGTTTTGGCTGGGTCAAATTGAAAAAGGATAACAAAAAAGCGGCTCTCTCCCGCTTGGGAGAGAGCCGCTTTTTATTCACTTGTTGACGCAGGTATCAGCAAAGCTGAAGCCGTTTTTCATTTGCTCACTGGCAGTGCGCAGGACCTTGTTGAGGATCTGCGTGCTCTCCTCTTTCGCCATCGCGCAGAGCTCGTCGTTCGCCTGCGCGGCGAGCGTGAAGTCGCCGCTCTCGCGCATCAGCCTGTCGTATTTAAGGACGATCTGTCTGCCGCGGATATTCACCGTGTCCTGATAGCCCCAGACATTCTGGATGCACGAGCCGTAGCACTTGTCGGCCAGCGCGCCGACAAAGCGGCTGACCCAGTAGAGATTGTCGGTCTCGGCGTCGAGCGTCACATTGCTCAAATAGTCCGGCATCTGCGGGACATTTGTGTACACCGGCAGCCACGCGGAAAATGTCGTGGAGCCGAAGCACACCCACTCGATACCCTTAATGGCATCGGGGACGTCGCTTCTAATTTGACAGATCGTCGTCACGCCCGTGCGGTTGATGCCGATAGGACGGTAAATGCCGCCTTTTTCCGCATGGCCCGCATAGGGATCGTAGGGTGTACCCTGATAGTGGGACGAGAGCAGGTATTGGATATCCTCCGCGGCAACCTTGCGCTCGGGAACGTAGGACCACGGAATGTCATCGCTTTCGGGCGTGAAGTCCGCGTTTTCGCCGTCCCAGCGGTAGGTGTGCGGTGCAAGGCAGCGGCCCATGAACCACGCGCGCGGCGTGTTGTAGATGTGGTCCATGTCGCGGTGCGAGCCGAAGATATCCCGCGGGTTGAACTCGCCATCCTGATTCAGATCCAGATGGTTTTCCGAGATGAATTCTCTGAGGTCTGCCGAGCAGAGATGCGATTCCCGGGCACCGAAGGCGTCCTCAAGGTCGAACGAGTCCATACCGAACTGGTTCGGGTTGATGATGACGCGATCCTCGGGAATTTTCTTCGCGATCCAGTGGTGCCCGCCGATGGTCTCGAGCCACCAGACCTCGTTTTCGTCGTTGAAGGCGATGCCGTTCGACTCATAGGTGCCGTATTGCTCCAGAAGCGCACCGAGGCGCAGCACGCCCTCGCGCGCGGAGCGGATGTAGGGCAGGACGAGGACAACGATGTCCTCCTCGCCGATGCCGCCGCAGCGCTCCTCTTCCCCATCCTTCGCCTCGCGCAGCTCGACCATCGGGTCGGCCGCGAGCACGCGTGGGTTCGAGGTCGTGGTTTCCGTCGCCGTCATGCCGACGTTCGCGGCGTTGATGCCAGTCGCGGCCCAAATGCCGTGCTTCGGGTCCACGCTCGGGCAGGACGTGTAGCGCATGGGGTTCTCCGGCAGTGTGATCTCCACGTGGGACTCTACGCTTTTATAAATCTTCGGCTGCTGGTCGGGCTCGACCACGATCAGCTTTTTCTCATCAAAATGACCGTCGTCCGTACGGGCGATCATCGTCGAGCGGTCATTCGTCGCCAGCTTACCGGCCAGTACAGTGGTGCAGGGCATAATGACATCTCCGTTTCCTGTCGATTTCACCGCAGCGCCGCTTTTTCGCAGCGCCGCCAAATTTTATCTGCATCCATTATATTCACGGAATCGTCCTCTGTAAAGGCAAAATCCCCTTGCAGGTGCATCTCCCCTGCTGCTCTGCCGCGAAAAAATGTGGACAGGCCCGCTAAAAAGCGGACCTGTCCAAAAGGTTGGTAAAGAGAGGTCGTACCTATCAAGTTTGGATCGATCACACCATGATGGGCTCGTCCCAGAGCTTGAGCTTCTGGCCGATGCCGTTTTCCTTGGCATACTGGTAGACGCGCGCGGCGATCGCCACGTCGTAAAGGCCGAGGCCGACGTTGCAGGTGTAGGTGAGCTGGTCGCCGTTGTCGCGGCCGGACTTCCGCCCCGCCACCAGGTCGGAGACGCTCGCGTCGATGCGGGAATCGTCGATCTTGCCGTCGCGGAACATGCAGGCCATCGTGTCGCCCATGCGGTGCTTGTCGGTCTCCCAATCGTCGATGACGACCTTGTCCGCGCGCAGGATCAGCTCCTCGTCGACCTCGTTGTTGCCAAGGTGAGCAACGTAAACGCCCTTTTTGATCTCCGCGCCGCGGATGATCGGCTCGGTCGCGGTCGTCGCGGTCACAAGGATGTCGCCGCTTTCGATCGTGGCGAGGCGGTCGCTCGCCGCCTGCACGTCCATGTTCAGCTTTTGCGACATCTCCGCCGCAAATTTTTCCGCTCTCTCGGGAAAGGTCATAGACATACGCCTTTTCCAGCTGCGGCAGCGACGCCTTGAGCGCCATCAGCTGCGTCTTGCACTGCGGGCCCGCGCCGAAAAGGCCGACGGTCTTCGAGCGCGAGGGCGCCATATACTTGGCGCAAACGCCCGTTACTGCGCCGGTGCGGATCGCACTGATGAGTGTGCCGTCCATGATGGCAATGGGTACCTCGGTCTCGGGATCGTTCAGCGCGATCACGGCCGAGCCGCGCGGCAGGCCGTACTTGAACGGATTCTGCGGACCGCTGCCGATCCCACTTGATGCCGGGCATGTTGAACCGTCCGCCGATGTAGCCGGGCATGGCGTTGATGCGTCCCGTCGTCTCTTCAGCGTTGGGCTCAGGGCGCTTCATCACGATCTTGCCGGGCAGAATATAGTCACCCTTGTCATAAAGGCGGAAGACCTCTTCCAGATCGTCGACGGCCTTGTCCATCGACATGCCGCCGCAGCGGATCACGTCCTCCTGGGATAGATAAATCATTTCAACTTTCATTGTAGAAATTTTCCTTTTCAATCGTTGGTCGCGGATCACTTCTGATTTTTGTAGGCTCTGTCGGGCTTGTGCCAGCAGCCCAGCAGCATGGCGATGAGAATGCAGGCAGCGAAGATGGCGAGCGAGACAAGGCCGACCTTTACGTTGCCGTAGGTCGCGATCGCCATGGGGATCAGCGCGGTGACAATGTCACCGCCGAAGAGCGGGCTGGTGAAGGGCGCCTGAATGGCGTAGGCTTTGGAGCCAAGCGTCTCAAGGTCCGGGTCGACAACGCGCAGCAGCATAAAGCCCACCGCGGTCACGCCGGTGTTCACACCGAAGTGGACGATGGCCTGCTCAAACCAGTCCTCGCTGAAAACGCGCGGGGCGAGCCAGTAGAAGTAAAACAGCATGCTGGCCAGCGCAGCGATGGAAATGAGCAGCATGGACATCGCGTGATCCACGATGACATCCAGACGGATGGACGAGACTGCCGCCACGACGAGAAAATCAAGGCAGACGCCGGAAATTCTGGACAGCGTGCGCGCATCGACGTACTTTTGCAGTTTGAGCGCGCAGAGCACACGGTTGACGATACTCAACCATTTTATACCGTTATCATACTAAATCATTTTACAAACTGTAACGACAATATGAACTTATCCTCATTCTTTCCTCCCGTCCAAGCGCTGCGCGGCAGACATTTGTCACAGCTGCACAGTGCTTTTTATCATCATAAATCAAATTTTTTGTAAACACCTATTGACACAGTAGGAATTAAGCGTTAAAATTCCTATCTGCAAGGTAGGCAATTATGAGCAAGGAGGCATGCCGCATGATGATCTCAACAAAAGGGCGCTACGCTTTGCGGGTCATGCTGGATATGGCCGAGCACGGAGGCAGCGAGTGGCATCGTTTGAGCGACGTCGCGCAGCGCCAGCAGCTCTCCAAAAAGTACTTGGAGACCATCATGGCCGCGCTGAGCCGTGCGAACTTGGTCGAGAGCGCCGTGGGCAAATCGGGCGGCTACCGTCTGACCCGCTCCCCCGAGGATTACCCCGTAGGTGAAATTCTGCGGGCGGTGGAGGGAAATCTGTCGCCGATCGCGTGCCAGTCTGAGGACGGCTCCGGCTGCGGCGCTTCCTGCGACTGCGACGCGCGGCTTTTCTGGCAGGGGCTGGAAGACCAGATCAACAGCTATGTCGACAATCATACGCTGGCACAATTCATGCGAGTCAATGAAAAAATACCGGCCGCCCTGAACGGCACGGAAAGAAGATAAGGTGGTTCAATATGAGTAAGGCACTTTTAGAGATTCAGAACCTGCACGTGCGGGTCGAGGAAATGGAAATTCTCCACGGTGTGGATCTGGCCGTGGGACAGGATGAGACCCATGTGCTGATGGGCCCCAATGGCACCGGCAAGTCGACGCTGGGCTATGCCATCACCGGCAATCCGACCTACAGCGTAACCGGCGGTTCGATCATTTTTAACGGCGAGGACATCACGGAGCTCCCCGTCAACGAGCGCGCGAAAAAGGGCATTTTCCTGTCCTTCCAGAACCCGCTGGAGGTCCCCGGCGTAACGCTGAGCGCGTTCATCCGCAGCGCGCTCGAGCAGAAGACCGGCGACCGCCTGCGCCTGTGGGACTTCAAGAAAAAGCTCAAAGAGACCATGGCGCTTTTGAACATGGACGAGAGCTATGCCGAACGTGATCTGAACGTGGGCTTCTCCGGCGGCGAGAAGAAAAAGGCCGAAATTTTGCAGATGCTCATGCTCGAGCCCAAGCTCGCGATTCTCGATGAGACCGACTCCGGCCTCGACGTCGACGCAGTCCGCACCGTCAGCGAGGGCGTGCGCCTGTTCCGCGAGCGGACGCACGGCTCGCTTCTCATCATCACCCACTCCACGCGCATTCTGGAAGCGCTCCATGTGGACGCGGCCCACGTGATGGAAGAGGGCGTCATCGTCCGCAACGGCGGCGCCGAACTGGTGGATGAGATCAACGAAAAGGGATTCAGCAGCCTGAAGGAAGACTGAATCGGGAGGCTCTTGACATGGCAGATTTGAAAGAAAAAACCTACGTGGAGGATGTGGACCGCAGCGTCTACGACATTCGGGACGCGGAAAACGACGCGTACCGAATGGAATCCGGCCTGACGCCGGAGATCGTCGAAAAGCTCTCCAAGGAGAAGGACGATCCCGTGTGGATGCAGCAGTTCCGGCTCGAATCCCTCCAGATCTACAATGAAATGAAGATCCCCAACTGGGGCCCGTCGATTGAGGGCCTTGATATGGATCATATCGCGACCTACGTTCGCCCGAACACCAAGATGCGCAACGACTGGAAGGACGTGCCTGAGGACATCAAGGAGACCTTCGAGCGCCTTGGCATCCCGCAGGCGGAGAGAAAATCCCTCGCCGGTGTGGGTGCGCAGTACGACTCCGAGCTTGTCTATCACAACGTCAAGGATTCCGTGGCGGCCGAGGGCGTGGTTTACACCGATATGGAGAGCGCCATAAAAGGCGAATATGCCGACATGGTGCGCAAGTACTTCATGAAGCTCGTGACGCCCCACGATCACAAGTTCGCGGCGCTCCACGGCGCGGTGTGGTCCGGCGGCTCGTTCGTGTACGTGCCCAAGGGCGTACACCTCTCCATTCCCCTGCAGTCCTACTTCCGCCTGAACGCCAAGGGCGCCGGCCAGTTTGAGCACACGCTCATCATCGTGGACGAGGGCGCGAGCCTGCACTTCATTGAGGGCTGCTCCGCGCCGAAGTACAACGTGGCAAACCTCCACGCTGGCTGCGTGGAGCTGTACGTCAAGAAGGGGGCCAAACTCCGCTACTCGACGATTGAAAACTGGTCGAAGAACATGTACAACCTGAATACCAAGCGTGCGCTGGTGGAAGAGGGCGGCACGATCGAATGGATCTCCGGCTCGTTCGGCTCCCATGTGGGCTGCCTGTACCCCATGAGCATTTTGAAGGGCGACAACTCCCGCATGGAGTTCACCGGCGTTACGTTCGCCGGCGCGGGGCAGAACCTCGATACCGGCGCAAAGGTCGTCCATGTGGGCAAAAATACGAGCTCCTATATGAACACGCGCTCGATCAGCAAGAGCGGCGGCATCAGCACATTCCGCTCAAGCGTTGTCGTGGAAAAGGGCGCCAAGGGCGCCAAGTCCGCCGTGTCGTGCCAGTCGCTGATGCTGGACTCCGAGTCCCGTTCCGACACCATCCCCGCAATGGACATCCGCACGAAGGACGCGGCCATCGGCCATGAGGCCAAGATCGGCGCGATCAGCAATGAAGCCGTCTTTTATCTGATGAGCCGCGGCATGAGCGAGGAAGACGCGCGCGCGATGATCGTCAGCGGCTTTGCCGACAATGTCTCCAAGGAGCTGCCGGTGGAGTACGCGGTGGAAATGAACAACCTCATCCGGCTCGAGATGAAGGGCAGCATTGGCTGAAAGGAGTTTGGATATGAACGATACGATTTTGATCAACCGGCTCCCGACCCGCACCTGGAACCGGCTGGGTGTGAACGAAACGGCCATCGCCTGGGGGCAGGCCGACGATTTGGGCGAAGAGAAAATCACCGCCGCCGGTCAGACCGAGCGGCTTGAGATCACTGGCTCCGGCGAGCGCGGCGAGAAGATGGTGGACATCCACGTGCCCGCGGGCCAGACCGTCACGGTGTTTGAAACGCTGAGAGCGGAAAAGGGCCTGCTCGTGCGCACGGCGCTCCACGTTGAAAAGGACGCAAAGGTGCGGCTCGTGCAGATTCAGAATGCGGCACAGGGCTCGCTTCTCCGTCTGGAGACGAGCGGCGAGTGCGCCGAAAACGGTCAGGTAGAGCTGATCCAGGTCCTGCTGGGCCGCGGCGACGTGTACAGCGACGGCCAGTTCGAGTTGAACGGCAATGGCGCGGGCTTCACGGCGGGCATCGGGTATCTGGGCCAGAAACAGCAGACCGTGGACATGAACCTTGTCGTGAACCACTGGGGCCAGAAGACCACGAGCGAAATCAATGCCGCCGGTGCGCTCAAGGACGACGCGCAGAAGATCTTCCGCGGGACCATCGACTTTAAGAAGGGCTCCGCGGGCTCCGTCGGCAGCGAGCAGGAGACGGTTTTGATGCTGGGCGACGGCGTCGTCAACAAGACGGTGCCGCTGATCCTGTGCGCCGAGGAAAACGTCGTCGGCAACCACGGCGCGACCATCGGCGAGCTGGACGAGGACACGCTGTTCTACTTTGAAAGCCGCGGCATTTCCGCAGCGGAGGCGGAAAACATCATGGCCCGCGCCGCCATCGAGCGGCTGGCCCGCGCGATCGAGGATGAAGCGGCGCAGGCCGCGATCCTCTCCGAGCTTGAGGAGGTGCTGTAAGATGGCGCATGCATATCGGGACGACTTCCCCCTGCTCAAGAGTCAGGATGTTGCGTATCTGGACAACGCCGCGACGGCGCAGCGCCCGCAGTGTGTGCTGGACGCCGTAACGGAGTTTTATAAAAGTAAGAACGCCAACCCCTTGCGCGGCCTCTATCCCCTGAGCATCGCCGCGACGGAGGCTTACGAAAACGCGCGCGAGGCCGTTCGGTCCTTTCTGAACGCGAAGAGCAGCCGCGAGATCATCTTTACCCGCAACACCACCGAGAGCATCAATTTAGTGGCTTACAGCTACGGTCTCTCCCACGTGAAGGCCGGGGACGAGGTGCTCGTCTCCATCATGGAGCACCACAGCAACCTTCTCCCCTGGCAGATGGTGTGCCGCCAGACCGGCGCGTCGCTCAAATTTATGGAATGCGAAATGGACGGCACGCTGGACTTAAATAAGGTCGAAGCCCTCATCACGCCGAAAACGAAGATCGTCGCCTGCACGCACGTTTCGAACGTCTTAGGCCGCGTGAATCCCATCCGCGAGCTCGCGGCGCTGGCGCACCGCGTCGGCGCGGTGCTGGTCGTCGACGGCGCGCAGAGCACGCCGCACATTCCGGTGGACGTGCAAGCATTGGACGCGGATTTCTTCGCCTTCTCCGGCCACAAGGTCTACGGCCCCATGGGCATCGGCGTTCTCTACGGACGTGAAGAATTACTGAACGCCATGCCGCCGTTCCTCACCGGCGGCGAGATGATTGAATCTGTCACCCGCGATGGTGCGGTCTTCGCCGAGCTCCCGCACAAGTTCGAGGCCGGCACGGTCAACGCGGCAGACGCCGTGGGCCTGCATGCGGCCATTGACTATGTCAAGAGCATCGGCTTTACAGCGATGCATCAGCAAGAGGTCGCGCTGACACGCCGCGCGATGGACGCGATCGGCGAGATGCCGCACGTCCACGTGCTGGGCTCGGAAAAGCCCGAGGAGCATTGCGGCATCATCACCTTTACGGTGGACGGTGTTCACCCGCACGACATCAGTGAGATCCTCGCGAGCGACGGCGTCGCCATCCGCGCAGGCCATCACTGCGCGCAGCCGCTTCTGGCCTATTTGAAGCATCCGTCCACCGCGCGGGCAAGCCTCGCGTTTTATAACACGGAATCCGAGGTCGACCGGCTGCTTGACAGCATTTCCACGCTAAGGGAGCGAATGGGTTATGGAAAATAGAAGCTTTTACAATGAAATTCTCACCGAGCACAACCTGCATCCGGAGTTCAAGCACGACCTACCGGACGCCGACATCGTGCTCGAGGGCGTCAACCCGAGCTGCGGCGACGACATCTTCCTCAAGCTGAAGCTTGACGGCGATGTGATCGCGGACGGCGCGTTCGTCGGCGACGGCTGCGCCGTCTCGCAGGCGTCGGCGGACATCATGCTCGGCATGATCGTCGGCAAAAAGAAGGAAGACGCGCTGAAAATGGGCGAGATCTTCCTGAAAATGATCCAGGGCGAGGCGTCGGAAGACGAGATCGACAGCCTGGAAGAGGCCTCGGCTCTCCGTGATATCGCCCATATGCCCGCGCGCGTCAAATGCGCGGTGCTCGGCTGGCGCACGCTGAAAGAGGCCCTGCTGGACGGGGACGAGCTGTCGTAACGCTGTCACTCCGTTGAATTTCAAATCAAAATAATAAAAAGAGGTATTTGCCGCATGCTGCGGCAAATACCTCTTTTTAAAAGCAGCTGCGTTCTTGAAAACTGATTGAGCATACTCTCTCCCCGATTTTGAAAAATTCAAGCAGATTGATCGTCAAGCTATTCTTATCGGCTCTCGCCGATCCTTCGCCTGACGTTGGAAAAATGTCTGCGTTGCACCTTTTTCATCTACAAACATAGTATGATTGTTGGTTTTCGTATCATAGCACGAGTAAAGTGCTCCCCAAGTCAAGGACATTTTCATTTGACCCATAGCGGCAGCATACCGGCGGGGTACTCACCTGTGGTGATGTAGTGGTAATATTCGTTAGGGGATAGCTTCGCCAGATCCCACTGGCAGCGGTCGTTGTTGTAGTAATCCATCCAGCGGTCATGGACCGCCGCAGTGCGCTGTTCTCCACCAGCTGGATGAACTTCAAACTGGTGTAGTGGGTCCCCTGGTCGCTGTGGATCACGGTCTCCTTGCTCAGCGAGATTCCATGGTGCTTTACCAGCAGCTGGACCGTTTCCAAAACAAAATCCACTTCCAGCGATTCGCTCATCGCATAGGCCAGGACCTGCTTTGTGCAGGCGTCCAGGATCGTGGAGAGGTAGCAGAATCTGCCGCGGAGCGGGATGTATGTGATGTCCGTCAGGAGGATGGCTCTCGGCCCATGAGACTCGAATTCCCGGTTGACCAAATTCTCCGCAGCGCTGCCCATTCGGATGGATCGCTGCAATCTGCGGTAGGGATTCGGCTTTCGGATGGGGCAGGTGAGCTTGTATTTCCGCATCAGGCGGCGGATCTTCTTCACGTTCATTCGGATACCCATGTGCAAAAGCCGCATATGAATGCCGCGAACGCCCTTTGCGTAGCCCCGGAACCGGTATGCCTCCAGGATCTGTTCGAATGCCGCCCTGTCCTTCGCCTCCCGAAGCTCTCTGTTTTTTTCAGAACGCACCCAGTTGTAGTAGCCGGAGCGGGAGACACCTGCCAATTCGCACAGGTCTTTCACGGTGAGGATGTTGTTCCGATCCGCCAACGCGGCGCGAATGGCCTCAAATCTCTCTCCGGCGCTGTCCATGGCTATTCTCCCGGCTTGCCGTGCAGCCGCATGACTTTTTTTAAGAACGCCATCTGCTGCTGGAGACACAAAATCTCCCGTTTCATGCGTCTGGCGGCTTCGTCAGACGGGGCGGATGCCCCCTCTGTCTGGTTGTTCCCGCCGCCTGGTATACGCACACCGCCCCGGGTGCCCTCATGAAAGCCCTCCGGCGATCTGGCTTCCCGCCGGATGCGCTTTGTAGTATTGTGGATCCGCTCGAAACCCAGAACTTCCGTGTTATAGCCCAGCTTGCGGAAGGCGGCTGTGCCGGTGTAGCCCTGGAGACTGAGCGCCCAGAACGCCTCCTTGAAAGCGAGGGTGTAGGATATGCTGTCTGCCGTCACCCGCAGCGTGTAGGGGTTTGCCTGCAGATGCTTCAGTTCCTCTGGTGTGAATTTCTTCTTCGTGCCCATACAGCACCTCCGTTCGGTAGTTCTATCATAACACAGGTGCGGCGCTTCTGCCCCTATGGGTCAAATGCGTGTCCGCCGAACGGGGCCATGGGTCAAAATCTCGTGTCCATTTTCTTGGGTACAGTTTATTTCGCGTGTGGGTCACGGTGTGGGTCAGGCAGTTGACCCACATTTTGACCCACACATTTTTCAGCGTTTTTATAACAAAAAAGCACCGAAAACCGAAGTTTTCGATGCTTTTTGGAGCTGCTGGGCAGATTCGAACTGCCGACCTCATCCTTACCAAAGCACCAATCTAATATCACATAAGCCGTTATAGATGCATTTTAACAGCCTCCGTGCCCCAGAGCGCACTTTTTTCAGTGCTCTCTATTGCACCAAGTGCACAGAGCTTCACCAACTGTTCTGTTGTGTTTCCTAATTCGTTTAGCAGGGTTTTTAGCATCTAAATACTTCTAAACATTCTTTTAGCACAGGATGAGATTCTTTTCATCTATCAAAAATAACAGGAGATTTTATATGAAAAACTACCAGCTTGAGCTCAGGCAGATTGTAGATTTTCCTCGCTGCCGAATCTATCGAGAATTCGTACAGGACCTACTCACAGACCGGAGCATTCGCACAGGCGGATGCTCCGGTCTTTTTTATTTTGTAGTTCTTTGCTCCTATGCCAACTTCAGAACCTCTTATCGGCGCATAGACGGGATCTCATACACGGTATATCCGGGCGAATGGATCTGCTCCATCACTGACATCACGGAATGGTTTCGTGTACGCTTTCACTACCAGGCATTTGCAATCCTAAAATCCTTGCAGGATCGGCAGCTCATTACATTTACCCGCCTCGGCCGCGGGCATATCGTAAAGTTCTCCATTACGGACTGGCGGCGCAATAACACCGCGCTCGATTATAACTGCCCATGCCAAAAAGACTCCGGTTTCTTCTTCATTCCTGTTTCAACGGCAACGGAGTTGATCTCCGCGGGACGCGCATCTGAGATGGATGTCATTCTGGATCTTTGGATCTCTGCGATTTATAAGGATCAGCAAGTACGCGGCTCTGAGATCGGGCCAGTTGCGTATTTCAGAAACGGCACCGGGAATCCGCTCGTCAATTACAGCGAATTATCCGCGCGCTGGGGAATCTCACGTTCCAGCGTGGGGCGGCTGCTCAAAAAACTGGCCGATTTTGACTATCTTTCTCTGCTGACTTTCCCAGGCCGCAGCGGAACGGTAATTTACCTAAAGAATTATCTCTCAACCATGTTCCGAATTTCGGATGTCATGATAGACAAAGAGGAGGTTGCTATGTGTCTGAACCTTCGCGTATCTGTGCCGGATACCATTCCGCCAGAGTCCGGCCCAATTTCTGATGAGCAAATCTGCGTTTCAACAGAGCTTCCCAGCGTTTCAAAACCTCACATGCTGTACTTCGTTCGAAAAGTGCTGCGAACCCTTGAAGCGCAAGGCATTTCCTGCCTTTCATGCCCAAAATCCAAATATATGTTATATCCATTATCCGACGACTGCACGGTAGAAATAGAGAAAGGCACTATCTCAGCGGGCCTGGCGATCTGCTGCAGTACCGGCAGTCCGTTGTATCGATTCGAAATGACTATCACCCCAAATGCTGAAGCGAAAGGAGCGTGCGGCAATGGCAAGAAAGATGCATGAAAAGCGTCCGGAGGAGGATAATCGTTATCACGATACATGGAAGCTACTCAAGAAGTATCGGGATGTAACATGGAGTCTGGAAGTTTCTGTTCGGCAAGTAAAAAATCAGTTTCGCATCGACTACGATTGCAGCATTGAAGATTTTTTAGACTCTATTTATATGGCTGGGGCAGATCTGGGTGGAACCATCATCGAAGATCACGCCAAGTGTATTGAGCGTAGCTACAAAATGCTGACGCTGCTTGAAAACGCCGTCAATCTTCTTCGTACCCGTCACAAAAACGGAGAGGTCTACTACTGGATCCTGTATTACTCATTCTTGTCTCCGCAAAAGCTAAAAAATGTCGATGAGATTATCGAAGTGCTCCGGCCTCATATTCGAGACATCAGTTCCAGCACATACTATCGGCTACGGAAAGAGGCTGTAATAGCGCTGAGCTCTGTGCTCTGGGGATTTTCATCACAAGATACCCTAAACACCTTGGAATTATTCTTTCCCCCCAGCCATTTGACTTGATAAACATCAAGGGCGATTTCGCCACATTATTTGAAATAGCAGTTGCAAAATGCTATAATAATTATGTTAAAGTAAGGTATTATAGTAAATTGCAACTCTAATTGGCGACAGTCTCTCAATAATTGCACACAGGCATTCCGAGTCATTTAGCGTAAACTATAAGTCATCTGATAACTTGCGACAGCGAACCATTGATTCCGAATTTATGTTGTCTTATATCAAAGCCGGTGCTTTTTCATACGATGGGATAACAATACCTTTTGACCGCAAAGGTGCAAATTTTTCCAATTATTTAGTCGAGGCGGAAGCAAGGCAAGAAACAGAAATACAATCCCGCCTATGGGCGTCGGCGTGAAAAAAAGAGCAACACCCAGCACCGCCAGGATCATAGAGGCAATCGTCAGCAGGACGGCACAAATATCAAACAGGAACACCAGCAGAGCCGCCAGAAGGGACAACGCTAAAGCAAAGGGAGCAACCAATATTTTCAGCAGTATCTCCATCTTCAAAGCCTCCTTTATCTATCCTTCCTACCTCTATTTTATCATGCCTGCCCGGGGACAGAAATGTTGCGAAAGATTAGTGAATTATGTCTCATTATTTTCCAAATAACAGATTAAGGAGAGTCCGATGGACTCTCCTTAATCTGTTATTTGGAATCAGGCATTTCAACCTCAATTTCCTTGTTTTCGATTGTGGTCTCAATTTCAGTTCTAATAGGTTCATAAATTGGTATATCTTGATTGATCGCTTCAAAGCTAACAGCTAAGCTGTACTTTGCTTTAAACAATCCGCCCCATCCCTTATGACCGCGCACAGCAACACAAAACGCATCACTCAGTTGGTTAGATTTGATGATACACCAGTCTTTCTGTAGTGTCCCTTTTTTTCTTGAGTATCCATCTGCAAAACCACGATTAGTTGCCTCGCCCAATACCCAATCAAAATCACCGTCGTCCTCAATCACAGAACCAGTTTCAAAAATTCGTTGTGCAAAAGTTTCTGCGCTTTCGCCTATCCGGCTGCAGCACCAATCTAACCATGTAGATAAGTACCCTTTAATATGGCGTCGTGTTCTACGGGGATTTGCAGCATAAGACAAAGTAATCTCAATCAAAATGTCGTAATCTTCACCAACCGAAGATAGTTCTTCTGGAATTGGAATTTGGAAGATATGTGCTTCGTTATCTCCCAGTTCCATAAGAACGGGCGTTATTAGTGTGATTCTATACTCATCATTACTTGTTGCACGATGAACATCCGGTATACCATAACCAATATGCCTAAGCATAGAAACACAATCTTCTTTTGTGAGATCATTGGCTTTTTGGGGCCAACGTGCAGACTGTGCAATAAGAGCCCTGTATAATAATGCCGGGGCTTCAGGTAAACTTTTCTCTATTTGAGTGGCAATGTATGTAACTTTTGGCGCAGCAAATGATGTGCCTATTGCATCTCTTGCGAAAGCAGGGCCTTGTGGTGATTTACGAATCAACTCAGGGCATACTTCCGGCGGTGTCGATAATATCGGAGGATTACTACCTTTATTATACGCATGAGTTCCTCCGTACTCCACAACCTCTGGTTTTAATACATCCCATATTCCTGGCCCAGATCGGGAGAAAGAAGAAACGCTGCCAGATTTACCTAGGGCAACTATATCTTCTGTCTCAAAATCAGAATCCGATACAGAGCCAACCGTTAAAGCCTGCAGACTTTGAGCTGGATCAGATATTCTGCACAGTTCTCTCTCTAGATACAGTGGATATGGATAACCTGCTTGCCAATATGCACCGATTACATCAGAATATACATTTCCAGCAGCTTGAATATATAGCACATCATTATTGTAAGACTGGCTATCAATTTCAGCCGCCCAAGGCGTCATGTGCTTCATTGCACATGGTTTCCTACTCCCAATGGAATGATTGTAAATTCTAGTCGGCATAGGATTATCTTTATAATAAACTTCAACGGCTTTTGATATAGCTTTAGGCGGATAAACCTCTTGCGGCATCCCATTATGTTCATCAAGAATTCTAAAATTTCTAATCCAACAAGGGAGTTGATAGTTCCCGCTTGTGGGGATAGTATCAGGATACAATACAGCACCGGCAACTCGAGTACCATGTCCTCCACCGCCTACCTGATCACTGGGACTGGGATTATCAGGAATTAAGCTTACAGACTCTTCGCTGATGATTGCGGCAGATAAGTATTTATGTTGCTCCTGAATGCCGCTATCTATTACACAGACAATAGGGGCTGATTCTGACGGAGGTACTATATTTACGTTTTCAGCTAAGTCAGTGCAATTAGACACAGGTACTCCAATGTTAATTTCTTCACTCTCAGATACTTCAAAAATATATGGGAAATTCATTACAAGGTCAAGTAAGCACTTTCCGCTAATCTTTAATCTGGCAGAGAAACTGTCTGGTAAATCACATACTTCTGAAGTGCCATCAGACATTTCCATAATTTCACCATGATAAGCATTGACAAAGCTTTGAAGCGCCTCTTCTCGTTCCATTTTAAGCTCGTCCCATTCGAGATAAGCTTCATTAAAATTCTCTTCCCATTTTTGCTCTCGCTTGGCGTAATGTTCATCTGTTTCTTGTTTTGTTCTGGAAGGGCGATCAGGTAATTGTATATTCCCGCAACAACTTATGCCTATATCGATAAAGTACGTTGAATCTGCGGAAATAGTTGCCCATTTAGAATAGAGGTCATCAGACAAAATCCGCTTAAGTCTGTCGCTATCTTCGCACAGTGCATATACCTTAGCAGGAGTGTTACAGCGCAAAGAAATATTTTGAATAAATTCATTCGCTTTTTGGTTAAAACGAGTTAGATCAATATCTTCTGATGCAACTATAATAAAGCCATCTTCAATTTCACAAACGATTTCAAACCCAAGTCCTCTTAAAAATTCGATATTACTGGAGGGCTCAATTTCTAGTAGAATCGGGATACCTACTTGTATCTCCGGCAGATCTTCTTCTAAACGATTTATGCGTCGTTCTTTCCAAAACTGAGACAATTCAGACGAACGGCGTTTCAAATACTCGCCATGATGTGCTCTATTATTACGATTACGGTTGGTTCGTTCAGAAGGCGAATTAAACCCGCGTAGCTTTGGTTTTCCTCTATATAAAAATGGAAGTGGCAAATGAGAAAAATCTCTATTTTCGGGCATAAGATTACCTCCTTACCTTTAAAACTTTAAACTCTCTTTTAGAGCTTTAGAAAAATGTTCGTAACATACTTTTTTATTACCTGAAAGAATACTTATTTTGGCTGCCCTTTGAGCAATCAAAACAACATTGGCAGCAGAAAAACCATCCATTTGTTCCGCAATACTATCCAAATCTATATCTGGTGAAGTGGGAATGGCGGATAATGTCATTTCAAGTAAACGTTTGCGTTCAATCTTGCCGGGCAACGCCATTTCAATTACATCATCAAATCTCCGAAAAAGAGCTTCGTCAAGAGATACTTTCAAATTGGTAGTTGCAATTACCAAACCAGGTGCATCATACTCGTCAAGCAAAGTAAGGAGCATATTTACGATTCTAGGGACTTCACCAACATCTTGCGCTGTTGTTCTAGATTTTGCTATGAAATCACACTCATCAAGCAATAAGACCACAGGTTCATTTTTACAATAGTCAAAAACCATACGAAGGTTAGATGCGGATTCCCCAAAATACGAAGAAAGCAAAGAATCAAATCTAACTTTCAGTAATGGCAGTCCTAAATTCCAAGCAATTCTTTCTGCGCTCATAGTTTTTCCACATCCTGGTGGGCCATAAAGCAGCACTTTTCTTTTGGGAACAAGGTTGTATCTTTTTAGCCTCTCACGTGCTGCGTATTCCTGTTCAATAGATAACAGTCGTTCTTCCACGCCTTCCGGTAAAACCATATGGTGCTTCAACTGCTCGCGAGGAATATAAGAAACCAACTGTGAATTATTCCGTTTGCTTTTAGGCAATGAAGCCAATCCTGTTTCATTTCGGCGGCTATCAAATAAAGTATATTTAGGTTTTTCTGTAATCGTTAGCTTTTCTAATGAATCCGCCAGTACATTATGACCAAGTTTTCGTTCCTCTTGAATAATTGTAATGGCAATTTTTTTTAAAGAAACTATATCTTCTGTATATATAGCTTTAAAAAGTCGTTTATATAATTCTGCTTTCATAAAATCTCCCTCATTTCATATTTGCGTCAAGAGTCGGTTCATGGCCTATTCACTCTATACTTTTGTTGTCGGGAGGAAGTTTTTTCAATAGGTTCTATATATGTTCCAGTAGTATGCACATAATTGAGAAACAGAGTACCTAATAATAACCGATCACTACGAGATATTCTGTTCCATTCATAGCCTTTAAACAAATCTCGCACAAGAAAAATTTCGTTATGATTCAAATGCTTTGTTTCATCTATAGCTCGGGTCAAAAGATCGTTTGCTGTTGCCATCACAACCCCTCCTTGTTGTAAACAATATGATAAACAATGTTGTTAATATCATAACATGATTATTTATGGAGGACAATATTTTTTCAGTATTATTTTTTGAAGAAATTATTACAGTTCTTCTCTTTTTCGGGTCAACATGGCGCTGTTGACAAAGTCTCGCAACAGCCCTCGCGGTATGTTATAATGAGGAAAACGACCTGAGGTGATGGGATACAGCTGGCGATGCACATGGTAACGATCGAGGATCTGATGCCCCCGGGAGCACTTCCTCCGAAAGTTGGAAGCAGCGCTGGATCTGTCCTTCGTTTACGAGGAAACAGCCCCGCTTTACAGCAAAAAATACGGCCGTCCGCCCATTGACCCGGTGGTCATTGTGAAGTATCTGCTGGTGGGTTTCCTGTACGGCATCCCGTCAAAGCGGCAGATCGAACAGCGCATCCAGACGGATATTGCCTTACGCTGGTATCTTGGTCTCGACCTCTTCGACCGCGTGCCGGATCACAGCACGATCTCGCAGCTGCGCCGCCGGAAACCGTCCTTCCGCAAGGTGTTCCGGCGGTTGTTCAAAGAGGTTGTTCGCCAGTATATTGAAAAAGGTCTTGTCAGCGGGCGTGTGATCGGTACGGATTCGACCCATGTCAGAGCCAATGCCTCCCGCGCATCGGAAGAGCTGGTGGAGGTCGTTGAGGAAGCCGGCGTCTACTGGGAAAAACTAGACGCCTACGAAGAGGAGGGATTGGAACAGTTGGCGGCACAGACCGGCAAACGGCGGAAAAAGCGCACAAAGCAGATCAAGCGGGACAACCGCCGGACTCATAAGCGAATCAGCCGCACAGATCCAGAAGCCGGGCACATGAAGCGCCCGGGAAAACCGGAGGGGCCGTATTACCTCTCCCATCAGGCGGTGGACAGCGACTACGGCATCATCGTAGGCCAGACCGTGACTGCCGGAGATGTGAACGATTCCGTGCCGTTTTTGGCCTGATCGAGCATATTCACGAAAATGTTGTACCAATTCAGGCTGCCACGGCGGACGCCGCCTACGATTTTCCGCTGGCCCATCGGGCGCTGGGTGAACTGGGGATCGGCTTTTTCGTGCGGCCGCAAAAGACCGCCGCGCGGGTGTCTGTCCAGTTTACGCGGGACGATTTTTGCCGCGACGTGAACCGTGATATGTACCTCTGTCCCATTGGAAAAGAGCTGTGTTTAAGGCGGCTGGCCCGCAGCGCCAGTGGCCTGTTTTGGGAGTATCAGGCGGATAAGCGGGACTGTGCGCTCTGTCCGCTGCGGGAAAAATGCCTGCGCGAGAGCGACAAACGCGGCGCAAGAAAAGTGTCCGTCAGCTACTTTGCGGCAGACCGACAGCGCAACCTGGAACGCCGTTCCAGCCCGGAATACCGGGAGGCGCTGAAACTGCGGCAGGTCTGGTGCGAGGGTTCGTTTTCCGCAGAGGGCGTCTTTTTTTGTTGGTAGGGCGGAGCGGAGCGAGACTTTGTCAACAGCGCCAACATGGCCCGAAGTGGTAAAAGAAGAGCAGGGCGGCAAGCCCCACGCAACGGAAGCCTGCCGCCCTCGTCTTATTTTGCCACCAGCTCGGAAAGCTCCCACAGCACCTTTGCCACCTCGCCCCACAGCTTTTCATAGTCCCGCTTCAATCCGTCGATTTCCTCCGGGTACACGCCGTAGGTATGTGCGTGTATGGCAACCTGATTGAGATTGTTGGAACAGCGCCGTTGCAGAGAGATCAACTCTTTTACAGGTGCAAGGTCGATGTGCAGGATATATCCACTCAGAGCCATTTTCCGTACATAAGCCCCGGCGTTGGAAATACCCGCTTCGGCCATCCGCTCATGGATGGCCGCCAGCTCGTCCGGCGTCACCATGACGTGCAGATGGACATTCCGCTTGCGGTTCTCCATCAGCGTTCCAGCTCTCGGCCCTTTCTGCGCTCTTTGGGCTCCTTCACTTTGTCCAGCGGCTTTGCGTCCAGCTCCGGGGGCGCAGGCTGGATGGGCGTGTTATTGGGTACGCCGTCGATCATGTTGCAGTTCTGCTCCGTGGAGAGCTCGGCGGTTTTCAAATATCCGAACAGCAAGTGAATTCTCCGACTGGATTATGGATGCCACAGAGGCGGAACTTCCTTACATAATTCGGCTATTGAACAAATTGCAGAGTGTAAAGCGCCAGCGGTCATTAAATGCAGAAGAGTGAAAACTCTTATACAATCTCATCATTGATCCAACGTCCCCTAATGACATTCTTACTGCTGCATATCTCCTTCTTGGCGAGCAGTCCCTCGCCAAAGATCATTTTGAGAACTTTGACAATTTCAGACAGCCTTACAATATGTTAGGCACTTCACACAAAAGAACTGCCCCCCTTATAAAACAGTATTGAAATAAAATTGGGAGTGTTTTGCTATTGAACGCAAAATCGCCGTATGTTAAACTAAGTATGCTCAAAACTATAAACAAACCAAAAGCAGCCGCAGGAGGACGCCATTTTTGATGTGCGTCTTTTTTTCTGCCCTTATGCGGTCAATGAAACAGCATCCGGCTTTCGCTGGGTGCTGTTTCCTGCTTTTGGGCAACACAAGGAGGTAATGCTTTTGAAGCACAAGTGTCCGTCTCCCCGTATTGGGAAAAAGCCACGTGGCAATATCGGCCGTTGGCTGTATGCGGCGTTTCTGACCGCCACGCTATCCGCGTCTCTCTGTCAGCCGGCTTCTGCCGCAACCGTGTGGGAGAAGGCCAATGAGATCATGCGGGATGTCTATACGCAGATCCTCGGCATCTCCACGATTGCAGCCATCGTTACGGCCGCAGTCGCACTGCTGATGATGAATTTCTCCCGCAGCGGCCGAACCGTCGATGAAAGCCGGGCATGGCTCAAGCGAATCATTATCACTTGGGCCGTGCTGAATGGTCTTGGCTTCATTATGAGCTATGTTACGCCCTTCTTCAGTGGTGGGCAGTGGACAGCCTCGTAAATCATGGGCATTTTAGATGGCATTGTAGAGTGGATCGCGGAGCAGATCATGTACGGTCTGGATATGATCAACACCTCTGTTTTGGGGGCATTGGGCTGTGACATGAACACATTTCTGCGATATTTTCCCGCAGCGGAAACCATGTATAGCCTTCTGGTGGCACTTGCCATCGGGCTGATCCTGTTGGGCTGGGTCTGGAATCTGTTCAAGAACTATGGACTGGGCTTGGGCGTGGACGCAGAGGATCCGGTCAAGCTGACCGCCAAGGCGATTCTGTTCATTGTGCTTGCGTACTATGCAGATGAAATCGTAAACATTGCGCTGACGATAGGCGGAACGCCTTATGCGTGGATACTGTCCTCAGAGCTTCCTTCTTTGGACTTTGCCAGCTTCAATTCTGTTCTGCTGACCATCATCGGCGTCTGTGCCAACGGCGGCGTTGCGCTGATCGTTCTGATTCTGACACTGATTCTTGCGTGGAACTACATTAAGCTGCTGTTTGAAGCGGCAGAACGATATGTGCTGCTGGGCGTCCTGGTCTATACCGCACCGGTAGCCTTTGCCATGGGCGCGTCGCAATCCACCGCAAATATTTTTAAGAGCTGGTGCCGGATGTTCGGCGGGCAAATATTCCTGCTGCTGATGAACGCATGGTGTCTTCGGCTGTTTATCACGATGGTCGGCACATTCATCTCAAATCCGCTTTCCATGTAGGAGGTCATTACCACGAAGAAATATCATAGAATCATTCCGCTGCTGGGCACCGTTCTTTTGCTTGCGCTTGCCCTGGCGGTACCTGCGCTTGCTCTGGAGGAAAGCGATGTTGAAGCCGCAGTCAGCAGTTCCAGCCGCGAGGCCGTGACGGGGAACGTCCTGGTCTGGTTTCTCTGTGCGGTTGGCTTTCTCAAAGTCTCGCAGAAAATCGACAGCTTCATGGCAAGCATCGGTGTCAATGTGGGGCATACCGGCGGCTCCATGTTGGGTGAAGCGATGGTCGCATTCAAGGGTGTCTCCCTCGCTGCCGGCATGGCTGGAAAAGTTGTCGGGAACTTTGCCGACAGAGCCTCCAGCCGCGCAGGCGCCGCTGCATCCGGATCTTCCGGCTTTCTGCAAGGTGGTCTGGCAGGCGTTGTCAGTCGGAAAATCACCAATGACGCCGTAAGAACTGCGACGCAAACGACACAGAAAGCATCTTCCTCCACCATGCCCGCCGCGCATCAGGCCACGGAGCGTACTGTAAATGCCGAGCGGCAGGCAGCAAGCGTTGTTCATCAGGCAAAGCAGACGCGCAGCGAAAGCGCTTCTCAAAAGTCGCAGATGGGCGTGACCCATCAGCAAGTCGCTTCCAGTACCCGAACCACCTCGGTTTCCTCACTCCGCAGGGAGTCACAGCATTCCGTTGGCCTCGGCGGACGTATTTTTACCAACTCCATGCTGGAGGGCGGGCGTTTTGCCAACGATGTGATAGGTATGGTCGCAGCCGGAGACCTGCACTCCACCGGCTCCATCACCGGAGAGTTTGCGTCACAGGCGTTATCCTCCTACATGGGCATTACCGCTCAGGGAGACGCCGCGCCGCAAATATCCTATTCCAACATTGAGATCGGCGGCGGGCGCATCACCGGCACAGAGTATTCTCCGGAGCATCCGGATGGCATTTCCTTTGGAATGTACCATACCGGGCAATATGCCGCGCCGGACGGTGAACACCAGAAGGTCTTCTCTGCCGATGGCGTCCAATGGTACAAGCAGTATGCCGTTGATACCGTAATCAAGAAGCCCTTTACCGCACCGGACGGCGAAATCGACTATCATAAGGAGATCGTCAAGAAGATGCCCGATCCGCCGAAGCGGAAAGACCGGATGTAAGGGAGGCTGTCTATGAAACCGGAAGAATTTGAGGTTTATGTGATCCCTCCCAACTTTATGGAGGGCGGCACACTCTTCGGCGGGCTTTTGAAAACCCGCAATACGATTGAGGCGGTCATCCTTGGCCTCGCGGTCGGTGTGCCGGTTTTGCACCTTCCGTTTTCCCTCACCGTCCGCGTTGTGATTTTATGCCTGACGGCTCTCCCGCTGGTGCTTCTCGCTTTGATTGGCGTATCCGGCATGAGTCTGTCCGCTTTTATCCGCCTGTTCTTTTGCTTTCTGCACAACCGCAGAATCCTTTCACGCGATGGGACACAGGGCGGCAAAAATGGAAAAACGCTGCTGCCCAGCTGGGCGCAGCAGCGGAAAAGCAACTGCGAAGCAGAAGATCCTCCGCTCCCCAAAAGCCGCAGCCGATTTTCTGTTGATCTGAAGCAGCGCAGCGTGACGCAGTTCAAGACCTTCTTGCAGGAGGAAGAAGCCGTTCAGCCGCTCAACGCCCTGGCGGACTATATCCCTATCGAGAAGATTGAGCACGGCGTCATTTATACAAGAAATCACCGCTATGTCAAGGTTGTAGAGGTGGTTCCCGTCAACTTCCTGCTGCGCAGCGCGAGAGAGCAGCGCAGCATCATTTACTCCTTCATTTCCTATCTGAAAATTGCCCCGGTCAAGGTGCAATTCAAGGCATTGACAAAGCGTGCGGACATTAACCGGCATCTGGATACCGTCCGCAAGGAGCTGGAGCATGAGCAGGATCCGCGCTGCCGTGTCCTGCAGGAAGACTACCTGAAGCTCATTCGGCAGCTTGGCTCCCGTGAGGCAATCACAAGGCGCTTTTTCCTCATTTTCGAGTATGAGCCGCTGCCCGGCACCAAACGCGGCCATGAGGAAGAGGATGCAATCGCTTCTCTGCAAACAGCCGCACGCACGGCGGCAAATTATCTGCGGCAGTGCGGCAACGAGGTCATTTCCCCTGAGAACGAGGACGACGCCACGGCGGAGATTCTTTATAACATTCTTTGCCGCAGGGCCAGCAGTGAGCCGTTCTACCAGCGGGTGAAGTCCGTTCTGGCGGACTACATGGCCTCCGGACGGGACATCAACGCAATTCCCGTCAATGAATTCTATGCCCCTGACAGCATCGACCTTACCCATGGAAACTACCTCTGTGTAGATGGGCTGTATTATGCCTATCTTCTTGTCCCATCAGATGGTTATAAAGCGCGCGTTCCCGCCGGTTGGCTCAGCCTTTTGGTCAACGCCGGCGACGGGATCGATCTGGACGTCTTTCTCGTGCGGCAGCCAAAGGACCGCATGGTCAGAAAGCTGGGGCAGCAGCTCCGTATCAACCGCAGCAAAATCAAGGAAACCAGCGACACCAACACGGATTTTGACGACCTCGACGGTGCGATCCGCAGCGGCTATTTTCTAAAAGACGGCCTTTCCAACAATGAGGATTTTTATTATCTGAACCTGCTTATCACCGTCACAGCCAGCAGCGTGGACGACCTTGAATGGAAGGTCGCGGAAATGAAAAAACTCCTGCTTTCGCAGGACATGGATGTACAGACCTGTTCCTTTTGTCAGGAGCAGGCTTTTTTATCCTCTCTTCCTCTGGTTTCTCTGGAGCGCCAGCTCTATGAGCGGTCTAAGCGGAATGTCCTGACAACGGGAGCCGCCAGCTGTTATCCCTTCACCAGCTATGAGATGTGCGATGACAACGGTATTCTTCTCGGCGTCAATAAACACAACAATTCTCTCATCATCGTGGACATCTTTGATTCCCGCGTCTACAAGAACGCAAATATCGCCATTCTCGGAACCAGCGGAGCCGGAAAAACCTTTACGCTTCAGCTGATGGCTCTGCGTATGCGCCGCAAGGGAATTCAGGTCTTTATCATCGCGCCGCTCAAAGGGCATGAGTTTCACCGGGCCTGTTCCAACATCGGCGGACAGTTTATCTCCATATCTCCGGCTTCTCAAAACTGCATCAACATCATGGAGATCCGCAAGGCAGATAAGTCCGTGGACGATCTGCTGGATGGCCCCGGCGCGGAAAAATCTCTGCTGGCGGCCAAAATTCAGCGGCTGCACACGTTTTTCAGTCTCTTAATTCCGGACATGTCCCACGAGGAGCGGCAGCTTCTGGATGATGCTATGATCTGCACCTACGGGACAAAGGGCATCACACATGACAATGCTTCTCTGGAACAGCCGAAACATCCCGGGCGCTATAAAGAAATGCCGATCCTGGGCGACCTGTATGAAATTCTCGCCGCCTCTCCGGAAACAAAGCGCCTTGCCAACATCCTGAATCGACTGGTCAACGGCTCTGCCCGCTCTTTCAATCAGCAAACCAATGTGGCGCTGGACAACAAGTACATCGTCCTTGATATTTCTGAGCTGACCGGTGATCTGCTGACGGTGGGGATGTTTGTTGCTCTCGACTTTGTATGGGACAAGGCCAAAGAGAACCGCACGGCGGAAAAAGCCATCTTCGTGGACGAGTGCTGGCAGCTCATCGGCGCCAGCAGCAACCGGCAGGCCGCCGAATCCGTTCTGGAGCTTGCCAAGACGATCCGCGGCTATGGCGGCAGCCTTGTCTGCGCCACACAGGACCTCAATGACTTTTTTGCGCTGGACGACGGTAAATATGGCAAGGGCATCATCAACAACAGCAAAACGAAGATCCTGCTGAATCTGGAAGAGGAGGAAGCCCAGCGTGTTCAGGGTGTTCTTCACCTTTCTGAAGCCGAGCTGATGGAAATTACGCACTTTGAGCGCGGCAGCGCTCTCATCAGCACAAATAACAATAATATTGCCGTGGAGATCAAGTGCAGTCAAATGGAAAAGGAATTGATCACCACGGATCGCCGGGAGCTGGCCGAGCTTGCTCAGCGTGCTGCGCCAAAGCAGCATCCATGCTAATCCGTACACAATACGCATTTAAGACGTATAACGCTCCACAACCAACAGCAATACGGCGATTAAACGGCTTCAATACGCATAACGAGGAGATGTTTCAATGAAAACGAGGGAACAGATCTATGGGCAGGAAGCCGCCGGCCTCCTGCGGGATGTTTCCATGTACCGCGCTCTGACGGAGATGCAGCTTTTGAAGCTCTATCCGCACAAGGAAAGTAAAATCCGGAATCTGCTGTCCTACCTGCAAAAGCAGGGCCGCATTGTGCAGCGCGGCGAGTATTACCGCATTCCCGCTGATGCGGAGGAGAGCATCGATCACGGGCTTTCAAAGGCCGTTTGGGTTCTTACCGACTTTATGGAGCAGGTAGAATATCATTCTGTCAGTGACTATCCCGCCAAAATCATCTTTTTTGCGGATGGCGAAGTTTACGAGATCATTTACGCGGAGCCGGGTAAAGAGCAGCTTATCAACCAAATGCTCTCCGCGGTAAAAGAGGTTCCGCCCAAATACATCGTTCTGATTGAGCAGCCGGAGCAGATCGCCGAGATCCACACACCAAACACCAGCGGCTACTGTACCGTCTCTTCGGGCGGCGAAGTGCAGTATTATCAAATCGAATAAGGAGTTTTTTCTTGAACAGGGCCATCATATCACAAAGAATTACATCTATTCTGGCTGAGATCGAACGGCTGAACAATGCGCTCTATGCCATGAACACGACGGATATCCAGCGTTATCCCGACAACTACGAGGTGCTGTCCACGGATGCGGCGCTGCGGGCCGAGCGGATCACCTGCCGGCTGCGCCACCTGATCTATGCCACTACCAGCATCAAAAAAGAGGAATATCTGCGGTCTGCTGAAACCATGCAGGGTATTGAGATCAGCGAAAATGACGGCATTCTGGAGATCAAGCTCCCGTGCCTTCTGCCAAAGCGCAGGCAGCGCCAAAGCACGGAGTTCCTGTTGGATCCGTTTACCTCCGCGCTCTCCGATTACGCCGCCCACCACACTATGCCGCAATTTCAGCATTGTGTGGTCTGCTTTTCCCATATCTATGCGCAGGAGCTGCCAGAGCGACGTATCCGTGATTATGACAATCTGGAACTGAAGCAGTTTCTGGATGTTGCGGCCTCCTTCATCTTGACGGATGACAATGGGCTGCTGTGCGACGCCTACAACACCACGGAGCTGGGCGAAGAGGATTGCACACGGCTTTTTCTCATGGACAGCACGCAGTTTCCGGCCTGGCTTGCAGAGCGCCAGAATGGTGTAAAAAGCATATCGGATTTTTGACCTTTTATGGGCGTTTATTTTCCAAGGTACAAAAAGCGCCCTGAAAGCGCTGAAAATACTGCGTTTTTTCAAGGCGCTCCAGCCGCAAAATTACCCAAGCTATAAAGCCCTACGGTAAAATATCGTACAAGGAGGCAGCACGGTTTATGCCTCGAAAGCCCCGGCAGCTGCCAGCTCAAAATACGCTGCCCTATCTTCTTTTGACATTAACCGCCCTCTGCGGTGAATACCCCATCCGTCAAATCAGCCACCTGCCGGGTGGCTCCGCATACCTCGAAAGTGTCGTTACCGCTCTCCGGCGAGATGGGCTGCTGCGTACCTTCTCCAAAGACGGCCTGCGTGGACTTCGGCTCACCTCGTCAGCCAAACGGCTGCTGTTGGCTGATGCTCCCGAATGGTTTTCAGCCTACCTGACCGGCAGTTCTGAGCCAAACAAGCTCAAAAGCGAAATTTCCAGACGGCTCCGGCTTCACCGGATGGCTGAGATCCTGACCATCATGCACAACGCTGACATTCCTTCCTTTCCATGGGAAAAGGCTCCTTTTTCCGCTGCCAGCCAAAGTGCGGCAATCCCCGCCTATTACACCTCCAGAGAGGTCAAAGAGATCGGCCCGCAAGGGGCGAAAATCAAAAGTTCACGCGCAACCGGCATCCTGCTGACGGATGGCGGTATTTTTTTGACCTATAACACCGCCAAAGTGCAGATGAAATGGGAGTACAAGGCTGAACTGCGGTTCAAAGCTCTGCTGCAAACCGAAGGGGTCATGCCCGATGCGGAGATTTCCGGGATCGTGTTCGGCTCCACCATGGAACAACTTTCTATCCTGACGCAGCCGGACGCGCACAGCTATTTCCTGCTGGATGGCAGCTTTCCGCATTTCTACTACCTGACCAATGACCGTTATGGCGAAGCGATCCTTCGCCTCTTATGCGACACGCAGCAGCGCAGGACGCTCGATGTGATCCTTGCAGACGGGCTCCATGAGGGGATACCAAATTGGCGCGTCGAGAACGACGCCATTGACAGCGAGGGGAATCCTGTTCTATTCGCCTACACCTGTGATTTTCCTCGCATCCGGCGTTTCGATACCGCGCTGGAGCTGCACGGAATGACGGGGACATTGATCTGCTTCGATTACCAGGAAGAAGCCTTGCGGGAGATCTGCGGGCAGTGTGTGATGCTGCAAAGCATTGATTTTCAACAGTTTGAAAGGAGCGTGCTCTATTCCTAAAAAGAAGCTGATTCAGCTTTTCATTATCATTCCAATCGCTGCGCTGGCGCTGCTCTACGGGAGCGGCTACCTCTCGCAGCTTTTTTCCAATTACCGTGCATGGCAGGAGGCCGGCGCCGTGTTTGGGACGTCTCCCGCATTCCCGGACACCGGATTCTTTCCCTGCCTTGCGGCAGCCTTCCACTTTCCGTATGGGCTGTATGGGCTCGGCCTCTGCATCGGTGCGCTGGCGCTGCTGATCCTCATGGTCATGCGGATGGGCTACAGCGAAGGCGGCGAATACGACCGGCGGCGCAACCTTGTCTATTCCAACAAGGGAACCTACGGCACCGCAGGGTTTATGTCCCGCAAGGAGCTGGCGGGGGTGCTTGATCTTGTTCCGGATATTCGCAAGCATTCCGGCACGATTCTCGGCGAGCTGGATCATCAGGTCATTTGTATTCCTCCAAAGACTCGATTTAACGGGAATCTTGCGGTTTACGGTGCCAGCGGCTCCAAGAAGACAAGAGCCTTTTGCGTCAACATGATTCTCCAATGCGCAGCGCGGAAGTCAAGCCTTGTGATCTGCGACCCCAAGTCCGAATTGTATGAAAAGACCAGCGAATATCTGCGGGATCAGGGCTACACCGTCCGTGTGTTCAATCTGGTCACACCATCAGCCTCCGATTCATGGAATTGTCTTGCGGAGGTCGGCGGTCAGGAATTGATGGCTCAGCTTTTCTGTGACGTCATCATCAAAAATACCGGCGGCGAGGAACGCGACCACTTCTGGGACAGCGCCGAAATGAATCTGCTCAAGGCGCTGGTCCTCTATGTTTCCACCAGCTATCCCAAGAAAAAGCAAAATATCGGCGAGGTGTATCAATTGATTGCCGCCAGCTCCGAACAGGAGTTGAACGCGCTTTTTGGTGTTCTTCCGGTTACGCATCCTGCCAAAGCGCCATACAGCATTTTCAAGCAGGCGTCAGAGGGGGTGCGCGGCGGCGTTATCATCGGGCTCGGCTCCAGACTGCAGGTTTTCCAAAACCGGGATATTCGCAACATCACATCCTACAACGAGATTGATCTGGAACTTCCGGGAAAGCAGCCGTGCGCGTATTACTGCATTACCAGCGATCAGGACAGCACCTTTGATTTCCTCTCCTCGCTGTTTCTTTCCTTTGTGTTTATCCGCCTGGTTCGCTATGCGGACGAACATTGTCCCGGCGGGGAGCTTCCGGTTCCTGTTCATGTACTTGGTGAAGAGCTGTGTGCCTGTGGAGTGATCCCAGATCTATCGAGAAAAATTTCGGTCATTCGTTCCAGAAACCTGTCCATGTCATGTGTGTTCCAGAACTTAGCTGGCCTTCAGAACCGCTATCCCTACAACCAGTGGCAGGAAATTCTGGGCAACTGCGATGTGCAGCTTTTTCTTGGCTGTACAGATGCTTTGACGGCGGAATTTATTTCTGGCCGGACCGGCGAGGCCAGTATCTCTGTCACCAGTAAAGCCAAACAGCTCGGAACATGGCGTGTATCCAATTACACGCCTGAATACCGGGAAACCAGCGGTGTCGGCCGGCGCAAGCTGATGACCATGGACGAGGTGCTGCGTATGGATATTGATAAAGCCCTGATCCTCATTCGGGGCAAGAATGTACTGGAGGTGGATAAGTACGACTATTCCAAACATCCCGAGGCGAAGAAGCTGCGGTCGAGCAAGGCCGCCTCCCATGTCCCTGCATGGAGGGCAAATCAGCCGCAGGAAAAGCAAACTCCATCGGCGCCGCCATCTCAGGCAGCGGAAAAGAAGCCGGCGCAAAAGAAAAAGCCCGCACCGGCTGAAAAAGTCGTTGCCGTAACCAAAGAATCCATTATGAAGAAAAAGGAGGATACTTAATGCCCAAGAAAAAAACGATCCCACCCCCTGATGATTTCTCCTCAGAGTTCATGGAAACCGAATCCGCCAAAGAGCTTTCTGAGCAGCAGGTGGAGTCCGCCGGCAGCGACAACACGGAAACTCCGCTGGCAGAACCCTCGGAAGTTGATCTCGGCTCCGGCGATGTGAGCGGCACAGCAGATGTCGGAGAAAACGAGCCGGATGCCGAAAACACCGCCGATGCCGCAGATACTGTCCCTGTTTCCGATGAAAAGGCTGAGGACCCGGAGTACGACAGCATTTTGCAGGAGCTGAACAGCAGCACTCCGGCACCCCTTGACAGCGGCGGCGAAAATGCTCTGGATGCGCTTTTATTGGAAGAAAATGCGGAAGATGCTCCACCCACTGAAGATGAAACGGAATCCGCAGATGGTGAAACTGCTCCGCAGCCTACTGCGCCTCCCGCACCTGCCGGACGCCGTGACTCCTACATTCTGACCGTTGATGCAAAAGACCGTATCGAAACGGAAGAAGAACGCCGTGAGGTCATCTGGCACGAGATCAAGACCTCGCATATTGCCGGTCGTATTTTGACCGGAACGTTGGACGGCGTGGAGCAGACCCCTTCCGGCCGTACTATCGTTGTCGTTGACTACAAGGGTTATCGCATTGCGATCCCGCTGAAAGAAATGATGCTCTATTCCGGGCCCGTTCCGTATGGAGCGAAATACAAGCCGTTTATGGAGCGGATGAACAGTATCCTTGCAACCATGCTCACCGCGGAGATCGATTTCATCGTCCGGGGTCTGGATAACACCGCCCGCAGCGTTGTGGCAAGCCGCAAGGCCGCTATGCTCCGTAAGCGTCAGACCTTCTATCTGGACACCAACGAAGATGGCGTCCCCATGATTTATGAAGGGCGCGTCGTACAGGCGCGCGTCATTGGCGTTGCGGAAAAAGTCCTGCGTGTGGAAGTGTTCGGCGTGGAGTGTACGATTTTCGCCCGCGATCTGTCTGCCGCATGGTTCGGTGACGCCCGTGAGTATTACAGCGTCGGCGACCGTGTTCTTGTCCGTGTGCTCACCATTGACCGCGACGACATCAACCATATTTCCATCACAGCAGATATCCGCAGCGTTTCGTCCACCGCCAACCAGAGCAATCTGGATAAATGCGTCCTGCAGGGCAAATATGCCGGCAGAGTGACCGATGTGCGGCACGGCGTTGTGTTCATCCGGCTCAACAACGGTGTCAACGCGGTTGCCCACACCTGCTATGACCGGCGAATGCCTGGAAAGAAAGACGACGTCAGCTTTGCCGTTACCCGTCTGGATGAGGAACGCGGCATCGCCGTCGGCATCATCACCAGAATCATCAAACAGAATTTGTAAAAAAGGAGAGGCCACCATGAAGAGCTTATCAAAGCTGGCCCTTTGCCTGCTGCTTGCCATGTCGCTGACGGTCAGCGCCTTTGCCGCTCAGGTTCCCGATTCATTGGTAGCGGAAAACCTGAACGGCCAGCAGCGGCTTGTAAAAACCTACACGCTTTCCCCGGAGGTTGACCCAGATGAGCTGAAGGAAGAGGACTTTTCCTACGACGGTTATCTTTATACCTGGGCCTATACCACAAAGGTGGAACACCCGTATCTGGAAAGCAAAACTGTAACGGAAACCGTCACAGTCAATACCGCCAAAAATGACCTTGCGCAGATCCTCGCAGAGCTTTCGCCCAGTATGCCCTATGAAAAAGACGGATTCTCCGGCGAGTTGGCGCTGGATCATACCACGCTTTCCACAGAGGCGTCCGGCTACACCACCAAATACAGCAAAACCACCGAGACGAAGGTGATCGGCAATCTGGATCGCAACGACATGTCTTATGTGCCGGCCACGACCGTCAAAAATGGGAAAACGCTCACCCTTGCCAATGTGGAATGGCAGGTCACCGGCACGGCGCTCGTCGGCGAGACGCTGGTTCCCGCCCAGTATCAGGCGGTCGCCACCTATTCCGCCTCCAGCAGCTATCAGGCTGCCACAGGCTATGTCACCACGGCGGAATATCACGGGACCGTTACTTCGGAAGGCGTGGACAGCATCACTTATACCGTGGTTTACACCGGAAGTGAGATCGTCCCCGTAAAAACACATATCTGGGATAACGGCGGCCTTGCCGCTCCGCTGCTGATCATCGCTGCCGTGCTGCTCTGCGCGGGCATCGCCGCCGCTGCACTCATCCTGCTGCGCCGCCGCAAAAATGTCTATGTGTATGTTCCGGACAGCAAGCCCCGAGAGTACCGGCTGATTGCAAAGTTCCGTGTGGAGCCTGACAGCGAGGTTCCCGCTATCGATGCAGGCGCTCTCACACTGAATCCGGGAGATACCGTCGCGGTTGAGGTGAAAAAATCCCTTGCCAGGCATCTGACTGGGCGCGAGTTCACCGTTTCTTTCCCGCAGAGTGACCATACTTACACGATCCAAGCCAGCAAGCACAATGACTGGCATGAATTTACCGTTCCCGCTGAAGAAGAACAGGAGGCTCCCGTATGAAGAAGTTTTTCTCATTGACTTTGACTCTGGCTGCCATGCTTTCTGCGATGGCGGTCAGCGCACAGGCTGCCGATTATTCCTTTGAAACCGATGGCACCCCGGAATACTATCCCTCCTCTTCCTATGAGGACGTCTACGGCTCTCGCTACAATTACGGTGGAAAAAATGTGGTGGACTACCAGATCCCCGAGCTGGAGTACGGGCAGCTCAGCACCACCCAAACCGGGGTGATGGAGAAAATCATGCTGCATGGTCTTCAGGGCATCTCTGCATCCGGCAGCGGAATTTACGGAATTTCTCCCGGCGGCGGAACTGTGGAGATCCCCGGTTTTCTGCAGGGCGGCTCCACATCTACTCCTGCGATGCCCGCTTTCACAGAGCTGACACAGGATTTTCTGCTCTCCAACGGTGCCGTCGGAAAGATATCCATTCCTGCCATCGGAGTTAAGAATTACTATCTATGGGAAGGTGAAACGACTGCCAGCATGAAAAAGGGGCTGGGGCATTTCACCAGTACCAGCGTCTGGAACGGCAATGTGGCTGTCTGCGGGCATAATCGCGGCGCCAAATATGTGATCGGCAGCATCAAGGATCTCGATGTGGGCGATAAGATCACCTATACCACATCCATGGGTACCCGCACCTATCTGGTGGAGACTGTGACCAAAATCAGCAGCAGCGATTGGAGCTATTTGTCCTCTACCACGGATAACCGAATGACTCTCCTTACCTGCGTTGCCGGAGATTCCAGTCAGCGCTGGTGTGTGCAGGCTGTTCAGGCATCTTAAAATCTTTTGTTGAAAAAGCCGCTTTATGATCGTAAAGGAATAGTAGATCAAAAATAAGGAGGCTTTTCCATGAAGAAGCAGATCCTCACGATGTTTACGGGCCTTTTTATCGGCGCTATTATCACAGGCGGAGCTTCCGCCTATGCTGCGGGAATCCTCGCTGAACGCAGCAACCATCGTATTTTTGTCGATGGGCAGGAGGTGCAGATGGAAGCCTATGCGGTCAACGGCAACAACTATGTGAAACTCCGCGACATTGGCAAAGCGGTCGGCTTCGAGGTTTACTGGGACGGCGATGCCAAATGTGTGCAGGTAGAGAGCGGCAAGCCCTACACCGGCATCGCGTCGGCGAAAGCGGAGACCAGCGAACCTGCTTCACAGCCGGAGGTTACGACGCCTGCCGATGATGTGGATGCCATGAAACAGGATATCGCAGACCGCACCAATGCGCTGCGGCGTGAAAAAGGTGTTGCCGCGCTGCGTGTCAATGACAAGCTCATGCAGGCGGCGCAGGTCCGCGCCGATGAGATGGCTGCGCATACCGTCTATTCGCACACAAGACCGAATGGCGGAAAATTCAATACCGTCACGGATTGTCCCTACATGGCCGAAAATATCCATCGCATCGCAGATTGGGTGCTGTCTGACCAGACACTTGCCGAACGGGCCGTGGCGGATTGGAGCGCTTCGACAACCCACAACAAGAACATGGTCAACCCAAAGCTATCTGAGATTGGCGTTGGGCTGGCAAGAGGTATCAATGACACTGGTGACCCGTGCTGGTACTGTGTCCAGCTTTTCCTCTACGATGGATGCTCCGTCACTCGGGTGGATACCCCCACAAACAAATAAATCATCAACTTTCACGCAAGAGCAGGTCGTCAAGATCTGCTCTTTTTATTGCGCTTTTTGGAAAGGAGAAAGACATGAAGTCAATTAAACATCGCTTGTTGTCACTGCTTTTGACGCTGGTGACAGTCTTGAGCCTGCTGCCGACTGCGGCTTTCGCCGCGTCGAACACGGGTTCCGGCCTCAAAATTACCACCAATCAGGCATATTGGAGCACGCGCCTGCTCGCCAACGGTACGCCATACAGCTACCGCCCGCCGCTTGTGGACGGTAAGCTCGTGTACTGCATGGATAGCGGCCTCGGCTATCATTACGCAACGCCTTCGTACCTGAATTCCTTTACATGGACGTCCGGCACCGGCGCGGACGCAGATGCGGTATTGCAGTCGGCTGTCACGAACAGCGGCCTTAGTGAAATGGACGCCGCGACCGTCGAGAACGTCAAATGGATGATGACCTACCTCAACGACTGCAAGGCATCCAATGTTGGCCAGCTTTTTATGGCCGTGCAGACGTATGTGTGGGATCACCAAAGCTATAAAGGCGAGCCCGGTGGAGACGGCGATGCGGGCGGCTATGCCAACGCCGACACCTATGATCTGTATCTGAGCCTCATCGACTGGCTTTTGGAGCAGAAAGCACAGGAGGACGCCGAGTTCCAGCGCCAGATTGAGGAGTACGCTGCGCAGGGTATTGCTGCAACCATCGTGGAGGATGAGGGTGCAAGATGGGCGGTGTATGCGATCTCCAGCAACCGCAAAAATCAGTCATTCTTTAACTACTATGGACCGCGCAAGCTCGTAACGGGCGAGCCAGCGCCTGACCAGCCGGAGCAGCCAACGGGCGGCACGGGCAAAATCGTGCTGAAGAAAACTGCCGGTGGGACCACAACCGGTCTCGCCGGTGCACGTTTTAGCATCTACTTTAACGGTCAGATCGTCGGCAGCGACATTACCAATGCGCAGGGCGAGATCTATGTTGAGGATGCCGCGACCGGCCTTTGGAGCTTTGTCGAGACCTCCGCACCGGACGGCTTCTGTGTTGATCCTACGCCCAAAAGCGTTTATGTAGATGTTTCCGAAGGTGACCGCGAATACACCGTCGCGGCGATCAACTACGAAAAGCCCGATATGAAGATCATCAAGCGCGACGCCATGAGCGGCAAGCCCATCGCTGGCACGGTCTTTTCCATTAAGTCCGTTACCGGAAGTTATTCAACCTCCGTCACGACTGGCACGGACGGTTCCGCAACGCTCTCGGCCATTCCTGCCGGTGTCTATGTTGTGCGTGAGGAATCCGTTCCCGAGCCGTACATCGTAACCAATACCGAGCAGACCGTGGCGCTGCGTCCCGGCAAGACCAGCGAGGTCACCTTTGTGGACTATGAAAAGCCGGGTCTTGAGATCATCAAGAAAAACATCGTCAACGGTGAACCCATTGAGGGCGTGACCTACCGTATCGAGCAGATCGACGGCAGCTTTTCTACCAGCGCTACCACGGATAACCATGGGCGCATTTTCCTTGCTTCCATCCCCGTGGGTAGCTACAAGGTCACGGAGATCAATGTTCCCAGTCATGTCATTCTCAGCCCAATTCCGCAGGAGGTAGCGCTGAAAGCCGGCGAGACCTCTACCGTTACCTTCTTCAACGCCATCAAGCCCAGTCTGGAGATCCGCAAGTTGGATAGCGTCACCGGTGATCCCGTCAAGGGTGCCAAGTTCCAGATCTGGTATGGCAGCAACCACACCGACACCGGTGAGCTCAACGATCTCGGCACTTACTTTTCTGACGCAAGCGGAAAGATCATTCTCCCTGAGATCAAGGATGGCTGGTACAAAGTAACGGAATTGGAACCGGCGTCCGGGTACGCCATCAAGGAGCCTGCCACGCAGGAATGCTTCATCTCCGGCGGCGAGAGCAAAGTCCTGACATTTGAAAACACGCCCCTTTCCGCCATCATCATCCGCAAGGTGGACAGCGAGAGCGGTCAGCCGTTGGAGGGCGCGTGGTTCCGCGTCCGCTACCTCGGCGGCACCTCCGGTACGGGTGGCACGGTCATCGGCGAGTACCGCACTTCGAGCAATGGGACCATCGTTGTGACCGGTCTCAAGGCAGGCACTTATGTCTGCGAGGAGATCTCCGCGCCGGACGGGTATGTGATCACCGACGCCACAGAAACGGTCTATCTCTCCGGTAAGGATCAGGATGTCATCACTGTGACCTTCGGCAACGATAAGATGGGTTCCCTCCTGATCGTAAAAAAGGACGCCGTGACCGGCGCTCCCATTTCCGATGTGGAGTTCCTTGTGACCGACTCGGACGGAAGTGTAATCGGTACGGCGAATGGCCGCTACGTGACCGACAGCGCAGGTACTATCCGTATTGACGGTCTGACTCCCGGCATGACAGTCATCGCCCGTGAGGTGCGGGCAAAAGACGGCTACATCCTGGACGATACGCCGCAGAGCATCAAAATCAAACGCAATTCCGTGATGACGCTGGAGTTCCGCAATCAGCCCAAGGGCGGCGTGCTCGTGAAAAAGGTGGACGCTGTGACGAACGCTCCCATCTCTGACGTGGAGTTCCTTGTCACGGATTCCGACGGCAATCTCATCGGAAACTCCAACGGCAAGTTCGTGACGGACAGCGCAGGCACGTTCACGATTACCGACATCGCCCCCGGCACCACGCTTATTATCAAGGAAACCCGCGCGAAGGCGGGGTACATTCTCGATGATACCCCGCAGACGGTTAAGGTCAAGTCCAATGAAGTTGTCACGGTGGAGTTCCGCAACGCCCCCAAGGGCAATCTCATCATCGTAAAGCAGGACTCCGTTACAAAGGAGCCGCTGGAAGGCGTTCAGTTCAAAATCGCCTATGCCGACGGTTCCTATGTAGATGCTGCGGGCGGGACGCTGTCCTCCACCGGCCTGTACTGGACGGATAAGGCGGGTAAAATCACCATTTCTGGCATTTCCGGCACCGTGGTGGTCACAGAGATTGAAACGATCCCCGGTTACACCATTGACGAGAACAGCCGCACGCAGACTGTCGTGGTCAATCCCAACGACACACAGACTCTCCACTTCTACAACACGCCTATTGGTGGCGTGGAGATCATCAAGGTCAACGAGGATAACCACAGTGAGCGCATCCCCAATACGACCTTTGATATCCGCAAGGTGGACGATGCCTTGGTGGATACCGTTACGACGGACAAAAATGGCCGTGTGTTCGTGGCTCTGGAGGATGGCAGCTACTATGCAAAAGAGGTCACATCGAACAAATCGTTCCGGCTGGATGATACGCCCCACTATTTTGAGATCAAGGACGGTAAGCATGTGACGCTGCAGGTGACCAACAAAAAGCTCAGCGGCATCGTCATCCACAAAATTGACAGCGCCACGGGAGAAGGGATCTATGGCGTAAAGTTTGTCCTCTATGATGCGAACAAGAAGCCCATCGGCGAGTACACCTCGGACGATGAGGGCTACATTTACATTGACGAGATCCCTGGCGGGCTGAGCGGCCGCTTTTATCTGAGAGAGCTGGAAGCCGCCCCCGGCTACACGCTGGATAAGCAGTATAAGACCGTCTATGTCTCTCCGGGCAAGACCGTGGAGATCGAGTGGGAAAATACCGCTGTCACGGGCCAGATCCAGATTTATAAGTACGCCGCTGAGTATAACGAGGTCACCGGCACCGCCGCAGGCACCCCGCTCAAGGGCGCTGTTTATGAGATCGTCAATGCCCGCAGCGGCAAGGTGGTGGACTATATCACCACCGATGCCCGCGGCGTTGCGGCAAGCAAGGCGCTGCCGCTGACCCGTTATCAGATTCGTGAGGTCACAGCGCCTGCGTATTGGCAGGTGTCCTCGGAAATGTTTGATGTCACGCTGGAATATCCCAGTCAGATCATCAAGCTGTCTGCCTTCGATAAACCTTCCTCTCTGGGCGTTACGATCACCAAGCGCGGCAATAGTGCTGTGATGGCTGGCAGTCAGATGCGCTATGACTTCACCGTTGCCAACACCAGCAATGTGCCGCTGGAGTCATTCTTCTGGCATGACCGCATTCCAACGGATATTGCCAACGCAACGGTGCTGAGTACCGGCACCTACAGTGCGCGGCTTACCTACCGCATCCTCTATAAGACCAACTACAGCGCAAGCTATCAGGTGTTGGCGTCCAATCTGCTGAGCAGCAACAACTACAGCTTTGCCCTAAACGCCATCCCCATGCAGGCAGGTGAGGTGGTAACCGACATCTATTTTGACTTCGGAACCGTGCCGGTGGGCTTCCAGTCTGTGGCGAATCCCACTCTGAGCGTTATGGTCAAGGGCATGGCGGTCAATGGCTACCAGATGGTCAACCGCGCCGATGCCGGCGGCAAGTATCAGGGTACCTGGCAGACCGCAACAGCCAACTGGATCACCATTGTCCGCAAGATCGGCACTACCCCGAAACTGCCCAAGACGGGATATTAACTACTGAAAGGCGGCAACCAGCTTTACGCTGGTTGCCGCCTGCTATATACAAATTATGCTTCAATCATTGTGCGGAAATCGACTTGATGAGTACCGTTGTCAGAACACGCTGGCTTTCTCTGCTGCATGATTCACAGAACTGATTTTTCATTGCAAAATCGACCGCAGAGGAAATGCGCCGAAGATCCTCGGAATCTAATGTATCCGCTGCAAGATGCTGCCATACACGGGAATAGGCTTTTCTCAGGTCTTCTGATGTATGATTATCAGAAAAAAAGGAGCCGAGAACTCCTTCAATCATTGCAATTTCCTCGCTCGTAAATATCAAAGCTATCACCCCATAACGATTTAATTATAACGAAACAATACCTTGATTGCAAGGACACTTTTCTTGGCTCGTACAATGAGTAACGGCAAATATCAAAAAATCTATTGAACTATGCAGCTTAGCTTTATTTTCATATGACAAAAAGATCGAAATTCCCGATTCCAGTATTCTCTCGTAAAAAGGAGCCGCTTTCTATGATCAGAAAATGCTACAAATTCTACACACTTATTATGACCCTGATGTGGGTTATGGCCGCGATGACCGCATCAGCCTTTGCCGTAGACGATATGTGGACTGTTGCCAACCGCATTATCGTAGATGTTTACACAAAAATTGTCGGCATCAGTACGGTGCTGGCAGGTTTAATGTCCGCCGTTGCCGTGATCGGAGCAAAAATTTCAAATAATCAGCATAAGACCGATCAGGCGTGGGATTGGCTCAAGCGCATTTGGGTCGCATGGGCCATTATTAACGGCATCGGCGCTTTTATCGCCTATGTTGCACCGCTCTTCAGCGGCCTTGCCACTCTGACGCCGTAATGAGGTCAAAGCTCCGGCGCAAAGGAGGTGTCCCCGTTGCTTGAGCTTATTTTTCAAGGCTTTCTCGAATGGGCCTATGGGCTCGCTCTGGAATGCTGGCAATATTTCTCTACGGCGCTGCTGGATATTATGAGTATGGATTTTGCATATCTGAAAAGCCACGCTCCCGTTGTGGACGAGATCATGCAGATCCTTCTGGCAGTTGGTTGGGCGCTCCTGATCGGCAATCTGGTTTTTCAGGCGCTCAAAAGTATGGCGGTGGGGCTTGGCTTTGAAGGAGAAGATCCAAAGCTGCTCTTTGCCCGCACCTTCGTTTTTGCGTTTTTACTGCTGGCAAGTCCGCAGATCTGCGAGATCGGGCTGAGTATGACGTCAAAGATCATTGAGCTGCTCCAGATTCCTGACGCAGTTAATGTCACATTTGTAGATGAGAGCGTATTCGGAGCCATAGGTGCAGCATGGCTGCTGGTCATTATTTTCGGCATTATCGTGATGTTCAAGGTGTTTAAGCTTCTTTTGGAGATTGCGGAGCGGTATGTCATCCTCGCTATGCTTACGATCACAGCGCCGCTGGCCTTTGCTATGGGCGGCAGCAAAAGCACCTCGGAGATTTTCACAGGCTGGTGCCGGATGTTCGGCAGTATGTGCCTTTTGATGGTGACGAACGTGATTTTCTTCAAAATGCTGCTGTCTGTCCTTGCCACAGTTCCCAGCGGTTTAGATGTTCTCCCGTGGATCGTGCTGATCCTTACGATTGTCAAGGTCGCACGGAAAGCAGACGCCATTGTAACACGCATCGGCTTAAATCCCGCCATCACCGGCGACTCTCTGGGAAGAGGACTCCCCGGCACGCTGACTTATATGGTGGTTCGCAGTGCGGCTTCTCAAATTACAAAGGCAGTGGGCAAGTCCGCAGGAAACGGCGGCAAAGGCGCTGCGCCCAACGCGCCGTCCGGCGGCCCCCGCATGGGCGGGCCCAGCGGAGGTCATGGCAACACGGCGGAGTATGTCCGGCAAAGCGCAGCGCAGCAAAGCAGCACAAATCAAAGCACATCACAGAAATCGTCTGATGCGCAAAGCGCCTCAGTACATACAGGCGCGCCGCAATCACCCTCGCAGGAAAAGTCCGCCCCATCTGCTGCGCAGGACAGTATGCCTAAAAATTCGACAGCGCCAAGGCCCTCGCAGGAACGGAAAAGTTCTGTTCCTCTCGGCACACGCCGCTCTCCGACACATATCAAGGCTGCAACAAAGATACCGCCTGTCGGTGTGCAGAATGCATCCGGCAGACCCGGTACGGCAGGAAAAGCTGGCGCTTCGGCACGCCCCAGTGTGGCGGGAGCGGCAGAGACTCTTCAAAGCGGCGTGCGCTCCCCAGCCTCGCAGCGCATGAGAGTACATTCGCCAGAGACAACGCAGCCCGGCCGTGCAGGAACGTCGGCAGCACCATCCGCTTCCCGTATGAGTCAGATAAACTCACAAAAGGTACAGGGCAGCACAGCGAGTCAGGTGACGCAGGCCGCAGAGCACACAGGGATCACGGTGGGACAAACCACCAAGAACACCTTGCAGGACAACTCTCCAAGACCTGCGGCGGGGATTGGTGGCGCGATGCTTACCACCGCCTCTGTTCGCGGCGGAATACAGACCGTGCAGCAACATACACCCAATGCGCGCTATACGCAGCGGCCACCCAAGCAGCCAACCGGTCAGGCATCGCCGCCTCGGGCGGAAAGCCCGCACCCCGGCACCGCAGGAATGCAAAGCGCCGTTTCTGCGCAGCGGCCGTCTGGAGAACCGCGACCCGGCAGGAATGGTATTCCAAGCCGCACGGCAGTTTCTCCGGATGCACGGCAGCATAGTCCGATCCGGCAGGAATCGCGCAGTGCTTCCGCAGCCGCCGCGCCGACACTCAAAGGGACAGCGCCTAACCGACACCCCGACCCGGCAGGAACGGCGGCAGGCGTCCCATCGGCATCACAGTCGCGGCAGACAGTCAGACCGTCCGCACCTTCTGCGAAAAGCAGCGCGCAGCCCGGAAAGAAAGCGGTATCCACAACTGCGGCACTCAAAGGCAGTGTAAAGGCAGACGGCGATGTAAAACCGTCAAGAAAACAGCGGGGTAAGAAGCATGGATGAGAAAGACAATTCCCGATCTTCCCTTCAAACGGCGGCTGATCTTGGCCGTGCCGCAAAAGCAGCCTACCGGATTGCGCAGGCTGCTGCGGTGTCTGGTGTTCACGGTGCCGCTGCCGCTGCGGTAAAAGAAACCGTTCCGGCCCTGGTAAAGTTTCTCCTTGCCGTTCTGTTCATCATGATCGTGATCCCGATGGTAGTATTTACAGCGCTGCCCAATATTTTTTTCGGCTACGATTCCTCTAATACCGCTTCGGTGATCCATATGACGGAACAAGCCATGCGTATAGGCGGGGCGTATATGAGTCTGGATGATTTCGAGCGAACGCAGATCGACTCCATCGTAACCGGTATTGCGGCGGAATATGAGGCGGATGGAACGGCAATTGACCATATTGAAGTCAAAAACACGATGAAAGAGGATGACCTGCTCTGGATCATTGCAATCAATTCCGCCGCCTATGAGCAGGATCTGGACGCCATGAGCGCGGAGCTGATTCAGAATTTCTGCCAATCCACCCTGTCCTATCAGCCATCGCTTTCTCTTCTGGGTGGCAGTACCTCCGCAACGCTGGAGGTAGAGATCAAGCGAATCGATCCGGAAGAGTTGATGGAGCAGATGGGCTTCAATGAGGATGCCAGACAGTGGGCAGGCGCCCTCTTTGAAACGCTGAAGGATAGCGGCGCGCTTGAGAAGTACGGCGGGTACTTCAGCGCCTACCAACCGGATTACAGCGGGGATGGCTCCTATTCCGGCGATATTCAGCATGGTACAAGCTATGATAATGACATTGACATTTCCCGTTTTGTCAGCCCGTCTACGAAAAATAATCTCGACCTTGCCGCCTATGCGGTGCAGGCGTGGGAGAACAACTGGGGCTATGTGTGGGGAACTTACGGCAATATTCTCACAGAGTCCCTCTTTGCCTATAAAAAGCAGCAGTACCCGGACGGAGTCGGCAATTACGCTGATTTTATTGAAGCAAACTGGCTGGGACGGCGCACGGCAGACTGCATCGGCCTGATCAAAGGCTATGCGTGGCTGGATGCTTCCACCATGCGCATCGGTTATGCCGCAAACGGAATGCCGGATTACGGTGCGGATCAGATGTATCAGGCGGCAAAGAATGCCGGCATTCAAGGAACAGACTACGGCACGGTATCCTCCATGCCGGAAATCCCCGGACTGATGTTATGGAAAAGCGGACACGCCGGCGTTTATATTGGCGGCGGTTACGCAATAGAAGCCATGGGAACGCGAAAAGGTGTTGTGAAAACCGAAGTCAGCGGACGCGGCTGGCAGGGGTGGTGTAAGCTGCCCTATATCGACTATCTGGAGGTGGAGTAATTGGCAGAGACAACCTATTTACGCTATATACGGCAGAAATGCGGCATTACGCTGATGGAATTGGAAGAGCACAGCAGCTTCAGCAACCAGTATTTGAGCCTGCTGGAACTGGGCAGGGCAAACTGTACGCCCAGAAATGCGGAAACGCTGGACCGTGCCATGCTGGATATCATTCTCTCCCGTGCAGAGGAGCTGATGAAGCTGGCACAGATTTGCTATGAGCACAAAGGACATCTGTTAGATGCCGTGGAGGTGGATCCGAATGAACTATGAGGTCTATCACATTCCTACCAATTTTACAGATGCAGGCCGCGTTATGGGACTCTTTGAGCTGCGGAATCTGGTGGAGGCTGTCCTCCTGACGCTCCCGGCACTGTATCTTTGCATTGCTTTTCTTCCGCTGGATCTGACTCCGAAAATCATAGTGACGCTGACGATCATTGTGCCGCTGGGCGGCTTTGGGCTGATCGGCATCAGTGATGACAGTATGACACGGTGGCTGGGAAGCTGGTGGAAATGGCGGAGATCCCGCCGGATTATCTTATTTCGAGGGGAGGTCAGAAAATGAATCTCAAGGAACTGATTTTTGGCGAAGGCGTCCATACCGGCGGCAGCGGCGGCGTATACCGTGACAGCGTGCAGGCGTGGCTTCCAATCAAAAATATCATCGGCGGAGTAGTCATCACCAAAGATAACCGCTTTGTGAAGATCATGGAAGTGCTGCCTGTCAACATCTATCTGAAGTCTGCCATTGACCGGCAGAATATTATCTCGTCCTTTGCATCGTATTTGCAGATCGCGCCGGATGAACTGCAGATGATCGCCCGCACGCTGCCCGCGGACACGCAGGCGTATGTAGAGCAGATGCAGCGCTATGCAGAACAGGAGGAGAACGAAGCGTGCCGGGAGATGATCGAGGATAACATTCGGGAGATCGGTCATGGCATCGCCGGCGGCGCCATGCGGCATCGCTTTTTCCTTGTGTTTCAGTATGAACCCTCCATGCGGGCCAAGCGCAACACGGTGCAGGCCATCATCCAGCGGCTCAACGAAGAGGCCGACACCGCAAGGCGGTATCTGGATCTATGTGAACTGGAGGTATTGGAGCCTCAGTATTCCGATAATTTTGTGCTCAAGCTGCTCTATGAGATTTTGAACAAGAAAACCAGCCAGCGTGTGCGTCTGCCGGAGGGCGTTTTCGATATGACAACGGCCGTTCACGGCATTTATGAGGAGTAAGACGATGCAAGTAAAGAAAAAACCGAAAAAAACTGCAAAAGCAGTTCCAGAGAAGTCCAGAAAGAAAAAACAGCCTGGGGAGGGTCAGATCAAAAAGCAGCCTTTTTTGAAGCGGATGCTCTTTGGCGAGGAAAAGCCGGATCTCAGTGAGCTTGAAGCAGGCTCCACCACCATTCTTGACATTCTCTCTCCCACCACGGTGGATACAAAAAGCCGTGACTACATCATCGTAGACGACGTGTATCATGCTTATCTCTATATCACGGGCTACGGTTACACCACCACGGTTGGCACCTGCTGGCTTGCGCCTTTGGTGGAGGCTGGCGAGGGGATCAACCTGAGTTTTCTCGTCAAGCGTCAGCCCAAGGAAAAGATCCTCTCCAAAATTGCTCAGACCACCATGGTCAACCGCTCCCGTATGCGGGATGTAGGCGATACGCGGCAGGACTACGAGGAACTGGATAGTGCGATCAGCTCTGGCCTCTATCTCAAGGATGTAATGAACCGGCAAGGCGAGAATTTCTATTATATGCACACCTTGATCGAGGTGACGGCGCCTGATCCTGAAACGCTGGAACAGCGCGTCACAGAGGTGGAGAAGTTGTGCGTATCCGTGGATATGATCGCACGGCGCTGCGACTATAAAAACGAGCAGGCGTTTCTCTCGGCCCTTCCCATTCTGGCGCTTGATCCGGATATTGAGCGTAAGGCACGCCGCAATGCGCTGACCTCCGGCGTAGCGGCGGCCTTTCCGTTTGTTTCCTATGAGCTGAGCGACCATGACGGGATCTTTCTGGGACTGAACCTCTACAACCGCTCTCCGGTATTTCTCAATCCCTATGATGATTATAAGTACACCAGCGGCAACTGGTGGATCGGCGGCTCTACCGGTGCAGGCAAGACGGTGACGCTGCAATGTCTCGGTGGGCGGCTGCGGGAACAGGGCAAGCGGGTCATCATCATCGTTCCCAAGAAAGGGCATGAGTTCCGCCCCCTCTGTGAGCGTCTGGGCGGGCTGTATTTGCGAATGTCGCCGTCCTCCAAAGACTGCCCGAATCTGATGGCGATTCGGCGGAAATCGCTGGACTCCTACGCAAAGCTCAAAAATATCGCCGCGCGGGATGACTCTGTGCTGGCAGACAAGATTGCGCAGCTGATCATCTGGTTTTCTCTGAAGAAAAAGGATCTGAGCGAAGAGGATAAGAGCCGCCTTGACTCCTCGCTGGTGGAGGTTTATAAGCGCTACGGCATCACCTTCGACAACAGCACCATTGTCGATGAGAACGGAAATTTCCGCACCATGCCCACTCTCTCGGACTGGTATGAGATTCTTTATCAAGAGCAGGACACGCGGCATCTGGCAGTAGTGCTCTCTCGCTATGTCACCGGTTCGGCTGCGGCAATGGCAGGCCGAAACGACATTGAACTTAACAATAAGTACATTGTCCTCGACCTCTCTGGTATGCCGGATGATATGATCGCGGACGGCACCTTCTGGGCCACCAGCATCGCCTACGACCTCATTATGAACTGTGAGGACGAACTCTCGGCGCTTCTGGCAGACGAGTTATGGAGTCTTGTGGGTGCTACGGCAAACCCGCAGGCGGCCGGGTTTGTGCTGGAAATGGTAAAGACCATCCGTGGCCTTGGCGGGATCGCAGTTACCAGCACCCAGGGAATGCAGGACCTTTTCAGTCTGGAGGGCGGGAGTTACGGCAAAGGAATCCTCGATTCCAGCCGCATTAAACTGGTTATGCAGATGGAGGAGCAGGAGGCACGGCTCATTCAGGATAAGCTGAACCTTTCCGAAGATGAGGTTCGGCAGATCACCCGCTTTCGGCGCGGCGAGGGACTTCTCTGCATCGGCTACAACCATGTTCCCATTGCGTTCCACACGACACCAAAGGAATATGAAGCCATTACCACTTCACCCACCGATCTGCGCATAAAGCGAACGGGGCAAATCGATGAATGATCTAAAGCGGGATATGATGCGGATTCAGGAGCTGATCGGCAATGCCTTCCGACAGACCGGCTCTCTGGTTGCCCTGACAGACGGCGGGCAGATGAATCCAAACAAGCTGCAAAAGACATTGGAGCAGACGATGGAACAATTTGAAGCAGCCACTCTGGAACTGCGAAAACTCTGCGAGCGGTACGCACCGGGAAGCGGGGGCTTTGCGAAAAAGCCGATTCTGCCATCCATGGACGTAACGGGCAGCGTGGAGGCCTTTGGCTATGGCTGGCTCCATATCACGATCAATACGCTGCTGCCCCATTGCCGGTATCAAAGCCCAAACTGGCTCAGCGATACCATTCGGCGGCTGCTGGACAGCTATGAGGCGTGTGGAAAGGAATTGCCGTTTTTTGAGCGGGCCATGCTGATCATTGATGAGCATACCGCCATGGAAGGCCGGCATATTTTCGATCAGGACAACAAGGGGTGGAAGGCGGTCAGCAACGCCATCAAAGGAAGACTTATTCCGGATGATGACCAGCATACGCTGGCAGTCGCCCTTCTTTCTACGGCAGTGCAAAGCCAGGAGTGCTGTCATATCACCGTCCTGCCCCTGTCCGATGCTCATGACTTTTTCTCCGCACATTCCAGTGACTATGCCCTCGGAAACTTCTATTTCGGTGGATGGTGCTGATGGGCAAAGCAGGTGAAAAAGCTGCGAAAACACCCAACAGATTGCTGCCTGATTTCAAGCGCCTTGGAGCTGCTTTGCAGCGCGGCTGGCCTGTTGGGTGTCAGCGGGCTTGGAAGGCTTGAAACAACAGCTTTTTTGAGAAGTGTTTTTGGCCGGTTTTCGCATACTGACCTGTCTACTATGTGGGGGCAACAGGCTGCGCCCACATAGCGGCTCGTAAGGACGCCGAAATTGTTCTTGCGCCGTTTTCGGCGCAAGGGCGATTTCGGCGTTCGCAGGAATTGGGAAGGGAGTGGTTCATGTGTGCTTATGAGCGTAAGAGATATGGATGTTCTGAGGCTTCTCTGCTGGTGTCAAAATGTGCGTCCCGATGATTTGAGCAGTATCTCTACAGAAACAGAGCGTGAAAACTTGATAACGCTGGGCTTGATCAAACGCCATCAACGAAGTGACACGCTGCTTCTCACAAACGGCGGTAGAGCCTTTTTGCAGGCAGCCTTAGAGGGTGATGTTCCAAACTTGACGCTCTCGTACCATGATGCGGCGATTGAGCGGCGTGTGCGGCTTTCCTCTCTGATGATGACTGCTTACCATGCGGGGATCAATGTACTCACAATAACAGCGAACAGTCTGGCGGAGCCTTCCACGCTGTTTATTACTGCGATTACAAGAAGCCGCGGACACAATCCATGGGGCAGCGCCCGCGTCGGGGCGATTGCACATCTGGGTAGCACTTACTACGCGGTACATTATATCTATTCTGGAATCGGCCGCATGGCGGTCAATGACGAACTGGCAGCGTTTCATAATCACACCAATTTCGGCAAAGACACGCAGCGCGCCTTTCTTTTTGCCGGAGCTTCCTACGCTGACATCATAGAGGAACTCAAGGCGCGTGATGAAAAGCGGGATGCCAAGTTGATCCGATACAGCGAAGCCTATCGGGGACTTCACTATCCCGTCCATCTGCTCTCCTGTGATGAAACAGGCGCGCGTCAGCTTCAAATTATGGCTGTTCCGGACTACCGCATGAAGCTTGCAAAGCTGATGCTGCGCTCTGCTTACCGCCCTCCGCCGGAGGATGATCCCGCGTGGGACGCCATCTACCAGAACCGCCCCTTCGTCATTGGAGCGGATATGAACCTGCGGCGGATCGATGCCGCCATCGCAAGCGCAAAAAAGAGGGGATGCCTGCCGATTTCACTGGCCGCCTTGGATGCTCAGGGTGACGCGGTGCTGCTGCGGCGCTATAAAGATACCGGCTACGCCGTCATCTATAAGGTGACGGAGAGCGTTCTGACGGAGCTGTTCGGCCATCCTCCGTCGCTCTATCTTCCCCCTTGCACACAATATCTGACGAAGAAAGGAGCCGTGGTGGATGCCCCGCTTATCCAAGTTGATCGAAAAGATAGAGGATCGCCTCGCAAATAAATGGGGCTGCTGGTATGAACGAAATAAGGCCCGCGTGCCGCTGTATGCGGTGCTGGGCGGCATCGGCTGGTATCTCTACGGAATGTTCCTCAATTCCCTCAAGCTGGGAAAGGAATCCGTATTCAACACCACCGGTGAAGTGATCGAGAGCATTTGGGTATTCAACCCCTTCAAAAATCTCTTCGCTGTTTTTACGCCCTTTGGCCTTGGCGTTTCCGCCTTCATTGCCCTTATGGTCTGCCTCATTACGAAAAAAGGCTACAGCTGGTTTTCAGGCTACAAATTTACCCGGGACGCCCGCGGCTTTGATATCCTGCCGGACGGCACTCACGGCACCTCCGGATTTGCGACAAAAAAGGAGCTTGCTGAGCATCTGGAGCTGGGCAGCGCCGAAGAAGTTACCGGAATGCTCCTTGGACGCATTAAGGCGCGGCCGGATGATCCGGAAAAATACGCCACCTACGTGGCGCACCGCATGAAGCCTGGGGAAAACAATAACATCCTCTGCATCGGCGCACCCGGCTCCTATAAGTCCAGAGGCTTTATCATTCCCTTCCTCATGGGCTGCGCGCAGCGAAGCAGCGGCGGACACCATGAATCCGTTGTCGTGACCGACCCCAAAGGCGAACTCTTTGAAAACCTTGCGCCGTATTTTCGGGAGCATGGCTTCTATGTCAAGGCGGTCAATTTCCTCGATATGGCGCACTCTGACGGTTGGAACTGCCTTGCGGGACTGGAAGCAAATCCTGACCTTGTAACCACCGTGGCCAACACCATCATTCAAAATACCTCCGGCCCCAAGGAGGCTGATGACTTCTGGAGCCGTGCGGAATTGAACCTCCTGATGGCACTTATCCACTATGTCTGCAATCTGAAGGATGCCCGCGGCAATCTTCTTCCGTTGGAGCAGCGCAGCCTCGGAGACGTCTATAAGATCCTCGCCTATAAAAGCGTCAACGAGATCAACCGCATCCTTGCGGAGCTGCCGCCGGAGCATCCCGCCAAAGGCCCCCACGGCCTCTTTCTGAAAGCAAGAGAAAACCTCTGGGGCAACATCATCATCGGCCTTGGCAACCGTCTTGCGGTCTTTCAAAATCCGCTGGTGGACAAGATCACCCGAAACCACGATGTAGACCTGCTTCTTCCCGGGCAAAAGCCCTGTGCGTACTTTGTCATCATCTCCGCCCAAGATAGCGCCTATCGATTTTTAAGCTCCCTCTTTTTCTCCCTGACCTTCCCGCAGCTCTCCAATTACGCCCGTCTCCATGGCGGGCGGCTTCCCGTACTGACAAACTTCTGCTTGGAAGAATATCTCAACATCGGCTACATGGAGGGCATCTCTGATGTTTTCAATTCCATCCGCGGCTTCAATATGTCGGTGCAGGTGGCGGTGCAGTCCCTCTCCCAATGGCAGGAAAAATATCCGGGGAAGGAATGGGAAAATCAGCTCGGTTCTTTTGATATGACTCTCTACATGGGCTGCAACGATATGACGAGTGCGGAATACTTTGCTAAAAAGTGCGGCAAGGTTACGATCTCCGTCACCAACAATCAGTTTCCCTTGGCACCGCTGTTTTCTCCCATCTACAGTACCACCCGCCCCTATTCCCAGACGCGAAGCAACACCCAGCGAGACCTCCTCCAGCCCGATGAATTCCTGCGGCTCAATAAGTTTCTCTGCATTGTGATGTTCAACCACTATAAACCCGCCCAGCTCTATAAGATCATGCTGGAGGAACTGCCGGAATACAAAAAGCTGAAAAAATGCAGCGTCTTTGACTATGTGCCGGAATGGAAAAAGAGAGAAGAAGATGGTGCAAAGCGTCGCACGGCAGGAAATCGCACATCGGCCGCTCCGCCCGCACCACAGCCGTCGCCTGCATCGGGGAAACGGCCGGATATGCAGCCCCAGACTTCTCCCACCGAAGAAGCCGCAGCCAGCGGAAGCTCCTGCGGAAATGACAACATGACGCCGGAGGAAATTGGTCTTGTGGAGATGACCTGCGAAGCTATTCTGGAAGGCGATGACCCGGAACTGGAAGAGATGGACGATCCAACGCGCATTCCACCCGGGCGCGGAATATGAAAAAGAGGTCGAGCAATCGGCCTCTTTTAAAGAAGATATTCCATTGTCAGCGTGCTGTCTGACCGTACTCTCGCTTTATGGCGTCAATAGAAACGACCCATTGCCTATATCGAAAAAGAAAGAGGAGGTGCCCATTATGAGGGCAGCGAAAATGAAGGAGCGTCCAACTTTCCAACTGATGTGCCAGACAGATGTGCAGAGTATTTATCATATGCAGATGCCGCGCTGGTTATTTTCTGATCCACGTTACTGCGAGATGAGCCTGGATGCCAAGGTGACCTACACCTTTCTCTTAAACCGGTTCCAGCTTTCCCGCAAAAACGGTTGGGTCAATGACCGCGGCGAGGTCTTTGTGATCTTTCCTCGCAAAGCGCTTGCCAAAGAGCTGCGCATCTGTGAGCAGCGGGTCACGGCAGCTTTTAAGAAGTTGGTGGAGCTCAAGCTGGTATGGGAAAAACGCTGCGGGCGAGGTGATGCCAATCAGATCTATCTTGCCCGTGTCACACCGATCGAAGATCCGGACTATTCCTGTGCGCCGTTTATCACGGAGGATGAATCGGAAGTACGCGGTTCAAGAACCTCGGATCTGGAGGGTCTTGCTGACGGGAAACCCTCAGCAGCATGCCAAGAACCGCAGAATCTGCTGTCCAAGAATCGTGAAGATCGCGCTTCAAGAACTGCAAAATCCGCGTTCCCAGAACCGCAGAAATTGACGCCAAGTAAGAAAGAAAAAAGAAAGATTGATCAAAGTCATATGGAAGTCCGTCCGTCTGTCAGAGCCCCAGCGCAGGACGGACGGACCGATGGGGACGCAGAAGAAGAACTTTTGGATATTTTGGACGGCTGCGAGCTTGAATGCTTCGCACCGGAAACCGCTCTGGTGTTTGAAAACGCCATTGAGCGGCTTTTTTATGCCGACAGCTTCCGTATTGGCAATGCCACGCTTCCGCAAAGCCGCGTGCGGGCAAAGCTCAGACGGCTGGACGGCATGATCCTGCGGGAGGCAGAGAGTAAGCTCCGCGCCAATCAGGAGCGGAATGTAAAAAACAGCACGGCCTACACCATGGCAGTGCTGTTCAACTGCATTGCCGAAAGTGAGAGCGATCTTATGATCGACCCATATCTCAACGCCATCTGCGCAGCAGTTTGAAGGGAGGAAGATCAATGCTGCTATCCAATCAGCAAAAGTATATTCTCGAAATACTCAAGGAGTTTAAGTACCTGCGTGTCCGCCAGCTCCATGCTCTGGTGCAGGCCCATTACCGTACACAGGGAATCAAAATTGACGAAAGGCGCATGGAGATCATGCTTCGCCAGATGCGCACAGGCACCAATTATGTCTGGCTGCGGGGTGATGTGGTTTCTTACGGAGACCGCAGGATAGACCCTCGGCTATTGGAAGCACTGGACGTTATGCTGGAGCTTACAAGGGTGCAGCCCGGATTTTACTCGAAAGACGGACTGCATGAACCATTTCTCCTGCGCTTTACCGGAAACGGAAAGGGGGCCGGATACCTTTTCAGCGTGGCATGGCTGGACGCCGCTACTCACATTGCAACCGTTCCCCGTATGAAGGGCGAGCGGATCATCTGGATTTCTGAGATCGGTTCCTTTGGAGAAATCGATCTGCCCCGGCACCACTTTTTTGCCGCCCGTCAGGAGAACGGCACCCATCGCTTTTTTGGCTCCAATGAGCCAGAAAAAATATAACACTTAGGAGGAACATTATATGGCAAGGAAAAAAGTTGCCCCGGAAGAAAAGATCGTAAATGCTGTCGGTGAAGAAACTGCCCTGGGGAGCGTCCCTGCGGATACCGCGCCGCCTGATGAGACAGGCGCAGATAGCGGAGACTTTCCCGCAGAGTTGCCGGAGGGGGATTTGCCTGCGGAGGAAACGGCAGAGCAGTCGGAAACGCTTCCTGCAATGGAGGCAGCCGAGGCGAAACCGCTTGGGCTTTCCACAGAAGAGAAAACTACATCCCAAGACGAAAGCGATACCGCAGAGGAGAGAGCGGAAGAAGCGGAGCTGCACGAAGAGATGTCGGAATTTCCGGATTCAGAGGAGAATTTGATTTCAGATTTGCCCACTTCTGTTCCACAGGTTTCTGAGGCCGATGAAGCGGACTGGGGCTTTGAGGAGCCGGTCACGGAAGGAGCCGCTGCAGAACCTGCGGAGGATGAATACCTGGCAGCAGATAACGCCGAAACGCTTGATGCGTCGGATGAAAAGAGCGAGCGCACGCTCTTCTACGAGCTGGACTTCAATGAACTGGATCGGGGGCTGAGCGAAGAGGAACGGAAAGAATGGAACTCCATCTATGCCTCTTTCCGCGGCCGCAGCGCCATTACCGGAACGATCATCGGTGTGGATCTCTACGCAAGATACCTTCCGCGCAGCGAGGCAAGAATGCTTGAAAATAAGCGGGAACTCTGTGCCGTTGTGGTGCCGTATCGCATCCCCATTCTGATCCGCGAGTCCGAAATGTGGGAACTGGGAGAGGAGCGACCCGACTTCGTGCTTCGAAATATGGTGGGGGCCAGCATCGATGTGATCGTCACCAAGGTGGAGCGTACCGCTAACCGTGCACAGGCGTCCCGCCGTCAGGCCAGTCGCAGCCAGCGCCGCTTTTTTGCTGCCCGTGAGGATCTTCATGCTGTCGGTTCCCGTATTACCTGCAGGATGCTGGCGGTAGGCCCCCGCCGCTGCCTTGTGGACTGCTATGGCTACGACCTTGATATGACCCAAAGAGAGATCCGCTATGCGGCCATCCCGGATCTTCGCACGGAGTTCCACCCGGGCTCGGAGATCGACTGCATTGTAAAGGAGTATCACCCCCGTACTGGTGAACTGATTGTTTCCGCGAAAGAAACGGAAGTCAACCCCTTCTTTGGTGCGGAGGAGCGTCACCCTGTAGGCTCCCGCCGCTTTGCGATGATCTCCGGAAAATATGGCGGCGGCGTGTTCTGCAACCTCCCTGATGGCGTGACCTGTATGTGTAACTACTCCTATCAGCACGAGGATGCGGACTTCATGGTGGGCGAGCACGTCATGCTGATGGTGCAGCGCTACGATCAGGAAAAGCTCCAGATGTACGGCAAGATCATGAGCAAGTGGTGATCTTTCGTAAACGTCTTGGATCTTGAAATCTGTTTGCAATTTGGTGATGCTGTTTTTGCTCTGTGTGCAGTACTTTCTGAACGTGCGAGGCGGAGGTGGTATCACTACCCTCGGAGCGTTTTGCATATTCTCGAAACGCCGGACGGCCGCTTGTCAAAGCGGCTAACTTGCCGTTTTCTGAGGTCGGGTGGCCATCATTGATTCCAGCGCTGCAAAATGTGCTTGACAGGTACAGTCTACTTATGATAGACTTCAAGTATCAAAAATCTATCATAAATAGACCAACAAAGAAAGGAGGCCCACATGGACGGTTACAAACTGGGCGTTGTTGAGACGCATTTTGCAGAACTCATCTGGCAGCACGAGCCGCTGACCTCCGGTGAACTGGTGAAACTGTGCGAACAGGAGCTGCAATGGAAAAAATCCACGACCTACACAGTTTTGAAAAAACTCTGCGAACACGGTATCTTTCAGAACGAAAACGGCACGGTCACTTCTCTTCTTTCACAGGAGGGCTATAACGCCGTACAGAGCGAGAAATTTGTGGAGGACACCTTCGACGGTTCCCTTCCCGCGTTTCTGGCGGCTTTTACCACGCGGAAATCTCTTTCGGAGAAGGACATTGCGGAAATTCAGCGCATGATCGACCGCTGCGGAAAGGAGTGAGACCATGGCTGCCGTCTTTTTGAAGCTCTTGAATCTGAGCATTTCCGCAAGCTGGCTGGTGCTGGCCGTGCTGGTACTGCGCCTGGTATCAAAGCGTTCTCCCAAGTGGATGAATGTTCTGCTCTGGGGCATCGTCGCGCTGCGGCTTGTGCTGCCATTTTCCATAGAGAGTGCGCTGAGTCTGATCCCCAGTGCAGAAACGGTCAGTCCCGTGGCCGTGCAGTCTGCTCCCGCGCCGACCATCACCAGCGGCGTGAGCGTCATCGACAATGCTGTGAATCCCTCACTCAGCGAACATTTTGCCGCCGTGCCGACAGCCAGCGTCAACCCGCTCTATGTCTGGACGGAGATCGCAGGCTGGGTGTGGCTCATCGGCCTTGGAGCCATGCTGCTCTATGCGCTCGCAAGCTATCTTCGGCTGCGCCGACGCGTGAGCGTGTCGCTCCCCATTCAGGATAACATTTATCTTTGCGATGCCATTTCCTCGCCGTTTATCCTCGGCGTTGTAAAACCACACATCTATCTGCCCTCCGGTCTGGATGAGGTACAGCGGCAGAATGTACTGGCGCATGAGCAGGCGCATCTCGCGCGGCGTGACCACTGGTGGAAGCCGCTGGGTTTCGCGCTGCTGGCTGTCTACTGGTTCAACCCCGTACTGTGGCTCGCCTATGCGCTGCTCTGCCGCGACATTGAACTGGCCTGCGATGAGCGGGTGATCCGCACGATGGACGAGAGCGCCGTCAAGACCTATTCCACGGTGCTGCTTGCGTGCAGTATGCCGCGCAAGGCGGTCATCACCTGCCCGCTGGCGTTCGGTGAGGTTGGCGTCAAGGAGCGTGTGAAAAATGCGCTTCACTACAAAAAGCCCGCGTTCTGGGTGGTCGCAGCATCGGTCGCCGTGTGCGTCATTGTGGCGGTGTGCTTTCTGACGAATCCACCTACGGATACCGACGCCGCCGGACTGGTCGGTTTCCATCGGGAACAGGTCACTTATGCCGATGTAACGGACGAAAGCGGCGCGCAGCCATCCAACGTCCAGTTGACGGCGGAAGAAACGGACGCCGTCTACGCTCTGCTGGATGCCCTGCAATACAAACGCCTTGGTGCTGCGTCAGCAATGGAGGACTGCTATGCAAGGCTCTATTTTATCAGCGCCGCGGGCGAACGCTGCGAGATCATGCTCTCTGAGCGTGAAATGCTGGTCAACCCCATCACAGGCGGCAAGACAGCGCGGCTCTATGAGCTGCATTCCGGAAGTGCGGAGTTGAGAGACTATCTGTTTGGATGTATTGGCGCAAGCGAGCCGGCAGAGGAGGAAATGAAAACCATGACCGAGCCGACGCTGTCGCTGACGCTCACCGTTCCCGCTGCATGGGAGGATATTGCAGAGCTCTCCGCCTGCGACAAGGGGACTGCCTATCTGGGATATGGGATCATGCTGTTCCATCTGTCGGAAAAGAACGCACTTGCGGCGTATCCCGACGGGGGAATGGGCAACGTATGGTGGCTGGTCGCTATGAGCTGGGATAATTTCAAGGAATTGAGGGGCTATGACGCACTGCCTGTCCCCGAGATTCTCGGCATCGCCGAGTATGTCCTCGGAGCCGATGATGAGTATGTGTATCTGCTGGTGTTGCCGTCCGATGTGCAGTTCCTGGAAAACGATCCTGTCAGCCAGCGCCAATACGAGACACTGCAAAGCGACTCCCAAGGCGTACTCACGCGATTTTTGAAGGACAACGGAATCCACATAAATGACATGTGCCCTGCCTCCTCCGTGTTTTCGCCCCCTGCGCGCGGCGATGCGGCGAGCACGACCGTCTACGCTGCCTACGACGCGCTGCTCGCCGAGATCAGCGACCTGCGGCGCTCCGGTGCAAGCGAGGCGCAGACCGACTTCAGCCACGATCTCCTGTCCGCGAACGACTACTACCAGACACCCGGCTGGCTGCTGCGTGATCTTGACGGTGATGGGATCCCTGAGCTGCTGCTCGGCGCGGACTGGGGCGACGGCCACAGCGTGATCTTCAATATTTACCGGCTCGACGGCGCAAAGGCTGTCCGCATGGTGGACGGCTGGAACCGCAGCCGCTGGTATCTCTGCACCGATGGTAGTCTGGCCAACGAAGGCAGCAGCAGTGCATTTGAAAGCAGCTACTCTTACTACCGCTATACCAGCGGAGAGTTACAGCATCTGGAAACGTTGCTGTATCTGGATGGCGGTTCCGGCGGCTCACCATGGCGCTACTCCGTCACAACGGATCAGTATGTCAGCAGTGGTGACTTTCACTCTGTCACCGAGGCCGAAGCAACTGCCGTGATGGACAAATACACCCACGAAACGCTGGCCTTTACGCCATTTGTGGTATGAGGATAGATAGTGTGGACTGTGGCGCAAGGTTGCAGTTCGCCAGTCCCTCCGGATATTACAGCCTCTGACCCACTTTTGACCCAGAATCCGAAAAAAGCGGGCAGGGCTGGACGGAAACAACGGAAAATCCGCCGAGCGAACGGCGGCAAAAAGCACAAATCGGAGCCGAAACGACTCCGATTTGCCCTTGAGACAACCTACGGACCTGCAGAGATTGGCAAGGTAGCGTCAACTCGTACAATCTGATTTGATCATACCCACAGTCGCTTTGGCTGTTGGTATTTTCTGTTTGAACTCCAAAAGCTTTGCAGAGCTCAAGGAGCCTAAGCCTTCACCGCGTCCAGGTATCTTTTCTTTTTGCGGTGTGTATTCGTAGCTATCCCTTTCGGGTGATATACAAGCCCTCGCGGTGATTAAGTCATGACTTTTTTCTGCTCACATTTTCGCGGCAAATCTCCAGGGCTGGGAGCGGCATTCATAATCGTACAACCAGAGCAGCGCCGCGCCGATTTTCTCAAATTATGTGACGCCGTCACAGTAAAACCGCTTGTCACGCGGTATACTATACCCAAACAAAGGAAAGGAGCTGACAGATATGGCAGCTATGAATATGAATCAGGAGCAGTTTAAGCAGTTGATCCGGGAGGAAAAGCCTGTTTTGGTGGATTTCTGGGCGCCCTGGTGCGGCTATTGCCGGAGGATTGGCCCTGCGTATGAGAAGATCGGAGAGGAATACGCGGACAGCCTTGCCGTCGGCAAGATCAATATTGACGAGGAGCCGCAGCTGGCGGGGGCCGAGGGGATCAAGGTCATCCCAACTCTGGTGCTGTTCCGGAACGGAAAGGCCGTGGATTCCATCACCGCGCCCGGCTCAAAGGCAGAGATCGACCGTTTCATTCAGGAAGCCTTGGCGAAATAACGGAGGGTTCAGATATGAGCAACAATCATGTTTATGATATGATCGTGGTGGGCGGCGGACCGGGCGGCTACACCGCCGCCCTGTACGCGGCACGGGCGGGGCTGGACACCATCGTGCTGGAAAAACTGTCCGCCGGTGGGCAGATGGCCCTGACCGAGCAGATCGACAACTACCCCGGCTTTGAGAACGGGATCGACGGCTTCTCTCTGGCGGAGAAGATGCAAAAGCAGGCGGAGCGCTTCGGGGCACGCAGCGAATACGCAGAAGTCCTCCGCATGGATCTGACGGCGGTTCCCAAGCTCGTGGAGACCAGCGAGGGGATCTTCCGGGGGAAAACCGTGGTGCTGGCCACCGGCGCAGACCCCAGAACGCTGGGCGTAGCCGGAGAGGCGGAGCTGTTGGGCCGGGGCGTGGCCTACTGCGCCGCCTGCGACGGGATGTTTTACAAGGGCAAAACGGTGGTCGTGGTGGGCGGCGGCAATTCCGCCGCGGCAGATGCCCTCCTTCTCAGCCGCGTGGCGAAAAAAGTGATCCTCGTCCACCGCAGAGACACCCTGCGGGCCACCAAGATCTATCACGAGCCGCTGGCACAGGCCGAAAACGTGGAATTCCGTTGGAACAGCGTCGTTTCCGCACTGCTTTCCGGGGACAGGCTGACCGGCGTCCGCCTGCGGGACACCGTCACCGGTGAGGAAAGCGTGGTGGACTGCGACGGCGTATTTGTCAGCGTGGGCCGACAGCCCGCCACGGCGCTGGCGGCGGGTCAGCTATCGCTGGACAAGGGCGGCTATATCGTGGCCGGAGAGACCACGGAGACCAGCGTTCCCGGCGTTTACGCCGTGGGCGATGTGCGGACAAAGCCCCTCCGTCAGGTGGTCACCGCCGTGGCGGATGGCGCGGTGGCAGTCCACATGGCGGAGAAATATATCGCGGAAAACCGATAAGGGAGGTAGATTGAAAAAGCCATGTTTAAGGTCAGGCCGGATACGACCGCAGTGGGGATGCCGACAGATCTGCAAGGCAAACTGCCAGAGTGATGGCTGATAAGATAACCCATGTAAGATCGGGAGATATGTTGTCTCTCCATATCCAGTCCACGCAACAGTGAGCAACTGAACACAAAACACAGCCACAGATGTACTCTGCGGCTGTGTTTTTATGCGTTCTCAAGACTCCGGTCTCGCCCCACACCACATCGTGACCTCAACCTGAGATGACGGTACTCTGCCCTTGGGACATAAAGCAGATGAGTAAGACCATCATCTGTACGAGAATAGCTGCAATAGCTGCGGTTTGTTGCAGCTTATTCCGCGCAGAGTTCCGCCACCAGAGCGTCCATCTGCGCTTCGCTGGTTTGGTTCAGCGCGCCGCGCAGCGACACCTCCGTTTCACACAGTCGGAGTTCCTTCATCTTTTCCAACTCGGCGCGCATCAGCCGCGCGGCGGCAGGGGCCCATGAGCCGTTTTCCATGAGGCCGATCCGGCGGTTTCGGAATCCCTTTGTTTGTAAATGTTCCAAAAACTCCTTCATGGGCGGGAACAGTCCTCCGTCATAAGTGGAGCAGGCCAACACCAGTTTCCCACAGTAGAATGCGCTGGTCACGGCATAGGAAAGGTCTGTTGCCGTCAGATCGCACATGGTGACTTGCGCACCTTTTCCCTCCAGCTTGCTCTTGAGGGCTTCCGATGCATATGCGGTATTTCCATGGATGGATGCGTGAGCGATCAGGATGCCCTCCGGTTCTTCCGGTTTCCATTGTGACCAGAGATCATAGAGCCGCAGATACTCCCCCAAGTCTTCTGTGAGCATGGGGCCATGGAGCGGGCAGATCGTTTTGATCTCCAGCGCGGAGATTTTTTTCAGCAGCGCCTGCACCTGTGCGCCATACTTTCCGACGATGTTGTAATAATACCGCCGGGCCTGCGGCGCCCAGGGGGCACGGGCAGTCCGTTCCAGTGAACCGAAGCGGCCGAAGGCATCCGCCGAGAACAGAATCTTTTCCTCCTCTTCATACGCTGCCATCACCTCCGGCCAGTGTACCATCGGCGCCAGCAGGAAGCGCAGCCGGTGTGAGCCCAGAGAGAGCGTGCTGCCCTCGCCAACCTCCAGCATACGCTCTTCCGACAATGCACCTGTGCCGAAGAACTGCTTGATCAGGGTAAATGTTTTCGCGTTTCCCACGATCTTCATCTCCGGGTACTTTTGTGCCAGCCGCATGAGGCTGCCGGAATGATCCGGCTCCATGTGTGTGACCACAAGATAGTCGGGGCTGCGCCCCTCCAACACCCGCGTCACATTGGAAAGCCATTCCTCCGCCGCCCGTGCGTCCACACTGTCCATCACGGCGATCTTCTCATCCAGAATGACATAGGAGTTGTAGCTCACTCCCATAGGCTGGACGGGGTACTGGTTTTCAAAGAGGGCCAATGTGTTATCATCCACCCCTACATAGCGGATGGCATCTGTTACCGTTCGGATAGCCATATAAAAAATACCTCCTATTTTCCTTACTCAGACTCTGACTGATAGGTTCTTCTTTTCTAACGAAACATACGCTCAAACGCGGATCGACGGTCGCGCATTTTACCGTTGCCTTGCTTCCCCCAGCGTCGTTACATGTGGTACACTGCAGCGGAGCGAAGTCCTTCCGGCAGGCCGTCGGGCGCAGCAGGTGAAAGCTCCCAGCGTACCTGCCCCGCCCACTGGGAGGCGACGGCGGAGAAGTGGAGCATGACAATACCGAGATCCAATGCGGCATCCAAATTATCGGTGTAGGCATCCTCCTGCTGCACCAAATAGATGCTGTGATCCTGCACAAGGAAGCCATAGGGCTGACGGTTGAGATAGCTGGGGGAGAGCGAAGCGGCGTAGAAGGACTGCCAGAGCATATCGTCGTAGAAGTCCATCATCTCGTCAAGCCCAGACTTGTTGCTCCAGCTCCCCATGTGAACCAAATCATGCACGCCCTTTTTGGGCGCGTAGTACTGCTGCTCGGCCCGCACATCGATCTGAGACATACTTAGGATATTCAGCCGCAGCTTTTTTGCGGTCTTTTCCCCGTAGCCAAAGGCAACGATTGCCGCCACCTCTAACGGGGTGGTGAGAGAAAGTGCCTTTTTGATTTTGTCGCTGTCGGTGAAGGTCATCCAGCAGGTGTCAATGTCCAACTCAGTCAGCTTGAGGACGAGATCTTCCATCATGTAGCCGGCGTTGATGGCCGCATAGGAATGCGGGGCAGACATAAGGAGCAGGTAGTGCGGTGCTCCGATGAGAAATTGCTTATAGCCCGCTGAGCTCTCCAGCGCCGGCTGTGCATCCTTGTCCAAGACGATCAACTCCGTTGCAATCTCCGGGACAAGACGGGGGCAGGCCTTTTCATAGTAGGATCGGAGCTGGCCGATAGCCTCGCTCGGAACTTCCTTTTCGCGGAATGCGTGAACGGATTTGCGATTTTGAATCATAGCGCTGTAATTCATAGTAGTGTATCTCCTATTCTGATGTCTTTGGTTTTCTTATAAATCGTCTATCAGTGCGGTGCTCTTGGCGTAGGCGGTACTGCGTGCCTCAAAGAAATCGGTCTTGACCATGTTGGCGTCGGCGTACTGGCTGACCCATTCCATGCTCTCCGGTTCGCTCTCAAAGCCCGGATACAATGCGGGATAGCCAAGGCTCGTCCAGCGAAGATTGCCGAGATAGCGGATGTAATCGCTGATCATCTGCCGGTTCAACCCCGGGATGTCGTCGCCGATCACATAATGCCCCCATGCGATCTCCTGCTCTACGCCCTCACGCATCATCTCGCGCAGCGCTTGTACGCTCTCAGCGGTGAACAACTCCGGCTGCTCCTTTTGCAGCTCCGTGATGATATTGCGGAACAGCCACAAGTGCGTGTTCTCATCGCGGTTGATGTAGCGAATCTCCTGCGCCGAACCGGACATCTTCCCGTTTCGGGAGAGATTGTAGAAGAACATAAAGCCGCTGTAAAAATAGATGCCCTCCAAAATATAGTTCGCCATCATCACGCGCAGCAGCGTGGGAGCGTCCTTCCGCTCCTGAAACTCGTTGTAGCAGTCCCCAATGAAGGTGTTGCGGCGCAGCAGATGCTCGTCCGTTTTCCATTGGTAGAGGATGTCATTGCGCTCCACGGGGGAACAGATGGTGTCGAGCATATAGCTGTAGCTCTGTGAGTGGACACACTCCTGAAACGCCTGAATGGACAGGCAGAGATTGACCTCGTTGGCTGTAATGTAGGCGCCGATATTAGGCAGGTTCGCTGTCTGAATGGAATCCAAAAAGACAAGAAAACTCAGAATTTTATCGTAGGCGCTGCGCTCGGCTGACAGCAGGCGGGGATAGTCCTTCACATCCTGCGAGAGATTGATCTCCTCAGGGATCCAAAAGTTGTTCATGGCCTGCCGGTACCAGTCGCTGACCCAAGCGTACTTCATATTGTTGAAGTCGTTGAGGTTGGTGGTGTTGCCGCCGATCATGCGCCGCAGGCGCACATCAAGGTCGCCCTCCGGGTTAAAGAGGGGCTTTTTCTTCAGTTCCGTCATGCTATCCTCCTTATGACGAGCAGCTTTCGCAGTCCTCGACCTCAAGGGCCTTGCTGCGGACATAGTAAATGGTCTTGACGCCGACCCTCCACGCCTCCAAATACAGTCTGAGCACCTGACGCATGGAATAGTCATTGGTGATATAGAGATTCATGCTCTGCGCCTGGTCAATATGTCTCTGGCGAAGGCCCGCGGCGCGTACCGACCAGCTTTGGTCGATCAGATGCGCCGCCTTATAGTACCACCATGTATCCATAGAAAGCTCCGGAGCAACGCGGGGCAGCATGCTGCCCTTTTTCTCCTCTAAGAAGAATTTCTTCATAATTGGATCGATGCCCGCCGACGTGCCGGAGAGGATAGATGTGCTGGAGGTCGGTGCGACCGCCAGCAGATAGGCGTTGCGCATTCCCTGCACCGCCACCGTTTTCGCAAGCGCCTGCCACTTTTCGGAGGTATAACCCCGCTTTTCAAAATACGCGCCCGTCTGCCAGTCGCTGCCCTCAAAGAGTGCGTAACGACCCTTTTCCCGTGCCAGTGCTGCGTCCGCCTTGACGGCGGCGTAGTTGATGTGCTCGAACACCGCGTCGGTGAAGGCAAGGTGCTCCTCGCTCTCCCAGCGGATGCCGCGCTTTGCCAGCATGTGGTGGTAGCCGCTGACGCCCAGGCCGATGCTGCGGTACTTCTGATTGGTAAGCCGCGCGTATTCCAACGGGTAGAAGTTGAGGTCGATCACATTATCCAGTGCGCGGATGGCCGTTTCCACCGTGCGTTCCATATAGGCCTCGTCCTCCACCGGCAGATTACCGAGAGACAGACTCGCCAGGTTGCAGACCACAAACTCACCTGGGCGTGTGGCCGTCACCACCACTGTGTCGCCGTTCTCCGTGTGCACCTCAGTGCTGATATGCTCGATGGGCGCCATGTTCTGCGCGATCTCCGTGCAGAGATTGGAGCAATAGATCATTCCCGTGTGGCCGTTTGGGTTCATACGATTTACGCTGTCGCGGTTGAAGGCGAAGGGCGTGCCGGTCTCCACTGCCGAGCGAAGCACCAGCCGCACGATGTCCTTGACGGTGACGCTGCGCTTTTCGATGCGCGGGTCATTGACGCAGTCCAGATACCGCTTCTCCCATTCCGTACCCCAGTAATCCTCCAGCGCGTAGCCCTTGACCGTGAGGATCTCATGCGGACACATGAGATGCCACGGCGCGTCTATGTTCTCCTCCGCCAGTCGCCAGAAGAGATCCGGATAGCACACAGCGGGAAACACATCATGCGCCTTCATGCGGTCGTCGCCGTTGTTGGTGCGCAGTTGAAGGAATTCCGGCAGATCCCGGTGCCATGCGTCTAAGTAAACCGCTACAGCGCCCTGCCGCATCCCCAACTGATCCACCGCCACGGCGGTGTCGTTGACCAGACGGATCCAGCGGATAACACCGCCCGCCGCCCCTTGAAAGCCGCGGATGGTGCTGCCTGCAGCGCGCACCTTACCGAAGTACATCCCCATTCCACCGCCGAATTTAGAGACCTTTGCGAAGTTGTCCAGCGAGCGGTAGATGCCGTCCAGACTGTCCGGCACAGTGTCCACAAAGCAGCTTGAAAGCTGATGGTAGGGCTTTCGCGCGTTGGACATGGTAGGTGTCGCCATCGTGACCTCCATACGGCTGAGCATATCGTAAAAGCGCTTTACCCACCCCATGCGATTAGAGCCTTCGTTCATAGCAAGATGCAGCGCGATACCCAAAAACATCTCCTGCGGTGTTTCCAGCGGCACGCGGCTGCGTGACTGGATCACATAGCGTTTGAGCAGCAGGTCAAGGCCGGAGTAGGTGAATAGCTCGTCCCGTTCTGGGCAGAGGAATCCCTCCGCCATGGCAATCTCCTCGTGGGTATAGTGGGCAAGGATATAGTCACCGTAGAGTCCATTATCCGTCAGATAGCGAAGCCTGCCATAGAGGTCGCCGACGCCGCGCCCCTCCCATTCCTGTGCGTTGCGACAGCGAAAGGAGTGGTTCAGAAGCCGCGCCGCGACGAATTCCCACTTGGGTGCCTCTGCCGTAGTCAGCTCTACCGCTGCCTTGGTCAGTGCCTCAGCCCGCTCATCCTCCGTCATGCCCGGGCGACAGAAGCTCTCAAACTTCATTTGAAGCGCCGCGAGGGAGTAGACCTCCTCGGTAAAATCCATCTGGATGCGGCGCAGCACCTCGTCAAGCGAGTCATCCCCCACCGTCTGCGCGATGGTATGCCGGACGCGGCGCAGCGCAGACCGCTTTTCGCGATAGAGGATGTACGCCTTGGCCACCTCATAGTGTCCGCGCTCCATGAGCGTCCGCTCCACCTCGTCCTGCACACGTTCCACGGTGAGCGGCGCTGCGGCGGCGAGGTTGTCGAGAACGGCGGCGAGGATCTCATTCAGCTCTCTGCTCCCGATCTCCCTCCCCTGTCCATCAAACGCTTTTTTCATGGCGTTGAAAATTTTCTCCTGTTGAAAAGGAACAGACTTCCCGTTTCGTTTTCTGATCTCCATTTCGATCCTCTCATCTTCTCCGGTCACTTCTCATGTCCTTTTGGGCAAAGAGCGGGCAAGCGCAGTATCACGCTTGCCCGCTCTGTTTTTGAAAGCCGGTTTTTCTGCAGCCGACGCGGCGGGGCTGTTTGTTGTCTGTTGTCTTGGTTTTGGCTTCCCTGCCAGTCACTTCATAGATTCCAGAATGGCGTCCGCCAGTGCTTCCAGCTCAGTGCGCTTGTCCGTGCCCATGGACGAGGCGAGGCTGAGCCGCTCGTTGAGCACCGTCATGTTCTTAAGCTCATCGTTGACGAATTTCTGCATGAGGTCACCGGACTTCACCGCCCATGAGCCGTTTTCAATGATGGCAAAGGTGCGGTTTTGCAGATTCAGTGCCTTCATATCCATGAGGAAGTCATGCATGGCGGGGTAGATGCCGAGGTTGTAGGTCACAGAGGCCAGGACAATGTGACTGTACTTAAACGCCTCGGAGATCAGCTGGGAGACATGAGTGGAGGACACATCGTACATCGCCACCTTGCTCATGCCCTTGTCGCAGAGCGACGCCGCCAGCGCCTGCGCCGCGTTCTCCGTGTTGCCGTACATGGAGGCGTAGACGATGAGCACGCCCTTGGTCTCAGGGGCATAGCGGCTCCAGGTGTCGTACTTTTCGATGAACCAGCCCAGATCCTTGCGCCACACGGGGCCGTGGAGCGGGCAGATGTACTTGATCTGATCCAAAACGCCGCCGGCCTTTTTCAGCAGGAGCTGGATGTGGGGGCCGTACTTGCCCACAATGTTGGTGAGGTAGCGGCGGGCGTCGTCCAGCCAGTCCCGCTCGAAGTCCACCTCGTCGGCGAACAGCTTGCCGTCCAGCGCGCCGAAGGTGCCGAAGGCGTCGGCGGAAAAGAGGACGCCGTCGGTGACGTCGAGGGTCACCATGGCCTCCGGCCAGTGAACCATAGGCGCGCCCACAAAGGTGACGGTGTGCTTGCCGAAGGAGAAGGTGTCACCCTCCTTCACCTCGATGCACTCATGTCCGTCCACATGGAAGCCGAACTGCCGCATGAGCATGAATGCCTTCTCGTTGGAGATCAGTTTCACCTTGGGATGGCGCAGCAGGATCTCCTCGATGCAGGCGGCGTGATCCGGCTCCAGATGGTTGACCAGCAGGTAGTCCAGCTCGCGGCCATCCAGCACATACGCCAGATTTTCCAAAAGCTGGCGGCAGGCAGACCAGTCCACCGTGTCAAAGAGCACCGTCTTTTCATCCAGCAGGCAGTAGGAGTTGTAGCTTACGCCCCGGGGAATGGGGAAGCAGTTTTCAAACAGGGCCAGGCGATGGTCGTTGGCGCCCACCCAGTAGAGGTCGTTCGTTACTTTACGCACGCAATACATCTTATCTTACCTCCTTCACGGTTCAAGCCTTTACAAATTGATCTTTCGTCTCCGCGCACTCGGGACACACCCACTCGGCGGGAAGCTGCTCAAAGAGCGTACCGGGCGCGATCTCGCCGTCCTCGTCGCCCAACTCCGGCACATACTCGTAGCCGCAGCCGCTGCAGACATAGCGGTCGCCAATGGGGGCGGGCTTCGGCGGCGTGGGCCGCTTCATCTTTACCATGGGCGGCGCGGGCAGCTTTTCGCCGCTATCCAGCGCAGCGGTGAGTAGGGGCAGGATCTCCGCCACATCGCCCACGATGCCGTAGTCGCAGTTCTTGAAGATAGGCGCGTTACCGTTCTTATTGATGGCCACGATGGTGGAGGCGTCCTTGATGCCCTTAAGGTGCTGGGATGCGCCGGAGATGCCGCAGGCGATGTACAGATTGCCGGTGAACTTCTGACCGGACATACCCACATAGCGGTTCAGCGGCAGATATTTGAGAGTCTCCGCCACAGGACGGGAGGAACCGATGGCCGCGCCGGCGGCCTTGGCCAGCGCCTCTACCAGTTTCATGTTCTTTTTCTCCCCGATGCCCTTGCCCGCGGAGACCACCCGCTCCGCCTGCGGGATGGGCGTATCCATGGGGATGCCCACGGAGAAGTCGTGACCGTCCTTCTTCAGCGCCGCCACAAGGTCGGCCACCTGCTGGGCGGCGTCCCCCTCCCGGAAGATGGTCTTCTTGCGGATGCCGGTGATGGGCGCGGGCTTCTTGGCCGCCGAACGGCTCTCGCCGCCGGAGCTCTTGCCCAGCCTGCCCACCAGATGAGAGGCGATGACCACCCGCTGGATCTCGTTAGTGCCCTCGTAGATGGTGGTGATCTTGGCGTCGCGGTAGGCCCGTTCCACCTCCATGCCCTTGAGGAAGCCGCTGCCGCCGTGGATCTGCAAGGCATCGTTGGTGACCTCCAGCGCGATGTCCGAGGCGTACATCTTCGCCATGGCGGACTCCATGCCGTAAGGCGCGTGCTGCTCCTTCAGCTCCGCCGCGGAGTAGATGAGGAACCGGGCGCAGCGCAGCTTGGTGGCCATATCCGCCAGCTTGAAGGCGATGCTCTGCTGGGCCGCGATGGGCTTGCCGAACTGGATGCGCTCCTTGGAATAGCTCAACGCGTGCTCAAACGCGCCCTGGGCGATGCCCAGCGCCTGCGCGGCGATGCCGATGCGTCCGCCGTCCAGCGTGGACATGGCAATCTTGAAGCCCTCGCCCTCCTTGCCCAATAGGTTTTCCTTGGGGACCTTCACGTCGTTGAAGATCAGCTCCGCCGTGGAGGAGGAGCGAATACCCATCTTGTCATAGTGGTCGCCGAACTCAAAGCCCTTCCAGCCCTTCTCCACGATGAAAGCGGAGATGCCCCGGGTGCCGATGTCCGGCGTGGTGACGGCGAAAACCACATAGGTGTCCGCCTTAGGGGCGTTGGTAATGAAGATCTTGCCGCCGTTGAGGAGGTAGTAGTCCCCCTTATCCAGCGCCGTGGTCTCCGTGCCGCCGGCGTCGGATCCGGCGTTGGGCTCCGTGAGGCCGAAGGCGCCGATCTTCTCGCCCTTGGCCAGCGGAACCAGGTATTTCTTCTTCTGTTCCTCAGTGCCGTAGGCGAAAATGGGCCATGAGCCAAGGGAGACGTGGGCGGAGAGGATAACGCCCGCGCCGCCGTCCACACGGGCCAGCTCCTCCACCGCGATGGCGTAGCTCAGGGCGTCCAGACCGGCGCCGCCGTACTCCTTAGGGTAGGGAATGCCCATCCAGCCCAGCTTACCTAGCTTCTTGACAGCCTCCTCGGGAAACTCATTGTTCTGATCCATCAGAAATGCGAGGGGCTTGATCTCCTCCTCCGCAAAGTTCCGGATCTTCGCGCGCAGCTCTTCGTGCGCAGCCGTGGTTTGAAACAGCATACGGGTACCTCCTCTTAAAATTTTACAGCTCGCTTGTATCTTGGGGATCGGATTTGCCGGTCAGCAGCCTGCGCAGGCTCACGGCGCGGAACGCCTCGTCCTGCTTCCGCTGCAAGGCCGCCAGCTGATAGTGGATGGCGCACCGCCCGTGCTCGTCCTGCCAGCGGCACTCAAATCCCGGCTCCATGCAGGCGCACAGGACGCCCCGTTCCCCCATGACTCCCATGAGATCGTAGAGGGAGGTCGCGTCCAGATCGCAGGACAGTTCGCAGCCGCCGAGGGCGCCGCGGCTCACCCGCACCAAATTGCCGGCGGAGAGTTTGCGCAGGATCTGGTAGGCAAACTGAGTGGGGATAAATTCCGTTTCCGACATCTCGGCCACCGAATGCTTCTCCCCGTCCAGCAGCACCCGCAAAATGCGCAGCGCGTAGTCCGTCTCTTTGGTGATGATCATGCTCCGCATCCTCTTTTCGCTTGCTTGTTACTGTCATCATATCAATCTTGACAAATTTTGTCAAGATAATTTCTAAAAAAAATTATCGCTTTAACACAGACCGCCCCAGCCTGGGTCAGCTTCGCTTTCCATTCAGCGAAAAGCCATGTTCTTTCTAATTATAGAAACCAAAAAACTGTGCCGTGGCAGCCCGCCGAAAGTAGAAAAGACTATGACTGAAAACCAGAAAGCGGAGAAATCGGTTGGGGCTCACAGGGGTCACCCACCCAAGGCGGATGCGGCGATCCCTGACAAGCCTAAGCCGTCCAGCCGAAACAAGCAATAAAGTGCGTGCTTTTCATGTTATATTCGACGAATTAAGTTAATGTGCACTGAATAAAAGAAAAAGCCTTATATTTCAATCCATAGAGGCCAATCTGTGGTATAATTGGAGCAAGAGAACTGGCAAAAATCCAGCAAAAACCTTGTACCTGGAGGGCAACTATGTATCGTTACAGCAATGGCCAGATCAGCTTGGCGGATTAATCGAGTATCTAAATTTTCCCCCTGCTGCGGGGCTGGTTTTTTGAGCCTTGCTACAAGCTCAATGCTCGTTTAATGCTCAAAAACAGTAGAATTTCATCTGCACACGAAAGATAGATGAATAGCTGAACAACAAAATGTAACTTTTGTGACCTACGACACCAGTCTCAAGCGGTCTAACTAATGTCCACTGAACAAGTGCCCAATTTTTGTTCTGAGCCAGAATCTCCAGAAGATATGCGAGCATTCTCAAAAGAGCACGCTGGATCTTGCGGAGATTCAGCACCAGAACGGACATGGCGATCACATGAGCCGCGGTCTCCCGCAGCTTCGCGGCGACCAGCAAATAATATTGCTCGTTTACCGCCGGATCCATTTCAGAAGCTGAATCACCAGCATAGAGCCAAACGCCAGTCCCACAATGGCACCCACCATCCCAATGGACAGGGGGGCCACGGCGAACAGCGGTTCCAGCGCAGGAACCAGCAGCACCAGCCCCAGCAGCAGAGCGCCGATGGTAAAGGCCCCTAACAGGGCACGGTTGTTCCAGAAGTGCCGGGTAAGCAGCACCGGATGCTGGGATTTGCAGCTAAATCCGTGGAACAGTCGGCTCAGGCACAGGGTGGAGAAGGCCATGGTCTGTCCAGCAGCGGCACCGCCGGCGTTCAGCCCCAGATAGAAGGCCGTGACGGTGGCGGCGGCGATGACCAGTCCCTCGACGCCCACGCTATAAAGGAAGGGCTTTGTCAGGATGCCTTCGTTCCGGGGCCGGGGCTTTTCCGACATGACCTCGTTGGTGTGTGGCTCCATGCCAAGGGCGATGGCGGGTAGAGAGTCCGTCAGCAGGTTGATGAACAGCAGGTGCACTGCCGCGAAGGGGACGGGCAGTCCCATCAGAGAGGCGTAGAGCACCGTCAAAATGCCCGCCGTATTGCCGGAGAGCAGAAATTGAATGGCCCGCTTGATGTTGGCATACACGTTCCGACCGTTTTTTACAGCCTTCACAATGGTGGCGAAGTTGTCGTCCGCCAGCACCATACCGGCGGCATCCTTGGCCACCTCCGTTCCCGTGATGCCCATAGCCACGCCGATGTCCGCCTGCTTCAGGGCGGGAGCGTCATTGACGCCGTCGCCAGTCATGGCTACCAGATTGCCCCGCTGCTGCCACGCCCGGACGATGCGGATCTTATGCTCCGGGGACACACGGGCGTAGACGCTGACCTTCGGCACAAACTCCTGCAATTCCTCGTCGCTCATGCCGTCGATGACCGCGCCCTCCACGGCCTCCGTGCCGTCCCGCAAAATGCCGGTCTCACGGGCAATGGCCGCCGCCGTGATTTTGTGGTCGCCGGTGATCATAATAGGACGGATACCGGCGCGGATGCACTCCGCCACCGCCGCCTTGGATTCCTCACGGGGCGGGTCCATCATGGCGATGAGACCGAGGAAGGTCAGGCTGTTTTCATCCGCCAGAGTGATGGCTGGGCCGTCCACGCTGCGGCAGGCGAAGGCCAGCACCCGCAGGCCCTCGTTGGAAAACTGTTCGTTGACCTGTTCGATCCTCGCCCGTTCCTCCGGCGTCACCACGCAGCGGTCCAGCAGCACATCCGTCGCGCCCTTGGTGACCAGCATCAAGCCACCCGCCAGCTTGTGGACCGTGGACATCATTTTCCGGTCGGAATCGAAGGGGATCTCTGTCAGACGGGGCCAGCGGTTCCGGACGAGATCCTCGTCAAAGCCGTTGGTCTCCCCCAGCCGCACCAGCGCCGTTTCCGTGGGGTCGCCGATCTCCGTATCCCCGCTGATGACCGCATCGCTGCACAGCAGAGCCGTCCGCAGCAACGGCTCCTGTAACGGGTCCCGGAAGTCCGCGTCCTTGGCGTCGATCACCTCGCCTCCGGTGTAGAGCTTGCGCACCGTCATACGGTTCTGGGTCAGCGTACCCGTCTTATCCGAGCAGATGACCGACACGCTGCCAAGCCCCTCCACCGCCTGCAAATGGCGGATGATGGCGTGTTCCCTGGCCATTTTCCGGGTGCCGAAGGACAGCACGATGGTCACGATGGAGCTGAGGGCCTCCGGGATAGCGGCCACCGCCAGCGCCACGGCGAAGAGAAAGGCGTTCATCACGTTTTCGTGCCGCCACAGCACACTGACGCCAAACAGCACTGCGCAGATCACCAGAATGATGATCGACAGCTTTCTGCCGAACTGGTCCAGACTGACCTGAAGCGGCGTTTTCCGCTCCTCCGTGTTTTTCAGAAGCTGGGCGATCTTGCCCATTTCCGTGTCCATGCCGGTGGCCGTCACAAGAAAGCGGCCCCGCCCATAGGTGACGAAGCTGCCGGAGAACACCATGTTCTTCCTGTCGCCCAAGGCCGTTTCCCCACTGAGCAGCTCCGTATCCTTTTCCACCGGCAGGCTTTCGCCGGTGAGGGCACTCTCCGCGCACTTCAGGCTGGCACATTCCAACAGGCGTCCGTCGGCACAGACGGAATCTCCCGCCTCCAATATGACCACATCACCGGGAACCACCTCTCGACCGGGGATCTGTACGATCTGACCGTCCCGCAGCACCTTGGCGGTGGGAGCGGACATCTGCTTCAGGCTGTCCAGCGATGCGGAGGCCTTGACGGTCTGAACGGTGCCCAGAATTGCGTTCATGGTGATGACCGCCAGAATGACGATCATGCTCTCCACGTCCCCCATGCAGGCGGAGATGACGGCGGCCAGGATGAGGATCAACACCAGAAAATCCGCAAACTGACCCAGAAAGATCTGCAAAACACTCTTTTGCTTGCCGGCGTGCAGTTCATTGGCTCCGTATTTTGCCAGACGATCCGCCGCATCCTCCTGCGATAGGCCGGTCTCCCGGCAATCCAGTTTCTGGAACAACTCCACGCGGGACTGTTCCCAAATGTTCTTTTCCTGCTTCATGTACTGTGTCTCCTTTCGGCGGACGCAAAAAAGGCGAGCCCTTTTGCGTCAATGCCTTCACATTGATACAAAAGTCTCGCCATTTCAATCCGCAGCGGAGCCAAACGACCCGTACTGACGCCAACGGATACACAAAGCTGTGCAAGCTACTCCCTTTTGAACGAAGGATACACCATTCTTTTCACATTGTCAAGAAGGACGCCTGCTAAAGGACGTTGAGAATTGTACCTGTACAGATTCTTACAGGTGGAAGTATTTTCCAGCTTTTGATTTTCTCCCAGCATCAGCAAGGTCAGACTTCCGTCCAGCATGGTTTCCGGTGAGATGTTTACATCGGTTTTGCCATGCACACCTCCTTGAACGGATGGTACTCTCAATTTCCCGTACAGTATAGCACGGTGTTGGCGATATGCCTGCACAGCCGTAAAATTTATTTCATATAATATACCGGCAGCCGGATCGTCAGGTGCAGACTGCGGTAGCTGTTGGGCTTTGGGTTGGAAATGTAGTCCTTCTCTGTGACTATCTCAATATCAGACTGATCTTTTAAGCACTTTGCCAAAAAGAACACATCCTCCTCGAAAGAGCAGATCACGCGCACACCAGCAACATCCATGATATTTGCCTGCATGGTCGGAAAATCCAGAGGAAGTCCGCGCTTCTGCATCTTATTCATAATGCTGGACGGCGACTTCAAGCGGCTTTTCATACTTTCTATCGGATTGCGGTCATGCTGCAATGAAAATTCCTCATTCAAAATTTCCAACCGGCTTTCAAGTGCTTTCAGTGCGCAGCGGTATTGCAGCATGACCTCCTGATACCTGCGATTTTCGCTTAAAAGGCGCTGGCATTGCAGGTCATCCAAGCCTTTATCTGCCGCAACCGTCAAACCAAATAGATTTTCACTCATAACTTCTCCATTCCGCAGGGATAGGCGCTCCGCGCTGTCTGCTGCTCTTGTGTTACGACCTGATAAAAGCTGTATCCGCCGGAGAGATGGGCACAGGTGAAGCCGTACTGCGTCAAAAGCCGACAGGCCAGATAACTGCGAAGCCCTGTCTGGCAATTCACATAGACAGGCTTACCACGGTCTAACTCGTCCAAATGCTCCCGCAGATCGTCCAAGGGAATGTTCCGAAAGCCGTCCAGATGCCCCCGCTGATACTCCCACGCCGTGCGGACGTCCAGCAGCGTCGCACTGCCATCGCAGGGCAAGTCCTCAACATCATTCCAATGGAACTGCCGTACCTTCCCGCTCTCCAAATCCTCGATCATAAAACCGGCCATATTCACCGGGTCCTTGGCAGAGGAATAGGGCGGCGCGTAGGAAAGGTCAAGCTCCGTCAGTTGCAAAGCTGTCATTTTTGCGCGAATGGCCGTTGCCAGTACATCAATGCGCTTGTCCACGCCCTCGCCGCCAATGATCTGCGCACCCAGCAGCCGCAGGCTTTCTTTTTCATACAGCACCTTCATTGCCATAGACTGTGCGCCAGGATAATAGGCAGCGTGGGATGCCGGGAACAATACAACTTTGTCGTAAGCGATCCCTGCTGCCTGCGCTGCCTTTTCATTGATCCCCGTGGAGGCCGCTGTCAAGCCGAACAGTTTCAGAATAGACGAACCCTGAGAGCCGGTAAAGCGGCTGTTGCCGCCGCAGATATTGTCGGCGGCAATTCGCCCCTGCTTGTTGGCAGGCCCTGCCAACGAGATCAATGCTTTCTGCCCGGTCACGAAATGGGTGACCTCTACGGCATCGCCCACAGCATAGATGTCCGGCACGGAGGTTTCCATCTGCTCGTTGACAGCGATGCTGCCACGAATGCCAAGTTTGAGTCCGGCATCTTTTGCCAAATGCGTATCCGGGGTAACACCGATGGCCAGCAGCACCATATCCGAATGCAGTGGCTCACTCCCCTCCAACAGGGTCAGCACGGAATTTCCGTCCTGCCGGAATCCGGTGACAGTTTCACCCAACCGCAGAGCCACACCGTGTCTGCGCATTTCCGCATGGATAAAGCCGGCCATGTCCGCGTCCAGCGGAGCCAAAAGCTGCTTGGGCCGCTGGACGATGGTGACGGCGATGCCCATTTCCGCAAGGTTTTCCGCCATTTCCAGTCCGATAAAGCCGCCGCCCGCCAAAACCGCGGTTTTCGGCTTCCGATCCTCTACAAAGCGCCGAATGCGGAGGGTGTCTTCCACGGTGCGCAGCGTGAAAACGCGCTCACTGCTGACGCCGGAAAGCGCAGGAACCGTCGGCTTTGCGCCGGGTGCGAGGAGTAGTTTGTCATAGGTTTCCGTGTAGACCTTTCCACTATCCAATGCACGGACGGTGACGGTTTTCTCTGCGGGATTGATCGCAGTTACTTCCTGCCGTACCCGCACATCAATGCGAAAACGATCCCAGAAGCTCTCCGGAGTTTGCAGCGTCAATTCTTCCTGCTCCTTGATCACACCGCCCACATAATACGGCAGGCCGCAGTTGGCATAGGACATATAGCCGCTGCGCTCGATCATGACGATCTGCGCGTGTTCATCCAGGCGGCGGAGGCGGGCGGCGGCAGACGCACCGCCCGCCACACCGCCTACGATCACTGCTTTCATTTCACGCCCTCCACCATTGCGGCGATCTCCGACTTAGGCCGATAGCCGACCGATTTGGCGACGGCCTTTCCATCCTTGAATACGACCAGCATCGGGATGCTGGATACCTGAAAACGCATCGCCAGCCCCATCTGCTCGTCCACATTGACCTTGCCCACCTTGAAGGCACCGGCGTTTTCTTCAGCGATCTCGTGGAGCACGGGAGCGAGCATTTTGCATGGTCCGCACCAGTCCGCGTAGAAATCCAGCAGGACGGGCTTGTCGGAACGCAGTACCTCGTTTTCAAAATTCGCAGCAGTAATTTTCAGTTCAGCCATGAGAAAGGCTCCTTTCGTTTGTATATTGTCAGTCTTTGTTTTTCAGCTTGCAAATACCCTGGGTCATAGTCCCCATGGGGCAGAAGGCGCACCATGTACGGGGCTTGTAGAGCACCATGACGATGAGGCCGATGAGCAGCGAGGTCAGCATCAAGCTATAAAAGCCGAAGCTGAACTGTGCCACCCAGTCCGTCACCGTCCCGGCGGTGTAGGCCCAGTCCCAGGGCACCCGGAAGGTCCAGAACAGCTTAATGGCCTCCCGCAGGGACGCGGCCCCCGCCGCCACCAGATAGGTCTGGAACACCATGTTGCCGAACATGGTCAGGAAGAAGATCAAAAAGCCGTAGCGGAACCACTTGGAGGACATCCAACGGGGCGTGGGCTTGCAGCGGGAGCATTTGAGATCGCTCCCCAGCTTGCTGAACAGTTGACCCCGGCCGCAGAGGTGGTTGCAGAAGAATTTGTTCCCGCCGAAGATGGCTAAGATCAGCGGCAGCAGGAAGTCGATCATGCCCAGCCACGCAAAGAGGATGTTGAAAAAGCCGAGGGTGAAGTAGAGGATGGCGTAGACCCACAGGTAATCGTACCAATGTTTTGCTTTCTTCATGCCTCGTCCCTCGCTTTCACCTCGATGCAGCCCACGGGACAGAGCCTCGCGCACTTGCCGCAACCAATGCAGCGTTCCGCCTCCACAGCGGCGTAGCAGCCCCGGCTCACCTTGACGGCCCCCAGTGGACAGGTATTTTCACACACGCCGCAGGCGACGCACCGCGTTTTATCTACGGCAGCCAGTTTCTTCGACAGCACAGCGTTCCCCCTTAATCCTGCAAGGATTTGTAATAGAGCATACAGTGGCAGTAGCCCTCGAAATTGGGATCGGCAATCTGATCCTTAAACTCTTGGCACATACATTTGGTTGCCTCTGTGCGTTCTCTGCGGCAGGGACAGTATCCGCCGGTGCGCTTGAGTCCTTCCCGGATGGTATTGACAATCTCCTGATCGGGATTGAGCTTGATTTTCATGTTCGCCACCTCTTTCTTGATTGTGGCTTTATCATACCGCAGGACAAATCTTTTTTATGTGACGAGGTTACATTGATAAAAAAATCCGGTGCTTTTTTCAGCACCGGATTTTTAAGAGGATGAATTATGCTTTCCACAGGCTGTGGAGGTTGCAGTAGGCGTAGACCGCTTCGACCTCGTCGCCCTCGCAGAGAGCGAAGCAGACCTCGGGCTTCTCGCCGGGGTGCAGCTCCTTACGCTGGTTGCCCTGCTTGGTGTGGAGAGAGACCCACTCGATGTAGTGCTCCGGCAGCATGGGATGCTCCACGGAGCCGACCTTGACATGGACGATGCCGTTTTCCACTGTCCAGACAGGGACATGCTTCTCCACGGCCGCGTCGGTCGTGCCGGGGATGATCTCGCTCATCGGCTCACCGCAGCAGATGACGGGAACGCCCGTGTCCTTGACCTTGGCAATGATGTTGCCGCAATGCTTGCAAATGTAAAACTTCTGCTCCATGATTCGTTCTCCTTTTCTCTTTAATAGTTTTCTGCGTGAATTTCAAAGTAGCTCTGGGGATGGTTGCAGGTCGGGCAGACCTCCGGTGCTTTCTCACCGATCACGATATGCCCGCAGTTGCGGCACTCCCACACCTTGACCTCGCTCTTGGCAAAGACTTCCGCCATTTCCACATTGTGCAGCAGGGCACGGTAGCGCTCCTCATGATGCTTTTCAACGGCGGCTACCAGGCGGAAACGCTGGGCCAGCTCATGGAAACCTTCCTCATCGGCTGTTTTGGCAAAGCCGTCGTACATATCCGTCCACTCGTAGTTCTCGCCCTCAGCGGCGGAGAGAAGGTTTTCGGCAGTGTCGCCAATGCCGTTCAGCTCTTTGAACCACAGCTTGGCGTGTTCCTTCTCATTATCAGCGGTTTTGAGGAACAACGCCGCGATCTGCTCGTAGCCTTCCTTCTTGGCCTTGGATGCAAAATAGGTGTACTTGTTGCGTGCCTCGGACTCACCGGCAAAGGCGGCCATCAGATTTTTTTCGGTTTGGGTGCCTGCGTACTTCGTTTCCTTCATGGTCGATGCTCCTTTCAGCTTCTTTTGCTCATATTATAACACGGATTCGTGTTATAAACAATATTTTCATTTTAAGTGATTCAATCCTTCTGTATCCCGCAGCGTGATTGCACCGCGCTTCAGCTCCACCAGCCCGTCCTCCGAGAAGCTCTTGAGCATCCGCGCCACCGCCTCCCGCGCCGAGCTGATGTGCTGGGCAATCTGCTCATGGGTCATGCGTATGGTATCGGAGCCGGTACGCTCCGCTTCGGCCAGGAGAAAATCTGCCAGCCGCCGATCCAAACCCTTGAACATGATCTGCTGCATCGCCCACATCACATCAGAAAATCGTTTCGTTGCCAGCTCATAGAGGAAGCAGCGGACATGAAGATTTTGCTCCTTGAGCACAGCGATGACATTTGCAGGGATAATCAGAACTTCCGTATCCATTCCAGCAGTCATTTGCGTATCAAAGGTGATCTGACTGATCACACAGGAGGCAGAAAGCACGCATAATTCGCCCGGATACAGCCGAAACAATGTGACTTCTCGCCCTTCCTCGGAGAGAAGATAGGTGCGGATCTCGCCGGAAAGGACGAACAGCATTCCAAGACATTCGTTGTCGCTGCTGTGTACGAACGCACCCTTTTCATAATGACGGACAAAGGCACTTCGGCGCAGCGCTTCCATTTCGTGTTCGGTCAAGGAAGACCAGAACGGAAGTTGTGTCAGTGTGCGTTCCATATCAATGGCAGCTATGTTTGCCGCAGCCGTGGTCACCGCAGGTGTGACCTGCTTCGCCATGCTTGTGGTCATGGTGGTCACAGTGAACATTGGGATCGTAGCCCAGATTTCCGTTGAGCAATGCGCTCACCGCCGCATCAGCGTCCCCGCTGACACCGCCGTAGAGCTTGATACCCGCTTCGGCGAGTGCTGCCTGCGCACCGCCGCCGATGCCTCCGCAAATCAAAGTGTCCACGCCGTTCTGCATCAGAAAGCCTGCCAGTGCGCCGTGACCGCTGCCATTGGTGTCAACGACTTCCGCATGAGTGATTTTACCGTCCGCAGCTTCATAAAGCTTGAACTGTTCGGTATGGCCGAAATGCTGAAAAATTTGACCGTTTTCATAGGTAACTGCAATTTTCATAATGGAATCTCCTTTACAATTTTTGCCTGATTTTTCTGTGGTGCCTCTCTGCATCCGGCAGCAGCGGCCGCAGTGGGCTGCCTCCTGTCCTCCGCAGATGCGGTAGTTTCCCCCGGTGATGTGCAGCGGTTTCCCGTGGACAAGGCACGCTGCGATCTTGCGCCGTGCGCTTTCGTAAATCTCCTGCACGGTAGAGCGGGAAATATCCATTTGCGCGGCACACCGCTCATGGGTTTGCTGCTTCAGGTCAACCAGCCGAATGACCTCGTACTCGTCCAGCGTCAGCAGAATCGGCTCGACATCCTCGCCCCCGTTGGGGCAGAAGGTGTCAACTTGTGGTACGCCACAAATCCGACGGCACCGTGGCGGTCTTGGCATGGACGCACCTCCCTTGTTTTCGGCATATGCCGATTATATCACCTCGCGCAGAAAAATCAATACAGAGTTTTCAAAAGCCGCTGTAACGCTTATCCGATAACGGGATGAAAATTACAGCGGCTTTTTATTGTATGCATTAGCTGATTTCACTTTTAATGATGACGGAACAATACTTTTGAGATGTGCTGCAGGGCACGAACCTGTAAGTCAAAGCTATACTAAAACGACAAGGCAGTGTAAGGTTTCGTTTAATTGCAATTATTGCGTTGGTTGTCCATACCAAGGGCAGTGTCGTCCAAAAATCGATGGATGGAATGCAACATTCATTACTTCAAAGAATGCTTCAAACAGGGCAAAGAGCCAAAGGTATATGCAAAGTGAAGAATTCAGCAATTATGCAAAGCTTAGGAATGGCGTAGAAACGGTACCGGCAAACATCCGTAAGAATTACCGCCTTGATAAATTGCCGCGAGGCAAGCAACGAGCGAAATTCTTCTTCGGAAGCAAAATAGCGGCTCTCAATTTCAGGAAACTCTTTGGTTTTCGAAAGGGCTTGGTTAATTATGCTCAAAATCCAATATTTGGATACCGAAATACGAATCTCGGATGTAGCAATCATCTGGATAGTAGTCGATAAAGAAAAGAACGCCGCCTTCACCGTTGTCATGGGCCGGCTTGTGATAAAAGGTGATGCAGTTCCCGCTGCTATTCTGAGCAAAGGGGTTTGGTAGAAATATACTATCTTGAGCATTCTCTTTGCTATGGAAAAACTCCAACTATACAGCCTTCCCCCGTAATGCTACAATGAAGCTGTATTTCAGGGCGAAGTAAGTTAGGGCGGAGTAAGTTAGGAAAGAAAGAGTGGAAAGGAGGTAGTATGCCCTTTGCACAGCTCATGGCGGTTTTACCGCTTAGAGATGTGGCATGCTCCTTGCGAGTACCGTCGAACCCAAACGGCTTGAAATATAATAAGGACGAGAACGAAACCGTAATTGCTCATAGGAGTGATTGCGGTCTTTTTTTGTTTCGTCAAAAGAAAGGAGTCAGGCAATGGATGTCCAATAGTAAGCTGATCGAACTGAGTTACTATGACCCATCCGCACAGGTGCGCTTGTCGGCCTATGCGGATACGCTGGTACTCGACCACGATCAAAACGGTAGCATCATCAGTGCCATCCGCTTCGGCGGCTATCCCGAAATGGTGCGGGCAATGGCAGATGCCATCTACGGCGGCGCGACGATAGAAGCCGCCCAAAACGACACGACCCGAATGCTCCAAAGCAGCCTCAAAAGTTATCAGCGGCAGATCACGCACGATGGGATCTACGCCGTGGCAACATTGATGGCTGCGGACACCGTACAGGAGGATGACAGAAGCGGCAAGCATGAAAAAGACGAGGATACAAACCTCGTAGATACGGAGCAGATGGAGCTGCAGCCCCGCAGGTGCTACATCTTCTGTCCTGCCAGGGATCAAAAGCGGCTCTTTGAGGAACTGGATCACAAAACGGCAGCGCCGCTGATCCCGGAATTTCAGGACTATGTGCTCAGCAGTTTGCGCCAACGGGGAGATCTCCGGCAACTGGAGGTCATTTCCCTGAAAGAGCGGATAGACGCATGGGTGCTGGATCTGAAGCCGCAGGATCAGAATGTGGTGGAGGTGCTGGAGCGGGGCTTGCAGAGCGGAGATATCCAAATCCCCGGAGCAGTCCCCAATATGCCAGACGGTTTTGAGAATGTGGAAAATGTCACAGGCTATCTCAATACCTTTGGTGTTACCGTAGCTGACCGTATCCGCAATCAGTTCATGCCCCTTTTTGATCCTGCCAAGGAACCGCTTTCCGATGAAGTGCTCGCTATCAACGACTGCATCATGAGCCGTGTGGGATATTCTCTCTACGATGCGCAGCTTGCGGTGGCAGAAGCTGTCAAGCGGCAGCTTGCGCGTAAGCGTGTGGCGCTCATTATCGCAGAATGCGGTAGTGGCAAAACGAAGATCGGTTCGACTGCTCTTGGTGCTTTGCACGGGCTGTGGGCCGATCAGAAGAGGAAAGACGGCAGGAAATCCTTTGGCATCGTCATGTGTCCCTCCCATGTCACACAAAAGTGGGTGCGGGAGATTGGAGAAACGCTCCCGGATACCTACGGCATGGTGGTGCGCACGATTCGGGATCTCAACCGCCTGTATGCAATGTATGAGGAGGGCGACAAAAGCGTATTCGCTGTTTTTTCCAAGGAGCAGGCGCGGGATGGCTATATGCGTTGCCCCGCCGTGCGTTGGAATCGACGCAGACGCGCTTTTCTCTGCCCAGACTGCGACGGTGTGATCGAAATGGAGATCAGCGAGGACGGCAGCCGCTATACGGTGCCGGCCGACCAGTTCTTTTTTCAGAAGGAGCACAAGAAAAATCACACCTGTCCCCATTGCGGTACGCCGCTATGGTCTGCGGTCAATCCGGATAAGCGGATCGACTGGGTGAAGATCGGAGAATACGGATGGGTCTACCGCTACGGCGCGCAGGCACATCTGCATCGTACCAAAAACGAGCGTGTTCTCGATCAGCTCACTGAGATCGCCCAAAATCCGGATGCATTCTACCCGATCCGCGGAGCGCACCGGCGGTTTCCCCTGAGTACCTACATCAAGAAAAAGCTGCACGGGCGCATCGGCGGCTTCCTCTGCGATGAGCTGCACGAGTACAACAACAATAGCGGGCAGGGCGATGCCATGGCAGAGCTGTACGGCGCGTCCAGGTGTTTTGTCGGAATGACGGCAACGCTTATCAACGGCTATTCCTCCGGCATTTTTCACCTGCTCTACCGCATTGTTCCCGGGCTGATGCTCAAGGATGGCAAACGCTACAAAAGCCCCGGCGATTTCGATGCGGAGTACGGCGTGGTGGAAAATACCTATGAGATACAGGATGCGGAGTACAATTCCAATAGGCGCACCAGTAAGCGCAGAACAAAGTCAAAGCAGCTGCCCGGCGTATCGCCGCTGGTATTTTCCCGCTTCCTGCTGGAATACACGGCATTTCTCTCCCTCTCCGACATGGGTAAAAACCTGCCGGACTACGAAGAGATCCCCGTACCGCTGGAGATGCCGGAGGATGTACGCACGGCCTATAAAGAGGCGGAACACGAATTGCAGAAAGTCCTGCGCACAGACCGGAAGGCGGCGCAGAAGATCCTGTCCACCTATCTCAATTTGCTGACGGTTTACCCGGATCAGCCCTACGATCAAGCGGAGGTAGTGCATCCCATAAACGGAATGCCCATTGTAACGCCGAAGAACTGCGGCGATTTTTCCCGCCTGTTTCCCAAGGAGGAACGGGTATTGGAGCTGGTGCGGCAGAAAGCGGCAAACGGAGAGCGCGTGCTCATCTATACCAGTTGGACGCGCACGGATTCACAGAAAAAGCTCCAGAAGCTTCTTTGCTCGGAAGGTTATCGGACAGAGATCCTGACGCCGCAGATCGCTACGGATAAGCGGGAGGACTGGGTCAACAAGCGTGTAAAGGGCGGTTTGCAGGTGCTCATCACCAACCCGCGCTGCGTGGAAACCGGCCTTGACCTCAATGCCTTTACCACAATTATCTTCTACTCCATGGGCTATAACCTCTTTACGCTGCGGCAGGCATCCCGCCGGTCATGGCGGATCAATCAGACCGCCCTCAGAGTGGAGGTATATATGCTCTACTACACCGATACCATGCAGGCAAAGGCCATGAAGCTGATGGCCTCCAAGCTGGCGGTGGCAGGCATCATCGAGGGGACATTTTCTGAAGAGGGCCTTGCGGCCATGAGTGATGTAAAGGACCTGACCTCACAGATGGCAAAGGAGCTGGCACTGGGAATCCGGGATAATGTGGAGGATATTGCGGCGGCCTTTCGGAAAATGGCGGTCATGAACCCGGAGCGGAAAAGGAACATTACCGCTGCACAGCCGAAAGATACTGCGGCAGAAGAACAAAAGGCGCCCGCAGCAAAGGATTCCTTCGGCGTGCACACGGCGCAGGCGCAAGTGCGTCAGGCACTTTATGAAGGACTGCTTGCCAGGACTGCGGAAGAACAGAAGAAACGGAAGTCGAAGAAGGCAGAGGTAGATGAAAACCAGCTGTCGATCTTCGGCTTTGCTGCGTAAAGGAGGAGATTATTTGAATGTAACGATCAATCGGGCGGAAATGCTGAGCGCCATCAAGCGTGCATCGGCCGTCGCACCGGCGGATTCGCCGTTGGACGTGCTCCGGGGCGCTTTGCTGGAGGCGGATGCTGCCGCAGGAAAGCTCACCGTCACCTCGACCAACTTGGAGGCGGCGCTGGAGGAAAAGCTCCCCTGTACCGTTCAGGAGGATGGGGCGCTGGTATTTGGCGCGAAGATGCTTGCAGAAATGCTCTCACGGCTGCCGCAGGATACCGTGCAGCTCTGCCGGGCAGGAAATCAGGGACGCATGACGCTCAGAAGCGGAGACGCCTGCTATGAAGTGGATGTATGGGAGCGAGCCGCTTTTCCAAAGCCGGATCTTCCTTTTCCGGAGGATACCGTCAAACTCAGCGGGATTCCCGCTATGGCGCAGCACACCGTATTTGCAACCGCACAGGATAACAGCAAGCCGCTTCTCAAGTGCGTCAATCTCATGTTTACCAGCACGGGACTGCGCGCGGCCGGCAGCAACGGAAACTGTATCGTGACGGCCAGAGGTGACAATCAGAGCACGGGTGATGTGAGCCTGCTCATCCCCGCCGCCTCGCTTGGAAAGCTCTCGAATATGTGCCAGGACAAGGATGAATTCCGTGTCGGCACCACGGGAAAGAGCATCGTCTTTTTCCGCGAGAACTTCCTTTTCAGCGCGCGGCTCATGGAGGGCGGCTACATCGATACGGATCAGTTGGTAAGCAGCATCCGGAATGCGTTTACCGTGCTGACGGATATTCACGACATGAGAGCGGCGCTCTCGTCCGTCCTAAGCATTGGCACCGGAAACCGGGTGAAGCTCAGCTTTCAGGATCAGCGCCTTGTATTCCAATGCGCAGGCGATTGCGTCAGCGCATCGGCACCCATTGAGGTAATTGCATTGACCGGCGCTCCTGCGGGGGACTACTGGTTCAACGCAAAGCAGCTTGTCACCTGCCTGAAAGCCTTGAGCGGCACGGTCACGCTGGGGATCGCGCAGGGCGGAATGCTGACGCTTGCCACGCAGGATGCCTACTATCTGCAAAGTGCCATGCGGCCGGAAACACAGAAGAAAACTCAAAAAGCCGCGCAGCCGGCTGCTGCGAAAGCGGCGTAAGGAGGGATGCCTTTGGTAGAGATTCCGACGATCTGCCGCTATTGCAGCGGTGCAGTCCATCTTGTTCCCGCGGCAAAGGTGTATGGCCCCGCGGCGGCAAAAAGACTGGGCTTGGAACGTGAGAAATTTTATCAATGTCAGAACTGCAATGCCCGTGTGGGCTGTCATAAGGGCAGCACGCGGCCATTGGGCAATCTTGCCAACGAAGCCCTTCGCATGAAGCGGATGGAGACCCATCAGGTCTTCGACAGCTTCTGGAAGGAGCGGGGCATGAGCAGAACGCAGGGCTATAAGTGGATGGCAAAGAAGCTGAGACTCTCTGAAGAGCTTGCCCACATCGGCGGCTTTGAGATGGATCGGTGCCAGAAGCTGATCCGGCTATGCGAAAAGGAACGAAACAAAGAGAAAAAGAAGGAGACAGCATAAATGTGTGAGAGAACATATTGCCGGCATGAGCATGAGAGACTTTGCTCGTGTCCGCCGGTCACTTGCAGGGACGCCCTTGGAATGGCCGCGCATTTGGCGGAGAACATGGAGAAAGTCCAATGGAGCCTGACCTACAACAGCCTGAAGGAGATAAAGCCCTATCAGTTGTGTCTGGTCGGGAAATGCAGGATCTGCGGCGGGCGGCTGTGCATGGAGCAAAGGCCCGTTGAGGCGGATAGCACTGACGGTTTCCTTGCTGCGGTATACCGGCATTTATACCATTTTCACCGCTCCATCGGTCAGTGCTTGCCTCGCGCGGCGTTTCGCACAAAGTTTGTAGAGATGTTCCGTAAGGAGGATCGCGCCGCTGTTGAGGACTGGCTGAGCATGCCGGAAAACCAGTCGATCCATGCCATGATCTGCGGAAATGCGAAGAGAGTCTATACCATCGTCCACTCCTGGGCGGATGCGGATCAGGGCAATTTTCCTGCTCCGGAAGGTATGGCAGCCTTCACTGTGAAGGAGGAGGCCCGCAAGGAGCTTGCGCGCCTTGTGACGGAGGAAAAGGAAAATCGGACGATCCCGTTTCCGACAGAAGAATACTGTGAGGAGTACGGCGAGTATTTCTGGGAGGCTTACCGGGACGGCTATGCCGCCGGATGGTTTACCCGCTATGAGATCATCGAAAGTCCGCTGTACGCAGAAAATATCGAAGAAAAAGGAGGTGCGGCTGATGATGCTGCGAAAACCGACCTGCGCTGATTGCCCACATAATCTCCAATACATGGAAAGATTGCCGATCAAGAAAAAGGGCGTCACCATGCACTTGGGGGAGCGTTTCTGTGTTGCGGGAAAGCGCGCGAGGAAATTCAAACGCAGTGATCCCAAAACCTATGTGCCAAGCTGGTGTCCCAGGCTCAAGGCTCCCTGTGAGCTGCGGATCTATGGCTTCAAGAATCAGAGAGAATGGAGGATGCACCGCAGTATGTGCGCGTATCTGGGCGAGGATACTTCTCCATCTGCATTCCGCTATGCGGTGCGCTATGAAGGGCATACCGATCTGGCACCGTATGAGTTTTTCGAGTGCTGCAATGAAAAATCGGATGATGAGATTTTGGGTGCAGCAGTCCAGCACTACGATGTTGTGGAAATCGACGACGGTATCAAGCCTGCCTTTTTCTACAAAACGGAGCATGGCTATGAGCTTTTATTCTCGTTTGATGCCAAGACTGCCAAGAAGAATATCAGGGAGGAAATTGATTGAAGGAAACTGTAAAAAGCTGCAGTAACTGCCGATATTCCTATGATCTGCCGAGCAATCGCGGACCGATGGCAAAAACGCAGTACTGTAGAAACAAGAACTATAATTCCGTGAACTACACCACCAAAATGTTGCTGGAGGACTGGGACCAAGGCCACTGCCGCTTTTGGGCGCCCATACCAGAGGAAGGAAACGACAATGAAAAATAATTACTCAATCGCTCAGCGCAACGCCATTGTGGAAGCGAATCTTTGGTGCATCGACAATGTGATCCGTCAGAATCGCCCGCTCATGAGAGCGGCTCGGCTGGAATATGACGATGTGTACCAGCAGCTTGCCCTGCGGCTTATCAAGGCTGTGGCGGGCTATGACCCGGAAAAGGGACGCCTGGAGCAGCACATTTTCGCCCAGCTCAAGTATGAGCTTCTTAGCTGCAGATCGGCCTACCGGCTCTGCGGTATGACCGGCGCACCGCACTCGTTCCGAAAGAGCCATATCATTTCCATCGATACGCTCTCTGAGAACAGCGGCCTCTATGAAGAGACGCTGGCGGCGTAAGGAGGCACGGAAATGACGCTGAGAGATAAGATGCTGGCGGTCATTGCGGATACCAATGCCAGCGTGGCCGAGCGGGAAGAATTGGTGGAGATGATCGCCATTTCCCTGCTGACGCGAAAAAACCTGTTTGTTCTGGGTGAGCCGGGACAGGCCAAGAGCTATGCCATCAACCTGTTCCGCCGGCACATCACCGGTGCGCGGCAGTTTGAGCGGCTTCTTTCCAAGCAGAGCGATGAAGAACAGCTTTTCGGCCGTGTTGATCTTGCGAGTCTGCTGCCGGGCTCTGTGCCGCAAACTGTGCTGGAGCAGGACGCGACCTATCAAAACCAGCGCTTCAACCTGCGTGTCCTCGTCGAGGGCATCGGCTCCATGAAGGACGAGCCCGCAACATGGGAAAAGCTCAAGAGCGGCACCGAAAAGCTGGAGCTTTATCGTGCAGCGCTATCGGCGCTTCACAAAAGCGAGCCCGCGGTGCAGACGGCCGGTAAGATTCCCGAAGCTGATATCGTATTGCTGGATGAGATCTTCAAGTGCAACGACGGCGTGCTGAACTCACTGCTCACCGCCCTCAATGAGCGGAAATACACCAACGAGGGACGCACCTATCCCATTCCGGTCATTTCTTTCTTTGCGGCCTCCAATGAGATCCCTAATTTCAATGACCCGCAGGAAAAGATTTTGGAGGCGCTGTATGACCGCCTGGAGCTGAAGGTCGTGACGGCCAATATGGAGGATCGGGACACGCGCCTTGCCGTTTTGAAGAATAAGCAAACCGGTGCCTTCGGGCAGATCTCCGCCACGATCACGTTGGAGGAGTTGCGGCAAATGCAGCAGGAGGTCGCGTCGATCCCCGTTCCCGACGCCATCAACGAGTTGGCTGACGATATCCTCTGTGAGCTTCGTAAGGATATGGCGGTGTCGGACCGAAAGTATCTGGGCTATTATCCCATCGCGCAGGCCAAGGCATGGCTTTCTGGCCATGACAAGGTAGAATCCTGTGACCTTCTGGCGCTGAAGAATTATCTCTGGCACCTGCCCTCAGACCGTGAAAAGGTGGAAGCGGTGCTCACCCGCCTGTGCGTCAACCCCATGCAGGATAAGGTCAACAATATCCGCGGTATGGCGTTGGAATCCCAGGAGGAATTTGACGCCGCGCTGGGGGATGGCAGCAAGGCCGATACTGCGCGCAAGGCATTTATCAAGCTGCGCGGTGAATTGACGCATCTTTATCAGATGCAGTGCAGCCTTCGCACGGCGGCGCAGTCTGACAGCGAGATTGCGCTGGTGGATGACCTCTTGGCCGATTTGGAGAAGATCAGCCGCAAGGCCCACGAGCAGACACATTTTACTTATACGACGCTGGAAGAGATTACAGCGTTAAATTAAAGAATATTGGAGGAATCACGATGCTGAACAAGATCATTCTTATGGGAAGACTCACGCGCGATCCTGAACTGCGCAGGACGGAGAGCGGTACCGCCGTTTGTTCGTTTTCAATCGCGGTGGATCGGGACTTCAAGTCCAAAAACGGGGAAAAGGAGACGGACTTTATTGATATCGTTGCTTGGCGCGCCACAGCGGAGTTTGTGAGCAAGTATTTCACAAAAGGCCGCATGGCCGTTGTGGAGGGCCGGCTCCAGATCCGCGACTGGACGGACAAGGAAGGCGGCAAGCGCCGCAGTGCCGAAGTCATTGCAGACAATGTCTACTTCGGAGACTCCAAGCCGAAAGACGGCGGTGAGGAGGATGATATTCCTGCCTATACCGGAGCACCCGACAGCTTTGCCGTGCCGGACGGCTTTACACCAGACTTTGGCGGTGAATCCGGGGAAATGCCCTTTTAAGAGCACCAAATAAGCGAGGGAGGGCATCAGCCCTCCCTCATATAAAGGATAAGAGGAGAAAACAAAATGAGCATTGTTTTTACGGAAGTACGGATCGAAGACTGTGATGGCGTAGAGCTTTCCTTTATGGAGGGCGGTTGTTTGGATGAACTTGATATCCGCGAGCTTTTGAAGCACGACCAGCCCTTCCGCGATATGTGGGACGCAGTAGGCAGCGACGCAAGGATCGCCGTCCAGCAGTATCGTTTCCGGGGCGGCAAACAGGGAGAAGAATTGGGTGACGAAAACCACTTCGCCCTGATGCGCGCGTATGATCGCGCACTCTCAGACGAGGACGGATCTACTTTTGTCGAACGGGACGATGTAGACTGGCTGGATGACTTTGAACTCACCAAAGACGATCTTGCGGATGGTAAGTGACAAACTCGCATTGATTGGGGAGCGTTTTATATGGAAATGAGTATTCCTAGCGCCTATTCCAAGAATGAATGCCAGAAGTATTTTGACTATCTGGAACGGCTGCGTCAAAGCGGCGAAACCAATATGTACGGAGCCGTACCATACTTGCAGGAAGAATTTCCGGAGCTGCGATATTCGCCGGAACGGGCAAGAAAAATTCTGTTGGCGTGGTTCGGCACATTTCGAGAGAAGGAGGCGGATACAAAATGCTGAAGCCCTACCGGACAGTTCAGGATGTACTTTCCTCTCCGTGGGCGCAGGTGCAGAGAGTGAAACGTAGTCCGCAACAGACAGACCGCGTTTTGCGCTCGACCAAACTGGAGGATAGCATTTACCGGGATCTGCGCATGGAGGATACGGGTATGGACGAGATCGAGAACAGCGCAGGCGAAAAGCTGCGCTCTTTTCCGGCGCTCTCACGGGATATTTTCCAGTCCTTTTATTCCCTGATGCCCCGGCGCAACGCGGACGATGACCTCTCAGTAGCGGCGCGGAAGATCAACGTGCCGATTCTGGAGCACATCACCCAAAGCGACGACTATCCTACGCTCAAGGCGGTGTGTGAAGGGCGGGAGCTTCCGGCCTATGAAGCGGCGGCAGAGTTTACTGCCCAGACCTCGGGAGAATTGGATAACTTACTTTCCCAATTGGGCGGAAAACCTGGCGCTGTGCAGACGCTGGAAAAGCTGGAGCAGGCAGAGAAAACCGCAGAGGACAAGCTCGCGGCACTGCTGGAGCAGCTTCGTGGGGCTCCGCAGGACGATCCGGCTCTGAGTGCCGCTGTGGTAAAAGCCGCCAATGACGCCGAGAGCAAACGGCGGCAGGCAGATGCGGTCAATAAGCTCGTTGACGCTGGCCTTGCGCAGAATCAGGCAGAAGCCGGTGCGCTGATCGCCCGCGCGGTGTCTGCTGCCGCGGAAAGGGCGGAAGAAGTACAGACGATCCTCGGCGCATGGAGCGACGCCCCCGGTGATATGCGGAAGACAGACGCAAATGCGGCGCTTTTAGAGCGTGTGCGCGATAGTAAAACGCTGCAGGACATTTCCCGCTATCTGGGGCGTTTCCGGGAAATTTTTGCGCAGGGCAAGCGCAATGGCTATGCCTATGGCCGCGGAGAAAAATATGCATTGGAGCTGGGAAATGATCTATCTCGCGCACTAACCTCCGAGCTTGCCATGCTTGCTGTGCCGGAAACGCTGCCGTTGTTCCTGCGGAAGTATCAGCACCGGCAGATCAAGCAATACCGCCGGCGGGAGCCGGTCTATAAGGGCGCAGGTGATATCATATGCTGCCTGGATGAATCCGGCTCTACTGCGGGAGATCTGGCCGCGTGGGGAAAAGCTGTTGCCCTGACGCTGCTGGAGATCGCGCAGAGCGAGGGGCGGAAATTCGCTCTTGTTCATTTCTCCGGCCCCGGCCGCTTTCAAACGGATGTATTTCTTCCCGGGCAGTCTTCTCTTGAAGAGAAGCTGCACGCGGCGGAAACCTTCTTGGGCGGCGGCACGGATTTTCAAACGCCGCTTGCGGAGGCGGAACGCCTTATGCGGGAGGGCGGCTTTGAAAATGCTGACATCGCGTTTATTACGGACGGTGAGTGTTCACTGCCAGAAACCTGTGTGGAGATGCTGCAAAAGGCGCAATCAGAGCTTCGCTTCACCGTCACAGGGATTCTGCTGGATGAGGGAAACGCCGGCATGGATTTCAGCCTGAAACCCTTTTGCCAGAATATTTACCGTACCAGTGAACTGACCGGGGATCAGATCGTCGGGGAAATTGTACTGGATCGCGTATGATATTGGTTGCGCACAGAAAGGAAACAGGCTATAATATTATGAAATATAAAGATGAAGGAGGACGGTTATGCAGACTCTTTACCATGGAAGCAGAGTGGTTGTGGAACAACCCGAGATCCGCATTCAAAAATTCCATAAGGATTTTTACTGGGGCTTTTACTGCACCTCCTATGAACAGCAGGCGCTGCGCTGGGCAACGCGCTTTGGAAAAGCTGGAGTCGTCAACGTCTATTCCTTCGATGACCAGACCGAACTCAAGATCAAGCGCTTCCTGGAAATGAGCGATGAATGGTTGGATTTTATTGCGGCATGCCGGAATGGAGTTCCCCATGACTATGATGTGGTGGAAGGCCCGATGGCGGACGATACCATCTTCAATTATGTGCAGAGCTTTTTGGATGGTGAGATCTCCAGAGCTGCTTTCTGGGAGTTGGCAAAATTCAAGTATCCCACCCATCAGATCAGCTTCCACACTGCACGTGCTCTCGCTGCACTGAAATTCGAAAGGAGCTATGTTGCCAATGTGCAAGAGAAACAATGACGCGCTCTTTTTCACCTGTTCTCTGATCGAACAGCTTGGCCGCTCCCTTCACATGCGGCGCGGTAAGGTGGCTGCGGAACTGGGCGAGGCCGGCATTCAGACGCTCTACCGCAATGCAGACATTCTGCACTGTGAGCCGATCGAAAAGGTCGCGGACGATGTGATCACGGAATTTTCACTGCAAGGCGGGAATTTTGACAATCTTGCCGAGGCAAGATATACAGTCCCCGATGTGTGGACGATGGGAAAGGTCTATGCAAGGCTCATCGAGGATGTGTCCGATGAGGACAACATCGTAGAAACCATCTTGCAGGTCTTTACCTCCTGGATCGACAGTCTGCTTTCGGACTATAATGCTGCCTTCTATTATCAGCCCCGCGATTATATTGCGGAGTGCTACCGGCAGAAAACGGTCCTGGACGGTTGAGAGGAACGAAAAAGGCGATGGTTTTCTATCGCAACACTTATAATAGTAGAGGCGGGAACATCATTGAAGCATTATGAATGGAAAGGAAGAAACGCACAACTTGGGATAATAGAAAGGAGACGCTAATGAAACAAACGATTCTCAATAGGCTTTTTGCCACACATTTATCCGATTCAGCAAAAGGAACAGATGTAAGCATTCAACCTATTTTCCAAAAGAAACGCCCGCCGGTAATGCTTATCCTATTGCCGACCTTGTTCATCCTGCTTTGCGGCAGTCTGGTATCCTGTCAAGCTAGTCAGGAAGACTCCGATTTGGCGGCTATTACCCAGAATAAAACCAGCGACTCTTCCGTCTCTGATCAAGACCATGAAAATCAAGAAATTTTGAATTCTGTTACTTATATCGACATTGACGGAGTTTATTTCCCTATCTCCTATGTTAATCATGGAGAACAACTACTTTCGGGGGATGTTGGCCCTTACTCCGCCTTTGCAGAAAGTCTGCTCAAAGAAGCTCCGCCTGCAAGTGGTCTCAATAAAATTGACTTACCGGACATTGATACAGACGCAGCTGGGCTTGGTCCGATAGCCTCAAATGGTACATGGGACTTCTTCCCTGATAAGGCCACTTATCAAACATACTCTTTTGATAACCAGCCCAATGAATCAGATTGGATTGAGTATTTTAAAGAACGGCTTTCAGCATCCAATTATGATGGGCCAATTATCATTCAAGAATCTGTGACTTTTCAATGGGATGGTATTGAATCCGCAATTGTGACCGCAAGCAATGTGATAATCTCAGGCGACGATGGTGATTCTTGGGCCAATCAAGATGATTGCCAAACTGCCATGTCACCGGAAAATTCCACCCCTTCTATTTATATAATTTCGGCGCTTTTTACTCAGGGAAATACGCCTATAGAATTGGTTAATCAGTACTGTGAAATCTTAAAAGAACAAGAGGAATACTCTGAAATCGGTATTTCCTATATGCCATGGGATAACAATTACAGTCAATACATGCAGTTTATTTCTGCGATCCAATATGATAGCTCTGGGACCGCAACAGAATTCCCTATATTCAGCAACATGAACGGGAGCCTCGTGATTAGAGACTTTCAGTATATGCCGCGCTACTTGGTATCTGATATAGACGGTGATTCCGAATCTGAAGTTATTGTCAATCTTTCAAGGGCCAGTTCTTCTATGAGTTTCTGCAAAGCGTACAAGATGAAACAAGCTATACCGAAAGAAGTATTATGTATTACCTTGAACTAGCTAGTGAATAAACACAAGGCAAGCGTCTTTGGGGTGTTTGACACCCCAAAGACGCTTGCCTTGTGTTCGTATATTAGTCTGCGTAGAAGATAATCTTTTCAACCGAGTAGCTGCCCAAGCCAGTGAGTTTTCCATCCAGATCGCCGATGAATTCCGCACAAACAGTACCGTTGAAATTTCGTCCAGCGGATGCAAATTTACCATCCGGGTACGCTTTATAGGTTTGAATAACCCCGTTATTCCAAGTGTGAGCTTTGATATCTCCGATAACTCCAGGGATATAATATAAGGTTCCATTGCTGCTTTTTACAACAACGTCAAGTTTTCCAAGCGCATATACTTGCTCAGCCGAGATATTTGCGTTGGATGCCTGGGAAGGATTAGGAACCTTCGGCCCGACTGCCATCCAGTAATTTCCGTTTTCATCCGTATATTCGCCATTGCTGCCAACGTTTACAATGGGGTTTGCGCCTGTTACTTCCTTGATGCGATCAATTGCATATTTGTTCAACTTATTCTTATAAGGATTTTCATAGGCATACCAATAGCTTTTATTGGTGAATTTATAGGTATAGCCATCGATCCCAGTATAACTTGCAACGGTTGGGATTGTGACAGTTCGACCCGTTTTAGAACTAGTCGGCTTCTTGTATAATTTCAGCCAACCGCCAACGCCAGCTGTGATGTAGTCTCCAGTTGTGGTAGTCACTGTAGTGATTTTCCACTGCTGAGAAGTGGTATTATTCAAGGCTGCCCACTTCACATTAGAACCACTGGTAGTACCTTCAGCAGTTAAATACTTGGTAGTATCAGACGCTAACTGCAGACGGTAAACACCTGTGGATACCAGAATGAAATTGATATAGGTATCAGCGTTGGAGGTGTAGACATCGCAGTTCCAAGTCGAGGTGTTTGCATTGAGCATATAGTTGAGATTGTTCAGGGATTTTACCTGCTGATTGGAACCTAGACTGGCAATAGCCCACTGCTGATCAGTACTGCCGGTATCTGTCCAAATGCAGACGTTACGGCGCGAAGTGATAGTTCCAGAGCCATAGACATTCAGCGGAAGACCGGACCCGCCGTGCGAAACGATTTTATAGTTGGCCATAATTAAAAGTCTCCTTTATTTAATTATCCCCATGCAATTCAACCATTTGGGTATAACGATATCAAACAGATACCCAACTGTTTGACACCGGGCTGGTTTTGCGGGAACACTTAGTAAAGAGGCTTTTCATGCAGAATAGTAAACTAATAGTTTTGAGTGTTTTGGGGCTATAGGCCGTTCCTAGCAGTGCTGCGCAAAATCCATACCACTAGAGGAAGTAACCTAAATGCAATACAGCATCAATCATATTGTTTGAATCAATGAGGAAGAACGTATTGCCTACTTTCAGATACCATTATTCTTAAATCTTAAACAGAAGTAGACTGCCAGCGGTGCAGAATATTCCAGACTGCTGAGGGGGACCGTTTTTTCTTTGGCTCGTGAAAAATATGCGAGAAACTTCAAGGTGGAAGAAGCCTTGAAACATAGGGATAATCAGACTCGCCGAAATAGTGATGCTTTACGATATGTCGCTCACATACGGGCGGCACATCGTTCATCGTGTCACGGACTGCTTCATCTGTGCTGCACTCGGGGCCAAACATAAGGACAGCCTCCATGCCGCTATCCTGAGCAAAGGGGCTTGGTGAAAATATACTATCCAGAGCGTTCTCTTTACTATGGAAAAACTCCAACTATACAGTCTTTCCCCGTAATGCTACAATGAAGCTGTATTTCAGGGCGAAGTAAGTTAGGGCGGAGTAAGTTAGGAAAGAAAGAGTGGAAAGGAGGTAGTATGCCCTTTGCACAGCTCATGGCGGTTTTACCGCTTAGAGATGTGGCATGCTCCTTGCGAGTACCGTCGAACTCAAACGACTTGAAATGTAATAAGGACGAGAATGAAACCGTAATTGCTCATAGGAGTGATTGCGGCCTTTTTTTGTCCCCAAATCGAAAGGAGTAATTTACTATGAGTGAACCCAGCAACGGCGCGTGGCCCTTTCAGGAGATCCCAGAAGAAGAGGGATTGGACATCAGCGCGATTTTTGGAAACAGCAGCGCTGCGCCGCAGGGAGACCCGTTTGCGCCTCCGGCGGCAGCACAGAGCGTTCCGTTGTCTCCGACACCCGTGGCGCAGGAAATCACACCGGCAGTTGCTGCAACATCGCAGCCGACAACCGCACCCATCGCCAAGGCGCCGGTCGAAGCTCCTGCGGAGAATCCCATTGCCGCAGCGTTTGAGCAGAAAACAGCGGAGAATACCAAAAAGGGCCTGTTGGAAAAGCCGCCGGTATTTTACCACAAGGGCGTGAAAGAGGAGATCGACGATCCCTCCATGACCTTTGAGGAGCTGCGCATCCGTAAGTCCGATGATTTTACCGATCTGGAGGAAGGCAAAAGGGTATCCTGGAGCGTGGAATACTGCGGTATTCGTAAAGAGGTCAAAGACCCCAAGGGAACCACGATCATTTCCATGAAGGAGATGATCGAACGCTCCCGCGAATTTCTCGACGCCCTCAAGAAAACGAAGGACAAAGCCCCTTGCTGCTATGTAAAGCCAAAGGTGGAAATGAAAACCAAGGGGAATGCCGCTTATAAGGGGAAATTCGGCACCTTGGAAGAGGCTCGCACCTCGGATAAGGTCATCTGCCTGATTCCCTCCAACGACGGCAGAATCTATGAGCTTCGCAAGATGGAGCAGGGCGAGTTTATCGCCCCCAAAAAGAATGTGGTGGATTTCTCTGAGGTCAGAGCCGGGTTTTCCCCGGCTCTGCCGAAGATCCCCGCCGAGCTGATGGGACAGATCATCGCCTTTTTCCGTGCCTTTATGACGGATCATGGGGAGAATGAAGCATTTGCCCAGATTTACTGGGACAAGGCGGAAAAACGCTTTTTTGCCTACGTCCCCAAGCAGAGCGTGTGCAAGGAGGAAGTAGAGGCCGATCTCCATGACTGCCCCTATGACGATGAAGAGCGGTATCTTTGCTACGCGGATATCCACTCTCATAACAGCATGGATGCCTTTTTCTCCGGTAAAGATGATCAGGATGAGCGCTCCACAGGACTCTACCTCGTTTTGGGAAAACTTGATAAATTCTATCCGGACGTCAAGGCGCGTATTTTCTGCGGCGACTCCTTTGTATCCATCGATCCCAATATTGTGATGGAAGGATTGGAGCAGCCGTTTCCCAAGGAATGGTTGACGCAGGTAAGTATCCGCAGCAGAAAGTCCGAGCGATTCAAAAAGCCGGATAAGCGCAGCTTCCGGGACCTTCTGGAGGAGGCGTTCCTATGAAGTTTCCAACGGATCGCCCGGTCAAGGTGGTCATGCTGGGAGCCGGCGGCACAGGAGGATATGTTGCCCCGTATGTGTTTCGCCTGCTTCATATGCTGGATCGTCCTGCCCGCTTTGTTGTCTGCGATGGGGATATTGTCGAGCCAAAGAACCTGGACCGGCAGAACTTTGTCCCCGCAGACTTGGGTGAAAATAAAGCCCGCGTGCTGGCAGAGCGGTATTCCACTGTGCTTGGAATGGAGACAGAGTATGTTCCAAACTTCATTGAAAAGCTGCCGGATCTGATGGAGCTGATCGAGCCGAAGGAATGGGAGCTGAATCCCTATTCTACCAAGCGGACGAAGGAAATGGTACTGCTGCTGGGCTGCGTGGATAACAATAAGACGCGGCAGCTCTGCCATCAGGCTTTTCATCAGAGCGAGGAACTAATCTACATCGACAGCGGCAACGGAAAGTACACCGGGCAGGTCGTGTGCGGCGTGCGAAGAAACGGAAGAACGATCCGCAAATCCATCGGCGGCGTTCATCCTGAAATGCTGAAGGACACCGACCTGTTCCCTTCGGAGATCAGCTGTGCGGAAGCCGCACAGGAAGATCCGCAGAGTATTGTGGCCAATGTGACTGCGGCGACCGCTGTGCTCATCATGGTCTATAACATTCTGACACATGGAGAAAACAATGCCATGCAGACGGATTTTTCCACCCAAACGATCCGGATGCAGACGGTGCTGGAAAAACAGACAAGGAGGCGTGCGGCATGAGTCGTGCAGTCATTGACGCAAAAGAGTTTTCCCATGCAATGAGCAAAATCAGTAAAATCCTCAAAAAGTGCGCAATACCCATTCTGGAAGAGGTGTGTCTCCAGATTCAGAATGGGCGCTGCACATTGACGGCAACAGATCTCGAAACATGGCTTACGGCAGAGCTCCCGGCTTCGGGCGATGATATGTTCTTTGTTTTCCGAAAAACCAAGGACATCCTGCGCGCCTGTTCCCACTTTGCCGGTGAGCTGACGATGGAATTTTCCGAAACGCGGAGCGGCAGCAAAAAAGTCGGAAGGGTTCTGCTCCGCTGTGAACGCCGCGGTGCGGAATTTGAGGTCTACGACGGAGCGGATTATCCGAATACGCCGCAGGCTTCGGAGGGTGATGCATTTTCAGTAAGCAGCGCGAGGCTTTCCGCCTGTGTGGAGCGTGTGCGCTATGCTGCGGAAAAGCCAAGCGTGAGTGCAAGACCCGCTGCGATCTGCGTGCAGTTTTGCGGGAATCGCGTCTACGCACTGGATGGAACCCGCCTTGCCTGCGATACGCTGGAAGGTGTTTCTTTCCCAAAGCCTTTTTTGGTGCGCGCCGATGTGCTTGCGCACCTGAGCGCTTTCGGCAAGGAAGATATGACCGTGCGGATCGGAAGCAGCCATGTGCTGTTTGCAAGCGGCAATTTGCGTATGCTTGCCCGCTTACAGGGCGTGGATACCTATAACGTGGATGCGGTGATCCCTAAAGGGTATCGGGAGAGCGTGACTGTCAAAACGGCTGACTTTGTGCGGGAACTGAATTACCTGAAGGAGTGCTCTGTGCTCACGGCAAAGCCTTATGTGCGCTTTGCAGGCGAACAGCTTTCCATTGCGGCGTCCGGCGGAGCATTTGAAACCGGCATTGAGGTGAGGGGCCGCGGAGACATGGTTCTCGGCTTTGACCTCTATCATATGCTGGATGCCCTGAAGCAGTTTAAGGGAGAAGTGGAGGTTTGCATCCATCTCAGCAGTCCTCATGCTCCCATCGTGATCGATGCTGCGGGGCGCAGTGATTTTGCCCTCGTTGTGCCGGTCCGACTGAAAGAGGAAATGGCAGCCTGAAAGAAAAAAGATGGCATAGCCATCTAAAAAAGAAAAAGGAGAATACAAGATGAAAACCGTTTACATTCCAAAGGGAGAAACCGTCCATTATGAGTCTCTGACAACGGAGCATCTGGTGGTGCATGGCCGCCTTCGTGTGACCTATGGCGTCAAGGCGCAGAGCATCACCGGAAGCGGCGTGATCGACGCCGGCAGCATCAACGCGGATACCGTCTGCATCGACGATGTGGAAAGCGGCACCGTGATCTGCAAGCGCCTGATTGCCAAGCGTGTGCAGGCGCCGGAGGTGTTTGCCTCCGAGAGTGCCGCCGTGTCCTGCTTCCTCTCCGCAGCCTATGTGGAAACGGGAAAGCTGACGGCAGCGATCAGCGAGGTGGATGAGGTCGTGGCGCAGGAGGTCGTGAATCTCACGCCGAAAAAGCGCACCCTCTTCGGTACACTCTTTGCCTCCATGCTGCGCTCGTTCTGGACGGCGCTGACAGCGCCCGGGCAGAAAGCTGAAGTTCTGGATGCTGAATTTGTGCCCGCGCAGGAAGACCACACGGAAACTGTGCAGAATGAAGGGAGCGCGGAGTTCTCTGCATCTGACCAGAGTGTGCCGGAAGTCGAAGAAAAGCAGGAAGATGTAGTGGATGAGGAACTCAACCGTATCGTTGGGCTCTTTAAGCTCTCACGTGAGCAGGGTTATACCCTCAAGCTGATTCCCGGGACACCGGAGGAAAACGCGCCTGTTTTCGATTTCGAAAACGAGCGCATCCTTCGCCCCGCAGCTTAACTGCCTATGTGTGAAGTGAAAGTGGAAAGCAGAACCCGCGTAGAGGAACACGGTCGCACTGTGCTCTATGAAAAGATCTATCGCGGTGTTCCGACGCAAGGCGGCGGACTGCGCCTGCTGGCATATTATGAGCGGCGGATTCCCCTTGCCCATATGCAGATGGAACTGCGGGCGGCGGGACACGAAAAAGAATGGAAGGGAGCGGCGTGAGCCGCCCGAACGGAAGGCAAGGAACAGATCGTGTTCCTTGCCCTCTTTTATCCGGAAATAAAGGAGGATACAACATGTCTATCAAATCGCAGGAAGGTCACATGCGGCAGCTTGCGCTGCTGCTGACCACTGATTTAGGTTGCATCTTTGACGAGAGGGAAAGCGGACCCAATGGAAGTAAGAAAGCTTTTTTGAATGTGGGAAAGGTATTCCTCCGCGCCCTTGCCAAGGATCTTGGACTGCACGAGGTTACAGTCAGTGCAAACAGCGGCGGCATCGCGGTGTCGGGAACATGCTCCCTTTATGGAATGTGGGAGGACAGAGGCATTGCGGTGTGGATCGAGCAGCGCTTATGCGCGGATGGGAAGGTGCTTTGCTATCGGACGATCCGAAGCAGCAGGGACTTCAAAGGCGGATACAATCATTTTCTCACCAGCAGCGACCTGAAAACCTGGTCATATCCGCAGCTTTTGGAGACGCTGAGTGCCTTGCGGAAGGATGGGTGCCGTTATGAGCGAGCTGCCTGACCTTTCCGCGCAAAAGCCGTATGCTCTGGATCAGCTTGCGCAGCTTCAAGGCAAGATCATCCAGCTCTCCAAAAGCATGGTTTTGCAGCGGGCGAGGATTGAGCGCTGCCGCCAAAGCGACCTTGCTGCGGCACGGGATATTTACGCGGAACTGAGTAGAACGCGGGAAACCTTGGTGGAAACACTCGCACAGGTGCAGCTTTTCCTCATGGAAATGGAGGAATACGCACTTGCGAAAGTATCCGGACAGCTTCGGCAGGGCCTTGCAGGATTTGCATTGATGAGCACCGGCTATAAGAGCGTCTACGAGGCGCTGAGCCGCTTCGCGTCATCCCTTCCTGTGGGACAAAAGACCAATGCTGCGGTGGTAGGTCGGCTGATGAACAACATTAAGCTGGGCTATTACCCAACAGACCCGGATAATATCGCTCTTCTTTTGCGGGGGATCAAATTTCTGGAGGGTGTGACCACGAACTTGCTGGACCCCTGCTGCGGCTGCGGCAAGGCACTTCGACAACTGGCGCAGGGCAATAACTGCTATGCCTATGGCGTGGAACTGGACGAGAGCCGCGCGGAGGAAGCGCAGACAAGGCTTCACCGCGTGGGCTTTGGCAGCTTCTTTCATAGCAGCATCAGCCGCGAAGCTTTCCATCTGCTGTTTCTTAACCCGCCGTATCTCTCGGTCATCAATGAGAGCGGAGGACGCTCCCAGCATGAAAAGCGTTTTCTGATTGAAAGCCTGCCTGCGTTGGCATATGGCGGCCTACTGATCTATGTGATTCCCTATTACCGTTTGACGCCGGATATCTGCCGCATCCTTGTGGACAATTTTGATGATCTTTCCGTCTGGCGCTTTACCGAGAGCGAATTTCGAAAATTCAAGCAGGTAGCGGTGCTGGGCATCCGAAAGCCCCGGGGGACAGAACTGCAGGATACCCTCTGGCTGGAGGAGCTTGCGTCCGCACCCATGTCCATTCGCTCTCTTGCAGAGATGCCGGAAGAACGCTACGCTTTGCCGGATCACCCGATAGAGGTCAACACCTTCAAGGGTGAGCGGTTCAACCAGAAGGAATTGGAGCAGCAGCTTCGGCGCTGCAACAGCTTTGCGCAGATGATGGCGCGCAGCGAACTGGACAGCGGCGTAAAGCGGCCGCTGCTCCCGCTCTCCATCAGTCAGATCGGACTGATCGGCGGCTCCGGTATGATCAACGGCCTCATAGCGTGCGATACGCCGCACATCATCAAAGGCCGCATCGTCAAGGTCATCCGCACAGAGAGCGAGGAAAAGTTCAGCGCGCAGGGCAATCACATTGGCAGCGAAGTGAAAGAAACCATTACAAACAAAATGATTTTCAATGTCCTGACGCCAAACGGCTTTAAGGCATTGACATGAAAAGAGGCGGAATTTATGCAAGATAAAAAAGCGCGTTTTCGCTGCGGTCAGCTCTGCACGACGCCTGCGGCATTGGATAAGGTCGGAAGAGCAGGGCTGATCCGGCTTTTGGAACGCCATCTGAGCGGCGATTGGGGTGATACCTGTGAAAGCGATGCAAGGGCCAATGAAGAGGCGCTTCGCAGCGGAAACCGGATTATTTCATGGTATCAGGTATCCAAAGAGCTTCGCATTATGATCATCACGGAAGCGGATCGCTCTGCAACGACGATCCTGCTGCCGGGAGAATATTGAGGTGAACGAGAATGAAATTTTGCAACATGGCAGTTGTTGTCCCGGTAGATCAGCTCACCGGCAGCAAGGCCGCGCTCAGCGCGCAGGTTTGGGGACGGGCATCCAATCTGCTGATGCCTGCCTTGGGAAAGCTGTACCGCCAGTTCCATCCCGCAAATGACGCATGGGGCCATAAGCTCACCAGTCCTTTCGGCGTGGTGCTGGGCTGTCAGGAGCCGGAGCTGTTCTTAACGCTCTTCCTGGCCGGGCAGCAGACACAGCAGGAGGCCGTTGCATTTCATGCAGCCGCCATGATCAAAAAGGTGGATATGGACAAGGCACAGAAAGCGGGCGATTCGCTTATCTGCCCCGTAGTGGTCGATGGCAGCGATCCGGAGCTGATGATTCATGCGCTGTGGCACATTTCGCTGCAAAAAGGCGCGCCGCTCCCGGACTGCGGGATCTACTATGCCGCCCTCGGGCGTGCGGTCGCATCTCAAGAGGAACAGCGGGCGATTCTGGCAAACCCCGCCGGATATGCCCTTTGCGTCGTGCGGCTCAGCCCGGAGGTGGAAAAAAGATGACTGCATTTGATCAGGATATTTTCATAAAAATGCTGCTTTCTGTTTCGCAAAAAGACGACGCGGCGTTATTCCCTAAATCAGAGCACAGCCCGTATATCCAAAAGCTGCTGGAAGCCTTTGATAAAGAAGAAACCATTGACCTTTCTATCATTGATTGGGATGCGTTCCAAATAGAGAATGTAACGCCCGAAAATTATGAATGGGTCTATCATCGGGTCTTCGATGGTTGGATACAGGGCTTTATCCACTACTGTCGGAAAGCTCCTGTTTTCCGTCGGCAAGAGCGTTCTTTCTTTTGAGGTGCCGGTTATGTATGGAATTGAGTATGAAGACGATATCCTGCTGCTTCTGCGTATGATTAAATTCCTGCATATGCAGTCTCCGGATGCCGCACACATCTTTTGCCAAAGCCACCCTGTCGTTGATATGGAGGAGCTTCTCATGGTGATCGATGAAGTTATGTGGGATATTTTTGACGATGTGAACTTTTTCTTTGATGAAGAGTATGAAGCGACCGTCGTGCAATGCTCCCATCCAATCATCGACCGGCTGTATGAGCAGGGGCGCGCTTCTGATCCGAAGCACGGAAGCAGGCAAAGCGTATGGAGTAAAAAGCTGCACGATATTACTGAGTATTTCGTGCTGGGGGCAACAAACTCCGTTTACAAATTCTCACAGCATATCGCCGGAGATCATGTCATTCTGGAATTTTGCCTGTCGCCGGATTACTACGAGCCGCTCTATTTTGCAAATTCGCTGGTGGATCTGCTTCGTTACTGCCAATGCAGCATCCGGCGAATAGAGGCAAAACTTGCTGAGAGAGAAACGGAAAACATAAGAAAGGAGGCTGCCTGATGCAGCCGGCTGAAAACAAGGATTATTCGAGAGATGTCATTCTGCGGTTATCTCCCACCAGAAATACGATCATTGTAGAGGAGCAAAAACCGGGCGGCATTGCCGCCTATAGGGAAATTGATCCTCTGGAGCTGTACTATGTTATCAACCAGAGCTATGCCAGCAATGATTATCTGGACAGCGGCTTTCTTCCGGAACACTGCCTTCACCTATCCATGTCCGCCACGGAGAAGTATTTCGTGCTTTGGAATCCGGAACTGCGGGCAGATGTGATCTATGGGGACAGGGAATACCCAAATTTTCCGATTCCCCGCATGGTGTTTGGCGTGCGGGTTCTGGAAAACGGCAAAGTCGCGGAGTGTTCCATGGGCGTCGTTGCGGATAAAGCGCCAACTATGGATACGCCGATGTTCTTTTACCCCTTTTCCAATGTCCATTCGGATGATCGGGTCTGTACGGGCAACAATGTGCTGCCGCGGTATCGAAAGATTTCCGCGCTGAAGAACTTTCCACGGTATCTGCTGGGCCTTCCTGATAACGATGATATGTATGACAGGGAGCATAACAGATTAAAGCTTTCGCACGGAGAACTTCTGGAGCATCTCAAGGACAAGGATCCCGCATATTACTACACGGACATTCTGGTATCCAACGGAAAAACACTGGGAGATTTTATCAGCAGGAGGTAGCATCATGGCACAGCTTAACCCAAAAGAAATGCAGCAGGCTCTCGCAAAGCCCTTCGCCCCGGAGGATCTGGAATGGCGGCTGCAGAACACGATAGAAGAGAAAATGCGCGGCCTGGCCGTTCCCTATGTGACAAACCGCGCCATCCAGAACCGATTGGACGAGGTCTGCGGGCCGGAGAACTGGTATAACGACTTCAAGCCCTGGCATAGCAACGGGAAAAAGGAGGCACAGCTTTGCGGCATCGCCATCTACTTTGAAGGCCGCGGCTTCATTACCAAGTGGGACGGCGCCGAGGACTCGGATATCGAGGCTGTCAAGGGCGGCCTATCCGACAGTATGAAGCGCGCTGCCGTCCAATGGTGGATCGGCCGCGTGCTGTACGACCTTAATACCGTCTGGGTCGAGATTGAGAAGCGCGGGCGCAGCTTTGTGATCAAGGACAGTGAACGCGCCAGGCTGGATAACGCTTATCTGAGCGCGCTGAAGCGCCTGGGGCTGACACCGGCCGCGGCCTGCGGCATTCAATCGCTGCTGACGCCGAAAACCCTGCCGGGGCAGACAGCGCCGGAGGAAAACGCGCCTGCAGCAAGTCCGCAGCCAAAGCAGGGAAATTCCCAGCCCGCGCCTGCATCGGCTCTGCAAAGAGCAGACCAGCCTGCGACACGGAGCGATTCACAGCAGACTCAGCCCGTACAGCAAAGCAGAGCGGCAGCTTCCCGCACCGTCCCCTTTACCCCGCCGCAGAGCGCAGCGCGGCAGAGAACAGACTGCTATGTGGTTCTGAGCACCAAGGTACAGGGCGGTATGAGCGGCAGCAGCACGCTTGTTACGCTCCGAGCGCTGGACGGCAAGCAGATTCCGGCCTTCGCCCGCGGCGCACGGCCCGAACTGAGCGCAGGCACCGTTCTGAGCAATGTAAAGCTCACCATGCGTCAGCAGGATACCGTGGCATTTTATGTGTTGGAATCCTACGAGATCGTCCCGCAAGAGGACAGGGCGGCATAAACAGCGATTCAGCGAAAAACGGAAAGGAGCAATTCTTTGAAAAAGATCGAGCAGTTTCAAATTACCAGCCTGATGCTTTCGGGCTTCAAGTCCTATGAGGAGCCGACAGAGCTGGTGTTCGGTAACCCCACGGTCATCACAGGCGGAAACGGGCGAGGGAAAAGCAGCATTGCAGACGCCATCGCCTTTGCCGTTACCGGCTGTCCCTTCTTTGGAGAGCGTGGAATTGACCGCCTGCACAATGAGAATAACCCCGATGTTGCCATTCGGATGTGCTTTGTGGACGAAACAGGCACGCTCCATGAGCTCAATCGCACCCGCAGGAAAAACCGCATGACCATCACCTATGATGGCTATGAGATCCTGCAGTTGGATCTGGCAGATCTCTTTGGAGAGCGGGATGTGTTCTTGTCCATCTTCAATCCCTTGTACTTTATCGAGGAGTTGGGAGAGGATGGGAAAAAGCTTTTAGAGCGGTATCTTCCCACGATCCCTCATGAAACGGTACTCTCTCAGTTATCTGAGCCCGTGCGGGAACATCTCAAAAACGAGACGATTCTCTCGCCGGAGGGCAGTCTCAAGCGCTGCCGGGAGGAGATCCGGGGCCTGGAGGAACGCATTACCTATCTGAGAGGCCAGAAGGACTTGGCGGCGTCGCAGGGGGAATCCCATGAGCAGGCCGAGCAGGAGCTGACCTTGCAGGCAGACACCCTTCGCAAGGAAATCGCGGAACTGGAGCAAAGGCAGTTTTCCAGCATGGATGTAAGTGACATGCAGGAGCGGCTTGTAGAACTGAGCGGACGATATGAGGAAGCTGCCAGGGATGAACGCACCGATACTTCCAAATTGCGGGAACAGCTTCAGACCTTGCGGGAAAAGATCGCCCGCAGAGAAGGGGAGCAGTACCAGTCCAAATTCACGGAAGCGTTGGCGGAAGCGTCTGCCAGAGTCAAAGACCTGGGCGTGCGGTATCAGCGGGAAAGCGCTGCATATAAGGCGTTTCATGCCGGTATGGAGTGTCCTGCCTGTCACCGGAGCGTGACAGAGCAGAGCTTGCCCGAAGTGCAGGCGGCGCTGAAAAAAGTGCTCTCCGAGCTTTATGCTGCCGGCAGTGAACAGCGCGCTCAGCTGATAGAGCTTCAGGAGATGGACAAAAAGGCTGCGGATACCTTCGCACAGTTCAAAGAAGATGACCTTGGCAAATGGGCCGCGGAAGCTGCGGAAATGGAGCAGCGCTGTGCCTCGCTTGCGGAGCAGGCTTCCGCAGAAACGGAGCGCCTGCGCGCAGAGATCCAGACGCTGACTGCTGACCTGGAGTACGGCAATCTTTCGCAGTCGGAATACGACCACCTCGGTACATGCCGGGAGGAACTGCGGCAGAGCGAAGCGAAAATAGCGGCGCTTCAGACTATGACGGCGGCGCAGCTTCCTGATTTTGACCGGGAGATCGCGCAGGCCAATGCCAGCATTGCGGAGATCAAGCGCAAAATGGCCAATGTGATCGCGTACATCAGCAAGCGGGCGGAGCTGACCTTCTCGCAGCTTAAAATGAACCGTGTGGAGATCTCGCTCTACGATGTGGTGAAATCCACAGGGGAAGTCAAAGATACCTTCAAATTCCAGTATGGCGGCCGCCGGTACGACCGGCTCTCTCTTTCGGAGAAGATCCGGGCCGGCATGGAGGTCTCTGAGCTGATGAAGCGGTTGACCGGGCGGAATTACCCCGTGTTTGTCGATAACATGGAGTCGGTAGATGACCTTGCCAATGTAAGGCCCACCGGACAGATCATCATGGCAAAATGTGTCAGCGGCGCGGCGCTGCAGGTGAAACCCATAAGACCCATTGCCTTTGCGGAGCAGAGAGCCGCATGATGGAGGTGAAACCGTTTGGCCGCAAAAATCTACGATAAGATCCCCATTGTGGACACGGCCAGACGGTGTGGGCTTGTCCTCGACTCCCGGACGCTGCGGCGAAAGGAAGTCGAGGCAAGCTGCCCCTTCTGCGGTGACCACGGGCCGGGGAAATATCATTTAAGCCTTAATACGGATACCGACCAATACCGCTGCAATCTCTGCGGCGCACACGGAAACAGCGTGAGCCTGTATGCACGGATCAAAGGGATCTGTAACAAAGAGGCTTATCTGGAGCTGGCGCATGAGAGCAAGGTCTACCCCTTGCCTCAATCGCCATCTCCCCAAACACAGGAACGGCAGCCCTGCTCATTGGAGCAGCGCCATGCCGTGTATTCGGATATGCTGGCGCATCTGACGCTTCTCCCAAAACACGGCGAGAATCTCTTAGAACGGGGCTTGAGCGAAGAGCGCATCCGAAGAAACGAGTATCGCAGTATGCCGGAAACAGAGCGCGGGCGTCGGCTTTTGGCCGACCTCCTGCGCAGTCACGGCCATGACCTGCACGGTATTCCGGGCTTTCGCACCTATTATGGTGACTGGACGCTCTCCGGCCCCAACGGTTTCCTGATTCCGGTTCGGAACAAGGATGGGCTGATTCAGGGGCTGAAGATCCGTCTGGACGATGCGCAGCAGGCCAATCGCAAATACCGCTGGCTTTCCAGCCGAAATCTGCCATCCGGCACCCGCAGCTATTCGTGGGTGCATGTGACAGGGAACACCCAAAGCAAGCGTGCGTTTCTGACGGAAGGCCCGCTGAAGGGCGATGTAGCCAGTTTCCTTGCGCAAGATGCGCTCTTTATCTGCATCGGCGGCGTCAACGCGCTGAACGGTTTGAATGATACCGTCCGGGAACTTGGCGTCCGTGAGGTCGTAGAGGCGATGGACATGGATCAGATGACCAATCCAAATGTGCGCAGCGCCATTCTCACCATGCGGAAGGAAGTGCGAAAGATCCCAGGCATTCGCTATTCAAAATACACATGGAATCCCGCCTATAAGGGAGTGGACGACTACCTTCTCAGTCAGGCGGCAACCATGTAACAAAGAAAGGACAGCAATATGGAAGAAAAGATCATCAACATGAATCAGTTTCTCGGTGCGGCGCAGGGCGATCAGGAGCATATGCTTGGAAAGTTCTTATACTTTTCTCTTGCAAACCTGCTGGTGGATAAGGATGAACTGTCCTCGCTATGCGAGAGCATGGGCATTCCCTACACCGGCAGCACCCGGCTTTCTCTCGGCGATGCGTTCCGCTCTGCCACAGGCGATATACGGGAGAGGATTCCGGTCACGGTAGACGGTGAGACGAACATCTATCTTGCCTACTGCCGCGATAATAAGCGCACCGCCGGTGTTTTTTCGCGGGAACTGGTCAAAGAGACCTTGAATCGTGAAACCAACCGGTATGAAAAGCTGGCGAATATCAGCTGCGGTAAGAACGACGGGATGTTCCGCTGTGATAATCTCGTGCTGGACGATGCGGTGGATGTGCAGGGCTGCTGCCGAAAAGCGGAGGAGCTTTTTGAGCTCTACCAGCGATGCGCAAACCGCAAGCAGATCGAGACCATCTGCGTCAATTTCCTGCGGGGAATGGAGGCAACCAAACTGAGTGTCACCGGCCATATGTACTTTGTCCCCCGCACTTTTATGGAGCGCGTGGATATTTTCGAGGACTTCATCACCCTGCTCAGCGGACTAAATAAAAAGCAGACGCCGCTGGTGGTCAACAGCTTCTACATCATTGACGATGCCAAGCAGCGGGATAAGATGACGGAGGAATTCTATCTGGCAGTGAAAAAGGAGATCGCGGCCTATCAGGAAAAGTGCGACTACCTCATTAAGAGCAGCAGCCAGAGTCCCGCGGTTATGGAACGCTGGGTACTCAAGGTACAGGCGCTGGAGGAAAAGAAACGCCACTATGAGGGGGTGCTGCAGCGGGAACTGGACGGGCTGGACGATGAGTTTTCCGTCTTGAAGCTTCTTTCGCAGGAGCTTCAGGTCAGGGCCAACAGTATTCGCAGCCAGCGGTTTCAGCAAAAGGCTGCGTAAATAAAAAACAAGGGGACATTGGCAGTTGAGCCAATGCCCCCTTTCGATTTCGATGATGAGTGCATCAAATGTAGCAAGAAATATTGCAATGGTAAATCGCTACTGGTATCACCGTTTAAGTGTACATAAAATTTGTGGAAAGGGAGTTGCTTATAAAGCAAAATCCTGAACTTATGTTAGGAGATGTAGAAAGAAACAGAAAAACGCAAAGACATTCATGACATAACCATAACCCGTTTTTGCGGTTTTTTGCTGACTGTGTTATATTAAATATGCTATAAGAGTTTTATATATCGCATTTTGATGTGTAAGTGAAGCAGTCCGAAATGATCAAGTAAAGCTAGACGCTGCTATGAGCCATCATGCAAAACGGCTGGGAGAGGCGTTTACCTTCTCTCAGCCGTTCGTTTTGTTTGAAACCTCTTCTTTGCAGTGTTCCTTCTCATAGCGGATCTGCTGCAGCACCGCTCTGGCGGCGGCTGCAGCCATGCGCTGTTCCTCTTCACTAAAACTGGACAACTCTTGAAAAAGCTGTTCGGTATCCTGCGCCAGACCGCAATCATAATTAAAAATATCATTAGGGGCGATGTCCAGCAGGCGAACCATCACAAACAGGTTTTCAAAACGGGGGTTTCCCCTGCCATTCTCTATTTCCAGAATCGTTCGTGGCTGAACCCCGACCTTTTCTGCGAGATAGTCCTGTGTGATCCTCTTGCGCTTGCGGGCTACGCGAACGACCTTGCCTAAGTTAATCTTCGCTTCCTGCATTATAACTCACCTCGACATAATCTTATAATGCAGTATGACAAGTATGAATGTGTTAATTCAGCATACAAAGGTGTTCTATACTTCATTAACGGGAGGAGACTTTGTATGATGCCTTCGTAGCATACGGATTGCAGTATCTTCTCCATAAACGGCGGATGAAGTTCTACCGCAAGATGTATGCTGCGGCACTTCTATGTGAGTTTTTACAGCATGTTGGCAGGATATTAAACGCATATTTTCCGAAGGGCAAGCTAGCAGAGATATTCTTGACGGCCGTTCAGTGCGGGATGCCGCACAGAGAGGGTGTGCGTCGGCTTCTATACGATCTTGATTTCAACCATGGATCGCTGCGCTTCCGTAGTTGGGATAACTCCATATTTTCTCAAGGCACTTTCGCGGGTTATGATATCCGTGAAAGTGCCTTTTGCTTTGCCATATCAGGCAACCGACAGATTCGCTGCCGTTCTCCGCCTGCAGCGCTCATGGCAATCAAAAATCTATAACAGAAAGGAAAGTGCTATGAGTAAGTACGTTTTGAAGCTGTTGGAGAGCTATAACGAGCGTGAACGCAAGATTGCGGTACTTCGGTATAATCTGGAGCACCCGGCCAAAGTAAGCAGGTCAGAACAGATCGAAGCCATGAACTTCGGACATGGCGATGGTCTTGACCATAGTGCGGGACATATTTCCAATAAGACCCTCTACATTGCACTCAATTACGAAGAACAGGCGGAACGCATGAATGCAGAGTCAGCACACGAAATTGCAAAGGAACTGTTTGCTTTGGAATGTGAGCAGAGACGCCTGACATACTTTATTGGTCTATTGGATAAGCGGCAGGCTGAGGTGATTCGTCTGGTGTTTGTGGACGGAATTCCCACGAAGGAAGTTGCTGCCAGCTTTGGCTTGACCTACCGCACCATCGACCGGATCAAGCATACTGCCATCGAAAATCTTGCGGAGATGTATGCCTATTCCGATCAGTTTCGCGTCTGATTTTTTGAAAATGTCCTAAAAATGTCTAAGCCGATGTACTTGAAGTGTCATATGGCGCTATGGTATGATTAGGCTGGTAAAAAGGAGATGCCCCCGACGAACGGGGGCATCTCCTTTGCCGTTTGGCTGTTAATCAATATTATTTGAGAGAGGAGTTGTGTCATGACTCTTACATATCAAGGAAAGCTATTTGCAGAATATCCTGATGTGGTATCCGTTAAGCAGATGTGCATCATGTTGGGCGGAATCAGCATGAAAACAGCTTACAAATTGTTGGGGAACGGTGAAATTCACCATCTGAAAATTGGTAAGTCATTTAAGATTCCGAAGATTTGCGTGATTGAGTATCTGCTTGGTTGACGGAGAAATTTCGGCGCAAGGATTTCAAAATAAAGTTTATAGGCACATTGGAGAGAACGGCAGCTTATGGTATAATTGATCTGCCATTGACAGATAGGTTGTACCGCTACAAAAAGGAGGAACAACATGGTAGCGGGTCATCTGCAAACAAAAAAAGGTTACTATTACATGGTGCTGAATTTGAAATCCGAAGATGGCAATCGCAAGTCCAAATGGATTTCAACAGGGATACCGGCAACTGGGAAGAAAAGTGCAAAGTTGGCGGAAGAAATGTTAGCCGAAACCAGATGCACCTATAAAGATGCTGCATCACCTTGTGCAGTATCTCCCGTGATCAGCAGAGAAGATATTTCTTTTTCTGACTACATGATCAAGTGGTTGGGTATCATCAAGAACTCTGTGGAGGTAGATACATATGCGGGATATGTAAACAATATTGAAAAGCGAATTGTCCCATATTTTCGTGGACAAAGAATACTGCTCAGAGAGCTGACTGCGCTGGATGTGGAGAATTTTTACAGCTATTGTTTCAATGAACTGCACCTAAAAGGAACCACGGTTCAGCGTTTTCATGCGAATATCCATAAGGCAATGAAGTATGCTCGTAAACACGATTTAATTGCCTCGAATCCGATGGACAATGTGGAGCGGCCAAAGAGTCAAAGATATGTTGGAGCATTTTATTCTGTGTCGGAACTAGAAACGCTCTTTCAAGCAGTGAAAGGTGATCCTTGCGAGTTCCCTGTTCTAATGGCAGCTTTTTATGGCTTGCGAAGGAGTGAGATCATGGGGCTCCGGTGGAGGGCAATCGACTTTGAAAACAATCTGATTACGATTGACCATACAGTTGTTCAGTGTATGTGCGATGGTACGACCATCACAGTCGAAAAGGATCGTACAAAAAATCAGTCAAGCTGCCGCTCAATGCCATTGGTTCCGCAATACCGCGACCTTTTGTTGCGTATGAAAGTACGGCAGGAATGCTGTCGGAAGTTGTGTGGAAATTGCTATACAGAAAGCGAGTATATCTTTGTAAACGATATGGGAGAACCCTATCAGCCGAACTATGTAACACAGCATTTCAAGCTCGTCTTGAGGAAAAATCACTTGCGCAATATTCGTTTTCACGACTTGAGACATACCTGCGCTTCGCTGCTGCTAAAAAATGGCGTGCCAATGAAGGATATACAGGAGTGGCTTGGACACAGCAGCTATAACACGACCGCAAATATCTACGCACATCTGGACACATCGTCAAAAAACACTTCAGCATCGAAGATGAGCAATGTTGTTATCATTGAACCAGGCATCAGCACAAGCGTTTGAAAGAGGATTGTGGAGAGAACTGCGGAGAGAACTGTGAAAAAACAGAGCGAAATGGATGCTTCTTGTTGGAGAAAAGGAAAAACGCTTGATGCCTCAAATGCTGAGGTATCAAGCGTTTCAGAGGATGGTGCCGGTGGTGGGACTCGAACCCACACGGAGTCGCCCCCGGCGGATTTTGAATCCGCTACGTCTACCAATTCCATCACACCGGCATTATTCAGTTGTTGCGAGTCTCATTTTTTCAGATCCGCCGTAGGGCAGAACTTTAGGGCAGAACTCACGAAAAACCCGTTCTTAGGATACACCGAAAAGTCAATAATTGCAAGGGCTAGACCGGTTGGATGAGCTGGTAAGCGTACAGTCTTTTGAGTCCGCTACGTCTACCAATTCCATCACACCGGCAGGTACAACAATTATTATATGCGATGCAGGGAGCATTTGCAAGCAAAACTTTTCGAAAAAAGGCTCCGGCGCACTGCGCCGGAGCCTTTCACAATGTAAGATCACACGTAGCGCTGATTGATGACGTCGAACACGCCGCGCGTCGTGAGGCGCAGCGTTGGAATGACGGTCAGCGCCATGAACGAAAGCGTCATAAACGGGTCGACCCCGCGCGAGACGCCGAGCTTGAAGGCCTGCTCCTTGGCGTTTTCGAGCGCCTCGTTGACCTCGATAAGCGGCGCTTCGCTCATGATGCCCGCAATCTGGAGCTGGAGCTCGCCGAGCACCTTGCTGTCGTCCATCACGACGATGCCGCCGCCGAGCTCGACGACGCGGTTGACCGCCGCGGCCATGTCCTCCTCGTTCGCGCCGACGACGATGATGTTGTGGCTGTCGTGCGAGATGGATGTCGCCACCGCGCCGGACTTGAGGCCGTAGCCCTTGATGTAGCCGATGCCGATGTGGTGCGTGTTCTTGTGGCGCTCGATGACGGCAATTTTCAAGATGTCGTCCTCAACGCTGATCTTTTCGGCGTAGCCCGCATCGGTCGTGACGATCTCGCCGGGCACCATGCCGAGCACCGCGCGCGGGCGGGACTCGATAAAGTCCGTGGCCTCAAGGTGCGCAACGTGGAACGTCTCGTGCGAGCGCTTGACGAGGTGCGGATCGATCTCGGGCGCTTCAAACGGCGTGATGGTCTTGCCGTCGAACATCAGCTTGCCCTTCTTGTAGACCTCAAGGATGTTGAAGTCGTCGAAATTGTCGATCACGACAAAGTCCGCAAGAAAGCCCGGTGCGATCGCGCCGCGGTTGTTGAGCAGGAAGTAGCGCGCGGCGTGGTGGCTCGCGCATTTGACGGCGATGATCGGGTCGACGCCCGCTTTGATGGCACGGCGCACGATGTAGTCGATGTGGCCCTTTTCGAGCAGGTCGTTCGGGTGCTTGTCGTCCGTGCAGAACATGCAGTAGGTGTAATACTGCGGTGTGAGCAGCGGGAGTAGCGCGTCGAGGTTGCGCGCGGCCGTGCCCTCGCGGATCATGATGTACTGTCCGCGCTCGAGCTTGGCGATGGCATCCTCCACGGTGCTGCACTCGTGGTCGGAATAGACGCCGGCGGCGATGTAGGCGTTCAGGTCGTTGCCCGAAAGGCCGGGGGCGTGGCCGTCGATTTTTTTGTGGTGCGCCTGCGCGGCGACGATCTTTTCGAGCACCTGCTCGTCGGCGTTCGCGACGCCGACATAGTTCATCATTTCGGCCAGACCCTCGACGCGGTTGTGCTCGTAGAACGAGTCGATCGCGCGGTAATCGAGCACCGCGCCGGATTCGTCGAGCGGCGTTGCGGGCACGCAGGAGGGGAGCATGAAGCGCACGTCAACGGGCAGATCTTCCGTCGCCTGCAGCATATACTCGATGCCGTCGGTGCCCATGACATTGGCGATCTCGTGCGGGTCGGTGATGACGGTCGTGGTGCCGTGCGGAATGACGGCGTTGGCAAACTCTTTGGGGGAGACGAGCGCGCTCTCTAAGTGGATGTGCGCGTCGACAAAGCCGGGCAGCACGAGCTTGCCGCCCATGTCGATCTCGACCGCGCCCTCGTAATGCTCGCCCATGCCTGCGATCAGCCCTTCGGCCACGGCGATGTCGCCATGACTGAGCTCGTTGCAGAAGACGTTCACATACGTCGCGTTCTTGAGCACGAGGTCGGCCTTCTGCCGTCCCGAGGCCACCTCGACGACGTGGAGCTTCTTGTTCAGCTTGCGGTTGATCTTTCCTGCGTAGCTTTCCCGGTATGCCATGCGTTTTCCTCCTTATTTTGTTGTGTTTGACCAGTTTATCGGATGAATCATCCATCTTCCTCGTTTATTTTTTATAGGATACTACGTTCTTTCGCACTTGTCCAGCAGAAAAAGCTAAAATATTTTTAGTAAAACTGACGAAAAGTGAGAAGAATGCAGAAGTTCACTGTATCATAAACTGTATGATGGACCGGACAAATACAGGCCGTTGCCGAAAGATTGCTTTTCACAAAATGCTGTTTACAAGCATCTGATAATACAGTATAATTAAACAAACGGTATAGAGATAAATGAATATTTTCAACTAAAAGACGAATAAAACGCGCTGGCATTCACTGCACCGGGCTTGCTTGAAGTGGCCCGCACACAAAATGGAGGCTGCGGCAATTTTAGGACCGGACAAGGAGGGGGAAGATATGAAAACAGAGCATTCCTATTCCGCAAAGGGCGTTTTGGCTGCGCTGGGGAGATCCGCTTTGTATCTGCTCTTTTTTGTGGCGGTGCAGGTTTTGCTGCCCTTTGTCTATGGGATCGGTATCGCTGCCGATGCAGCGATCAATAGGGGAGCGGACCTTGCACAGGGGGCGCAGGCGGTGGCGGAGCGGCTTCTTGACGGCCTGTCGGCGCTCACGCTGCTATCGTGTCTGATCATCGCCGCGGTACTGCTGCTGTGGTTCCTGCTGCGGAAAAAGCCGCTATCCGAGGCGGCGGGCCTTCGTCACTGCTCGGGCTGGACGGTGGGCTTCTGCGCCTTCGGCGCGGTCGGCCTCTATGTGCTGGTCAGTCTGGTGCTTGCCCTGCTGCCGGAAAGCTGGATGGCGGAATATGGAAAAGCCATGCGCCTGAGCACAGAGACGGGGATGATCCCGGCGCTTGCCGTGGTGGCCGGCGCGCCGCTTGCGGAGGAGCTCGTATTCCGCGGCGTCATCCAGTCGCGGCTGGAACGGGCCATGCCGGTGTGGATCGCAATGGTACTGCAAGCGGTACTCTTTGGATTCATCCACGGAACGCCGGTGCAGATCGGCTACGCGTTTCTCATGGGCCTGCTTTTCGGCTATATTCGCTATCGCACGGGGAGCATCCTGCCCACGATCGCCGCGCACGCCGCGTTCAACGCAATGAACGACCCGCTGGGGCTTTTGGGCGGTTTTGCGGAGAAGTGGCAGTTTCTTGCCGTCATGGCCGCCGTATGCGCGGCGGGCTGCGTGCTCTGCCGCCGCGGTTTGAGCGGACTAAGAACAGCGCCGGAGGCCGAAGCAAGGTCCACATCGCCGACGGTCTGCGAGGAGATCACCGAATAACAGAGAAAGCGCCTTTCAAAGAAAGCTCTTTGAAAGGCGCTTTGCGCTTCTGTGATTGAATCTTTTTACTTCACGCTGCCGTCGGCGTTGAAGACGGGCAGCTTTTCAAGGAACAGGATGTCCTTGCGGTCGGCTGCGCCGCCCTCGGCGAGAACGGCCATGCGGCCCGTAACGGTGCCGCCCGCCTTTTCGACGAGTGCTTCCATCGCCTTGAGCGAGCCGCCCGTGGAGATGACATCGTCGACGAGCAAAATCTTCTTGCCGCGGATGAGGTCCGCGTCGTCAGAGCCGAGGAAAAGCTTCTGCTGGGCGACGGTGGTGATGGACTTGTCCTCCACGGAAATGGGATCGGGCATGTAGACCTTGGGGCCCTTGCGCGCGATAAAATACTTTTTCGCGCCGCTCTGGCGCGCCATCTCGTGGATGAGGGGGATGGACTTTGCCTCAGCGGTGAAGAGGTAATCGTAGTCGATGCCCTCGGCGAGCTTCAAGAGCTCTTCTGCGCAGCGCACGGTCAGCTCCGCGTCGCCGAACATGATGAAAGCACCGATATAAAGATCGTCCGTTACCTTGCAGATGGGAAAGTCGCGGTCAAGACCCGCGACATGCATCGGATAAGTCGCCATAAAAGGAAGCTCCCTTCGCGTTTTACATCTTTTTCTGCCGTTTCGCGCGGCAAACAGGATTTAGTATATCTTTTTTGCGCGGATTGTCAAGCGGTCAGACTTCGGTGTCGCCCTCGGGCAGGATGATCGCGCAGGCAATATAGGCGAGCACGCCGGTACCGGCGGCCAGAGCGAGGACCGCCCAGAGCACGCGCACGATCGACGGGTCAATGTTGAAGTAGTCTGCGATGCCTGCGCAGACGCCGCAGATCATCTTGTTGTTGCGGGACTTGTAAAGACGCTTTCTTTCGTCCATGATTATTCTCCTTATCCGGCTGCGAGAGCAGCCACGGTGGGTTTGTAAACAACTATTATAGTATACCACGTTTTTGCACGTTGTAAAGTGCGGTTTTTCCGCGTTTTGGGCAGGAAAAGGGGAGTGCGCAGAGGAAAATGCGCGATATTTTGCGCTTTTGCCGCTTTTTTGCCGGCAAGGGGCAAATTCCCCCTTGCAAGTTCCTTTTTTCTGTGATATAAGTACCACTTAGACAAATGCTGTGAAAGGGAAAATAGCGTGTTTGTTCCGCGTAGAGAGGACCGGTCGGCGGCTGGGAGCCGGTCTGCGGGATGTCGCTTGGTTCGCCCCCGAGCAGCCGCGAGGAAATGCGCGGCCGGTCAGCCCCCGTTACGGGCAACGAGCGCGCGCCTTTGGGCGCGAATCAGGGTGGTACCGCGGAAGAAAGTCTTTCGTCCCGAGAGTGTCGGGAGGAAAGGCTATTTTTTTGCCCCTGCCGCCGATTTTTGAAATTCTGCAAATTTTTACCTGAAAAGGAGAAATGATATGAAACAACAACTGGAAGCGATCCGCAAGGCGGCGCTCGATGCGATCTCCGACGCCGGCAAGGCGGAGGACCTCGAAGCACTGCGCGTCCGCTACCTTGGCAAAAAGGGGGAGCTGACCGCCGTTTTGAAGCAGATGGGCAAGCTCAGCGCCGAAGAGCGCCCCGTGATCGGGCAGCTCGCCAACGACGTGCGCGCCAAGCTCGAAGCGAACATCGAGGAAAAGACGAAAGAGCTCGCCGACAAGGCCATGGAGCTCAAGCTCAAGTCCGAGGCCGTGGACGTGACCATCCCCGGCAAGCAGGAAAAGATCGGCGTGAAGCACCCGATGTATCAGGTGCTCGACGAGATCAAGGACATCTTCGTCGGCATGGGCTTTGAAATTCTCGAAGACCGCGAGGTCGAGCTTGCCGAGTACAACTTCACGAAGCTCAACGTCGAGGAGGGCCATCCCGCCCGCGAGTGGAGCGACACGTTCTACTTCACCGAGGACAGCTCGATCCTTCTGCGCACGCAGACCTCTCCGATGCAGATCCACGCGATGGAGACGCGCGAGCTGCCCATCCGCATTCTAGCCCCCGGCCGCGTGTACCGCAAGGACGAGGTCGACGCCACGCACTCGCCCATGTTCCACCAGATCGAGGGCATGGCCATCGACAAGGGCATTACGATGGCGGACCTCAAGGGCACGCTCAACGAGGTCGTGCGCCAGCTCTACGGCGAGCACACGGTCACGCGCTTCCGCCCCCATCACTTCCCGTTCACCGAGCCGAGCTGCGAAATGGACATTCAGTGCCACAAGTGCCACGGCGCAGGCTGCCCCACCTGCAAGGGCGAGGGCTGGATCGAGGTGCTCGGCGCCGGCATGATCCACCCGAAGGTCCTCGAGGGCTGCGGCATCGACTCCACGGTCTATTCCGGCTGGGCGTTCGGCATGGGCCTTGAGCGTCTGGCGCTCGGCCACTTCAAGATCAGCGACCTGCGTTTGATCTTCGAGAACGATGTCCGCTTCCTCGAACAGTTCTAATATTCCTCGCGAAAGCGGCGAGCCGCTTTCTGCGATCTCTTTCGCAGGGTGCTGCGCCGCACTCGCTTTGCTCGCACGCTTGCACCCTGAGCGGTGTTTTTTGTGACGCGCATGTCGTCACAAAAAACGAAATTTGATTGTTACTTCTTAGGAGGATACAACTATGATCCTATCCCGTAATTGGCTCAACGAATTCGTTGACCTCAAGGATATCACCGATAAGGAATTCAACGACGAGATGACGCTCTCCGGCTCGAAGGTCGAGACCATCGAGCGTCCCGACGAAAACCTCAAGAACGTGGTCGTCGGCAAAATTCTCGAGATGAAGCGCCATGAAAATTCCGACCACATGTGGGTCTGCCAGATCGACGTCGGTCAGGCTGAGCCCGTGCAGATCGTTACCGGCGCGTGGAACATCCATGTGGGAGACTATGTCCCCGCAGCGCTGCACGGCGCGCATCTGCCGGGCGGCGTGAAGATCGAAAAGGGCAAACTACGCGGCGTCGAGTCGAACGGCATGCTCTGCTCGCTCAAGGAGCTTGGCATGACGGCGGAGCATGACTTCCCCTATGCCATCATCACGCCCGCGGCGCTTCTGAACGACTATCATCCCATCGATCCCGCGAAGCCCTCCATCCCCGCTGACATCAAGCCTGGCGACAAGGTCTACGGCCCCGTGCTCTGCGGCCGTGTCGAAGCGGTGAAGAGCACGGACGGCGGCTATAATGTCCGCGTGAACGACGGCAAGACCACCCGTGCGGCGAAGACTGTCTGCTCGAACCTCCACGAGGGCGACCTTGTCGCCTACAACACCAAGAGCGATACCATCTGCACGCTCGAAGATCTGCACGCCGAGCAGAAGGAGTTCCCTCACTGCATCGCCGACGGTATCTTTGTCTTACAGGAAGAGGACGCCGAGCCGGGTCTCAACATGGCGCGCGTTCTCGGTTTCGATGATTCCATCGTCGAGTTCGAGATCACGCCCAACCGCCCCGACTGCCTGAGCGTTATCGGCCTTGCACGCGAGGCGAGCGCGACCTTCAAGCGCCCCCTCAAGCTGCACGAGCCCGAGCCGCACGGCTGCGGCGGCAGCATCGCCGACCTTGTCGACATCGACATTGAGGACGGCGACCTCTGCCCGCGCTACACCGCGCGCATGGTGAAAAACGTCAAGATCGCTCCGTCTCCGCGCTGGATGCGCGAGAGATTGCGCAACAGCGGCGTGCGCCCCATCAACAACATCGTCGATATCACGAACTATGTGATGCTCGAATACGGCCAGCCGATGCACGCCTTTGACTTCAGCTGCGTCGAAGGCGGCCACATCATCGTGCGCACCGCGCGCGAGGGCGAGACCATCCAGACGCTCGACGGCAACGAGCGCAAGCTGACGCCGAACATGCTCTGCATCTGCGACGAGCACAAGCCCGTCTGCGTCGCGGGCGTCATGGGCGGCGCGAACAGCGAGATCGTCGGCGACACGGCGATGGTGCTCTTTGAGTCCGCTAACTTCAACGGCGTTTCCGTGCGCCGCACGGCCAGCGCCCTCGGCATGCGCACCGACGCCTCCTCCCGCTATGAAAAGGGCCTCGACATGATGAACACCATCAAGGCTGTCGAGCGCGCCTGCGAGCTCGTGGAGATGCTCGGCTGCGGCGAGGTCGTCGACGGCGTGATGGACGTGGTCGCCAAGGAAAAGGCCCCCACGGTCGTCAAGCTCGAACCCGACAAGATCAATGCCCTGCTCGGCACGGAACTCAGCGAAGACCTGATGCGCGAAATTCTTGTCTCCCTCGGCTTTATCCTGAATGGCGACGACATCTACGTGCCGTCCTGGCGCGGCGACGTCGAGCATTACAGCGACATTGCCGAAGAGGTTGCGCGCTTCTACGGCTACAATAAGATTCCCTGCACGCTCATGCGCGGCGAGACCACGCGCGGCGGCTTTAGCGAGCAGCAGCGCTTCGACCGCGCCATCGGCGGCGCTGTGCGCGCGCTGGGCTACGATGAGATCATCACCTATTCCTTCATCAGCCCGACCTATTACGATAAGATCCGCATGCCGAAGGATTCCTCGCTGCGCAACTCCCTGAAGATTTTGAACCCGCTGGGCGAGGATACCTCCATCATGCGCACGACGATCCTGCCGAGCATGCTCGAGATCATTGCCCGCAACCACAGCTACCGCAACAAGTCCGCCCGCCTCTATGAGCTCGGCAAAATTTACCTGCCGCGCGAGGATGGCCTTGCTGACGAGCCGAAGTACCTCTCCCTCGGCGCTTACGGCGACGGCGTGGACTTCTTCTCCTTCAAGGGCGGCATCGAGACGCTGCTGCACGAGCTGCGCATCACGGATGTCAAGTACGTCGCCTGCACCGACAATGATTCTTATCACCCCGGCCGCTGCGCGAAAGTGTATGCGGGCGAGACATACCTCGGCGTGTTCGGCCAGATCCATCCGCTCGTCGCGGCGAACTACGGCATGGACACCGAGGTCTACACCGCAGAGCTGAGCTTCGATGCGATGTATGAAAAGCGCGGCGACATCCCTGTCTACCAGCCGCTTCCAAAGTTCCCCGCCGTCACGCGCGACATCGCCGTCGTGTGCGACGAGGCCGTCACGGTCGGCGCGCTCGAAGAGAGCATCCGCCGCGGCGCGAAGGGCCTTCTCAAGGATGTGTCGCTGTTCGATATTTACCGCGGCCCCGGCGTGGCCATCGGCAAGAAGAGCGTGGCGTTCAACCTCGTTCTGCGCGCGGATGACCGCAGCCTGACCGGCGAAGAGGCAGATGAGGACGTCCAGTCCATCCTCGCAGCGCTCAAGGCCGACCACAACGCGGTGCTCCGCTGAGAATTCCTTAAGGAAACATTACGATTTGGTTACAGTTGACAGCGCTCTCTTTACTTTTTGAAATTGCGTTGCTATACTGTCTGCATGGAAAGGAGGGGCTCTCCCAATGGAAGAATTTACCCGAAAGTTTAATGTTGCGCAGGAAAAGGACGCTGAGATCCGTCATATTCTGACCACCGTTTATGCCGCGCTGGAGGATAAGGGCTATAATCCCATCAACCAGATCGTGGGCTACATCCTGTCGGAGGACCCCACCTATATCACGAACCATAACAACGCCCGCACGCTGATCCGCAAGCTGGATCGCGACGAGTTGCTGCAAACGCTTGTGCGCAGCTACCTCGGCAAGTAAGCGAAAAGCGTCAGAATAACGACCCTCGGAGACCGTGAACGCGGCCTCCGAGGGTTTGTTGTATTTTTTCGCCCCACTTTTATTGACAAGGGGGGCAAAAAATGCTATACTGCAAAAAGTTACAAAACGGTTACAAAGTTACAAATTGGTTACAAGGACAGGAGTGAGTCAGATGGCAGAAGCTACGGAAGGTCTCGTTTACCGCGGACACCCGCTGCGCCGTGTGGATAATCTCATCTACTACGGCTCGATGGCGGATAAATATATCGTGATGATGCAGGTGTTGGATACCACGCCGCTCAAGGATATCACGCTTGCCAAGCGCGTTTCCATTCAGTTGCAGATGACGGACGCAAGCCTCCGTTCGCGCGACCGTGTGGTCCGCTCGACGGAAAAAGGAAGCCTTGGCGAGGCGATGGAATTTGCCTCCATCTGGCTTGAGCGCGCGCTGAGCGGCAAGATGTAAATAGCCGCCGCGCAGACCCCTGATTTTATTCACGAAAGGATGACTCAGCTATGAGAAACCATTCACGATGCTTATCGTTCCTGCTTTCGGGCATTCTCTCCGTCAGCCTGCTCGCGCCGCTCTCTTCGGCGCAGGCCGCTTACGACGGTTCGATCCGCAACCTCGTTGACCGCGTGACGGTGCTGACGGAATCCGTTCAGACCGAGAGCGCGAACGAAGAAGAGCTCGCCAAGCTCGATGAAATGCAGGCAGAGCTTGAAGATAAGGCCGACGCCAAGGAAGACGTGAGCGAGACCGAGACCGTCTCCATGGTCGTTACGGGCGGCACGATCAACGTGCGCACGGGTCCCGGCACGAATTACGACAAGATCACGCAGGTGGTCAGCGGCAAGCAGGTCACCGTCGTCGGTGAATCGAACGGCTGGTATCAGGTCACGTTCGGCTCCACGACCGGCTGGCTGCTCGGTGAATATCTGCGCGATCCTGCCGACCTCGACGGCACAGTGGGCGCAAAGGTCGTCTCCATGGCGATGCCCTTCCTCGGCACGCGCTACCGCTCCGGCGGCGCGTCCCCCAACGGCTTTGACTGCTCGGGCTTCACGATGTATCTCTACGCGCAGCTCGGCTACTCCCTGCCGCACTCGGCGACCGCCCAGTATAAGAACTGCGGCTACGCCGTCGCCAAATCCGACTTGCAGCCCGGTGATCTGGTGTTCTTCTCGGATTCCTCACACGCCATCGGCCACGTCGGTATCTACATCGGCAACGGTCAGATCATCCACGCGCGCTACAGCGTCGGCAAGATCACGATCGACAGCCTGTCCGCGAGCTACTATGCTTCCCGCTACGTCGGCGCGAAGCGCATCGCGTAAAAGTACATAAAGAAAGCGGAACAGCTTAGGCTGTTCCGCTTTTTTACTTCATCAAAAAGCAGCGAAGCTGCTTCTTGATGAGAGAGCTTCAGGAAATGGTGCTCACCGCGCCATTTCCTGCAAAGTGTCACTGCGGACGCGCGTGTCGTCCTCCGCGACGGATCAAAATACTTTGCCGCCTGCGGGCGGCAAATGAAGTCGATTGACCGTTCGCCTTGCCTTGCGCAGATAGTGCGAGCTGTTATTCAACAGTTGTTTCGGTGTCGCTTTCCTCGGCCTTCTTCACCTCCGCGGCGCGGATGGCTTCTGCTTCGGCCTTGGCTTCGGCGAGGACTTTTTTCTCGCTCTTTGTTTTGAGCTGCTTTTCGTCGAACTGTGCCCAGAGATCAGGTCGGCGGAGCATTGTGCGCTTGTAGCTCTCTTTTTTGCGCCATTTGGCCACGTTTTCGTGGTGGCCGGAGAGCAGCACGTCCGGCACGCGGCGGCCGTGCCATTCATCGGGGCGGGAATACTGCGGATACTCCAAAAGCCCAGCCCAGTGGGACTCCTCGGTGAAGCATTCCTCCTCGGGCAGCACGCCCGGGACCATGCGGCAGATGGCATCCGTCACGGCCATGGCGGGAATTTCGCCGCCCGTGACGACGAAGTCGCCCATCGAGAGCTCTTCGTCCACGCACTCGTCGATAAAGCGCTGGTCGATGCCCTCGTAGTGGCCGCAGACTAAAATGAGGTGGTCATACTTATCCTTCAGCTCGCGCGCCACGCTCTGTGTGAACGTGCGCCCGCAGGGGGAGAGGTAGATCGTATGCCCGCGGCTGCCAGCCTCCTCGCACACATGCGCCCAGCAGCGGTACAGGGGGTCTGCCTGCATCACCGCGCCGCGTCCGCCGCCGTAGGGGTAGTCGTCGACCTGCATCTGCTTGTTCGTCGTGTAGTCGCGGATCTGGTGCGTCTTGATCGTGATGTAGCCGCGCTCCTGCGCGCGGCCGAGGATGCTGACGTTCATCATCGCGTCGACCGAAGCGGGGAAGAGTGTTAAAATATCAATCCTCATCGGTCTCTAACCCCTCGATCATGTGCACGCTGATCTCACGCGCTTCCTCGTCGATGTCCGTGATGAAGATATCCTTCACCGCGGGGATGAGATAGGTCTTCTCCTCGCCTTTGACCTTGTAGAGCTTGTGGGCGGGGTAGGAGAGCACGTCCACCACCGTGCCGATATACGTGTGGGGGAAGTAGTTATAGACGTTCATGCCGATGATCTCGGCGTCGAAGTGCTCACCTGGCTTGAGCTGGACATCGTTGCGGCGAATGGAGAGCACCTTGCGCTTGAGCGCGGCGGCAGCATCCATGTCGTCGACCTCGGGCAGCTTCATGAGCACCATGTCGCCCTGCACGCGCTTGCTCGTCGGGCGGAAGGGCGCACCGTCCATGTAGAACGTTTTGAACCCGCACAGAAGCTCTGGGCTCACGTCCCAGGGCTGTACCTTGACCTCGCCGCGCACGCCGTGCGTGTTCACGATCTGGCCGACTTCGATATATTCCGGGCGCGCGCTCGGCTGCGGCGCGCTCTTTTTGGAAAAGAGACCCATTGTCATGCTCCTTTGTTTTGTTCTATCCATCCAGTATAGCGGAATCGGCGGGGGATGGCAAGAATAAAAAACGTTCCCGAGAGCTTCTCGGGAACGTTTTTGCAGTTCAGTCTACGATGTCGACAGACACCTTTACGCCGGTGCGCTGAGCATAGGAACGGACGACCGTGCGGATCTCCTTGGCAATGCGGCCCTGACGGCCGATGACCTTGCCCATATCGTCAGGTGCGACGCGCAGCTCCAACGTAAGCTCGTCCGCGCCCTGCTTCTCCGTGACGGTGACGTCATCGGGATGCTCAACAAGGCTGCGGGCGATGTAGAGCAGCAAGTCTTTCATTTCTTGCACCCCGGGTCTTACAGCGCGTTGACTTTCTTCAGCAGCGCACGGACGGTGTCGGTGGGCTGAGCGCCGGTCTTGATCCACTCCTGAGCGCGCTCAGCGTCGATCTTGATCTCGGCGGGGGAGACGCAGGGATTGTAGGTGCCGATCTCTTCGATGAAGCGGCCGTCGCGGGGATAACGGGAATCAGCGACGACAACACGATAGAAAGGAGCCTTCTTGGCGCCCATTCTGCGCAGACGAATTTTAACCATGGTTACTACCTCCAAAAATAATGTAAATGATTTTGTATTATGATGAAATGCTTGTGCACTTATCAACGGAAATTACTTGAAGCGTTTCTTGCGCCCGAAACCGCGCATCCGGCCGCCGCCGAAGCCGCCCATGCCCTTTGGCATCTTGCCGCCGCGCGTGACCTGCTTGATCATGCTCTGCATCATCTCAAACTGCTTGAGCAGGCGGTTGACGTCCACAACCTCGAGTCCGCAGCCGGCGGCGATGCGCTTTTTGCGGCTGGCGCCGAGCACCGCGGGATTCTCGCGCTCGTAGGGTGTCATCGAGAGGATGATCGCCTCGGTGTGTGCCATCATCTTGGGGTCAAGCTCGGCGTTTGCCATCTGCTTGCCGAGCTGGCCGGGCATCATGCCCGCGAGCTGTTCAAAGCTGCCCATGCTCTTGAGCTGGACGAGCTGGTCGTAATAGTCGGAGAGAGTGAAGCGGTTCTTTTTGAGTTTTTCTTCGAGCTTTTTCGCCTTTTCCTCGTCGATGCTCTGCTCGGCGCGCTCGATGAACGACAGCACGTCGCCCATGCCGAGGATGCGCTGCGCCATGCGGTCGGGGTGGAAGGGCTCGATCATGTCGAGCTTTTCGCCCGTGCCCATGAACTTGATGGGTTTGCCGGTCGCCGCGCGGATCGAGAGGGCTGCGCCGCCGCGGGCGTCGCCGTCGAGCTTCGTGAGCACGACGCCGTCGATGCCGAGTGCCTCATCAAAGGCGGTGGCGGCGTTCACGGCGTCCTGACCGGTCATCGCGTCGACGACGAGCAGGATCTCGGTCGGCTTGACGGCGGCCTTGATGCGCTTGAGCTCGTCCATCAGCGCTTCGTCGATGTGCAGGCGGCCTGCGGTATCGAGGAAGACCATGTCGTTGCCGTGGTCACCGGCGTACTTGACGGCCTCCTGCGCGATCTGAACGGGGTCGATCTGACCCATTTCGAAAACGGGAATATTCAATTGCTTGCCGACGACCTGTAACTGCGTGATGGCCGCGGGACGGTACACGTCGCACGCGGTGAGCAGCGGACGGTGGCCCTGCTTGCGGAAGTAGCCCGCGAGCTTGGCGACGTTCGTCGTCTTACCGGCGCCCTGTAAGCCGACCATCATGACGACCGTCGGCGGCTTGGAGGCGAAGGTCAGCTTCGCATTGGCACCGCCCATGAGCGCGGTGAGCTCTTCGCTGACGATCTTGATGACCTGCTGGGCAGGGGTCAGGCTGTCGAGCACCTCGGTGCCGACGGCGCGCTCAGAGACGGTTTTGACAAAGTCCTTGACGACCTTGTAGCTCACGTCTGCTTCGAGAAGCGCCAGGCGCACCTCACGCATTGCGAGCTTGATGTCCTCTTCGCTCAGGCGGCCCTTGCCGCGCAGGTGTTTGAATGTGGCGTTGAGCTTTTCGCTCAGTCCTTCAAATGCCATGGATGTATTACTCCTTGAGTGCCGCCGCCTCGGCCTCGATCACGCCGGCAAGCTCTTCGAGCTGGCGGTCCTCATACCGGCGGAAGTTGAGCTGCTTGATCTGCTCGGCCGCGTCCGTGATCTTTTCCACGTGGGGTTGAAGCTGCATGAAGCGCTTGATGAGCCCCGTCTTGTCTTCGATCTCGGTCATGTAGTTCTCCGCGCGCACGATGACGTCGCGCACGCCCTGGCGGGAGATGCCGTAGTTCTCGGCAATTTCGGAGAGCGACAGATCCTCGTTATAGTAGAGATCGTAGAATTCCTTCTGGCGGTCGGTGAGAAGCTCCCCATAAAAGTCGAAGAGCATCGTCATACGAAAGGTCTGGTTTTTCACGGGAAGTTCCTCCTTGTGCAGATTCTTATGTAAAGTTTTATACCTTTACAACATGAATCAGTTTACATGATTTTATCAAAATTGTCAAGGAAAAATCGCAAGAAAAACGTCATGCGAGCAGAAAATTCTTCCGCTTTTGCGCCGGAAAGTGCGGTGTAAGCAGAAAAGAGTGGAATTGTTCACAGTTTCGTGGTATCCTAAGGACAAATTCTGAAAAATGACCACAGGAGGAATCCGTGATGGAACCGGTCAGACTTGAGATCGCACCCGAGGTGAACCTCGACTATGTGCGCTCGGATAAATTCAAAACGGGGACGCTGAGCGTGCAGCTCATCACGCCGATCAACGAAAAAACGGCGAGCTTTGGCGCGCTGCTGCCGAGCGTGCTGCGCCGCGGCACGATGTCGCACCCCGATATGCGCTCACTTTCCACCGCGCTCGACCTGCTCTATGGCTCGTCCATCGGCTGCACGGTACGCAAAAAGGGCGAGAACCAGTGCATCGGCTTTGCCGCGAGCTTCATCGACGAGGAATTTGTCCCGGGAGGAGAAAAGCTGCTCGAGCCGATGTGCGACCTTTTGGGCGAGCTGCTGCTCGACCCCGTGACGCGCAACGGCCGCTTCCTGAACGACTATGTCGAAAGCGAGAAGCAGAACCTCATCGACGCCATCCGCGGCATCATCAACGACAAGCGCGACTACGCAGACCTGCGCTTACTTCAGGAGATGTGCCGCGGCGAGCGCTACGGGGTGGACAAGTTCGGCTCCATCGCGCGCGTTGAGAAGATCACGAATCAGACGCTCTTCCGCTGCTATCAGGAGTTACTCTCCACCGCGCACTTGGAGCTCTTCTACTGCGGCAGCGCCGAGCGCGAGCGCGTGGAGGAGGCCATCTCCCGCGCGTTTGCGCCGCTTCAGCGCGGGCGTGTCGTGCCGCCGGTCATCGCGGAGAAGAAAAACGCGCCGGAGACGCCGCGCGAGATCACCGAGCGCATGGACGTGACGCAGGGAAGGCTCTCGATGGGCTGGCGCGCGTCGACGAACGACGCGCCTGCGATGATGCTGGCAAATTTGATTTTCGGCGGGTACAGCAATTCCAAGCTCTTTTTGAACGTGCGTGAAAAGCTGTCCCTCTGCTATTATGCTTCTTCCGCCTATCATCGCTCCAAGGGCATCGTGACGGTCTCGTCCGGCATTGAGTGCAGGGATGTGGAGACCGCCAAGCGTGAAATTCTTGCCCAGCTTGCAAGCGTGCAGCGCGGCGAATTTGAGGAATGGGAGGTCGAGGGCGCGAGAGCGTGCCTGATCGCGTCGCTCGAATCGCGCGGCGACAGCGCGGGCCGCATGGAGGAAAACGCCCTCGGTCAGGCGGCCACGGGCATCCGCGAGACGGCGGATGAGCTCATCGCGGCGCTGCGCGCCGTGACGAACGAGCGCATCGCCGAGGCCGCGCAGAGCATGACGCTTGACACGGTGTATTTCCTGACAGGGGAGGACAGCAAGGATGAATGAGAAAAGCTACCCCCGCATCGGGGAAACGGTCCTGGAAAAGACGCTGCCGAACGGCTTGAAGATATTCATTGTCCCCAAGCCCCAGCACCGCAAAAAATACGCCTTTTTCGCCACGCGCTACGGTGGGATGGACATGCAGTTCATCCGAAACGGCGAAAAGTACGACACGCCCGCGGGCATCGCGCACTATTTAGAGCACAAGATGTTCGACACGAAGGACGGCAACGCCCTACAGGTACTCTCGCAAAACGGCGCAGAGCCGAACGCCTTTACCTCCAACGCGATGACGGGCTATTACTTTGACTGCACCGAGCATTTTGAAGAAAACCTGCGCATCCTGCTCTCGTTTGTCTCCGTTCCGTACTTTACGGACGAAAGCGTGGAAAAGGAACGTGGCATCATCGGTCAGGAGATCCGCATGGTCGAGGATTCGCCTGACTGGCAGGTCTACGAAAGGCTCCTTGCCTGCCTGTACCGCTCGTCGCCCGCGCGCGTGCCCATCGCCGGCACGGTCGAGAGCATCGCGGGCATCACGGCGGAAACACTGTACGACTGCCACCACGCGTTCTACTGTCCGTCCAATATGGCGCTGTGCGTTGTTGGCAACGTCGATCCCCACACGGTGATCGCGCTGGCCGAGGAGGTCTTGCCCCGCGAGCGCGGCGAGGAGATCGCACGCTGCTATGGCGAAGAAGAGGACGACGCTGCCGCGCAGAAGGAGACCGTCACGCAGATGGAGGTCGCGCTGCCGCAGTTTTTAGTCGGCTTTAAGTGCGAGACGAACGAGGGCGACCTCCTGCGCCAGTCGCTCATCGGCGAGATGGCGAGCGACGTGCTGCTCGGCGATTCGTCGCCGCTCTACCAGCGCCTTTACGACGAGGGACTCATCAATTCGAGCTTTGGCGGCGGTTTTGACCAGCTGCCGGGCGTCGCGGTTCTGTGCGCCGGCGGCGAGAGCGGGCAGCCGCAGCAGGTGAGCGACGCGATCTTGGAAGAGGCGCAGCGCCTCGCGCGCGAGGGCATCGACCCTGACTTTTTCGAGCAGATCCGCCGCGCGAGCTTCGGCGCGACGCTGCGCGCGCTCAACTCGTTTGAAAATATCGCCATCTCCATGGCGGACGGCTACTTCCGCGGCTTCGATGCGCTCCGGTTCCCCGAGGCGTACGCGAGCATCGAAAAAGCGGATGTCGAGCGCTTCCTGCGCGAAAACCTGACGGACAGCCGCCGCGCCATCTCCATCATCGAACCCAAGAAAGAAGGATAACGATCCCATGAGCTTTTCCGACGCGCCCATCAGCTTTCCCGGCCTTTTCGGCGACTGGCAGTTCACCGTGCCGTCCAAGGCATTGAACATCGGCAACGGCATCTACTGGTACGGCATCATCATTGCCGCGGGCATGCTGCTGGGACTCTATTTCTGCATGAAGCAGGCGCACAAATACGGCCTGACCGGGGACAATGTCATCGACACGGTACTCTGGGTCATCCCGCTTTCCGTCATCGGTGCGAGGATTTACTATGTGCTTTTCTACCTCGACCTGTTTCGCGGGAGCGACGGCTCGATCAACTGGTCGTCGACCTACCGCATCTGGGACGGCGGCCTTGCTATCTACGGCGGCGTCATTGCGGGCTTTTTGACGGCGTATCTTTTCAGCCGCCGCCGCAAGATCTCCTTCTGGGCGCTGGCGGACTGCTGCGTGCAGGGACTTTTCATTGGGCAGGCTATTGGCCGCTGGGGCAACTTTATGAACCGGGAAGCCTTCGGCGCGGCGACGGAGCTCCCCTGGCGCATGCGGCTCTGGACGTCGGCCACGACGTATATGGATGTACACCCTACGTTTCTTTATGAGAGCCTGTGGAATGTGATCGGTCTGCTGCTGCTTTATTTTGTCGTGTCCCGCGCCCGCCGCTTTGACGGGGAGAACACTTGCTTTTACTTCATCTGGTATGGTCTCGGCCGTTTCTGGATCGAGGGGCTGCGCACCGACAGTCTGTATCTTTTCCACTGGACGCTGTTTGGTCAGCGCATCCGCGTGTCGCAGGCGTTGTCGCTCGTGATGGTGCTCGTGTGCGCAGGGATCCTCGTCTATCAGTTCAAGGTCAAAAAGGCTGACGGGTCGAATCTGTTTGTCAAGCGTGTGCAGCAGACAACGGAGGCGGAAGAAGCCGCCGCTGAGCCTACCGCGCCGGACGAGAAGCAGTAAGCTCTATGCACTATCACATCGACAAAACCGCCGCGCAGAGCGCGTATTTACAGCTCTATCACCAGCTGCGGCGCGACATCGTCAGCGGTGTTTACCCGCTGGGAACGAAAATGCCCAGCAAGCGCCTGATCGCAACAGAGACAGGCGTGAGTGTCATCACAGTCGAGCATGCGCTGGCAATCCTATGCGACGAGGGGTATTTGGAATCCCGCGAGCGCAGCGGCTTTTTCGTGAGCTTCGCCGCGGCGGACTGCTTTCCGGTCTCCGAGACGGAGACCGAGCGCCGCACGACCGTTTCTCACGGGACGGAGGATGAATTTCCGTTCCCGTCGCTCGCCAAGACGATGCGGCGTGTACTCAGCGAGTACGGCGAGAGTATTCTCGTCAAGTCGCCGAACAACGGCTGCGCCGAGCTGCGCGGCACCATTGCGGCGTATCTCTCCCGCTCGCGCGGCATCAGCGTCCAGCCGGGACAGATCGTGATCGGCTCGGGCGCGGAATACCTCTACGGACTCATCGTGCAGCTTTTGGGGCGCGAGCGCGTGTTTGCGCTCGAAGACCCGTCTTACGACAAGATCCGCAGGGTGTATCAGGCGCACGGCGTCACGTGCGAGATGCTGCGCCTCGGCAGCGACGGCATCCGCTCCGATGAGCTCACCCGCGCGAGCGCGACGGTGCTGCATGTCACGCCGTTCCACAGCTTCCCGAGTCAGGTGACCGCCAGCGCGGGCAAACGCCGCGAATATCTCCGCTGGGCGGAGGAGCGCGGCGGCTACATCGTCGAGGACGACTTCGATTCGGAATTCAGCGTGTCGAGCAAGAGCGAGGATACGCTCTTCGCCCTCGAACCCGAGCGCTCGGTCATCTACATGAATACGTTCTCCAAGACCATCGCGCCGTCGATGCGCGTGGGCTACATGGTGCTGCCGCCCGCGCTCTCCGAGCAGTTTCGGCGCGAGGTGGGATTCTATTCCTGCACCGTGCCGGTCTTTGAGCAGTATGTGCTTGCCGAGCTCATCGGCAGCGGCGACTTCGAGCGCCACATCAACCGTATCCGCCGCAGACGGCGGAAAGAATGAAAAAGCGGCGGCAAAGCCGCCGCTTTCAAAAAGTTTGAAAAATCGCTTGACGCAAAAAAAACTTTGTGCTATACTTCCATTTGCATTTGAACGAATGCGCTGGTGTAGCTCAGTCGGTAGAGCAGCTGATTCGTAATCAGCAGGTCATGTGTTCGAGTCACACCACCAGCTCCAAAAAGCATCGAAAACTTCGGTTTTCGATGCTTTTTTGTTGCGAAAACGCTGAAAAAGGTGTGGGTCAAAATGTGGGTCAAGCACTGACCCACACCGTGACCCACAAGCGGAATAAACTGTACCCAAGAAAATGGACACGAGATTTTGACCCATGGTCCCGTTCGGCGGACACGCATTTGACCCATAGGGGCAGTCAGCGGCTTTGCCGCCTACTGCCAGCTCATGCCCCATGGGTACAACGAAATGCGCGGAAAGACCCAAAGAGCACCGGAGAGAAATTGCTTCCTTTCCGGTGCTCTGCTTGCCTGCGGGACTTATCGAATCTGCGCCATGAAGCTGCCCATTTTCTCCGCGGCCTTTTGCTGCATCTGCCGTGTGACGTGGGTGTAGGTTCGCAGGGTGAATCCCGCGTCGTAGTGACCGAGCATTGAAGACACTGTTTTTACATCTACGCCGTTTTGCAGTGCCAAGGTCGCGAATGTGTGTCTCAGGTCGTGGAACCTGATATGCTCCAGTCCCGCGTCCTTGAGGATTCGCTTGTGGAGTGTTACGACCGAGTCGGGGTGGTACATTTCTCCTGTTCTGCCGGACGGGAACATCCACGGATTGCTGGGATGTTTGGCGTGCTCCTGCTTCAGCAGCTCCACGGCATCCTGCGGGATAGACACCTCGCGGATGGAGTTGCCGGTTTTGGGGCGGCTTAGAATGAGCTGGTGCTCTGTGTCCCAGCTGGCCTGCTTACTGACGGAGATGGTGCAGTTGGCTTCGTCGAGGTCGCTCCATTGGAGCGCGACCAGCTCGCCCTTTCTCAGTCCGCTGACCAGTTCCAGATAGAACATCGGCAGGGCATTACGCCGCTCGGCTGCATTTAGATACGCGCTGATGTGGTCTGGGTGAAGGATTTTCATCTCTTGTTTTTCAATTTTGGGGATGATGCAATTCTCCGTGGGATTGCTGAGAATGAGTTTTTCTTTCACCGCCCGGTCAAGGGCATTGTGCAGCATCATATGGATGCCGCGCACAGTGGAATTGCTCAGTCCGGGTTTTTCCTTTTTCTGTACCTTTCGCAACCTGCCATTGCTTTGCAGATCGTTGTAGAACTTTTGCAGGTCACGGGTGGTGAGCTTATTCAGCGGGATATCCCCGATAGCAGGGATGATATGCTGTTCGATGTTTCGGTGGTAGTAGTTCATGGTAGACGGACGGATGTGTAGCTTGGAATAGAGCTCGAACCATGTTCTCAGCCAAGCGGCAACCGTGTATTCATCGGCGCGGCCGATGTCCAATGACTGGCTCTCCTCAATGGCTTTCTTTAGCTTCGCCTTGCATTCCGCCTGCGTCTTGCCGAGGACGTTTTTGATGATCCGCTTGCCTGTCTCGGGATGATAACCTGCGGTGTAGCGCCCCTCCCAACGCCCGTCTGCACGTTTGCGGATGTTGCCCTCGCCGTTGGCGCGTTTCTTAACCATTTACGATCATCTCCTTTGCGTTTTGCTCTTCGTCGGCTTCGAAGGAGTAGGGTGCTCCCAGTTCTCCGGCGATACCGGCTGCTAGCTTGAAGCCCGCCGCGAAGCTCATCAACGTGTACTCCGTCAGCAGTGCATTCTGTGCGTCCAACAGTCGCAGCAGCTTTCTGCGCCCCGCGGCGTCCATGTCCCGCCGCAGTTCCTCATGGGCGCTTTTAATCTGGGTGTCCAGTTCTGGATGCGACTGATGGTCAAAGCGCTTTTGCAGGGCTTTCATGTAGTCATACATTGCGGCACCTCCTTTTTGGCAACCACAACACATACCACAACTCCGCGCGCAAAGCTACTGTTTTTCAAAATGTTTCTTTGACTATTGCGGCGCAAAAACTGAACATCTCGGCCCACTTTACATATGGAATTTCATCGAAAATCCCTGTTGCTGTTCCAACTCATGGTCATCCGGCTTGTGGCCGAGGGCGACGCGTTTTTGCCGCAGCTGCGCCAGCCGCTTGCGGTCGATTTGGACACCGGTGGCAGCGGGAGCCGGGGCGTTGTCCCGGAAGATATTGCCCATGTGGTAGAGTAGCCGGGTGGCTGACAACAGGACAGAGGGAGGCTCCTGTTCGCCGCGCTCCATGCGTTTCATGAAAAATTCCGCGTAGGCGTGGCCGTTATCCCGCGCCGCCGCGAACCATTCGTAGGCGGCGTCCATGTCCTTCGGAACGCTCTCACCCATGAGGGTCAGCTTTCCCAGCAGATATTGCGCATAGGCGTTTCCATTGTTCGCGGCCTGCCGCAGATATTCCGCCGCAGCCGCAGCATCCTTTGACACATTATTACCGCTGAGATATTCCTTGCCCAGCCGGTAGGCGGCGTAATCGTTGCCATTGTCAGCCGAGCGTTTCAGCCAGTAGATGCCTTTGGTGGGATCATGAACGTCAGCATCATCGGAGAGATACAGCTTGCCCAATGCGTATTGCGCCGCGTCCAAGTCCTGCTCGGCGGCGCGTTCCAACAGCTTTTGCGCTTTGACCGTGTCCGGTATCAGTAGCCCACCGTCACGGTACGCCGTGCCGATGATGTACTGCGCGTAGGCGTCACCGTCCTCCGCAAGCTGCTCCAACTGCTCCGCCGCTACGTCCCGTTCCTCCAGAGGGTAACTCTCATCATTCGCCACGCTTTGCAGATCCTGACACTCGTAGCTCATGGCGTAGGTGCTGATCTGCTCGCCGTCATCCTGCATTTCCTCATCCTCAAAGGAAAATCTGTTCATGCGGATATGCTCCGCCTCACGAATGACCGCGTTCTTGATCTGGCGAAATTCCTTCTGCTGAGACAGCGGTGGACGCAGACGTTTCTTCCCCTCGGAGTAGTAATCCTCCACCTGGCATTGCAGCTCCCACCACGTTTGGTAGCACGCATCCACGGTGGGCAGCCGCGCCATTTGGTCAACGATCTCGTCCACCAGCTTTTTCATTGGCTTTGGCAGATAGCCGTAGGTTTTCTTGCCACCGACCTGACCGAGCTGCCGCGACAGGTCCCAGATCATCTGCTCCGCCTCCGGGTGGATGCAGGTCATCTCCCGCATGGCCTTCGCCAATTCCAGCATGGCTTTCCGCGCTTCCGCCACCAGTTCGTTTCGCGATTTGCTTTTCTGCTCGTAGACGTGCAGCAGCTCCTGTCGGAAGATCTGATTGGTCAGCGTGGACTTGATCTGCCGTATCCCATCTTTGGACAGGTACGCCTGATTCGGCTTTGCCGACCACGCCATCATGTGGACGTGAGGATGATTGCCCTCGTCATGGAAGGCGGCATACCAGCGGAAGTCCTCCGGTGGGATCTTCATTGCCGCGGCGATGTCATTGCGGTGGGTACGCAGCAATGTGCGCCACGCCTCCGCGTGGTTGTAGCCCAACCGCTCCGCGTCCTCCCGGTGGAGGGAGATGATGTGCGTCCACACGTTGCCGGTGTAGTGATCCAATTCGTCCGCGACAGCGGCGAGGTCAACGGCATCGTCATCACCGAACAGGCCGTGTTCCCCCAACCGTTCCGCTCTCGGACGCAGGGCGATGTACTTGGCGTAGCCCTCCATCGACGAGAGTCTGTCCCAATTCGATTCCAGCGCCAGTGTGATGAGCGCGGACGCCGTCGCTTTTGTCGGGTGTGAGAGGTAGTCCTCGTACTCCATCAGTTCTTTTGCGTCAGGAAAATCTTTCACCAGCTTTGCGATGAGCTGCTCCTGCTTGTTGGTGGGCGGACGGTCATCCGGGATGATCTCCACACGCTCCCGCGTCGCGATGTACTTGAGATACCCACCAGCGCTTTGCCCAGCGCCGCACTTGATGTACGGGCTTTTGACGATCAGCCTTGCCATGCTTCGCTCTCCAATTCACGGAGCTTCTGTTCCAACCGCAGCTGACCGTTAGTGCGCTTGACGGCGGCGATGCTTTTGGCCCGTTCCTGCCGCAGCACTTCCTCGCTCACGTTGATGCTTTGCAGGAGGATGGACATTGCCATGTCCATCTCAACCGCCTGCTTGTAGAGCAGTGCCGCGATACGATCCTCGAAGAGTTTCAGCCGACTGTCGATGGCGGATTGCACCGCACGGGGCAGCGCGGTGCTTTCACCTGCGGCGAGCATATCCGCGTAGCAGTTCACCGCCTTTTCGATGAACTCGTTTTTGCTGCGGCAGTTATCTTCCTGATACCACCGCTCTATTTTGGCGGCTGTTTCATCCGTCATGCGGAAGTTCAGCCTGTTTTCATTTTTGCTCATCATTCCCTCCAATCTGCAGTAAGGCACGCTTGGTTTCGTTGAAACGCCTGCGCTTGCGGGAACAAAGACGCCAGTCGCTCCAAAAGTTTGCTCAAAAAGCGCCACAACCGCCTGCGTTGAAACCCCCGTCAACTGCCCGCACTGCGGGCAGAAGTGATTGGGCAGAGCGTCGGTTCCGACGCCAGCCCTTTATCCTGCTTTCTTTTTCGTTCTCGGAAAAGCTGCGAAAGGTGTAGGAAATGCAGTCATACCAACGTTTCCAACACGTTGATCACACGGCCTTCAACACCTCCGGCACAAACGGCCCACGTTCGCTTTTTCGGATGAAAGCGGGTACACACTCGCCTTCGCCAGCAGGAGCGCACACAGCGGCTCACACGCCGAAACGCGGGGTATTTCAGATGGGGGCGCTATCTCTACCCTCGAGCCGTTTTGCGCGGTTCGGAAACTCTGCGCGGCCGGGTGTCAGAACGGCAAACTTTGCCGCTTTTGGGTCTTGGTCGAGGGGAATCTCGAAGAGCACAGAGAGCCTTCGGAACAGCGATGCGCATGATGCGCGTCGCTGTTCCGAGGCGTCGCGGTCCCGTAGGAACGTGCAGCCCCGCTGCTGGTTCCTGCGCTGTATTGGTGAGCTTCACGGTTTGCCATCGCTGCGTCGAAATTCAGGAGAGAGCTTTCACGCGCCTTGCTGTGCCGACAGCTTTATCTGCGCTTTGTGACGTTCAGTGGTTCTGTCCAATGCAGTAAGTTGTCGTTCATAGTATGTTGCCATGACCTCGTGCATTGGGATTAGCGTGTAGAGCAGGTTGCCATTTTTCTTGATACCTCGTCGCGTGATGATCTCTGTATGCTCTGTGACGATGAGCCCACGTTCTTCCAGCAGACGAACATGCTTGGCAACGGTATTGCGCGAGAGGTGGAGCTTCTTTGCGATGATCGCTTCACTCGGGTGGCATTGGTTTGTTTTACGGTTCGCGTGACGCAGCAGGCAGATGTACACCGCGACCGCACCGGCAGGCAGGTCAAAGTCCAGCAGCTCATTCGGTACGGGGAAGCAGTTCTTTGCACGTTCCCAACCGACCGGCGGTTTTGTCCTTCTCATGCATCACCACCGCCCTTCATGTGCTGCTCGACCCATTCGATGAATTTCTCTTTCGGCACCACCATGCGGCTGCCGACGCGCAGCGTAGGGAAGTCCTTTTCGTGCATCAGCTCGTAGGCACTGGACGGCGCAACACCGAGTACTTGTGCGACCATTGCCGCATTAAGGAACAGCGGCAGGTCGTCATAGTTTTTGTAGGTTGACTCTTTCAAAAAATTCACCTCCGTGTATTGGAATTCAGAGAAAAGTTTCTTGCGTTTCGGAGGCCTCTCTGTTAGACTGTTCGCAGATGGCGTCTGCGTTTTCCAAAACGCGGCGTGCCGCTGAGCTGCTGCAACAGTTCAGCGGTTTTCTTTTAGAGATTCATTTCGCTCACGCCCCTTACTAAGATTGATTTTCAGCGTTCCATCTGATACGATGAGGGTAACATACGCGGAGCATCCCAGCAATAGCTTTGGGCGCATTAAGGTAAATGTCAAAACTTCATCGGATACAAGGAGGCATTATGGCGGAGCAGGTAGAGAGTATTTGTATTCCATTCACCCATACCTATGACCAGTTCACCACATTTTTCTATGATGGGCGCGTTTACCTCAGTGATACGAGCTATCCCATTGGGCAGTGCTGTGTGGATATTGTGAACATGGACGAGGAGGTATTGAGCGAGATCGACCGCTGTGTGGAGGAGTTCATCCCTGCGGCGCGGAAACTGCTCATGGAAAAGACAAACAGCGCCGTTGCCTTCGCACAGGAGAAGCTGAACGCTGTTTGGGATATCATTTTTACCATGCCGGTGTACCGTGACCTGAATATGAATCTGGAACTCAGCTATCATTCGCTGGAGAGACTTTATGAGCAGAAGGATAAGTGGGCACAGGTGCAGGATGTACACTCGGAGGGGCATGAGATATATGAGCGCATGATCGATGATCTGGTGCACTTTGCAAACAGAGTGCGGGCACTTCGTTTGCAGCTCAGGATCATGACGGAGAAATACTTTGAGTCGTTAAAGCGGAGAAACAGCGCGACTTACGGAACGGCGTACTCGACCTTCTACGCGGATATGCTCCGAACCGGTGCACTGCTTTTCGGTGAGGACTTTGACCAAAAGTTTTCTGTAGAGATCGACTTTGTCCCAATGATGCGGAAAGAAAACGAGAGAGAGTTTTTCGTTGCAGAGAAGACGACCTTTAACTATTTACATGATTTTCTGAGAACGGAGTTCTACCGCGGGCTGGCGATCGGGAACGCACCGCGGCGGTGTCATAACTGCGGAAAGCATTTTCTGCTGACTGCCGGCTACAACACCTGCTACTGCGGCAATATTGCGCCTGGTGAGACGGAGAGGACCTGCCGGAAAGTAGGGGCGCACCGCAAGGAAGCGCAGGGCAAGGCGAACCGCAGTCCGGCCCGTGTGGAATATGACCGTACCTATAATCGGCTGAAGCAGAGAAAGGTTCGCGGGAAGATCAGTGCGGATGAGTGGAACGCCGCCGTTGCACAAGCGATGCAGGTCCTGGAGCAGGCGGAGCGCGGAGAACTCACAGACGATGAGATGAGGGAACGGTTTCGGAAGTTTTGAATTGAAAAAAGGAGCTGCGTCTCGATCAGAGACGCAGCTCCTTTTTATTGTCTTCAGCAGCGCAGAATATAACTGTAAAGTATCATTTACTTTCGACGATATCTTACTGGATGGCAGAGAACATTCAGAGAGGAGACAGATCAGAGGAAAAGTGACTTTCCGGCATTTTGGCCGCATTATTCAGGATCATTTTTTAAAAAAGCCGCTGGTGGCTTTGTCATGCAGCCAGTTTAGAACAAAGTACCGTTTAAGCAAGAGAATTCGGTTATACTGCGGAACATGCAAGTATCAAGATAACTCTGAATATGCGGTAGAATATGAAGATCCTTATGGTGAATCTCATAAAAGTGACGTCGAAACTTGATTTCAGGAAGAGAAATACCTCGGAGATAACCTAATTTTGCCTCAACTTTGAATTGCCCGCTTGCCATGACGGAAATACCCTCGTTGGCAATGACCTTCGATTTGATGATATCTATGTTGTTGAAGTCTATGGTACGGGGCTCTAAATGATGATCGTGGAAGGATTGCTCAAAATAGTCGCGCGTCGGGTTTCCGCGGGCGAGCATAAAAAAATTTTCATCTTTCAAATCAGCAAGGCGTGATTCTTTGCAATTGAAGAAACGGCTTTTCGTTCCACAGATTAAAAAATACTCGTCATCGGCTATTTCACGGCATACTAGTTCCGGGATGTTGCATTCACGGTCGATAATTACAGAATCGAGCTCAAAGTTTTGCAGTTTAAGCAACAAAGCTTCGTTCTCTTCCAGAGAGACCTTCGTTTGCACATCAGGACATACTAGGTGGTAGGCGTTCCATAATTCACCAAAAATACTGCGGGCAACGATCAGATTTGTTCCAATACGCAATGACTTTTCGCCGGTGTGCTGTAGATCATATTCCAACCTTCGATGTAGTTCGAGAATCTGGTGACAATAATCCTGAAGGATTTTTCCTTGTTTCGTGAGGATTAGATGTTTTGACTGCCGCCTGAAAAGCTGAACATTATAGCGCCTTTCTATGTTGAGAACGGATTGGCTGACGGTAGATTGAGATAAATACAGACTCTTGCCAGCTGTGCTCATATTCAGTGTTCTTGCGACCTCAAGGAAAATCTGCATTTCACGCATGGTCATGGTACGTCCCTCCGCTTTTTATCAGGGCATTCTATCGTAATTTTACAATAGGATGTCCTGATATTACTATTTTACATTATCACAGTCAAGTATTAAAATAAAGACAAACCGGTTTTGAATTAAAAAAAGGAGGCGATCTTTTGGGAAAATGCATAGAATTGACAGGGAGAAACCTTTCTGCTTCGGACGTATGTAATATTGCTCGGGGATTGTGTAAGGTTTCCGTATCGACAGAGGCGATAGAACGGCTTGTTGAATCGCGAAAGCTGGTATTTGAACTTTCCGATAAAGGAGTTCCAATCTACGGGTGCAACAGAGGCGTTGGCTGGAATAAGGACAAAAAAGTTACAAAAGAATTTGTCTCGCAGTTCAACAAAAATATGCTGCATTCACATTCGGTTGGCGTTGGAGAAAGTGCCAGCATAGAAGAAGCCCGTGGTGCAATGGTCATCCGACTGAACAATCTGCTGGTCGGCTGCACTGGACTCAGCCCAGAGATCGTACAGTTGATGGCAGAAATGCTGAATCGCAGTATTACACCACTGTTTCCAAAACGTGGCTCCGTTGGCGAGGCAGATATCGTGAACCTGTCTCATTTGGGACTAGTGCTCATTGGTGAGGGCAAGGTTCTCTATAAGGGCGCTGTGGTTCTTGCGGCGGAAGCGTTTGCAAAGGAAGGTTTGGAACCAGTCGTACTGCTGGAAAAAGACGGCCTCGCCATTCTCAGCTCAAACGCACTGTCTGCAGCAATGGCCTGCGAGGCCTACCATGAGACCGAGGTACTGATGCATACAGCGGATATGATTTCGTGCATGTCCTTGGAGGGATTGAACGGCAATGTGTCGCCGCTCCGTGATGGTGCACAGCGCCAGCGCCCTTATCCGCGCCAGATCGAAACGGCTGCAGCGCTTCGTTCCTATCTTGAAGGAAGCTATCTCTATGAGCCGAGCGAGGGTCGGCCGCTTCAGGATCCGCTGTCATTCCGCTGTGTCAGCCAGGTACACGGTGCCGTGAGGACTGCCATGGACTATGCCCGCGAGAATCTTGAGATCCACCTCAATGCGTCCGACGATAACCCGTGCCTGCTTTTGGAGGAGCGAGACATCACCTCCTGCGGAAATTTTGATCCGCTGGTGTGGGTGCTTGGGATGCAGAACCTCAGTGTTGCGCTTTCCCATGTATCCAAGATGTCCTGTCTGCGCTCGCTGAAGCTGGCGATGCCAGGCTTTACTGGCCTGACCCGCCACCTGACGCCGAACGACGACACCATCGCGTTTTCTACGATTCAGAAAACGTATGCAAGTATGGATGCTGAAATTCGTTTGTTGGCAAACCCTGTCAGCATGGACACATTCCCTCTGGCAGGCGGCATGGAGGATATCAGCACGAATGCTCCGCTTGTGATGGAAAAGCATATGAAGATCATTGATGATTTGTATTATGTGCTGGCTGTTGAGGGGATTCATGCAGCACAAGCAATGAATCTGCGCGGTGCTCACTACGGCAAGGGCACACAGGCTGCGCTGAAGAGACTGCGCGGTGTAGTTCCGTTCTACAGCAGCGATGACCGTGTGCTGACGGATGACATCGAAGCGATCCACGATTTTCTTAAGGGCGGCGGTCTGCTGGCAGACCAGTGACGTGAAAACCCGCTGTGCCGCAAAATTAAAAAGTTTAAAAGGAGAGAGAAAATGCCTGATTTGACAAAAAAGACAACCATTCGCAAGGGCGTCATGATTCCGTGCTTTGCGTTTATGGCATTCATCATTGTTCTCGGCATCTTTAAAAATGACTGGCTCAAAACGATCTGCAAGTCTGCATTCCGTTTTTCCCTCATTAATTTTGGCTGGGCATATCAGCTTGTCGCTATGGCAAGCCTGGTCTGCGTTGCTGTTGTAACGTTCAGCAAAATTGGCAACCTGCGTATCGGAGGTCCCAACGCCCGACCGAAGTATTCGTTCAAAACTTGGTTTGCTATGGCACTGACCGGCGGCATTTCGGTTGGTATCGTCAACTGGGGCGTCAATGAACCGATGGTCTATTTCGGCAACGTGTACGGTGAGCTTGAGCAGCTCGGTATTGCACCGCAGAGTGCGGAAGCATATCGTTTTGCGCTGGGCCGTTGCTTTTACAACTGGACGTTTGTTCCCTATGCGTTTTACGGCATTACAGGTCTTCTGATGGCCTACCTGTTCTTCAACAAAAAGTCCAAGTTCTCCGTTGCGGCGACACTGAAACCTGTGCTCGGCAAGCATGCCGACAAGCCAGGCGTTGCAGCTGTTGCAGATACGCTTTGCAGCATCGGCATTGTGCTCGGAATGGCCTGCGGTCTCGGTACGGGTCTTTCGTTTATTATTTCCGGGCTGAAGGTTGTCTACGGTCTTGAGACAGGAATTCCGACGTGGGTTATTCTTGGACTTGCAACCACCGCGATTTTTACGGGCGCTGCTTACCTCGGTATTGACAAGGGCGTGAAGAAGCTGGCGTCCTTTAACAGCAAGATTTTCTATGGACTGCTGATTCTACTGATCATTATCGGCCCGACGATTGAGATATTCAAGGCCCTTCCGATCGGCTTTGGCGAGTGGCTGAACAATTTCTTCGTGTGGGGTCTCGATCCGGTAGATGTCGGCGGCGAGGCACTCACCGCGTGGTGGACACTTTTCGATTGGACATCGTGGATCAATTATGCCCCCGTTATGGCACTCTTCCTTGCTAAGATCGCTTATGGCCGTACCGTTCGCGAATTTATGATTATCAACTGGATCCTACCCTCCATCTTTGGCATGGTGTGGTTTTCCGTCTGGGGAGGCACGGCGCTCAACTGGCAGATGACCGGAGCGGTCGATTTGGTTTCTATCCTCATTGAGAACGGTTCCACTGCGAGCGTCTGGGGGTTCCTTGAAAATCTTCCTTTCGGTCTTGCAACAATCCTCGTTCCTGTGGTCATGGTCACGCTGCTGCTTTCCTTCTGCACGGCGGCTGACTCTGTTACCCATACGCTGGCGTCTCTCTGCGCAACATCCGACCGTTCTTCTGATGAAGCTCCCAACTCCCTCAAACTCGCGTGGGGTCTCGTGATTGGCTCGGTTTCCGTTATCATGGGTGCGTTTGCAGGCGGTGTTCGCGGAGTTGATGGTGTTCGCCAACTATCTGCGCTTGGTGCGACGGTAACCTTCCTGGTGTTTGTCCTGCAGCTTGCGTCGTTCATGAAGACATTCTTTAACAAAAAGATTTCAAGAGAGGCGGAGTATGACGCAGGGATTGATGTGGTCGCAGAAAGCGAAAAAGGGTAATATTTGAAGTAGGAGTTTTTCATGGACATTTTATACCTGAATGCAAAAGACATTGAGCAGATCGCTCTGACCGACGCAGAGATCATCGGTGCCATTGAAGACAGCCTGCGGGCACAGGGCAACGGACAGACCTCGATCGAGCCCAGAGTACATATCAATCCCGACCCCGCGTATAACGGACATTTCAACGTGCTGCGCGGCTACATCGCACCCAAGCATGTGGCAGGTGTTAAGGTGGTAGGCGACTATGTTTACAACTACAAACTCGGCCTTCCCTCCGAACTGTCACTGCTGAATCTCTTTGATCCAGAGACGGGTGCGCCCTATGCCGTGATCGATGCCACAGCCATTACCTCCATGCGCACCGGCGCCATCACGGCGATCGGTGCAAAATACCTTGCCAAAAAGGAGAACAAGATCCTTGGACATCTCGGCTGCCGCGGCACGGCGTTCTGGAATGTCGTTTTGCTGGATTCTCTCTATGATTTTGAGGAAATTCGCATCAACAGTCGCCGCCAGGAATCCATGGATGCATTTGCCCAGCGGTTGGAGGACCGCCTGCACAAGAAGATCACCATTACAAAAAACAGCCAGGAGTGTCTTGAGGGCGCCGATATTATGGTCGAGGCGACCCGCCTGATGGAGCCGCAGCCCCTGCTCAGGACCGCATGGGTGCGTCCGGGCAACTTTGTCGTTCCCTACGGTACCATCTGTGCCAATGAGATCACGCTGACCGATGTAATGGATAAGATCGTCGTCGACGATTGGGGGCAGTGCAAAGAAGGCGGCAAGCTTGGCAGTCTCAGCCCTCACGTCCGCGCGGGCAAGCTGACGAAGGAGACGCTGTACGCGGAGTTGGGCGAGATCGTTGCGGGCAAGAAGCCCGGGCGCGAAAACGATCAGGAAAGGATCCTTTTCTGGCACCGCGGACTTTCCACCAACGATATCGCGCTGGGTCAGCTGTATTATGAAAAAGCACTGGCTCTGGGCATCGGTACGAAGCTTTTCTACCGTTAACGGCCATAAAAACCTCATCTCTTGACTTTCAGAGCAGGATGGATCGTTTTCTGTCCTGCCCCGAAAGTCGTATTATTGAAATAAGCAGCCGTCTCAGCGAATGGTCGTGGACGGAGAATGGAGAAAAATATGTTATTCGGAATCAGTTTGACCGTATGGATCGTTATGCTGGTATGCGCTGTCATCGCAGTGCTATATGTGCTGATCGTCGATAAAAAGGAAGGAAAGCGCGCAGAGAAGCGGAAGTATCTCGCTATCCTGATGTGCATTGCCATTGCCGTTCTTGCGACGGTGCTGAGCAAGCAGCAGGCATATGTAGGCGCGCCGATGATCGGCCTGATTGTCGGCATCCTGATCGTCAATATAGTCCCCGAGGGGAAAATGAGCAAAGAATTTAAGAGCGGCACCGTTTTTGCTGGCAAGCGTTATCTTAGCCTCGGCATTGTGTTTCTCGGTGCAACGCTTGCTTTCAGTGATTTGTTCAGTGCAGTCTACGCACTGCCGTTGGTACTGTTCAACATGGCGTTGGCATTTGCCGTATCCTATCTGGTCGGGCGTAAAGTACTGCATGTATCGGGCAATACCTGCGCGCTGGTCGGCAGCGGCACCTGCGTGTGCGGCGGCACCGCCATTGCGACGATCTCTCCCATTGTCAAAGCAAAGGAGGAGGAAACAGCCTATGCCATGACGGCTATTTTTCTGTTTGATCTGCTGGCCTGCTTTATGTACCCCTATCTTGCCATTCGCCTTGGCTATACGCCTACGCAGTTCGGCTTCCTTGCCGGTACAGCGGTCAACGATACCTCGTCCGTTGTTGCGGCGCAGGAGACCTATGCAGGTCTGATGGGACTGGAAGGGTATGCGCTTCCTGCTACGATCAAGGTCGTCCGCACGGCAATGATCATCGTGCTTGCGCTGATTTTCTCCGTTATCTCCATCCGCAATGAAGCCAGAAGCGCTGCGAGGTCTGACGGCCAGCATGCTAATATCGGGAAGATCATGTGGAAGGCATTACCCAAGTTCATTTTGGCCTTTGTTGCCATGATCGCAGTCAACACGATTTTGCGCGGCAACATTGCAGATACCTATTTCTATCAGTCGCTGTTTAAACCGCTGTTTACCAACGGTTATAAATTCTTTGTCACTATCGCACTCTCCGGCGTTGGCTTCAAGATCAAGTTCAAGGAACTGTTCACTAAGGGACTGAAGCCCATTGCGCTCGGTGGCTGCACGTGGCTGGCGCTGTTCCTGTCCTCGCTCACGTTTGCGAGCCTGTTCGCTGAGAAAATGCTTGGCTGAACGATACGCGGTCATAATGCTCCGGCAGATAGGGGGTAAAACAGTGGATATCCGCTTTTTGTTTGTATTTTTGGGCGCTGCTGCGGGGGGCGCGGTGCAGTCTGTAGCGGGCTTTGGCGGGGGAGTCCTGATGATGCTGTTCCTGCCGTCCATGTTTGGCCTTCTGCATGCTTCTGCTATCTCAGCGTCGATTTGTATTACCCTGACTTTTTCCCTTGCGATCCGCTTTCGCAAAGCGGTGCGGCTAAAAAAGCTCATTTTTCCGGGAACGATCTATCTCGCTTTTTGCCTGTGCGCGATCTGGATATCTCCCGATCTCCCGACCGGACAGCTGAAGCTTGGGTTTGGTGTATTTCTGATGCTGCTCGCGCTGTTTTTCTTCTGCGGCGGCAGAAAACTGAAATTTTCTGCAACAGGGCTGACTGCCGCAGCAACGGCGTCCGTTTCCGGCATAACGGCAGGCCTTTTTGGCATTGGCGGTCCGCCGCTTGCCCCGTATCTGCTGAGTGTTGCGCGTAGCAATGAAGAATATATCGGTATGATGCAGACAATGTTTGCTCTTTCCTCTTCGGTGGGAATGTTACTGCGGATCGTGCGCGGCATCTATACGGTCGAGCTTTTGCCAGCCACAGTTTTGGGCACGATAGGTATTTTGCTCGGGAAGCGTGTCGGATTAAAGATGCTGAAAAAGATCAGCAAAGAAAACATGATGAAATTGGTCTATAGTATGATTGCAGTCAGCGGAATTTTGACTATAGCGGCAAATACTTAAGTGAGCATAAAAATGGCTATCGGAAACACGGTGTGTTCTGATAGCCATTTCCTTTATTGTGTGATGACGAGGGAAAAACGATCGAGCATTTCCTGTGGGATAATGCACAATAAGGGACCTGTTGACAAAGGTGGCGAATACGTCCGTTCTATGGTAGAATAACCATAAGGAGGGATGTAGCATGATGGGACGCCAAAGCAGACAAATGGCAATGATTTTCGTAGATATAGAGTCACTGATTCCAGAAACCCACCTGCTGCGGAAGATCGAGCGGATGGTATCCTTTGATTTCATCTATGATCTTCTGGCGCCATATTATCCGGCAACAGGCCGTCCATCTGTCGACCCTGTCAGTATGTTCAAAATGCTCTTGATCGGATACCTGTATGCACAAACCGGCAAACGACCCGATCTTTACTTTCATTGAGAAAAAACGCGGCGAGGGGAAGAGCGGTAAACTCGCTATGGTGGCAGGCCTGAATAAGTTCCTCCGAGTCTATTATGGCAAGGTCACAGAGCCCTACCGCAGCTTGCCGGCAATAGAATGAGCTGAGATCTCCAATACTTTATTTGAGGCGGCCAAGCGATCCGTTTTGCCGCCTCTGCTTTGCTATGCTCTTTTTCTGCCGATAACTTTTCTTTTAATTTGGGCTTGACTTTTTAGCAGGTTTACAGCAGCGCAAAATATGATAAGCAATGATCTTGATTTTAGTTGGATTCTATGCTACTGACCGATTTCATGAAGCATGTTTCCAATCGTATATGGGAAGAAACTCTGACCCACACCGTGGCCCACACGGCTGGCAGTCAGCGGCTTTGCCGCCTACTGCCAGCTCATGCCCCATGGATACAACGAAATACGTGGAAAGAGCCAAAGAGCACCGGAGAGGAAATTGCTTCCTTTCCGGTGCGCTGCTTGCCTGTGGGACTTATCGAATCTGCGCCATGAAGCTGCCCATTTTCTCCGCGGCCTTTTGCTGCATCTGCCGTGTGACGTGGGTGTAGGTGCGGAGGGTGAAGCCCGCGTCGTAGTGCCCGAGCATACTGCTGACGATATTTTGAAACAAATCAGGAATTAGTGCTTTCTAATCCTCCTTATTGCCTTTCTCTTGCGACAACTTGTAAATAAAGATGATAGCTCTAATCTTGAGCCTGACATCCCATTTTTATGGTATCATCCGTTGGACGACAGTGGGATGGATACATCCTTAAGCGGCGTATCGGTAACAAGATAGACCGTCATAGAATCCAGAAATTTACGAATATCACTTCCATAAAATTTCAGCAATGAATCATAATTGTCACAGTAGAACTCTAAAATAACTTCTTTTCCTCCGCAGATGATTGTCTCGCAACGCAACACTTCCGGCACGGTTTGAACATATCGGTAGAGATCGTAGAGCATTACGGAATATACCCCTCCGATTATGAAACCATGCACGGTTTTTCCACCTGCTTGCGGCGAAATCATCGTGCGAAAGCCACGGATGATCCCGCGTTCCTGCATCAGCTCTATCCTGCGAGTCACCGCTGTTGTGCTCAAATGCACCTCAGCGGCAATACCGCTGAAACTGATGCGCGCATTCTCTTGCAATAATGAGAGAATTTTTAAATCGGTCGAATCAATTCTCATAGTTCCCCTGCCACTTCAGCTGTCCGGAAAATATCCTTTCGTCCATACAAAACGGCGTACTTTATTATATTATATTAAAACAGCAGCTGAATTGCAATTCAAAAATCAACAATTCTCTTCGTCATTTCGGTAAATAAAACTAAAAGAGCGCGAATATATACTAATATTGGAATTCCATTCCGCATTTTTATACTATATAATACAGTCAGGCTAAGAAATCAGATGGGTGTACAACTTCTGATACAACAGCCCAAAACTGATTAGGAGGAATGCAAGTTGCGTAAGATTAAGATTTATTTTCCAAAAGCTGACATCACTTGTTATGCTACCGTGTTGGAAGATGATTTCCCTGAATTAGCAGACGAGTTGTGGGAGAAAATCGCTCAGCCCATGGAATGCGAAGCTCATAACACTCTCTCCACCGGCGACTATGTTCAGTGCCGCCCCATCCCCCCGTATCATGTTCCCAAGTATGTTGGTGACCAGTCTAATCCTCTTGGCGGAAATAAAGTCCCGGCTCTGTGCGACTGTGTAAACGGCGACATCGCCTGGTCTGGCTGGTATTTCGCTATGACCTATGGTCCCTGCACAGAGCCTCTGCCGAATATGGGTCCCATCATGGCAAAAGTCGACCCTGAATATCTGGATGCATTCCATCGCGGCGGCATGGACTGTTGGAACCACACCTATCTCTATCACGAACTGGCAACCGTTATTTTCACCAGAGGGGAGGAAGCTTAAATGGCAGTGAATTGGAAGGATTTGAAGCGCGAGATCCACGACGAAGTTGAAAAGGTCTGGTTGAAGGAACCCCTTGAGGTGACAATGAGCAAGCTCGGCGTTTTCCCGAGCGGCGCCGGCACTGACAATCAGATTCTCGGCAATCTCTTTTTCCTGAATGCCGATACGCAGGCAATGGGTTGGTGGACGATTGAACCGTCCATGTACTGCGTACTGGGAGATGACAAATTCTCTCTGGACGTCTGCAAGCAGCTTTTCATTTATCTCAATGGTCCGATTGCCCATCTGCTCGGTGATGTTTTAGAACCGAATTGCCCTGCTCCTTGGCTGAATATGCCTAAGTTTGCCTATTTCCACGACAAGATCGTGGAGTCCTACCCCACTATTGAGACAAAAGAAGAATTCCGCGACCTTCTGTGGTCCTGGTTCTGCTATGTCAACCGCATCAACAGCTGGTTCTACACCGTTCTTCCCTGGGAGCTCGGCAAGAATCTGCAGCGCAAGGATGTTGATGATGTTGAGCAGCTCGCCGATCTCCTTGGTTACAAATTAGAAAAGAAGTAAGACCAACCAACCCGTGAACTCAAGTTGCCATTGAGAGTACCATCTCTCCAACGGAGGTTCTGCCCGGTGACAAGACGCTTCTCCTGTACGGCCGTTTCACTGTCAGGAACGAATCTGCATCAGGCAGGGCCTCCGCTGCATTCAAAAAAGGGGTGAAATTATGAGCATTTTTCTAAACCCGGTCGTCTTTTCGGTCATTCTCATGTGCATTCTTTGCTTGTGCAAGCTGAATGTCATGTTTTCCCTGATTATCGCCTGTTTTGTTGGCGGACTAATGGGTGGTATGTCTGTTTCAGACATTTCCTCCACCATGCTCGCCGGCTTCAGCAACAACGCAGAGGCGGCACTCGCCTATATTCTACTCGGCACCTTTGCTTCCTGCCTTGCCTATACCGGTCTTGCTGATATCTTTGCAAAGAGGGTTGCACAAGCCATTCGCGGCAGCAAGCTGAAACTGTTTCTTCTGATTCTGATTTTCTCCATCATTTCTCAGACGATCATTCCCATCCACACAGCATACATTCCCATTCTTATTCCTCCGATGCTGGCAATGATGAATGAAATGAAAATGGATCGCCGTCTAATGGCCGGCGCTCTGGTATCCGGTATGATGCCGTATGTTGGTATCCCCATCGGCTACGGTCTGATCTTCATGGGTATTGTAAAGGATAATATGTGTGCAAATGGTCTTACTGTCACCGTGCAGCAGGTTTACAGTGTAAACTGGATGTTGATGCTCACTTTTATCCCCGGTATCATATACATCTGGTTCCGCTACCGCAAGCCTCGCGAGTACAAAAATGTTGATGTTGACCTGAGCGCATATAACGCTGTTGAATCCACCAAGCTTGAACTGCGCCACTGGATCTCAATTGCGGCGGTTCTAGTCGTCACCGCAGTCGAATTTAAAACGCAATCTCTGGCTGTTGCCGCACTGGCGGGTCTTGTTATCATGTTCTTCTCTGGCGCAGTCAAATGGAAGGATATCGAAGAGCGCTTTAACGACGGTATTCGCATGATGGGCAGCATTGCTTTCATTATGCTCGTTGCAGGCGGCTTCGGCATGGTCATGCGTGCTACCGGCGGTGTAAACGCACTGGTAGAAAGATCTGCGAGTGCGCTCTCAAGCAGTCATTTGCTTGCCGCTACCGTCATCACGCTCATAGGTCTCGTTGTTACCATGGGCATCGGCACGTCCTTTGGCACGATTCCTGTCATTGCCGTTCTTTTCGTACCGCTTTGCACCAAACTCGGTTTCTCTCCCGCAGCAACGATCCTAATGATTTCCTCTGCCGCGGCATTGGGCGATGCCGGTTCTCCCGCATCGGATGCTACGCTCGGCCCGACCTGCGGCCTGAATGCAGACGGGCAACATGATCATATTTGGGATACCTGTGTGCCAACCTTTGGTGCACTGAATATCCCGCTGATGATTGGAACGATCATCATTGCACAGTTCATCTAAAAAATGCATCTGGTCCGTTCTTGGCTTGCTTCACCATGGCAAAGGACCGGCAGATAAACATCTGCCGGTCCTTTGCTGTTTTCCAGTTACCTATTCCTTTCCACACGTACACATTAGTCGGCACAGGATTGTGACTAATCTGTTGAAAGCTATTTCCCGTGAAGGCATTTTCTGACCCACTTGCCGAAATACGCGGAAAGGGTAAAAGCGCACCGGAGAGGAAGCTGTTTCCTCTCCGGTGCTCTGCCTGCCTGCGGGACTTATCGAATCTGCGCCATGAAACTGCCCATCGTTTGTGCTGCCTCGTCCTGCTTCTGTCTTGTTGCGTGGGTGTAGGTGCGGAGCGTGAAGCCCGCGGGCGTTTGCTGCATCGAGATACTGCCCGTTGCCTTGAACTGCGCCTTGAAGATCAGGTTATAGATCGCGTTCTCGATATTCTCCCGGGAATCGGCGTCCGCGTTTTTCAGTGCGCTTTGCGTGACGTGCTTGACGAACCGGAGATCATTGGATGCCTCATCGATCTTTAGGGCCAGAAGATTAAGGAAGTGGTCCGTGACAGCGTGGAAGAGATGCTGAAAGAACTGCTGGAGAACGAGGCGGAGTCACTGATGCAGGCCGCCTGTTACGAGCGCAGTGAGACCCGTCAGGGCTACCACTGTAGCGACGATATGACCGGAATCTCACCACCACCTCCGGCGACACCACACTCCAATGCTCCGCCTTAGGGAATGCTTCTTTGATTGGTACATCGTTCAGGTATGGTTCCCCCATCATGTTGCTTTGTTCTTTATATTTAATTGATGAAGTCTTAGCAATTATCCTTTTTTATAGGTCGGAAATGACTGATGGCATAGGGAATCCCTGAAAAGCAATTGTCAAGCAGCCGCAAGAATTGGGATAAGTTACGAAGCAAAAAGATCTCGCTCTATTTGATGAATGGAGCGAGATCTTTTTTGGACAAAGGCGCTGCAAAAACAAGGATCAAAAATAAAATATTTTTGTTGCCGAACGATTTTGATCATGAGGGATGTGATCCCGCACTTGTTTCTTTACCGAATCTACACCGGAGAAATGCTATGGTATGACAACTTTTGCAGAAAAGCACTGTGCGCTTGCCAGTAGTCTTCACTTCTCGATGAAGGGGTATCGGCTCTCTAAACATCTGCGTCTGTCTTGGGACGCAAGTGTTGCCTCAGAGTTCTATAATTGCATTTTTGCATGAGAAAACGCACAAGGAGAGCAAGCACGAAATAGGCTTGCTCTCCTTACTTTAGTTAGGAAGCTGCTGCAGCACTGCTTTTAACAGCTGGTATACCCTGTCGATCGAGGAAAGATTTACGTTTTCTTGAACTGTATGCGCGCAGCGAATGGTTGGGCCGATAGAAATCATTTCCTGAATGAAGGGGCAACGTTCCTGGAGAATGCTGCATTCAACACCGGCATGAACATTTTCCATAATGCAGGGCTGCTGAAATAATGATTGGTAAGTTTGTGCAAACAGTGCGTGCAGCGGAACATCTTTTGCAGATTCCCAGGGCGGATAGTAATCCTGCTGAGAAGATTGAAACGATGCGCGGTCAGCGGTGTGAACGACGAGGTCTCTTCCTTCGCTGAGCAACGCCTGAGAAGAAGCACGCAGGCTTTCCACAATTTCAACATTATCGCCAAGCTGACGGACAGTGGCTAAATTGCTGGAAAGCTGGATTATTTCCGGGGTACGCTGCAATACGCCGTGAGGCAGGGCGGCAAGCGTAGAGAGCAGTTGATCGCTGAAGGAATCCGTATATGCTTGCTTGCAGATCGGTGCTTCAAATGAAGTCTGAAGAAGAATCCCGTGATCCACAGATTCTGCCTGAGCGGTGATTGCGCTGGCGGCAAGCTTCCATTCTTCTTCTGAAGATGTATCGCCGACCTGAATGAGGGCTTCTGCGCAAACCGGAATCGCGTTGGAACGTGTACCGCCACGCAGTTCGAGCAATTCCCAGTTTGAAGCGGGGCAGCTGCGAAGCCAGCGAACCAAAATCTGAATGGCATTGAGATGTGGGGTTCCAATATCAAGGCCGGAATGGCCGCCCTTTAGGCCGGATACCGAGAGCTTGAGAACCTTGGGATTATGAAACCGTGACTGCTTATGACATTCAACGGAGGCATTCAAAATGATGTTGAGACCGCCTGCGGCGCTGATGGTGAATGTCCCTTCTGTTTCACTGTCCAAATTGATCAGCCGGGTACCGGAAACGAGGGATGCGTCCAATTCTTTGGCACCGGTCATACCGGTTTCTTCGTCTACTGTAAAAAGGCCCTCGATATTCTGTACCGTGTCGTCTTCCATCAGTGCGAGAATCAGAGCCATTCCGATTCCGTTATCTGCGCCTAAGGTCGAACCGACTGCGTGGAGACATTCATCGGTTTCGCGCAATGATACGCCCTTTTGATAAGGAGTTCCCGTCGATTCCCATACCATATCCATATGAGCCTGGAGAATTGTAGACGGCGTTGCTTGGGAAATCGTCTTACGAAGAACCACGTTTCCGCAGCTGTCCTGATCAACTCCCAAACCGAGGCGCTTTCCTGTTTCGATTAAATACTGCGCTACATTTGATTCATCGCCGGAGCGCCGGGGAATGCTGCAGATTTCGCGGAAGTAAGAAAGAACGCGCTGCATGCTGTCCATTAAACTGCACCAGCCTTATTCTGGAGCTTCCGGTTCTGGAGCTTCTGGCTTACAACGTACAGCACCATAGCGACTGCAATGCAGATCAGGGGAACGGGGATCACATCACCCACCGCGACAAACCAACCAAGACCCACGGGGCGAGCCGTCATGGTAACGCCGACAAACGAAGCCACAGCCCACGACACAATGGCGTCCCACTTGATGCCCTGAGGAACATCGCCGCCGTCATAGTTTTTCCGGTTGCAGATATAGAAGTCAGCGATCAGGATACCGCCGATCGGGGTAATGAACACGCCTAACAAGGAGAGGAAAGTCACAAAGTATTTATACAAGCCAACTGCAGCAATTGCAGTGCTGATCAAACCGACAATGAGGGTCAGGCGCATGCGGGGGACTTTGCTGATACCGTCCAGAGTATTCATAAGACCCAGTACGCTGGTGTACAGATTGTTGTCGTTCGTGGTCCACTGACCGATGATCAACACAAGAGCGCCGAACAGGCCTAAGCCGAGGGACAGAATCATAATCTCCACGATATTCCAGTTGTGGAAAGCGTAGTTGAAGAATGCGCCGCACATCAAGATGGGAATGTATCCCCAGCAATGACCGATGCTTACGCCGATCATGCAGTCCCGCTTGGACTTAGAGAAGCGGCTGAAGTCACCTACCATTGTAACACCTACGGCAAAGGAACCGACGACGGCGGCGATGCCCATGGGAATGGTAATCGGCGTGCTGACCGGCCCGGCGTTCCAGATGTCGCCGAAAGAAATCATGGAGCTTGTTTTCCAAACGGCAATGACGCAGAGAACCGCAAGCAGCGGCAAGCCCACTTCGCTGAGAAGCTTGATCGCCTTAAATCCGAAAATGGCGGTCAGCGACATGGTGATACCGCCGATAATTGTAAAAATCACAGAATTGACAGAGCTTCCGTTAATGTGCTTGATGACAGAAGCAATCGTTGTACCGAACAGGTCTGCCTGAAATGCGTACCAACCAAAGTTGGAGATGCAGAGAATAATGCCGATGATCTTGGCACCCTTTATACCAAAGGAGCGGCGACAGGTAAAAGAAGTAGAAAGATGGGTATGCGCGCTAACAAGAGCATTGAGAGTACCGATGATGGTGATGATAATAGATCCGATTATGCTGACTAAAAGCATATCCCGGAAAGAGAGACCGTCGGCAAGCACACCGCCGGTAGCTAATCCGCTCAGGCCAAATCCCGCGCCAAGCCATACCATGCCCTGCTGATACCATGTTTGTCTGGCGGTTTCGGGGACTGGAGTTTTTTCGTAGTCGTTGTACTTTTCTTCCAACGGAGCCTTGGTTGCAGTGTTATTACTCATATTATTGCCTCCCGCAATACGTCATTTGGCTATTTCTGTCTCATATGATGATTCTTCCCTACTGTGATCGAATCTGCTGCTTGGGTTTGAATTGTACCGAAATAGGCCGCCCTTTGCAAGATGTTGGCGTAAAAAGAGTGCTTGTCCATTTCGGTACAAATTCATTCCCTAAATCATAAGAGTTCGTTGCAGGTTTGTGCGATCAGTCCTGAAGGAAGACGCAGTCCATATCAAATCCAAAGAATCGGGGATTAAGAATCTCCAATGCGCGTTCGCGCGTCCAGAGCTCGTGGCAGTGGAAGCCGAGAACGGCAACCTCCATTCCCTCGACGCAGTTCGGATTGGTGATGGGGTAGCCGGTAGCTTTTTCCACCACGCAAATGAGATCCGGACAAGTGAGATTTACCTTGTCGTCGATCCACATTACCATGTTCTCGTTCTTGTACCAGATTTTTGAAGTCTGGTGTGCAAAAGCGCCTTCGCCGGCAATGTGAATCGTGCCAACGGTAAAGCCCTCCTTGATGCCCCATTCGGACTCGCCGGTGACGGTTCCCTGGAAAAGCAGCTTACCCTTTCCGGTGTCCAGGATCGCCTGAATGGGATCGGAACCGCGCTCAACGGCTTCTCTTTGGGCACGACCGACAGTAGCTGCATACGTCAATGCATTGGGAATGACTGCGTGACGCAGCTTGTCGCCCTTGATCGGGTGATCGGTCATACCAACCAAGCCGCCGGATCCGATTGCCATATAGCGGGAGAGCGCTTCTGCGCGAGCATCATTTTCTACGTTTGTGACGATCGCCATGTCGCCGAATGAAGTACCGACGGAGAAAGGCGTGATGGGATTTTCCGTCACATAATAAGTGGAAAACTGAAGCTCCGGCACTGCGCGGCCAGCTGCATCTGCATCGACAATGTATTTGCCCGTACGAGCTGCGGCGGCCATGACTGCGCCGGTGTTTCCGCCACCATACTCAATCGAAACAAGGCCTTCGAACTGAACGCCCATGTACTCTTCCAGAGCCTTCACCGACGTGGCAATCTCGTCTCCGCGTTTCTGGCTGGTATCGCCCTTGGGGACGATAGAACCGCAATAATAAGGATTGGCATAGTAGCTGTCATCGTTGATTTCATCGAAGGAGAGCAGCTTGAACTCGTGCCCGGCGTTCCAGGCTTTTTCGACGGCCTCTAACCCGCTCTCTAAGGAGCCGCCGCCGCCTGTACCAAGAATGGTGCAGCCAACCAAAGTGTCCTTGATTTCCTGAAGAGTTAGTTTTTTCATAAAGAAGCACCTCCAAAAATTTGTCTATTTTAAACAATTCCATTGTGGATCGCTTGACAAAATTATAAGATATATGCAAAGGCGCTTCAATGTGCCATAGTACAAAATTTGATTTAAATTTCTGTAATTTTTATAATTTTCCATTTATTCTGCAAGTATAATTTGACATCTTAAGAAGGCTTGATTATACTGATGCATAATTAAAGGCAAGGAGGTGCTTGTTGTGAGCGTTACGGTAAGCGATGTTTTACAGCTGGATATTCTTAACTCTGCCAAGGTAATTGCAGGGAAGAATGGGCTTGACCGGGAGGTTTTGCGGATCAACTTTACAGATTGTCCGATCAATCCCCTTGTGGATGCAGACTTGATTTTAAGTGGAGATGCTTTTATCTGTAGCTTCTATATGAATAAAGATATGGAGGCAAAGATATATGATGCAATTTCGTTTTATATTCAGATGGGAAGCGCTTGTTGCATTGCGCTGAATGAGTTTCTGCCGCAGTTTCCGCAAAGTGTGATCGAACTTGCCGATTCGCGGGATTTTCCGATTATTCACATTGACGGGACAGTTCCTTATGGTGCGCTCATACGTGACATTTCCGAACTCATCATATCAGATCAATCAGAGTTATTACTGGAAAATAAAATTTTCCACCTGCTGAGCAAAGAACTTTCTGATGCTGAGCAGCGGAACATTTACAGGCACCTTGCACCGCATATTCAATCTGACTACACCGTTGTGCATGCGACCTTTCAGGGGCTGAGTCATCGGCGGCTTCAAATGCTGAAGAAAGATGTGGCGATACAATTTAAAGTGCCCCTATTTAAATATTTGGAAGGAGTCTTTTTTGTGCTGCCTTGTCAGGGGCAGAAAGAAATCAGCAGTATGCTGCAGCAGATGATGCCCATTTTTTCCTATTATGTGCCAGAGCATTCCATGGGCTACAGCTCGGCTGCGGTGGGCGTAAAGCAGTTTTCTTCTGCATTTCGCCAGGCCCTTTCGGCGGACGAAATAGGAGGAGTATTGGGAAAATCCCCAATGGGATATGATGCGCTGTCTGTCTATCAGTTGCTGCTACCGCTGAAGAATCATCAAATTCTGAGGAATTTTTGCAGCAGCATTCTTGACCCGCTAATAAAGCAGGATCTCTTGGAAACAGTTTCTGTATACCTTGAATGCAATGGAGATGTCAAAAGAGCGGCAGGCAAGGTGGGGAAACATGAAAATACAGTCCGATTTCGAATCGGTCAGGCAAAAAACCTGCTGAATTTAGATGACTATGAATTTATTGAAAAAGTATCCATCGCGCTTAAAGCGAGAGATATTTTCGGGCAGCAAATGGGGACCAACTAAGACTCTGCTAAGGAAAATATGAATCCGGCGACGTATTTGCAACAATTGGATTTTGAACCTGCTTTCTGGTCCGGGTAACCGGCAGAAAGCGCACGTATCGCTTGCGCCCGGGGCGGTTCCAGATGCTACCAACGGATCAGCGGTTTCCGGGCTGGGTGTCTTGATGCCCTCGCGCTTTTTGTAGGCGGTAGGGTTAAGTACCTTTTCCTCCTGCAAGAGCTTTGCGATCTGCATCTGGCCTCTCCCTTCCATGCACAGCTTGAAAATGTGCTTGACTACCAATGCCGCCGCTTCATCCACGACCCACTTTGTCTTGTCCTCCGGGTCTTTACGGTAGCGTTCTATGGTGTTGCAGACACTGCCTACAATCCCACAGACAGATGTCAGAATATAAATAATCAAAACCCGGTATCCTGTTTTATGCGACTGCAGTTAGCAGGATACCGAGTTTTATTTTGATTTGTGCTGTAAATTGAGATTTTGTCAATTCAGCAAAGTTAAGATGATTGTTACAGTCTACTGATTTGTTGTATGGAGAGGATAGGGCGGTAGTCGTACTCTTTGTTTGCAGCGGTGCGTTTTTGGAATGAAAAGCCTGACTGCGTCAGATTCAATTTGCCACTTCATTTTTTGCAGAAACTGTGGTATGCTACTTAAAAGGTGAGGACTGTGCAGTTTCGACCGTCTGTTTATGATGCCGCCGATCAGCAGGTGCCTGTAGTTATTGAACCGGTGACACCGCAGGATGCCGTGACAACGACAACGGAGCGCGGTGGCAGACGGATTGGACCAGCGAATATATCTCAAAAGGTAAATTCGATGTCTATGGGCTGAAAACGCGGGTTGGCGAATTGGTGACCTTGGGAGCTTATGAGATCAGCGAAGATGTGGTTACCGTCCACATTGTCTATATGGAGAGTCAGGCGCGGCACCGCGGTATTTGATTTGTGACGAGGCTGCCAGAGGCATTTTTGTATCTTATTTAGAGGTGACTATGGAAGATGCGAAATGGTACTTCACGCACGAAACGGAAGAAGACAGATTATGGTATCGTATCTTTTTTGCGATGTGCCCGAAATTCGGCGTGTCGTGGTCGAAAGCTAGCGAGGAGCAGAAGGCTTTTATTGAAGAGATTACCCGAATCAATTATGAGAGAGAAATGGCAAAACGAAATATGACGGCGAAGCCTGTCCGTGGCTTCTTTGACGCAGAGACGTCTGCTTGACCCACACCGTGACCCACACGGGGAAATGAGCGGACAAAAACAATGGAGAGGATAGGACGTACCTCCCGCAATATACCGAGCGGAAAGGCTCCAAAAGCCCTGAAAACGGCCAGACGGAGCGCCCCGATACACTTCGTAATCAGCAGGTCATGTGTTCGAGTCACACCACCAGCTCCAAAAAAGCCCTGAAATCTCAACGGTTTCGGGGCTTTTGCTTTTTTCAGTATATCTGCGAAGGGCATTTTTGTGTCTTATTTGTGTCTTACAGTCGAAAAAATGTGTTTCGGCGGGCAAAAAAGCCGGTCAGGATCAACACCTGACCGGCTTTTCATTTTGCCGCTGCTTCTCATGCCGTAGCGCCCTTTTTCTTCTGGTTCGGCACAATAATGTCGGCGAACTTCTCTGTGATCTGCGCCGCCTTTTCATCCGCCGACGCGATGACATGCGCGTAAATATTGGCGGTCGTGCTCACCTGAGCATGTCCCAAGCGGCGGGAGACTACGACGAGCGGCGTTCCCTCTGCAATCAGCAAGGAAGCGTAAGAATGTCGGAGGCTGTGCACATGGATCTCCGTGAATCCGTTCCGCCGCGTAAAATCCCCAAACCAGCTTGACAGTGCGTCGGGGTGAATCGGCGCGCCCTCGTCATTGGTAAAGATCCGCCCGTCCTTGTCCTTCCATCTGTCCCCGCAAAGCGCGCGTTGCTCTTCCTGCCACTCCTGTACCTGTCGCAGAACGAAAAAGGCAGAGCGCGAGAGCTTCAGAGGCCGTGCAGATGTTTTGTTCTTCGGTGTGTCCGTGTAGATCCCTACCCCCGGAACATAAGAGGATGTCTGCACAATGGTGACCGTTTCGTTTTCGAAATCGACATCCGACCAGCGCAGCCCCAGTAATTCGCCACGCCGTAGGCCCGATAAGAGATCAAAGGAAATAGCCGCGCGATATTTGGCAGGCTCATTTTGCAGCAGCTCCAACAGCCGCCGCGCGTCCTCTTCGTCAAGATGCGCAGCCTCTTTTGGCATCAGCTTTGGCAACTCGGCATTTGCCGCAGGATTGAATGGGATGAAGCCCCATTTCACAGCTTTCGTCAAGATAGATGAAATGAGTCTGTGATAACCTCGCACGGTGTTCGCATCAAGTGTTTTACGCTTCTCAACGTCAATAAACAGATCCAAGCGCGAACGGCCGAGCGCTTCCGCAATTTTGTCCGCGCTGTGCATGGTGACATTCTTGCCCGCAATCGCCGCTTGTACCGTGCACACGCCGAGTCCCGTCTTCTCAGAAATGGATACTCGTGTGCGCCCTTCCTTTTTCAGCAGTGCTGCGAGATCCACGCGAGCGCGGCTCTTCACGTCAAGCCGTATGCCGACTTCCTGCAAGTTCGCATAGGGCTGATGAACTCGCTGAAAGCGCAGGCCGAGGAAACGATCCTCACGGAACTGGTGTTCAGCTAAATATGTTCGATGCCCCTGCTGGGGCGCAGATGTCCTTCTTCCCCTCAGAGGCAGAACAAATTCAATCCATCGCAGAAGCGGAGAGTGTAACACCCTCCGCTTTTTCTATGTTCATTTCTCAGGATGATATTGACCACATCCTGCGCGCGGGCGGTAATGCGGATGCAGCGCGGATGAAAATTACTGCGGAATTCTCCAAGCAAAAGCCTTTAGAGAATCGCACGGCATTTCTGAAAGCTCTTTACTACGGCGGCAACGGCCTGATTACGGATAACGGCAGGCTTTCCGCATGGTATCGTGGGTTATGCCAAGACCCGCGATACCTACGTTGCCTATCGCAAGGCCGGGTACTCCAAGAATTTTCTTGCAGAGCATGAAAGCGAGATCACGATCCACAAGGCCGCAAAGAACTATTTTGATGGGCTTGGCCTCAAGAAGCTGCCCACCATCAAGGCGCTGAATACCGAGTACGCCGAGCTGCTGGCGGAGAAGAAAGCGGCCTACGCCGACTACCGAAAAGCCCGTGAGGAAATGAAAGAGCTGCTGACGGCCAAGGCCAATATCGACCGTATTCTGGAGCTGGACAAGGAGCAGGAGGAAGCGAATGAACGACGGGAAAAAGAGGCGGAGCAGCGCTGAGCTGCCCGCCCACAAGCGATTTGAAAAATCGCGCAGCCGATGGATTTATCCATCGTTCCAGAACACAAATTTTGTGTTCTGCGGGGATTGGGGCAGCGCCCCAACAAGCATGAAACAGGCGGGCTCCGTGTAAACGGAATCCGCCTGTTTTCGCAAAGTGGGTACCGCTTTGCATTGCTTGCCGCTTTCTTGCCCCCGTTCGTACCCCCGTATTTCCCCTCTACCCATACTACAATCTGGACAGGGTGTTTTGGCCAGTTTTCAGGAAATTATCGCAAAAATAGCGTGCGTTCAAAGAAAAGATACAGCTTATTTTCTTCGTTTAATTCAACTCGTTTCCATGCTATACGATTGTCGAAATATAATTGCTCTGTGCACGTTGAAGACGAATATCACACAGAACATGGGCAGGCCGCATTGCGCCGCGACTTTAATTTTGATTCTCCTGTGACACAGTAAGAAGTGACAAGACTTTATAAGTAAACACCGAATCGCACAGCGCAGGCATTTTGGCCTGATGCTGTGCGATTTCTTTTTCACCTCACGAAATGCTGGCCTGCACAGCCGTTTGCTATGCAGCGCGTCTCATCCTTTGGGATGATTTACATTTCAGAACAGCCGCGTATAATATAATTTGAGATAGGTGGCAAAAGGCTTATGACAATCTCACTCTGTATCAAAGGGAGGGAAGAAATGATCGAAAATATCATCATAAAGCCCTCTGTTCAGAAACGGTTTGACAGCTTCATGGCGCATGGCAGAGTCCTTTTTTTCAGCGCGCCCTGCGGCTTTGGAAAGACCGTGCTGGCGGACGCGCTGCTGCGCGGGCGGAATGTGCTGCGGCAAAGCGCGGCAGACCCAGACTGCGCGATCCCACCGTCAGCGCAGGATTGGGACATTCTGCTGATTGACGATCTTCAGCTCATGCAGGAGGAAGCCGGGCAGCAGGCTCTTTGCGAATTGATTCGCTCAAGTCCGGAGCGCCATTTCGTGCTGCTCTCGCGCGGTGTGCCGCCCGGCTGCCTGACGGCGTTTCAGTACACGGGGCTGATGACGGTGCTGGAGGCCGACGACCTGCTCTTTGATGCGGACGATGTGCGGCGGCTGCTCCGGCTTTACGGCGTGGAGGCGGCAGACAGTGAGATCGACGGAATTTTGAAAGAATCCGTGGGCTATCCGCTGGGCGTAGCCATCACCGCCCGGTGTATGTCTCCGGGCAAGCCGTGGACACCGGAGCTGGTGGCGCGGGTGTTCCACGAGGTGTTCCTCTACTTTGAGACCGCCATCTACCGGCGCTTTGACCTGCCGGTGCGGCGCTTCCTGTTGGAGCTGGCCCCCTTTGAAAGTTTTGACCTGGAAATGGCACGGATGGTCAGCGGCGATCCCCGTGCCGGCGAACGGCTGGACTGGCTTCTTCGATACACCACTATGATGCGCTACGACGACTGCCAGTGCTTTCACTTCTGGTCGGGGTTCCGAGCTTTTCTCCGCTGGGAGATGGATCGGGAGTATACCGAGGAAAAGCGCAAAGCGCTCTTCAGCCGGGGCGGGCTGTACTATGAGCTGAAGGAGGACTACGCCCACGCCCTGGAATGCTACACCAGCGGCGGCGACCATGCCAAGGTCTCCGAGCTGCTGATCCGCAATGCGGAGCTGCATCCCGGCATGGGGCACTATGCGGAGATGGAGCAGTACTACCGCGCACTGCCGGAGGCGGAAATACTCGCCTCGCCGTCTCTGATGCAGGGCATGAGTATGCTCTGCGCTCTGAGCGCGGACTATGACGGGTCGGAGCACTGGTACGGATGCCTGAAACGGTTCGTGGAGCGCTGCGGCAAGGAGGACGCCGCAGGTCGGCAGGCACGCGGCCGTCTGGCATGGCTGGACATCTCGCTGCCGCAGCGGGGCGTGAAACGCCTGACGGACACGATCCCTGCGGTGTTCCGGCTGCTGACAAATAAGGAGCTGTCGCTGCCGTCCTTCTCCGTCACGAGCGCGCTGCCCAGCATCATGAACGGCGGCAAGGACTTTTCCCCGTGGAGCAAAAAGGATGACCTGCTCTACCACACCATGCGTATCCCGGTGGAGGCGGTGCTGGGGCGGGACGGCGTGGGTCTTGCGGACTGCGCCATCGCCGAGAGCAAGTTTGAAAAGGGGGAGGACGTGGCCGGGCGGATGCTGGCCCTTCTCCCACAGCTGAACGAGGTCCGCAACCGCGGCACGCCGGACATGGAGTTCGCCGTCAGTGGACTGCTGGCCCGCAGCCAGCTGGCAAGCGGACAGCCCGCCGACGCGCGGCGCACCATCGAGGTGCTCCGTGAATGCTTTGCCGAGCGCGGTTTGACACGCTTTCTGCCCAATATGGACGCCATGCTCTGCCGTATTGACATGCACACCGGCGACCTTGACGCGGCGGACGCGTGGTATCGGGAAAAAGCCCCGCGGGAGCCGACGCACCTGAACGTCATGCGGCGCTACCAGTATCTCACCCAGGCCATGGTGGAGCTGGAGGACGGCAGGCCGGACACGGTGCAGCTGACGCTTGCCCCGCTGGAGCCGTACGTCCAAAACTGCGCCCGCATCATCGACGGCATTCACCTGAATGTTCTGACTGCCATTGCCCTGTACCGCAAGAAGGACGAGCGGTGGCGCGAGCGATTGACGGCGGCGCTGGATGCGGCAGCGGAGTACCGCTTCATCCGCACCGTCAGCGTATACGGCACGGCGGTGCTGCCGCTGCTGGAAGTGCTGGACTGGGACGGCGACAAGGCATGGCGCAAGCGGCTGATGGCGGCGGTGCGGACGCAGGCGGCGTTCTACCCGCATTTCCTCGAACCCCGCCTTGCCCCCGGCGAGGAGCTGACGCCCACGGAGCTGCAAATTCTGCATCTGCTCTGCGCGGACAAGTCCAACGCCGAGATCGCGCAGATCATGGATGTGAAGCTGCCGACCGTGAAGACCCACGTCAGCCACATCCTCGACAAGCTGGACGTGAAGCGCCGGGCGGAGGCCAAGGCCGCCGCGAAAAAGCTGCGGCTCATTCCGGATGACCTATAAAAGCTGTGCCTGTGCTAAAACGGGCTGAATATAAACCCTATACGCATATCCTAAAGGAGGATCTTATGAAAAAACGAGTATTGAGTATGCTCATGGCGCTGACGCTCTGTCTGACGACGCTGCCCACGGCAGTCTTCGCCGACGTCACGGAGAACGGCGAAGGAAGCGGCGGGACGCACTACGTCGCGGAGAGCGGCGGGACGCAGTATGAAACGGTGCAGGAGATCTTGGACAATATGGAGGAAGGCGAGATCACGCTGCTCGACAGCGTCACGGAAGACCTCACCGTCTACGCCGCGACGACCATCCACATGAACGGGCACAGCATCACCGGCAATATTGATGCCACGGACAGTCTGACGCTGAACGGCGGCACGGTCGATGGTACTGTGAAGGTATACGGCGGCACGCTCAACATGACCGCGCCCGCCGAAGCGGAAGCGGCCATTACCGGCGGGCTGAACGTGGTTTCCGGCTCTGCCTTTGTCAGCGGCGCGCAGGTCGGCGTGAAGGGCACGCTGTACTTCGATGGCACGGATATGCTGATCTTCGGCGCAGTGAAGGCGGTCGAGCTGGATAGCGCGGCAGAGCCTGCCGCCAAAACGCTCTACGGCTCCGCCACAGTGAACGGCGATACCGCTGCGGAAGCTGGCTTTGACACCGATACCTATAAAGTAGGCGGCGAAATCGCAAAGAAGCTGACCAACAAGCAGGTGGGCAGCACCACACCCGCAGCGCCGAGCCTGACGCTGACCGAAACGAGCAAGAGCCTTACCGCGGGCAAGACCGCCGTGTTCACTGCCAATTATACCGGCACGGACACGCTGAACGCCTATGTTCAGGGCAGCGCGGTCAATGGCTACTTTACCATCAGCCAGAAGAACAACGGCGACGGCACTTATACCGTCTCCGTCAAGATCGATGAGGAAACGCCCGGTGGCACGTATACGCTGTTCGTTCACGAGCTGGGGAACACCTCCGTGCAGGCAAGCGCCACCATCACCGTCACCGGCTTGCCGGATGCAGCCGAGGTGAACGGCAAACAGTACAAGTCTCTCCCGGCGGCGCTGAATGCGGCACAGAACGGCGACACCGTCAAGCTGCTGGCAGACCATGTGACAGATGCAGACGCCCTCAATGCGCTCGGTGAAGATTTTACGTTCGAACAGTATGCTTCCATCGTACCCGTTGTCACCAAAACCTTGACGCTCGATCTGAACCACAAGACGGTCGATTACCTCGAGGTTGGATTCACAGAGACTAACGAGGAAACGCAGAAAAAAGAAACTCTCGCGACAGGCAACCTGACTGTTACAGGCGAGGGCGCTTACGGCAGAATTTCAAATCTCATGTTCATGGCCGGCGCACTGGACATCCGGAGCGGCGAGATCGGCGGTTCAGAAGGCGCGGGACTTGTCTGCGACGTGAACAGCGGCACTGCGACCATCAGCAACGGCACGGTGTATGGCCTCACCGTATCGGAGGGTGCTTCCGTCACCGTCAAGGGCGGTTCCAATCACGCGGGTGAATGGGTTGTCGCTTCCAGCGCTACGCTGAACATTACGGACGGCACGTTTGGCGATGTGCAGTTCACGCACAACGGAACCATCGCCATCAGCGGCGGCACGTTCAAAAGCATTAAGAGCTACATCGCAGAAGAGTTGCAGCCGCTCATGTCCCTGTTGGATACGCAGAAGGTGCACGCTTTCTACAAGGGCGACGACGTGCAGAACGGCAATGCAACGGAGCTGGCCGACGTAACCGTCAAGGAGCACACCCACGCCATGGTGAACAACAAGTGCGCCTGCGGTCTGTCCTGCACCCACACGAACACCGAGGGCGCGAGCACCATCGGTAAAGACGGCAAGTGCACGGCCTGCGGGACACAGTTCGCGGCTGTCATCGGCGAAACCTATTATACCGATGTGCCGTCCGCGCTGAATGCGGCAGCTGACGGTCAGACCGTCAAGCTGCTGGCAAACGAGGCGCTGCCCAGCGATACATATGTCAGCAAGACCCTCACACTGGATTTGGACGGACACAGTCTGGATGGATACAGCTTGAATGTGGGCGGCCTTACGGCCACGAGCCAAGTTCGTACCGGTAAACTGACGGTCGTTGACAGTAGTGGCGGCAACGGCGCGGTGGGTGTGACCGTGCGGGATGGAGGCAAGGTGGAGTTCCGTGGTAGCATAGCAACATCTTGTCTCCGGCTTCAGGTCTACGGGGGAGATGTCAAATTCTACGGCGGCAATATCCGTAGCTTTGACCTATATAATAGCGTCACATATGCGGACTTTCTACCGGAAGGGTACTGCTACTATAATTATAGTGGCAGTGGTTCTGACCTGGGAAGCATAGTAACAGCGGCAGATGTGGCCAACGCGGTAAATGTGGGGCGCTATCTCGCTGTCGCACCTTGCAGCCACGGCGGCGCGAACGGCTTTGATGGCACCAACTGTCCCTACTGCAACGCGCCCGCGGTGGCTGAAACAGCCTTGAACAATGGCGAGGGCAACCGCCCGTGGCGGAGATTTGCTGATTTGCAGACAGCCCTTGACGCAGACAGAGCCGGCGGCGCAGAATTTAAGCTGCTGGCCGACGTGACCGGCGATTATACCATCAACGGCACGCAGGACACGGGACTTGACCTGAACGGCCATTCCATCAAGGGCACAGTGACGGTCAAGGGCACCAAGGGCGACTTTATCACCACCACCTTGAGCAACACGAAAAACACGACCACAGCCAGCATTGATAAGGTCGTTGCTTGCGATGGTGCGGAACTCGCCGGGTCGAAATATCCTGCCGTGATCGGCGAATTGACGTTGGCAGAGGGCGCGACGTGGAAAACGATTCTGAATGACACAGCACTTGGATACAAGGTGCTCAACGCGGACGGCACCCACAAGTGGTATGCCCGGGATGATGTCAACGGCTCGCAGTTGAACAATGTTATCATCAACAGACTGCCCATCACGAGCAAGAACTTGGCGTTTAAGGTCAACGGGACGAACGTGAAAGGCAACAAGGTGGAGCGCGGCACGACCGTCCAGCTTTGCGCCAGCTGCAATGCGAATGACGTGACGGTGACGCTCTCCATCCTGAAGACAGGCGAAACAACGCCCATCACGCTGTCGGGAAACGATGTGCAATATACGACAGTCGGCACCGGCACCACCAAATTCTACGTCGCGGAGTATGCCTTCAACGATGTTGGCAGCTACACGATTTCTTTCACCGCCACCAAGGACGGCTATACGGTGACAAGCACCCCCAAAAAGCTGACCGTCACCAAGCCGAACTTAAGCCATGCCGAGATCACATTCCCCGATGGCAATGAAGCGGCCTTTAACTATGCGACCGCGACCGGTGTGCCGACGTTTGTCGTGACATACAAAGGCACAGAGCTGAAAGAAAATGTGGATTTCGTCATCACCCGCGGCGCTAGCACCTACGATGTAGGCCCCTGTACGCTGACCATCGAGGCAACAGACAAGGGCGATTATACCGGAAGTAAGTCTGCCCAATGGAATGTCCGACCGCTCAAAGTAGCGGCTTCGGTCGGCGACATCATTAAGACATACGACGGAACGACAGATCTGCCTGCAAATGCGAAAATCACATTTAAGAGCGCGGACAGCTATTATACTGGTACTACGCTTCGGCTGGCTAAGGGTACAGATTATGAGGTGCTCAACGCCCACTATGATTCCGCCGATGCAAGCGAAACCGAAAAGACTGTCTCCTTCACTATCGAGTTAAAGAATAAGGGCTATGTCTTTGACGACGGCACGACCCAAAAGGACTTTACGCTGAACGGCGCGGATTTTGATGATAAGACCTTCCAGATCAATAAGGCCACCGCGCCCATGAATAACCCGATCGGCACACTGAACATAATCAACGGCACATGTCAGACGTACACCTATGACTTCAATAATATACTGCCCGGACTGCCCGGGGGCAAATATGGCACGATAAGCTATGGTCAGGCTGATATTTCCCTTGTTTCTCAAAGTGGGTACTATTACGACGAGACGATCGTAGAGTTTAAAAAAGGCGTGCTGACATTGGCACAGTTCTATGCGAAAGATGGAAAGAAGACCGGCCAGATCGGCACCGTCAAGGTGAAGGTCACCACCACCAACTACAAGGACTTTCAACTGAAGCTCGTCCTCAACGCGGTGAACCAGATCAAGCCCACGCCGGACGGCACAATCACTGCAAGCGAGATTACCTACGGTGACACACTGAGCAAGAGCGAAATTTCGGGCAAGATGAAAGACCGCAACACCGGCAAATCCGTCAACGGTACGTTCGCATGGACAGATGGCACAATCAAGCCAGCTGCAAGTGACAACTATGAAGCCGAATGGACGTTCACTCCGGCTGCGGGCTACGAGAAATACGCGACCGTGACCGGAACTGTGACCATCAAGGTCAAACCGGCGAAGCTGATCGTTTCCGTGAAAGCATCCAGCATGTATTACACCGGCGAGGAACAGATCGCATCGATCATCGCGTCTGGACAAAGCGTAGACAGCACTCCCGTGACGTTCACCTACAGCGACAAGGTAGACGGCAACTATACTTCGGGCGTACCGACATTCACCGACGCGGGTACATACACCGCTTACTACAAGGCGGAAGCCGCGAACCACGAACCAGCTACCGGTACGTTCACCGTGACCATCGACCCGCTGCCGATCAGCCTTCTCTCTGTTTCGTCAATCTCCAAGACCTACGACGGCAGTGCAGATGTCACGCTCACTGCGGACAAGCTGACGTTTTTCAGCAAAACGGCGAATATTAAACTTCCCGATACGGCGCTCACCTTCTCTGACGCCCAATTTACCAGTAAGCAGGAGGACGGGAGCTATCTGCCCTCGCCGGAGGTCGGAAACGGAAAGGCGCTTTCCTTCACCATGACGCTCACAAGCAAAAACTATGTGTTTGAAGGTGAGTCGGAAGGTACCACAGAGGTCAGCGACGTTTTCGCGACCGATGATGCGAACCGGTTCACCATCACCAAGGCGGCCGCACCCACAAATATCCAGTCCGGTACGCTGACCATCACCAATGGCCTGCACAAGACCTATTCCTTTGACCTCTCAACGCTGCTGCCGAAGCTGACTGCTCCCTGTGACTACGGCACGATCACCTATGACAAGAAGGTTGATACCAATCTGGGCGTTGGCTCCTTTATTACCCTTGTAAACGGCAAGACCGGTGAGCTGACACTGGAAGCAAACAGAAGCGGCACGGACGAAGGACAATTCGGCGCGATTACGGTTACAATCTCCACGAGCAACTATCAGGACATCACTCTGACCGTCAACATCTTCGCAAAGAACAAGCTCACGCCCGTTATGGACGGCAAAATCACCGCAAGCAAGATTACCTATGGTCAGGCACTGAGCGACAGCAGCATCACTGGCAAGATGAAAGACCCCAACACCGGAGATGAGGTCAACGGCACGTTCACATGGACAGACGGCGCAGTCAAGCCTGATGCAAATGACCGCTATGAGGCCGAATGGACGTTTACTCCGGATTCCGAGGAATACGCAACCGTAACCGACACCGCAACTGTCGAGGTCGCTCCCAAGTCCATCGAGGGCGCAGTGATTACGCTGGAATCTGCCGACCTCGAATACAACGCGGCGGAGCAATCGCCGAAGATTACCGGTGTGGCACTGGAAAAATGGACTGAAAATATTACCTACCGTATTGTAAGCGGCAACACGGCCACCAATGTCAATGACAGCCTCACCCTGACTATCGAGGGTACCGGCAACTACACCGGTAAGGCCGCGGTCAAGTGGAAGATTACGCCAAGAGAAGTGACACCCGCGATTGAAGTCGCATCCTGCACCTACACCGGCGATGCGCTGGAGCCGACCGTGACCCTCAAGGACGGAAATGAGGTCATTCCGACAGACGAATACACGGTAGAGTATTCCAACAACACCAACGCCGGTACCGGCCGGGTGACCATCAAGGACGTTGCAGGCGGCAACTACGTCATCAAGGAGAAAACCCAGGACTTCACCATCACCAAGGCCGCCGCACCCACAAATATCCAGTCCGGTACGCTGACCATCACCAACGGCCTGCACAAGACCTATTCCTTTGACCTGTCAACGCTGCTGCCGAAGCTGACTGCTCCCTGCGACTACGGCACGATCACCTATGACAGGAAGGTTGATACCAATCTGGGCGTTGGCTCCTTTATTACCCTTGTAGACGGCAAGACCGGCGAGCTGACACTGGACGCAAACAGAAGCGGCACGGACGAAGGACAATTCGGCACGATCACTGTTACCGTCTCCACGAGCAACTATCAGGATATCATCTTGACCATCAACGTCATTGCGAAGAACAGGATCACTCCCACCGGCACACCGACGCTGAGCAAGAACGCCATCACCTACGGCGACGCCCTGAATACCATCGCTCTCTCCGGCAAGCTCCATGATAATGTCAACAACGTGGATGTCGATGGAACCTTTGAATGGGTGGACGGCACGCATATACCCGTGGTTGGGAACGGTACCTATGCAGCCGAGTGGATTTTCGAACCGACTGACACCGAGAAGTATTTAACGGTTTCGGGAAGATCGAATATCACTGTCGAAAAGGCTCAACCGTACGGCAAGGTCAGCATGGCGGGCTATACTTACGGTAAAACGCCCAGCACACCGACCTTGACAGACCGGACGGGCGATTTGAATGCTCAAGTGACCTACCGTTATGCCGCTGCGGACAGCGGCTCTGTTCAGACGTGGGATATCAGCAATCCGCCCGCGCTGAACGCCGGTACCTACCGTATGTACGCCAGCATTGGTGATACGGATAACTACTACGGATTTGAAGCTGTGTATTGCGAATTTGTGGTAGCAAAGGCAACGCCGACCTACACCGTTCCCACCGGGCTGACGGCAAAATACGGTCAGACGCTGGCGGATGTGACGCTGCCGGACGGCTGGAGTTGGATGGATAGCAGCGAATCTGTGGGCGGCGCTTCGACTGCCGCCAAGACCTTCCAGGCAAAGTTCACTCCGAAGGACACCAAAAACTACAACACAGTGGAGAACATTGAACTTGAAGTCACGGTGAACAAGGCAGATGGCGGCAACCTCAAAACGGTCGAGCTGGAGCAGAAGTACACGGACGCCTCGGATCACACCTACACGCCGGACTGGGCCGGACTGCCCGCCGGGCAGGACTGGACGTTCAGCAGCGAGGCGAGCATCGTCCTGTCCAAGCAAGACTTCGCAGCGGACGGCAGCTTGCTGACCTATGCCATCTCCGGCGGCAAGGCGGGTGACAAGATCACCATCACCCTCAAGGCGTCCTGTGACAATTATGAGGATTTCACCATCACGCTGAACGTCACTCTGACAGAAAAGGACGATCAGAAGCCGTTGACCATCACCGGTGCGGGTAGTGTGGTCTACGGTCAGACACTGACATTGACCACCACTGGCGGCTCCGGCACGGGCACAGTGACCTACCGCATCGACACAGACGCGAGCACCGGCGAGGCGACCATCTATCCCGAAACCGGCGTTCTGACTCCCGTCAAGGTCGGCTCTGTCAGCGTCATCGCGACTAAGGCGGGCGACAACGACTACAACGACGTCACCAGCGCTCCCTTCGTGCTCATGATCAAACCGGCCACTCCCACCGGCGAACCCAAGTACACCGCGATTACCACCAGCGGCAAGACGCTGAAGGACGCGGCGCTGACCACCAAGGGAAGCACTCTGAATCCCAGTGACGGCAAGCTGGAATGGGTGGATGACAAGGGCGAGCTCCTGCCCGACGATACCACGGTCAAGGCCAACACGACCTACAAATGGCGCTTCACGCCTGATGATGACAACTACACGACCCTGACCGGCGAGGTTGAGCTGTATCACAAGTCCAGCAGTGGCGGCGGTTGGTACGACAGCTACTACACCATCAAGGCAACTGCCGGTACTGGCGGCTCCATCTCTCCCTCCGGCAGCGTCAGCGTCCGTGAGGGTAGGGATCAGACCTTTACCATCACCCCAGATAAGAGCTATGCCGTCGCCAATGTCAAGATCGACGGCAAGAGCATCGGCACGGTGAAGTCCTACACCTTTGAGAATGTCCGCAGAACCCATACCATCGAGGTCATCTTTATGAAGGCCAACGGCAACCCCCAGACCGGCGTGTTTGTGGATGTAGCCACCGGCAGCTATTATGAGGACGCTGTGGATTGGGCAGTGGGGAACGGTATTACGCAGGGAACCGATGATACCCACTTCTCCCCGGATGGCATCTGCACCCGTGCGCAGGCCGTGGCCTTCCTGTGGCGTGCCGCTGGCAGTCCCAAGCCCGAAACCCGCACCATGCCGTTTACCGACGTCCCCGCGGGCAGCTATTATTACGACGCTGTGCTGTGGGCGGTGGAGAATGACATCACCAAGGGCACCAGCGACACCACGTTCAGCCCCAACATGACCTGCACCCGCGCCCAGATCGTCGCATTCCTGTGGCGTTCCGAGAAGTCCCCGGCAGCGGGTACGGCCAATCCCTTTGCCGATGTGAAGTCCGCCGCCTACTATGCTGATGCGGTTCTGTGGGCGGCCAAGAAGGACATCACCAAGGGAACCACCAACACCACATTCAGCCCCGACGCGGATTGCACCAGAGCGCAGATCGTGACCTTCCTCTGGCGCTGCAAGAAGTAAGCGGCTGACATGAACCTATAAGCGAACATCGGACAGCGCAGTGGACGGGCATCTCGCCCTGAAGCTGCGCTGTTCTCTTTTCGCTGCGAGAAACAAATCAATGACATTTTGAGCTGCGCCGCTATCCCAGCGCGGCAAGGAGACAGCATTATGAAAAGAATCACAAGAATCATTCGTCCGATCATCTGCATGGCCGTCTTTCTCTTCGCCATGACCACGGCAGTTATGGGCTGCTATCAGAAAGAGGCGGAGCCTATCGACATTCCCGGCAGAACGCGTTCCGGCACATCTGCGCCTCAGCCATCAGCGACTCCCGCAGGCGAAGTTATCCCCTCGGTGGACAGGCAAGCAAAGCTGGCGGAAGCCAGAGCGAAGAATCCCGACACCGTGGCGTGGCTGTATATCCCCGGTGCGGAGGTGGACGACCCCGTGATGCAGGCGGAGGACAACGGCTATTACCTGAAGCTGGATGAAAACGGTGAGTATGCCATGTGGGGCTGCTGGTATGCCCATTGTGAAAACGAAATCGGCGGCAGGGATAAGCTGGACAAAAACACCACCATTTTCGGCCACTCCGCCAGCAGCTGCGACCCGGACGGTGTGCGGTTCACCAAGCTCTACCGTTATATGGACGCAGACTTCGCAAAGGAGCATCCGTATATCTATCTCTCTGTGGATGGTGAGGACATGATTTTCCAGATCACCGCTCTATTCGTCACGGATATTGGTTTTGACTATATTGCACCTGATCCCACGGGAGATGACCTGACCAGCTTCTTTGAGACGGTTGCGCGGAAAAACTGGCTTGACTTTGATGGCGTGACCTTCTCCGAGGAAGATACCGTCCTGCCCCTCTCCACCTGCTGCCGGAAGTACGACAAGACCAACAGCGGCAATCAGCGGCTCGTGGTCATGGCGAAGCTGCTGCCGGAGGGGGCAACCGCACAGGAGTTCAGCGTATCCCTTGTGGATGATCCTGAAATGCCCTGATTTATAAAACCAAATGACCTTGCGGTACTGAAAAGCAGCGTATGGTATAGGGAAAACGGCGGCTGCTCTGTACGGGGCAGCCGTCGTTTTTGCTGTCCCAACATTTTTCAGATGAAAGGGACCTATGCGTATGACAGGAGAGCACAGGAGGTGCCGCTAATGCTGCGGCGACGAGCCGCGCCGGGAGCATAGCCGGACGATACCCGGACGCCGTAGGATACCTATGCCCTCCGACAGCCGCCGACAATTTCCATGCTGAACCGCGCCCAAGCGCCCATACAGGCTTTTATGCCTGTGGGGGCGCTTTTTGTCGTTCACGGCACTTCTCCGCCGTGGGCTGCCGCTCCCCGCCGCCCTTCGTTCAGACCTTTTTACCCACTCGGATCTGAACGGAGGAACAAAATGTTTAATAGAAAAAGCATCTATGCGCTGAATAAGAAAGACCCCGATGCCATCGTTTATATGGACGCCAATGAAGTCATCGTCCGCCTGACCCGCGAGGACTTTGCCAGCGAGGAAGAATTCCTGAAATGGAAATCTTGGTCAGATGGAAACTACCACACCGAGGACAATCAGGATGTGGTAGAGGGGAAACACAATACGTCCATTGACGGCCTGTCCGAAGCCGCACTTTCCATTCCTGCCATTGATGTGGTTATGGAGCGCCAACACGAGAAATCTGAGCGGCGCAGAATGGCTTCCACGATGGTTTCTCAGATCAGGGACAAGCTGACGGAAACACAGTTCCGCAGACTTTGGATGTACTACGTTGGCGGAATGACCGTTGATGAAATTGGGCGGATTGAGGGCATCAGACACCAGAACATTTCCAAAAGCATTGGCTCCGCAATGAAGAAAATCAAAAAATTTTTCCCGTAAGCTCAAAAACAGGGTGCAAAAATGCCCTAAAAAAGATGATAGGTGAAGGGACATTCTCCACGAAGCCTTTCGTTGAACGTTGAAAACTGAATAGACCATGATGCAGGCACAAAACCCGCGTGATAGCGGCATAAGGTGCGCCGCCACGACGATGGCTTCAAGGAGGTGATTCCGGAAAAGCCATCCGAGCGATCTACGCAGCCTTAGACCCGATTCGGCAAATCGGGCGCGATGACAGCGCGGCGGATAATGAAACTTGCTCACGCCCTCCCACAGACTTGAGGGGGAACCCTGCGGTATGCGCCAGCTCTTTGAGGCAGCGGTAGCCTGCGGTGTAGCGACCCTTCCAACGCCCGTCTGCGCGTTTGCGGATGTTGCCCTCGCCGTTGGCGCGTTTCTTTGCCATGAGCATCGCTCCTTTCTTTGGTAGCCACAACACATATCACACCTTGCGCCGGAAAGCTACTGATTCTTCCAAAGAAATCGAAATATTTTTAAAAATGCTTTTATTGATTCCAGCAGCGCAAAATGTACACGAGTTTTGAACTGCCTTTAGCGATTGTTAGGTCAACGGAGTGCCATTGTAAATCATTTGAAAATGTGTTATCTTCTTCGCAGAAGTGTCCATACAGAATTCTACATTTTTCACGCAAAGGGGCTTTTTATGAGTAAGGTCAAATCTTGGTGTCGCGCCAATGCCATGCTGGTCATTTCATTACTGGCCGCAGTTGTAACGGCATTTTTTGTTCCGCCTGATAGGGACTACTTAGGTTATTATGACCTCAAGACGCTTGCTTGCCTGTTTTGTGTGCTGGCAGTGGTGGGTGCTTTGCGGGATCTGCATATCTTTTCCGCTCTTTCCCAGCGGATGGTACACACCTTTTCCACTGTCCGGGGCGTGTGTACGGCGCTGGTGGTTATCACCATGTTCGGCTCTATGCTCCTGACCAATGATACCGCCTTGTTGACTTTTCTGCCACTGGGCTGGTTTGTTCTTTCCTCCACTGGACAGGAAAAGCACACGGCGCTCCTGTTCATTCTGCAAAACTGTGCCGCCAACCTCTGCGGAATGATCACACCTTTCGGCAATCCGCAGAACCTCTATCTTTTCAGCTATTACGGTCTTTCCACGAAAACGTTCTTTTCGGCAATGCTGCCGCCATTCATCCTGTCTACTGTTCTCATTCTCCTGTGCTGCTTAGTGTTTCCAAAAGAACAGCTTTCCGTGCCGGAAGCACAGGTCACGGTAGACTCATGCCGAGCCGTTATCTATGGTGGACTATTCTGTTTGGCCGTTGCCATGGTGCTGCGGCTGGTACCCTATGTCCTTGGTTTGACGGTCATTGTTCTGGCGCTCTGGTTTCTGGACCGGCACGCACTAAAAACCGTGGACTGGGGACTGCTGGCCACCTTCGCCGCTTTTTTCACCTTTTCCGGCAATCTTGCCCGGATGGAACCTGTACGGGTGCTGTTTGCCCGCCTTTTGTCCCACGGAACGATGCTGATCTCCGCGCTTACCTGCCAGATCATCAGCAATGTCCCTGCCGCCATTTTACTCAGCCGCTTCACGCAGGATGCACGCGGGCTTCTGGTCGGCGTCAATGTGGGCGGAGCAGGGACGCTGGTGGCTTCTCTGGCAAGCCTCATTACGTTTCGGGAATATACGCGCCGCGTTCCCGATGGCGAGAAGCGTTTTCTTTTCCTTTTTTCTGGGATCAGCTTTGCCTTTTTGACGATTCTTTTGGCTGCCATGTCCTTCCTGAACGGATGAGCCTTTATTGCCAGCATCTTTGGGAAAAATCCTTAAATAATTGTGTTGACGTAAGCTGTATGTCGATTAATAACCCATTCTAACGCACTTTCGTTTTCGCGCTTCACTTCTTTAAGGATTCCTGTTCATCCACAGCTTCGCCCTCTTTCGGATATCCATTTAACGACCCGTCATCTTTAATATTGTGGAACACGGTCATTTGGTTTCATAATTTTTCTTTTTTGCGTAAGATTTATCTGTATGGCATTACTACATTTTAGGTTTATTTCTTACAACATACAAACCTACAAACGCGAAATAAAATACTAAATCGGCCTTTTCTATAACATCTGTCAGCGGCTTGCATTGGCCGTCAAAATAAGATAAAATAAATGCCCTTATGGTCAAACGAGTGGGGAGGGACACGGCTGTGCGGATAGACAAGAGAACAGCTACGGGCATTGGCTGTCTTGTGACGATCGGTATTGTGCTCGCGTTGATGATCGTGACCTTTCACGCCATTGCGCGCGGTGATGTTCCGGAAAATCCGCTCACGCCGGTCGGCGTGGTACTGGAACTCGTCTGCGCCATCCTGACGACCTCGACCTATGCAAGCGTGGTCTTTGGCAGTCATTCGCGCAGGCGCTTTCGCTCCTATTTCCTCTGGATGCTGGCGATCAATACCATTGGGCTTTTGAGCGATGTGATCTATTGGGGGATCGGGCTTGATTTTCTTCCTGCCCTTCCGCGGCTTCGCGAGACCTGCTATTTTGTCTGCTACGCCTCGGCATTTCCACTGCTCATTTTTTACAGCACCTATCTCATCAGTTACATCAATGAAGACTCGAAGGAATTGCAGCGATATACCGTTTTGATGACCGGCCTCAGCGCGGATGGATTTCTGCTCGTGATGATCTCTGTCATCACGTCGCGCTCTCAGAATGCCCCGTGGCATCTGTCGGATCACCCGTGGCTTTACTTCTTCTTTTTGGCCATGCCGATGGTGGTCAACATCGGCATCATTCTGAACTTCAGGAGGATGCTGACCAACCGCAAGGCGATCTCTTTCCTTTTCTATGAGCTGCTGGTGGCTGCCGCGGTAGTGGTTGACACGGTCATCGGGGAGATCACACTGGCTCATGTCGTTGTGGCGTTTTGTCTCATCCAGATATATATCACTGTGCAGATCGAATACGAAAAGCAGCAGGAAGAGCAGCTCTTGCAGCAGCGTATCTCCATTATGATCAGCCAGATACAGCCGCACTTTCTTTACAATGTGCTCACCAGCATTCGCGCGCTCTGCCGCATTGACGCGCGCGAGGCTGAGAGCGCGCTGACGGATTTTACCCTCTACCTGCGAGGGAATCTCGATTCGTTGAGCAATACCGGCTGCATTCCTTTTTTGCAGGAACTACAGCATACCAAACACTATGTTGATCTGGAAAAAATGCGCTTTGGCCGGGATCTGACCGTCCTTTTCAACACGCCGGTCACGCAATTCTCCCTGCCGCCGCTCACATTGGAGCCGATCGTCGAAAACGCGGTGCGCCACGGCGTGATGCAGCGGCTTCAGGGCGGGACGGTGATCATCTCTACAAGCGAGACCGAGTCGGATTTCGTCGTGACTGTTTCGGATGACGGCATCGGGTTTGATGCAGAGCAGCTTGCGGCGGGCGGCAAGCATATCGGCTTGTGGAACGTCCGTGAGCGCCTTGCCGCGGTGTGCGGTGGGCACATGGAGATCGAAAGCGGGATCGACAAGGGGACAAATGTGACGATGTGCATCCCCAAATATCGAAAGGAGAGCGAATGATGGAACTTTGCTTGTTGGCTGTTGACGATGAATCTTTGGCGCTGAGCGATCTGACAGCGGCGCTGCAAACTGCCGAGCCGACAGCAGCGGTTCACACCTATACCGATCCGACGAAAGCGCTTGAGGCGGTGAGAACGGGGGAGATCCTTCCGGATATCGCCTTCCTGGACATTCAGATGCGCGGTTGGACGGGACTGGACCTTGCACTGGAATTGAAAAAGACGATCCCGGAGCTCGAGATCATTTTTGTTACGGCTTATTCGCAGTATGCGCTGGAATCCTATTCCCTCCATGCGCGCGGCTACCTGATGAAGCCTGTTACGGCCGAGGCAATCGAGGAGGAACTTCGTAATATCGGCCTGACCACAGTGCCTGTGAGGAAGGAGCTTTCCCTGCGTGTCCAGTGCTTCGGCAATTTTGAAGTGTTTTATGAGGGAAAACCGCTCGAATTTGCCCGCGCAAAGAGCAAGGAGCTGTTTGCGTATCTGGTATTTCGCCGCGGTTCGGCCTGCAGCATCCGGGAATGTGCGGCCATTCTCTATGAGGACCGGGAATACGGCAGCGCGCTGAAAAATCAGATCGAAACCTTTAAGTCTGATATGATGCGCACCTTGCGAAAGGTGGATTGCGAAGATGCGGTCATCAAGGGGCGGAATCAACTCAGCGTGGATACAGAAAAGTTTTCCTGTGATTATTATCAGTTTCTCAACGGCGAATCTTCGGCGATCAATGCTTTTGTCGGAGAGTTTATGACGCAGTATAGCTGGGCGGAGATCACGACGGCATCGCTGCAGGGCAAGATGACTGAAATCATTCGCTAAAAACTATCAAAAACGGCGAAAATGCAGAGGTGATCGAAATGCTCTGCATTTTTGTTGTCTTTTTGTTGTCCTTGATCCGGTAAAATGAATCACAAGAGGAGCAAGGCTGCAAAACCTATCTCCCAACGTTTTAGGAGGAAAGCTCAATGGAAGAAAAAAACCTGCACGTCGAAGAAGGCGCGCTCAAGGTAACAAAGCTCACGCTTTATGAGGCGGTAGCGATCATCGTGGGTGCCAATGTCGGTTCCGGTATACTCGGCCTTGCATATTCTTCCCGCCTTGCGGGATGGCCGATCCTGGTGCTCTGGCTGGCGGTGGCCGGTCTGTTCACCACGTTCTCCATGCTCTATGTGGCGGAGTCCGCACTGCGTACAAAAAAGCCCCTGCAGCTGCCCGGCCTTGCGGAAAAATATGTCGGTAAGGTCGGCTCGGTCCTGATCTTTATCTCTGTCTGCGCGAACTCCATCGGCTGCATGGTCGCCTACACGACAGGTTCCGGCAACATCCTCTGCACACTGCTCGGTCTCCCCAACTGGGCGGGCAGCCTGCTGTTCACCGTTCCCTGTGTGCTGGTCGTCTGGTTCGGCCTCAAAGCCACCGGCCTTTGGGAGAAATTCATGTCCACGGGCATGGTCGTGCTGCTCGGCATCATTGTGATCGCATCCTTCCTCTCCGGCAAGGCGGATGTCTCCCGCGCCGTATACGCAAACTGGACCTATGCCGTTCCCCTTCTCAGCAGCGCTATTTTCTGCTACATCGCGCAGTATGCCGTGCCTGAGCTGGCGCGCGGTATGCGCCACACGCCCAAGAAGCTCCCGGTTGCCATCATTCTCGGTATGTTCATCACCGGCGTGCTGCTGGCCGTTGTTCCCCTTGCCGTTCTCTCTCTGACCGGCGCGGAGGAGGTCACACAGGTCGCTACGCTCGCCTGGGGTCAGGCACTCGGTACCTGGGCGCTCTATACCGCCAACATTTTTGCCCTCTGCGCCATGATGACCTCTTATTGGGCGGTCGGCGGTTCCATGCTCACGAACATCGTCGATATGTTCAAGCTCAAGGATGAGAAGGACACCAAGACCCGTCTCATCGCCATCGCCTGCACGGTGCTTCCCCCGTTTATCCTTGCCTACGCCGGCCTTGTCAGCTTTGTTGATGCCATTGGCTGGGCCGGTACCTTCGGCGGCGTGATTATGTCGATCGTTCCCGTTCTGATGCTCAACAACGCCCGCAAGAAGGGCGATATCGAGCCGGAGTGGAAGTGCGGTTGGTACGCGCATCCCGCAGTGCAGGGCATGATCATCGTGATCTTCAGCCTTGCGGCCATCTACTTCATCTGCTCCATGATCGGCATCCTGCCGGCAGGTTGGTAAGGGAAAGGGAGGACAGATGTCATGCGTGTGATCCCGAAAGATAAAGTGATCTTCCACTTCAACCCGACAAATCCCGCAAACTATACCGTCGAGGACGGAGAGACCTTCTGGGTCGAGTGCGACGACTGCTATAGCGGTCAGATCACCGACGAAAGCGTCAAGCGCCCGGATATTGACATCGGCATCATGGACTGCGCCGTAGGCCCGATCGCGATCAGCGGTGCGCACCCCGGCGATACCCTTTGCGTGGAAGTTATGGCGATCGACCTTGCGCCGCAGGGCGTGATGGTCACATCGGTCGGACTCGGCGTGCTGGGTGATCATATCACGGAGCCGAACACCAAGATCATTCCCGTGCACGATGGCTTCGCACATTTTTCCGATGATATCAAGCTGCCCCTGACGCCGATGATCGGCGTGATGGGTGTCGCCACGAAAAGCGGCGAGATCCACTGCGCGGTGCCTGAGGACCACGGCGCCAACATGGACACCAAGCTGGTCCGCGTCGGTTCGCGCGTGTATTTTCCTGTTAATGCCGAGGGCGCCGGGCTTGCTGTGGGCGATATGCATGCCTGCATGGGCGACGGCGAGCTTTCCGGCACGGGCATCGAGATCGCGGGGCGTATGTGCCTGCGCGTTACGGTCTACCACGACCGTCCCATTGAGCGCCCTGTCATCGAGACGGCAGACAGCCTGTACTTTCTTGCCTCCCGCCGCACGCTGGAGGAAAGCGTCAAGGTCGGCACCGAGGATGCGGTCAACTTCCTGATGAAGAAGTTTGATTTGAACTTCCCGGACGCTTATCGCCTGATGAGCGCCACCTGCGACGCGCAGATCAGCGAGGTCGTGGATGATAACGTGACCATCCGCATTCGCGTGCCGAAATTTGATAACCGTGTACGCACGCTGTAAGAGATTTGAAGATTTGAAAAAGAGCCGCTGCTTCTGAACTGCACCCCACATGTTAGACAGTATGATATACTACCTAACAAGTGGGGTGTTTTGTTATGCCAAAAAGAGTGCCAAACAAGAAATACACACCAGAATTCAAGAAGCTGGTGGTAGAAACAATGCTGAAAGGAAAACTTGGGTATAGTGAGCCAACGGGCCGCAGAGAATGAGCGGCTTGCTGAAAAGCTCGAACAGCTCCACGCCGAAAGTCCGGATAAGGGATACCGGCGGCTCAACGACGATCTGCGCCATGACTGCGGTATCCATGTCAATGACAAACGGGTGCTCCGCATCTGCCGGGTCAGAGATATCCGCTCTACCGTGAAATATAACAACCGTGGCTGCACCAGACAGGCGAAGAATCCGCAGTATCTTGCTGAGAATCTTTTGGACAGGCAGTTTTATGCCGCAAAGCCAAACGAAAAGTGGCTCGCCGATGTGACAGAATTCAAGTGGTACGAGGGAACCGAGGTTCACAAGCTCTATCTGAGCGCCATCTTAGATCTTTGTGACCGGCGTATTGTGTCCTATGTACTCAGCGAACGCAACGATAATCCGTTGGTTTTCAAAACCTTCGACAAGGCTGTGAAAGCCAATCCGGACGCGCATCCCCTGTTCCATAGTGACAGAGGATTCCAATACACCAACCGCACTTTCCACCACAAGCTCGTGCAGGCAGGGATGACGCAGAGCATGTCCCGTGTGGCGCATTGCATTGACAACGGTCCGATGGAAGGCTTCTGGGGCATCCTGAAATGGGAGCGCTATTACGGCAGACAGTTTACCAGCAAGCACGAGCTTGTCCAGATGATCCAGCAGTATATTCGCTATTACAACACGAGACGTGTCCAGCGCAATCTGGGTATCCTGACGCCGATGGAAAAGCACGCACTTTGTCTCGCCGCATAAAAAAGCAGCCAGCAGCGCTTAGCTGCTGGCCGGGAAAACTTTATATTTTTTCACTGTCCTCTTGACGGGTTGCGGTTCAGCTTGCTGATTCTCCGTTTTCGGAGCCGCTGAAAAAATGACACCGCACGGCAGAAATAACTCTGCCGTGCGGTGCGTTTTTACTTTAATTTGGTTCGTCAGGCATGGGGGACGAGCGCGCCCTTCCGGCTCGAGCGGATAAGCATGCCGATCACAAAGCCGACGAGTGCAGGCAGGAGCCAGCCGAGGTTCTTGTCGAACAACGGCAGATATTTTTCCGCAAAGGCGATAGGCACATCGAGGCGGAGCGAAGTCTGCACCGACGCGGGCAGCGTCTTCATGCAGTCGAAAATAGCGGCTGCCCATGTACCGATCATCGTTGCGACATACACGGCACGGTCATGAGCGAAGAACTTGCCGATAAAGGCCAGCAGGATAAGCGCAATGGCCGGGGGATAGATGAGCATGAGCATCGGGACGGAATACTCGATGATGGCACTCAGTCCAATGTTGGAAACGGCAAACGAAAACACCGTGAAGAGGATCGCCCAGGTGCGGTAGGAAATTTTGCCGTTCGTCATCTTGACAAACGTTTCCGAGCAGGCCGTGACAAGGCCGATGGAGGTCTTGAGGCAGGCAAAGGTGATGGTGAAGGCGAGGATAAACTGGCCCACGCCGCCGAGGTAATGACCCGCGATCTGCGTGAGGGCGATGCCGCCATTTTCGGACAGCTCGAAAATGCCTCTCGACTGCGCGCCGACCAGAATGGACAGCACGTAGATCAGCGCCATCAGCGCACCGGCAAGAAGACCGGAGGAGAGCACGTCCTCGGCGATGATGTCGTCGTTGTCGACACCCATGCGGCGAATGACGTCGATGACCACGATGCCGAAGGCGAGACCGGCGATGGCGTCCATCGTGCCGTAGCCCTCAATGAGCGCGGGAAAGAAGGAACCGTTCTGATAGGCCTCCGTCGGCTCGACTGAGGAGACCGCTGCGCCGGGGGAGAGCAGCGCCGCGATGATCAGCACTGCGAAGAAGAACAGGAAGAGCGGATTGATGATCTTGCCGATCCAGAGGGTGATCTTACCGGGGCGCAGCGAGAAGAACAGCACGAAGGCGAAGAACGCCGCCGAAAAGACAAGCAGATACAGCCACTCCGGCGAATCCGCGCCCAGCAGGGGCGTGATGCCGGTGGTAAACGAAACGGTTGCGCATCTCGGGATGGCGAAGAGCGGGCCGATGGTCAGGTACAGAAGGCAGGTAAAGAAAATGCCGTAGCCCTTGCCGACCTTGCTCGAGAGCGTCTGCAGGCCGTCGGAATGCGTGATGCCGATGGCGGCGACGCCGAAGATGGGGATACCAACCGCCGTGATGATAAAGCCGATCATGGCGACGACCGCGTTGCGGCCGGCCATCTGGCCGAGATGTACGGGGAAGATCAGATTGCCAGCGCCGAAGAACATTCCAAACAGCGTTCCGGCGACGAGAATCTTCTGCCGGAAGGTCAATTTTTTAGTAGTCATGGGATAATCAACTCCTTTGTGTTGAAAATATTACACCCTGCACTTGAAAAAGAGAAACGCTCGGTTATAATAGGCATATTACAAATCAAAATACCCTTTATAGGAGTGGGGATATGGACAGCAAAAAATTTGAAATTCTGATGACCGCCGTCAACCTCGGCAGCTTTTCCAAAGCGTCTGAGGTCGTGGGCTACACACAGTCGGGGCTGACGCACCTCATCAACGGTCTGGAGCGCGAGATCGGCATGAAGCTCATCCGGCGCGACCACAGCGGTATTTCGCTGACAGAGGACGGGGAGGCGCTGCTGCCCGCGATCCGCGAATACCTCAGCGCGACGGCGAAGCTCGAAAATCAGATCGAGACCATCACGCAAAAGCGGACGGCGACGATCCGAATCGCCGCTTATGCGAGCCTTGCCATGCACTGGATGCCGGAAATTCTGTACCGCTTCCGCCGCGTGTGTCCGGAGACCGACGTGGATCTTCGCATGGTGGACCACGAGCTCGAACCCTTTGAGCTGCTCGAGGAGGGGCGCACGGACGTCATCTTTGCTGCGCGGCAGAGCCACATCAACTGCGACTGGACACCGCTCTACTACGACGCGATGTACGCCATCCTGCCGGAGGACTATCCCACCGGCAGCGAAGAGACCTTCCCCATCGAGGAATTCGACGGAAAAGAATTCCTGATGCCCTACGGGCGCTTCGACATCGACGTGAACGCTGCGCTGAGTCCCAAAAAGGTGAAGCCGAATATCCGCCCCTGCCATGTGGACGATGAAACGGTCATCCGCATGGTCAGCAAGGGCCTTGGCATCACAATGATGACGGAGATCATGATGCGCGGGCGGACGCACGGCGTAAAGACGCTGCCGGTCAGCCCGAAAACGGGACGGGAGCTCGGCATCGGTATGCACCTGAGCAAGAACACGCCAGAGGAAATTCTGCGTCTGCGCGAGTGCGTGCTTGATTTCACGCGCGAGCTGATGTGAAATTTCCCATCCGCGATTTAGAAACGGCTGCCCCATCAAAAAAGTAAAGCAGGGCGCTTGCCTTTTAGGCAAGCGCCCTGCTTTGTCGATTTTGGGAATGGTCTTATCCTTCGATTTTTGCCGAAGCCGCGCCATCACTCTTTTGCAGATGCGCATAGCGGCGCGAGGGGCGGAAGTACAGCACCGCTGCCAGCATTAGAAGCGCCGTGGTCGCAAGGCTGATGGGGAAGACCAGCATGATGTTCATAAACGTCTTGTACTGCGGGAAGACCCAGCGCAGCCAGCTCAGGCGGACGCCGCAGACGCCCAGCATCGTCAAAACGGCGGGCGGCAGTGAAATTTCAAAGCCGCGCAGGTAGCCGGAAAGCACCTCGTAGCAAAGGCTGAACAGGTGCGACGGCATGATCAGCATGAGGCGAATATAGCCCGTCTCTACCACCTGCGGGTCGCCGTTGAAGATGGTGAGCAGCGACTTTCCGAAAAAGAGGATCAGAGCGATGGCGACGCCGAGGCTGATGATGCCCTCGAGAAGACACAGCAGCAGCGTTTTCTTGCAGCGCTTGATCTCGCCCGCGCCGAAGTTCTGTCCGACGAATGTCGTGCAGGCCTGCGAGAAGGAGTTGAGGATATCGTAGGTGATGACCTCAATGTTGTAGGCCGCGCTCGATGCCGCCATGACGACCGTGCCGAGGCTGTTGATCGCGCCCTGAATGACGATATTCGCGATGGAGAACATCGCGCTCTGCACACCTGCGGGAACGCCGATGCGCAGAATTTGCTTGAGGCACAGCCCGTCGATGCGCAGCTTTTTCGGCTCAAGGCGGATGACCTTGTCCGTTTTGAGCAGGAAACCCCACAAGATCGCCGCGCTGACCGCGTTCGACAGCACCGTTGCGATCGCGACGCCGTCCACGCTCATGTGGAGCGCGGCCACGAAGAAGAGGTTCAGGATCACGTTCAGAACGCCGGAGGCCGTCAGCGCGATCAGCGGAATTTTCGTCTCGCCCACGCTGCGGAAGACTGCCGCCTCAAAGTTGTAGAGCAGGATCACCGGCAGGCCCGCAAGATAGATGCGCAGGTATAGCAGCGCCAGCGGGAACACATCGTCCGGCACATTCAGCTGATTCAGCAGCGGAACGGCGAACAGCTCACCGATGATCGCCGCGATCAAACCGCCCAGCACCGCCACGACGATGGAGGTGTGCACCGCGTGGTGCACCATCGTGTCGTTCTTTTCGCCGATGGCGTGCGCGATCGTCACGTTCGCGCCCAGCGCGATGCCGATGAACAAGTTGACGATCAGGCTGATGATCGAGCTGTTTGTGCCGACGGCCGCGACCGCCACAGTGCGGAGCTCGCCGGTAAAGTTGCCGATGACGGCGATGTCCGCGGCGTTGAACAGCTGGCTCAAAATCGCCGTGGCCGCCACCGGAACGGCAAAGCGCGGGATCTTATCCCAGAGCGTCCCGTGGAGCATATCCAATGATTTTTTCTGCGATGCAGCTTTCAACTCTACCGCCCCTTTCCGCAATTTGTCTGGCCTATGATATCACGCTTTGGGCCAAATGCAAGAGGCAGAAAAGCCAAAAATGGCGACGTCCTGCCGCCACGGAAACACCAGATGTTACAGGCATTCCTGCAAAATTTCGCAAATTTCATCACGGGTCAGCTTCTTGCAGCAGCCAGCGGTGATGTTGGTAGAATCCGCCACGGCGCGGAAGTCGGTGTCGGCGGGGATGCCAAGCTCTGCAAAGCTGGTCGGCAGACCGATTTCCTTAATAAACGCGGCCAGCGCGTCGATACCGGCAGCCGCGGTCTCCTCGTCGCTGCCCTTGGGAGCAATGCCCCAGACGTTCTGCGCCCAGCGGGTGAACCGCGCCGTGCCGGATTTGTAGATGTGGCGGTACAGGACAGGGTGGATGACCGCCAGCCCCGCGCCGTGGTTGCAGTCGGTGTAAGCGCTGAGCTGATGCTGGATCTGATGCGCCTGAAAATCCGTGACCTTGCCGATCTTCAGCACGCCGTTCTCTGCCATGGCGGACGCCCACGCCAGCTCGCTTCTGGCGTCGTAATTTTCAGGATCGGTCAGCAAAATGCGGATGTTGCGGATGACGCTGCGCATGACGGCCTCATTGATATCATCGGAGAGGTTGTTTTCATCCGGCTTACCGAAGTAGGTTTCCATCGCGTGGCTCAGCGTGTCGAACGCGCCGGAGATGACCTGCTGCATGGGAACGGACAGCGAATAGGCCGGGTCTAAGAACGCGAATTCCGCCTGTGCGCCCCAAAGGGCGCCCTTGATTTTCTTTTCCTCGTGGGTGATGACGGCCCGTTGTTCATCTCGCTGCCGGTACCAAACACCGTGACGATGGTGCCGAGGGGAATGAACTTTGTGGGCAGCGTGTGCTTCGTGTACTGCATCTCCCAAATATCTTCATTTAAGTTGGCCTGCGCGGAAATGACCTTGCAGCAGTCGGACACGCTGCCGCCGCCCACGGCGAGGATCAGGTCAACATGGTTTTCACGTGCCAGCTTTGCGCCATCCTGCACCTTGGCATAAGTGGGGTTGGACATGATGCCGGAGAACTCCACAACGCACTTACCCTGCGCGTTCAGGATACCCATGATCTCATCGTACACGCCGTTGCGCTTGATCGAGCCGCCGCCATAGGCCAGCATGACAGTTTCGCCAAAGTTTGCGAGCAGGCCGCCGAGGTACTCCTTCACGCCGCCTTTGCCGAAATATACCGTGGTCTTGTTTTCAAAAATAAAGTTATTCATCATAACGTATCCTCTCTGACCGTTTTTCTTGCGGTATTCGCCGCTGTGTGCTATCATTGCCGATGGCAACTTCCGGTTGATACTGCCGATTATAAATACCGGTTATAACAACCGGTCAAGAGGTTTTTGAGGAAAAAACACAATTTTTACGCAGCAGAGAGGGATTACCATGTGCTACACCATGATGCAGGTCTGCAAGGAAACGGGCATGACCTATCAGGCCTTAAAATTTTACTGCAACGAGGGGCTTGTCCCCAACGTCAAGCGCGACAAAAACAACCGCCGCGTGTTTGACGAGCGGGACGTCGCGTGGATCAGCAGCCTGACGCGCCTGAAAAAATGCGGCATGAGCATTCAGGAGATGAAGGACTACCTCGCCCTCTGCCTGCAAGGCGAGCGCACCATCCCGCAGCGCAAGATCCTGCTGGCGCAGAAGCAGGAGGCGCTGCGCGCAGGCATTCGGGAATTGCAGGACAGCGTCGCCTACATCGACTGGAAGCAGAATTTTTACGACGAAGTGCTCTCCGGCAAGCGGCCGTATGAGAGCAATCTTATTCGGGTGGAAAAATAGGCGCAAGGCTGGCGTCAGCATAAAAAGCAGGAGGCGTACCGCTCGGTATCGCCTCCTGCTTGCATTCCTGCCGTATTTCATCCCAGCGCCACGTCGAGCACCATCATCAGGCTGAAGCCCACGGCGAAAAACACCGTGCCGATGTTGGAGTGCGCGCCCTGCGACATTTCGGGGATCAGCTCTTCGACGACGACATAGAGCATCGCGCCCGCGGCAAAGCTCAGAAGATACGGCAGCGCCGGAACGATGAGCGACGCGGCGAGTATCGTCAGCACCGCGCCGATGGGCTCGACGATGCCCGAGAGCACGCCGTCCCAGAAAGCTCTTGCTTTGCCCATGCCCTCGGCGCGCAGCGGGAGCGAAATGATCGCCCCCTCGGGAAAATTCTGGATCGCGATGCCGAGTGAGAGCGCCAGCGCGCCCGCCGCCGTGATCTGTGCGCTGCCGGAGAGATAGCCCGCATACACCACGCCGACGGCCATGCCCTCGGGGATGTTGTGCAGTGTGACGGCCAGCACCATCATCGTCGTGCGCTGGAGTTGGCTCTTCGGCGCCTCGACCTGCCCGCTCTTGGCGTGCAGGTGCGGGACGACGTGGTCGAGCAGCAGCAAAAAGAGAATGCCGACCCAAAAGCCGAGAAACGCCGGCAGAAACGAGAGTTTTCCCATCGCCGACGACTGCTCGATGGCGGGGATCAGCAGGCTCCACACCGAGGCCGCGACCATCACGCCCGCGGCAAAGCCCGTCAGCGAGCGCTGCACAGCGTCGCTGAGCGACTTTTTCATGAAGAACACGCACGCCGCGCCGAGCGACGTGCCGAGAAATGGGATCAAAATGCCGTAAAATGCTTCCATGTCGTTCACCTTTTCCCGCGTAGTGTGTCCGTGCGGGCTATCATTTTTGATTAAACATATCTAACTGCTGGGGATAGTATACCAGCGAAAGCCGCGGGATGCAAGTGCCGCGGGACACGGAATGGGAACAGTCTGTCGCAGCGGACGGGGCGAGAAAGCGTATGTAGCAAAGAAAATATCGCGAAAAATTTGCAAACCGCTCTTGCAATGCGAAAATCGCTGTGCTACAATACGCAAGGTCGATCACCTTCCCGAAGGCAAGCGGGAAAGCAGGATATATTGGAAAGCTGCCCTGCGGCGGCTTTTCAAAAGACTGCAAGTTAGAGCAAACTAACCGCTTGCGCCGCGCCGGTGGGAACATCATATCAATAGGAACAGTGCCGCCTGATTTCAGGCGGCACTGCTTTTTGCATTTTCGTGAAAAACAAAATGTTCAAACTTTCCTTTAGCTTTTTAGGTTGGCGGGCAATAATGACCTCGTTCCAAGGGGAAAGCGAAAAACGACAGCCCCGCGGAAGCATTTGGGATGGACCTTTTGCGTGGAAATATCAAAACGCTTTACTTCAAATACTTGTCGGCGGCGTTCGGCAGCGCGCTGATCTCCAGCATCTACGGCATCGTCGACATGGCGATGGTGGGGCAGTATCAGGGGCCTGATGGCACGGCGGCGCTGGCTGTGGTCGCGCCGGTGTGGAACGTCATTTACAGCATTGGCCTTCTCATGGGAATCGGCGGCAGTGTGATCTTCAGCACGAAGCGCGGCAGCGGCATGAGCGCCGACGGTGAGGACGACCAGTATTTTACCGCAGCGGTCATCGGCTCGGTCATTCAGGCGGCGCTCGCGTGGGTCGGGCTCATCCTCTTCGAGCGCCCGCTTCTGATGTTTTTCGGCACGGATGAGACGCTGCTCGCCCTCGCGCAGCGGTACATGATCCCCGTTAAAGTTGTATTCCCACTGTTCCTCTTCAATCAGATGCTCGCGGCATTTCTGCGCAACGACGGCGCGCCCGCACTTGTGACGCTTGGTGTGCTGTCGGGCGGCATCTTCAATGTGTTCGGCGACTGGTTCTTCGTCTTCCCATGCGATATGGGCGTTTACGGCGCGGGTCTTGCCACGGCGCTGGGCTCGGCGGTGTCGTTCCTCGTGATGCTGACGCACTTTGCGAGCAGGAAGAACACGCTGCGCCTCGTGAAACCAAAGAGGCTTGCGCGCAAGCTGTGGAAGATCGCCGTCACGGGCTTTTCGAGCTTCTTTATCGACATGGCGATGGGTATTCTGACTGTGCTCTTCAACCGCCAGATCATGCAATACCTCGGCTCGGACGCGCTCGCGATCTACGGCCCCATCAGCAACGTCAGCACATTCGTCCAGTGCTGCGCGTACAGCGTCGGACAGGCATCCCAGCCCATCATTTCGACGAATTTCGGCGCGGGGAAAGAGGCTCGCATCCGCGAGACGCTGCGATATGCGCTGTGGACGGTCGTATTTTTCGGCGTTTTCTGGACGGTGCCGAGCGTGGCGTGCCCGAATCTCTACATCCGCATTTTTATGAGCCCGACGGAGGCAATCTTGGCGATGGCCCCGGCCATCATCCGCGCGTATGCGATCTCATTCCTGCTGCTGCCGTTCAACATCTTCTCGACGTATTATTTCCAGGCCATCTTACAGCCGAAGGCGGCGTTTATCGTGTCGGTCGCGCGCGGACTCGTCATCAGCGGTGCCCTGATCCTGATGCTGCCGCTTCTTGCGGGCGCGGATTCGCTCTGGTTCGCCATGCCCATCACGGAGCTTGTCACCGCCGTTTACGCTGCGGCGTGCATCCGCAGATACACCGCGCGGCTCGACGCAAAAGCCACTTGACGAAGCGCGGCCACCGCCGTATAATCATGGCGGAATTTTAACGAACAGGAGCCAAAATGTAACCATGCAGCTTGATCGACCGCACGGGCAGATGTCCGATTCGTTCCTGATGTCCGCGTTTATCATTTTATCCGGCGGATTGCAGGACGCCTATACCTATTGCTGCCGCGACAAGGTGTTTGCCAACGCGCAGACGGGCAACATCGTGCTGATGAGCACACACCTTTTTGCAGGTGACTGGGCAGGTGTTTTCCGCTATTTTGTGCCGCTGATCTCGTTTATGGCGGGCATTTTTGTGGCGGAATGCGTCCACCGCCGCTATAAGTGCATGGAAAAGGTGCACTGGCGCCAGCTCATCATTCTGGCCGAGATCGTGCTGCTGTTTTTTGTCGGCTTCCTGCCGCAGGAGGTCAACACCTTTGCAAACGCGCTCGTCTCGTTCGTCTGTGCGATGCAGGTGCAGACCTTCCGCAAGGTGCGCGGCCACGCCTACGCGAGCACCATGTGCATCGGCAACATGCGCAGCGGCACCGAGGCGCTGTGCGCCTACTTCCACACGCACGACCGCGAGGTGCTGAAAAAGGCACTGACGTATTTTGGCGTCATCGGTATTTTTGCCGTCGGCGCGGGGCTTGGCAGCGTCCTGACGGCGCGCTTTGCCGAAAAGGGCATCTGGGTGTCCTGCCTGCTGCTCGCAGTCAGCTTTTTGATGATGTTTGTGCGCGAGGAAGAGAAGAAATAAGAGGCTTTTTGAAAGATGGCTCTGTATGCAGATTGGTTTCTGCATGCTTTTGTAAAAAAGGAGAGGACGCTGCTGCGTTCTCTCCTTTTCCTTTTGCGTTCGTTACGCGAGCGGCTTGCCGCTGAAGATGGGGAAGATGTTGAACTCGCCGTAGTCGGTGATGCGGTCCGTGTGCTTGAGCGTCTCCATGTCCTCACTCAAGATGGTGAAGTCCACGGCGGCGTTGCTCGCCATGTGGTCGGGGTTGGCCGTCTTCGGCAGCGCGACCGCGCCGAGCTCGATGACATAGCGGATGCACAGCTGCGCGGCGTTGACGCCGTACTTTTTCGCCATCTCCGCGATGGCGGGGTTCTTGAGCGCCTCGCCATGGGCGATGGGGGAGTAGGCCTCCACCTGGATGCCCTGCTCGCGGCAGTAGTCGAGCAGCGCGAGGTCGGTGTTGCTGATGTGCAGCAGGATCTGGTTGACCATCGGCTTTACGCGGCAGTCGGAGAGCAGATTTTCAAGGTCGTCGCGCAGAAAGTTCGACACGCCGATGACTCTGACCTTGCCCTCGCTTTGCGCATCCTCGAGCGCGCGCCAGACGGCTTTATTTTCTTCAGAATAGCGCTTTTCGACGCGAAACTGGTTCCACGGCTGGGGAGAGTGGATGATCATCTGGTCAAGGTAGTCAAGGCCCATCTTCTCGAGCGTTTCGTCGATGGACTTTTTGGCCTCGTCATAGGTCTTGAGCTCCGCGGCCACCTTGCTGGCGACAAAAAGCTCCTCGCGCGGAACGCCGCAGGTGCGCACGCCCTCGCCCACGCCGCGCTCGTTGCCGTAGGCCTGCGCGGTATCGATGAGGCGGTAGCCGAGCTTCACGGCGGTGCGGACGGCCTCGGCGGCCTGATCGTCGTCGATGAACCAGGTGCCAAGGCCGAGCTTGGGGATGCTCAGGCCGTTTTCGAGCGTATAAGTTTCGTTTAAGATCATGGAAATTGCCTCCGATTACAGCTTATTGTACTCTTCGTCCGAGACCGGCTCGCACCACTCGTTCCGGCGGTTTTTGCCGGGGACTTCAACGGCGATGTGGCTGAACCAGCTGTCCTTTTTCGCGCCATGCCAGTGCTTCACGTTCGCGGGGATCATGATGACGCTGCCCTCGTGCAGGCTGACGGCATCCTTGCCCTCTTCCTGATACCAGCCCTCGCCCGCGGTGCAGAGAAGGAGCTGTCCGCCGCCGGAAGTCGCGTGATGGATGTGCCAGTTGTTGCGGCAGGCGGGCTCGAAGGTCACGTTCGCGGCGAAGAGGCTGCCTTTCGGGTCAGTCAGAGGATTTAAGAACGAATCGCCGATGAAAAACTTGGCGTAAGCGGTGTTCGGCGTGCCGGTGCCGAACATGTTGACCTGTTCAAATGCTTCTTTATTTTCGTACTTCATGTTAAAAAGCCTCCTCTGCTTTACTTTTCCACATTGTAGCGCAGCCAGACCGCGCCGCTGCCGTACTGCTGCACGCTCGTGAGCTTGAGCGGCGTGACGCCGCGCTCCATCGGCAGGCCGTCGAACACACTCTGCATGCCGCCGCGGCCGTCGATGCCAGCGCCGATCAGAATGCTGACCTCGTCGAGTAGCCCCGCGGCGAGGAAGCCTGCGTTGATGTGTCCGCCGCCGACCGCGGCGGCTCTCTTGACGCCGAACTCCGCGGCGAGAATTTCGCACGCGCGCTTCAAGTCGACGTGTTCCTTGCCGCAGGCGATCCACGAGATGTGCTTGCCGTTGAGATATGCAAGGTACTCCTTGCTGACCTGCTCGCTCGTCAGGATGAGCAGCGGACGCTCGTCTTCGGCGCTCTCACCCCAGAGGAGCGTGCCGTGGGTGTCAACGACAATCTCGTAGCCCTCGGCGTCGGCGGCCTTGGAAAAGGCCTCCTTGCCAAGTGCTTCGGCGGTCTTGGCCTCAAACTTTCCGGGCAGCGCCATTTCGAGCTCCGCGGTCACGCGGCCGCTGATACGTGTGGGCGCGTCCAGCGCGTCGAGCGTGTCGTAATATTCCTGCACGCCGGGTAGGTGCTCGGTCATGGCGCAGTCGATACGTCCGTCGACCGAGGTCATCATGTGGCATACGATATAAGGCTTGTTCATGAGACATTCCTCCTCTAAAAACTGTTGTTCTTAAAGTTCACTGATACTCTACAACTTAAAGTACACTTTCAGTCAAGAGGGTTTCAAAAATTTTTTCGATAGTCCGTTACAAAAGCTTGCACGCTTGACAGAAAGAAAATGGCACCATATAATATATAGAACATACGTTTTAGATGACGCGGCGGGGAGGAAGCTCAATGTATTTTGCCTACGGGGAAGAGGAGACCGACTATCTTAAAAAGAAGGATAAGCGCATGGCCGAGGTCATCGACCGCATCGGCCATGTCGAGAGAAAAGTGGATACTGACCTCTTTTCCGCCGTCGTGCACCACATCGTCGGCCAGCAGATCTCGACCAAGGCACAGGAGACGATCTGGCAGCGGATGCTGTCGGCACTCGGCGAGGTCAACGCCGAGACGGTCCTCGCCGCGGGTGTTTCCAAGCTCCAATCACTCGGCATGACGTTCAGAAAGGCGGGGTACATCACGGATTTTGCCGAAAAGGTCCACACCGGCGCATTCGATTTAGAAGGTATCTGGCAAAAAAGCGACGAGGAGGCTATCCGGGAGCTTTCGTCCCTCAAGGGCATCGGCGTGTGGACGGCGGAGATGATTTTACTCTTCTGCATGCAGCGGCAGGACGTGTTGAGCTGCGACGACCTCGCCATCCAGCGGGGGCTGCGCATGGTGTACCACCACCGAAAGATCGACCGAGGGCTCTTTGAAAAGTACCGCCGCCGCTTTTCGCCCTATGGCAGCGTGGCGAGCCTGTACCTCTGGGCAGTGTCCGGCGGTGCGATCCCCGAGCTGCACGATTACGCGCCGAAAGAGAAGAAATGAGTCCTGCAAACAAAAGTCAATAGCCAAAAAGAAAAAAGTCCCGCAAAATTTGCGAGACCGAAAAAGGGCATAACAAAACAGGCTGGAGAAAAGATGTATCGCCAGCCGGGATGGAATTGGCAGTTAGCTTAACTCTGTGCGGAGTTCTGCTGCGCGTCGAAATCCTCAAGGCACTCTTTCACACGAGCATAGTAGATGCGCAGGAACTTGTTCTGCGCGGCTGTCATGTAGACAAAATAAGGCTTGCCCTCCGCGCGTTTCTTATCGAGGAACTGGTACACCGGTTCGTCCTCTGGAGCTTTTCTCAGATATGTACAGACGATTTGGTACAGCGTTTTCCGTAGATGCGGGGAGCCGCGTTTGGTCGTAGGTGTGCTTTGCGCCGCATGCTTGCCAGACTGGTTTACAGCCGGATCGACACCCGCAAATCCCACAATGGAGCTGCGGCGCGGAAAACGGCGCACATCGCCAATCTCGGCCATAAGCTGCGCGGCAGTGATTTCGCCAACGCCGTACATGGCATGCACTGTATCGTACTCTGGCAGTTGCCGCGCAAGGCGTGCCATCTCGGCGCGCAAAGCGGCCAGCGTCATCTTGCCTGCAAGCAACTGCTGGGCAGCAGTCGTAATCAGCAGCTTTGTGTTGTCATTCTTCGGCAGCGTGGTGAAATG